>Ga0265798_10000006_pt1 | contig 652847 bp, 550 predicted proteins | sample P3T30metagenome_FD_192430 | JGI IMG/M metagenome (GOLD analysis project Ga0265798, IMG submission 192430) | Plant litter microbial communities from East Loma Ridge, Irvine, California - P3 T30 | ecosystem: Environmental > Terrestrial > Plant litter > Unclassified | place: USA: California...
ATCTGCTGGCGCAGCGCGTTCTCGGCGGCGATGGTGCGCGCGATGTGGCGCCACAGCGCGGCCAGCGACAGCACCAGGCCCAGCGCCAGCACGATCACCGAGCCGACCAGCAGGTTGGGCAGCAGCTGGGGCGCGGCCTTGACGCTGTTGGTGGACAGGACGATCTGGGCGCCGGGCAGGTCGAGCGCGCGCTGGTGGGTGTAGACGCCGCGCCCGGGACCGCCGGCGGCGCGCTGGGCCACGACCAGGTCGTTGCGGTCGAGCAGGGCCAGCGCATTGTCCTGGGCGAACCACCAGGGCACGTTTTCGTCGAGCAGGATCTGCAGGTTGTAGGTGGCGACCAGGCTGCCGGCATAGGTGCCGGCGCGGTACAGCGGCAGGTGGAAGTCGACCAGGCCGTGCATCAGCGCGGTGGCGCCGTAGGGATCGCTGTAGCGGCCGGCGCGCGTGGTGCGCGCCATCGCCGCCGCATCGTTCGACGATTCGGTCAGGCCGGCGGCCGGCAATTCCAGCCCGCGCATGGCGCGCACCTTGCCGTCGGCGTCGAACCAGACTACCCGCTGCAGTTCGTGGCCGTTCTTGAACATCTGCGCCAGGCGCGCCTGCAGCACGGCCGGCGCCGGCGGCGCGATCACCAGGTCGGCGCCGAGCGTGGCCAGCGCTTCTTCGCTGCGCGCCAGTTCGAAGCGCAGGGTCTGCTCGACCCACAGGGTATCGGCGATCAGCTGTTCCTGGCGCTCGTTGCTTTCCATCTGGCGCGCCTGCCAGGGCAGCCACAGCAGCACCAGCAGGAACAGCAGCACCAGCAGCACCGGCACCAGCCAGCGCCATGGGCTTTCCGGAACGGGACGGGGAATCGAAAATGGATTTTTCATGTGAAAACGTGTAGGTTGCTTCCGATATTGTCTCCGAAGAAGGAAGCGTCATGCGGATCAAGACCGCGGCCGTCGTGCTGGCGGCCGTCATCGTCGTCGCCATCGCCATCGCGGGCGTGCTGGCCCGGCCCGGCGCCGGCGGCCAGGCGCGGGCGCCGGGCCAGGCGCAGGCGCCGATCATCATCAAGTTCAGCCACGTGGTGGCGCCCGACGCGCCCAAGGGCCTGGCGGCGGAACGGTTCAAGCAGCTGGCCGAGCGCATGACCAATGGGCGCGTCAGGGTCGAAGTCTACCCGAACAGCCAGCTGTACAAGGACAAGGAAGAGCTGGAAGCGCTGCAGCTGGGCGCGGTGCAGATGCTGGCGCCGTCGCTGGCCAAGTTCGGCCCGCTGGGCGTGAAGGAATTCGAAGCCTTCGACTTGCCGTACATCTTCCCGACCAAGGCCGCGCTGTACGCGGTGACCGAAGGCCGCATCGGCCAGGGCTTGCTGCGCAAGCTGGAACCGAAGGGCATCACGGGACTTGCGTACTGGGACAACGGCTTCAAGGTGATGTCGGCCAACCGCCCGCTGCACACCCCGGCCGATTTCCACGGCCTCAAGATGCGCATCCAGGGTTCCAAGGTGCTGGACGCCCAGATGCGCGCGCTGGGCGCGCTGCCCCAGGTGCTGGCGTTTTCCGAAGTGTACGCCGCACTGCAGAGCGGGGTGGTGGACGGCACCGAGAATCCGCCATCGAACATGTATACCCAGCGCATGAACGAGGTGCAGAAATACGTGACGGTGTCCAACCACGGTTATCTCGGCTACGTGGTGATCGTGAACAAGAAATTCTGGGATGGCCTGCCGCGCGATATCCGTTTCCAGCTGGAGGCGGCGCTGCGCGAAGCGACGACGTTCGAGAAAGCCATTGCCCAGCGCGACAACGACAGTGCCTTGGCGTCGATCCGCAAGACCGGCAAGACCGAGGTGACTGTGTTGACGCCACAACAGCAAGCCGAATGGCGGCGCGCCTTGCTTCCTGTGCAAAAGCAAGTCGAAGCGAGAATCGGTAAAGATTTGATCGACGAAATCAACCGGGCTACGGCACAATAGCCGGGTTTCGTCGGAATTTTTAGCAGGAATATTGGCAGGTTTGGCTCATCGATTTCTTAGTGGAAATGAAATTATGGATGACCCAAAAATGTGTCAGATTTTCGCCACTTATGGCTGAAATATATTCTGTGAATGTATATAAAAAACTATTCCTTTCATATGCGGATGCGTTATGATGGGGCATCTTCAGCAGCACGAAGCACCAAGTTGGTGCAATAATCGATGTAATAAGTTGTGCTGGTTGGGGAACGGAATACGGATTTGGGGAGAGGTAGAAGAAAGCGGTAAGAAGCAAGTACCATAAGTACAACGCAGACAGTTACCGGAAAATAGGTTGGAGGAGACACACGTTTTACAGATGCTGCCGGCATTGACCGAGTGGCCGGGAACGTGAACCAAATTGAAAGCGCACCCAAGGGTGCGCTTTTTTTTGCCTGCATTTTTCGCCCCTGTTTTACCACTTGCCGCCATGCGTCGTGGGTCTTACACTGTTGTGATGAGCACACAACAGGGCAGCGAGCTTTTCAGCGCCATCGTCGCGGCGCCGTTCGGGGCGGTCGGTATCCGCACCGAACAGGACCGCGTGCGCGAACTGGTCTACCTGCCCGCGCACTACGAGGAAAAGGCGCCACTGGACGGGGCCGCCGAACAGGCGGCGCTGCAGGTGACGCGCTATTTTGGGGATGCCGGTTTCCGCTTCGATTTGCCGCTGCTGGAAGCCGGCAGCACCTTCCAGCGCCGCGTGTGGGATGCGATCTGCGCCATCCCGCGCGGCAGCGTGCGCACCTATGGCCACATCGCCAAGCAACTGGAATCGCATCCGCGCGCGGTGGGGCAGGCCTGCGGCGCCAACTGGTTCCCCCTGGTGATTCCCTGCCACCGCGTGACCGGGGCCAAGGGCCTGGGCGGCTTCGCCAACCACGACGAAGAAAACGGTTTTCACCTCTCGGTCAAGCGCTGGCTGCTGCGCCACGAAGGCGCAACCGGCATCGCCATGCCATGGCAGCAGCAGTCAATCTTCCGCTGATCGACGCGTTCTGCGACACGCTCTGGCTGGAACACGGGCTGTCGAAGAATTCGCTGGACGCGTACCGCCGCGACCTGCGCCTGTTCGCGCGCTGGCTTGAAGTCAAGCGCCCCGAACGCGTCGATCTGCACGCGGTCGAGCCGCAGGACATCGCCGCCTATTTCGCCGACCGCCACCCGGAATCGAAGCCGAGTTCGGCCAATCGGCGCCTGTCGGTACTGAAGCGCTTTTACCAGTTGGCGCTGCGCGAGCGCCGCATTGCCGTCGACCCCTGCCTGAAGATGGCGTCGGCCAGGCAGCCGACCCGCTTCGTGCACACCCTCAGCGAAGCCCAGGTCGAGGCGCTGCTGAGCGCGCCGGACACCGCCACGCCGCTCGGCCTGCGCGAGCGCACCATGCTGGAGCTGATGTATGCGAGCGGCTTGCGCGTGTCGGAACTGGTGGGCCTGAAACTGGTCGAGCTGAGCCTGAACGACGGCGTGCTGCGCATTACCGGCAAGGGCAGCAAGACGCGCCTGGTGCCCTTTGGCGAACAGGCGCGCCTGTGGCTGGAACGCTACCTGAAGGAAGCGCGCGGCGTGATCCTGGACGGCCAGATCGACGACGCCCTGTTCGTGACCGGGCGCGGCGGTGCGATGACGCGCCAGATGTTCTGGATCGTCATCAAGAAGCATGCGGCGAAAGCCGGCATCACGGCGCCGCTGTCGCCGCACACGCTGCGCCACGCCTTTGCCACCCACTTGCTGAACCATGGCGCCGACTTGCGCGTGGTGCAACTGCTGCTGGGTCATTCCGATATTTCCACGACCCAGATCTACACCCACGTGGCGCGCGAACGCCTGAAGCGCCTGCATACCCAGCACCATCCGCGCGGGTGACGCGGCGTGGCTGAAGCGGCGCGGTTGAGCCGAGACGAGTAAATCCCAAGAGTCAAGCCCCCGCCTCTTGATCTTCTCAAGACTGGGGCGGTCAACTCGGTCATAATGGCCGGGTACGACCTTCCGATCCACATGCGCACGAGGGGACCATGGCCAAGACGAATTTCCAGTACGAAAAGCGGCAGAGGGAGCTCGAAAAGAAACGCAAGGCGGACGAGAAAGCGCGCCGCAAGCTGGAAGCCAAGCAGCAGAAAGCGCCTGGCGAGGAGGATGCGCAGCAGGAGGATGAAGCGGCTGATCCGGCGGTGGAGCGGGAGCCGGATGCGGCTTGATACGCGGGCACGTAGCGGAAGAAGCGTTTCGCAAAAGCTGTCGTTGCCGCACATTGAGTCGTCATCCCCGCGAAGGCGGGGATCCAAGTTCTACCTCCGACTGAAGGAGCGTCCGATCAAACGAGCTGGTTTCGGTACCAAAGCTTGGGTTCCCGCCTGCGCGGGAAGTCGTTTCCGGCAGTGCCGGGAACGACGAGGTAGAGGCGGATCCTCCTTTTGCACATTTACGCAGCCTGTTCCTTCGCAGCCGGCACGGCATCCGCCACGCCATCTTCCGGATGCTTTTCCTCCCCCCGCCTGAACCACCGCACCGCTCGCTTGCCCAGCGAATCCAGGTAGGTGTACGCCACCGGCACCACCACCAGCGTCAGCAGCGTCGACGTGATCACCCCGCCGATCACCGCCCGTCCCATCGGCGCCTGGGTCTCGCCGCCTTCGCCCATGCCGATCGCCATCGGCAGCATCCCGAAGATCATCGCCAGCGTGGTCATCAGGATCGGCCGCAGGCGCACCTGGCCGGCTTCCATCAGCGCCGCATATTGTGATTTGCCTTCGCGCTGGCCGTGGTTGGCGAAGTCGACCAGCAGGATCGCGTTCTTGGTCACCAGGCCCATCAGCATGACGATGCCGATCACCGAGAAGATGTTCAAGGTCGTCTTGGTCAGCAGCAGCGCCACCAGCACGCCGATCAAGGACAGCGGCAGCGACACCATGATCGCGATCGGCTGCAGGAAGCTGCCGAACTGCGAGGCCAGCACCAGGTAGATGAAGATGATGGCGATGCCGAGCGCGACGCCGAAGCCGGCCATGGTCTCGTCCATCTGCTGGGCCTGGCCGCCGACGTCGAAGCGCACGCCGTCCGGCAGCGGGATCGCCTTCATCGCCTGTTCGACCTCTTTCATCACGTCGCCCAGCGGACGGCCCTGCAGGCCGGCGTTGATCGCCACGCGCCGCTCCAGCGCCTGGCGCTTGAGCACCTGCGGGCTGGTCGACGGAATGAATTCGACCACCTGGCGCAGCGGCACCATGACCGGGTTGCCGGCGCTGTCCATGCGGCTCGAGGCCACCGCCAGGTCGCCGAGATCCGCCACCTTCTGGCGCCCGGACTTCGGCAGCTGCACGTTGACTTCGTAGTTCTGGCCATCCGGTGCCAGCCAGCGGTTGGTCTGGTCGCCGGCCACGAAGGGACGCAGCGCCGCGCCGATCTGCGCCACCGTCAGGCCCAGGTCGTTGGCCATCTCGTGGTTGATCTTCACCACCGTGGACGGGTTGGCGCCTTCCTGGCTGTACTCGATGTCGGCCACGCCGCGGATGGTGCGCATCTTGTCCATCAGGCGGTGCGCGACGGCGTCCAGCCTGGCTTCGTCGCTGCCCAGGATGGCGATGAAGATCGGGCGGTTGCCCACCTTCAGCTGGATGCCGGCGATGGCGGCCAGGCGGTCGCGGATGACTTCCTCGAGTTCCTGCTGCGAGCGGCGACCGGTTTGGTGCACGTCCGTCAACTTGAGGTTGATCTCGGACGCGTTGCGGCCTTCCCAGGTGACCACGTTGGTCGACATGCTCTCGATTTCCTTGAAGCCGGCCAGCGCCGCTTCCACCTGCTTGACCTTGGCGTCGGTGTACTCGAGGCTGGAGCCGACCGGGGTCTTGAACTTCAGCTGGATGAAGCCGTCGTCGGTCTGCGGCGCGAATTCGCCGCCGATCTTCGGCACCAGGAGCAGGCTGGCGGCGAACAGCGCGAAGGCCAGCGCCAGCGTCGACTTGCGCCAGGCCAGCGCGAACCCGAGCACCTGCGCATACCAGCCGTGCACGCGCTCGATGCCGTGCTCGATGCGCGCCATCAGGCGGCCCAGCCAGGGCAGGTATTTGAAACGGTCCTGGTCCGGGTCCGGCCACACCGAGGACAGCATCGGGTCCAGCGTAAAACTGACGAACAGCGACACCAGCACCGCCACCGCCACCGTGATCCCGAACTGCAGGAAGAAGCGCCCGATGATGCCGTCCATGAAGGCGATCGGCACGAACACCGCGACGATGGCGAAGGTGGTGGCCATCACCGCCAGGCCGATCTCGCCCGTGCCATCCTCGGCCGCGCGCACGTGGCTCTTGCCCATGCCGAGGTGGCGCACGATGTTCTCGCGCACCACGATGGCGTCGTCGATCAGCAGGCCGATGCACAGCGACAGCGCCATCAGCGTCAGGAAGTTCAGCGTGAAGCCGAAGTACTTCATGGCGATGAAGCTGGCCAGCACCGAAATCGGCAGCGTCAGGCCGGTGATCACGGTGCTGCGCCACGAATGCAGGAAGAAGAACACGATCACCATGGTGAGAATGGCGCCCTCGATGATGGTGCGTTTCACGTTGTCGAGCTGGCCCTGCACGGTCTTCGATTTGTCGTCCAGGATGCGGAACTGGATGTCCTTCGGCAGGTTCTGCTGCATGGCTTCGATGGCGGCCTTGACGCCGTTACCGACCGCCACCGTGTTGGCATCCTGGATCTTCGCCACTTCCAGCGAAATGGCGCGTTCGCCGTTGACGCGCGAGATCGAGGTTTCCTCGGCTTCGCCGTCGGAGATCTGAGCCACTTGGTCTAGATATACCGGCCCGCTGGCGCGGCGCGCCACGATGATGCGCTTGAAGTCGCGCGCCTCCTTCATCTTGCCTTCGATGCGGACCAGGTTCTCGCGCTCGCCGCGGCTGATGTTGCCGGCCGGGAGATTGGCGTTGGTGGCGCTGATCGCGGCCATGACTTCGTCGATGCCGACGTTCAGGCTGCGCAGCTGTTCCGGGCGGATGTCGACCAGTACCTGGCGCGCCTTGGTGCCGTTGATGCGCACCTGGCCGACGCCGGCCACGGCCTGGATGCGCTTTACGATCACCTGTTCGGTCATCATCGACAGATCGCGCAGGCTGCGTTCCCGCGAGGTGAGCGAGAGCAGGATCACCGGTTGCGCATTCTCTCCTTCCTGGCGCCAGATCACCGGTTCCTTGACCTCGCGCGGGAACGAGCCGCGCACGCCGCCGATCTTGTCGCGCAGGTCCTGCACGGCGCGGTCCATGTCGACCGTGAGCTGGAATTCGATGCCGATGCCGGCGCGGCCCTCGAAGGAACTGCTGCGGATCGCCTTGATGCCGCCGACCGTGTTCGCCACTTCCTCGATCGGACGCGTGACGTCGTTCTCGACCTGCTCGGGCGAGGCGCCCGGGTAGTTCACCTCGACGAACACGCCCGGGATCTCGATGTTGGGCATGCTCTCGACACCGAGGCCGCGGTAAGAGAACAGGCCGAGCACCATCAGGCCGATCATCACCATGGTCGCGAACACGGGGTGCTTGATGCTGACGCGGGTCATCCACATGGCTTAACCCTTCGCCGGCAATTTGACGCGGCTGCCCGGCTTGATGTCGTCCAGCGGCACCGCCAGCACGCTGGCGCCGGCCGGGACACCATCCAGCGCCTCGACCAGGCCTTCGTCCTCGTTGCGCAGGCCGAGCTTCACCGGCTGGGCCACGACCTTGCCGCCGTCGAGGCGGTACACCGTGTCCTGGCCGGTGTTCTTGTCATGGCGCACCGCGGTGAGCGGCAGCAGCGGACGCGGCGCCGACTTCTCGGTGGTCACCTCGCCCTTCGCGAACATGCCGGCACGGAGGGCGCCGTCCGGGTTGTCGACGCCGATGTAGACCAGCATCGCGCGCGAGCCGGCCTCGGTGGCCGGATTGATGCGCACGACCTTGCCGGCGAATTCACGTCCGCCGAAGCCGTCGACGTGGAACCGCACCTCCTGCCCGACCCGGATGCGCGGGATGTCCGACGCCGGCACCTGGGCGTCCAGCGTCAGCTGTTTCAAATCGACGATGGAAAACACGGGGCTGTCCGGCGCCAGCTTTTCGCCGGCCTGGGCGTGACGCTTGCTGACCACGCCGGACAGCGGGGCGCGGATGACGGTATCGAGCAGCGCGATGCGCGCCAGGTCGACCTGGGCGCGCGCGGCATCGACGGCCGCCTGGGCCAGGTCGACCGCGTTGGACGTGGTGTCGTAGGCGTTCTGGGCGATGTAGTTCTGCTTGAGCAGGGCGGCGCTGTTGGCCTGGTTCTTCCTGGCCAGCGCCAGGCGCGCATTGGCGTCGGCCAGCAGCGCCTGCTGCTGGGCCACGCGGGCACGCGCTTCCGCATCATCCAGACGCGCGATGACCTGGCCGGCGCTCACGTTCATCCCTTCCTGCACGCTGGTCGCCAGCACCACGCCCGATACCTTGGACTTCACGGTGGCCTGGGCCAGCGGGGTGAGCGAACCGGACAGCGGCAGGGTCAGCGCCAGCGGCCGGGCTTCGATCACGGCGACGTCGCGGTGCGACAGTTCGCGCACCGGGTCCGGCTCGGCCTTTGCGGCGGCGTCCGGTTTGGCCGGGGCGGCATCCTGGCGCGTGAATGCGTAGCCACCGCCGGCGGCGAGCACCAGCAGCGCCAGGCCGATGGCGCCGGCGCGGCGGCGTTTATGCGTGAGCGGTGCTGTTGCGGCAGGAGGCTGGGCCGGCGGCTGGCCGGGCGACAGGGGCAGGGTCTCGATGTTCATGGCGTTGTTATTGTCGGGCGCGGGGAAGGGGTGCGCGAGTGCTCCGTCCTGGCAGGCGGGATGGAGCCCCAGGCGCATGACAACATGGTAAGAACAGCCGGGAGCCGGGGCTATCGGAATGCGACGAGCCGTGCAATCGGGACGATGAACTGCAAAAAGCGCGGACGGACGCGCGCACTTGCGGCCGGATCAGCCGTCGCCGTCGGGATCGCCGAGGGTCCGGTCGAACAGGCGCAGGCGCGCCAGCACCTGGCCGTGGTCGGACGCCTCGGGCAGGCCGAGGTCGAGGTGGTCGTTCAGGTAGACCACGTCGACGATTTCGCCCAGGGCGCCGGGCAGGTCGGCATTGAATTCGCCGGACACCAGGATGTGGTCGATGGTGGTGTACTGGCCTTCGTGCAGGTTCGAGAAGCCGACGTGGCGCAACCGGTCCTGGCGCCGCTGCAGCGAGCAGGCGTCGTACAGGCGGTCGCCGCTGGGGGCGCCCAGGCCGAGCACGATGCCGGTGGTGACGGCGTCGGCCACGTCGTTGAAGTCGCCCAGCACCACGCGTGGTCGATGGTGCTCCCGGCCGAGGCGGGACAGGATGACGCGCAGCGCGGCGGCTTCGGTGCCGCGCCGGATCAGCGAGCGCAGCGAGGCCAGCGCGAACAGTTGCGGATCGTCGCCGCTGTCGCCGGCGCGGTAGTCGGGACGGCGCGACTTCAGGTGCACCACCACCACGTCGGCCACCAGCCCGGGTGCGAGCTCGATGGCGGCGTGCAGCGGCGCGCGGGTGAAGCGTTCCGGGTCGCGGTTCCCGGGCGGCATCGCGATCCCGGACGGGAAATAGGGCAGCGGTTCCGGCGCCGCCGCCAGCGGCAGGCGCGAGACCAGGGCCACGCTGGGCGTGAGCCTGTCGCTGCCCGGATCGGGGTCGAAGCCGATGTGCAGCGCCTCGCGGTAGCGCCGCGTGCGCGACAGCGTTTCGGCCAGCGTGGCCTGCGAGAACACTTCCTGGAAGCCGATGACGTCGGCATTCAGGGTGTCGATCTGGCGCGCGGTCCAGGCGATCTTCGCTTCGACTTCCTGCGGGGTGCTCGGCTCCAGGTTGTCGTACAGTCGGGCGCCCGGCGGCGCCAGGTTATACACATTGAAGGTGGCAAAGCGAATTTCTTGCTGCATAATAAGCAACCCTCCCGTTTGCTTTTAGCGTAACACGCATGGCCAAGAAAGAGCACATTTCCGAGACCCCCGCGACCCAGTTCCTGCGCAAGCATGGCGTGGCGTTTTCCGAGCACCCCTACGACTACGAAGAACACGGCGGCACGGCGGTCTCGTCCCGGAAGCTGGGCGTACCCGAGCACGACGTGGTGAAAACCCTGGTGATGCAGGACGAGGCGGCGCGCCCGCTGATCGTGCTCATGCATGGTGACTGTAAAGTGTCGACCAAGAACCTGGCGCGCGCCATCCCCTGCAAGTCGGTGGAGCCGTGCAAGCCCGAGGTGGCGCAGCGCCATTCGGGCTACCTGGTCGGCGGCACCTCGCCGTTCGGCGTGCGCAAGGCGATGCCGGTCTACGTCGAGGAAAGCATCCTGGCGCTGCCCAGGATCTACATCAACGGCGGCCGGCGCGGTTTCCTGGTCGGCATCGATCCGAAGGTGCTGGTGGAGGTGCTGAAGGCCAGGGCGGTGCAGTGCGCGCTGGCGGAGTGACTGACTCACAGGGGCCGCGAAAAACCGTAGCGAGCGGCGGCAGTGTTGGATGAGAAGCGCAGCTGTACTTCAGTACAGCGAGCATCGCAAGCCGACAATGCAACGCGTAGTAGGTTTTTCACGGACCCTATCGCCGGGCTCGCTTGATGGTGTATATTCACGCGCCGTCCCAAGCGGCGCCGGCAACTCGAGAGAATCCCATGTACACAATTATTTTCACCATCGCGGCCTACCTGATCGGCTCGATTTCCTTCGCCGTCGTGATGAGCCACGCCTTCGGCCTGTCCGACCCGCGCACCTACGGCTCGAAGAACCCGGGCGCCACCAACGTGCTGCGCAGCGGCAGCAAGAAAGCCGCGATCGCGACCCTGGCCGGCGACTGCCTCAAGGGCTGGCTGGCGGTGTGGCTGGCGATCCATTTCGACGGGCAGTTCGGCCTCGGCGACGGCGGCGTGGCGCTGGTGGCGATCGCGGTCTTCCTGGGCCACCTGTGGCCGGTGTTCTTCCGCTTCGTCGGCGGCAAGGGCGTGGCGACCGCGCTGGGCGTGCTGCTCGGCCTGAACGTCTGGCTGGGTCTTGCGACCCTGGTCACCTGGCTGGTGGTGGCCTATGCCTTCCGCTATTCCTCGCTGGCGGCGCTGGTGGCGGCGGTGTTCGCGCCGTTCTACTACGGCCTGCTGTTCGGCGCCGACGAAAAACTGTTCGCCGTCATCGCCATGAGCGCGCTGCTGCTGTACCGCCATGGCGGCAACATTGCCAACCTGATCGCCGGCAAGGAGTCGCGCATCGGCAGCAAGGCCGCCGGCGCCAAGCCCGGCACGCCGAAAAAGAAATAAATCTTCGCGGTCCAAACCCTTCGGGGTCAGAGCACTTCATTGGGCAATGACCCTAAAGCACTTATCGACTGCGATTACCCGAACCATGCTCCGCCAAGGGGCATTTTTTTCGTCATAAATAAGTTGGGGACATTCTCCGGCAAAGTGCTCCGACCCCGAATTTCCTCGACGTCGTGCTCTGACCCCGAAATCGCCTGTCTTCACACCGGCATGGCGATCATTCGGTGCTTGTGGATTTCGTCAAATATATTCCCTTGTCCGCAGCGTGGATGACCAAATTTGCCGTGGATTTGCCGATGCTACGTTTCGGTGTTAACTGCGCTGAAAGCTTTCGCTCGATGTGTCAAGATAAGCCATCCCATATGAATACCAGGAAGGTGGTGAGTCGTGAGTCAGCAGATGAGAATTGATTTTGTATCGGACGTATCGTGCCCCTGGTGCGTGATCGGCCTGAAGTCGCTGGAAAAGGCGCTGGACAATCTGAAGGATGAACTGGAGGTCGAGATGCACTTCCAGCCCTTCGAGCTGAACCCGGGAATGGGACCCGACGGCCAGGACATTTTCGAGCACGTCAGCGAAAAATACGGCTCCTCGCAGGAGCAGCAGGACAAGTCGCGCGAGATGATCCGCCAGCGCGGCGCCGACCTTGGCTTCACCTTCGACATGGTCAAGCGCGGCCGCATCTACAACACCTTCGATGCGCACCGCCTGCTGCACTGGGCCGCAGGCCAGGGCGGGGGCCAGCAGAAGGCGCTGAAGGAAAAACTGTTCGAAGCCTATTTCACCAAGGGCGAGAACCCGGGTGCGATCGACGTATTGGTGCGCGTGGCCGGCGAGGTCGGCCTCGACCAGGCGCAGGCGCGCCAGGTGCTCGAATCGCAGACCTATGCCGACGAGGTGCGCCAGCAGGAATACTACTGGCAGCGCGCCGGCATTCGCTCGGTCCCGGCCATCGTCATCAACCAGCGCCACCTGATCTCGGGCGGCCAGCCGCCGGAAGTGTTCGAGGAAGCGCTGCGCAAGATCGCAACGGAAGAGGCCACAGTTTGAAAGACCTCGCAAACCTACTGCGCGTTGCACTGCCGGCCTGCGATGCTCGCTGTACTCAAGTACAGCTGCGCTTCTCGGCCAACATTGCTGCCGCTCGCTACGGTTTTCGAGGTCTTTCGTGAAAGAACTTAAGCCAGGTCGAGCACGATCGGCTGGTGGTCCGAGACCGCGGTCTCGGACTGCACGTTGACTTCGGTGACGCGCGGCGCCAGGTCCTCGGTCACGAAGAAGTAGTCGTAGCAATCCGGCTTGTCCGGCCACGGAAAGCCGTGCAGGCCGGTGGTCGGGGCGCGTGCCATGTCGCCGTGGCGGGCGCGCCAGGCATCCACCAGACGCAGTGCGCCCGGTTCGCCTGGGGCCACCAGTTCGCGGTAATCCTCCGAATCCGGCCCGAAATTGAAGTCGCCGCAGAAGATGGCGGTACCGGGGCGGAAACCCAGCTGGAACGGCGGCTCGAGGTCGGTTTCCGGCTGGTAGATGCGGGCACGGGCGCAGGCTTCGGCATGCAGTTCGCGAATGCGCCGCACCTGCGCACGCCTTTGCAGCGGCGAATAATATTCGAGATGGGTGGTCAGGAGGCGCATCTTGCCGCCCGGCGCTTCCAGCACGGTTTCGATCAGCCCGCGCGGCATGCCGGTGCCGTGTTCGGGATCGGCCGGCCAGGGCAGCATGTGGCGCTGGGCCTGGGTAATGCGGTATTTGGACAGCAGGATATTGCCGAACTGGCGAGGCAAATTGTTCCGGTAGATCTCGCTCGGCGCGTGGTCGATCATGTGATAGCCGCCGAAGGCGCCGGCCAGCTGCTTGAACTGGCTGGCGCTGGCGCTGCCTTCGAGGTCAGAATGATTTGCTGCCACTTCCTGCAGGCAAATCACATCGGGATTGAGCTTGCGCAGTACATCGATGACAGAGTGGACCCGGATGCGCCCGTCCTTCCCACAGCCCCAATGAATATTCCAACTTACCACGCGCATGCACCACCTCCGTAAAACTCAACTGCCAGATATTGCCATCCTTTGGCAATCGGCGGTCACACGGTAGGATCGATGTCAACGTTGCAAGTTCACCCGCAAATGGAACATGCGGGCGCTGCGGCGAGGCCTTTTTCAGCAGGTTCGATCTCGTCCAGAGGCCAGCGCGGCCGCACGTTGAACGCATAATCGCGCTGCGCCGCTTCCGGGTTCAGCTGCAGGCGCAGGGCGCCGGCAAAGGCGATCATCGCGCCGTTGTCGGTGCAGAATTCCAGTTCCGGGTAATACACCTTGAACCGCTTCTTCGCCGCCGCCGCGTCCAGCGCGGCGCGCAGCTGGCGGTTGGCGCCGACGCCGCCGGCGATCACCAGGCGCTTCAGGCCGGTGTGCTTGAGCGCCGACACGCACTTCGCGGTCAAGACGTCGACGATGGCGTCGACGAAGCCGCGCGCGATGTTGGCCTTGTCCTGCTCGCAGATGTTGGCGATGCCCGCCTCGTGATTCTTCGCTACCGTCAGCACCGCGGTCTTCAGGCCCGAGAAGCTGAAATTGAAATCCTTCGAATGCAGCATCGGGCGCGGCAATTTATAGGCGTTTGGATCGCCGAATTCGGCCAGGCGCGAAATGGCCGGCCCGCCCGGGTAGCCCAGGCCGAGCAGCTTGGCCGACTTGTCGAAGGCTTCGCCGGCGGCATCGTCGAGGGTCTCGCCCAGCAGCGTGTAGCGGCCGACGCCGTCGACCCGCATCAGCTGGGTATGGCCGCCCGACACCAGCAGCGCGATGAAGGGGAATTCCGGGCGCTCGCTGGCCAGCAGCGGCGACAGCAGGTGGCCTTCCAGGTGATGCACGCCCAGCACCGGCTTGTCCAGCGCCAGCCCCAGGCTGCAGGCGACCGAGGAGCCGACCAGCAGCGCGCCGGCCAGGCCCGGACCCTGGGTGTAGGCGATGGCGTCGATGTCCTGCTTCGGCAGGCCGGCCTTGGCCAGCACCTGTTCCAGCAGCGGCAGGGCGCGCCGGATGTGGTCGCGCGAAGCCAGTTCCGGCACCACGCCGCCGTACTCCTCGTGCATCGCGACCTGCGAATGCAGGGCATGGGACAGCAGGCCGCGCTCGGTATCGTACAGAGCCAGGCCGGTTTCATCGCAGGAGGATTCGACGCCGAGAACAATCATGGGAATACGGAAAATAGGGAGGAATGGACGGGCAATCCGCCATTGTAAAGCAGGAGGGAAGGGCGTGCATTGGCGGCGGCGCGACGATGGCCACGCCGCCGGCCGGGAGGGTGTTACGGACGCTGCAGCAATTCCTGGTGCGCGCTGCGCAGCATCGCCGCGGTATCGTCCCAGGCGATGCAGCCGTCGGTCACCGAGCAGCCGTACTTCAGTTGCGACAAATCGGCCGGAATCGGCTGGTTGCCGCTGACGATGTTCGACTCGATCATCACGCCCACCAGCGAGCGGTTGCCGTGCCGGATCTGCTGGATCACGTCCGACATCACCAGCGGCTGCAGCTCCGGCTTCTTGTAGCTGTTGGCGTGCGAGCAGTCGACCACCAGGTTGGCCGGCAGCTTGGCTTTCGTGAGTGCCTGCTCGGCGATGGCGACCGACACCGAGTCGTAGTTCGGACGCCCGCCGCCGCCGCGCAACACCACGTGGCCGTAGGCGTTGCCGCTGGTGCGCACGATCGACACCGTGCCCTGGTCGTTGATGCCCAGGAAGGAGTGCGGGCTGGACGAGGACAGCACGGCATTCACGGCGATGTCGACGTCGCCGTCGGTGCCGTTCTTGAAGCCGACCGGGGTCGACAGGCCGGACGACATCTCGCGGTGGGTCTGGGATTCGGTGGTCCTGGCGCCAATCGCGGTCCAGGCGATCAGATCGCCCAGGTATTGCGGCGAGATCGGGTCCAGCGCCTCGGTGGCGGTCGGCAGGCCGAGTTCGCAGACGTCCAGCAGGAACTGCCGCGCCCGTTCCATGCCGACGTCGACGCGGAACGAGTCATCCATGAACGGATCGTTGATGTAGCCCTTCCAGCCGGTGGTGGTGCGCGGCTTTTCGAAATAGACGCGCATGACGAGCACCATCGTGTCGGCGACTTCGGCCTGCAGCGCCTTCAGGCGGCGCGCATAATCGAGGCCGGCCACCGGGTCGTGGATCGAGCAGGGACCGACGACGACGAACAACCGCTTGTCCTTGCGGTCGAGGATGTTACGCAGGGTCTCGCGGCCTTTCATGACGGTGGTGAAGGCCTTGTCGGTGAGCGGCAGCTTCTTGTGCAGCTCGACCGGGGACGGCATGGTCGCGAACGAGGTAACGTTGGTATTTTCGATATCGGGCGTGATCAGCATGGTATGACTTTTTTCCTCAGGGACTAACGAGTCTAGCCTGAAACGGGATGTATTGCACCGCATTGCACAAAAACTTGCCGGGGCGCAGGTGTCTGCGCAGTATCTGTTGTCTGTCTGTTGTGCATCCGACACCCGTGCGGCCGGCGCCGCCAGTGGTATGCTTCAACTTATGGAAACCAACATCGACACCCAGCGGGCCGCCGCTCCAGTATCGGGCATGACGGACACCACGAACATTGCTGACACCACCCCGTTCCCGGCCGCCCGCTTCATCAAGGAAATCGGCCGCGGCGTGAAGGGCGCGCGCAGCATGACGCGGATTGATGCGCGCCAGCTGTACGGCGCCATGCTCGATGGCCGCGTCTCCGACCTGGAACTCGGCGGCATCCTGCTGGCGATGCGCATCAAGGGCGAGTCGGTGGAAGAAATCGCCGGCTTCATGGACGCCGCCGAGAATTCGTTCGCGCCGCTGCCGGCCCCGCCCGGCGACTTCGCCCCGGTGCTGATCCCCAGCTACAACGGCGCGCGCAAGCTGGCCAACCTGACCCCGCTGCTGGCCCTGTTGCTGGCGCGCGAGGGCGTGCCGGTGCTGGTGCACGGCGTGCAGCAGGACCCGGGCCGCGTCACCACCTGCGAGATCTTCGCCGAGATGGGCATCGGCCCGATCGGCTCCACCACCGACATGCTGGACGCCTTTGCGGCCCATAAACCCTGCTTCATGCCGGTCGAGCTGCTGGCGCCGAAGCTGGCGCACCAGCTGTCGCTGCGCCGCATCCTGGGCGTGCGCAATTCCACGCATACGCTGGTGAAGATCCTGCAGCCGTTCGCCGGCCCGGCGCTGCGCCTGGTGTCGTACACGCACCCGGAATACCTGGCGATGCTGACCGAATACTTCGGTAGCAGCGCTCCCCACGCCCGCGGCGACGCCTTCCTGATGCGCGGCACCGAAGGCGAGACGGTCGCCAACGCCAACCGCGCCCAGCAGATCGACTGGTTCCATGCCGGGCAGCAGACCGTATTGGTCGAGCGCGACGCTCCGACCGACGAACTGGCGCCGGCGCCGGAAGGACGCGATGCCGCCGCTACCGCGGACTGGATTGCGCGCGCATTGCGTGGCGAGCAGCCGGTGCCGCCGCCGATTGCGGCGCAGGTGGCGCGGTGCGTGGAGGTGGCGCTGGCGTTGAGGGCGGGCGCGTAAGAACCTGCGCACGTAGATGCGCCGCACCAAAATCGTCGTTCCCGGCCTCGGCGGCCCCCTTGGCGGGAACCCAAGGTGAATAACAGAATTCGGTAGGTCTGAAACACTGTAGTGCTTCAGAATGACTGACTTCGGATGCCGAGCCTGGGCCTCCGCCTTCGCGGGGGCGACGCAGGTCCCCTACCCACACCACCCCGCCTGCGTTTACAATCTCTCCCTTTTTCGTCCAGCAGACACCCCGCAGCATGTCAAAACAATACGATGTCGCCGTGATCGGCGCCGGCGCCGCCGGCATGATGTGCGCGGCCACCGCCGCCCGGCGCGGCAAGCGCGTGGTGCTGGTCGACCACGCCGGCAAGCTGGCCGAGAAAATCCGCATTTCCGGCGGCGGGCGCTGCAATTTCACCAACATCAACGCCGGCCCGCAGAATTTCCTGTCCGAGAACCCGCACTTCGCCCGTAGCGCGCTGTCGCGCTACACGGCCCAGGATTTCCTGGCCCTGGTCAAGAAGCACCGCATCGCCTACCACGAAAAGCACCGCGGCCAATTGTTCTGCGACGATTCGGCCGAGCAGATCATCCGCATGCTCAAGGACGAGTGCGACGCCGGCAGCGTCAGCTGGCGCATGCCGTGCAAGGTAAATGGCGTGGAAAAATCCGGCGATGTCTTCCGTATCGCCACCGACGGCGAACCCATCATGGCGCGCAACGTCGTGGTCGCCACCGGCGGCCTGTCGATCCCGAAGATCGGCGCCACCGACCTCGGCTACCGCATCGCGAAGCAGTTCGACCTGAAGATCGTCGAGACCCGTCCCGGCCTGGTGCCGCTGACCTTCGACGGCCCCAGCTGGCAACCCTTCGTGCCGCTGGCCGGCATCGCGCTCGAGGTCGAGGTCGAGACCGGGTCCCGCAAAGGGAAGGGGCGGACGGCGGATCCGACGAAATATGGCCACTTCCGCGAAGACCTGCTGTTCACCCACCGCGGCCTGTCCGGCCCGGCCATCCTGCAGATTTCCAGTTACTGGCAGCCGGGCACGCCGATCGTGCTGAACCTGCTGCCGGAGATGGACGTGGCGGAAGAGCTGATCGCGGCCAAGACGACGCTCAAGAAACAGCTGGGCAATATCCTGTCGCAGTGGATGCCGGCGCGCCTGGCCGAAGGCCTGCTGCTGGCGAATGGTTTCGCACCCGATGCGCGCCTGGCGGACATGGCCGATGCAAAATTGCGCAAGCTCGGCGACGCGATCAACCGCTGGGCCATCATGCCGACCGGCTCGGAAGGTTACAAGAAGGCCGAGGTCACGCTGGGCGGCGTCGATACGCGCGAACTGTCGCAGCAGACCATGATGGCGAACAAGGTGCCGGGCCTGTATTTCATCGGCGAGACGATCGACGTGACCGGCTGGCTCGGCGGCTACAACTTCCAGTGGGCCTGGGCCTCGGGCGTGGCGGCGGGCGGCAGCATCGAGTGAGTGCGCTGCTGTAACAGGCCCTGGAAAAGCACGCTGCGATGGCGCAAAAGGGCATCCCGATACGGTTGTGGTAATTCAGGCACGCTGCTGCAAAATCTTCCACACATCTGGAAAAGCTGTTAGAATTTCGTTCTTCCCTAAATCCAACGGTTTCATTTTTACATGACCACTATCCGCCTTAAAGAAAACGAGCCGTTCGAAGTCGCTATGCGTCGCTTCAAGCGCACTATCGAAAAGACCGGTCTGCTGACCGAACTGCGCGCACGCGAGTTCTACGAGAAGCCGACTGCAGAGCGCAAGCGCAAGCTGGCCGCCGCCGTGAAGCGCCACTACAAGCGCATCCGCAGCCAGCAACTGCCGAAGAAACTGTACTAATTCAGTTACGCGGTCGGACCCGGTGACGGCCAATGCCAGTCCCGGTGATCCAGTCCCCGAACGTTACAAAGCCCGCTCCGGTTGTTGCCGCAGCGGGTTTTGCCTTTTGCCCCATCAAAAAACGGAGAATCCATGAGCTTGAAGACCCAAATCACCGACGACATGAAAGCAGCGATGCGCGCCAAGGAAGCCGGCAAACTGGCCACCATCCGCCTGATCATCGCCGAAATCAAGCGCAAGGAACTCGATGAGCAGATCGAACTGGACGAAGCCCAGACCGTCGCCGTCGTCGAAAAGATGATCAAGCAGCGCAAGGATTCGATCACGCAGTTCGAAGCCGGCGGCCGCCAGGACCTGGCCGACATCGAAAAGGCCGAGCTGGCCGTGCTGGCGGCCTACATGCCGGCCGGTTTGTCGGACGAGGAAGTCGCAGCCGAGGTTGCCGCCGCCGTGGCCGCATCCGGCGCCGCGGGTCCGCAGGACATGGGCAAGGTGATGGGCATCCTGAAACCGAAGCTGGCCGGGCGCGCCGACATGACCGTCGTGTCGGCCCAGGTCAAGAAGGCCCTGGCCGGCGCCTGAGTCCAAAGCATCGCGCGCGGCGCCGTGAACCGGGTCGTATCCGGTGCCGGCGATGCATTTTTGCGACTCGAAACGCACAGGGCCCGCTGCCTTGTTGAAAATCAATTGCCAGCGGGCTCTGCGGTATAGTCTGACCTTGGACAAACACTGTTGAATCGGCCTTACTCAAAGTGATTCCCCAATCATTCATTACTGACCTGCTCAATCGTGTCGACATCGTCGATGTGGTTGGCCGCTACGTCCAGCTCAAGAAGGGCGGCGCCAACTACATGGGCCTGTGCCCTTTTCACAACGAAAAGTCGCCCAGCTTCACCGTAAGCCCGACCAAGCAGTTCTATCACTGCTTCGGCTGCGGCGCCCATGGCACCGCGATCGGCTTCCTGATCGAATACTCGGGCATGGGCTTCGTCGATGCGGTCAAGGATCTGTCGCAGAGCGTCGGCATGATCGTGCCCGAAGCCGACGACAAGATCCCGCCGCAGCAGCGCGCCGCCCAGCAGGCGCAATCGCTGGCCCTGACCGAAGCGCTGAACCAGGCCTGCGATTACTACCGCGCCCAGCTGCGCCAGGCCCCGCCCGCGATCGCCTATCTGAAGGGGCGCGGCTTGACCGGCGAGGTGGCCGCGCGCTTTGGCCTGGGCTACGCGCCGGCCGGCTGGGACAACCTGCGCTCGGTATTCCCGAATTATGAGGCGACGGCGCTGGTCGAATCCGGCCTGGTGATCGACCGCGTCGACGAAGACGGCAGCAACAAGAAACGCTACGACCGTTTTCGCGAACGCGTCATGTTCCCGATCCGGAACACCAAGGGCCAGGTGATCGGCTTTGGCGGACGCGTGATGGATGGCGGCGAACCGAAGTATTTGAATTCCCCGGAAACCCCGCTGTTCCAGAAGGGCCTGGAACTGTACGGCCTGTTCGAGGCGCGCCAGGCGATCCGCGACGCCGGCTACGTGCTGGTGACCGAAGGCTATATGGACGTGGTCGCCCTGGCCCAGCTTGGCTTCCCGCAAGCGGTGGCCACGCTCGGCACCGCCTGCACCAGCACCCACGTGCAAAAACTGCTGCGCCAGACCGACAATGTCGTGTTCAGCTTCGACGGCGACAAGGCCGGCCGCCGCGCCGCCCGGCGCGCACTGGAAGCCTGCCTGCCGCAAGTGTCGGACAACAAGACCATCCGCTTCCTGTTCCTGCCGCAGGAACATGACCCGGACAGCTATGTGCGCGAATTCGGCGCCGATGCCTTTGCCCAGGAAATCAACGAAGCCATGCCGCTGTCGCAGTTCCTGCTGCGCGAAGTGACGGTCGAGCACGACCTCGACACGCCCGAAGGCCGCGCGCGCGCGCAGTTCGACGCCAAGCCGCTGCTGCAGGCGATGACGCCCTCGGCGCTGCGCCTGCAGATCGTGCATGGCCTGGCGAACATGACGGCGTCAACGCCGGCGGAGATCGAATCGTTGTTCGAACTGTCCAAACCGGTGTCGGTCGCACGCAAGGCGCCGCCGCGCCAGGGTCGTCCGGAACCGGTCGGGCTGGAACTGCAGATCATGCGCATGCTGGTGGCGCACCCGGCGCTGTCGCTGCACGTGGACGACGCCGCGCTGCAAGCCTTCGACGATTTCGGCGGGGACGCCGCCGAGCGCCTGCGCTGGCTGGTGGAAATTGCCCAGGCATTGGGCGCGAATGGCACCTTCGCCGCGTTGTCCGAGCAGTTGAAGGAGGGGACGACGGAGTTCGATCGCCTGATATCGGAAATCGCCTCCGAGCCCGAATCCGATGTTGATCAAGATCGTGTTTGGCTGATAAGCGCTGTGAGGCAAATCAAGGTGAATGTCCTGAAACGGGAATTGAACCAGTTGTTTTCTTCTGGATTGCCCTCAGATCAGGTAAGTGCTCGCTATCGTGAAATCACAGCCCAGCTGCAGGTTCTGGAGCGCGAGGAGGCCAGTCAGCCGGCCGGAAAATTTGGTTGATGGACATGTAGCGCAGTCAAGGCGTTCTCAACTGGAAAGATTAGGGACGCGTGCTATAATAAAACGCTAACTATTGCAAGCTTTGAAACGATTTATCGTCTCGAATCATGCCTGGAGTTTCAGTTAGCGAGGCAACAGAGATTTGATCTTGCATCCGATGCAAGGCAACAAAACTTTATCTTTAACCATAGTAAAGTGGTCGTCGTGACTTCGAAAGCGCCTGTGCCAACCAAGAAACCCGAACCCAAAGTGGCTACCAAAACCACCAGGATGTCCGCCAAGGCGGACAATTCGCAAGACAAGGCGGAAGCCCGCGTCGCGGGTGTTGCGCCTGTCAGCCAGACGACCGATGCGGAAGCCCTTGCCGCGATCGACACGTCGGGCTACGTGCTGCCGGCCGTCAAAGTGCCGGGACGGCGTGGTCGCAAGCCCAAGGAATTCACGCCCGAGAACGACGAAGTCGCCGCGCTGAACGCGGTCGAGCGCGCCGAGCTGAAAGCGGTCGACAAGGCCAAGGCCAAGGACCGCAAGGCCAAGGAAAAAGCGCTGCTGAAAGACGCGTTCTCGTCGGATACCGAGGCGAGCGAGGAAGAACTCGAAATCCGTCGCCAGAAGCTCAAGGCCCTGATCAAGTCGGGCAAGGAGCGCGGTTTCCTGACGTATTCCGAGATCAACGACCACCTGCCGGACAACATCGTCGACCCGGAAGCGATCGAAGGCATCATCGGCACGTTCAACGACATGGGCATTGCCGTCTACGAGCATGCGCCCGATGCCGAAACGCTGCTGCTGTCCGATAACGTCGCCACCGTCACCAGCGACGACGAAGCCGAGGCCGCCGCGGAAGCCGCGCTCTCGACCGTCGACTCCGACTTCGGCCGCACCACCGATCCGGTGCGCATGTACATGCGCGAGATGGGCTCGGTCGAGCTGCTGACGCGCGAAGGCGAGATCGAGATCGCCAAGCGCATCGAAGACGGCCTGCGCGACATGATCCAGGCGATCTCGGCCTGCCCGGTGACGATCGACGAAATCATCGACGCCGCCAAGCGCATCGAGAACGACGAGATCAAGATCGACGAAATCGTCGACGGCCTGGTCGATGCTGACGGTGTCGAGGAAACCTCGCCGACCGCGGTCGCGCCGACCACGCCGGATGGCGAGGACGACGACGACGAGGACGAAGAAGAGGAAGCCGAGGAAGAGGAAGAAGAGGGCGCCGCCAGCTCCGGCGCGGCCGGCTATTCCGCCGAACAGCTCGAACAGCTGAAGAATTCGGCCCTCGAGAAATTCAACTTCATCAGCCAGCAATTCGACAAGATGCGCAAGGCCTACGAGAAGCAGGGCTACAACTCGAAGGACTACGTCAAGGCCCAGGAAGCGATCTCGAACGAACTGCTCGGCATCCGCTTCACGGCCAAGGTGGTCGAGAAGCTGTGCGACACGCTGCGCGGCCAGGTCGACGAAGTGCGCCACATCGAGAAGCAGATCCTGGACGTGGCCGTGAACCGCTGCGGCATGCCGCGCGCTCACTTCATCAAGGTGTTCCCGGGCAACGAGACGAACCTGGACTGGGTCGACGGCGAAGTCAACGCCGGCCACGCCTACAGCGCCATCCTCGGCCGCAACATCCCGACGATCAAGGAATTGCAGCAGCGCCTGATCGACCTGCAGTCCCGCGTGGTGCTGCCGTTGCCGGACCTGCGCAACATCAATCGCCAGATGGCGGCCGGTGAAATGAAGGCGCGCAAGGCCAAGCGCGAAATGACCGAGGCCAACCTGCGCCTGGTGATCTCGATCGCCAAGAAGTACACGAACCGCGGCCTGCAGTTCCTCGACCTGATCCAGGAAGGCAACATCGGCCTGATGAAAGCGGTGGACAAGTTCGAATACCGCCGCGGCTATAAATTCTCGACCTATGCGACGTGGTGGATCCGCCAGGCCATCACCCGCTCGATCGCGGACCAGGCGCGCACCATCCGTATTCCGGTGCACATGATCGAAACGATCAACAAGATGAACCGGATCTCGCGCCAGATCCTGCAGGAGACCGGTGCCGAGCCGGATCCGGCAACGCTGGCGATCAAGATGGAAATGCCGGAAGATAAGATCCGGAAGATCATGAAGATCGCGAAAGAGCCGATCTCGATGGAAACGCCGATCGGCGACGACGACGATTCGCATCTGGGCGACTTTATCGAGGATAACAATACGCTTGCGCCTTCGGATGCGGCGCTGCATGCCTCGATGCGCGGCGTGGTGAAGGACGTGCTGGATTCGCTGACGCCGCGCGAGGCCAAGGTGCTGCGCATGCGCTTCGGTATCGAGATGTCGACCGACCATACGCTGGAAGAGGTCGGTAAACAGTTCGATGTGACGCGCGAGCGGATCCGCCAGATCGAGGCGAAGGCGCTGCGCAAGCTGCGCCATCCGTCGCGCTCGGACAAGCTGAAGAGCTTCCTGGAGGGGAATAGCGGCTGAGCTGTTGTTCCGGAAGCTTCGGGCTCTCCGGGCTTGACGGAACTAGGTTAAAAGCAATATCCTCTCGCCACTCTTTGCGTCTAGCGTACTCATGCTGGAGTGCAGTGGCGAGTTTCAGCATTCCCGATGTACCAGTTTCGGGCCTCTAGCTCATGCTTGGTTAGAGCAGCGGACTCATAATCCGTTGGTGCCGTGTTCGACTCACGGGAGGCCTACCAAAATGAAAAGCCCAGGTAAAACCTGGGCTTTTGTACATATTGAGTATTCGGAAAACCCAGTTAAAGACCTGCTCAGCTTTTTAAGATGGTCAGGCCGCAACTTTGTTAGCAGCCAAATCCCAGCTACCAACAGTCGAGCCCCCACCGCCACCGCCAATCTTCTGTTGGGTGTACTTCCACGTCACCTTCGAAAATTTCAGGCTGACGTGCTCATCGAGGATGGTGCCAGGTTCAATACTCGGTTCAATATCGCCGATGAGCACATTCTCGAGTTCAATTTCGAAATATTTGATCGGCTTTCCATCTCCATCCGCCCTCATGAATTCAAATTTTGCCTTGGGAAGCGTCTTACCCATTGCACAGTGCTGAAGCAGCAAGGGTGAAGCGAGGTCGGCTATCTTCAAGAACGAAATCTCTTTGAGTTCGCACGCTCGGCAGTATGTCCGCCGCCAGTCGAGGCCGTAGCCGATTTCGGCTGGAATACGCCTCAACGTACGCTCTGGCATTCAATCCAACCCTGATGTGTCGAATCCTGTGACTCGCCCTTGATACCATCAATTTGCAGATAGACGTCGATTGCCACTGTTTGGACTTCCCCCACTCCGGTAGGTAGCGGACGGATGTCCGAACCCATCGATTATTTGAGCATCACAGCCGGGTCTGCTTGTGTGTTCGCAAGGAACGTAATTTCGAGGAAAGGTAGATTGTTCTCCCGTTGAGATACTTTAGAGAGGGGACAATGTCGGGTAAAGGAAATGGACAGTCGGCAGCCTCTGCAGGGCAGGGCGCCAACGACAGCTTGAGCATGAGTGCGGATGCTCGCACCCGAATGCGTCGCCGTGAAGTCGATGTATTCAACTATTACGATGATGGCGGGCCGGGCAGAGGACATTGCACATGGGGCGCCGGTATCCTGGCGCATCGAGGACCTTGCACCAAGGAGGAACTGGCGAGGCCCGTCAGCCAGGCCGAGGTAGATGCCGAATTCTCGCGCCGTGTCGCCAAGGCCGAGCGGGAAGTGCGGAGCAACGTCAAAAGAAGGCGCTGAACCAGGACCAGTTTGACGCACTGGTCAGTCTCACCTACAACGCCGGAGCACGGGGCAGCCGTGGCACTTACAAGCTCGTCGAGGAAGGTGATTTCAAAGGCGCAGCAGCGAACATCAGGCAGATGACGAAAACGACTATCAAAGGGAAAAAGGTCGTTGCCCGCGGGCTTGTCAGCCGGCGTGTCGAAGAAAGCGCGCCGTTTGCTCCATTAGAATCCAAAAAGAAGTAAGAAGGAACCCCCATGCCATATCTGCGAATTCTTCTAATTCTGCTGGCATTGCTCCTTCAGCCAGCACACGCGGCCACCCCCGACTACGCGGATCTTTTAGGATCATGGAAGATCACGAAAGTGCTCGATTCATCCGATATCTCGGCACTCGACGACAAGCAGGCAGCGCAACTCGTAGGCAAGACGCTGGTCATCAAACGCGACAAGGTCACGCTCGCGGGCGAGACCTGCAAGGAACCCGAATTCGAACACCACTTCGAAGACACGGTTCGATACCTGCGCGAAGAGGCGCATGCCGCCTCCGGAAAGCTCGGCTTGCCGACGACAGTCGAAGTCATCGACCTGGCATGCACCGAAGTCCTGCGCAAGAGCCACGGAAAGCTGGTCCTGTACTGGAAGGGATTTTTCTTCGATGCAGTCAAACAGGACTCGAACGCGACGGCCCAACAGGTACGACGCTGACCAGCCATCGTCACAATCTCACGTCTTTGGTACCAGCGGCACCGAAGACCTGAACTACCTGCGCAAATACCCGGCGCGACGCTACTCCCGGAACTGTTCAAGCTGCCCGTGGATGACTGAGGCGCCGGCCAAAGTCATATACCTCCACCACCAAGCCGCCGCGAATTCACATCCGTCCGAAACACAATCGCCTGCCCCCCCTGTTCACGCGCCTCGTCCTGCACCCGTTGCGCCCGCATCACAATCGCCCGCACTTCCCCATGCCACGGCGACTTTCCACACACCGGATCCGCATTCTCCGCACTCCCAGTCAACGCATACGCCTGACACCGGCACCCCCCAAAATCCTTGTTCTTCTCCGCACACTCCCTGCAAGGCGACGCCATCCACGCATCCCCCCGATAGCGATTGAACGCCCCACTGGCATACCAGATCTCCTTCAGACTGAACTCGCGCACATTGGGAAACGCGATCCCTGGCAAAGTGCGCGCCGCATGACAGGGCAGCGCAGTCCCATCCGGCGCAATTCCAAGAAACACCGACCCCCAGCCATTCATGCACGCCTTGGGCCGCTCCTCGAAATAATCCGGCACCACGAACAGGATCCGTATCCGGTTGCCGATGCGCGCGCGATACTCGTTGACCACCGCCTCGGCGCGCAGCACCTGCTCGCGCGTCGGCATCAACTGCGCCCGGTTGACCAGGCCCCAGCCGTAATACTGGGTGTTGGCCAGCTCCAGGTACTCCACGCCCATCTCGAGCGCCATCTCGATGATGCGGCCGACGTGATCGAGGTTGTAGCGATGCAGCACGACGTTGAGCACCATCGGGTAGTCGTACTGCTTGATCAGGCGGGCGACGCGCGCCTTCAGGTCGAAGGTCCGGGTGCTCGACAGGAAGTCGTTCATCTCGCGCGTCGAGTCCTGGAAGGACAGCTGGATGTGGTCCAGTCCGAGTTCCTTCATGCGCGCCAGGCGCACCTCGGTCAGGCCGATGCCGGAGGTGATCAGGTTGGTATAGAAGCCCAGGCGGCGGCCCTCGCCGATGAGTTCTTCCAGGTCGTCGCGCAGCAGCGGTTCGCCGCCCGAGAAGCCGAGCTGCGCTGCTCCTAGCTTGCGCGCCTGGCGCATCACGTAAAACCATTCTTCGGTCGAGAGTTCCGCGCGGTGCTGCGCGTAATCGACCGGGTTGTAGCAGAACGCGCAATGCAGCGGGCAACGGTAGGTCAGTTCGGCCAGCAGCCAGAGCGGTGCTGGAATCGCCGTGGCGGGCGGACGAGAGGCCTGGGCATCCATGGCCGGGCGCTCAGGCAAACCAGCCGCGTTCGCTGGCGGCGCGCAGGAAACTGTCCACGTCCGGCTGCAGGCCGCGAGTCTGGAACGCCTGCTCGAGTTCCTCGACGATGGCGGGCACGCTGTGCTGGCCGTCGCAGCGCTTCAGGATTTCGGCCGCGCTCTGGTTCAGCTTGACCATCCCTTCGGGATACAGCAGCACGTAGTTGTCTTGCGTTTCTTCCCACTGCATGCGGAACAGGCGGGAGAGGGCGGGTTTGTCGGGGATGGCGGTATTCATCGGGGCTCTGTCGGGTCGGTCAGGGATGGGCGCGCTCGATGGCGTCGAGCATCGCCCACAGGATGTCGAGCTTGAATTGCAGGATCTCGAGCGCGCGCTCCTGCTGGGCGCGGGTCGTGAAATAGTCGAGCGTCACTTGCAAGCCATGTTCGACGTCGCGCTCGGCCAGGGAAATGCGGCTGCGGAAATACTGCAGGCCCGCCGGATCGATCCAGCCGTAGTGGGTGGGCCAGTTGGCCAGGCGGTCCTTGTGGATCTGCGGGGCGAACATTTCGGTCAGCGACGAGCAGACCGCTTCCTGCCACGGCGCCTGGCGCGCAAAGTTGACGTAGGCGTCGACGGCGAAGCGCACGCCCGGCGCCACGTGGCGTTGCGACCACAGCGCTTCGGGCTCGAGGCCGGCCGCTTCCCCAAGCCGCACCCAGGCGTCGATGCCGCCCGCGTCGCCATCCCGGCCGTCATGGTCGAGGATGCGGTGCACCCACTTGCGCCGGGTTTCGCGGTCCGGGCAGTTGGCGATGATGGCGCCGTCCTTTTGCGGGATCTTGACCTGGTAATAAAACCGGTTGGCGACCCAGCCGCGGATCTGGTCCGGGCGCAGCAGGCCGTCGTTCATCCTGACGTTGAACGGATGGTGGATGTGATAGCCGGCGCCGCGTGCGCGCAGTTGCGCCTCGAATTCGCTGCGGCTCCAGGGCGGTGCAAGCGTCATGGGCGGATCTCCATGCCGTCGAACGCGACTTCGATGCCATGGCGCTTGAGGATCGCGCGCTGCTCGGCGTCGTCATCGAGGATCGGGTTGGTGTTGTTGATGTGGATGAGGATCTTGCGGCGCGGCTTCGCGTCTGCATCCAGGCTGTCCAGCGCGGCGATCATGCCGTCGGCGCCGGATTGCGGCAGGTGGCCCATGTCGGCCGCGCGCTTGCTGGAGAAGCCGGCGTCGATCATTTCATTGGCGCTCCAGAAGGTGCCATCGACCAGCACGCAGTCGGCCTGGCGCATCGCGGCTTCCACCTGCGGCTCGATGGTGCCCAGGCCGGGTGCGTAGAACACCGTCTTGCCGCTTGCCGTATCCTCGATCAGCAGGCCGATGTTGTCGCCTACGGTGGGCTGCGCACGGTGCGGCGAATACGGTGGCGCCTTGCTGGACAAGGCCAGCGGCGTGAAACGGATGCCGTCGATGCCCGGCACCTGCACCGGCAGCATGGCGGGACCGTCGCCGATGGTTTGCAATTCATGCCAGCGCACGCCGCAATAGTGCGATAGCACCGGCGCCAGGGGCAGGCTGGTGTTGAGCTCGTCCCATACCGGCGCGGTGCAGTACAGCGGCAGCGGTTTCCCCTCGCGCAGCATCAGCAGGCCGGTGACGTGATCGATCTGGGCATCCATCAGCATCACGGCGCTGATGCCGGTATCGCGCCGGGCCCGCGCCGGCTGCAGGGCAGGGGTGGCGCGGATCTGCGCCAGGATGTCGGGCGAGGCGTTGACCAGCACCCAGTGGCTGCCATCGCTCGACACCGCAATCGACGACTGGGTGCGTGCGCTCGCGGCTATGGTGCCGTAGCGCACGCCGGCGCAATTGCGGCAATTGCAGTTCCACTGCGGGAAGCCGCCGCCGGCGGCCGAGCCCAGGACGATGATGTGCATGGGGTTCCAGTCGGTTGCAACCGTGCCGTTCGGGGCAAGGTTTCCCTTGCCTGTTTTCTGATGCTTGTCTTCCGCTGATCGCTCAGCGGTTCGCGATGTACATCGTGATTTCGAATCCAAAACGCCAGTCGGAAAATTCCGGGGTGCTCCAGGTCATGATCGGTCTCCTCAAGGAATAAGTGGTAGGGTCAGGGCGATTGCATCGGCAGGCGGTCCATGGACGGACCGCTGCATCCGCAGTCGAATGGATAATTGCAATATCCATGCCGTCCCCATATGCCGCAGGCGCACGCACGAGAGCAGCCTGCTCATGAACTTGAGGGTTGTGAAAGTGTGTCGAAAATGAACAATATTGTGTGCAACGATGGAACACCGTTGCACAAGGGGGAGAGGACGTAGCGCAGCTCAGCGGTGCTCGGTCACGCCCACCTGCTGGCACATGTCCAGCACCGGGCAGGTCGAGCAGCGCGGCCGGTTGCCGGTGCAGATGTGCTTCCCGAACGGCACCAGCAGCCGGTTGATGTCGATCCAGTGCGCCTGCGGCAGCTTCGCTTCCAGCGCCACCAGGGTCTTCTCGGGCGTCGACGCCTTGACGTAGCCCCAGCGCCCGGTAACGCGGTGCACGTGGATGTCGACGCTGATGACGGGCGTCCCGCAGGCCACGCCCAGCACCAGGTTGGCGCACTTGGGGCCGACGCCGGCAAACGACAGCAGCACGTCGCGCTCGCCGGGCAGGGTGTCGCCGTAGGTGTCATGCACCTGGCGCGCGATGGCCAGCATCTGGCTGGCCTTGCGCTCGTGGAAGGTGCTCGGGCTGATCAGGGCATCCAGCTCTTCCCACGGCAGCGCCATGACCTGCGCCGGCGTACGCGCCCGCGCGAACAGCTTGCGCGATACCGGCAGCGTCACCTCGTCGTAGGTGCGGATCGAGATCATGCAGGCGAGCAGCTGCTCGAAGGTCGTCGTGAAACCTTCCTCGAACAGCTGGAACAGCGCGGCTTTCGGCCAGGGCTGGACGGCCTGCTCGATGCGCTCGAGCGCCACGGCGATATCGAACGGGTGCTTTTCCATCGGGTGGATTCTCCAGTGATCTACAGCGGATGACTGGAGAATACGCGCGCGTTTCCGGCGCTTCCGTTGTGTGCCGCACCTGAGGGTAGAATCAATGGCCACGCCCCGACGAAACCGAAGCAATGGCCCACGACACCAAATTGACCCTGCAAGCCCTCAAGGACCTGGCCACCGCCTCCAGCGCCGTCACCCGCGACTGCAGCTGCGCCATCGACACCTGCAGGGAGTGGACCCGCATCCCGGCCGAATTCCCGGAGCAGCAGATGCAAACCATCGGCACCCTGGCCGACGATCCCTACGTGGAAGCCACCTTCGCCGAATACCATCCGCACGGCACGAACGCATGGTCCCTGGACGCGCCGATCGCGATCCGTTACTACCCGTACAACCGCAGCGCGGTCCTGCAATGCACCGTCTGCAGCCGCTGCTGCCTGCAGTACGTCGAGGCTGGCGGCTACTACGTCGAGAAGCGCATCCGCGCGCTGGATCCGGCCTTGATCGTGGACGTCCCGCTCTAATACAGGGTCTAGAAAGCGCCTAACAAAACCTTCAGGGCAAGGGACGCGGCCCACCGACGCGGCGACGAAGACAGTACGCTTGTACGGCGACGAGCTGCAACGCAGCCATGAAGGTTTTGTTAGGCGCGTTACGCCAGCACCCCGCTCACCCTGCCCAGCAACTCCGCAAACGGCATTGGCCGCCCCAGCAGGTACCCCTGCACGTAATCGCACCCGGCCTGCTTCAGCCATTCCAGCTGTTCCGGCTCCTCCACCCCCTCGGCCACCACGGCCAGATCGAAACCGTGCGCCAGCGCGATCACGGCGCCGGCGATGGTGGTGCCGGACTGCGGCAGCTGGTGCACGAAGCTGCGGTCGATCTTGAGGTGGTTGATCGGGAAGGTCTGCAGGTAGGCCAGCGACGAGTAGCCGGTGCCGAAGTCGTCGATCGAGAGGCGCACGCCGAGCGCGCGCACGCGGTGCATGAAGTCGATCGCGGCGTCGAGGTTTTCCATCAGGACGCTTTCGGTCAGTTCCAGTTCGAGGCGGTCGGGGCGCATGCCGGTAGCGGCCAGGGTGGCTTCGACCACGCGGATGAAGTCGCGCTCGCGCAGCTGGCGCGCCGATACGTTCACCGCCATGCTGATCCAGGCGCCGGTGCGGCGCTCGAGCGAGACGGCGTCGCGGCAGGCGCGTTCCAGCACCCATTTGCCGATGTCGACGATCAGGCCGCTGTCCTCGGCGATCGGGATGAATTCCGCCGGCGAGATGAGGCCATCCTCCGGGTGGCGCCAGCGCAGCAGCGCTTCGGCGCCGACCAGGCCGCCCGAGGCGCAGGCGTGCTGCGGCTGGTAGTACAGTTCCAGCAGGCCTTCGGCCAGGTGGCGCCGCAGGTCGCGTTCGAGGCGCGCGCGGCGCTGGGTGGCCAGCAGCATGGCGCGCTCGAACACGGCGACGTTGTCGCGGCCCTTGCCCTTGGCGCGGTACAGGGCGGTGTCGGCGTTGCTGAGCAGTTCGCCCATTGTGCCGGCGTCCTGCGGGAAGGTGCTGGCGCCGACGCTGGCGGTGGCGCGCACGTCCACGCCTTCGACCTGCAACGGCTGGCGCAGGCCTTCGATGATGCGCTGGGCGAGCGCTTCCAGGTCGCCGGGCTGCTCGAGCGGCGAGACGATCACCGCGAATTCGTCGCCGCCGATGCGGCCGATATGGTCGCTCGGGCGCACCGTGGCGCGCAGCACGCTCGCCACCTGGCGCAGCAGGCGGTCGCCGGCGGCGTGGCCGGCGGTGTCGTTGACGATCTTGAAGTTGTCGAGGTCGAGCAGCAGCAGGCCGAGGCGTCCGCCATCCTGGCGGCGCTTGCCGATCTCGGTGTCCAGCGCCTCGTAGGTGCGGCGCCGGTTCGGCAGGTCGGTGACGGTATCGGTGTAGGCCAGGTGTTCCAGCTGCTGCTCGGCGCGGCGCATGCGCGCCTTGGTGCGGCGCGTGACCAGGGAAGTGGCCACCAGCGCGCCCAGCGAGGCCAGCGCCAGCAGGGCGCCATAGCGCAGCATGGCGCCGTCGATGCCGGCGGTGTCGGCGCGCAGCACCACCCGGCCCAGCAGGGCGCCGCGGAACAGGATCGGGTGCGCCACCGAGATCGGCGCGAACAGCTGGCCGAACAGCGTCCAGCCGCGCAGCGCGGCCAGGGCCTGCTGCGCCTGCGGATTGCGGTAGGCGGCGAACGGCACGCCCTGGCGGTCGTAGACCGTGGCCGCGGCCAGGAAGGGCGCGTGGTGGAAGGCATGCAGCATGTCGTTCGCGGCGTCGCGGTCCTCGAACATCAGCGGGGCGCCCACGTTGTCGGCGATGATGGTGGCCTGCACCGCCACGCTGTCGCTCAGGTTCTGGCGCAGCGAGATGAACTGGTAGGCGAGCAGGATGCAGCAGGCCACGCCGAGGGCGGCGGCGGCAGCCAGCAGCTGGCCCAGGCCGAACATGGTGCTCAGGCGGGTAGAGCGGACGGGTGGGCTTGGCTGGAGGCTGGTCACTGGACGTTCCTTGCGGAGCGCAAGGGACGCAGTGGACGACGCAGGATGGACAAAGGCATGGAAGGGGAACGGAAGTGGATGCAACAAAGCGTGATAATTAATGCGTAAGAATCTTTCACAAATTCACGGTTTGATACTATAAAGAAACTTTTGTCGATTCAGGGTGAATCGTTGTCGTAAGCGTTGTCGTAAGGCCACAAAATTTGCTTGTTTTTCATGTGTATGGCTGATTGCACCAGGACGGTGCGGTTACAACCGCTTGCATTTGATACTGTTTTGCTCTTTTCCAGCGTCCCGTCCGCCGGTACGCTGTCAGCATGTTTATTAAAAAAAGTAGGGGGGAATCATGAAATTCACTAATATCCGTCACGCCGCCGCCATTGCCGCTTTCATGGTCGCAGGCGCCGCCGCACCGGTGCTGAGCCAGGCCGCGCCGCAGGATCACCATCCGCGCGCATCGGCCCAGTGCCAGAACTGCGGCACCGTGGTCTCCACCAAGACCTTCCAGCGCGAGGCCGAACGCGGCAGCGGCGTCGGCGCGGTCGGCGGCGCCGTGGTCGGCGGCCTGCTGGGCAACCACGTCGGCAGCGGCAATGGCCGCACGCTGGCCACGGTGGCCGGTGCGGCCGCCGGCGCTTACGGCGGCAACCGCCTCGAGCGCAACATCAAGACCGATACCTACACCGAAACGCGCGTGAGGATGGCCAAGGGCGGCTACCGCACCTTTACCGAGAAGGGCAACCCGCGTTTCCGTAACGGCGACCGCGTGCGCGTGCAGCAGAATCACCTGGTGCACCAGGGCTGATTAATCAGGCTGAAAATCATCCGTGCGGCCGCAACGGCCGCACTTTCCCTGCCGGTCGGGCTAACTCCTCAATGCAGCACCGGCGCAAACAGCGGATCCGGCGTTTCCTGCAGCGCGCGCGGTAGATAGATCGTCACGGTCGTGCCCTGGCCCGGCGTGCTGGCGAGCCGGATATGGCCGCCGCTCTGCTTGGCGAAGCCGTGCGCCATCGACAGGCCCAGGCCGGTGCCCTTGCCCTCCGGCTTGGTGGTAAAGAAGGGTTCGAAGGCGCGTTCCATCACTTCCGGCGGCATGCCGCTGCCGGTGTCGCGCACCGCCACGGTCACGAATTCGCCCGGACGGATGCCGGTGTTGGCCAGTTCGTCGTTGGGGGCCACCGCCAGGTTGTCGAGTGCGATCGTGATGCCGCCGTGGCCATCCATGGCGTCGCGCGCGTTGATCACCAGGTTCAGCAGCACGTTCTCGAGCTGGTTCGGGTCGACCAGCGCATTCCACAGGCCGGGCGGGATCGCGAAGTGGATCTCGATGGCGTCGCCGGCGGCGCGGTGCAGCAGGCTGTCCATGCGCTCGATCATGTGCGCCAGGTTGACCACGCTCGGGTGCAGCGGCTGGCGGCGGGCGAAGGCCAGCAGCTGCGCGGTCAGCTTCTTTCCCCGTTCCACCGCATCCATGATGCCGAGCAGTCGCTTGCGCGTGCTCTCTTCGTTGCGCAGCATCAGCTGCACGTTGGCGCCGATGATGTGCAGGATGTTGTTGAAATCGTGCGCCACGCCGCCGGTCAACTGGCCCACCGCTTCCAGCTTCTGCGAACGCAGCAGCGCGCCGCGCGCCTCGTCCAGGCGCTGCTGGCGCTGGCGCTCGCGTTCCTCGGCGGCGCGGCGCGGCCGGATGTCGCGGATGAAGGCGCTCAAGCCGTGGCCGCGTGCGGTGGGCAAGGGCACGATGGCGATCTCCACCGGGATGGCGTGGCCGTGGCGGTCGAGCAGGGTGGTCTCGACCGGACCGTCCAGCATCGCGCATGCGCCGGTGCGCACGAACTGCGCCAGGCAGGCGTGTTCGTGGTCGCGCCGCGCCGGCGGCGCCAGCAGGTCGATGGCGCCGCGGCCGAGCGCCTCGTGTTCGTGCCAGCCGAACAGCTTGCAGGCCTGGGAATTCCAGTCGGTCACCCGGCCGTCCGGATCCACCGCCACGAAGGCATCGTAGGCGTTCTGCAGGATCAGGCGGATGCGCTGGCGCTCGGCGTCGATGCGGTCGTGCGATTCGCGCAGTTCGAGCGTCATGGTGTCGGCCAGCTGCAGCGCGCGCCGGCGCTCGGTCGCCAGCAGCCAGACGGTAAAGCTCAGCAGCAGGCCCAGTCCGAGGCCGGTCACGGCGATCGCCCACACGTGGTGCCGGGCGAGCGTCGCTTCGAGGGCGGGCGAGGAGCCGATCGCCACGGTCCATGGCCGTCCCGCGTTGTCGAGCAGCGCCATGTGGGTGAACATCGACGGTTGCCCGGCCACGTGCGTGCCCCGCGAGCGGTACAGCAGGGCAGCCTCGTCTACCCGCCGGCCGTCGTAGATCGCGACGTCGAGGTCGCCCTCGTGCTCGCCGCCCAGGCCATGCATCAAGTCGTCCATGCGGAACGGCGCGTACACCCAGCCGGCGATGGCCGCGCGCCGTTCGTCGACGGTGGCGCGCGGCACATCCGGACGGTAGACCGGCATGTACATCAGGAAGCCCGACTGGCCGCCGGCCTCGCCTTCCTGAACCAGCGTGACCTTGGCGGTGGCGGCGGCGCGGCCGCTGTCGCGCGCGGCTTCCATCGCCGTGCGCCGCGCCGGTTCGCTGAACATGTCGTAGCCGAAGGCGCGCAGGTTGCGCCCGGTGAAGGGCTGGATGTGGGTGATCGAGGTATAGACGTCGCGCCGGCCGGCCGGCTTCACGGCGTAGTCGCGGAAGCCTTCGGCGCGCACCGCGGCGACGTGGGCGTCGAGCCGCGCCGGCGGGATGATCGAGGCGACGCCGATGCCTTCGAAGCCGGGGAAGCGCTGTTCCAGGCGCAGTATTGAATAGTATTCGGCGAATTCGTCGCGCCCGAGGTCGACCGAGCCGCGCAGGAAGCCGCGCGCGCCGCGCAGCACCTGTTCGTACACGGCCATGCGGCGCACGATCAGTTTCTCCAGGTCGCGGGCGCGGTAGTCGAAGGTGCTTTCCAGTTCCTGCCGCGCGCTGCGCCCGGCGTTGTCGGCCACGATCCAGGTCACGACCAGCGACGCCAGCAGCGCCAGCGCGGCCAGGAGGAGCGGGAGGGACGAAGAGGGCGCGGCGGAATGGTCTGGATGCGGCATGGATGCGGAACGCGCCAATGGCGAGGGCTGTGGAAGTCGGTCGGCCATGACTGCCCGCCGAACGGCTAGGATAACCATCTCCACCCTTGGCAGGCGCACAACAGGGAGCGATACACCCGGGCGTCCCCTTACGCCGGGCAATTGCTTTATATAAAATAACGGTCTCTCATCCGACCGATCCCATGACTTCCCCTCACATGAGCCTGGCACGCCGCCTGCAATGGGGCGCCGCGGCCATCCTGCTGGCCGTGGCGCTGTGGGCCGCGCTGGCGCCGCTGCGTTATCCGACCCGCGAGGTCGGCTTCGATTTCGAGCGCAGCAACAGCACGTTGCGGACGCCGGCGCAGGTGCGCCTGACGCTCGGCGTGCGCGACGTGCTGTTGCTGCGCAACCGCGACCTGGCGCCGCACGTGTTCGGCCAGGTGCGGGTGCTGCCGGGCCATGTGCTGCGCCTGCCGTTCGAGCAGGAAGGCGATTTTCCGTTCGCCTGCGACACCGCGCCCGGCGCCATGGTGACGGTCCGGGTGCTGGCGCAGCCGGACCCCGGCTGGCCGCGCCTGCGCTGGCGCCTGCAGGTGCTGGGCGACGCGATCCGCACCATGCCAGTGCGTGCGCCGGAGGCGTAGAAACCGGCGAATACCGGGATGCCGCGGGCCGCGCAATCGTGCTCCGTCCCGCGCGGCGAATCTGTCATGATGCGCCCATGGCGACGATCTCCTTACCCTTGTTCCCGCTCAGCACGGTACTGTTTCCGGACGGCGTGCTGCCGCTGCAGATCTTCGAGCCGCGCTACCTCGACATGATCAGCCATTGCCTGACCGAGGATGAACCGTTCGGCGTGGTGCTGCTGACCCAGGGGCAGGAAGTGCGCACGGCGCAGGCGGGGGAACGGTTCGTGGCGGCGGGTACGCTGGCCTCGGTGCAGGACACCACGGCGTCCACGCCAGGCTTGCTGCAGGTGGTGTGCCGCGGCGGGACGCGCTTCCGGGTGCTCGACACCGAGCGCCGCGCCAACGGCCTGTGGCTGGCCGACGCCGAACTGCTGGAAGACGACCACGCCGTGCGCATCCCGGCCGACCTGAAAGGCGCGGCCGACGCCCTCGACCGCGTGCTGGCGTCGCTGCACGACGTGCCGCAGAGCCGCTGGCCGGTGCAGCCGCCGTTCCGCCTCGACGATTGCGGCTGGGTGGCGAACCGCTGGTGCGAACTGCTGCCGCTGCCGAACCAGCAGAAGCAGCACATGCTGATGCTGGACAACCCGATGATCCGGCTCGAATTGCTGCACGACGTGCTCGACGAGCACGGATTGATCACATCCTGATCACACTTCGACGCTGACGCCACTGCTGCCGGCACTGGCCGACGCCGTCGACGCGTCGCTGTCGGCATATGCCTTGAGCAGGTTCATTGCCTGCGCCATCTCGCGGGCAGGATCCTGTGCGCGCGTGGCCTGTGCGGCGCCGCCGGTGTCATCGGCGTTGCCGGTGGGGTTGCCGTTCTTGTCGATTTCGCCGCTGGCCAGCTTCTTGTCGTAGGCCGCCTGCTCGGCGTCGCTGACGGTGCCGTCGCCGTCGGTGTCGGCTGCCGCGACGTAGTCGGTGCTGGTGCTGTCCGTGCTGTCGGTACTTTCCGCACCGCCGGCGCCACCCGCGCCGCCGCCGCCGCGCGGACCGCCGGCGCCCTGCGTGCCGCCGGCGCCGGCCGGAGCACCCGTACCCCCCGCGGCGTTCGCCGCATCGTTGTCTTCCGCGCTGGCGGCGCTCGCACTGGCGCCCGTCGCGCTCGTACCCGATGCGCTGGTGCCCGATGCCCCGGCTGGCGCCGCGCCGTCCGGCATCGCCATGCCGCCGGCCATGCGCGAGGCGTCGAACTGGGCGTTGAGCTGGTCGGACAGCCTGGTCATCGCTTCGGTCATCTCGCTCCTGGTGACCTTGCCGTCGCTGTCGCCGTCGAGCGCGCCGAAGGCGGCGTCGACGTCGGTGGGCTGGTTGCCGCTGCCATCGGCGGCGGACAGGGCGCCTGCCAGGTCGGCCTTTTCGATATATCCCTGGTTTTTGGTGTCGAGCCTGGAGAAGGCCGAGTCGGCCCGGTTCGACACGCTATTGCTGCTGATGCTGGCAACCATGCTGCTTCCTTTATTGATTATCTGAATGGATTATCGGATTGTTTCCTTGCCTCAACAGGGCGCCCAATGTAAAGCCAGGTAAAGGCATGTAAAGCGGGCATGCAGGCGATCATTGATGCGGTGATCGAAGCGGGCAGGCGGCGCAGCATGCTGGCCGGCCGGTCCGGATGGGGCGCCAAGGGCCGAAAACAGCGGATTCCATATACAGGGAAGGCGATTTAAGGTAACCTTGAGCGCGGTTTAGTATCTCTACGTTCGTCAAGCCGCCCCCCGTCATCCCGGTTGTTCCGCGTTGGCCATGCCCGAGCCGCAGCCCGGCCGTAGAGCGCAACGAATTCCTCGAAAGAAAACATGTCTGAAACCCCGACCACCAACGACGCTGGCGCGCCCGCCGTGCGTTTCGCCGATTTCGGCCTGGCGCCCGAGATCGAGCGCGCGCTGTCGGACCAGGGCTACGTGCACCCGACCCCGATCCAGGCCCAGGCCATCCCCATCGTCCTGCAGGGCCGCGACGTCATGGGCGCCGCCCAGACCGGCACCGGCAAGACCGCCAGCTTCTCGCTTCCCATCATCCAGCTGCTGCTGCCGCATGCGAACACCAGCATGTCGCCGGCCCGCCACGCGGTGCGCGCGCTGGTGCTGACCCCGACGCGCGAACTGGCGATCCAGGTCGCCGAGAACGTCAAGGCCTACGCCCAGCACACCCCGCTGCGTTCCACCGTCGTGTTCGGCGGCATGGACATGAAGCCGCAGACCGAGATCCTGCGCCGCGGCGTCGAAATCGTGATCGCGACGCCGGGCCGCCTGCTCGACCACGTGGAGCAGAAGAACATCAGCCTGGGCCAGGTGCAGATGCTAGTCATGGACGAAGCCGACCGCATGCTCGACATGGGCTTCCTGCCGGACCTGCAGCGCATCATCAACCTGCTGCCGAAGAAGCGCCAGAACCTGATGTTCTCGGCCACCTTCTCGCCCGAGATCAAGAAGCTGGCGTCCAGCTTCCTGAGCGACCCGCTGACGATCGAAGTCGCGCGCAGCAACGCGACCAATACCTCGATCACCCAGATCCTGTACAAGGTCGAGGAAGCGCAGAAGGCCGACGTGGTGCAGCACCTGATCCGCAGCCGCGACTTGAAGCAGGTGCTGGTGTTCTCGAACACCAAGATCGGCGCCTCGCGCCTGTCGCGCACGCTCGAGCAGGCCGGCATCAAGGCCTCGGCGATCCACGGCGACAAGACCCAGCAGGAGCGCATCGCCGCGCTCGACGCCTTCAAGAACGGCGACATCGACGTGCTGGTGGCGACCGACGTCGCCGCGCGCGGCCTCGACATCACCGACCTGCCGTGCGTGATCAACTACGACCTGCCGTACAACGCCGAAGACTACGTGCACCGCATCGGCCGCACCGGCCGCGCCGGCGCCACCGGCGATGCGCTGTCGGTCTATTCGGACAAGGACGAGCGCCTGCTGGCCGACATCGAGAAGCTGATCAAGCAGACCATCACGCGCGGAGAACTGACCGGCTACGTGGCACCAATGCGCGGCCGCGGCGGTGAACGCGACAACGAACGCTACGGCGACCGCGGCGGCGACCGCGCTGGCGCGTCGCGCCGTCCGGGTGACGGTACCCGTCCGCCGGAACGCAGCGCCGAACGTGGCGCCGATCGTGGCCCGGGCGGCCCGCGCGGCTATGCCCCGCGCCGCGAGAAGGTCGATCCATGGTTCCTCAAGCCGTACGAGCCGTCGTCCACGCAGCGCAAGGAACAGCCCGCGCAGCAGCAGGCCGGGCAGGCCAAGCCGAAGCAGAAGCTGGCGGCCTTGCTGGGCGGGTTGCCGAAGCAGTAAACCACCGCCGTCGTTCCCTCCATACTGAATAACAGAATTCGGTACGTCGGAAATGCTTCAGCATTCCTGGAATACTGGCTTCGGCTACTCAGCTTGGGTCCCCGCCTGCGCGGGGACGACGTTGGTAGGCGGGGACGACGTCGATAGGTGGGGCGACGGTAACGCTATGTCGGCTACGACGCCTTCCTCCGGTCGATCTTCAACGCCATCCTGACCTGCTCCAGCAGGTCCTCGTGCTTGTAGGGCTTGGCCAGGATCGTCAGCCCGGTCGTGCGGCCGCGTTCCGGCAGGTCGTCCATGTAGCCGGTCGTCACCAGCACCGCCAGTTCGGGCTGGCGCTGGCGCACCTTGTCGACCAGTTCCAGCCCGGTCATCCCGCCCGGCATGATCACGTCCGTGAACAGCAGGTCGACCCGTGCGCCCTGTTCCAGCAGGGCCAGCGCCTGTTCGCCGCTGGGCGCCGTCAGCACCGTATAGCCGCTCATGGCCAGCACGCTTTCGGCCAGTTCGCGCACGTCGTCGTTGTCTTCCACCACCAGCACGGCGGGGCCGGCCGCCGCGCGGGCGGGCGTGGCGGCGGGGCTGTCCGCGCCCGCCTGCGGCGCCGTCCCTTCCGCCGTCCCGTCTGCCGGCGCGTCCCCGTCCTGCGGCGCCTGGCCGGCATACGGCTGCGACATCCGTTGCGGCACCGACTGCGGCGGTATCGGCGTCATGTCGTTGTCGGCGATCGGGAAGATCATCCGCACCGTCGTGCCCTTGCCCGGTTCGCTGTCGATCTCGAGGCGGCCGTGCGACTGCTGGGCGAAACCGTGCACCATCGCCAGCCCCAGGCCGGTGCCTGGCCCCTTGGTGGTGAAGAAGGGTTCGGTGGCGCGGCGCAGCACGTCGGGCGGCATGCCGGTGCCCTTGTCGATCACGCACAGCGTGACGTACACGCCGGGCGGCAGGCGGTGCGCGCGGATCCGGTCTTCGTCGCGGATGATCGAGGTGCCGACCGTGACTTCGCCGCCGCCGGGCATGGCGTCGCGCGCATTGATCAGCACGTTCAGCAGCGCCATTTCCAGGTGGGTCGGATCGAGCATGCAGGGCGGCAGGCCGGGCCGCAGGTCGAGGCGCAGTTCGACCTGGTCACCCAATGTGCGCACCAGCATTTCGGAAAATTCGACCACCAGCGAATTGATGTTCAGGCGCTTCGGCTCCAGGCGCTGCTTGCGCGCGAAGGTGAGCAGTTGCTGGGTGAGCTTGCCGGCGCGCATGGCGGCGCGCTGGGCGCGCAGCACGGCTTCGCGCGCGGCGTCCGGGTTGTCCAGGCTGACCAGGGTGACTTCCAGGTTGCCGTTGATGACCTGCAGCAGGTTGTTGAAATCGTGCGCCATGCCGGCCGTCAGCTGGCCGATCGCTTCCATCTTCTGCGCCTGCAGCGAGACTTCCTGCGACTGGCGGCGCTCGGTGATGTCCATCTGCGAAGCGAAGAAATACAGCAGCTGGCCGTCATGGTCGAACACCGGGCCGAGGAACAGGGCATTCCAGAACGGGGTGCCGTCGGCCCGGTAGTTCAGGATGTCGACCGCGACCGCGCGCTCTTCCTTGACTGCGGCGCGGACTTCAGTCACCGTGCGCGGATCGGTGTCCGGTCCCTGCAGCATGCGGCAGTTACGGCCGAGGACGTCCTTTTCCTCATAGCGCGTCAGGTCGAGGAAGGCGCCGTTGGCGAACACGATCGGATTGTCGTCCTGGCGCGGATCGGTGACGACCATCGGCATGCGCGTCATCTCGACCGCGGCGAAGAACACGTTGTTGCGGTCCTGCAGACCTTCGCGGCTGATGAAGCCGGCCTGCCAGTGCTTGACCCCGGGATTGCCGAGCGGGCTGTAGGCATTGCCTTCGACCTCGCCGTCGGCCGGCACGCCGCCGCTCTGGCCGCCGCCCTGCTCGTCGAGCGGCTGTTCCAGGTTTTCGTCCTTCTCTTTCCCCATTACCATTGCAATTCCTCTCGTCGCATCGCTGCCGTCGATCCATTGATGGCCAATTCTAGAGAGGGAAAACGGTGCGCACCGTTAGGAAGCGCACTGACGCGCACGCACGTTCAGTTATTCCAATCAGGCAAGGACCTGTACCACTTGCCGCCTACGACCGCATCCAGCAACTGGCGCGCGCTTTGCTCCCAGGTCAGCCAGGGCAGGGCATGCGAGGAGGGGGCGGCGCCGGCGCGCCATAGCGCCAGCCAGGCGTCGATGGCGTGCGCCAGGTCGCCGGCCGCCAGGCCGTCGAAGTAATACGCGTGCGCGCCGGCCACTTCCTGGAACACCGGCAGGCGCCGCGCGATGACCGGGATGTCGTGCCGGGCCGCCTCGATCAGCGGCAGGCCGAAGCCTTCGCCTTCGGATGGCGCCAGCAGCGCGGCCGCGCCCGCATACAGCTTGAGCAGCATCTCGTCCGAGATGCCGGCCAGCCAGAACAGGCGCCGCTCGCGTTCGGGGTGGCCGCGCAGGCGAGCGGCGGTCTGCTCGACCATCCAGCCTTCCTTGCCGACGATGACCAGGTTGACGTCCACGCCTTGCCGCCACAGCAGCTCGAACGCGGCCAGCGCCTGGGCGTGGCCCTTGCGCGGCTCGACCGTGCCGACCACCAGGAAGCTCGGGCGCGCCTGCAGCGCCGCCAGCACGTGGGCGGCGTCGGGCGGCAGGCCGGTGCTGGGGGCGCTGGCATGGATGTCGGCGCCCAGGTGGAACCAGCCCAGCCGCAGTGGCAGGCGGCGCGTCAATCCCTGCGCTTCGATCCAGCCGGCCAGCTCGTCGGCCACCGCGCGCGAGATGCACAGCACGCCGTCCGCCACCGCATGCACGGTGCGCAGGAATTCGCCGAAGTATTGCTCGGTCCCGAACGGGAAGGCGTCGGGGCGCAGCATCGGCAGCACGTCGTACACCACGAAGTGGATGTGCACGCCGCGGTCGGCCATCGAGCGCAGCAGCGCCTCGTTCTGGGCGGTGCCGTTGGTGAACAGGTCGAGTCCGAGGAAGATGTCGCCCGGGCGCAGCTCGGCCGGCGCGTCTTCCAGCGCCAGGCCGGTTTCGCCGGCCAGCGCCAGGCCGAAGCGGCGCGCGTAATGGTAGGGCGCGCCGCCGCCGCTGGAAAACACCGGCTCGATCCGCAGCCCCGGCGGCGGGTCGGCCAGCATCGCCAGCAGGACGCTGCGCACCACGCGCTGGATGCCGGTCCTGAGGTCCGACTGCACCAGGGCCGAAACGTCGACCAGCAGCTGGCGCGGCCCCTGCGGCGCGCGGTTGAAGGCGATCGCCGCGGCCAGCCGGGGCAGTTCGGCGTCCGGGCAGGCCGCGGCGCTGCTGCGCACCACCTGGCGGTAGCGCGCGTGGCGGCCGTGATGCGTGAAGTGTTCGATGGTGTCGGCATACAGGCGGCCGACGCGCGCCGGCGCGTGTTCGTCGCGCATGTGGGCCAGCGCGCGCTGTCCCAGCTGGCTGCGCAGCGTGGCGTCCCGCTGCAGGCGCACCAGCGCGGCGGTGAGGTCGTCGACGGCAAAGGCGTCGTCCAGCCGCAGCAGCAGTTCCGCGGGCAGGGTGGCGGTCGCGCCGTGCGCGTTGGCGATGGTGGGCAGGCCGTACAGCAGGCAGTCGAGCACCGAGGCCGAGGTCTCGCCGCGGGTGGCGCGGCGCAGCTGCACCGCGCAGTCGGCCGCGGCCAGGTGATCGGCGTAGCCGGCGGCATCGACGAAACCCGTGATGCGAATGCGCCCGGCCGCGCGGCTGGCGCCGATCCTGCGCGTCAGGCCGGCGCCGTACAGGCCGGGATCGTTCTCGCCCACGTACGCCAGCCGGCAATGCGGGTCGGCCGCCAGCGGCGAAGCCAGGAAGGCGTCCAGCAGTTCCTCGTTCAGCTTGGTGGGGCCGAGCATGCCGAAGCTGCATACCAGGTAGTCGTGGGGCGCCAGGCCCAGGCGCGCGCGGGCGGAGGCGCGCGCCAGCATGCGCTGTTCCGGCGTGGCGCCGCCGTCCGGGCGGCCGCGCAGCAGGGCAATCGTGCGCCAGTCGGTGCCGGCCGGGGCCCCGTACCAATTCGTTGCCAGTTCCTTCGAAAAATCCGAGTGCACGATCACGCCGGCGGCGCCATCCAGCACGCCCCGGTTGAGCGGGTAGCTCCAGATGGCGGGATTGCGGCCGCGCCTGCGGTGGTCAAGCAGGCCGGCAAAGCCGTGCGATTCGTACAGGGCATTCAGAAAGACCTGGGGCAGGTAGCCTTCGCGCTCCAGGTTGTCGAGCACGCCCGAGAAGAAGAAGTCGTGCAGCACGACGATGCCCGGCACGTCGCGGATCAGGGCGAACATGTGCTGGTGCGCGTGCGAATTGCCGAAGTGGTACAGCACACGCTCGACCAGGTGGGCATTCTCGCGCAGCCAATCCGGGCTGCGTTGCGCGAAGCCGGCCAGGCGCCGGTTTGCACCCTCCTGGTCGACGCCCGCCTGGTCCAGCACCAGGTCGATCTCGTAGTATTTCGCCAGTTCGGGCAGCAGTTCGGCGCTGTAGTCGGCGATGCCGGAGCGCACCGGCGGCAGCGGCGAGACGTAGGCGAGCCTGGGCCGCCGGTGCGCGCCGGCGGGCTGCTCGTCCACCGTGGCGGAACGCTCGGCCGCGCTGGCGGCGATGCGGGTCCACAGCGCGGCGGCGTCCTCGCTCCCCGGCACCGCCACCACCTGCATGAAGGGCGCGCCGGGCAGCGTGCGTGCGCCGGCGGCGGGCGCCAGCGTCAGGACCACGTCGGGCGCCAGGCCGGCCAGGGCGTGGATGCGCAGCGCATCCGCATAGTCCGGGTTGGGCGGCAGGTCGAACACGCGCAGGCGCTCGCGCGGCAGCAGGTCCAGGAAGGCGGCGCGCACGGACTCGATGGCCGCGTGCGAACGGTGCGACATGGCCAGCCACGCTTCGTGGCCGGCGCCGGCGCCGCGCACGAGCGCCTGGGCCAGGCGCAGCGCGGCCGGCTCGATGCGGCCCTGGCTGTCGTCGAAGTCGATCACGATACGCATGGTTCAGCCATCCATGTGGTTGCGGGCGCGCCGCAGGTCGGACAGCACCGCGCGCACCGAGGCCGGCAGGCCCTGCAGTTCCGCGGGCAGCGCGTGGCCATTGGGCGCGGGTTGCGGCGGGTCGAGCTTGACCGCCTGCACCGCCGCCGAGATGCGCCTGGCCAGCCGCGGATGGCGCATCAGGAATGGCAGCGCGGTGCGCCGCAGGCGCTCGTTGGCGCTCAAGCCCGCCAGCGTGCGGCGCACCAGGCCGGGGCTGCGCAGGTGGATCGCCAGCGTGCCGGCCATGCGCAGCGGATGGGTCACCTTCCACGAGGTGCTGGCCAGCGTCGCCAGCAGGCGCTGCTCCAGGTTGCGTCCCCACTGGGCGGCCTGGTGGCCGTTGGCGTGGGCCTGCGCCAGCTCGTGGCGCAGGCGGGCGGCTTCGGCCAGCGCCGCCTGCCTTTCCTCGTCCAGCTGGCCGGCGCGGCGCAGCGCATCGCGCTTGTCCCGTATCACCGCGTCGACGTGGCGCAGCGCCGCCTGCCGTTCCCGCTTCAGCGCATCGATATGGCGCGCCGCCGCCTGCCGTTCCTGGCGCACCCGGACGGCGTACCGCAGCGCGGCCTGCTTTTCCTGTCGCAGCGCCTCGATGTCGCGCAGCGCCTGCTGCTTTTCCAGCGCCAGCGTGCCGGCACGGTGCAGCGCGTCCTGCCTTTCCTGCGCCACCAGGACGCCATGTTGCCGCGCCTGCTGCCGCTCCTGCTCCAGCAGGGCCACCTGGCGCTGCATGAACTGACGCTCCTGTTCCAGGCGGTCCGCCTGCGCGCGCGCCTGGTGCAGCCCGGCCCGCGCCGCCTGCAGCTCGGTGCGCATGGCTTGCAGCTCGGCCTGTGCAGCCTGCGATCCGGTACGCGCGGCCTCCAGCTCTGCCTGCGTCGCCTGCAATTCGGCCTGCGTGGCCTGGATGGCCGCGCTGCGCTCCCGCAGCGCGCCTTCGCTGCGCTGGACGGCGTCGCGGGCCCGGTCCAGGTGCCAGGAGATGTAGTCGTCGAACACGTTCGGCTGCATGCCGAAATGCTGCAGCAAGGCCGCATGTTCGGCGGCCACGTAGTAGCGGTTCAGGCCGTCGAACCAGGCGAAGCGGTAGCGTGCGTCCAGCACCAGCGGCTCCCAGCCGGCATGGCTGGCGGCGCGGCTGTTCGGCAGGGTTGCCTCGATCACCAGCACCCATGGACGCCAGCGGTCGAAATCCATGCCGCGCAGGACGTCGTCTTCGAAGCCCTCGACGTCGATCTTGAGGAAGTGGATGACGCGGGGCGCGTGTTCGGCGCAGACCGAGGCCAGGGTGCGCACCGGCACCGTGAGTTCTGTCACCGCGTGGCCTTCGGCGCGATACTGTGCGGCGACGCCGGGGTCGGGCGAGGCCCAGCCGCGCACGGCCGGCACGTCGTACAGCGTCAGGCTGCCGTTGACGCTGCCGGCGGCGACGGCCAGGGTGACGTCGCGCGGGCGTTGCGCCTTGAAGTCCGCGACGTGCGCCGGCAGCGGTTCGATGTTGATCCCGCGCCAGCCGGCATCGTGGAAGGCCTTGGTGACCGAATGCTCGACCGGATCGCTGGCGCCGACGTCGATGTAGAAACCGTCGGCGGGAGGCACGTGGCCGAGGGCGCGCCACAGCAGCACGTCCTCGTTGTTCTGGGCGTAGGAGATGAATGTCATGTGCAAAATGTCATCTGCGTTCGATGTCGATGGCCGGATCGAGCCAGGCCGAGCCTTCGAAATGCGGGCGGCGCATGTTCACGACGGTGAACATCAGCGCCAGGTCGCGCCATTCATAGTTGTTGACGAGGTGGGTGTCGGTGCTGACGATGGCGGTCGCCACCGAGTAGCTGCCCGGCCCCAGGTTCATCGGGAAGGCGAAGCGGTACACCACTTCCTCGCCGGCGGCCACGCCGTGCAGCGGCAATTCCTTCAGGTGCGTATTGGTACCGTACATCGGCTGGCCCAGGCGGTTCTTGATCATGTAGCCGAGCACCATGCGCGGGATAGCCGCCGCCGTGCGCACCGTCACCCGCAGCGTGACCGCGGCGCCGACGTCCACCACCTCGACGCGCTCGCCGTCCTGGCCGAGCAGGGCGATGTCGGTCACGCTCGCTTCGCCGGTACCGGAAATGGTCTGGACCCCGCCGCCCGTTTCGTGCCGGCGCACGGTGGCATTTTCCCTTTCCGCGATCAGGGCGTTGTAGTAATCCAGGATCTCTTCCGGCCCGCCTTCCATCGCCAGGCGTCCGCCGTCCAGCAGCAGCGCGCGGTCGCACACCGACTGGATCGCCTGCTTGTCGTGCGACACCAGCAGCAGCGTGGTGCCCTGGCGCCGGAATTGCCGGATGCGCTCGAAGCTCTTGTGCTGGAAATAGGCGTCGCCCACCGACAGCGCCTCGTCGACGACCAGGATGTCGGGCCGGCGCGCGGTCGCGACCGCGAACGCGACGCGCATCTGCATGCCGCTCGAATACACGCGCACCGGCTGGTCCATGTAGTCGCCGATCTCGGCGAAGGCTTCGATGGCGGGCATCAGTGTGTGGATTTCCTCGGCCGCCATGCCGAGCAACTGGCCGGCCATGTAGGCGTTCTGGCGTCCGCTGAAGTCCGGGTGGAAGCCCATGCCCAGCTCGAGCAGGGCGGCGACGCGGCCCTGCAGGTGCACGGCGCCGGCGGTCGCTTGCGCGGTGCCGGCGACCAGCTTGAGCAGGGTGCTCTTGCCGGCGCCGTTGATGCCGACCAGGCCGACTGCCTCGCCCGCGGCCACCGAGAAGCTGATGTCGCGCAGCACCCACTTGAGCTGGTGGCGCGGCGGCGCGCCGGGCAGCATCCATTCGGCCAGGCGCGCCCAGCGGGTGGGATACTGGCGGTAGGCCTTGCCCAGTCCGGCAGCGACGATCGCGCCCATCAGAGTTCGTCCACCATGTCGCCGGCGCGGCGGCGGAACAGGCGCGCGCCGGCCATGCACAGCAGCAGCGCCAGCAGCAGCACCGGGGCCAGCGCGCGCCAGTCGGGCGCCACGCCCCCGAGCAGCACGTCCTGGAAGGACTTGATCACGCGCGCCATCGGGTTCCAGTCGAGCAGCGGACGGGCCTCGGGCGGCAGGATCGCCGCCGGGTAGACGACCGGCGTGAGCCAGAACCAGAACTGCATGGCGATCGTCACGAACTGGCCGACGTCGCGGAAGAACACGTTGAGCACCCCGGCGATCATGCCAATGCCCGCCGCCAGCAGCACCAGTAGCAGCAGCAGCGGGACGATGGCCAGGAACACCCAGCCCGGAAAGGCGCCGGCCAGCAGCAGGAAGGCCGTGAACAGGCCGAAGATGATGGCGAAGCCGGCCAGTGCATTCAGGACCACGATCATGGGCAGGCAGACGCGCGGGAAACTGATCTTCTTGATCAGGCTGGCGTGTTCGATGAACATGCCCTGGGCGTGCCCGACGATCTCGGCGAACAGGTTCCAGGCGAGGATGCCGGCGCACAGGTAGATGCTGTAGGCGAAGCGCGCATTGGCGCCAGTGCCGGTGCCGGGCAGGCGCGTATGCATGACTTCGGCAAAGATCACGGTGTAGACCAGGATCATGGCCAGCGGCCCCAGCAGCGACCAGAAGGCGCCCAGTACGGTATTGCTGTACTTCGCCTGGAACTCGCGTTTCACGCTGCCGAGCACGAAGCCGCGGTAGCGCCATGCGCCGCGCAGCATCTCCACCGGTATCCAGGGAAGGGAGACGCTAGGCCGTGTCTCTGGGAAATGCGTCAGATCTTTCTTCATGGCATGCTTCACCGGACCGTTTGAATAAAAAATTATAAAGTCCGGTTCGGCCGTGAATTAGCATGTTTGACATCGTGTTTGAGCCAGAGCAAGGCGGTCGTTGCGTTTGCACTATTTTCAGTGAATAAAGTTTTGTGACTCGTAAGCAACTGAACGGCTTCGAAAGCGGGCGCACGCGTCACACTTTTTAACGTTTGATGGATAATTAGCGCGGAGAAATTTCATTCCTTCTGGTCGCACGACGTCCGCCGCCGCACACCCCACATGAAAAAATTATTGGAAAAGAAGCGCGAAATCGAACAGGTGCTCGCTTCGTTCAAAAGCACCTTTTTGACCGTCGGCGCCTTCAGCGCGATCATCAACCTCCTGATGCTGGCGCCGTCGCTGTACATGCTGCAGGTGTATGACCGGGTGCTGGCCAGCCGCAACGAGATCACGCTGCTGATGCTGACCATCCTGATGGTCGGCGCCTACCTGTTCATGGGCGGCCTGGAGCTGATCCGCTCGTTCGTGCTGGTACGCGTGGGCGCCCGCTTCGACATGCAGCTCAACCGGCGCGTGTACACCGCCGCGTTCGAGCAGAACCTGAAGCAGGCCGGCGGCAATGCCGGCCAGGCGCTGGCCGACCTGACCAGCGTGCGCCAGTTCCTCACCGGCAGCGCGCTGTTCGCGTTCTTCGACGCCCCGTGGTTCCCGGTCTACCTGGCCGTCATCTTCATGTTCGAGCCGGTGCTGGGCGCGTTCGCGCTGGGCGGCACCATCGTCCTGATCGTCCTGGCGGTCGTCAACGAGCGCATCACCAGGGCGCCGCTGGCCGAGGCCAACGCAATGTCGATCCAGGCCAATACCCTGGCCACCAACAACCTGCGCAATGCCGAAGTCATCGAATCGATGGGCATGCTGCCGAACCTGCTGGGGCGCTGGTTCCGCCTGCATGGGCGTTTTCTGGGCCTGCAGGCCGACGCCAGCCAGAAGGCCGGCGTGATCAATGCCGTCACCAAGTTCGTGCAGGTCTCGATGCAGTCGCTGGTGCTGGGCCTGGGCGCGCTGCTGGTGCTGGAAAACCGGATCACGCCGGGCATGATGATCGCGGCCTCGATCCTGCTGGGGCGCACCCTGCAGCCGGTGCAGCAGGTGATCGGCGTGTGGAAGAGCGTCAGCGGCGTGCGCAGCGCCTGGGAGCGCCTCGACGCGCTGCTGGAAGCCAATCCCGCGCGCGCGGCCGGCATGGCGCTGCCGCAGCCGCAGGGCGCGCTGGCCCTGGATGGCGTGAGCGCCGCCCCGCCGGGCGTGAAAACCCCGGTCGTCAAGAACGTGTCGTTCGCGGTCGCGCCGGGCGAAGTGCTGGGCGTGCTGGGACCGAGCGGTTCCGGCAAGTCGACCCTGGCGCGCCTGCTGGTGGGCGTGTGGCCGGCAATGATCGGCAAGGTGCGCCTGGACGGCGCCGACGTCCACCAGTGGAACAAGGCCGAACTGGGGCCGCACGTGGGTTACCTGCCGCAGGACATCGAACTGTTCGCCGGCAGCATCAGCGAGAACATCGCGCGTTTCGGCGAGGTCGATGCCGACAAGGTGGTGCAGGCGGCGCGCCGCGCCGGGGTGCACGACCTGATCCTGCAGTTCCCGCAAGGGTACGACACGGTCCTCGGCGACGGCGGCGCCGGCCTGTCGGGCGGCCAGAAGCAGCGCATCGGCCTGGCGCGCGCGATGTACGGCGATCCGGCCCTCCTGGTGCTGGACGAGCCGAACTCGAACCTGGACGACGCCGGCGAAGCGGCGCTGCTGAACGCGGTGGCCGATTTGCGCCAGCGCGGCAAGACCATCGTCATGATCACGCACCGTCCGAACGTGGTGCAGGCCACCACCAGGCTGCTGCTGCTGCGCGAGGGCGCGGTCCACCTGTTCGGCCCGACCGGCCAGGTACTGGCCGCACTGCAGGACGCGGGCCGCAAGGCGCTGGAAGCACAGCGCGCCGCGCAGGCAGGCCAGGCAACCCCGGCAACGCCGGCAAACTACGCGACACCGGGACGGCAGGCCGCCGGCGCCGCCACCGGACAAGGACATTGATGAAACTGATATCCAACAAGGCGCAGGACGATGCCGGCCAGGATGGCATCGGCCACGACGCCGCGCTCGACATGGGCGCCAGTGTGAACACCGACGCCCGCACGTATGCGCGCATGGGCTGGCTGATCGTGCTGCTCGGCGTCGGCGGCTTCCTGCTGTGGGCGCTGCTGGCGCCGCTCGACAAGGGCGTGCCGATGGGCGGCACCGTGGCCAAGGAATCGAACCGCCAGGCCGTGCAGCACCAGATGGGCGGCACCATCGCCCAGATCCTGGTGCGCGACGGCGACGTCGTGAAGGCCGGGCAGGTGCTGGTGCGCATGAACCCGGTCGTGGCCCGTTCCGCGGTCGAGATGACCGACAGCCAGGTCCTGAGCGCGCTGGCGGTGCGGGCGCGCCTGGAGGCCGAGCAGGGCGGCGCGCAGCGCATTGCCTATCCGGCCGGGCTGGAGGAACGCCGTACCGAACCGCGCGTGGCTGGCCTGATGAACCTGCAGGATGCGCTGCTGGCCTCGCGCCAGGCCTCCCTGAAAACCGAGCTGGGCGCCATCGACGAAAGCATCGCCGGCCTCAAGGTGCAGGTCCAGGGCCTGCAGGCGTCGCGCGACAGCAAGAAGGAACAAATGGACATCCTGAAGGAGCAGCTGGCCGGCATGCGCGACCTGGCGCGCGAAGGCTATGTCGCGCGCAACCGCCTGCTCGACCTGGAGCGCACCTACGCCCAGCTCGGCGGCGCGCTCTCGGAAGACATCGGCAACATCGGCCGCGCACAGCGCCAGGTGAGCGAACTGGCCCTGCGCAAGGTACAGCGCATGCAGGACTACCAGAAGGAAGTGCGGACCCAGCTGACCGAGGTGCAGAAGGATGCCGACGCCCAGCAGGCGCGCCTGCAGGCCCAGCGTTTCGAGCTGGCGAACGTCGAGGTGAAGTCGCCCGCCGACGGTACCGTGGTCGGCCTGGCCGTGTTCACCCCCGGCGGCGTGGTGCCGGCCGGCTTCAGGATGATGGACATCGTGCCCAGCGGCGATGCGCTGGTGGTCGAGGGCCAGCTGCCGGTCAACCTGGTCGACCGCGTGCATCCGGGCTTGCCGACCGAACTGATCTTCTCGGCCTTCAACGCCAACCGCACCCCGCACATCGACGGCGTGGTCGAGCAGGTGGCGGCCGACCGTTCGGTCGACGAGCGTACCGGTACGCCGTATTACACGGTGCGCGTGAAGGTCACGCCGAAGGGCGCGCGCATGGTCGCCGCGCACCGCATGGACATCCGCCCCGGCATGCCGGTCGAGCTGTTCGTGAAGACCGGCGAGCGCACCATGATGAGCTACCTGCTCAAGCCGGTGCTGGACCGCGCCCATTCGGCGCTGAGCGAGGAGTAGACATGGCGCGCATCACGATCAAGGCAGGCGCGCTGCGCCGGACCGCGCTCGCGCTGGCGCTGGCGTTCGGCGCCGGCCAGGCCGGCGCGCTCACCCTGCAGCAGGCCTACGAGGCCGCGCTGAAGAACGACCCGACCTACCGCATGAGCTTCTACGACCGCGAGGCGGCGCAGGAAAACGTCGTGATCGGCCGCGCCGGCCTGCTGCCGAATGTGTCGGCCAGCTATGCGGCCAGCCGCAACAACGCCGACGTGGAAGACCTGCAGTTCGGGATCCCCTACCGCGACAGGCCGCGCTACATCAGCCGCTCGGCGGGCATCCAGCTGCGCCAGCCGATCCTGAACCTGGACGGCGTGGCGCGCTACCGCCAGGGCAGGGTCCAGGCGCGGCAGGGCCAGGCCGCGTTCGAGGCCAGCGGCGGCGACGTCGCGGTGCGCGTGGCCAGCGCCTACATGGATGCGCTGTTCGCCGAAGACCAGGTGGCGCTGTCGCGGGTCGCGCGCGACATGTACGTCGAAATGGCAAAGGTGAACGCGCGCCTGTTCGAGAAGGGCGAGGGCACCCGCACCGACATGCTCGAGACCCAGGCCCGGCTCGACCTGGCCGAGGCCCAGCTGGTCGAGGCGCAGGACAATGCCGTGGCCGCGCGCGAGACCCTGGCCGGCATCATCGGCATGGACCCGGGCAGCCTGGACAAGCTGGGCGGCAGCTTCCGTCCGGCGACGATCGCGCCCGCCGGCTTCGAGGCATGGGAACGGATTGCGCGCGAACGCAACCCGGCGCTGGCGGCGGCGCGCCTGGCGGTCGAGAACGCGCGCCTGGAGATCGAGCGCAACCGCGCCGGCCACTATCCGCGCGTGGACCTGGTCGCCGGCTACAGCCGCGGCGACGCGGAGTCGATCAACACCTATACGCAGAATTCGGTCAACCGCAGCGTGGGCGTGCAGGTGAACATCCCGATCTACCAGGGCGGCGCGGTCGGTGCCGCCACGCGCCAGGCGGGGGCTGCCTACGGACGCGCCCAGTCCGAGCTCGACGCGCGCACCAGCCAGGTGCTGGTCGAGCTGCGCAAGGCGTTCAGCCAGGTGCAGTCGGGCGTGCGCAAGATCGGGGCGCTGGAAAAGGCGGTCGCCTCGAGCCGGCTCCTGATGACCGCGACCGAAAAGAGCATCCAGGGTGGCGTGCGCATCAACCTCGATTTTCTGGACGCGCAGCAGCAGCTGTACACCAGCCAGCGCGACCTGGCGCAGGCGCGCTATGCCTACCTGGTGGCGCTGCTGCGCTTGCGCGCGGCGGCGGGGACGCTGGATGAGGGGAGTGTGCGGGAGGTGGCGGCGTATTTTGAATGACGCCGTTTTGAATCACGTCGTACTGAATGACGTCGTCCGCGCGTAACAACGTCGTCCCCGCGCAGGCGGGGACCCATGCTGAATAACAGAATCCGGTATGTCGGAAGCGGGTTGGCGTTGCAGAAGAACTGGCTTCGAAAGCTCAGCCTGGGTCCCCGCCTTCGCGGGGAGTCGTTTCCGGCAGTGCCGGGAACGACGGTAAAGGTACTTTACTGCGCAGCCGCAGCCGCAGCCGCAGCCGCAGCCGCAGCCGCAGCCGCAGTTGCGGAATCCTCACCCTGCGCCGCAGGGTTTCCCGCGCAATGCGGGCACGACACCCCCACCACATACTCGGGCGCCAGCTGCTGGCGCGGCGTCACCACGGCGCGGCAGGCGAAGCATTGCACGGTCTCGGTCGGCTCCAGCTTCGGGTTCAGCGCGGTACGGTAGTCGAACACGAAGCAGTCGCCGCTGTAGTGGTCGCCGCCGACTTCCTCGAAATACTTCAGGATGCCGCCGTCGAGCTGGTAGACGCGGTCGTAACCGATGTTCTGCATGTGGATTGCGGCTTTTTCGCAACGGATGCCGCCGGTGCAGAAGGTGACCACGGTCTTGCCCTGCAGTTCGTCCTTGTGGGCGGCGACCACGTCCGGGAATTCGCTGAACTTGTCGATGCGGTAATCCAGGGTGTTGTCGAAGGTGCCGACGTCGACCTCGAAGGCATTGCGGGTTTCCATCATCACGACCGGGACCCCGTCGTCGTCATGGCCCTGGTCGAGCCAGCGCTTGAGTGTCTTCGGCGCCACGGACGGTGCACGGCCGAGTTCCGGCTTGATCAGCGGCATGCGCATCGTGATGATTTCCTTCTTGATGCGTACCAGCATGCGGCGATGCGACTGGTCGGTCGACAGGCTTTCCTTCCATTCCAGGTCGGCCAGGCGGGCGTCGCTGCGTACCCAGGCCAGGTACTGGTCGATGTGCTCGCGCGTGCCGGACAGGAACATGTTGATGCCTTCCGGCGTCAGCAGCACCGTGCCCTTGAGCCCCAGTTCGTTGCACAGCGCCTGGTATTGCGGGCGCAATTCTTCGAGATTGTCGAGGGAGACGAATTTATAAGCTGCGATGTTGACGTACATGATGATGGGACGCTTCGATTGCTGACGGACAGCCGGATATTATAAGGCAGGGCAGGCGCGGCTGGACGGGTTGGCCGGAAATACCGTGGCGTTCAGCGCAATTCGCAGCAAAACCGTTTTATTTTTGCAAGTACGGTGGCTTCCATGCATTCGCACAACCTGCAATACGATCCCCGCATCGACCAGTTGCGCTGGCTGGCCGCCACCCTCGTCTTCCTGTTTCATTTCCAGCTGGCGTATCGCGGCATCGGCGGCCCCGCGCTGTCCGGCCCGTGGGCGGCGCTGGTGATCGAAGGGCATACCGGCGTCGGCCTGTTCTTCACGCTGTCGGGTTTCGTGTTCATGCAGATCGCACAGGCGCAACAGCGGATCGGACAGCGCATCGCCTACCGCGAATTCCTGCGCAACCGCGTGCTGCGCATCGCCCCGCTGTTCGTCACCATGTTCCTGGTGGCGACCTCGATCGGGCGCGACAGCTTCCAGCCCCAGGATGTGCTGTACCTGCTGGCCACCAACCTCGGCCATGCGCCGACCTCGGCCACGGAAGTCACCGGCGCGGCCTGGACCATCTCGCTCGAATGCCTGTTCTACCTGCTGTTTCCATTCCTGGCCCGCTTCGCCCTCGAGCGCGGCAAGCGCTACCTGCTCAAGCTGCTGGCGCTGATGGCCTTCTTCAAGCTGGCCGCCTACACCGTCAACGACAACAGTACGTTGATGTATTTCTGCACCTTCGTCGGCCGCTTCGACCAGTTCCTGATCGGCATGCTGGCGGCGATGCTGTACCGCCAGCACCAGGCCCGGCTGAAGCGCCATGCGCCCTGGCTGCTGCCGTGCGCAGCGCTGCTGGTCGCGGCCGACACCGCCGCCCTGCACCTGGTGGCGCCGTTCGGCGCCGCGCCGAAATCATGGGCCTGGATCTTCTGGTCGACGGTGGAAAGCGCCGGCTGGGCCGCCTTCATGCTGGCCTGGGTCGGGTTCCGGCCACGCCTGCCGGGCGCGCTCGAGCGCGCGCTCTGCCATGGCGGCAAGGTCAGTTTCTCCTTCTATTTATTGCACATGGGCCTGCTGCACCTGCTGGCCCAGCGCGTCGGCCTGGCGCACCCGACCGGCAGCGGCTGGCTCGACGTGGCCCTGATGCTCGGACTCAGCTACGGCGCGGCCTGGGCGCTGGCGACGCTCAGCTACAACACGATCGAGGAGCCCTTCCTGCGCATGCGCCGTCCCTATGGCCAGGAACGGCCCGTACAGGAGAAGGCGGTCCGGCCCAGCAATACTGTGCAATAAATACGTGCAGCAAATTGTTGGTAAATCCCCCACGCTCCAATTCCTAAAGGCAAGCCAGGCGCTGCCAGCATCGCCCGGGCTTGGTAAAATGCCGGGATGACTTCCCCGACTTTTACCCACCTCCGCGTCCATTCCGAATACTCGATCGTCGACGGCCTGGTCCGCATCGACGACCTGGTCGCGGCCGCCGTGAAGGATGGCCAGCCGGCGCTGGCCGTCACAGACCTGGCCAACGCCTTTGCCCTGGTGCGCTTCTACAAGGCGGCGCGCGGCAAGGGCGTCAAGCCGATCGTCGGGGTCGACGCCTGGATCACCAACGACGACAACCGTGACAAGCCGTTCCGCCTGTTGCTGTTGGCAAAAAACTACACCGGCTACCTGCAACTGTGCGACCTGCTGGCCCGCGCCTGGCTGACCAACCAATATAAAGGCCGGGCCGAGATCCGCATCGACTGGCTGGAAGCGCTGGCCACCTCCGTCTCGACGCTGCAGCCGGACGTGCCGCAGGCGAATGCCCTGATCGTCCTGTCCGGCGCCCATTTCGGCGACGTCGGCCAGGCCATCGAGAATGGCGACCTGGCCAAGGCCGATGCGCTCGCCACGCGCTGGGCGGCCATGTTCCCGGGCCACTTCTATATCGAGATCCAGCGCGCCGGCCAGCCCAACCAGGAGCAGCAGGTGCGCCACTCGGTGGCGCTGGCGAACCGCCTGGGCCTGCCGGTGGTGGCCACGCACCCGGTGCAGTTCATCAGCAAGGATGAATTCATCGCCCACGAAGCGCGCGTCTGCATCGCCGAAGGCGAGATGCTGGCCAACGCCAAGCGCGTGCGCCGCTTCAACGAGAACATGTGCTTCAAGTCGCAGGCCGAGATGGCCGAGCTGTTCAGGGACTTGCCGGGCGCGCTGGCCAATTCGGTGCAGATCGCCAAGCGCTGCAACGTCACGCTCACGCTGGGCAAGCCGCAGCTGCCGGACTTCCCGACCCCGCCGGGCATGACCATCGACGACTTCCTGGTAGCGGAAACCAAGAAGGGCCTGGAAGAGCGCCTGCTCCAGTTGTACCCGGATGCGGAGCAGCGCGAAAAGGAACGTCCGCGCTACGAGGCGCGCCTGGAGTTCGAGAACCAGACCATCATCAAGATGAAGTTCCCGGGCTACTTCCTGATCGTTGCGGAATTCATCCAGTGGGGCAAGAACAACGGCGTGCCGATCGGTCCGGGCCGCGGCTCGGGCGCGGGTTCGCTGGTGGCGTACGCGCTGAAGATCACGGACCTGGATCCACTTAAATACAATTTGCTGTTCGAGCGTTTCCTGAATCCGGAACGCGTCTCGATGCCCGACTTCGACATCGACTTCTGCCAGGAAAAGCGCGAACTGGTGATCCAGCACGTGAAGGATCTGTACGGCCGCGACGCGGTGTCGCAGATCGCCACCTTCGGCACCATGGCGGCGAAGGGCGCGATCCGCGACGTCGGCCGCGTGCTCGATTTCGGCTACACCTTCTGCGACGGCATCTCGAAACTGATTCCGTTCAAGCCGGGTAAACCGGTGTCCATCGCCGAGGCGATCGAAGAGGAACCGCTGCTCAAGGAGCGCCTGAACAACGAGGAAGAGGTCAAGCAGCTGCTCGATCTGGCGCAGCAGGTCGAGGGCATCACCCGCGGCATCGGCATGCACGCCGGGGGCGTGCTGATCGCGCCGGGTAAGCTCACCGACTTCTGCCCGCTGTACACCCAGGGCGGCGACGCCGGCGTGGTGTCGCAATACGACAAGGACGACGTGGAAGCCGTCGGCCTGGTCAAGTTCGACTTTTTGGGCCTGACCACGCTGACCATCCTCGACCGCGCGGTGAACTACATCCGCGCCCTCGATCCGGCGGACGCCGACTTCAATCTCGAGTCGCTCCCGCTGACCGACCGGCCGTCCTACAAGCTGCTGTCGGATGCGAAAACCGTCGCGATCTTCCAGCTGGAATCGCGCGGCATGCAGGGCATGCTGAAGGATGCGCGTCCCGACCGCTTCGAGGACATCATCGCGCTGGTGGCGCTGTACCGTCCGGGCCCGATGGACCTGATCCCGGACTTCTGCAAGCGCAAGCACGGCGAGAAGTTCGACTACCCGGACCCGCGCACCGAGTCGATCCTGTCCGAGACCTACGGCATCATGGTCTACCAGGAGCAGGTGATGCAGATGGCGCAGATCGTCGGCGGCTACTCGCTGGGCGGCGCGGACATGCTGCGGCGTGCGATGGGTAAAAAGAAGGCCGAAGAGATGGCCGAGCACCGCGAGATCTTCCGCGCCGGCGCCGCCAAGGATGGCCTGTCGACCGAAAAGGCCGACGAGATCTTCGACCTGATGGAGAAGTTCGCGGGCTATGGCTTCAACAAGTCGCACGCCGCCGCCTATGCGCTGCTGTCGTATCACACGGCGTATTTGAAGGTGCACCACACCGCCGCGTTCATGGCAGCCAACATGTCGCTGGCGATGGAAGACACGGACAAGATCAAGATCCTGGTCGAGGATGCGATCGACGTGTGCAAACTGACGCTGCTGCCGCCGGACGTCAACGAATCGCAGTTCCGCTTCACGCCGGAAGGCCCGCCGCGTTCCGTCACCGGCAAGCAGGTGAGCAATATTCGCTATGGCCTGGGCGGCGTGAAGGGTGCGGGGCAGGGCGCGATCGAGGCCATCATCGCCGCGCGCACCGAAGGAGGCAAATTCAAGGATTTGTTCGATTTCTGCAAGCGCGTCGACCGCAAGCAGATCAACCGCCGCACCATCGAATCGCTGATCCGCGCCGGCGCCATGGACTGCTTCGGCGTCGACCGCGCGATCCTGCTGGCTTCCGTCGCCTTTGCGATGGAAGCGGCCGGCCAGGCCGCCGCCGCCGCCAACCAGGTCAGCCTGTTCGGCGGCGACGATTCCGACCTGGTGGCCCCGCCGGAATACGTGAAAGCCACGCCCTGGACCGACCGGCAGAAGCTGGCGGAAGAGAAGATCGCGCTCGGCTACTACCTGTCGGGCCACATGTTCGACTCGTATGCGGGCGAGGTGCGGCGCTTTGCCAAGACCAAGCTGAAGGACCTGGAGCCGTCGCGCGACCCGCGCATGCTGTGCGGCGTGATCACTGGCGTGCGCACCCAGATGACCCAGCGCGGCAAGATCCTGATCGTGGCGCTGGACGACAAGACCGGCGTGGTCGAAGTGACGATCTACAGCGAGCTGCTGGAGCAGAACAAGAACATCTTCCGCGAGGACGAATTCCTGCTGGTGGTCGGTAAAGTGTCGGAAGACCGCTTCAACGGCGGACTGCGCATCACCGCCGAAAAGGTGTTCGACATCGCGGCGGCGCGCATCCAGTACGGCCACAAGCTGGAGATGGACCTGGCCTGCACGGTGGCGCCGGCGAAACTGGCCGAGATCCTGCAGCCCTACCGCCTGCACGACGGCCTGCCGGTCAGCCTGCGCGTGACGCCGCAGGGCATTCCGTGCACGCTGCAGCTGGGCGACAATTGGCGCGTGGCGCCGTCGGACGAGCTGAAACTGGCGCTGGAGATGCAGCTGGGGGCGAAAGAGGTGGCGGTCGAGTATTAAAACGGCGTAGAACTGCGTAAAAATCGCCGTCCCTGCCACACCCGCCGCCCCATACCACCCGTCGATCCTGCAATCCACGTCGTCCCCGCGCAGGCGGGGACGACGTGGATTGCAGGGACGACGGTTTTTTACGCCGCTTCGGATGCGTGTTCGCGCAATCCTTTCACCGCCTGCGTCACCTTCGCCGCCGCCCGTTCCAGCACCACCTGCCGGTTGCTGCTCTCCTGGTCCCGCTGCGCCTCTCTGTGCCACAGATGAAATACCTCGGTGGCAAACGCGCCATCCTTGCGCAGCACGCCCGCGTGAAACAGCCTTACCACCAGGTCCGAATCCTCGTGGCCCCATCCGGTAAAGCTTTCATCGAAACCATTGACCCGTTCCAGGTCGCTGCGCCATACACCCAGGTTGCAGCTCTTGATGCGGCGCCAGCTGAATTTCTTCGATGTGCGCCCCAAATCGGGCCAGCGCACGGCCAGCTGCAGTACCTTGTTGATGTCGCCGCGCAGGCGCCAGCGCAGGCGGGTCGCCAGTTGCGCCGTCGCCACATCGATGCCGTCGTCCAGCACCCGTCGCGTGAGCGCTTCGCTGAGTAGGATCCGGCTGCCTGACACCAGGTGGCCGGGCTGCGACAGCGCGCGGTGGCGCGCGATGAAATCGCGCTGCGGGATGCAGTCGCCATCGAGGAACACGATGTAGTCGCCGCCGGCCGCCAGGGTGCCGCGGTTGCGCGCCATGGCGGCGCGGAAGCCCTGGTCCGGCTGCCACACGTGCCTGAACGGCACCGGCGATGCCGCCGCCAGGCGTTCGACACAGGCGCGCGTGTTGGCAGCCGAGCCGTCATCAGCGATAATGATTTCAAAATTTTGATCATTTTGCATGAAACATGCCCGTACCACCGTTTCCAGCGCGTCCGGCCGGTTATAAGTGGTGATCACGACCGAGATTGTCTGTGCATGCATAAGGTCCGATGTACACTGCTGTAGTCTGGGGCCCAAGAGTATCCCACAAGAACATCAATGAACAGTCAGACGAACATGAGGGCGCCGATACGACTCTGGATCGGCACCCTGGCTTTCTTGCTGCCGTTTCTCAGCCTCGTTACCCTGTTCGGCGTCAGTCTCGTCAGTTTCCTGTTCCTTGGCAGCAGTTTGATCTTGTTCAAACCGAGCCGCGACGCACTGTTGCGTCACTGGCCGGAAATACGCTGGGTCGTGTTAGCCTTCCTGTTGCACTTCCTGTTCGTGCTGGCTTGCGCTTTGCTGCGCGGTACGTCGATGAGTTCGGTAGAAAAGCCGGCGCGCATGTTTTTGGCGATCAGTAGCCTGGCGCTGGTGCTGGCCGTGCGGGCGCCGCGGCGGGCGCTGTGGTGGGGCGTGAGCGCGGGTGCGCTGGCGGCGCTGCCGTTCGTCGCCTGGCAGCGCATCGGCCTGCAGATCGAGCGTCCGGGTGGCCTGATCAATGCGATCACCTTCGGCGACTTGTCCCTGCTGCTGGCGCTGCTGGCGCTGGTGGGCGCCGTCGACATGGCCAGGAATGCACGCCAGGCCGCGCTGGCCGGCGCCGGCGCCCTGGCCGGACTGGCGGCGTCGGTACTGACCGGCACCCGCGGCGGCTGGCTGGCGCTGCCGCTGATGGCGCTGGTGCTGCTGCGCCATCGCCGTGGCTTGCTTGACCGGCGCGGCGCGGCGCTGCTGGCGGCCGGCGGCGCGCTGCTGGCCGCGGTCTGGTTCGTGCCGGCGTTCGGCATGCAGGCGCGCCTGGCCCAGGGCATCAGCGATGCGCGCACCTGGTACGCGGGCGGCAGCGTGTGGACCAACGTCGGCACCCGGCTCGAATTGTGGAAGGGCGGCGCCATGCTGGTGGGCGAGCATCCGCTGCTCGGGATGGACTTCGAGGCCTGCCGCGCGCGCCTGGCCGGCTACGCGCGCGAAGGCCGGCTCGATCCGGCGGTGCTGTCGCTGCCGCACCTGCATAATGATGCGTTGCAGGCGCTGGCGACCGGCGGCGTGATCGGCCTTGCGTTCTGGGCCGGCACATTGGCCGCGCCTCTCCTGTTCTTCTCGCGCCAGGCCGGCGCGGGAACGCGCGCGCCGCAGTTCGCGGCGGCGCTGGCCGGCATGCTGGTGGTGCTCGGCTATATCGGCTTCGGTCTGACCGAAGTGATATTCTGGTCTATGAAGGGCAGCCTGTTTTATGCGCTCATGGTGTTCATGCTCATGGGCTTCTGCCTGAATGCGAAAGAAAAAATTGGATAACCGTATCATCATCAAACGCCTGTGGGCGCTCGTCAAACCTTACCGCTCGCGCGCCTACCTGTCCCTGCTGGCGATGGCGCTGACCGCCTCCACCCAGCCGATGCTGGGCGAAGCCCTCGAGCAGCTGATGGACAAGGGTTTCAACAACAAGGTGCAGTTCAGCCTGTGGTGGATCCCGGGCGTGCTGGTCTCGATCTTCGTCCTGCGCGGCATCGGCACCTTCGCCACCGCCTATTACAACAACTGGGTGCTCAGCCGGGTCACCAACGATTTGCGCGCCCAGGTCTTCGAGCGCGTGCTGCGCCTGCCGGTGGCGCGCTTTCACGAGGAATCGACCGGCAAGATCATCAATACCGTGGTCGGCGACGTGCGCCAGGTGGTCGACATGGTCAACTCGGTGTTCCTCTCCTTCGTGCGCGACGTGCTGGTCGTGACCGGCCTGCTCGGTTCGCTGTTGTGGCTGAACTGGAAGCTGACCCTGGTGGCGATCGTGGTGGTGCCGCTGACCGCCGTGATCGTGCGTACCACCAGCAAGCGCCTGCGCCATTTGAACCGCGAGAATACGCGCGTCACCGCCGAGATGACCCAGGTGGTCGAGGAAGCGGCGCGCGGCCACCAGGTGATCCGCGTGTTCTCGGGCGAGCGCCACGAGAGCCGCCGCTTCTTCCAGCGCAGCGAAGCCATGCGCGGCTTCTCGCAGCGCATGACGGTGGCCTTCGCCGCCACCACGCCGGTGACCCAGATCGCCACCTCGCTGGCGCTGTCGCTGGTGGTGGTGCTGGCGCTGCGCGCCAATATGACAGTCGGTGAATTCACCAAGTTCGTCACCCTGATGCTGATGCTGCTCACGCCACTCAAGGCGCTGGCCGAAGTGAACGGCCCGATGCAGCGTGGGATCGCCGCCGCCGAAATCGTGTTCGAGATGATCGATGCGCCGGTCGAGCACGACACCGGCACCCGCACGCTGGAACGCACGCAGGGCCACGTGCGCTTCGAGAACGTCTCGTTCCGCTACCCGAACGCCCAGTCGCTGGCGCTGGACAATGTCTCGCTCGACGTGAAGCCGGGGCAGACCGTGGCGCTGGTCGGCATGTCGGGCGGCGGCAAGTCGACCTTCGTCAACCTGCTCACGCGCTTCTACGAGCCGGAGGGCGGGCGCATCCTGCTCGACGGCGTGCCCTACCAGGACATCCGGCTGCCTTCGTTGCGCGCCCAGCTGGCGCTGGTCGGCCAGAACGTGGTGCTGTTCGACGATACATTGAAAGCCAACATTGCCTACGGCGTCGAACACATCGACGAGGCGCGCCTGTACGCCGCGATCCATGCCGCGCACTTGGCCGACGTGGTGGAACGCCTGCCGGAAGGCGTCAACACCAGGATCGGCGAAAACGGCATGCGCCTGTCCGGCGGCCAGCGCCAGCGCGTGGCGATCGCGCGCGCCATCTACAAGGATGCGCCGATCCTGATCCTGGACGAAGCGACGTCCGCGTTGGACAACGAGTCCGAGCGCGCGGTCCAGGCCGCGCTCGATACGCTGATGGCCGGCCGCACCACCTTCGTGATCGCGCACCGCCTGTCGACCATCGAGGGCGCCGACCTGATCGTGGTGATGGAGCACGGTGCCATCGTCGAACAGGGCACGCACGACGAACTGCTGGCGGCGGGCGGCATGTACGCCAATTTGTACCGCCTGCAGTTTTCCACCGTGACGGAAGAATCATGAGCGCCGGGGCCCGCACCCTGGTCATTTCGCCGAACTGGATCGGCGACGTCGTGATGGCCCAGCCGCTGCTGCACCTGCTCAAGCAGGCGCACCCGGAACGCGCCATCGACGTGCTGGCGCCGCCGCAGGTGGTGCCGGTGTGGCGCCGCATCCAGGAGGCGGACGACATCCTGGTGACGCCGTTCCGCCACCGCGCGCTGCAGCTGGGCGAGCGCTTCAAGTACGCGCGCCTGCTCAGCCGGCGCGGCTACAGCGATGCCTACGTGCTACCCAACACCCTGAAATATGCACTAATCCCGTGGCTGGCGCGCATCCCGCGCCGGGTCGGCTACAAGGGCGAGATGCGTTACGGGATGGTCAACGTGATGCACCACGACGAAAAGCCGCGGCGTTCGATGGTGCCGTTCTATGCGGCGCTGGCGCACGAGCCCGAACTGGGGCTGCACCGCCAGGTGGGACGGCCTTCGCTGGTGGTCGGCGGCGAGGAAGCCGAGCAGGTGGCGCAGCGTTTCGGCCTCACCCTGGCGCGGCCGCTGGTGGCGTTCGCGCCGGGCGCCGAATACGGCGTCGCCAAGCGCTGGCCCCCGGCCTACTACGGGGCGCTGGTCGGGGAAGTGCTGCGCATGCTGCCGGATGCCCAGGTGGCGCTGCTCGGTTCGCCGAACGACCGCGCCACCTGCGCCCAGGTGCAGGAGCACGCCGGCCCCGGCGCCGCGGCGGTGCGCAACCTGGCCGGCCAGACGTCGCTGGACGAGGCCATCGCCCTGCTGGTGAAGGTGGATGCGCTGGTGTCCAACGATTCCGGCCTGCTGCACATCGCCTCGGCCCTGAACCGCCCGGTGGTGGGACTGTACGGCTCCACCGATCCGGACTATGCGCCGCCGCTGTCGGAAGTGGCGCGCACGGTGTCGCTGCGCCTGGCATGCTCGCCCTGCCGCAAGCGCGAGTGCCCGCTCGGGCACCACGACTGCATGAACAAGATGGACGTGGAGCGGGTCTGGAGCGAGCTGGCGCCGCTGCTGCAGGCGCAGGTGGCGAGTCGCCGCTGAGCAATCGACGACGCCGGTGAAAAAACGGCTCGCTTCCGCAGGGAAGCGAGCCGCGCTTGCGCTCATATGCCGCTCATGTAGCGCTCATGAGCTGGCGTAGTGCGCGGTATCCTCGGTCTCGAGCACCGGCTGCGCCACGGTTTCACGGTCGGCCAGGTAGCGCATCAGCGCATCGTCGAACGACGGCAGGATCAGGCCGCGTTCGCTGCCCAGTGCGCTGTAGGCCGGACGCGGGGCTGCCAGTCCCAGATCAAAGCTGCTGCGTTCCTCCAGGCCGCTGGCGTCGATGCCGGCGGCGGCGCAGGCGCGGCGCGCCATCTCGGCCCAGCTCATGGCGGCGCCGTTGCTGAGGTGCCAGACACCGCATTCCCTGTCGATCAGCAAATCGAGGCTGGCGTTGACCAGGTCAGGCACGTAGGTCGGCGACACCACCTGGTCGTTGCTGGCCACGAAGGGGCGGCTAGAACCGAGCGCATCCAGCGCCTGGGTCACGAAGTTGTGCTGGTCCCACGGCCCGAAGAAGGCGCTGGTGCGGATCACCAGCGCCTGCGGGTCGGAATCGAGCACATAGCGTTCGGCCTCGGCCTTGCTGCGTCCATACACGCCGAGCGGGGCCACCTTGTCGGATTCGACATAGGGGCGATCCAGGCTGCCGTCGAACACCAGGTCGCTGGAGAAGGTCATGAAGCGCAGGCCATGGCGGATCGCGGCCAGCGCCAGGATGGTCGGTCCGTGGGTGTTCTCGCGCATGCAGCGGTCGGCCTCGGCCTGGGCGTCATCCACGCGCACGTAGCCGCCGGCATTGATGATGGCCCAGGGCTTGAAACGCACGATCGCGGCTTCCACCGAGGCCGGATCGGCGATGTCCATTTCCTGGCGCGTCAGCACGTGGTAGGCCAGGTTGCGCTTTTCGCAGATGCGGGCGAAGGCGCGGCCCAGGGTGCCGCTGGCGCCCGAGATCAGGATCGGCTGCGGGAAGCTGGAGCGGAAGGCGCCGCGGTCGGTGATGTCGGCCACCGCCGTGCGGGTCGCCACCGGCTTGGCCAGGAAGCGGCCCGGACGGCGCCACCAGCCCTGGCCCTGCAGCACCGGGTGCAGCAGCGGCCGGCCGGTGGCCAGTTCGCGCATCATCGAGGCCAGCGCCGTCGGACGCGGCTGCGGGCCGCGCACGTCGAACGGGCCCGGTTCGTAGTAACCGCGGCATTCGGTGACCAGGCAGTTCCAGTCGTACGAGCCGAGCAGCGCCCAGACGGTCACGGCGCGCACGTCGGTACCGTTCTGCTGGACCTTCTTGGCGGCGTTCCAGATTTCCAGCAGCCAGCGCATCTGGTCTTCGCGGTTGGCGTCGATGTGGGCTTCGGTGACCGCGATCGGCAGGCCGTAGCGGTCCCAGGTTTCCTGCAGCAGCGGGCCGATGCCGGGCGTCGGCGTGGCCAGCACGCGCGGGCATTCGATGTCGGCGTGGGGGATGCCGCGGTACTGGGTGCGGCGGCTTTCCGGATAGCGCTCGAGGCGGTGGTCCAGCCAGCGCTCGCTGGTGGCGTAGTAGTTGACGCCCATGATGTCGGGCGGGCAGGGGTTTTCCTTGAACCAGAGCAGCTCTTCCGGGGTGGCTTCGGCCTCGAGCAGGTAATCCCACAGGGCGTGGTCCTGGTCGATCTTGCCACACAACATATCCCAGCCGAGCCAGCGGCGCTCGTTGAAGAAGTTCGCGATCTCGCTCATTTCCGGGGTGCCGTAGGTGCGCGACAGATCGTCGGTCTGCACCAGCTTGGCGTTCGGGTTGACCGCGCGGATCGCCTGCATCGATAGCACCGTCGCCTTGCACTGGATGATCAGGGCGCGGATGAAGGTGGCTTCGCTGGAGCCGTGCGGGTACCACACGCCATTCAGTCCGGAGAAGCGGGCGGTGGTGCAGATTTCGTTGACCGGCGTGTAATACTCGACCCAGGGATAGCGTTGCGCGACGGCGCCGGCATATTCCGCGAGTTTTTCCGGGAAGTCATCGGAGACCAGGCTGGTGTGGCGCGGGCCGCTGCCGTGGTGGACCAGGCCGACGATCGGCGTCACGCCGAGGCGCTGCAGCACCGGCAGGCGCTCGTCCGGCCAGGTCCAGTCTGCCGATTCGATGCCGTCGGGGGCGGTGCGCTCCCACAGCACGGGGTAGCGGATGGCGCGGATGCCGAGCGATGCAAAACGCTCCAGGTCTTGCAGCCGTGCGGCGTGGCCGTTGCGATCCATCTGGGAAAAGTAATTGTCGCGTACGCGGTTGACGGTGCATTCGAGGCCGCCCCAGAGCTGCAGGGACGAAGTTGCGGGCTGAATAGGATTGTTAAGATTCATGAGCGCTTCCTGCGTTTTTGATTCGAGGCTTTAGCCTAGTCGGCTGAAACTGCTTCTTGTGTGAGGTGGCGAACATATAGAGGCGATTTAGGACAAGTCCTACGTAATGTCAGTCTTTGATAAGGACATTCTATTTCTCCCTGTACACTTTCAGGGGGCTTGTCTTGATGGACCGGAGAGATGGCCCCACATCACGACGGATAGACGGAAGAAAGGGGCCGAAGCATGTACATGGTGTACTGGACGGTGATCGACGGGGAAGCGGGCGCGCCGCATGCGCGGGGGTTCGACACCAGCGAGATGGTGAAGGCGATGGGCTTCATGGAAGACCTGCGCCGGCGCCAGCGCGAAGGCGAGGGCGTGCGCTTCATTACCATGTGCTCCGAGCATCCGGACGTGGTGGGGCATCCGGGGGTGGATGTGACCGGGCCGGATTACAACTGGAAGAAGCGGCGGCGGTAATTCAGGCGGCGTCCGCCATTTCCTTGAGTTTGTGCTTCAATACCTTCCCCGTGGCCGCCGCCGGCAGCGCCTTCATCAGCACGATGCGCGCGGGCCGCTTGTACGGCGCCAGCCGCGCCGCGGCCCAGGCCCGCAGCGCCTCGATGAAGGCGTCGTCCGGCAGCGCCCGGCGCGGATCCGGCTGCACGAACGCCACCACTTCCTCGTTGCCGCCGGCCGCGGCGCGCCCGACCACGGCCGACTGCGTCACGCCGGGATGCGCGTTGAGCACGGTCTCCACGTCGAGCGGGAACACATTGAAGCCGGAGCGGATGATCAGTTCCTTGGTGCGCCCGACGATGGACAGCGCCCCGTCCGCTTCAAAGCGCGCCATGTCGCCGGTGTTCAGCCAGCCGCCCGGACGCAGGGCGGCGGCAGTGGTGTCGGGCGCACGGTAATAACCCTGCATTACGTTCGGCCCACGCACCCACAGTTCTCCGGCCGCGCCGGCGGCGACGTCCTGGCCGGCCTTGTCGACGATGCGCACTGCGACGCCGGGAATCGGATGGCCGACCGCGGTGTCGGTGCGCGGCGCGTCCAGGCGGGTCTGGCTGACCGTGGGGGCGGCCTCGCTCAAGCCATAGCCGTTGTGCAGGGGCAGACCGAGCAGGGTTTCGACGTCGCGCTTGAGCACCGGGTCGAGCGGCGAGCCGCCGGCGTAGGCGAAGCGCAGCTTTGACGCGATCGGGGCGCCGGCGCCGGCCAGCTCCAGCAGGCGCGCGTACATGGCCGGCACGCCCTGCACGATGGTCAAGCCGTCGTCGCGGATCGCCGCCAGCATCGCCTGCGGCGTGAAGCGCGGCGCCAGCTGCAGGCAGGCGCCGGCGCACAGGGTGCCGAGCATCACCGAGGTCAAGCCGTACACGTGCGAGATCGGCAGCATGCCCCAGGCGCGGTCCCGCGGCGTCAAGCCGCGCAGGCGGCTGGAGACGGCGGCCACGAACAGCAGGTTGCGGTGGCTGAGCATCACGCCCTTGGGCTGGCCGGTGGTGCCGGTGGTATAGATCAGGGCGGCGACCGGTTGCGCGCCCGGCGCTTCCGGCGCGCAGTCCGCGTTCAAAGGGCCGGCCATCAGGCCGCCATCCCCGTCATCGCTGCCACAGGCCAGGGCGCCGTCGCGCGCGGCGTGCGCGGCCGCTTCAAGCGAGATGGCCGCGGTGTAGAGCGCCCGGCGCGCGCCGCTGTGGCTGCGGATGGCGTCGAGCTCGGGCGCGGACAGGCGCGGGTTCACGTTCACGATCCAGGCGCCGACGGTGGACGCGGCGAAGATCAGCGCCACCTGCGCCACGCAGTTCTCGCTCACCAGCAGCACGCGGTCCCCGGGACGCACGCCGAGTTCCGTCAAGAGAAAGGCGTGGCGGTCGATCATGGCGACCAGGCCGCCATAGTCGACGGTGGCGCCGGCTTCGCACAGCGCCGGCGCGTGCGGCGAGCGGGCTGCGATGCGGCGCGGGATGGCGTCGATGCGTTCGGGCAGCGCGGCCAGCAGGGAATGGACATCGTCGGCCCGGACATCGTCGATGGCGGGTGCGGCAGGGGAAGGCTGGGACTGGGCTTGGGACATGCGGTGGATCGTTTCTGTTGAAGCGACCGCATCATACCTGCAAATTCATACCTGCAAATATCCGTCAAACTCGGCACTTCCCACGGTGGCGTCCAGTTTTCGGAACCCATGGCACAATTGCATGCATGAACCGTTTAGACCTGCCTTCTTCCCTGAGCGCTTCTTCACCGAGCGCCGACCTGGCGCCGGCGCGTCCGCGGCTGTCCAACGCCAGCGCCGGCCTCACGCACGAGGTGACGGCCATCGACGAGCGCGGCCGCCATTCGGTCATCCAGATCCCGGCCGAGCGTCCGCTGACCGTCTACGTCGACAAGCGCGAGCTGGTGACCCTGATGACCCTGGGCGGCGCGCCCGAAGCGCTGACCCTGGGCTACCTGCGCAACCAGCGCCTGGTGCGCTCGATCGCGGACGTGGTCTCGGTGCAGGTCGACTGGTCGGTGGATGCGGTGGCGGTGGTGACCCGCAAGGGCATCGCCGACGTCGAGGAGCGCACCGCCAAGAAAGTCGTCACCACCGGCTGCGGCCAGGGTTCGGTATTTGGCGGACTGATGGATGAGATCGATTCCATCAGCCTGCCTGATGATGCGAGGCTCGGCCAGGACACCGTCTACCGCATCGTCGATACCATCCGCACCCAGCAATCGATCTATAAGCAGGCCGGCTCGGTGCACGGCTGTGCGCTGTTCACCAACGGCGGCGAATTGCTGTACTTCGTCGAGGACGTGGGCCGCCACAACGCGGTCGACGCCATCGCCGGCCTGATGTGGCTTGACGGGATCGACGGTGCCGACAAGGTGTTCTACACCACCGGGCGCCTGACTTCGGAGATGGTGATCAAGGGCGCCCAGATGGGCATTCCCTTCCTGCTGTCGCGCTCGGGCACGACGCAGATGGGGCACATGGTGGCCGAGCGGGTCGGCATGTCGCTGCTGGCGCGCTGCAGCGGCAAGCATTTCCTGCTGCTGGCCGGCGCCCACCGCCTGCAATTTGAACCGGAACTGCTGATGTAATGTCGCTGCCCTTGTTCGACACCACGCTGCACGCCTTCGCCCTGCTGTTCTCGGGCGACCCGGCCTTGTGGGCGATCATCTGGGTGTCGCTCAAGACCAGCGTGCTGGGCCTGCTGCTGGCGGCGCCGCCGGCGATCCTGCTCGGCTACGTGATCGCGATGTACCGCTTCCGTGGCCGCCGCATCGCGATCTGGCTGGCCCAGGCCGCGCTGTCGCTGCCGACCGTGCTGATCGGGCTGCTGCTCTACCTGCTGCTGTCGCGCAGCGGTCCGCTGGGCGATTTCCGCTGGCTGTTTTCCCAGCCCGGCATCGTGTTCGGCCAGCTGGTGGTGGCGCTGCCGGTGCTGCTGGCGTTCACCCTGGCGGCGGTGCAGGCGCTCGATCCGCGCTATGCCGAGACCGCCGTGGCGCTGGGTGCCTCGCGCCGGCAGGTGATGCTGCGCGTGCTGTACGAAGGACGCTTCGGCGTGATGGCGGCGGTGCTGTCGGGTTTTGGCCGGGTGATTTCGGAAGTCGGCTGCGCGCTGATGGTGGGCGGGAACATCGAAGGCCAGACCCGCACCATCACCACCGCCATCGCCCTGGAAACCAGCAAGGGCGAATTTGCCCAGGGCATCGCGCTGGGCATCGTGCTGGTGACGCTGGCGCTCTTGATGAACGGCGCCCTGATGCTGCTGCAGGGCGATGCCCACGTGGCGAGGAATCGAGGATGAGCATCAGCATCCACACCAGCATCAGCGCGGCCGTCTATGAAAACGAGAACGTGCCAAAGCGCGACGAGCGGCGCAAGGCCCTGCTGGGCGTGCGCGGCCTGCGCAAGCGCCATGGCGAGCGGCTGCTGTTCGACATCGAACGCATCGAAATCGCCACCCACAGCGCCTATGTGCTGACCGGTATCAACGGCGCCGGCAAGAGCACGCTGCTGCGCGTGCTGGGCGGGCTGGAGCGCGCCGAGATCGACAGCCTGCGCTTCGACACCGAGGACGTGCTGCGCGTCCATCCCTACCCGCGCGCGCTGCGCGAAGCCATCGTCTACGTGCACCAGCATCCGATCCTGTTCTCGACCAGCGTGGCCCACAACATCGGCTACGGTCTGCAGATGCGCAAGCTGCCGCAGGACGAGATCGCGCGCGCGGTCGAGGCGGCGATGGCCTGGGCCGGGGTGACGCACCTGCAGGGCACCGACCCCACCAAGCTGTCGGGCGGCGAAAAGCAGCGGGTGGCGCTGGCGCGCGCCCGGGTGCTGCAGCCGAAACTGCTGCTGCTCGACGAGCCGACCTCCAACCTGGACGGCGCGGCGCGCGAACAGGTGATCGAACTGATCCCGACCATGGTGGAGGCGGGCAGCAGCATCGTCATCGCCTGCCACGACCGCGACCTGATCGGCCTGCCGGGCGTGCAGCGCATCAAGCTGCGCGACGGGCATCTGGAATACCGCTGATCCGGCGTTGTCAAACTCCCGATGTGACTGCGGATGCCGGCCAAGGGCATGTTAATCAGCCGGCATCATCTGCCGGCATCATCTTGTGATGTAAAATAATTAATTAACAAAAGGAGCATCATGAACCGCCGTCACCTGCTTGCCATCGTCGTCAGCGTCGTCCTGGCCACCCCATCGTTTGTACAAGCCCAGACCCAGGCACCAACCCAGGCGCAAGCGCCGCTGCGCCTGTCCACCACCACCAGCACCGAGAACTCCGGCCTGCTGGCCTACCTGCTGCCGAGCTTCGAAGCCAAGACCGGCATCAAGGTCAACGTGATCTCGGTCGGCACCGGCAAGGCGCTGGAACTGGGCAAGAACGGCGACGTCGACGTCACCCTGGTGCACGCGCGGTCGCTGGAAGACAAGTTCGTGCTTGATGGTTGGGGCATCGACCGCCGCGACGTGATGTACAACGACTTCATCGTGGTCGGCCCGGTGGCCGATCCGGCCAGGCTCAAGGGCGAGCGCGACGTGATCGCCGCCTTTAAGAAGATCGCATCCAGCAACGCCAAATTCATCTCGCGCGGCGACAATTCCGGCACCGACGTGATGGAAAAGGGTTACTGGCAGGCGGCGGCCACCAGGCCGGCCGGCACCAGCTACGTGTCGGCTGGCCTCGGCATGGGCGAGGTGCTGAACATGGCCGCCGAAATGGGGGCCTACACCCTGACCGACCGCGCCACCTACGGCGCCTACAAGGCCAAGACCGGCCTGGCGATCGTGATGGAAGGCGACAAGCGCATGTTCAATCCCTACGGCATCATCGCGGTGAATCCGGAGAAGCACAAGGGCATCAACTACAAGGGCGCCAAGCAATTGATCGACTGGATGACCTCGAGCGAAGGCCAGGCGAAGATCGCGTCGTTCAAGCCGGCTGGCGAACAATTGTTCTTCCCGTCGGCACGATAACGGAAATGGTGGTCGATTGATGCCCCGGGCATCAATCGACTGTCTTACGCGCGCATCGCGCGGCGCTTCTTCGCGTAGCGCATGTACCAGGCAAAGCTTTGCAGGGGTTTGCGCTGGCGGAACAGGAAGCGCGACAGCATGCGCATTTCCTTGGTGTTGGTCGGCGCGGCGTCGAGCGTCATGGCGGCCCAGGGCGACATCGCCAGGTAACGACTGAACAGCTCGCACGCCTCGTGGCCGGTCCAGCCTGCCCATGGCTTGACCGAGCCGGCAAAGTGGACCAGGCGCGAGCGCGCCAGCGACCCGAGCCGGGTGCGGTTGCGCTGCAGGTCGGCGATCAGATCGTAGATGTAGTTCCAGCGCGGCGACACGAAGCGCGCGCGGCCGTCCAGCACGATGTTGAGCGCATCCTGGTCGGGATAGCGCAAGTCCTTGCGCCGCTTCAGCAGCGCATCCAAGGTCTGGGCGGTGATGTCTTCGGCTTCCCAGCGCGGGATGTTCATCATCATCACGCCGCTATTAAAATATTTGCCGTGCGTCAGGCCCAGGGCGGCGATGCGGCGCTGCGCGTTGTACGGCACGTCCGGCACCACCAGTGCGATGTCGTTGCCGAGGTCGATGTCGATCAGGGCGTCGAGCCTGCCGGTGCACAGGATGTCCGCATCCATGTACAGCACCCGGTCCGTGTATGGCCGCACCACGGAGGGCAGCACCAGCCGCGTGAAGATCGACAGCGAATAATGCGAGTGGCGCAGGAAGTCCGAGAACTGCCCGAAGCGGTCCGGGCTCAGCACGTGCAGCACCGTGCGCACCGGATACATCTGCTCCAGTTCCTGCAGGCGCGCCGCATTCGCCGCGGACAGGCCCAGGGCCAGCACGTGGAAGGTGAAGTGCTGGCCGGGATTGTTGGCGATGATGGACGTCATGGTGGCGCCCATCGCACGGCAATAATTGTCGTCCACGCAGAATGCGATGTGGAAGCTCGCGCCGGGCGTGCGCGCCGCCTGTTCGGCCGCGGCATGGGTGGTGGCGCCGATCGCATCCATGACCTGCTGGACGCTGATGGCCTTGACCCAGTCGCGGCGGCGGGCGGCGGTGATGACCGTGCTGTGCGCCCGGTCGAGCGGCACCCACTCGGGATTCTTCTGGCGCATCAGGGCGACCACCGGCACCTTCACGGCATTCGCCAGGTGCATCACGGCGGTTTCCGCGGAGATGACCAGGTCGCACCTGGCCAGCATGGCCGGCAGTTCGAAGAAATTCTGTTCGGCGCTGAACAGTTCCGTGTTCGCCAGCGCATAGCTGTCCAGCACCCGGCGCACGTTGGCCATGTCGTGGGGCATCGCATTGACGATGAAACAGGCATCGCGCCAGGCGTTCTTCTTGCGCATCGCGATGATCAGTTCCGCCACGCTGTCCAGCGGCCAGCAGCGCTTTTCGGTTTTCGCGATCGGATTGATGAACACCAGCTTGCCGGCGCGCGGCGAGAATCCCCAGTCCGCCAGGCGCTTGTGCGCGGCCTCGGTCCAGTACTCGGGAATCTCGGCGAAGGGCATGCGCCGCGCCGCCGGGATGTCGAGGGCGAACAATTGTTCGAACCAGCCGGCGTAGATATCGCTGATGTGCGGGTGGGCGGCGGCGCCGGGCGTGCGCAATGCGATGGCGGCGTCCAGCTTGCGGTAGGACAGCGCGTGGTGCGGCTCGAGCAGGCCGGCCGCGGACTTGATCCCGGCCACGAAGGCGCGCGGGCCGAGCCTGCGGGCAAGCGCGGCGTAGCGGTGCGAGCGGATGTTCGCCAGCGACACCACGATCGGATAGTCTTCGCGCAGCGCTTCCCCGACCGATTCCTCGTACAGGGCCGGACTGTAGGTGCGGCGGTAGATCTTGTCGAAGAAGGGGGACGCTTCGAGCCAGTCGTAGAGCGAGTACTTGGCCAGTTGCGGCCATTTGGACGCATCGCTGGTGCGGCGCACTTCATCGACCCACAAATGCAGCGACAAGTGCGGATACGCCTGCTTGAGCGCCTGGAAGCAGTTCTGCAGGTAAGCATAATCGCCGAGCGCCAGATGGGCGACGAACAGGATCTTGTCCGACTTCTTCAGCAGTTCGACAGGGATGAGAGGTGGGTTCATTATCTCTTGCGGCGCGCCATCGGTGTGCGACACCGATACCGCCTGTGGTCATTCGGGAGCAGCCTGCCAGTGGCGGCGCCGCCGTTCGGTCGGCTGACCAGCACGGGGAGTGCAAATCGCCAACTCTTTAATATTCATCAAATTGTCTCGAATTGTAGTCGAAACCCTGCAGCCGCGTTGCTGTCGGGCCAATTTTTTTTGAACATAGGACCACGGGCGGCGCCCGCATCGGGCCCGCCAGGGTAGCGCCGCGCCTGGCGCCGGGCCGTTACATCAGGATCACGTCGTACTGTTCCTGGTGATAGCCCTTTTCCACCTGCAAGGAAATCTTCTTGCCGATAAAGTCGCCCAGCATCGCCAGGTGCTGCGACTCTTCTTCCAGGAACAGGTCGACCACTTCCTGCGAGGCCAGGATGCGGAATTCGCGCGGATTGAACTGCTTGGCTTCGCGCAGCAGTTCGCGCAGGATTTCATAGCAGATCGTGCGCGAGGTCTTGACCTGCCCTTTGCCGCTGCAGGCGGGGCAGGGCTCGCACAGGATGTGCGCCAGCGATTCGCGGGTGCGCTTCCTGGTCATTTCGACCAGCCCGAGCGCCGAGAAGTTGCTGACCGAGACCTTGGTGCGGTCACGCGACAGGGTTTTCTTGAGCTCCGCCAAAACCGCGTTGCGGTGCTCGTTGTTTTCCATGTCGATGAAATCGAGGATGATGATCCCGCCCAGGTTGCGCAGGCGCAACTGGCGCGCGATCGCGTGCGCCGCTTCCAGGTTGGTCTTGAAGATCGTGTCGGCAAAATTGCGTCCGCCGACGAAGCCGCCGGTGTTGACGTCGATCGTCGTCATCGCCTCGGTCTGGTCGACGATCAGGTAGCCGCCCGACTTCAGGTCCACGCGGCGCCCGAGCGCGCGCAGGATCTCTTCCTCGACCCCGTACAAATCGAACAGCGGGCGCTCGCCGGTGTAGTGCTGCAGGCGCGACAGCACGCTGGGCGTGTAGACCTGGGCAAATTCCACCAGTTTCAGGTAGTTCTCGCGCGAGTCGACCAGGATCGCCGCGGTCTCGTCATGGACGAAGTCGCGCAGCACGCGCTGGGCCAGGCTCAGGTCCTGGTACAGCAGGCTGGTGGCGGGACGGGTGCGCGCGCCCTTGGTGATCGCGCTCCAGGTCTTGCGCAGGTAATCGATGTCGGCCGCCAGGTCGGCGTCGGACGCGTCCTCGGCCTGGGTGCGCACGATGTAGCCGCCTTTTTCGTCCGGCGGCAGCAGGCCCTGCATGCGCGCGCGCAGCGATTCGCGCTCGGATTCCTTCTCGATCTTTTGCGAGATGCCGATGTGCTTGTCCTGCGGCAGGTACACCAGCATGCGTCCGGCGATCGAGATCTGGGTCGACAGGCGCGCGCCCTTGGTGCCGATCGGATCCTTGATCACCTGCACGGTCAGGGCCTGGCCGTCGAACAGGATCTTTTCGATCGGCGTGGGGACGGCGTTGCTGCCGTCGTGCGGCCTGGCTTCCCAGATGTCGGCCACGTGCAGGAAGGCGGCGCGTTCCAGGCCGATGTCGATGAAGGCCGACTGCATGCCCGGCAGCACGCGCACCACCTTGCCCAGGTAGACATTGCCGGCCAGCCCGCGCGTGAGCGTACGCTCGATGTGCAATTCCTGCACGGCACCCTGTACCACCAACGCGACGCGCGTTTCCTGTGGGGTGATATTGATCAGGATGTCTTCAGTCATGAGGCGGCCGTGCAGTAATTATTCAAGGTGCCATCATACCGTAGGGTGGGAAGCTCGACCGGCAAATATGGAATGGACGCACCATGTGTGCTGCCCGCGCGTGCCGCATGCGCAATGTTGGCTGCGAAAGCCTTACAGGACCGTAATGCCGGCCTTCTGCAACAGCTGCGCGGTCTCGAACACCGGCAAGCCCATGATGCCCGAATGGCTGCCCTCGATATGCTCGATGAACAGCGCCGCCAGCCCCTGGATGCCGTAGGCGCCGGCCTTGTCGTAGGGTTCCTGGGTGGCGCAATAGGCCTGGATGGTGGCCGGGGTGAGGGTGGCGAAACGCACGTTCGACACCTGCGTCACCTGTTCGGCAACGTCGGTATAGTGCAGCGCCACCGAGGTCAGCACCTGGTGCGTGCGGCCCGACAGGCGCTCCAGCATGGCCACCGCCTCGCGCCGGTCGGCCGGCTTGCCGAGGATCTCGCCGTCGATGGTGACGGTGGTGTCGGCCGACAGCACCGGCCGCAGCGGCATGCGGCGCAGGTGCAGCACCTTCCAGGCGAAGGCGCCTTTTGCGCGCGCCACCCGTTCCACGTAGGGCAGGGCCAGCTCGCCGGGCAGCACGTCCTCGCTGACGTCCTCGCCGCGTTCCGGACTGGAGCGCAGGCTGAGCAGGTCGAACTCGATGCCGACCTGGCGCAGCAATTCGCGCCGGCGCGGGCTCTTCGAGGCCAGGTAGATCTTCTTGTCGAGTTTCATCAGGACCTAGACCCGGTGATAAGGATGATTTTGCGTGATGGACCAGGCGCGGTACAGCTGCTCGGCCAGCATCACGCGCACGACGCCATGCGGCAGCGTCATGCTGGAGATGCGGATCAGGCCGTCGGCGCGCGCCTTCAGTTCCGGATCGAGGCCGTCGGCCCCGCCGATCAGGAAAGCGACGTCGCGGCCGTCCTGCTGCCAGTTCTCCAGCTGCTGGGACAGGCCGACGCTGGTCAGGTCCTTGCCGCGTTCGTCGAGGGCGATGATGCGCGCCCCCTTCGGCAGGACCGCTTCGATGCGCTCGCGTTCGAGCGCCATGGCGGTGGCCGCGGTCTTGCTGCCCGAGCGCTCGACCGGCTTGATTTCCTTGAGCACGATGCGCAGCTCGGGCGGCATGCGCTTGGCGTACTCGGTGAAGCCGGTCTCGATCCAGGCCGGCATCTTGTGCCCGACCGCGGCAATGATCAACTGCATTGAACTTTACTCGGCAGCCTTTTTCACCGCACGGCGGATGACCTTCTTGGCCGGTGCGGCATCCGCGTCGGCGGCGGCTGCGCGCGGTGCGCGCTTCGGTGCGGCGGCCTTGGCTGCCTTGGCGGCGGCGGCATCGGCGGCGGCGGCCTTCGGCACGGCCACTTTCACGGTACGGCCGGTCGGCACTTTCTTGGCGGCCGGTTTCTTGGCGGCGCCTTCGGCGGCGGCGGCCTTCGATGCTGCCGTGGCGCGCTTGGCGGCCGGCTTGCGCTCGTTGACCGGCTTGGCTTCCGGCTGGTCCTGGTTGGCGGCCAGGTGCTTCGACTTGGTTTTCGGGGCCGCATCGGCTTCGAGCGCTTCGGCGCTCGACTTGCGCTTGGCCGCGCCCAGCTTGACCGGCTTTTCGCCCCAGATTTCTTCCAGTCGGTAGTACTGGCGGATTGCCGGCTGCATGATGTGCACGATCATGTCGCCCAGGTCGACCAGCACCCATTCGCCGGTGTCTTCGCCTTCCAGGCCCACCACGTCTCCGCCTGCTGCCTTGACCTTGTCGCGCACCGAGGCGGCCAGCGCCTTGGTCTGGCGATTCGAGGTGCCCGACACCACCGCGATGCGGTCGAACAGGCTGGTCAGGTTGGTCGTGTCGAACAGGACGATGTCCTGGCCCTTGACGTCTTCGAGGGCGTCGACGACGAGCGTTTGCAGTTTCTTGATATCCATTAGCTTTTGTATAAGTTATGTTGTTGAATATAGTCTAGCACTTGCGATGCGACGAATGCGCCAGCATCGGTACCGGACTTCAGGGCCGCCCGCACCCGGGTCGCCGAGATGTCGACCGCCAGCGTGTGCGCCAGGCAGACCCGGCCGGCCGGGCTGGCCCGTACTTCCTCGGGTGTCGCGCGGCGCGTCGCCAGCTCGCGCGCCACTGCCGGCGGCAGGGCGGCGTCGTCGAGCTGGTAGCCGGGACGGGCGGCGACCCCGAAATTGGTCAAATCGAACAGGGCGCGCCAGTCGCGCCAGCTGTCCAGCTTCTGTAACTGGTCGGCGCCCATCACGAACACGATGGAGGCGTCCGGACCGAGTTCGGCGCGCAGTTCGCGCAGGGTCTCGACCGTGTAGGTCGGGGTGCGCCGCTCGATCTCGCAGGTATCGATGCCCACGTCCACGTCCGCCGGGAAACCCGTAGCATGGCGCAGGGCGATGTCGAGCATCGCCACGCGGTCGGCATCGCTGGCCTGCAGCTGGCCGGCCTTCTGCCACGGCTGTCCGGCCGGCATGATGCGCAACGTGTCGGGATGGAGCAGGCGCGCGAACAGTTCGGCCAGCGCGACATGGCCGTTGTGCACCGGGTCAAAACTGCCTCCCAGCAAGGCAACACAGGAACTCACGGGACCAGCCAATCCCGGTGCGGGAGGAAGTCGCTGGTCAGCGCCGCCTCCGGGCTGCCCGGTTCGGGCTGCCAGTCGTAGCGCCATTTCACGATCGGCGGCATCGACATCAGGATCGCCTCGGTCCGTCCGCCCGACTGCAGGCCGAACAGGGTGCCGCGGTCCCAGACCAGGTTGAACTCGACGTAGCGCCCGCGGCGGTAGGCCTGGAAATCGCGTTCGCGTTCACCGTAGGGCTGGTCCTTGCGCGCCTTGACGATCGGCAGGTAGGCATCGAGGAAACCGTCGCCGACCTTGCGCACCAGTTCATACGATTGGTCGAACCCGAGCTCGTTGAAATCGTCGAAGAAGATGCCGCCCACGCCGCGCGCTTCCTTGCGGTGCTTCAGGTAGAAATAATCGTCGCACCAGCGCTTGAAGCGCGGATGCAGGTCCGTGCCGAAGGGTGCCAGCGCGTCGTGGCAAACGCGGTGGAAATGCCGCGCGTCTTCTTCGATGCCGTAGTACGGCGTCAGGTCCATGCCGCCGCCGAACCACCACACCGGGTCCTTGCCCTCGGCCGTCGCTTCGAAGAAGCGCACGTTCATGTGCACCGTCGGCGCGTACGGATTGCGCGGATGCAGCACCAGCGACACGCCCATCGCTTCCCAGGCACGGCCGGCCAGTTCGGGACGCGCCGCCATCGCCGACGGCGGCAGGCTGGCGCCGCGCACGTGCGAGAAATTCACGCCGCCGCGTTCGAACACATTGCCTTCTTCTATCAGGCGCGAGACGCCGCCCCCGCCCTCGGCCCGTTCCCAGGTGTCGCGCAGGAAGGGCTTGCCGTCGACGCCTTCGAGCGCCTGGACGATGCGCGCTTGCAGGTCGAGCAGCCAGGCCTTGACGGCGGCAGGATTCGGGGTGGACATGTGGGAAAGGACAGGATAGAAAAAATGAACGGCGATTGTACACTGATGCCGGGCTTTGTGACAGAAGCAAGCAGGCGGGCAAAAAAAGCCCGGGACGGAGCCCGGGCTGGGGAAAGGCCGCCCAGCTTCGGGCGGCAGGAGGAAAACAATTCAGGAACTTCGCAAACTTGCCGCGCGTTGCACTGTCGGTGTGCGACGTTTTCGAAGTCCTTGTCAGAACGCTGCGCGCAGCGACACCAGCACGTTGCGCGGGTCGCCGTAATAATTGCCGAAGCTGCTGCCGACCGCATACTTGGCGTAGTAGCGCTTGTCGAATACATTGTTGACGTTGACCTGGGCCGACCAGGTCTTGTCGAAGCGGTAGCCGGCCATCGCATTGAACAGCGCATAGCCGCCCTGGCGCCCGGTGATGGCGCCGGAGCGCACGTACGAATCGCTCTGCACGCTGGCGCCGCCGCCGATGCTCCAGCCGCGCAGCGCGCCGCCCGGGCGGTAGCTGGTGAACACGCGCAGCAGGTGTTTCGGATCGATGCTGCGCAGCGGCTGGCCGACGTTGGCGGCGCTGCTGTCGGCCAGGTACTTGGTGCGGGTATTGGTGTAGCCGCCGGTCAGCTGCCAGCCCGGCAGGAGTTCGCCGGACACTTCCGCTTCCCAGCCTTCGCTGCGCTGCTTGCCGCCATCTATATAGCAATAGCCGGTCGGGTACCACGGCCGGCAGGGCGTGCCGCTGGCGGTGTCCTGGGTGGCCTTGCCCTCGTTATCGATGCGGAACAGCGCCAGCGAGGCGTTCAGGCGGCCGTCCAGGAATTCGCCTTTCAGGCCAAGCTCATAATCTTCGCCCCGTACCGGCGCCAGCAGGTTGCCGTTCACGTCCTTGTAGTTCTGCGGGCTGAAGATCTCGGTGTAGCTGGCGTAGGCATTGACTTGCGGCGTGATGTCGTAGACCACGCCGGCGTACGGCGTGATTTCGCGCTCGATCTTGTAGTTGCTGGCCGGTGCCGAGGGCACCTTGTAGTCCCACCAGCTGGCGCGCACGCCGGCCAGCACCGACAGCGGATCGGTGATCGACAGCCGGGTGGTGGCATAGGCGCCTTTCTGGCTGGTTTCGGTGGCCGGCGCCGAATACCAGGTGCCGTTGCCCGGGCTGTAGAAGGCTTCCGGGTAGCTGGTGTAGGGATTCCAGGTGCGGATGTCGACGTTGGTGACCGGGTTGATGTTGAAGTAGCCCGAGGTGCCGATGGCATCGACGTCCAGGCTTTCCGCGCCGATGGTCAACCGATGCTCGCGGCCGAACAGGCGGAACGGGCCGTTGGCGACCGCGCTCAGCACGCGCTGGTTGCTGGTGTCGCCCGAGTAGACCGAGGTGCTGACGTTGGCCAGGTAGGGATTGGTGGTGCTGGTGCGCGAGAACGAGGTCTGCTTGAAGGCGCCCGGCTTCATGTGCAGGCCGGTGTAGGCGCTGCTCAGCTTGACGTTCCAGCCGTTGCCGAAGCGGTGCTCGAGTTCCAGCATGGCCTGGTCGTTGTAACGGTTCCAGGTGTTCCAGGTGGCGCCGAGGTAGGTGCTGACCGGCAGGTCCAGCGAACTGCCGTCCAGGCCGGCGGGCAGGTTGCCCCAGGCGCCGGTGGCGTCGAGGTCGGTGTGCTGCAGGCTGGCGGTGAGCAGGGTGCTTGGCGTCAGGTCGGCCTCGACCACGGCGTACAGCACTTCGCGGTCTTCCTTGCGCGCGTCCTGGAAGAATTCCTTCTTGTCCTTCACCGCGACCACCCGTCCGCGGATGCTGCCGCTGGCGTTCAGCGGGCTGGACACGTCGGCCTCGACGCGGCGCCGGTCCCACGACCCCAGGATCACCCCGGCCGACGCCTGGAAAGCGTTGGTCGGGCGCTTGCGCACCAGGTTGACGGCGGCCGACGGATTGCCAGAACCGCGCAGCATGCCCGAGGCGCCGCGCAGGATCTCGATGCGCTCCACGGTGGCGGTGTCCGGCTGCACGAAGATCGAACCGCCCTGGTTCATGGTGAGACCGTCGACCTGCAGCGCGTCGATCGCATAGCCGCGCGCGTAGTAGCCGACCCGTTCGCTGTCGGTGTAGTCGACGGTGACGCCCGGCGTGTTCTTCATGACGTCCTGCAGGTCCGGCACCAGGCGGTCGTCCAGGAACTGGCGCGTCAGCACGGTGACCGGCTGCGGGATGTCGCGGATGTCTTCGATGCCCTTGAATACCGAAGCCTTCTTGGCCGCGAACGAGTCCTCGGTCCTGTTGTTGGTCCCGGTGACGGTGACGGTCGGGATTGGCGCTGCATTCGCTGCGTCGGCAGCGAGGCCGGCGGTCGTATCGGCGCCCGCACCCCCGGCCGTCGCCGCTTCCGTCACGACCGCCGCCTGCGCATGCAGCGGCAGCACGGCCAGCGGCGAACCGAGCAGGGCGATCGCGTACAGGATCGGCAGGCTGGCGCGCTTGGGCGGCTGCGGGTCGGAGGAAGAAACGATGCTCGCCTTGGGGCGGGGGTGGGACATGCAGACTCCTGTACTGGTAAATTTGGTTGAGAATGATTCTATTTATGAGAATGATTCTCAATTATATTTTGGAGTGACAGATTTGTCCACGATGGATAAAGAAAAACGGGGCGCCACCGAAGTGGACGCCCCGTTTTCAAGGGAGGAATACGGTGATGCGGCTTACTGCTTCACGCCGCGCCAGCCGATGTCGCGGCGGTATTGCGCGCCGTTGAAGTGGATCTTCTCGACCGTGTCGTAGGCCTGCTTCTGCGCCATCCTGACGCTGTCGCCCAGGCCGACCACGCACAGCACGCGGCCGCCCGCCGTCTGCAGGGTGCCGCCGGCCAGCGTGGTGCCGGCGTGGAAGGTGATGCATTCCGGCGTTTCGGCAGGGATGCCGTCGATGACGTCGCCCTTTTGCGGGGTTTCCGGATAGCCGCCGGCGGCCATCACCACGCCCACCGCGGTGCGGCGGTCCCATTCGAGTTCGACCACGTCGAGCGTGCCGTTGCAGGCGTGCTCGAGCACGTTCACGAAGTCGCTTTTCAGGCGCGCCATGATCGGCTGGGTTTCCGGGTCGCCCATGCGGCAGTTGAATTCCAGCGTGCGCGGGGTGCCGTTGGCGTCGATCATCAGGCCGGCGTACAGGAAGCCGGTGTAGGGAATGCCGTCGCGCGCCATGCCCTGGATGGTCGGGTGGATGATCTCGCGCATCACGCGCGCATGCATCGACGGCGTCACGATCGGCGCCGGCGAGTAGGCGCCCATGCCGCCGGTGTTCGGCCCCTGGTCGTGGTCCTTCAGGCGCTTGTGGTCCTGCGAGGTGGCCAGGGCCAGCACGTTCCTGCCGTCGCACATGACGATGAAGCTGGCTTCCTCGCCGGCCAGGAATTCCTCGATCACGATACGGGCGCCGGCGTCGCCGAAGCGGTTGTCGGACAGCATGTCGTCCACCGCCTGGTGCGCTTCCTCAAGCGACATCGCCACCACCACGCCCTTGCCGGCGGCCAGGCCGTCGGCCTTGATCACGATCGGCGCGCCATTCGCGTCGATGTAGGCGTGGGCCTGGGCGGCATCGGAGAAGGTCTGGTATTTCGCGGTCGGGATGCCGTGGCGCTGCATGAAAGCCTTGGCGTAATCCTTCGAGCTTTCCAGCTGCGCCGCTTCGCGCGTCGGGCCGAAGATCTTCAGGCCGCGGGCGCGGAACAGATTGACGATGCCGGCCGCCAGCGGCGCTTCCGGCCCGACCAGGGTCAGGCCGATGTGCTCGGCCACCACGAAGTCGGCCAGCGCGGCCGGGTCGGTGATGTCGAGGTTGACCAGGCGCGTATCGCGCGCGGTGCCGCCGTTGCCGGGCGCGACATAGACCATCTGGACGCGATCGGATTGGGCCAGTTTCCAGGCCAGGGCATGTTCACGGCCGCCAGAGCCGACTACCAGGATTTTCATGGGTGCTTTCGGTTCTTACTCGTCGATCACGGCGTTGGTATAGATTTCCTGCACGTCGTCCAGGTTTTCCAGCACGTCGAGCAGCTTCTGCATCTTTTGCGCGTCTTCGCCGGTGAACGTGGTTTCGACGTCCGGTTTCATGATGACCTCGGCCGAATCGGCCTTGAAGCCGGCCGCTTCCAGCGCCTGCTTGACCGAGGCGAAGGCGTTCGGGTCGCACAGCACTTCGAAGCCGCCTTCCTCGTCGGCGATCACGTCGTCGGCGCCGGCTTCCAGCGCGGCGTCCATCAGCTTGTCTTCCTCGACGCCCGGCGCGAACAGGAACTGGCCGACGTGCTTGAACATGAACGAGACCGAACCTTCGGTGCCCATGTTGCCGCCGTATTTGCTGAACGCGTGGCGCACTTCCGCCACGGTGCGCACGCGGTTGTCGGTCATGCAGTCGACGATGATCGCCGCGCCGCCGATGCCGTAGCCTTCGTAGCGGATCTCTTCGTAGTTCACGCCTTCCAGGCCGCCCGAACCGCGCTGGACCGCGCGGGTGACGTTATCCTTCGGCATGTTCGCGTCGGCCGCCTTTTCGACCGCCAGGCGCAGGCGCGGGTTGGTGTTGATGTCGCCGCCGCCCATGCGTGCGGCGACCGTGATTTCCTTGATCAGTCGGGTCCAGATCTTGCCGCGCTTGGCGTCGGTGGCGGCTTTCTTATGCTTGATGTTGGCCCATTTGCTGTGTCCAGCCATGTCGAATCTTCCTTAAAGGATTACGCTTAATCCTCGACATTTTAGCATAGGCCCTTGTTGTAAAAACTGTCAGGGAAACAACAGCGCAGTGCCCCAGGCAACCAGTCCGAGCCCTGTCGCACAGGCCAGCAGGTGGCCGCCGGGCAGCAGTTTTTCGGCCAGGATCAGCGCGATCAGGCCGCCGATCACGGGCAGGTTCAGCACCCCGGCCGGCAGCACCAGCGCCAGCAGCAGCCAGCAGCAGCCGGTGCAGTAGCGGGCATCGGTCACGCCCATCCGGAACGCCCCGAGGGCGCCGCGCCGCCAATGGGTCAATATGAAGGCCTGCGGGGTGCGGCAATTGTCCAGGCACACGTGCTTGGCCGGCGTCCACTGGTAGACCCCGGCCGCCACCAGCGCCAGCGCCCCGGCCGTGGAATGGGTGATCGCCATCGATTCATCCAGCGCGCCGGCATCGTGCAGGATCCAGTCGGCCAGCGTGGCGGCCAGCGCGCAGCAGCACCAGACGAACAGGTAGCCCAGCATGAACATGACCGTGGCGGGATACACCCAGCGTTCCCGGAACATGCGCTTGACGCGGGCGTACAGCAGCACCGACGGCGCCGCCGCCGGCAGCATCATGGCGGCGATCACCACCACCCACAGCGCGAACAGCAGCGCCAGGTCGTGCGCGTGGTAGGACGCGGCCACGGCCTTGCCGGGGGCGCCCATCGACATCATCCGGCCGAAGCGGAACAGCAGATAGGCCCAGCACAGGGCCGCGAGCAGGCCCAGCAGGGTCAGCACGACGGTGCGCTCGCTGGTGCGGCCGAGATTGCTCGTGCCCCTCATCGGATCGGTCCTCGGTGGTACGCCATGGTCGGGTTTCCTCCAGTAGTCGGGTTGGCTGGCGGCGGTTGGACCGCGGGACCCGGGCGGCGTTCGGCGGCGGTCTCAGCCGGCTTTGGCGATTCGCCGTACAATCGCTTGATGAGCAAAATTGCAATCGACAATTCCGTTGCGCCGGTCACACGCCCGGCCTTGATCGGCGGTCTCGCCATCGCCATCGGCGGGGCTGTTCTGTTTTCCACGAAGGCCATCGTCGCCAAATTGCTGTACCGCTACCACATCGATGCAGTGACTTTGATCGCCTTCAGAATGCTGTTCTCGATTCCGGTCTTTGCCGGCGTGGCGCTCTGGAAGATGCGGACCCAGGCGCCGCTGTCCCCGGGCGACCGCTGGCGCCTGCTGGCGCTCGGGCTGATCGGCTACTACCTGTCGAGCTACCTGGATTTCCTCGGCCTGCAATACATCACGGTCGGCCTGGAGCGGCTGATCCTGTTCCTGACCCCGACCTTCGTGCTCCTGATCACCGCGCTGTTCTTCAGGCGCCGCATCGGCCGCGCCCAGTGGGCGGCGCTGGGGTTGTCGTATTGCGGCATCGTGCTGGTGTTCGTGCACGACCTGGGGGAAGGGGCGGGCGATACCCTGACCGGCTCGCTGTTCGTGCTGGGCTCGGCCGCGTCGTATGCGGTCTACCTGCTGGGCACCGGCGAAATGGTGAAGCGCATCGGTTCGCTGCGCCTGGTCGCGTATGCGATGTGCGTCTCGAGCGTGGCCTGCATCGCACAGTTTTTCGTGCTGCGTCCGGCCAGCCTGCTGATCCAGCCGTGGCCGGTCTACGGGCTCTCGCTCGTCAACGGGATCTTCTGTACCATTCTTCCAGTCTTCATGACCATGGCCGCGGTCCAGCGCATCGGCGCGGCGAACGCCTCCCAGGCCGGCATGATCGGCCCGGTGTCGACACTGTTCCTGGGCTGGGCGCTGCTGGGCGAACCGATCACGGGCGTGCAGCTGGCCGGCACCGGCCTGGTGCTGGTGGGGATTTATCTGCTGTCGTTGAAGAAGTAATCCAATTCACCTATTGACGAACGGAGCCGCATGAAACCACGTATCGCCCTGATTGCCCACGATAAGAAGAAAGACGACATGATCGCGCTTGCCGGCGAGTATCGCGACTTCCTCGCCGCCTGTACCCTGTCCGCCACCGGCACCACCGGCGGGCGCCTGGTCAAGGCGCACGGCCTGGACGTCAGGCGCATGCATTCCGGCCCGATCGGCGGCGACCTGCAGATCGGCGCCCTGCTGGTCAGCGGCGAGATCGACTGCGTCATCTTCCTGCGCGACCCGATGACGCCGCAGCCGCACGAGCCCGACATCAACGCGCTGGTGCGCGCCTGCGACGTCCACGACATCCCGTGCGCGACCAACGTGGCGACCGCGCGGCTGGTGCTGTCGCAGCTGATGGCCGCGGCGTCGCGCTGACCTTTCAACCTGGAGGAAGAGAGATGGCAAAAGCAATCCGCTTTGCGCGGACCGGCGGTCCCGAGGTGCTGGAACTGGTCGACGTCGAGGTCGGCGAGCCCGGCCCGGGCGAGGTGCGCGTGCGCAACCACGCGATCGGCCTGAACTATATCGACGTCTATTTCCGCAACGGCTTGTATCCGCAGCCGCTGCCGGGCGGGATCGGCCAGGAAGCGGCGGGCGTGGTCGAGGCCGTCGGGCCGGATGTGACCCATGTCAAGCCGGGTGACCGTGTGGCCTATGCGGGACGCCCCGGCGGGGCCTACAGTGACGTGCGGGTGATGCCGGCGGCGCTGCTGGTGCGCTTGCCGGACGATATCTCGTTCGAGACCGGCGCGGCCATGATGCTGCAGGGCCTGACCGTGCAATACCTGTTCCGGCAGACCTACCCGTTGAAGGCGGGCGACACCATCCTGTTCCATGCGGCGGCCGGCGGCGTCGGGCTCATCGCATGTCAATGGGCGCGCGCCATCGGCGCGAACCTGATCGGTACCGTGGGGTCAAACGAAAAGGCGGAGCTGGCCAGGACGCACGGGGCCGCCCATGTCATCAACTACAACACCGAGGACGTCGTGCAGCGCGTACTGGAGATTACCGATGGCGCCAAGGTGCCGGTCGTGTACGACTCGGTCGGCAAGGACATGTTTGCGCGCTCGCTCGATTGCCTGCAGCCGCGCGGCCTGATGGTCAGCTTCGGCAACTCGTCCGGCGCGGTGCCGCCGTTCTCGCTGAGCGAACTGACCTCGCGCGGTTCATTGTTCATCACGCGCCCCACGCTGGCCAGCTATGCGGACACGCGCGAGCACCTGGAATCGATGGCCGCCGATCTGTTCCAGATGATCTCCAGCGGCAAGATCGGCATCGAGATCCACCAGCGCTTCCCGCTGGCCGAAGCCGCCCGCGCCCACACCGAGCTCGAAGCGCGCCGCACCACCGGCAAGACGATTCTGCTGCCCTGATGCGATGAAAACCCGGCCATGAGAGAGTTCAGCGACGACAAGGAACCCCCGATCGAGCCGGAGCCGGCCACCGAGCCACGCTTCGGGCGTCTGCTGGCGGTACTGGTGCTGGCCATCCTGCTGGTCATTGCGATCACGTTTGCGTCGGAGGCGTATTTTTCTTAGTTGCCCCGTCGTCCCCACGCAGGCGGGGATCCATGCCAAATATCCGAAGCCAGTATTTCCGAAACGCCTGAGTATTACTGATATACCGAATCCTGTTGTTCAGCATGGGTCCCGCCTTCGCGGGGAGTCGTTCCCGGCAGTGCCGGGAACGACGATATTGATCAGCTCTTCTTTTCCGTCAACTCGATCGTGCGCGAGCCGCCGTTCGGCCCAGGAAAACCTTCGAAGGCGCTCTGGACCAGCGCCGGCATCACGGCCGGGGTCGACATCTGCTTGCTGACGTTGCGTACCGTAACGTCGAACAATTGCTTGTTATCGGTCGCCGAGCGGATCGCGATCTGCACCTGGCGGTGGTAGCGGTGTTCCTCGCGCACGTCATACGCCGGGCGCGGACCCCAGAACGGATCGTAGAACGGGTTGTACCAGCCGCCGCCCCAGTAACGGCGGCCCCAGCCGGCGTAGCCGAAGCGCGCCGAGTACGGGTAGAACGGCGCGTAGGTCGGATACACCACCTGGGTCGGCACGTCGATCGTGCTGTAGCGCATCGTTACCTTCAGCGCCGGCGACTGCGGCGCTTCCTGGAAACCGAGGCGCGCCATCTGGCCGCGCACCAGGTTCTGGTAATTCATCAGTTCGAGCGTATTGTCCTGCGGCGACGCCGTGTCGAAGGCATAGCTCTTTTCGGTCAGCTGGGCCGGCCATTGGTGGAAAGTGGTGACATCACTGCGGATCGTGGTCGCGCAGCCGCCCAGCAGCAGGCTCAGCGATGCCACTGCCGTGATCATAGTGCGTTTCATGACGAGCTCCATCTATTGAAGGAACCTCGGAAGGAACTGCCTTGCGCGGCAGTTCATGGAGGCGTTCTGTTCTTTAATCGTTTTTGTTCAGGGAACCATCTTATTCCTGATGTTCCATATTCGTCGATACATTTAACCAGTCGTTACGGGCCGTACATACCGATACATTTGCGGGCCTTGAAAATCGAACGGTTTGGAAAGCCATGCTGTTGGTAAAATAAGCACTTCATCAACGGCTTTGCGGACTCCCCACCATGCGCACCGATACGCCCCAGACCATCTACCGGAAGGACTACACGGCTCCCAGCTACCTGGTCGATACCGTGGAACTCGGCTTCGACCTCGACCCCGCACGCACCGTCGTCGCCAACCGGCTGACGCTGCGCCGCAATCCCGACAGCGCGCAGCGCGAAATCGAGCTGTACGGCGAGGATATCGATATGGTGGCGATCCGCCTGAACGGCAAGATCCTGGACGAAAAGGATTTCAGGATCGAAGGCAGCCTGCTCTTGATTCCCACCGCGCCGGATGCGCCGGAACAGGTCGTGCTCGAGATCGAGACGATTTGCGTCCCCGAAAACAATACGACGCTGAGCGGCCTGTACGTCTCGAACGGCAATTTCTATACGCAATGCGAAGCCGAAGGCTTCCGCCGCATCACCTATTTCCCGGACCGCCCGGACGTGATGGCGAAGTACACCGTCATGTTGCGCGCCGACAAGGACAAATACCCGGTTCTGTTGTCGAACGGCAACCTGATCGAAGAGGGCGAGCTCGACGACGGCCGCCACTATGCGCTGTGGGAAGATCCGTTCAAGAAGCCGTCCTACCTGTTCGCGCTGGTGGCCGCGCGCCTGGTATGCCAGGAAGAGACTTTCCCCTTGGCCGACGGCCGCCAGGCGCTGCTGCAGGTGTGGGTCGAGGAGGGCAACCTCGACAAGACGGACTACGCGATGCAGTCGCTCAAGCGCAGCATCCGCTGGGACGAGGAACGCTGGAACCTGGAGCTCGACCTGGACCGCTTCATGATCGTCGCCGTGGGCGACTTCAACATGGGCGCGATGGAAAACAAGGGCCTGAACATCTTCAACACCAAGTACGTGCTGGCCAATCCGCGCGTCGCCACCGACGTCGACTTCCAGGGCATCGAAGCGGTGGTCGGCCATGAATACTTCCACAACTGGACCGGCAACCGCGTCACCTGCCGCGACTGGTTCCAGCTGTCGCTGAAGGAAGGCCTGACCGTGTTCCGCGACCAGGAGTTCTCGGCCGACATGATCGGAACAAGCACCGGCCGCGCCGTCACCCGCATCGACCAGGTGCGCACGCTGCGCCAGGCCCAGTATCCGGAAGACGCCGGCCCGATGGCGCACCCGGTGCGCCCCGACTCCTTCGTCGAGATCAACAATTTTTACACGGTCACGGTGTACGAGAAGGGCGCCGAAGTCGTGCGCATGTACCAGACCCTGCTGGGCCGCGACGGCTTCCGCAAGGGCATGGACCTGTATTTCGAACGCCACGACGAGCAAGCCGTCACCTGCGACGATTTCCGCCTGGCCATGGCCGACGCCAACGGGCGCGACTTGACCCAGTTCGAGCGCTGGTACAGCCAGGCCGGCACGCCCATCGTGCAGGCCGAGACCCGCTGGGACGAGCAGGCCGGCACCTACGCGCTGCGCCTGGTGCAGACCTGCCCACCGACACCTGGCCAGCCGGAAAAGCTGCCTTTCCACATTCCGGTCGCCGTCGGCTTGCTGGGCAAGGACGGGCGTGATTTGCCCTTGAATGTCGACGGCAGGGACTACGGCACCACGGCCGTGCTGGAACTGACGGAAGCGGACCAGACCTTCGTCTTCAGCGGCATCACGGAGCAGCCGACGCCGTCGATCCTGCGCGACTTTTCGGCGCCGGTGATCCTGAAGTACGGCTACAACGACGCCGAACTGGCGCTGCTGTTCAGCCACGACAGCGACCCGGTGAACCGCTGGGAAGCCGGCCAGCGCCTGGCCATGAGCCGCCTGATCAAGCTGGCGGGCACTGCCGGCGGCAACGGCACCCTGGACCTGGACGAGGTGTTCATCGAGGCCATGCGCAAAATGCTGGCCGACGAATCGCTGGACCCGGCCTTCCGCGAACAGGCGCTGCTGCTGCCGTCGGAAACCATGATCGCCGACCAGCTGGACGTGGTGGACCCGATGGCGATCCACATCGCGCGCCAGTTCGTGCGCGCCGACATCGGCGCCCGCCTGCGCACCGAACTCCTGGCCCAGTACCACGCCAACCAGACGCCGGGCGAGTACAGCCCGGACGCCGAATCTATCGGCAAGCGCGCCCTGAAGAACCTGGCGCTGGCCTACCTGTGCGCGGCGCCGGACGCCGAAACGATCGCGCTGGCCGAGAAGCAGTTCGACAACGCCGACAACATGACCGACCGCGTGGCCGCGCTGGGCGCGCTGGTGCATGCGCGCGCCGCCGGCTTCGAAGCGAATGCCGCCGCCGCCCTGCAGCGTTTCTACGACGACTTCCAGGGCGAGGCGCTGGTGGTCGACAAATGGTTCGCGATGCAGGCCTCCGCCTCGACCACCGACGTGAACGCGGTGCGCGAACTGATGACGCATCCGGCCTTTACGCTGCGCAACCCGAACCGCGCGCGCAGCCTGGTGTCTACCTTCTGCGCCGGCAACCCGGTCGGCTTCCACGCCGCGGATGGCAGCGGCTACGCGTTCTGGGCCGAGCAAGTGATCGCGCTCGACGCCCTGAACCCGCAGGTCGCCAGCCGCCTGGCGCGCGCCATGGACCGCTGGCGCCGCTACGCACCGGCGCTGCAGGTGTACATGAAGGCGGCGCTGCAGCAGGTGGCCGGCCAGGCCAAGCTGTCGAACGACGTGCGCGAAATCGTCGGCAAGGCCCTCGCCAATTAAGAATTCATTCAAACGAAGGAAGTCCATGAAACGTGTCAGCCTCACGCAGTACCTGGTTGAGGAGCAACGCCTCCACGACAATATCCCGGCTTCGCTGCGCCTCCTGATCGAGGTCGTCGCCCGCGCCTGCAAGACCATCAGCCACTCGGTCGGCAAGGGCGCCCTCGGCGACATCCTCGGCAGCGCCGATACCGAGAACATCCAGGGCGAAGTGCAGAAGAAGCTCGACGTGATCTCCAACGAGATCCTGCTGGAAGCCAACGAATGGGGCGGCCACCTGGCCGCCATGGCGTCGGAAGAGATGGAATCGATCCACCCGATCCCGAACCGCTATCCGATGGGCGAATACATGCTGCTGTTCGATCCGCTGGACGGCTCCTCGAACATCGACGTCAACGTCTCGATCGGCACCATCTTCTCGGTGCTGAAGGCGCCGGAAGGCATGAGCGCCCCGACCGAACAGGACTTCATGCAGGCCGGCAGCCAGCAGGTCGCGGCCGGCTATGCCGTCTACGGCCCGCAGACGATGCTGGTGCTGACCACCGGCAACGGCGTGAACTGCTTCACGCTGGACCGCGAGATGGGTTCCTGGGTGCTGACCCAGAAGAACCTGCAGATTCCTGCCGACACCAAGGAATTCGCGATCAACATGTCGAACCAGCGCCACTGGCATCCGCCGGTGCAGCGCTACGTGTCGGAACTGCTTGAAGGCAAGACCGGCGCGCGCGGCAAGGATTTCAACATGCGCTGGATCGCCTCGATGGTGGCCGACGTGCACCGCATTCTGAACCGCGGCGGCATCTTCATGTACCCGGCCGACTTGCGCGATCCGTCGCAGCCGGGCAAGCTGCGCCTGATGTACGAAGCCAACCCGATGGCGATGATCGTCGAGCAGGCTGGCGGCGCCGCCACCGACGGCCGCCAGCGCATCCTCGACATCCCGCCGACCAAGTTGCACCAGCGCGTGCCGGTGTTCCTGGGCTCGAAGAGCGAAGTCGAGCGCGTGACGAGCTACCACGCCGAGTAAGCCCGATGGTACGCGCATACGGGTACTGCGTTGTATGCGCATGAGCTACGTCGTCCCCGCGCAGGCGGGGACCCAAGCTCTGCATGAAAGCAGGTTGATCATGCTTTCACCGCATCCTGGCCCTGTTTGAAATTTACAAGCAATTTTTCGAGTCGGACTAGCAAGTTTGTGACGTTGTTTGTTAGAATACGGCTCCCCCTGCAGACGTGGCCTTGCCACTGAAGCAGTGTGTGTCGCCGCTGTAGCTCAGTCGGTAGAGCAGCGCATTCGTAATGCGAAGGTCACCAGTTCGATTCCGGTCAGCGGCACCAGAATTCAGTTGTAAGCAAAAGGGTTGCATGTGCAAACATGCGACCCTTTTTGTTTTTCCAGCGGTCTTTTTCCTCCATTTTCCTGCTCATCGGTTGCTTTGTTATGCACCGCACAGTAGCCATCGACCAAAAGTTATATTTTTTGTATTGCGACGCCGCGAATGACAGGTGTCGAACAGCGGCACCGCGGCACAACGGCGAGATGCGAGAGGGACCCTGTTATGGATCATTCAGCGGAACTTTTGGGCAGCTTCATGGTCAACGGCCATAAGCCTTGATATGCAACTGTTTAGCCCGTTCCGTTGATGCAGCGCAGCGTACTCTCGTGACCTCATTTTGTTTCGAAGGGAATGCGGGAAGAATGTGGTGACGGTCGAGTTTCGGTCTACTCCGCGTTGGTCTATATTTTTACAAGGAATTCATCATGGATAATCAGAAGTCGAGCGAAGCAAAAGGCAGCAACATCGGCAACCAGGGCAAGGACAACCTGGGCAACGCCAGCAGCTCGGGCAACATGGGCAGCAGCGCCGGTTCGGGCAACCTGAACAAGGGCAGCCAGGCCAACCAGGGCAAGGATCAGACTTCCGGCTCGATCGGTTCGACCGGCTCCAGCACCGGCGGCGCCACGGCGTCGAGCGGCGGCGCAACCGGCGCCCTGAGCACTACCGGCAACAGCCAGACCGGCGGCCAGAACAGCCAGAGCGGCGCAGCAGCCGGCTCGGGCGCCGGTGGCGAAGCGAAAGACATCATCGGCAAGGCACAGGATGCCGCCAGCCAGAAAGCCGACGATGCGCACAAGACCATCGACAAGGTCGCGGACGCCGCCAGCGCGAAAGCCGACGACCTGAACAAGACGGTCGACAAGGCTGCCGACGCCGCCAGCTCGAAAGTCGACGACCTGCACAAGTCGATCGACAAGGCTGCAGAAGCCGCCAAGCCGGCCGTCGACCGCGTCGTCAACAGCGTGCAGCCGATCGTCGAGCGCCTGGCCACCAGCGCGCACGCCGGCGTGGACAAGCTGCAGGGCGTGCTGAGCGGCGCCACCTCGGGCCTGGGCGAGCGCCAGCAACAGCTGACCGATGCCTACGGCGACTACGTCGACCAGGGCCGCGAGTACGTGCGCCAGAACCCGGGCACCGCCGTGGCGATCGCCGCCGGCGTGGGCTTCCTGCTGGCCAAGATCCTGGGCGGCAACAACCGTCGCGACTATTAATAGATAGTTCGCGCGCCTTCTGATGCCGGCCGGCCTCTATCCGAGGCCGGCCCGGTACGCGGGCGTTACGACTCGACCAACAAAAAGCCGGCGCGAGCCGGCTTTTTGCATGTGCTATCGTCCGATCGGCCTCGTATCCGCGAGGCCCCGTGATGACGCTTATTTCACCGCGCTTTCCTCATGCGGCGCCGGCTGGCGCGGATGCTTGCGCAGCCGCCCCGTCATGCGGCCGAACCAGTGTTCGGCATCGTCGACATAGGTGAACACCGCCGGCACCACCAGCAGGCTGAGCAGCGTCGACGTGATCAAACCGCCGATCACGGCAATCGCCATCGGCGAACGGAAGCTCGGGTCGCCCGACAGGCCCAGCGCCAGCGGCAGCATGCCGGCGCCCATCGCGATGGTGGTCATGACGATCGGGCGCGAACGCTTGTGGCAGGCGTCGACCAGCGCGTCGAAGCGCGCCATGCCGGCCTTGCGCGCCAGGATCGCGTAATCCACCAGCAGGATCGAGTTCTTGGTCACGATCCCCATCAGCATGATCAGGCCGATCATGGTCGGCATCGACAGCGCGCTGTGCGTGATGAGCAGGGCCACGAAGGCGCCGCCGATCGACAGCGGCAGCGCCGCCAGGATCGTCACCGGCTGCAGGAAGTCGGTGAACAGCAGCACCAGCACGCCGTAGATGCACAGCACGCCGATCAGCATGGCCAGGCCGAAGCTGGCGAACAGCGCCTGCATCTCCTGGGCGTCGCCCAGTTCCGCGATCTGCACCGAGGCCGGCAGGTTGCGCAGGGCGGGCAGGGCGCGCGCCTCGGCATTGACTTCGCCCAGCGAGCGGCCGTTCAGTTCCACGTCGAGCGTGACCTGGCGGCTGCGGTTCAGGCGGTCGATCTGGGCCGGGCCGCTTTCCATCGTGATATCGGCCACGCTGGCCAGCAGCACCGGGCCGTTCTTGCCCGGCACCGTCAGGCGGCCGATGGCGTCGAGGTCGGCGCGCACCGCGTCCGGCAGTTTGACGCGGATCGGCACCTGGCGCTCGGACACGTTCATCTTGGCCAGCACCTGGTCGTAGTCGCCGGCGGTGGCCACGCGCACGGTCTCGCCGATCGAGGCCGCCGTCACGCCCAGGTCGGCGGCGCGCGCAAAATCGGGGCGCACGATGATTTCCGGACGCACCAGCGAGGCGCTGGAACTGACGTTGCCGACGCCGGGCAGGCGGTCGCGCAGTTCGCGCTCGGCCTGGCGCGCGGCGCCGGTGAGCGCGGCCGCGTCTTCGCTGCGCAGCACCAGCTGCATCTTGACGCCGGTGTCGGGCGGGCCGACGGTGAAGCGGGCGCCGGGAATGTCGGCCAGTTTCGCGCGCAGGGCGCCTTCGATGCCGGCCAGCGATTCCTTGCGGTCGCTGCGGTGCACCGTGGTCAGGGTCAGCACCGCGCGCCGCGCCTCGGCCGCGGCGCCGGGCGCGAACAGGTCGCCGCTGGAACCGCCGCCGATCGAGCTGAACACGCTTTTCACGTTCGGCACCTGCATCGCGGCCAGGCGCATGCGCTCGGCCACGGCCCGCGTCTCCGCCAGCGTGGAGCCCGGCGGCAGCTCGACCGATACCTGGGTCTGGGAGCGGTCCGAGGCCGGCACGAAGCCGGTCGGCAGCAGCGGCACCAGGGAAATCGAGGCGGCGAAGAACACGGCCGCCGCCAGCATGGTCAGGCCGCGGTGGCGCAGGCACCATTGCATGGTGCGCATGTAGCGCCGCATCAGCGGGCCGTCCTTTTCCTCGGCATGCCTGGCGGGCTTGAGGAAGTAGGCCGCCATCATCGGGGTCAGGAGGCGCGCCACCAGCAATGACGCCAAAATCGCCAGCACCGCGGTCCAGCCGAACTGCTTGAAGAACTTGCCGGGGATGCCGCTCATGAAGGCGGTCGGCAGGAACACCGCCACCAGCGAGAAGGTGGTCGCGATCACCGCCATGCCGATTTCGTCGGCCGCTTCCAGCGCGGCCTGCATCGGTGTCTTGCCCATCCTCAGGTGACGCGAGATATTCTCGATCTCGACGATGGCGTCGTCCACCAGCACCCCGACCACCAGCGCCAGCGACAGCAAAGTGACCATGTTCAGCGTGTAGCCGAACAAATACTGGCCGAGGAAGGCCGGGATCACGGACAGGGGCAGGGCCGCCGCCGCGACCAGGGTGGCGCGCCAGTCGCGCAGGAACCACCATACCACCAGCACGGCCAGCACCGCGCCCTCGTACAGCATTTCCATCGAGGCGTCGAAGTTTTCCGCGACCGGTTCGGCATTGTCGATGGTTTCGTGCAGCACCACGTTGCCGTGCTTTTGCTGCAGTTCGGCGACCGCGGCGCGCACGCCCTCGGCCACGTCCATCTCGCCGGCGCCGCGGGTGCGGAAGATGTTGAAGGCGACCACCGGCTTGCCGTCCTGCTCGGCCACTGCGCGCGGCTCGGCCACGGTGTCCGACACCTTCGCCACTTCGTCCAGGCGCACGCGCCTCCCGTCCGGCAGCGGGATGTCCATCTGCGCCAGTTCCTGCGCGGTCTGCACCGTCGCCAGCGTGCGCACCGACTGCTCGGCGCCACTGACGTCGCCGCGTCCGCCCGGTTCCTCGCGCTGCACGTTGCGCAGCTGGCGCGAGACGTCCAGCGCCGACACGCGCAGGGCCGCCATGCGCTCGGCATCGAGTTCCACCCGCACTTCGCGATAGACCCCGCCCACGCGCGTGACCGCGCCCACGCCCGGCACGCTGAGCAGGCGCTTGGCCACGGTGTTGTCGACGAACCAGCTGAGGTCGGGCGCATCCAGCGCCGGCTTGCCGCCGCCCGCATCGGCCGCCTGCGCGGTGTAGGTCAGCACCACGCGGCCGGCGGTGATGGTCTTGGTCACGGCCGGGTCGCGCATCTCGGCCGGGAGGTCGGCGCGCACGCGCGAGACGGCGTCGCGCACGTCGTTGACCGCGTCCGACAGGTTCTTCTCCAGGATGAACTCGACGGTGACCGTGGCCACGCCGTCCAGCACCTTGGTATAGATGTTCTTGACGCCCTGCAGGGTGGCGATCGAGTCTTCCATCTTGCGCGCGACCTCGGTCTCGAGCTGGGCCGGGGCGGCGCCGTCGAGCGTGGCGGTGACGGTGACGATGGGCAGTTCGATGTCCGGGAAGTCCTGCACCTTGTTGGCCTGGAAGGCCAGCAGGCCGGCCAGCGAGAGCAGGACGAACAGCATGATCGCCGGGATCGGATTGCGGATCGAGAATGCGGAAAAGTTCATGCCGGTTCCTCAGCGCGCTGCCGTGGCGCGGGTGCCTGCCGGCGCGGGCGTTGCGGGCGCGGTGGCCGGCGCGGCCGCGGGGACGTTACGAACCAGATCGCCGTCGTTCAGGAAGCCGGCGCCGCTGACCACCACCAGCGTATCCGGCGCGATCCCGCTCAGCACCTCGACGCGCTCGCCCACGCGGCGCCCGGTCGTCACCTTCACCTGGCTGACGCGGCTGTCCCGGTTCAGGCGGAACACGTAGGGAAAACCGTCGCGCACCGCGACTGCCTGCTGCGGCACGGTCAGCGCATTCGATTCGCCCAGCGCGAACTGGCCGCCGGCGAACATGCCCGCCTTGAGCGGGGCGTCGGCCTTGAGCATCGGCGGCAGGTCGACGTAGACCAGCGCCACGCGGGTCTGGGCATCGACCGTCGGCGCCACCGTGCGCACCTTGCCGGCGATGACGGCGCCGCCGGGCGCCTTGAGCGTGACCCTGGCACCGGGCTTGATGCGCGGGAGTTCGGCCGCGGTGACCTCGGCGCGCCATTCGAGGCGGCCCTGGCGGATCATGCGGAACAGCTCGGCGCCGGCGGCGGTGACCGACCCCACGGTGGCGTTGCGCGCCGAGATGATGCCGCTGTCGGGCGCCGTCACCTGCGCGTAATTCAGGCGCAGGCGCTGCTGGGCCAGCGTGGCCCGGGCGGCGGCCACGCGCGCCTTGGCGGTGCGCTCGGTGGTGACGTACTGGGTGATCTGCTGCGCGCTCAGCGCGCCCGTGGTTTCCAGCGCGCGGGCGCGCCTGGCGTCGGCCGTTGCCGCCGCCGCGTTGGCTTCGGCTTCCTGCAGGGCGGCCTGGGCCTGGGCCTGGTCGGCCTTGACGACGGCGGCGTCGAACACGGCCAGCACCTCGCCCTTCTTGACGATGTCGCCGACGTTGACGCGCACGTCCTGCAGGCGCAGGCCGTTCGATTCGCTGCCGATCACGGCTTCCTGCCAGGCGGCGACGTTGCCGTTGGCGCTCAGGCTGAGCGGCAGGCGCGCGCTTTCCGGGCGGACCGTGGTGACGGTCAGGGCCGGGCGCGCGGGCGCCGCCTGCTTGTCGGCGGCGTGACCGGGCGCGGCCGCGCCGGCGCCGCAGGCGAGGACGAGGCTGGCGGCCAGGGTGGCGGGCGGGGCGATCCGGAAGCGGGCAAGGAGTGAAGTCATGTGCAATGAGAGGAAGTGGTTCCCGAAGCGTTTCGATGGCGTGGACCGGAATTTAGTCATACAGTGTAGCAAACGGCAGCGCTCAGGAATGTCACGAATGTACAGACGCGTGTCGCCGCCCCGGCGCAAGCGGCGCCGCGGTTACAAACCTTTACTTTTGCAGGCGCATGCCGATGGTTACACTCATCGAAGCAAGCTTGAATGTCCGGCATCTGTCCAGGAGCGCTACCGATGATCCGACCTATCCCGTACGCCGCCGTTTTCCCCAGGTTTTCGCTGATGCTGGCGCTGGTACTGATAATGGTGGCAGCGCCGTGCGCCCGTGCCGTGCCGCTCGAACCGCAGCAGCAGGCGGTGCACGTGCTGAACCGCCTGGCCTTCGGGCCGCGCCCCGGCGACGTCGAGCGCGTCGCCGAAGTCGGCGTGCAGCGCTGGATCGACGAGCAGCTGCATCCGGAAGCGATCGCGCTGCCACCCGCGCTGGCCGCGCGCCTGCAGCGGCTGGACAGCGTGAACCGCAGCGCCGGCGCGTCACTGGCCGAGTTCCTCGAACTGCGCAAGGAAGCCAAGGACGAGGGCGAGGAGGCGAAACAGCGGCGCCGCCAGCGCCAGGCCCTGATCGAACGCGAAGCGGCGGAGGCGCGCCTGTTGCGCGCCATCGACAGTCCGCGCCAGCTGGAAGAAGTGATGGTCGACTTCTGGTACAACCATTTCAATGTCTTTGCCGGCAAGGGCATCGACCGCGCGCTGGTGGCCAGCTACGAGCGCGACGCCATCCGCCCGCATGCGCTGGGCCGGTTCCGCGACCTGCTGGGCGCCACCGCCAGGCATCCGGCGATGCTGTTCTACCTGGATAACGCGGTGTCCAGGGCCGGCGGCGTCAACGAGAACTATGCGCGCGAACTGATGGAACTGCATACGCTGGGGGGGGACGGCGGCTACACCCAGAAGGACGTGAGCGAACTGGCGCGCATGCTGACCGGCTGGACCTTCGACCAGCGCCGCCTGGCGGCCAGCGGCGAAACCTTCCGCTTCGACGCCAAACGCCACGACCGCGGCGCCAAGACCTGGCTCGGGCAGACCATCGAAGCGGACGGCCAGCGCGAAGGCGAGCGCGCGCTGGACGTGCTGGCGCTGCACCCGACCACGGCGCGCCACGTGAGCCGGCGCCTGGCGCAGTACTTCGTCAGCGACGATCCGCCGGCGGCGCTGGTGGAACGCATGACGGCGGCCTGGCGCGCCGGCGGCGGCGACATCCGCACGGTCTTGCGCACGCTGTTTGCCAGTCCTGAATTCATGTCGGCGGAGGCGCTGGGCGCCAAGTTCAAGACGCCCTACCAGTTCGTGGTGTCAGCGGCGCGGGCCGGCGCGGTGCAGGTCGCCAACGTGGCGCCGCTCACGGGTGCCATGAACCAGCTCGGCATGCCGCTGTACGGCTGCCAGACCCCGGACGGCTACAAGAACACGCAGGACGCATGGCTGAACCCGGACGCGCTGACGCGGCGCATCGCCTTTGCCAGTTCGCTCGCCGGCGGCCGGCTGGCGCTTGATGCTGCGCCGGTTGCGCCGGTGCCGGATACGACGCCTCCTGGCAGCGATAGGATGGTCCCGGCGCCGCGACCGGCGCCCGTTCCCGCCGCGGCGCCGAAGCCTGCGCCGATGCCGCCGCTCGACCCGGCCCAGTTGCAGGCCACGCTGGCCGGATCGATCTCGGGCCGCACCCTTGGCATTACCCGCCAGCATCCGGAGAATTTGCGTGCCGCCATGCTGCTCGGCAGTCCGGATTTCATGCAGCGCTGATGAGGAGACGCATATGCAACGCAGGGATTTCCTGAATACGCTGGGCGCCGTCACTGCCGCCAGCGCCACTGGTGCCGGCCTCGTGCTGCCACTCGGCCGCAACGCCTGGGCCGCCACCGGCGCCGCCAGTAGCGACAAGGCGGGCCGCAAGAAGCTGGTGGTGGTCATGCTGCGCGGCGCCGTCGATGGCCTGAACGTGGTCGCCCCGGTCGGCGACGCCAACTACCTGCGCCTGCGCCCGACCATCGGCCTGGCGTTGCCCGGCACCGAAGGCGGGGCGCTCGACCTGGACGGCTATTTCGGCCTGCACCCGGCGCTGGCCAGCCTGCAGCCGCTGTGGCGCGAGAACAAGCTGGCCTTCGTGCACGCCAGCGGTTCGCCCGACGCCACCCGTTCCCACTTCGACGCCCAGGATTACCTGGAATCGGCCACGCCCGGCCGCAAGAATACGCCGGACGGCTGGATGAACCGGCTGGTGGCGGCGCTGCCCGGCAGCCCGGCTCCAACCCGGCTGCTGGGCATCGGTCCGGTGATGCCGCGCATCCTGTCCGGCAGCGCGGCCGCGGTCAATCTGCCGAACGGCGCGGCGGCGGCGCGCGCGGACGTGCTCGACAAGCCGGCGGTCGGCGCCGCCTTCGACCAGCTGTATGCGGACCACCCGCGCTTCGGCCGCGCCTACCTCGACGGCCGCGCCGCGCATCGGGACGTCGTGCGCGCACTGGACGAGCGCGCCATGCTGGCCGCCGACCGCGGCGCGCCGCTGCCCAACGGTTTCCCGATTGACGCCGCGCGCCTGGCCACGCTGATGCGCAAGGATCCGCGCATCCAGCTCGCCTTCGTGGCGCTGGGCGGCTGGGATACCCATGCGTCGCAGGGCGCCGCCACCGGCCAGCTGGCGAACCGCCTGGCGCCGCTGGGGCAGGGCCTGGCCGTGCTGGCCGAACGCCTGGGACCGCTGTTCGACGACACGGTCGTGCTGGTCATGTCGGAATTCGGCCGCACCGCGCGCGAAAACGGCAACGGTGGCACCGACCATGGCCACGGCAACGTGATGTGGGTGCTGGGCGGAAACGTGGGCGGGGGCAAGGTGTACGGGGAATGGGAAGGCGTCGGCGACGATGCGCTGAACGAAGGACGGGATTTGCCGGTCACGACCGACTTCCGTTTGGTGCTGGCGCAGATTGCCGAACGGCATTTAATTTTGAATAATAAACAGCTGGAACAGGTTTTTCCCGCAATGCCGCAAAGAACAGCATCGTTCCGGCTGATCAGGGTTTGAGTTCCCTCTAGGAGAGCATGTTCAGATACCGTAGTTTTACTGTATTGCGGTGCACAAAAATCAAGACTATATTGGAACTGTCTCCTCCAGTTTTTCTCCGAAATTCTGGATTCCGCCCGCTCCGTAAAAGGACGCGGGCTTTTTTTTATCCCGTCGTTCCTGGCCTCGGCGGCTGCCTTGGACGACGGGGTAGGCAGCGCATTCAAGCGCCCGTCACTTCCACGTCATCACCCTGGAACGCTCCCGCGCGCCAGGTCAGCACCAGCGTATCCCGGTGCCCGTGCTCGCCCAGCGGCTGGATCGGCGTCGATTCGTGGATCACGGCGGCATCGTCGAGCAGCAGCATGGTCCAGGGTTCCGTCATGGTGAAGCGCTGGCCGCGCGGGCCGTCGGCTTCGAACACGCGCGTCTCGCCGCCCTTGATGCCTGCGCGGCCGATCAGGATCACGGCGACGAAGTCGACGCCGTCGCGGTGCGCGCCTTCCGGGGTCGGGCGGCCGATGCCGTCGGCGGTGTCGATACGGAACTGGTGCGCTTCGACGTACCAGGTCTGCGCCTGTTTCGCCTGCGAGCACACCGCGCCCAGGGCGCGCAGCAGCCGGTCCCAGGCCGGCTGTTCGACGGTGGCGGGTTCGATCGGCACGAACAGGCGGTGCATGCCGCCGTGCAGGGCGTTGTATTCGACCGGCTGCCAATGCGCGCGGTGCGGGCTTTGCTCGAGCGTGTCGCCGCTGTCGACGAAGCAGGAGTGGCGCCGGCGCCGGTAGCGGCCGCCGTCCTTCAGGTAGTTGTCCAGTTCCAGGCGGTCCCAGCTCGGCGCCAGGGCGGTAAGCTCGTCGAGGGAACAGTGGGCCAGCGCCGCCACGTCGGCGGGGCGCAGCAGGGCGTAGCCGTCGCTGCGCAGCGCTTCGACGAGGCGCGACGGATCGGTGTAGGGTGCTTGCGGAGTAGTCATCCTGCTAGCGTAGCACCTTTGAGAGCAACCGTGGTCTGACGGCTGTTTCCTAACTACAAGTCCTTGATGCTTATCAAGTAGGGTGGGCACCGCGTGCCCCCCAGATGTGCTCAGAAGTTCTTGATCAAGGTAACCCGGAACGAGCGTGACTCGATCGGATGGAAGTGGATGTCATCCGCCGCCTCCGCCTCGCCGCGCAGCTGCGACGTATAGTAATAGTCGATCGCCGAATCGCGCCGGTTGGTCAGGTTGAAACCTTCCAGCTCCAGGCGCAGGTCGCGGCTCACGCGGTAGCCGATGCGGCCGTTGAGCGTGGTGCTGGCGTGCGAGCGTACGCTATTGTCCTCGACCAGCGGGCGCGGGCCGAAGTAGCGCAGGCGCAGCGCGCCTTCCCAGTCGCCGAGCTGGCTGACGGTCAAGGCCAGCTGGCCCACGCCTTCCACCGCGCCGGGGATGCGGTCCTGGCCCGGTTCCGCGCCGCGCGAACGGGCGCGCGCGAAGGCCGCGTCGAAGTCGAGCGACAGCCACTTGAAGGGCTTGTAGTAGTTCGAGAATTCGATGCCGGTGCGCCGGCTCGGCGGCCCGGCCTCGGTGGTGCCGGCGTCGCCGATGTAGGTCAGTTCGGAGTCGAAGTCGAGGCGGTACAGCGACAGCGCCGTCTGCATCTTCGGGATGATCTCGGTGCGCAGGCCCAGTTCCATGCCGCGCGAGCGCACCAGGCCGGGGGATTGTTCGACCGCGTCCAGCGTCTTCGGATCGACGGTGGCGACGGTGCCGCGCGCGTCGTTGCTGTGGAAGCCCTGGCCATAGTTCAGGTACAGCTCGCTCGATTGCCACGGGCCGAACACCAGGTTCAAAGAAGGGCTGACCAGGGTGTCGCTGGCTTTTCCCGAATTCTCCAGGCGGTCGCCGCGCACCTTGAAGCGGTAGTCGTCGGCGCGCAGGCCGATCACGCTTCGGAAGGTGCTGCTCCAGCGCGTGGCGTTCTCGATCCAGGCCGCGCGGCTGGTCTCGACGATGTGGTCCTGGCGCGTGACCGACAGGGTCTCGCGGGCGCGGGTATTGTACAAACCGTTGAAGATGTTGTCGTTCTGCGCCTGGGCGCCGACGGTGATGTCGGCCGTGAAGTCGTCGCTGCGGTGCGCGTGCCAGGTGTGGATGGCGTTCACGCCGCTGGTCACGCGCCGGTCCGGCTGGGCGAACTGGTCGCCATTGACCGGGTCGTCCATGTAATAGGTGAAGTTCGACCACAGATCGAGCTGGTTGCGGATCACGTAGGCGTTCACCTTGGACGCCGAATCGGCCCCCGTCTGGCGCCATACGCCGGACAAGCTGTAGCGGCGCGCCGCGCCGCCGTCGCTGTCGTCGATGGCATCGAAGCGCCCGAGCGTGCCCGCCTCCACGGCGCGCAGCGGAATCTGGTCGGTCGAGTCCCAGGTGCCGCGGTAGGCCATCGCGGTCACGCTCCAGCCGTTGTTGGCGTAGCCGCGGCTGTAGCGCAGCACGCCGTTCAGCTTGCGGTAATCGTCGCCGCGGGTGAAGGGGCCGTCGTTGTGCAGCGCTTCCAGCGCATAGGTCAGCACGCCGTCGGCGGCGTCAACTGATGCGGCCAGCGCCGTGCGCAAATAGCCGTTCTGGCCGGCGCTGACGGTGGCGACGTTGCGCACCAGCCGGTTGGCGTAGGTGACCGAGGCGCTGCCGGCCGAGGCGAAGTCGCCTTCGCGCGCCGAATACGGGCCCTTGCGGTAGTCCAGGCGTGCCGTCAGTTCCGGAATCAGGAAGTTCAGGTCGGTCCAGCCCTGGCCGTGCGCATGGCTGCGCTGGTTGACCGGCATGTCGTCCACGTAAGTGGCGAGGTCGGTGCCGTGGTCGAGGTTGAAGCCGCGCAGGTAGAACTGGTTTGCCTTGCCTTCGCCGCTGTGCTGGCTGGCGATCAGGCCCGGGGTCGCCTCCAGCAGTTCGCCGGGACGGTAGATGGTGCGCATCTCCAGTTCCTTCTGGCTGACGCTGCCGGCGTTGGCGGAATCGGCGATGCCGAGCTGGCTGGCGCGCGAACCCTCGACCAGCACGCGCTGGATCACGGGGTCGTCGGCCAGGGCATGCGCGTGGACGAACAGCGCGGCCAGCGCGCAGGCGAGGGGACGCAAGGCGGGACGTAGGTTCATTATCGGACGCTATGCTCGAGCTTGCCGGCATTGAAGCCGAAGGTGCGCAGGCTGCCGCCCGCGGTGAGGTTCAGGGTGTTGACCTGGTCGGGCAGGAAGTCGATCAGGACGGCGTCGTGGATGCGCTCGATCTTCGCCACAGGCGTCCTGGGCGCTTCCTGGAACACGGTGACGCTGTCGGCGTCGACCGTCACGCCGACCCAGCTCAGCGGCAGGCGGCGCCCCTCCTTGTCCATCAGCCAGAACTGCTTGTCGATGTACTTGCGCAGCCCGGCCTGGTCCTCGGGGTCGGACAAATCGAACTGGCGCTGGTAGAGGTTGGCCAGCAGCGCCTCGATGTCGTGCGCCATGTAGGTGTGCACGACTTCAAGGCTGCCGGTCTGCTCGTTGTAGCTGATGTCGGTGATGCCGGCATGGAAGCGGTGCGCCACGGCGCTTGCCCCGGCGCCGACGAGAACGGCCGCGCCGGCGGCCTTCAGGAAACTGCGGCGTTTCATTCGACGGCCTTGCCCGCTTCGACGGCCTGTTCGGCGGCCTTGGCGGCTTCCTTCGGGTCCTGGGCCTTCGGCTTGTCGCCCGATTTCCCGTTCAGTTTCTCTTTATAGTCTTTCATCATGTCGTTCTGCGGCTGCTGGCTCTTGAACAGTTCCAGGCGCGACGGCACTAGCTTGCGCGGCCAGGCGTTGTTGCTGACGTCAGTGTCGGCGGTTTCCCAGTACGGGTCCTGGGTCAGGCCGACCATCGGCTCGTCGGTGACGATCAGCTTGGTGATCTTCTTCGGCGAGTAGCGCCACACCTCGGCCGGCACGCGCTCGATGTACTTCTTGCCGCTGGCCAGTTGGATCTCCAGCACCAGCGGCGTCACCAGGCCTCCCAGGTTCGAGAAGTCGACCAGGTACAAATGCTTGCCTTCCTTGAGCAGCGCCTTTTCCCAGTCTTCCAGGCCGCCCTGCGCTTCATTGTACTTGTTGCGATCGCGGTTGGTGACCGTGAAATCGTCATGCGCGTTGTAGAAATCCTTCAGTTCCGGATGGGCGTCGACGCGGCGCGGCAGCGTTCCCTGGTTGCGCTGGCCGGTGATCGACACCGGCTCCAGGTCGCGCTGCGCCCGCTTCCAGGCCTGTTCCACTTCCGGATCGCGGCTTGAGATCGTGTACTCGCTGATGCCATCGACGCTGACGTCGACCGCGTCGGTGCTGTAGAACCAGCCGCGCCAGAACCAGTCGAGGTCCGTGCCGGAGGCATCTTCCATGGTGCGGAAGAAGTCGGCCGGGGTCGGGCGCTTGAATTTCCAGCGCTGCGCGTATTCGCGGAACGCGAAGTCGAACAGTTCGCGGCCCAGCACCGTCTCGCGCAGGATGTTCAGCGCCGTGGCCGGCTTGGCGTAGGCGTTGGCGCCGCGGTTGACGATCGATTCGCCGTTGGTCATGATCGGCTGCTGGTTGCGGCTCTTCATGTAGTCGACGATGTTGCGCGCTTCGCCGCGCCGCGCCGGGTAGCGTTCTTCCCAGGCCTGCTCGGCCAGGAACTGGACGAAGCTGTTCAGGCCCTCGTCCATCCAGGTCCACTGGCGCTCGTCCGAGTTGACGATCATCGGGAAGTAGTTGTGGCCGACCTCGTGGATGATCACGCTGATCAGGCCATACTTGGTGGCCTTCGGATAGGTCAGCGCGCCGGTTTTCTTGTCCTTGGCCGGACGCGGACCGTTGAACGAGATCATCGGGTATTCCATGCCGCCCACCGGGCCGTTCACGGAAATCGCCACCGGGTACGGATAATCGAACGAGTACTTGTTGTACTGGTCGATGGTGTGGATGATGGCCTGGGTCGAATACTGTTCCCACAGCGGGTTGCCTTCCTTCGGGTAGAAGGACATGGCCAGCACGTCGGTGCCGTCCTTCTTGTAGCCTTGCGCATCCCAGATGAACTTGCGGCTGGTGGCGAACGCGAAGTCGCGCACGTTCTTGGCCTTGAAGCGCCAGGTCTTGGATGCGGTGGCGCGCTGCTTTTCGTTGGCGATGGCCTCGTCCTGGGTCACGATGACGACCGGCTTGTTCGAGGTGCGCGCCCGTTTCAGGCGTTCGCGCTGGGCAGGGCTGAGCACTGTGTCCGGGTTCTGCAGTTCGCCGGTGGAAGCCACGATGTGGTCGGCCGGGACCGTGATGTCGACTTCGTAGTCGCCGAATTCCAGCGTGAACTCGCCGTCGCCCAGGTACTGCTTGTTCTGCCAGCCGTGGGCGTCGTAATAGGCCGCCATGCGCGGGAAGAACTGGGCGATCTCGAACAGGTCGTTCTTGTCTTCCTTGTCGAAGCGCTCGAAGCCCATGCGCCGGCCCAGCACGTTCGTTTCCGGCACGTTGAAGCTCCACGCCATGTTGAACGAGAAGCGTGCGCCCGGCTTCAGCGGCTGGGGCAGGTCGATGCGCATCATGGTCTTGTTGACCGCGGTGCGGAGAAGGTTGCCGGCGCTGTCGGTCACCTTGCCCAGTTTGAAGCCGCCGTCGAAGGTGCGGCTCTCGACCAGGAAACGCGCGGCCTCGAACTGCAGGCCGGTCTTGCCGCCCGCAGCAGGCGTGCGCCAGGCGTCGCGCGACGGGTAGCTCGAGACGGCGCGGTTGTCCGAATCGGCGCGGAACATGTTCTGGTCCAGCTGCACCCACAGGTAGGACAGGGTGTCCGGCGAGTTGTTGTGGTAGGTGACGGTTTCCGAACCCGAGATCGCGCGTTTCGCCTCGTCGAGCGTGACGCGGATGCGGTAGTCGGCGCGCTGCTGCCAGTAGGCGTGGCCCGGGGCGCCGGAAGCGGTGCGGGCCTCGGTCGGGGTGGGCAGCAGTTCGTCGAGCTGGCGGAACTTGTCGTCGAAGGGTTGCGCGGCGAAGGCGGAGGCAGTCATCGACGGCAGCAGGGAAGCGATCAGGGTCAGGGCGGCGAGGCTGGCGGGCAGGCGTTTCATATCGGGTGTCGGATAAGAGAAAACGGCAGCCGGACCTTGTGGGCGCGGCTGCCGGTTGGGGCTATTGCGGGGACGGGCTTACTCGGCCTTTTGCGCGTCGGTCGCGGCGGCCTTGTCTTCCTTGGTCTTCAGCTTCTCGTTGAAGTCCTTCATCATGTCGTTCTGCGGCTGCTGGCTCTTGAACAGCTCCAGGCGCGACGGCACCAGCTTGCGCGGCCAGGCGTTGTTGCTGGTGTCGGTATCGGCGGTTTCCCAGTACGGGTCCTGGGTCAGGCCGACCATCGGCTCGTCGGTGACGATCAGCTTGGTGATCTTCTTCGGCGAGTAGCGCCACACCTCGGCCGGCACGCGCTCGATGTACTTCTTGCCGCTGGCCAGCTGGATCTCCAGCACCAGCGGGGACACCAGGCCGCCCACGTTTGAGAAGTCGACCAGGTACAGGTGCTTGCCTTCCTTCAGCAGCGCCTTTTCCCAATCCTCCAGGTCTTCCATCGACTTGTTGTAGGCGTTGCGGTCCTTGTTGGTGACCGTGAAGTCGTCGTGCTCGTTGTAGAAATCCTTCAGTTCCGGATGCGCGTTGACGCGGCGCGGCAGCGTGCCCTGGTTGCGCTGGTCGGTGATCGAGGTCGGTTCGGCATCCTTCAGCTTCTTCTTCCAGGCCTTTTCGGTTTCCGGATCGCGGCTGGAGATGGTGTATTCGCTGATGCCGTCCACGCTCACGTCGACCGCGTCGGTGGTGTAGAACCAGCCGCGCCAGAACCAGTCGAGGTCCGTGCCCGAAGCATCTTCCATGGTGCGGAAGAAGTCGGACGGGGTCGGGCGCTTGAACTTCCAGCGGCGCGCGTATTCCTTGAACGCGAAGTCGAACAGTTCGCGGCCCAGCACGGTCTCGCGCAGCACGATCAGGGCGGCGGTCGGTTTCGCATAGGCGTTGTTGCCGAACTGGAGGACCGACTCCGAGTTGGTCATGATCGGCACCTGGTTCTGGCTCTTCATGTAGTTGGCGATCACGCGCGGTTCGCCACGCGACTGCGGGTAATTCTCTTCCCACGCCTGCTCGGCCAGGTACTGGACGAAGCTGTTCAGGCCCTCGTCCATCCAGGTCCACTGGCGCTCGTCCGAGTTGATGATCATCGGATAGTAGTTGTGGCCCACTTCATGGATGATCACGCTGATCAGGCCATACTTGGTGCGCTTGGAATAGGTGATCTCGCCGGTCTTCTTGTCCTTGGTCGGACGCGGGCCGTTAAACGAGATCATCGGGTATTCCATGCCGCCCACCGGGCCGTTCACGGAAATCGCCACCGGGTACGGGTAGTCGAACGAGAACTTGTTGTACTGCTCGATGGTGTGGACGATCGACTGGGTCGAGTACTTCTCCCACAGCGGATTGCCTTCCTTCGGGTAGAACGACATCGCCATCGTGTCGGTGCCGTCCTTCTTGTAGCCCTGCGCATCCCAGATGAACTTGCGGCTCGAGGCGAACGCGAAGTCGCGTACATTCTTGGCCTTGAAGTGCCAGGTCTTGGTGCCGCTGGCGCGGGTCTTTTCCTTGGCTTCGGCCTCGCGCTGGGTGACGATGACGACCGGCTTGGTGGCGGTGCGCGCCTGCTTCAGGCGGTCGCGCTGGGCGGCGGTGAGCACCTCGCCCGGGTTCTGCAGTTCACCGGTCGAGGCCACGATGTGGTCGGCCGGGACGGTCACTTGCAGGTCGTAGTCGCCGAACTCCAGCGTGAATTCGCCGGCGCCCAGGAACTGCTTGTGCTGCCAGCCGTAGACGTCATAGTAGGCCGCCATGCGCGGGAACCACTGGGCGATCTCGAACAGGTCGTTCTTGTCGTCGAACTTCTCGTAGCCGGAACGGCCGCCGAGCACCTTCGATTCGGTGATGTTGTAGTCCCACTCGATCGAGAACGCCAGGCGCGCACCGGGCTTCAGCGGCTGCGGCAGGTCGACGCGCATCATCGTGCGGTTGATGACGTAGTTCAGCGGACGGCCATTGGCGTCCTTGACGCTCTTGATGTTGAAGCCGCCCGGGAAGGTGCGCGATTCCAGCAGGGTGCGCACGGCATCGAACTTGACGCCGGTTTCCGGGCTTGCGCCTTTCCAGGCGTCGCGCGAAGGCAGGGTGGCGCTGGTGCGCGCATCCGAGTTCGGCTTGTAGATGTTCTGGTCGAGCTGGACCCACAGGTAGGTCAGGCTGTCCGGCGAATTGTTGTGATACGTGATCGTCTCGGCGCCGGTGATCGAGCGCCTGGCTTCGTCCAGCGTGGCGCGGATCTGGTAGTCGGCGCGCTGCTGCCAGTAGGCGTGCCCCGGTGCGCCGGAGGCGGTGCGGATCGTGGTCGGGGTCGGAAGCAGTTCGTCGAGCTGGCGGAACTTGTCGTCGAAAGGTTCCGCTGCGATTGCTGACATGGTGAGGCATAGCGCCGCCAGGCCGATCGGCAAACGTATCATGTTTTATCTGTGAAGGTTGAAAAGAAGAAAATATTCTAGTCTTCCGTCCCAGATACTGCCGGCTTGATTTGTAACAAGCCTGTTACATCATATGCATGTTATGGGCGCTGTGTTCGCCGCATCCCGGTATTGGTGCCGGATCAGGAACAGCGGCCCTGTATGACGCAATATTCATCGGTTTTTCCGCCCAAACTGGTGCATTTATTGGGTAGGCTTGGGAATTGCCCGTAGTGAAATAGTGCGCAAATACAACGTTATCAAGGCGATGCTGGCGCCCAGCAGTACCAGCACCGTATCCATGCCGAGCTGGATCTGCAGCGCCATCGCGTAGCCCCCGGTCATCGCCAGGATCGCCAGGTTCTCGTTGAAGTTCTGTACCGCGATCGACTGGCCGGCATTCATCAGGCTGTGGCCGCGGTGCTGCAGGACGGCGTTCATCGGCACCACGAACAAACCCGCCAGGATGCCGATGGCGAGCAGCATCGGCAGCGCCACCTGCACCGAGCGCACCAGCGCCATCGCGCACAGGGCGAAGCCGAGCACCACGCCCAGCGGCATCACCGACATCGAACGCACCAGCGGCACCAGCCGGCCGGCCAGCGCCGCGCCGAGCGCGACGCCGACCGCGAACACGCCCTGCAGCGCGGCCGCCTTGTCGAGCGAGAGGCCGAGCGCCGACTGGGCCCAGGCCAGCAGCAGGATCTGCAGCACCATGCCGGCGCCCCAGAACAGCGAGGTCACGCCGAGCGACACGCGGCCTTCGCGGTCGCGCCACAGCGTCGAATTGCAGCGGCAGAAGTCGCGCACCAGGGTGCCTGGCGAACGCCTGGAACGGGGATAGCGCTTGCCGGCGCCGACCACGGCCAGGTTCAGCAGGCCCGCCAGCAGGTAGGTCAGGACGATCACCGTCACCGCCGCGTGCAGCGGACTGGGAATCACGTAGCCGAACAGGGAAAAACTGGCGTGCAGCAGCCAGGAGATGGTGCGCTCGTTCGACGAGATCAGGCCGCCCAGCAGGGTGCCGAGGATCATCGCCACCACGGTCGTGCCTTCGATCCAGCTGTTGGCCGCCACCAGGCGCTTGGCCGGCAGCACCTCGGCCAGGATGCCGTACTTGGCCGGCGAATACGCCGACGCGCCGAAGCCCACGATGCCGTAGGCCAGCAGCGGATTGGCCTTGGCCAGGATCAGCGAGCAGCCGAACATCTTGATCGTGTTCGTCACCAGCATCACGCGGCCCTTGGGGAAGGCGTCGGCGAAGGCGCCGGCGAAGGGCGCGAGCAGGATGTAGGACAGTACGAAGCCCATCTTCAGCATCGGCGTCATCCACTCCGGAAAGGCGAGCGTGGAGATCAGCGAGACGCACAGGATGAACAGCGCGCTGTCGGCCAGCGACGAAAAGAACTGCGCTCCAACGATCGCAAAAAAAGCAGGATTCATGGCGCCTCGCCTGTCTTGTCGGTTCGCTCTTATATCACAGTGCCCGCGCCGGCTGCTGCCGCATGCGGGGCAAGTCGCGCCGGTTTGTGCCGCCGCATGCATGCATGTTTTGCAAATTTGAAACAATATGACAGATTGCGTAATGACAATAGTTTTATAATAATGAAATAGATGTTGGCATTCAGGAATGAGCGATTGTCTGAAGGAGAAGAATGGATTCGTTCACACTCGTCGTGGCGTCCGCATTGGCGGGCATGACCATGGCCGTCAGCATGGGACTGCTCTACCTGGCCAGTGCGCGCCGCGTCTGCCTGCGGCACTGGGCGCTGGCCGGTTCGTTCTTTGCAGCCAGCAACGTGCTGGCCGCGATCGGCATCCATTTCCAGATCCAGCACGTGCTGCTGACGGGAAGCGCGAATGTCCTGTACATCGCCGGCCACTTTGGCATCCTGGCCGGACTGCGCCACCATCTCGGGCTGCGTCCGCGCTGGGACGCGATGGGCGTGCTGGCGCTGCTGGTGCTTGGCGCACATTGCCTGCCCGTGCTGCAGGCATCGGTGACGCTGCGCCTGATCGCGTTCGCGCCGGTGGTCGTGGTCATCGACCTGGGCGCGGCCTGGCTGCTGTGGCGCCAGCGCGACCGCGAGGCGCAGGTGGCCTACCGGCCATTGATCGTGCTCGAGCTGTTCTTCGCAGCCCAGCTGGCCGTGCGCATCGTCTACCTGGCCGTCAACGACAGCATGCCGCTGACCTTCATGGGCAGCCATTTCCTGCAGACGTCGGGCTCGCTGTTCGTGCTGGTGTTCCTGTCGATGGCGACGATGAGCTGCGCCCTGATCGTCACCCAGCAGCAGGCGCAGGCGCTGCTCAAGGCCTCGCTGACCGACATGCTGACCGGCTGGCAGAACCGGCGCGCGCTGCACGACATCGCCGCGCGCGAATTCCTGCGCTGCCGCCGCACCGGCGCCGATGCCTATTTCATCACCTTCGACATCGACCATTTCAAGTCGATCAACGACCGCTACGGCCACGCCGTGGGCGACAGCGCGATCCGCCACGTGACCGACCTCTCCGGCCGCATCCTGCGCGGCTACGATGCGATGTTCCGTATCGGCGGCGAGGAATTCGCGGTCCTGATCACCGATCTCCGGCTGGACGACGTATGCCGGGTCGCCGGGCGCTTGCGCGAACTGGTGGCGGCATCGCCCCTGCTGGCGGAGGGCCAGCCGGATCCGGTGCGGATGACGGTGAGCGTCGGCGTGGCCGCGTTGGCGCCGGAGGACGGCAAGTGGGAAGACATGCTGCGCCGGGCCGATGAGGCGCTGTACCACGCCAAGCGGCATGGGCGGGACCGGGTCAGCGTGCATGGACGGGATGTGGCGGCGCCCGCACGCAGCGCCGCCTGAGGAGCATGCGCCACGTGCTCCGGACCGCGTGGCTCAGTCGAACCCGCGCACCGGCAGGTCCGCGCCGCGCTGGATCCAGTTGCGCGGAGAGTATTCGGTGCGCGCATCGGTCGCGTGCAGCGTGAACGCATGGCGCGACACCGCAGACCGGTTCGGCGCGCTGTAGTGCGGCAGCAGGCCGTGGAAGCACACCAGGCTGCCGGCCCTGGCTTCCAGCGGCACCGCGGTGCTGTCGTCCGGCCAGGGCGTGCCGTCCAGCTTTTCCATGGCGATCCGGTCGCCGTCGCGCAGGAAGCGTTCGCGCAGCGGGCCGCGGTGGCCGCCCGGTTCCACCCACAGGCAGCCGTTGTCGAGGGTCGCGTCTTCCAGTGCGAACCAGAAGGTGGTGACGCTGATCGGGGTGCTGTCGAAGAAGGTGGCGTCCTGGTGCCAGCGCACTTCGCCGCCGATGCCCGGCTGCTTGAAGATGTACATCGACTGCCATATCCGCGGCTGCGCCAGGCCGACGTCGCGTGCCACCGCGGCCAGTTTCGCATCGCGCGTAAAGGCTTCGAATACCGGGTCGATGTCGTGCATCGCGTGGCCGATCTTGTTGATCGACAGCGCCTTGGCCTGCTTCAGTTGACCGTCCGGACCGAAGGCTTCTTCCTCGAAGAAGCAGCGCACCGTGTTGTCGGAGCCGAGGAACCAGGCGTCGCTGGCGCGCATCTGGTCGCGCGTGGTGAAGATGGCGCGCGACGCGCTCGGGTCGAAGGCCTCGACGATTTCCTCGGCGCGCCGGCGCAGGCGTGCGATCTCGTCGAGCGGCTTGAAATCGGGAATGACGATGTAGCCGTCGCGCTGGTACTGGTCCTGCTGGTCCTGGGTCAGGAAGGTTGTGCTGGGCATGGCGGGTGTCCGGTCGGATAACCCGGCTATTGTAAGGCGCTCAGGCGGCCGGCGCCACGGTCCAGGCCCCGTCCTCGTACACGCGCTCATCGTCGAGGTACACCGCGTCGGTCACCGCGAACACGTCGATGTGGTAGCGCGCATCCTTGCGCTTGAAGCCGGGCTTCGAGTACACGCCGTGCTTGGCGCCGAGCGACAGGTGGATGCCGCACATGCGCTCGTAGGTGCCGATGTCGTCGACGCGGCGCTCGCGCGTAAAGGCGCGGTTCATCCCGAAGCCCAGTTCGCGCACCCAGACCTCGCCTTCGTCGCGGCGGATGATGTCGAGCACTTCCTGGAATGCGGGCGTGGCGTCGATCGCCTCGACCACGCGGCCGCGCTCGATCACGATGGTCACCGGCTTGTCCGGCCGGTTGACGAGGTAGGACGTATCGCCGAACACGTGGATCTGGGCGCGCCCGCTGACGGCTTCCAGGTCCTGCGCCTCGGTAAACACTTCGCCGATCGGGAACTGGCCGCCGATGTTGTTCATCGCACCGTAGTCGCCCACGTTCAGCTTGGCCGCCTCAAAACCCGAATCGAACACCAGCACCTCGCCGCCGCCATGCACTTCGGCGCGCCGGGCGCGGTCGATGCGCGCCTTGAGCGCGTGGCCGACGCCGCGGAAGTACTGCGGATCGTAGGCCAGCGACTCGATGTAGTGCTCGCCTTGCGCGCCGGGCATGCGCGACAGGTGCACGTGCTCGATCACCTTCAGGCCGCGCTTGAACAATTCCACGCGCAGGCGGAAGCCGTCGAGGCGGAAGTTGGACGACTGCACCAGCACCACCAGGTCGTGCGGCGCCAGCGTGCCGAAGGTGGCCAGCACCTCGTCCGGCGCGACCGCGTCGAAGTCGACGAAGAGGGCGTGCGGCAGGTTGCGCAGGTAGGCTCCGGTCAGCGCGCGCGCCAGGCCGGTGCGGCCGTCGTGGACCACCAGCGCGCGCTGTCCGGGGCCGTGTTCGAGGGCGATCGACAGCAGGTTGCGCAGGTTGGCGCTGGCGGCGTCGATGGCGGATGCGGGCAGGTCGGGAGATAACACCGGAGACGGAAGCGGCGGCGAAAGCGGAGCGGTGGTCATGGCGGGATGGGAGCGGGGGATCAGCCCGGCATTATAGAGTGAAATGCGCATTGAAACCCGGTCCGGGACAGCGGCAGGCCGGCGCCGGGCACGTTTGCGCGCGCGCAGGACCGGCCTGGCGGGATTGCTGCACAGTCTGGCTAACGGGAGCGCCATCATGTTGATTCAAAAAGGAAAATTTCTAAAATTCATTTCTTTGTCCGGCTTGCTGGATGCGGCCGGGATCGCGCCGGTGCTGCTGCTGTTCGTGCTCGCCTGGCTCGGGCCGGCGCGCCTGCAGGCGGCGCCGGCACAGCAGGCACAACCGTCGGCCGGCCCGGCACGGCAGGCGACAGGCCCGGCACGGCAGGCGGCGCCGCACGCGGTCGCCATCGAGTTCTACGGCTGGTACCTGGAAACCCTGAGCGCCGACCAGGACCCCTTGAGCGACCGCCACGCCGTCTTCGGCAACTACGTCGCCCAGGACCTGGTGGCGCGCCTGGTCGAGCGCCTGCGCCGGAAGCGCGCGCCGGCCACCGACTATTTCCTGCAATCGCCCGGCTACCAGACCGCCTGGCGCCGCAACGTGGCCGCCGTCACCGTCAGCCAGCGCGCCAGCGCGGCCGACGTCATCGTCACCCTCGGCCACGAAGAGAGCCCCAAGCGCGTGCTGGCGTTGTCGATGGTGCTGGAAGGTGGCGCCTGGAAGATCCGCCAGGTGGCGCTGGCGGAAGCGCGCTCTTCCAAAAGTTCCACTGAACAGCCTGTTATTTGATTCCTGAAGCATAGCCAGACGCTACATCGTGAACGGAGCGCCGTACGCTTGACGGTGGCGCTATGATTCCAAAAGCACAACGGCCCCGATAAACGAAGCGGGCCGGTGTCCTTTTGACGATCAGACGGCGGAGCGAATGGCCTACCGATGGGAAACGCCAGCCAGCGTCTGGCTGGAAGACGATAACAGCGGACAGTTCGAACTGGCCGCCAGCGAAGGACTGGGCCGGGTCGACTGGCGCCCATCCGTGCAGGGCACGGCGCAGGCCGCGGGCGTGGCCGCTGGTCGTGTGCAGGATATCGCACGCCTGCTCGGCGCCTCGCTGCCCACCGCCTGCGAACACGCGCCCATCTATCCCGAAGGTTTCGCGTTCTGCCCCGAATGCGGCCGTCCGCTGCAGCGCTTCGACGCGCGGCGCCAGCGCCAGCCCGACTGGTGGGGGCCGTACGCGGACCAGATGCTGCCGCGCCACGTGCCGCACGGCCTGCCGGTCACCTCGCTGGCGCTGGGCGACAGCCTCGAGGAACGTGCGCCGGCGCCCGACGTCGGCCGCTTCGAGGCGGCCATGCCGGCGCCGCCCAACGCCGATTGCGTGTTCGCGGCGGCTGGCTACGGCTTTCCCGAACAGCGCCTGCTGGCGCTGGCGCCGGGGCGCGGCGTGCTGCAGTACTGGGACCCGCAGGCCGAAGCCTGGCACGTGCTGCTGCCCGAGGACGGCGCCGCCGACCTGAGCTTCACCGGCTCCGACTACGGCTGGCTGCCGGTGCCCGACCCGCGCCGCGGCGAAGTCGCGCTGGTGCCCACCACCCAGGGCCTGCGCCGCCTGTGGATCAACCCGGTCAGTGAAACCTACCGCACCGAGACCATCCTGGCCACGCCGCTGGTGGCCGCGCCCGGCGCCATGCGCCGCCACATCGCCTGCCTGGTGCGCACGCCGGGTGGCGGGCTCGGCCTGCATGCGCTGGGCGCCGATTTGTCGGCGGCGCCATCGTACGAGTGCGGCGCGCTGCCGCTCACGGGCTGGAGCCGGCCGGTCGGCTATGACGGCCGGCTGCTGTGGCTGCATCCCGAAGGCCAGCTGTCCTGGGCGCCGGGCGAGGCGCCGCGCTTCCTGGCCTGGCCCGACACCTGGCTGCCCAGCCTCGAGCTCGGCGGGCCGACCCTGAGCCGCGACGGCCGCATGTGGCTGATCGGGCATGACGGCCAGTCCTACTGCTTCCTCGAACTGGGCGCCGCCAACCCGCAGCGCGAGCGCATCGACGGCGCGCGCCTGGGCTTCGCCAACCTGCTGTTCCGGCGCGGCCATCCGGTGGTCGACGAACCCTGGTCGGGCGAGCACGTGGAAGACCAGCATGAAGACGACTCGCTGGTGCTGCCGCTGCTGCGCGGCTTCAACAACAACCGCAGCCAGCCGAGCGGGCTGGTGCTGCGCTTCCACAAGTACACCGGCCGCGCGGAAGACGCGCTGGCCAACCGCGTGCTCCCGCGCACCACGGTCGAATGGATCGGCCGGCGCAACGTGATCCTGGACGAGCTCGCGCGCCTGGCGCGTCCGCACGAGTGCGTGCCCTTCGTGTACGACGGCCGGCTGTGGCTGCACCACCCCGACTGGAACCGGATCCGCGGCTGGCACCTGGATGCGCTGACGTGAGGGGCGCCATGAACCACCTCATGCGCCGCGCCGCCTGGCTGGCGTTCGGCCTGGCCGCCGCGCTCGGCTTCACGCGGCCCGCGTTCGCCATCCCGCAGGTGATGCTGGTCCAGAATTCGGGCTGGATGGAACCCTTTTATAGCGATACCTCATCCCAGTTCAAGCCGCTGGTGGCGGCGCTGGCCGGCGCCGTGGCCCAGCCCGGCGATGCGCTGGTGCTGGCCGCGTTCAACCAGTCGCTGCCCGGGGCGCCGTCGCCGCGCGCGCTGCTGTCCGAACAGGTCGGCGCCGCCACCGCCGGGCACGTGCGGGCGGCGCTGGCCGGACTCGACACCGCGCGCAAGCCGGGCGCCAATGCGCTGGCCGACACCGACCTCGGCGAAGCCGTCAACGCCGCCATCACCCAGGTCCTGAAAGGCAAGCCGGGCCTGGTCTGGCTGGTCACCAACAACCGCAACAGCCCGAACAACGACCAGGCTACCGTTGCCCGCAACCGCGAGTTCTATACCCTGATCCATCGCGGCGCGGCCATCGACAAGGCGCTCGCTTTTCCATTGCGCATGCCGGTGCAGGGCCGGCACTACCGTGCCAACGGCCTGATGGTCTACGTGTTCGCGGTCGGGAACGAGGGCGCGCGGGCGCTGGACGATCTCTTGGGGGCGGGCCGCGTGCAGCGCGTGATCACCGAGCCGCCGGCGCGCCTGAAACCGCTGGACCGGGACACGGTGCGGCTGGTGCCCAGGAAAATCGAGAACGCGCCCGGCGTGGAATTCTCGATGGACGAACGCGGCCTGCTGCGCGCCGACGTCGCGCCCGACGCGCGCAGCCCCAGCGCCGGCATCCGCTGGAACCTGGAAAACACGATCTACCCGTACACCATCGCCGGGGCGACGCTGAGCGCGCGCTCGGTGCTGGCCGGTGAAAACCGTCCGATCGCCCTGGAGAAAAGCGGCGTCCGGCGCCTGGCGCCGGGCCAGGCCGAGCCGCTGGCCTCGACCATGCAGCTGCCGGTGGCGCAATTGCCGGGCACATGGTCGCTTGAGGCGCTCAAATCGGCCGGCTCGGCCTACGTGCTGCCCGGCCGCATCGAACTGCACTTGCAGAACCAGCACCTGGCGCTGTCGCAGGCTTTCACGGCGCGCATGGCGGCGCTGTTCCCGGGCGACCCGTTGCCCGAGATATTCACGCCGCCGGGCGAGATCCAGGCGTCCACCGCGGTGCTGCCGATCGAGGTGCGGGTGCACTACGGCGCCGCGCCGCTGGTGGCGCTGATCGGCGGCGCGCTGGCGCTGCTGGCGGCGCTTGGCGGGGCGGTGATTGCCTACGGCCGGCCGCGGCGCGTGATCGTGACGGTGGAAGACGAATTGCGCACCGTGCACACGCGCGCCGGCGCCGTCCAGCCGATCTACGACAAGGCGGGCCAGCAGGTGGCGCGCCTGAAGACGACCCTGTTCGGCCACCAGCTGCTCGACTTGCGCGAAGGCGCGCAGGTGCGGTTGGGGCCATAGAAAGTCGATGCAAGCGCAGCAGACTTGCCGAAATTGTTGAAACCGTTGGCTCGCGAACCGACCGCGCGCGCCGGTGGCGCCAGACTGTGGCAAGGACCGGAACCATCAAAACGAACAGCACCGCCGGGCCATCGGCCCAGGAAGGAATCCATGCAGAACCAGCAGACCCAGACACCGTCCACCCCGAACGGCGCCGCCGATCCCGGCTTCAAACTGCCGGGCCAGGTGCCGGACGATGCGATGCCGAAGACGGTGCCCGACACCGCCCGCAATCCGGTCGAGATCGCGCCCGGCGGGGCCACCAACACGTCGGCGGCGCCACTGCGCGATACCTCGGGGCGCGACCTGGCGATCGCCGGGGCGATCTTCCTGGTACTGCTGGTCATCTATTTTTTCGTGCGTAACGCCTACGTGCACCACCTGGTGGTGCGGCGCGTGTCGCCCTCGTCGGCCGGCAGCGCCGGCTGGCTGATGTTCGTCGGACTCGGCTTCCTGTCGCTGGCAGCGGTGCTGGCGATCATCAACGCCAGCCAGTACCTGACCCTGGCGATCACCGGGCCGCTGGTCGCGGTTGGCGTGGTGGCGCTGGTGGCCGCGCTGTTCGTCGGCCGTCGTTAAATTCAGAAAGAAGCTATGGCAGATTTTCCCGATCCCGCAACCCTGGGCAAGGCCGACGCCGCCGCCGGCCGCACCGAACTGAAGGTCGACTTGCGGCCGACGCTGTTCATCGGCGCCGGCGGCACCGGCATGGAAGTCATGATGCGCATCCGCCGTCGCATCCTGTCGGCGGTATGGAACCGCCGCCATCCGGCGCGCGTGGAAGCGATCGCCGACTTCCCGGTCGCGCGCTTCCTCCACTTCGATTTGGACAACAACGCCGTCATCGACGAAGGCAAGTCGCAGCGTACCGACCCGTGGTACGACCTGGTCAAGTTGTCGGACGAGGAACGCCTGGTCGAACCGCTCGATTTGCCGCAATACCACGAGTCCGACGACAGCCTGGCGCGGTTTCCCTTGATTGAGAGCTGGATGCCGTTGCGGCCGAAAAAGCTGCGCTCGCTCGGCATCGACCCGTCCAAGGGCGCCGGCCAGATCCGCGCGCTGGCCCGGCTGTATTTGTTCGATAAATACCCCAAGCTGCGCGGACGCATCAAGGGTGCGCTGAATTTCCTGAGCAGCAATGCCGGCATCGAGCGCAAGGAAAACTACCAGCGCCTCGGGCTGCAGGTGGATACCTCGAAGTTCCGCATCGTCGTCATCGCCTCGAATGCCGGCGGCACCGGCGCCGGCAGCGCCATCGACCTGGGCTGGATCGCGAAAGCCATCGCGCGCCAGGAAGTCAGCGACAGCCAGGTCGACCTGGTGATGTTCCTGCCCTCCGGCTACGCCAAGGCCAACAAGGAACGCACCGAGGCCAATGCCTACGCCACCATGATGGAACTGGAAACCACGATGCGCGACATGAGCGCGCAGGTGAGGTGGATGGACCCGGACAGCGTGGTCGGGCGCGGCACACCCTTCGACGACGTGTATTTCGTCGACACCGCCAATCTGGCCAACAAGGCGACCCAGGACGTCAAGGATGTCTACCAGATGGTGGCCGACACCCTGTTCGAGGATTTCGCCTCGGCCGATTTCGCCAACCGCAAGCGCTCGGTGGCGGTCAACCAGCAGCAGCACAAGCTGGGGCCCTACAACCCGCGCGTGCCGGAGCAGCGCTTCGGCGACATGCGCCTGTCCTACTCGAAGGTGTATTCGGCCTTTGGCCAGTCCGTGCTGGACACCCAGCAAAGCCTGCGCGACGATATCCGCGCCTACGAACTGGCGGCGCTGATGGTGAAGGCTTTCTTTGGCGTGGCCGGCAGCGACGGCGCCGTGGCCCGCAGGGCGACCGACGCGGAGCGCGACAGCTTCATGCGCGAGCAGATGGGCCTGAGCGAGCGGCCATTTTCGGCCTTCCCGGATTTCCGCAAGGGCACGGTGGACGTCACGCCGTTCCAGGAATACGCGCTGACCGACATGCTGCTGATGGACAAGGACCAGCGATCCCTGCTGGAGCGGGTCGAGAGCCGTGTGCAGGTCGAGATCGACCGCATCATGGCCTCCTATGACCTCAAACTATGGCGCGAAAAGATCGTCGAGCTGCTGCCCGACCTGGAGCGCGACGCGATCCGCGAAGCCGGCGCCACCGCCGAGACCAGCGAGGACCGCATCAAGCGCCACACCGGTGAATTGCTGGCGCAGCTGCGCCTGAACGTGCGCGGGCGCCTGTACTTGCTGCTCGACGACCGCCGCCAGGGCGGCCTGGAATTCGTGCTGTCGCTGCTGGAGCAGGTCAAGGCGCGCCTGGCCCAGCGCGACCTCGCCAACGCCCAGCGAAACGGCAAGCGCTACCGCGACGTACGCGATGCGCTGCGCACGCGCCAGGTCGAGGAATCGCTGAACAACCTGACCCAGGCCGCCAGCCGCCTGTTCGGCAAGGATGCCCAGGCGCGCGAAGTGATGAACCACCTGAAACGCGACATCGCCGACTATCTGCGCTTCCATCTGCTGTCCGTGGCCGCCGGCCAGGCGATCGAGGTGATGCGCAGCATGTCGTCCTGGCTGGGCGACCCGCAGGCGCCCGACGAGCAGGGCCAGGCCCAGTGGAGCGGGCTGGCCGGCGAATTCCAGGAAGGCCGGCGCTCGGTCCAGGCGATGCTGGGCGCGGCCGGCCAGCGCATCGACCAATTGCGCGCCGATGCCCGCCACGACCACGCCACCTACATCAAGCTGGCCAATGACATGCAGCCGGACCCGGTGCGCCTGAGCGGCGACGCCAACGCCTGGAGCGAAGAGGTGCTGCAGGAATTCGGCGGCTCGGCGCGCCTGTTCCCCCAGCTCGGCGACGAGCGCCTGCGCGCCGATTTGCTGCTGAAACTGTTCCGCCGCGCCCAGACCCAGCTTTCCAGCGAGCATACCGGGGCGGCCGAGCCGGCGGAGCCGGCCGACCCGCTGCTGGACCGCCTGGGCGCGATGTCGCCGCAGGAACGCCACCGCGTGTTCAGCGAATGGATACGCAGTGCCATGCCCTGGATTAACGCGCGCTTCTCGGCCGAGTTCACGCCGCGCGCCGACCAGTTCAAGTGCTTTATCGGCGTCGGTGATCCGGCCGCCTGGCGCCGCATGGAAGCGGAAATCCGCGCCGCCGTGCCGTCCGGCTTCTTCCACGGCGACCTGGTCTCGATCGTCAACACCGGCGTGGCGGGCAGGGCGGTGTGCTACATCGAGCTGTCCGGCTACCCGATGACGGTGCTGCGCGGCCTGCCGACCTGGCGTGCCTCCTATCAGATCGAAAACCCCAAGATTCCAACCCACCTGCACTTCGATTCGACGCGCTTCCGCCATCCGATCTCGCCATCGATGGATGAACTGAACCGCCTGGCCGACGACTACGAATGGTTCCTGCAGGCGATCGCACTGGGCGTGGTGCGCCGCAAACCCGATGCCGGCGACCGCGAAGCCAGTTTCCAGCCGCGCGGCCAGTACCTGTTCGAGGTCGAACCGGGCTCGGGCGAGTGGCTTCAAATTGGCAACGAGTATGCGATCCGCTCGAACGGCCTGCCGCCGTATTACCGCGAGCAGGTGATATCCGCGGTGCGCAAGCGCCTGGCCGCCATGGGACCGCACCAGCTGGCGCTGCTGGCGGCGCTGATGCGCCATTACCAGTTGCGCGTGTACGAACCGAAGCTGGAAGTCGACGAGACCGGCGCCCAGCTGCCGTCGCCGTCGCTGCCGAATTTGACGGCGCGGCGCCTGTACGACGCCTGGTTCCGGCGCGCGGCCACGCTCGACCCGACCCTGTCGCCGGCGCAGATCGAGGCCGCGCTGACCCAGCTGGCGCAGTGGACCGAGACGGTGCCGGATTCGGCCAGCGACGCCTATGCCTGGGAAGTCGAGCGGCCGGCCGACAAGCGCGTGATCCGGCCCGACATCCTGCTCAGCGACGCCGCCGCGGCCCAGCTGCTGGAGCGGCGCGCTGCAGCGCAGGCCGCAGCCCACACTGCCGCCGGCATGCCGCTCGATGCGCTGGCCGGCAGGGCGGGGGCCGCCGCCACGCCTTTCGTGGTCAGCCCGACGGCACCAAGCGGCATGCCCGCCGCAGCTGACGCCGGACCGGGCGCGGCCGCCTTCGTGGTCGGCGCCACGCCGCTGGCCACGCGCTACAAGCTGTTCGTCGGCGGCGCCCAGCGCGGGCCGTTCCTGGCGGACGAGGTGGTGCAGCAGCTGGCGCGCGGCGAGATCGACCTGGGTACGCGGGTCTGGAACATGGCGTGGAACCCGCGCCTGGACAAGTGGAAGACGGTCGGCGAGATACCGGAACTGGCGGGCGCGCTGGACAGCACGATTCCGGACCCGGACGACGGCATTCCCGATCCGCAATAAGGGTGCACCGTGCAAGACGAAGCCATCTACCGCTGCATCAATCCTTCCTGTAAACGCCCGATGCCGCGTCCGGTGAATTTCTGCCCGTATTGCGGTACGGCGCAGCATCACGTACAGGATAGCGCACCGGTTGACGCTGCCGGACCGCAGGCCGGATCGTTGTCGCGCCCCGAAGCCGTGGCGGCGGCGACCAGTGCCGCCGCCAGCGCGGCGGCCGCCCTGTCCGGCTGGTCGGATGCGCCGGCGGAATCGCTGGCGGATGCGCCATCGGCATCGAACCGGGGCGCTGGCGCTGGCACGTGGCAAGGCAACTCGGGACAGGGTAGCTCGGTACAGGGCGGCGAACAGCCGGACGCCGGCGCTGCAGCGCCCGATAAAACGCCGCCAGGCAACTCCACACCCACACCAGGCGCCACCGGTTTCGGCCGCAGCGGCACAGCCCAGCCGGCATCGAACCAGGGCGCCGGCGCGGCGCCACGCAGTGCGGGCGTCACCGCCAACGCCAGCCTGCCGCCGCGCCAGGAGGTGCCGCGCCCGCCGATCCCGGCGCGTCCACAGTCGCCGGGGCCGCAGGGGCGCCAGCCAGTGCAGCTGCGCTGGTGGATCCTGGCGCTGGCCATCCTGTGGGGCGTGTGGCTGCTGGCCAAGCCGTCGGCGCGCAAGATCGAGCGCCAGATCGACCATGCAGCCGAACTGGCCAAGGCATGCAAGGGCAGCGAAGCCCAGGCCGAGCTGATCGCGCTGCGTTCGAGCCGCGCCACGCCCGAGCAGCTGGCGCAGCTGCAAAAGACGCTCAACGACCAGTCGGCGATCTGCACCAAGCGGCGCCAGCGCAACAAGGCCTGGGTCGAGGCCAGTACGGCGGCGGAGTCGGCGCTGGCGGCGGGCAGCGTCGACAAGGCGCGCACCCGCCTGAATGGTTTCATCCGGCGCTGGGGAGAAGACGGCAAGACACGTGAACTGAAGGAGCGTATCGACGCGCGCCGCGAGGACCATCCGCTGGCAGTGCCGCCGGACCGGGCCTGATGGTCTGCCGTCAATCGTTGCGCTCTATCGTTGCAGGCTGTCGTTTGCCGACGAGCCGGCGATCACGTTCAGTTAATTGGAGCACGGTCATCGCTCATCATCGTTGTTATCGTTATGACATGATGAAACCGGTCCCGCAAAGAAAGCTGTATGCGATGCAGCGCATGTCGCTGGCGCTGCGGCGCGCCGCCGCCGCCCGGCCGTTCGGCCCGGCGACCGACCGCGCGCTGCGCTGGGCCGCGGCCTGGGGCATGTGCGCGGGCATCCGCAGCCCCCATACCCGGCTGCGGCTGCGGCGCGATACGCTGTCGGGCGCGTGCGTCTAGGACGCACGGGCGTATGCCTGGCATCATGAGATCACCAAGATAAAGGAGGCAACAATGAATCGCATCTCCCTATTCAGCATGCTGCCCGGTGCATTGCTGGCGGCCACTCTGCTGGCCGGCTGCAGCCGGCAGGACGACGGCGTCGGCCCAGCCCAGCGCGCCGGCAAGGCCATCGACGATGCCGGCGCCAGGGTCACCGGCAAGATGCAGGAACAGGTCGACAAGGCCGACGAGGCGGCACGCCAGGCGCGCGAACGCGCGAAGGACGCGACCGAGGAGGCCAGCCGCAACCTGGACAAGGCCACGGCGGCGGTCGGTAAAAAGGTCGAGCAGGCCGGCGAAAAGATCCAGCAGGCGGCAGAATAAACGCCTTCCCGATGTCGTTTCCCTGTCGGACCCTGGTGGGCACAGGGTGCCCACCCCACGTGTCCTGTTACCGGGATGGGTTCTGAATCCAGCGTTCGACCTGCGCCTGCAGAATCGGCAGCGGCAGGGTGCCGTCGCCCAGCACCACCGCGTGGAACTTCGGATAGCTGAACTTCGGCCCCAGCGCCTTTTGCGCCCTGGTGCGCAGTTCCATGATCTTCAGCGCGCCGATCTTGTAGCTTAGTGCCTGTCCCGGCCACACCATGTAGCGTTCGATCTGGTTGGCAGCCTCGGCTTCGCCGTAGCCCAGGTTCTCGACCGCATACGCGATCGCCTTTTCGCGCGACCAGCCCTGGGCGTGCATGCCGGTGTCGACCACCAGGCGCACGGCGCGCAGCAGTTCGTCGTTCAGATGGCCGAACCAGGCGGCCGGGTCCTTGTACAGGCCGAAGTCGCGGCCCAGGGTTTCGCTGTACAGCGCCCAGCCTTCGGTGTAGGCGGCCGCGCTCGGGTGCTCGGTGAAGAACTTGCGGAAGTCCGGCAGCGGCAGTTCCTTCAGCAGCGCCGCGTGCAGGTGGTGGCCGGGCACGCCTTCGTGCAGCAGCAGGGTCGGCATGCCGACGGTGCTGTACTGCGCCGGGTCGTTGACGACGGCCCAGAATACGCCCGGATGCGAGCCGTCGGCCGCGACCGGGGTGTAGTGGTCGGAGGCGGTGGCGCGCGTGAGTTCGGGTTCGAGCTGGATGCTCAGCCTGGCCTTCGGCAGCAGCGTGAAATAGGCCGGCAGCTTGCCTTCGACCGTGGCATAGATCTCGCGGTAGCGCGCCAGCACCTCCTGGTCGCTCTTGAACGGCTTGAAGCGCGCCTGCCCTTCGACCCAGTGCGGGAAGCGCGCCAGCGGCCCGCGGTAGCCCAGGCGCGGCGCCAGCGCCGTCATCTGCTTGCGGATGCGCGCCACTTCCTTCAGGCCGAGCGCGTGGATCTCGGCGGGCAGCAGGTCCAGGTTGGTGTTGTTGCGGATGCGCGCCTGGTACCAGGCGGCGCCGTCCGGCAGGGCGCCGTAGCCGGCACTGGTGCGGCCGGCCTGCAGGTAATCGTTCTCGAGGAAGGCGCACAGGCGGTCGAGCGCGGCGTCGATGCGCTCGGCGGCCTGGCGGTAGCCGGCCGCCAGGGCTTCCTTGTCGGCGTCCGGGAAGCTGTCCGGCATGCGCGCCACCGGCGAGTAGAACACGCTGGACTCGACGTTCGTGCTCCTGAGCTGCCGGAACTGCGGCAGCATCCGGGTCGTGACGATCTTCGGCTGCACCACTCCAAGACGGATGCCTTCCTTCATGTTGGCGATCGCCTGGTCGATCCAGGCCGGCAGCTGCTCCAGGCGGCGCAGGTAGGCGCCGTACTGGGCCGGCGTCTCGAGCGGTTGCGAACCGGTGCCGCCGGCGTAGTTCGCCAGGTTGCTCGGCACGTTGTCGAAGTGGTTCAGCGGCAGCAGGTGCTCGGGGAATTTCTCGAGGTCGAGCTGGCTGCCGATCTCGAAGGCCAGCAGGTCGTAGTTCAGGCGCGCCTTGGGCGCCAGCCGGGCCGGGTCGATCGCCTTCAACTGGCGCAGCAGGTCGTGGTTGTCGGCCAAGTAGCGCGTGCGCACTTCGGGTGCGATCGCCATGCCGAGCTGGTCGTCGTAGCGGCTGTCGCCGTTGGCGGTGGCGTACAGCAGCGGGTCGTATTTCGCGCGCAGGTCGTAGAAGCGTGCGGCCAGCTGGTCGATCTGCTGGGCGGCGGCTTGGGTGCTGGCGGTGGCTGCGGCGGGTGCGGTGGCCGTGGATGCGCTTGCTGCTGCGGTGCGCGTGGCGGGTTGTGCGGCGCCTGCGGGGAGGGCGGCGGCCAGGGTGACGGCAAGGGTGGCGGTGACTACGGCGGCGAGGGCGCGGCGCGGCTGGGCGGTCGAGGTCATGTTGTACCTTCGCAAATGAAATTCTGTGAAGGATACAACAGCGTCAGCGGAAATGAACGACGTTCTGGCTGGCGCTATCGATTTGCATACAAAACTTGGGCCCCCGCCTTCGCGGGGGCGACGAGGGGGCCGGGGAGCGAGGAGGGGGCGGGAGCGACGGCTCAGCCCACTGCACGCAGTTCCGGCGCGTTGCCCAGCACGATCGACAGGTCGACGTCGCCGGCGCGGCAGGCGCGTTCGATGTCCTGTTCGATGTCGTCCAGCGCGGCGCGGTCGAGGCGCTTGAGGCCGCGCACGCCGTAGGCGCGGTTGCGGCCGTGGCCCTTGGCCAGGTACAGCGCCATGTCGACGATGTTCACCGCGCGCTCCCACGACAATCCTTCCGCATCGTGGTCCGGCGCCAGCGGGAAGGGGGCGTAGCCGATCGAGACCTGCACCGTCAGCGTCATGCCCTGCCAAGCGACGCGGCGCGCCGGGATGCCGGTCAGGAGGCGGCGCGCCACCTCGTCCAGGCGTTCGCGCGGCGCCGCCGGCAGGAAGGCCAGGAATTCCTCGCCGCCCCAGCGCACGATCATGTCGGTCTCGCGCAGGATCTCACGCAGGCCGTCGGCGATCTCGCGCAGCACCGCGTCGCCGGCGCCGTGGCCGTAGGTGTCGTTGATGTGCTTGAAATGGTCGACGTCGAGCAGGAACAGGGCGCCGGCCAGCTCGTCGTTCTTCGTCCCGTCCTTGTTCGGGCCGGCCTGCTGCCCGCGCATGAATTCCTGGAAGTGGCGGCGGTTGTACAGGCCGGTCAGCGGGTCGCGCGCGCTCTGGCGCTTGAGTTCGAGGTTCTTTTCCCGCAGCCGGGCATTCGCCTGGCGCACCTTGCGGTACAGGATGCCGACCATGACCGAGGCCAGCGCGAACACCAGCGCCAGCAGCCACCAGATGCGCTGTTGCAGGCGGCGGTTGTCGATCTCGGCGGACTTGACCTGGTTTTCCTGGCGCAGCAGCTCGATCTGGCGCTGGCGCTTGTCGGCTTCGTATTTTTCCTGCAGCTCCACCATGGCGTTCTGGCGGCGCTTTTCGAACAATTCGTTCGACAGCTTGCGTTCGCGGTGGTAGGCGGACAGCGCCGCGGCGTAGTCGCCGGCGCGTTCGAGCGCGTCGCCGTATTCGGCCAGCGACGCCTGCAGGTCGGGCTTGTGGCCGGACTTCTCGAACCAGGCCATGCCCTCTTCGATGCGCGCCTTGCCCTCGGCCAGGCGGCCCATCGCCAGGTAGACCTGGCCGATGTTCATGCGCGCCGTGGCGAGCAGGCGCTCGTCGTGCATGCGCTGCGCCTGCGCCAGCGCCTGTTCGGCGTACGACAGCGCGTTGCGGTAGTCGTGCAGCTTCAGCGAGCAGTCCGACAGATTGACCAGGGCGGTGGCGATCATCGGATCGGCGCCGATCCGGCGCGCCAGGGCGAGCGCCGCCCGCAGCGCCTTCAGGCCGCGCTGCACGTCGCCGGAATCGACCGCGATGCCGTACTCGGTGGTCTTCAGGATCGCCATGCGCCCCGGCGAATCGAGCATCTCGGCGGCGCGGTAGGCTTCGTCGAGCGCCTCGAAGGCCTTGGCGTGCTCGCGCATCTGGTTGTACAGGTAGGCCAGCGCATTCAGGGAGATGACCGGCAGCAGCGGCGAGTCGCTCTGGCGCGCCAGCGTGGCGGCGGCCTGGATCCGGGTCAGCGCGGTCGGGAAGTTGCCGTCCTCGGCGAACGATTCGCCCGACGAAATCAGGGTGCGAACGCGCAGTCCCTTGTCCTGGCTGGACGCCGCGATCTTCTCGGCTTCCCAGACCAGCTGGTGCGACTGCGCCATCCGGTTCATGCCGAACAGGGAATAGGCCTTGGCCAGCAGCGCCCTGGCGACGGCGTCGCGGTCGCCGGCCTGGCGGCCCAGCGCCAGCGCCTGGTCGCACAGCGGCAGCGCGCGGTCGTGCTGGCCGAGGCGGTGGTGGGCGATGCAGGACAGGCTGAGGAAGTCGGCGCGTTCACCGGACGCTGCATGGTCGAGCTGGGGCGCCAGCTTGTCCAGCATCGGCAGCGCGCGCTGCGGATTGGTGCGGGTGGTTTCCTGGATCGCCGCCAGGCGCTCGCGCAGCGACGCTTCCTCGGCATGGACGCCGGCATGGATGCCTGCCAAAACCGGCAGCAGGCAGCAGGATGCGAGCGTCCGCATGGAAAGCAGGGCGCGCAGCGGCGCACGCGACGGCGTGCGGCTGCCTCGATGCTGCAATGCGCGGTTCAGGCTTGCCAACATGGGACCCCAGGGGTAACTGTGTCGTCCCGGATACGGGACCTGCCGCGATTATAGGCTCGTTGCTACCCGGAAAAGTATTTTTTCCACCGTCTATGCAAAAAAGACACAGTCCTGGAAGGAATGTCAATACGCATCAGGCAGCCAGTTGCTGCAGCAGGTACAGGCGCTGGTACAGTCCCCCTTCGATGCGCATCAGTGCCTCATGGTTGCCGGCTTCGCTGATCCGCCCGTGGTTCAGCACGATGATGCGGTCGGCGTCGCGGATGGTCGACAGGCGGTGCGCGATGGCGATGATCGTCACCTGGCCGCGCAGCTCGGTCAGGGCTTGCTGGACGATCTGTTCGGTCTGGCTGTCGATGCGCGAAGTGGCTTCGTCCAGCAGCAGGATGCGCGGACGGGCGGCCAGCGCGCGCGCGATCGCGATCAGCTGCTTCTGGCCGGACGACAGGCGCGAGCCGCCTTCGCCCAGTTCCGTGTCGTAGCCGTTTTCCAGGGCCATGATGAAGTCGTGGGCGTGGGCCGCGCGCGCCGCCGCTTCGATCGCCGCCTGCGGCAGGCCGCGTCCCATGTCGATGTTCTCGCGCGCCGACGCTGCCAGCAGGAAGGGATCCTGCGGCACCAGGCCGACTTCGTTGCGGAAGCGTTCGTTGTCGATCGCGGCCAGCGGCTCGCCGTGGATCTCGATGCTGCCCTGCGGCGCCGTGTAGTAGCGCAGCAGCAGCGACAGCAGCGTCGACTTGCCGCTGCCGGTGTGGCCGACGATGCCGAAGAAGGCGCCCTGCGGGATCTCGAGCGACAGATTGTGCAGCACGGTCTGGCCCTCGACGTAGGCGAAGCTCAGGCCGCGCACGCTGACCGCCGGCGCGCCCGGCACGGCGTTGGCGGCGCCATCCGCCGGCCGGTCGCCCCCGGCTTTTCGGCGGCCATGCTCGGGCGCGCCGCTCTCGTCGAGCAGGGCGGACACGCGCGCGGTGGCCACCACCGCCTGCTGCAGGCCGCTGAATTGCATCGTGATCTGGATCAGCGGCTCCACCACGCGCGCGATGTAGCTGATGAAGGCGTACAGCACCCCGACCTCGACCGCGTTCAAGCTGCGCTGGCCGAAGCTGAAGATGACCACCGCCAGCAACACCACGTTCAGGAAGTCCAGCGCCGGCCGCAGCAAAAAGGCGTTGGCGCGCAGTTCGGCCACCCGCGCCGTGTAGTGCTGCTGGTTGGTGCCCGCGAAACGCTGGCCGAAGCGCTGCTGGGCGTTGTTCGCCTGCAGCACGCTCATGCCGCCGATCGATTCGGCCATCTGGCCGTTGATGTCGCTCCTGAGCGCCCGGGCGCGCGTGACCGCCGGCGCCGACATGCGCTGGTACAGCCAGACGATGCCCAGCACCGCCGGCACCAGCGTCAGCACGATCAGCATCAGGCGCCAGTCGAGCCAGGCCATCGCGATCGAGGTGCCGATCAGGACGATGCTGCTGTCGAGGATCACGAACAGCACCTGGATGTACAGGGTCTTGACCGCCTCGGTGTCGTTGGTGACGCGGCTGACCAGCTGGCCGGTGATGGCGCGATCAAAAAAAGCCATCGGCAGGCGCAGCACGTGGTCGTAGACCCATTCGCGCAGGCGCTGCACCGAACGCATCGCCAGCCCGGACAGGCGCACCAGCTGCAGGAAGCGCAGCCAGGACGCGATCCAGCCGGTCACCAGCACGCCGCCCAGCAGCAATCCCATCTGGGTCCAGTCGAGCCGGTGCGGCAGCAGGTGGTCGTCGATCAGCTTCTTGCCCAGCAGCGGGCCGACCACTTCGAGGGCGGCGGCCAGGATCAGCCACAGCGTGGCCCATTTCAGATGGGCGCGGTCGGGTTCGGCCGCGCGGCGCAGCAGGCCGAGCGCCTGGGCGGTTTCGGCCTTGCTGGCACCTTTGTTCTCTTTGTTCTTGTTCTCGTCAGACTGCATCGAGGCTGGCCTCCAGTTGTTGATAGCGCCATTGGCTGGCATACCAGCCGTCCAGGGCCAGCAGGGTGTCGTGGGTGCCCGATTCGACGATGCGGCCCTTGCGCAGCACCACGATCAGGTCGGCCTTGACCACGGCCGACAGGCGGTGGCTGGCGATGATGGCGGACAGTTCCGGCCGCGTGCGGCGCAATTCGTCGAGGTGCTCGAGGATGCGCGTTTCGGTGCCGGTATCGACCGCGGACAGGGCGTCGTCCAGCAGCAGCAGGGTGCTGGCGGCCAGCAGCGAGCGCGCGATGGCGACGCGCTGGCGCTGGCCGCCGGACAGCGTGATGCCCTTTTCGCCGACCGGGGTGTCGTAGCCGTCCGGGAAGCGCAGGATGTCGTCGTGGATCGCGGCCATCCTTGCTGCGTGTTCGATCTCCTCGCGCGAGGCGCCGGGTTTGCCGAGCGCGATGTTCTCCGCGATCGAGGCCGAGAACAGGAAGGATTCCTGCGGCACCCAGCTGATGCCCGAACGCAGCGTGGCCAGCGTGTAGTCGGCCAGTGCGTGGCCGCCCCAGGTGACGGCGCCGCGCTGCGGCGTGGCCTGGCGCAGCAGCACGCGCAGCAGGGTCGACTTGCCGGCGCCGGTGGCGCCGACCAGGCCCAGGGTCTGGCCCGGCTCCAGGCGCAGCGAAACCTGGTCCAGGGCGGGAGGAATCTGCCCTTCCTGGCCGCCGTAGGTGAAGCTGACATCCTTCAGCACCAGCGGCCCGCGTTCCAGGCGCTCGACCGCGCCGCGGTCATCCACCGTCAGCGGGGCGTCGAGCAGCGGCTGCAGGCGCGCCAGCGCCGCGCGCCCGCGCTCGATCAATGACAGCACCCAGCCGGCCGCGAACATCGGCCAGATCAGCTGGCCCAGGTACATGGAAAAACTGGTGAGCGAACCGATGGTGAGCTGGCTGGTCCACACCAGGTAGCCGCCCAGGCCCAGGGTCAGGCCGGTGGCGGCGGTGAGCGTCAGGCCGACCGCCGGCTCGTAGGCGGCTTCCCATTTCTGCGCCGCCAGGCTGGCGTCGGCGGCGCGCGCGGCCAGTTCCGAGAACTGCTTCGAGCTGCGGCCTTCCAGGCCCAAAGCGCGCAGGGTGCGCACGCCGCTGAGCGATTCCTGCACGTGGTCGTTCAGCGCCGAGAAACGCTTCAGCGAATCGCTGGAGGCGGTGTGGATGTGGCGCGAGATGTGCCAGAACGCCAGCGCCATCAGCGGGAACGGCAGCAGCGCGATCAGGGTCAGGCGCCAGTCGACGCCGAGGAACATGATGCCCAGCACCATCAGCAGCGTCAGGGTACCGTCGAAGCCGGCCAGCAGCGCTTCACCCGAAGCCTGTTCGATGGCGTCGATGTCGTTGGTGGCCAGCGCCATCAAATCGCCGGTGCGCTGGCGCTGGTAGAAGGCCGGGCCCTGCACCGACAAACGTTCGTAAAGGCGGGTCCGCAGTTCGACCCCGAGGCGGTAGGCCGCCGAATACAGGCGCAGGCGCCAGGCCACGCGCAACCCATAGATCGCCACGCCCAGGCCGAGCAGCTCGAGCAGCTGGATGGTCAGGTCGTGGCCGCCCAGGCGGTGCGCCGCCAGGCCGTCGATCATGGCGCCGACCTTGCGCGGCACCAGCACCGAGCACACCGAGACGCCAACCAGCATCACTGCCGACGATGCGTATGAACGCCAGTGCCGGCGCACGAAGCCGCCAATCAGACTTGCCAAACCCATTCAAAATCCTGTTTTTTATTTGGCAGCCCGCAAAAACGGAAGCGGGCCGAAGCCCGCTAATTTACAACTTTTGCCCGCTGTCTGCAGCCGGATGGCCGCGAGGAATCATTTCTTGCGCGAGCTGCGGCGCCGTTCCGCCGGGGCCGGGCCGTTGCTCAGGTGGACCGGCGGCGTGGGGGCGGGCGGCGTCACGACCGGCAGTTCGACGTGCTCGCCGGCCTGCAGCGCCACGGTCGAGGCGATCGGATGTTCGGTGCTGGCCGGCTTCGGGGCCACCTTGTTCAGGGCCCGGGCCACCGGCTTGGCCTTGGCCGTCGGGACCTCGTCGGCGATGGCGTTCTCGATCAGGGCTTCGGCCTGCAAGGCGACGTCGTCGCTGGCCAGGGGCACCACCTCGCCGGCCGGCAGGATGGCCGACTGCATCGTGAATGCGGCGCTCGGCTGCGGGGCCGGTTCTGCGGCCGATTCTGCGGCCGGTTCAGCAGCCGGTGCGGCCGGCGTTTCGGATTCGGAGGCGCCGGTTTTTTCGGCTTCGAGTTCCGTGGGCTGGTCAGTCGGTGCACTCGGCGCGGCGGGGGCGGGTGCTTCGGCGGGGGCGGGTGCTTCGTCCGGGGCTGCTTTGCCTGGAGCCGCTTCAGCGCCGGCAAACCGGGGTGCAGCCTCGGCGGCGGCTTCGCCCGCCTCCTTCACCGCATCCGCGGTTTTCGCCACGCCCGGCGCCGCTGCCGTCAGCGTGGCTTCGGCCAGCGCCGCACCGGTGTCGGCCGCGGCGCTGGCAATCTCGCCGGTCACGGTGCTGCTGCCGGCGATGGCGATCGAAGCCTGTTCCATCAGGGTGGCGATGGGTTCAACTGCGGGCGCAACCGCGGGCGCGGCGAGTAGTGGAGCCGAAACCGGCGCCGAAGCCGGCAGCGTGGGCGTCAGGCTGCTCCAGGTGCGCAGGCGGGTGCCGGCCGCGATGCCCAGCAGTTCGCGCGAATAGGAAAACAGCTGCTGCCATTGCCCCTGGGCCTGCGAACCGAGAGTAAGCAGGTCGCGCGGGTCCGTCATGCGCAGCAGTTGCTGGACCGTCCCCGTCGCCTGTTCCACCGATGCGCGCGACGTCCTCATGTTGAGTGCGATCAGCTGTTCGGCACTGTCGATGGCGCGGTTGGTCAGCGTCTGGAATATATCGAGTTGGGCTTCCCACTGGGACTGGCGAACAGCGGACAATTGTTCGGAGAGTGAAGTCATTGCAAATCCTTTAATCAATTCAGGTGTAAAGGACCTTGCAAAACCGTAGCGAGCGGCAGCAGTTTCGGTGGGCACGCCTAGTGCGAGAAGCGCAACTGCACGAAAGTACAGCGGGCATCGCAGGGCTAGGCGCCCCCACGGAAAATGCAACGCACGGCAGGTTTGGCAAGGTCCTTTTATGACGCACTGCAATAAGACTAGTGTAAAGCGGAAAAGAAGGGTTGGAAAGAAAATTCTGTGTTGTTTTTGCAAGGAAATATTGCAACGCCGCATTTGTTTTTATACTGCATCATGAGCCATGCCGATAGCGTGATAATCTATCGACAATGCATCTCATCAAGGAGCCGCCATGGACATCGTCATCCGCAACGCCACCCTGGCCGATGGCCGCAAGGGCATCGATATCGCCATCGAGGGCGAGCGCATCGTCGACGTCGGCCCGCAACTGGCGCTGCGCGGCGCCCGGGAAATCGATGCCGGCGGCGACCTGGTGTCGGCGCCTTTCGTCGACGCCCACTTTCACATGGATGCAACACTCAGCTACGGCTTGCCGCGTGTCAACCAATCCGGCACGCTGCTCGAAGGAATCGCGCTGTGGAGCGAACTGAAGCCGCTGCTGGCGCAGGAAGCGCTGATCGAGCGCGCCATGCAGTACTGCGACTGGGCGGTGGCGCGCGGCCTGCTGGCGATCCGCACCCACGTCGATGTCTGCGACGACCGGCTGCTGGCGGTGGAAGCCCTGCTCGACGTGAAACGCCGCGTCGCCCCCTATATCGATTTGCAGCTGGTGGCCTTTCCGCAGGACGGCCTGCTGCGCAGCCCGACCGCCTTCGACAACCTGAAGCGTGCCATCGCGATGGGCGTGGACGTGGTCGGCGGCATCCCGCATTTCGAACGCACCATGGCGCAAGGGGCCGAATCGGTGCGCCTGCTGTGCGAATTCGCGGCAGGGCAGGGCCTGATGGTGGACATGCATTGCGACGAAAGCGACGATCCGCTGTCGCGCCACATCGAGACGCTGGCCGCGGAAACCCTGCGCCTGGGGCTGCAGGGCAGGGTGACCGGCTCGCACCTGACCTCGATGCATTCGATGGACAATTACTACGCCAGCAAGCTGATTCCCTTGATTGCCGAATCCGGCGTGGCCGCGATCGCCAACCCGCTGATCAACATCACGCTGCAGGGCCGCCACGACAGCTATCCGAAGCGGCGCGGCATGACCCGCGTGCCCGAACTGCTGGCGGCCGGGGTGCCGGTCGCCTTCGGCCACGACTGCGTGATGGACCCGTGGTACGGCATGGGCTCGGGCGACATGCTGGAAGTGGCGCACATGGGACTGCACGTGGCGCAGATGACCGGGCAGGAAGCGATGCGCCAGTGCTTCCAGGCCGTGACCGAGACCCCGGCGCGCATCCTGGGCCTGGACGGCTACGGCATCGACCCCGGATGCAAGGCCGACCTGGTGCTGCTCGACGCCGGCGGCCCGGTCGAAGCGATCCGGCTGCGCGCGGCGCGGCGCATGGTCATGCGGCGCGGGCGCATCGTCAGCGAAGCGCCGCCGATGCGTGCCAGCCTGCGCCTGCCGGGACGCCCCGGAAGCGTCGATTTCCGCCTCGGCCGCAACGATTCTTGATGAGCGTCCCACTGGGAGCCGGCCGCCGAACATTGAGCAGGCCATGCACATCCTCGCCACAGCGCGGCTGAACCTGCGCACCGCCGAACCCGGCGACGCCGCGTTCTACCTGGCGCTGGTGAACGACCCGGCATTCGTGGCCCAGCTCGGCGACCGCGGTATCCGCACCCTGGCGGACGCGTACCAGGCCCTGCTCGACCTTGGCTATGCCCTGCTGCCGGCCTGGCGCGGCCAGGGCCATGCGCACGAAGCGGCGGCGGCGGACCGGGTGCCGCGGCGCCTGGAAATGCGCTTCGAGCGGGTGATCCGCCTGGGCCCGGCGGATGCCGACACCAACCTGTATGCAATCGATATCAATCCATCTGGCAAAACCGGTAATACTGTTGATTAGATGTTGTCTTAAACAAACAACTCACGCATTTCACATGGTTTATCGTGACTTTTAATGTTGCTGACGTGCATCATTAATATCTTCCGATAAATTCGGCAAATCGCCGTCACGTATGAAACTCGTCAACCTGAAGATCTCTGCACGCCTGGGCTTGCTGGGAGGACTGTTCCTGCTCGCGCTGCTCGTCATCAGCATCAATGCCTGGCAGTCGCTGGGCGAAGCCAACGACCGCGCTTCCGCCGAACTGGACAAGGTCGAAGCGCTGGCCCTCGCCGCCGACACCGCCCGCGGCGCGCAGGTCGATTTCAAGGTCCAGGTGCAGGAATGGAAGAACATCCTGGTGCGTGGCAGCGATCCGGCCGAGCGCGACAAGTACACCCAGGCTTTCAGCCAGAGCAATGCGGCCACGCTGGCCGAGCTCGACAAACTGGATGGCCAGCTGCGCGCGCTTGGCGTGCCGACCGCCGCGCTGGATGACGCGCGGGCGGCGCTGCGCCAGCTCAGCGAGCGTTACCTGGCTGCGCTGGCCACCTATGACGCCGCCAATCCGCAAGCCTTTCGATTGCTCGACCAGCAGGTGAAGGGACTGGACCGCGCACCGACCGAAAAGATCGACGGCATCGTCACGCTGATCCAGCAGCATGCGCGGGTCCGGATCGACGCCATGAAGAAGGAGAAGGATGAGCAGGAGCACGCCGAGCGCACCCGTGCGATCGTGACCTTCCTGGCGGTGCTGGCGGTGGCCGGCATCGTCACCACCTGGCTGGCGCGCAGCATCTCGCGTCCGATCCAGGAGGCGGTGGCGATCGCCGGCACAGTCGCCAGCGGCGACCTGAGCCAGACTATCGTGGTGGACCGCAGCGATGAAATCGGCATGCTGCTGGCCTCGCTGAAGCACATGCAGGACAGCCTGGCCGGCATTGTCGCGCGCGTGCGCAGCGGCACCGACACGATCGCGGTGGCGACCGGCGAGATCGCCCAGGGCAACCAGGACCTGGCCGCGCGCACCGAGGAGCAGGCCAGTTCGATGGAGGAAACCGCCGCTTCGATGGAAGAACTGACGTCGACGGTGCGCCAGAGCCGCGACAACGCCGAGCAGGCGCGCCGCGTGGCCGACGAGGCCAGCGGCGTGGCCGGCCGCGGCGGCGCGGCGGTGGCGCAGGTGGTCAGCACCATGGGCGAGATCGACGCCTCGTCGCGCAAGATCGTCGACATCATCGGCGTCATCGACGGCATCGCCTTCCAGACCAATATCCTGGCGCTGAACGCGGCCGTCGAGGCGGCGCGCGCGGGCGAGCAGGGCCGCGGCTTCGCGGTGGTGGCATCGGAAGTGCGCAGCCTGGCCCAGCGCTCGGCGGCGGCGGCCAGGGAAGTCAAGGCGCTGATCGGCGATTCGGTCGACAAGGTGCAGGCGGGTACGCGCCTGGTGGGCGAGGCCGGCAGCACGATGGAAGACGTGGTCGCCAGCGTGCAGCGGGTGGCCGTCCTCATCGCCGACATCAGCAGCACCACGCTGCAGCAGAGCGAGGGCATCGCCCAGGTCAACGACACGATGATCCAGATGGATTCGGTGGTACAGCAGAATTCGGCGCTGGTCGAGGAAGCGTCGGCGGCCGCCGACGCGCTGCAGCAGCAGGCCATGGCGCTGGCGGCGGCGGTTGGCGTGTTCAGGCTGGCCGGCGATGCGGGCGAGGGCACATCGACAGCGGGCATGGCGGCAGCGGGCCTACCGGCATCCAGGATGCCGGCGCCCGCCGCGGCGATGCGTGTGGCGCCTGCGCGGCCCGCATTGCGCAAGCCGGCGCCGCCGTTACCGCAATCCAGGGCCACGCCGGCGTCCGTGACTGCCGGCGACTGGGAAGAGTTTTAAGGCTGCTTGCTGCTGCCCCAGGGGAAGAACCAGGTCAGCGGCTTGTCGACCCGCGCCGCCCATGACGCTTCGTTGTGCTTGCCGCCCTGCGCGGTGTGGAACAGCAGGTCGGCATCCTCGCGATACCCCTTGGCCAGCATCGCGTCGCGCATCTTGAGCGTGTCGTCGAGGCCGTCGTCGCGGCTGCCGGCGTCCAGGTAGAACCTGACCGGCACGCGCTCAAGCGGCTTGCCGGCCGGCGCGCGGCCGTTCCACCAGAACGAGCCCGACATCGCGCCGGCCTTGCCGAACACGTTCGGCTGGCGCTGCGCGATATACACCGACGCCAGGCCGCCCAGCGACGATCCCATGATCGCCGTGTCGTCCTTGCCCGGCAGCGTGCGGTAGCTGCGGTCGACGTAGGGTTTCACGGTCTCGGTCACGAAGCGGGAATAGGCATCGATCCGGCCGCCGCCATACTTCGGATCGCAGCAGGGCGTGTATTCGGCGATGCGTTCCGGCGTGTTGTCGATGCCGACCACGATCACCTCGTCCAGCACCCCCGCCGCCACCAGGCGGTTGACGGTTTCGTCCACGCGCCATTCGACGCCGAAGGCGGCGGTCCTGGCATCGAACAGGTTCTGGCCGTCGTGCATGTACAGCACCGGATAGCGCTTGGCCGGATTCTCGGCGTAGCTCGGCGGCAGGTAGATGCGCAGCGCGCGCTTGTTGTCGAGCTGCGGCGAGGCGAAGTCCTTTATGACCTGCACCTTGCCGAAGGGCGCGCCGAAGAAGGGATAGATGTCGAGGCTGGCGCCGGCCGGGATGCGGTAGGCGCCGCCGATCGACACCTTGTCCTCGCCCAGCGTCGGTTTCATCTGGATCTCGCCCAGCGCGTCCGGCCAGGTATAGGTCCAGACGTTCAGCACGCCCTCGGGCGCGGCCGCCGCTACGCCCTTGGACCAGGTGGTCTCGCCCTTGTCGGCGCGGATACGGATGCCGTCCTTGCCGGCGGGGTAGTGCACGCGCACCGTGGTGGCGGTTACCGCCTGCGCCAGCAGCAGGCATGCGCCCGCCGCCAGCACGTGTTTCAATGACTTCATTGCTTCTGCTCCTGCGCTTGGCGCGTATCAGCGCACGCGCAGCAGGCGCACGCCGTGGATGTCGAACCGGTTGGATGGCCCGTCCACGCCGCCGGCCGCGCTGAAGCTGTCATTGCTTTGCAGGTAGCTCATGTTGTAGAAGTCGCTCAGCTCGAGGCGGTAGTCGCGCCCCGGCCGCAAATGCGCCGCGGTGAGCGGGGTCGAATACACGGTCGGCGTATTCGCCTTCTCGATGCGCGCATGAGGCAACTGCACCACGCCCTGGGCCACGATGGCGCCGGAATCATCCTTTACAGCCAGCCATTTTACGCCACCGCTGATGCCCAGGTTGATCTGGTTTGCGCCGTTGTGATAGCGCACCTGGAGCGCGTAGTCGCCGGCCTGCGGCACGCGCACCCTGTTCACGTCGAAGCGCTCGCCCGGCTGGCCCCAATCGGCCAGGCGCGGCTCGGCGAAGCGCGCGTTCGGCGCGGCCAGCGTGACCGCCTTGCCGTCGACGCTGGCGCGTGGGTCGCCCGCCGCGATCGCGATGCTGGCGCCGGCGCAGCGCGGCTGGCTGTGGTGGCTGCGGTTGCCGGATGCCGTGAACTGCGCCTCGACCGCATAGCAGCCGGTGGCGGACGCCGCGCGGTCGGTCCAGCTGCCGGCGGCCAGCTTCGACGCAACCAGCTTGCCGTCGCGGTAGATGTTGTAGCTGACGCCGGGCGCGGGCTGGCCGCGCTCCGGGCCGAAGGTGACGACCGCGCGGCCCCTGGCATCGCGTCGCAGGTTCGTGACGGCCGGCTCGCGCGGCGCGAACACGGATGGCGCTTCCTGGTAGGGGTTGGCGTTCACGCGGCGGATCGCCTGTTCGCCGGGCACCAGCGGGCCCAGCACGATCTCGATGGCGTTGCCGGCGCCGAGCTGGTCCCAGCGCAGGTCCGCATCGACCGCTTTCCCGTCGAGCAGGATGCGCTCGACCGGGTAGTAGCCGTCGGCCTTGGCGCCGGATGCCGGCGGCAGGCGCAAGGTGACGCTGATGGCGTGGCCGCGCAGGCGCAGGTTGTGCAGCGTGGGGCTGCCGTCGCCGTTGCTATGGCTGTTAGTGCCGCCGCCGTCGAACATGCGTGCGCGCAGGCGGGCGGTGACGAAGGGCCGCAGGCGGATGCCTTGCGCCGTGGTCGAGACGCCGAACACGTCGCGCACCACCATGCCGACATAGGCGCCGACCGACCACAACTGGCGCCGCGAATTGATCACCGGGCCGATCAGCTCGGGGTGCTGTTCGTCGAGCAGGACCGGCTGGCCGGACAGCCATTCCAGATTCTCCATGTTCGACAGATTCAATGCCGCGCCGCGCACCAGCGAGTCGTAGGCGGCATCGGCCACGCCGACGTTGCTGCCTTGAATCGCCGCGCGCAGTCCATAGCCGGTCACGAACGGCCACAGCGCGCGGTTGTGGTACACCGGCATGCCTTGCTGCTGCGGCCAGATCACCGGCGCGCCCATCGGGCCGTGCGGATAGCTGGCCAGGATGCTGCGCGCCTGCTTGCCATCCGCGACGCCGGTAACGATCGCCAGCGCCTGGCCCAGCCAGTCGAACTTGTGCATCGGCGCGCCGTCGAAGTGCGACGCGGTGAGGCTGCTGTACATGCCGGCATCCGGCAGCCACAGGCGCGCGTTGATGGCGCGCTTCAGGTCGCGCGCCCAACCGTCGTAGCGGCCGGCACGGGATTCATCGTTCTGTTCGCGCGCCAGCATCGCGGCCAGGGTCAAGGCCTTGTAGTGGCCGACGTTGGTCGACAGCGACATCGCGCTCGACATCGAGGCCAGGTCGTCCACGATCCACGATGCGTAACTCTGGTCGCGCCAGTCGAGGAAGGATTCCTCGCCGGTGTACAGGCCGGCCGCCTGGTCGAAGGCGGCGATGCGGTCGTTCTCGATGGTGTTCGACAGCGCGGCCAGCGCCTTGGCCGCGAACGCGGGGCGCTCGGCGGCGGGCAGGCTGTTCAGGACTTCCTCGGCCGCGAAGGCCCAGGTGATGCGGTCGGTGCTGACCGGCCAGCTGCCGCCGCTGCCGGTGTCCTGCACGATCTGCAGGCCGTCGGTGCTGCCGGCAACCTGCGGCGCCTTCGGGATGCCGTCGCGCCAGCCGGACAGCTTGAATTCGAGCGAATTGCGCACGCGCTGCGGGTCGAGCATCGCCAGGCCCAGGTCGGCCGCGTACGACAGATCGCGCGTCCATACGTAGTGCCACTTTTCGCCGGTCTCGAAGCAGTCGCAGGGAATCGCCGCGCCGCCGTTGTAGTTGCCGTCGCGGATCTCCTTGACCGCATCCTGGCGCATCTCGTGCAGCGCCAGCGCGAACAGGGCGTCGAAGCCGAGGTTGCCGCTGCGGATGCGCGGCAGCGCGGCGTCTTCGGCATAGTTGGCGTATTGCGGGCCGGGATCGCGCAGCTGCATCGTGGTCGAGTGCGCGTAGGTGCGCAGCGGCGCGTCGGCATCGCGCACCGAGAAGCGCGCCGTTTCCTGTTTGCCGTCCCAGGTGGCGAAGGCCAGGGTGGAGGCTGCGGCCGCGCCCTGGTGCGGATCGATGGCCGGACCCCGGGCCGGCGTCTCGATCCGGGTAACGCTCAGCACCGGACGCGCCGGGGCGGACACGTCGACGCGGAAGCGGAAGGTGACGGTCTGCCTGGTGAACAGGTAGTCTTCCGGGCCGGGATGGGTGGCGAGCGGGTAGGGCTTGTCCAGCTCGACCCGCACGCTGGCGTCCGGGCTGGCCACCCATTCGGCGTTCCAGTCCTTGCTGCCGATCTTGAAGGCGTGGTAGCCGGGGCTGACCAGGATGTCGGCCTGGTACACGCCCATGCCCTGGTAGACGAGGGCATTGTCGGTGCCCCAGCCGTTGAAGGCGCCGCGCACGAAGATGTCGTACTTGAGCGGCGGCGCTTCGGCGGCGAGGGCGGGCAGGCCGGCGGACAGGAAGGCGGCGGCGATGACGGTCGGTTTCATGACATCAGATTTCCAGGATCAGCACCGACTTCGCCGGCAGCCGGATCTCGTCCTTCAAGCCCACCGTCCTGCCGCTGAGGACATCGGTGCCCGAGGCCACGCCGGACAGCATCTCGCGGAAGCGCTCGGCCTGCAGCACGGTTTCCTTGGCGTTCGCATTCATCGCCACCATCACCTTTTTCTGTCCGTCGTAACGGAAATAGACATAGGTATTGTCCTGCGGCCCGTAATGCATCAGCTTGCCGTCATGGATGACCGGGCTGTTCTTGCGCCAGTTGACCAGCTTGCGCACGAAGTCCTGCGCCTCGCGCTGGCGTGGCGTGAGGCCCTGGCCGGTGAACGCGTTGATGCGGTCGCCCGCCCAGCCGCCCGGGAAGTCGTGGCGGTAGCTGTTGTCGTCGCGGACCTTGGTCTCGCTGGTCATCAGGATTTCGTCGCCGGTATAGAAGTGCGGGATGCGCGGCATCGTCATGATGAAGGCGATGTCCATCTTGTAGCGGTCGAAGTCCTCATTGACCACGCTGAAGATGCGCGCCATGTCGTGGTTGCCCTCGAACAGCACCAGGCGGCGCGGGTCCGGGTACAGGTAATCCAGCGACAGGGTCTCGTAGACGTCGTTGAAGATGTTCTTGCCTTCCTTGTCCGCCAGCGCCGTGCGCATCGCCTCGGTCAGCGGGAAGTCCATCAGGCTCGGCATCGAGCTGGCGTAGCCGTCGAAGTTGGCCTTGCCGCGCTGCCAGTGGGCCACCACGGCCGGCAGCTTGCTCCATTCCTCGCCCACCATGTTCAAGTTCGGGTACTCGGCCATCAGGCGGCGCGTGTATTCGCTCAGGAACTTGCCGTCCGAGTAGCCGAAGGTATCGATGCGCAGGCCCGACAGGCCAGCGTACTCGATCCACCAGATGTTGTTCTGGATGAGGTAGTTGGCAACGAAGGGATTGGTCTGGTTCATGTCCGGCATGCCGGGGCTGAACCAGCCGGTGGTGAAGTTGCCCGCGTCTTCCCTGGAGGCGTACGGGTCCTGCACCGCGGTGCGGTGGTGGGCGGTCGGCACGAACTTGCCGGGATGGTTGATCCAGTCCGGCGTCGGCAGGTCCTGCATCCACCAGTGGTTCTTGCCGATGTGCGACAGCACCACGTCCTGGATCAGGCCGATGCCGTGCTTCTTCGCCTCGGCGGACAGGCGCTTGAAATCCTCGTTGCTGCCATAGCGCGGATCGATCTTGTACAGGTCGGTGGCGGCGTAGCCGTGGTAGGACGCGGCCGGCATGTCGTTCTCCACCAGCGGCGTCGGCCACAGCTGGGTGAAACCCAGGCCCTGGATATAGTCGAGGTGGTCGATCATGCCCTGGATGTCGCCGCCGTGGCGGCCATGGCCCAGCTTGCGCTCAAACTTGTCAGGCATGGCCGCCACGCTGTCGTTGCTGGGATCGCCGTTGGCGAAGCGGTCCGGCATCAGCTGGTAGATCGCATCCTTGGTGTCGAAGCCCTTGCGCCGGGCCGAGCCGGGTTCGCGCTCGAGCAGGCGGTAGGTGTAGCGCGTACCCACGGTGCCGTCGGCATTGCGGAAGGCGATCTCGAAGCTGCCCGGCTTGACGTTGTCGTCGAGGACCAGGTCGATGAACAGGTAATTCCTGCTGGCGGCGCGCGAGACCGAGGCGATGCGCACACCCGGATAGTCGATTGCAGGCTCGAGCGCGGCGAGGGACGGGCCATGCACCATCAGCTGCAAATGCTTGTTCTGCATGCCGGCCCACCAGAAAGGCGGGTCCATGTGCTGGATGGCGGTGGCGGCCGTGGCCGATGCCGCCATGGGCGCGGATGCCTGGACCGGCGCCTGGGCGGCGTGGACGAGGGTGGCGTTCAGGAAGATGCCGCCGATCAGGAGGCTGGTGAGGGTCTTGTGCATGCTGTCTCTCTGTTTGTTATCGATCCGACATAATCCAGCCCGGCCGAAGTAGCGCAACTACATCGATGCCATACGCTGTTCCTTGGGGAAATCATGTCGCCATTTCATTATTTCCGAGAGAGTACACCAGCGAGCGATGTGCAGCAATCGAAGCTCGCACACGCCAGTCTAGTTTTGCTACACAGTTTTGAGAGTGAAAAGCAAGTCAGCAAAATCTAATTGTCTGCCTATCACGTAAACCTACTACGTAAATTTGCACCAATACAGTGCAATATCGAACTATGTTGGTGCAAAGTAACCAATTTGTAGTACGACTACAGCGTCTGTATGTCATCTTTGTAGCTCGAATACAACGATTTAATGTCCCGTTCTGGCGAAGAGACGTAAAAAACCTACATTGTCGTAGTCGCAAGCAAGTCCCGTTGACAGTGCATCTAGTTTTAGTACAGAATCGTTGACAGAACGTCTAAGAACGTTTGCTTTATGGCTCCCGTGTTGTTGGCTCTCCGGCTAGTGTTTTCGGGAAAAAATGTAGTTCTGAACGATTTGAGGGGACAGATGAACCTTTTCGCAAACAAGCGCTCGGCGCGCACGCAGCCGGGCAGCCTCGCATTCCAACTCAGCCCGGTCGCAGCGGGCTGCGCCATTTTCATGGCACTGGCCAGCCACGCCGCCTGGGCGCAGGACGCCACCACCAGCGGCACCAATGCCGGCGCCAACGCCAATAACACCGAAGCGGCAGCCGCCAGCGGCGCTTCCAACTCGGCCATCCAGAGCGTCAAGGTGACCGGCATCCGCCGCGGCATCGAAGCGGCGATCTCGGTCAAGAAAAACAACGATTCGATCGTCGAAGCGATTTCGGCCGAAGACATCGGCAAGCTGCCGGACCAGAGTATCGCCGAATCGATCTCGCGCCTGCCGGGCCTGACCGCCCAGCGCGACGAGCACGGCAACGCTTCCGTGATCTCGATCCGCGGCATGTCCCCGGCCTTCTCGACCGGCCTGCTGAACGGCCGCGAACAGGTGTCGGTGGGCGACAACCGCAACGTCGAATTCGACCAGTACCCGGGCGAGATGCTGTCCGGCGTGACCGTGTACAAAACCCCGGACGCCGGCCTGGTCGGCCAGGGCCTGTCGGGCACCATCGACATGCAGACCGTGCGTCCGCTGGACTTCAAGGGCCGCACCATGGCGGTCAACTACCGCCGCGAAAAGACCGGCCTGGGCATGGACACGCATGGCCACGGCAACCGCACCACCTTCTCGTACATCGACCAGTTCCAGAACCGCACGGTCGGTATCGCCTTCGGCTTCACCCGCCTGCAGGGCGTCAGCGGCGACACCACCCGCTTCGGCTCTTGGGGCACCGACACCACCGCCTACAACGGCCAGACCGTCAACGTGCCGTACAGCGGCCTCGAGTACTTCAACGAGACCTATTCGCAGTCGCGCAACGGCCTGATGGGCGTGATCCAGTTGCGTCCGAACCGCGACTTCACCAGCACCATCGACCTGTTCTACTCGAAGTACGACCGCACCACCGCAAACCGCGGTATCCAGTTCCCGCTGTCGGACGAAACCGACAACCTGTACGACCGTCCGGGCCAGCTGGTCAACGCCACCCTGTCGGGCAATAACGTCACCGCCGGCACCTTCAACAACGTACGCGCCGTGCTGCGCAACGACAACGTGCAGTTCAGCGACGTCTCGAAGTCGATCGGCTGGAACAACAAGCTCAAGCTGAACCAGGACTGGAGCGCGAACCTCGACCTGTCGTGGAACTCGGCCGAGCGCACCGGCGCCAACATCGAAACCTACGGCAGCTCGAGTGGCCTGGGCAACGTCAGCTTCACCGCCGGCAGCCAGGCCATCACCACCAGCCTGAACTATGCCGACCCGAACGTCGTGCGCCTGACCGACCCGCAAGGCTGGGGCGGCAACAACATCATCCAGGCCGGCTACGTCAAGTTCCCGCACAACTACGACAAGCTGGGCGCGGTGCGCTTCGACCTGACGCGCGAACTGGACAATCCGTGGTTCAACAAGCTGACCTTCGGCGCCAACGTCACCAACCGTTCCAAGACCCGCGACTACACCGAGAATGTCCTGACCATCCAGGGCACCACCGACCCGTACGCCAGCACGGCGTTCCCGGCCGGTTCCACGACCGCCCTGGCCGGTAGCAGCGGCATCAACATCCTGACCTTCAACCCGCTCGCCAACCTGGGCACGGTGTACGACATGAGCCCCAAGCTCCACCCGGACATCTATAACAAGGACTGGGTGGTTCGCGAGAAAGTCTCGACCGCGTTCGCCAAGCTGAACATCGACACCCGCGTCGGCAGCATGCCGGTGCGCGGCGCGCTCGGTTTGCAGGTCGTGCACACCCAGCAGGAATCGACCGCGTTCTCGGTCGACGAAGGTGGCGGCGCCAACGAGAACACCCGTCCGACCGGCAGCTATACCGACGGCACCAGCTACAACGACGTGCTGCCGAGCCTGAACCTGATCGGCGACCTCGGCAACCAGCAATCGCTGCGCCTGTCGGCAGCCAAGATCATGGCCCGTCCGAACCTGAACGACATGCGCGCATCGCGCAGCTTCGGTTTCGACGCGACCCGCGGCATCTTCTCCGGCGACGGCGGCAACCCGCAACTGAAGCCGTTCCGCGCCAAGTCCCTGGACCTGTCGTACGAGAAGTACTGGGACAACAAGGCCTACGTGAGCGCCGCGCTGTTCTACAAGAAGCTCGACACCTACATCCTGAATGCAGGCCAGGACTTCGACTTCACGCCGTTCCTGCTGCCGACGACCTACGTGGCGCCGACCAACATCGGCCAGTACACGTCGCCGATCAACGGCTCGGGCGGCAACCTGAAGGGTGTGGAACTGTCGGCATCGATGCCGTTCAACCTGCTGACCCGTTACCTGGACGGTTTCGGCGTGGTCGCCAACGTGGCCCAGAACAGCAGCTCGGTCGCGCCGCCGGACACCGCCAACGGCGGTTCGGGCAACATGGCCCTGCCGGGCCTGTCCAAGCGCGCGGCCAGCCTGACCGTGTACTACGAGAAGAACGGTTTCTCGGCACGCGTGGCTGAACGCTACCGTTCGGACTTCATTGGCGAAGTCGCGACCAACACCGGCGACCGCGAATTGACCTACTTCCAGGGCGAAAAAGTGATCGACCTGCAGCTCGGCTACGAGTTCCAGACCGGTTCGCTGAAAGGCCTGTCGCTGCTGGTCGAGATGAACAACGTCAACGACGCGCCGTACATGCGTTATCGCAAGACCAAGGACAACGTCATCGAAGACAAGCGCTTCGGTCGCACCGTCATGGTCGGCCTGAACTACAAGATGTAATCCAGGCGCCTGCCGCTGAAAGCCTCTTGCCCGGTGCTGCCGCGCAAGAGGCTTTTTCGTATCCGGCCCCATCGGCCCTTGCTGTATGCTCGCACAACCATGACCCACCAGAACCTCCTGAAAAACATCGTGATCGTCGGCGGCGGTACCGCCGGCTGGATGGCCGCCGCCTCGCTGTCGCGGCTGCTGAAGAACAAGTACAGCATCCGCCTGGTCGAGTCGGACGAGATCTCCACCGTCGGCGTCGGCGAATCGACGATCCCGATGATCCGCCTGTTCAACAACGCCCTCGGCATCAACGAGGACGAGTTCATGCGCGAGACGAAGGCCACCTTCAAGCTCGGCATCGAATTCGCCGACTGGAAGCGGGTGGGCGAGCGCTACATGCACGGTTTCGGCAAGTTCGGCCAGGACCTGTGGACGCTCGACTTCTTCCAGTACTGGTTGCGCGCCTACCAGGCCGGCAAGGCGCCGGACCTGGAACATTATTCGATCAACCGCATGGCGGCGAAGTCGTCGAAGTTCATGCGGCCCTCGACCGAGATGGGCCATTCGCCGCTGGCCGACATCGTCTACGCCTTCCACGTCGACGCCGGCTTGTATGCGCGCTACCTGCGCCGCTACGCCGAGGCGCACGGCGTGGTGCGCACCGAGGGCAAGGTCGTCGAGGTGCGCCAGCGCGCCGGCGACGGCTACATCAAATCGGTCGTGATGGAAGACGCGACCGTCATCGAGGGCGATCTGTTCCTGGATTGCTCGGGTTTCCGCGGCCTCTTGATCGAGCAGGCGCTGAATACCGGCTTCGAGGACTGGAGCGGTTGGCTGCCGTGCGACCGCGCCTGGGCGGTGCCGTGCGAACTCTCGGGCGATCTGCTGCCGTACACGCGCGCCACGGCGCGTCCGGCCGGCTGGCAGTGGCGCATCGGCCTGCAGCACCGCACCGGCAACGGCCACGTGTTCTCGAGCCGCTTCATGAGCGACGACGAGGCGGCGTCCATCCTGATGAACAGCCTGGACGGCAAGGCGCTGGCCGATCCGAAGCTGCTGCGTTTCACTACCGGCAAGCGCAACAAGGTGTGGAACAAGAACGTGATCGCGCTCGGCCTGTCGTCGGGTTTCCTAGAGCCGCTGGAATCGACCTCGATCCACCTGATCCAGTCGACGCTGTCGCGCCTGATGAGCTTCTTCCCGGATGCCGGCTTCCACCAGTCCGACGTCGACGAATTCAACCGCCAGTGCGATTTCGAGGTCGAGCGCATCCGCGATTTCCTGATCCTGCACTACCACGCGACCGAGCGCGCCGACACGCCGTTCTGGGATCATTGCCGCACGATGGACATCCCCGATACGCTGCGGCGCAAGCTGGATTTATACAAGGCGCATGGCCGCGTGGTGCGGGAAAACAACGAACTGTTTACCGAGATCGGCTGGCAGCAGGTGATGCACGGGCAGGGCGTGCAGGCCGGCGCCAGCCATCCATTGGCCGGCCTGCTGGACGAAAACGAACTGCTGGACTTCCTCGGCAATATCGAAAAAGTGGTCGGCAAATGCGTGGACGTGATGCCCTCGCACAAGGATTTCATTGCGGCGATCCTGGCGGCGAAATTCAAATAATCCGGGCATGGAGGCCGCGACCGAGTAAACTACCGGTTTGCTTTTGAATTTTTAGAAAATACCCTCCATGCTTGACACCCCGCTCCAGACGTTTGCCGACCTGAATATTCCCGCGCCCATCCTCAAGGCGCTGAAGGACGTCGGCTACGAGACACCCTCGCCGATCCAGGCGGCCACCATTCCCTTGCTGATGGAAGGCCGCGACGTACTGGGGCAGGCGCAGACCGGTACCGGCAAGACGGCTGCGTTCGCGCTGCCGGTGCTGGCGCAGATCGACACCAAGCTGACCGCGCCGCAGGCGCTGGTGCTGGCGCCCACGCGCGAGCTGGCGATCCAGGTGGCCGAAGCCTTCCAGAGCTACGCCGCCCACATCAAGGGCTTCCACGTGCTGCCGATCTACGGCGGCCAGAGCTACGGCCCGCAATTGTCGGCGCTGCGCCGCGGCGTGCACGTGGTGGTCGGCACCCCGGGCCGCGTCATCGACCACATCGAGAAGGGTTCGCTCGACCTGTCGCAGCTGAAGACCCTGATCCTCGACGAAGCCGACGAGATGCTGCGCATGGGCTTCATCGACGACGTCGAGCAGATCCTGAAGCAGACCCCGGAAACGCGCCAGACCACGCTGTTCTCGGCCACCATGCCGCCGGTGATCAAGCGCATCGCCAAGACCTACCTGCGCGACCCGCAGGAAGTGACGGTGGCGGCCAAGACCGGCACCGCCGAGAACATCACCCAGCGCTACTGGCTGGTGGCCGGCCTGCAGAAGCTGGAAGCCCTCACGCGCATCCTGGAAGCCGAGCCGTTCGATGGCATGATCATCTTCGCGCGCACCAAGCTGGGCACCGAGGAACTGGCCGCCAAGCTGCAGGCGCGCGGTTTCCTGGCCGCCGCCATCAACGGCGACATGGCCCAGCAACAGCGCGAGCGCACCATCGACCAGCTCAAGAACGGCAAGATCGACATCCTGGTCGCCACCGACGTCGCCGCGCGCGGCCTGGACGTGGAGCGCATCAGCCACGTGATCAACTACGACGTGCCGTCCGACCCGGAAAGCTACACCCACCGCATCGGCCGCACCGGCCGCGCCGGCCGCAGCGGCGACGCGATCCTGTTCATCACCCCGCGCGAGCGCGGCATGCTGAAATCGATCGAGCGCGCTACGCGCCAGCCGGTGTCGCAGCTGACCCTGCCGACCATCAAGGCGGTCAACGAAGTGCGCATCGCCCGCTTCAAGGAGCAGATCGGCGAGACCCTGGCCGCCGGCGGCCTGGAAGTCTTCCGTTCGCTGATCGAGGACTACGAGCGCGAACAGAACGTGCCGGCGCTCGACATCGCCGCCGCGCTGGCCAAGCTGTACCGCGGCGACGAGCCGCTCTTGATCGAAAAACCGGACCGCGAGCCGAAGCCGGTGCCGGAATGGCGCGACCGCGAGGAGCGCGATGCGCGCCCGGCCCCGGCCCGTGCCGGCCGTGAAGGCTTCGGCGGCGAAGAGCGCGCGCCGCGTCCGACGCGCGAAGGATTCGCCCAGGCGCGCGAGGGCTTCCGCAAGGAGCGCGTGGTGCGTCCGTCGGAGCCGGGCATGGCGACCTACCGCATCGAAGTCGGCCATGCGCACGGCGTCAAGCCGGGCAACATCGTCGGCGCCATCGCCAACGAAGGCGGCATCGCATCCAAGGAAATCGGCCGCATCGAGATCTACGACGACTTCAGCACGCTGGACATGCCGTCCGATCTGCCGAACGACCTGCTCGACCACCTGAAGAAGGTGTGGGTGGCCGGCCAGCAGCTGTCCATCACGCGCGACGGCGAGGAACCGCCGGAAAAGAAACCGGCTGCCAAGCGCAAGTTCGGGGACAAGAAGCCGTATCGCAAAGGCTAAGCATCCTCGGGTGGTGCCGCCACCCGTCGTTCCCCTGCCAGCGTCGTCCCCGCGAAGGCGGGGACCCATACGCCGCGTGCGATAGAAGCTCAGCATGGGTTCCCGCCTTCGCGCGAACGACGAATCATTTAGAGCGACGAGGGTGATGTTGTTTGACTACATCGCCCAGCATCTCATCTAGCTGTTGTCTAGATTGACACTCATCAATCCCCATGTTACTTTGCTACATCTAGGTAGTCTGGCTCCAGTCCGGGCACCGCAAGGGGACATAGATGGAAATGCAAACTCACACGCTCAAGCCGCGCCTGTCGTTCTGGCAGTTGTGGAACATGAGCTTCGGCTTCTTCGGCATCCAGTTCGGCTTCGCGCTGCAGAACGCGAACACCAGCCGGATCTTCGCCACCCTGGGCGCTTCGCCCGACGACCTGGCCCTGTTCTGGCTCGCCGCACCCGTCACCGGCCTGCTGGTGCAGCCGGTCATCGGCTACCTCAGCGACAACACCTGGCACCCGACCTGGGGCCGCCGCCGCCCGTTCTTCTTCCTGGGCGCGATCTTCGCCGCCATCGCCCTGTTCCTGATGCCGAACTCCGCCGCCGTCTGGATGGCGGTGGCCGTGCTGTGGATGATGGATGCCGCGATCAACGTCTCGATGGAGCCGTTCCGCGCCTTTGTCGGCGACAAGCTCGACCCGGCCCAGCAGACCGCCGGCTATGCGATGCAGACCTTCTTCATCGGCTGCGGCGCCGTCATCGCCTCACTGCTGCCGATGATCTTCTCGGACTACCTGGGCGTGTCCAACGTGCCGGTCGACGGCGCCATTCCGGACAGCGTGCGCTACTCGTTCTACCTCGGCGGCGCGGTGTTCCTGGCCGCCGTCAGCTGGACCGTGTTCACCGCCACCGAAACGCCGCCGCCGGACCTGGCGCGCTTCCAGGCCCAGCGCAAGCAGTCGCGCAACTTCGGCGTCGCCCTGCGCGAGATCGTCGGCGGCTTCGCCCACATGCCCAGGACCATGGTGCAGCTGGCCTTCGTCCAGTTCTTCACCTGGATCGCGCTGTTCGCGATGTGGATCTACACCGGCACCGCGATCGCCGACAGCGTCTACGGCACCACGGATGCGCAATCGGCCGCCTACCAGGAAGCCGGCAACATGGTCGGCATCATGTTCGCGGTGTACAACGGCGTCTCGGCGCTGGCCGCCTTCCTGCTGCCGGTCCTGGCGCGCGCCACCAGCCGCAAGGCCTGCCACACCGTGTGCCTGGCCATCGGTGGCCTGTCGCTGGCCAGCCTGCTCCTGATCACCGATAAATCGATGCTGATGCTGCCGATGATCGGCGTCGGCATCGCCTGGGCCAGCATCCTGACCATGCCTTACGCGATCCTGGCCGGCGCGCTGCCGTCCGACCGCATGGGCTACTACATGGGCCTGTTCAACTTCTTCGTCGTGATCCCGCAGATCGTCAGCGGCCTGCTGCTCGGCTTCTTCACCAGGCACCTGTTCGATGGCCACGCGGTGTACACCCTGGCGCTGGGCGGCATCTGCATGCTGGCGGCGGCGGTATTGACGCTGTTCGTCACCGACCGGGCGCCGCGCGCCGCAGCTTAAACTTGCGACATCATTTGCGCGCCTGCCTTATCATGAAGGTTTGACAACAAACCACGCATCGATATACAGGAGCGCACCATGACGATTCAAACCATCGCGACCACCCCCTTCGCCGGACAGCGTCCCGGCACCTCGGGGCTGCGCAAGAAGGTGACCGAGTTCCAGCAGCCCGGCTACCTCGAGAACTTCGTCGAGGCGATCTTCCTGACCCTGGGCGACTGCAGCGGCCGCACGCTGGTGCTTGGCGGCGACGGGCGCTTCTTCAACCGCCAGGCGATCCAGACCATCCTGCGCATGGCCGCCGCGCACGGCGTGGCGAAGATCCTGGTCGGCCGCGGCGGCATCCTGTCGACCCCGGCGGTCAGCTGCGTGATCCGCAAGCACGGCGCCTTCGGCGGCATCGTGCTGTCCGCCAGCCACAACCCGGGCGGCCCGGACGGCGACTTCGGCATCAAGTACAACATCGAGAACGGCGGCCCGGCCCCGGAAAAGATCACCGAAGCGATCTTCGCGCATACCCAGTCGGTGAGCACTTACCGCATCAGCGACGCCGGCCCGGTCGACCTCGACCGGATCGGCAGCGTGCAGCTCGAGAGCATGCAGGTCGAGGTGATCGACCCGGTGGCCGACTACGCCGAACTGATGAAACGCCTGTTCGACTTCGACGCCATCCGCGCGCTGTTCGCCGGCGGCTTTTCCATGCGCTTCGACGGCATGAGCGCCGTCTCCGGCCCATACGCGAAGGCCATCATCGAAGGCATGCTGGGCGCGCCGGAAGGCACCGTGATCAACCACGAGCCGCTCGAGGACTTCGGTGGCCACCACCCGGACCCGAACCCGGTCAACGCGGCCGAACTGGTGGCGCTGATGGATGGCGACGGCGCTCCCGACTTCGGCGCCGCCTCGGACGGCGACGGCGACCGCAACATGATCGTCGGCAGGAAGCTGGCGGTGTCGCCCTCGGACAGCCTGGCGATCATCGCCGCCAACGCCACGCTGGCGCCGGGCTACCGCGCCGGCATCAAGGGCATCGCGCGCTCGATGCCGACTTCCCAGGCGGCCGACCGCGTGGCCCAGGCGCTGGGCGTATCCTGCTTCGAGACCCCGACCGGCTGGAAGTACTTCGGCAATCTGCTCGACGCGGGCCTGGCCACCCTGTGCGGCGAGGAAAGCTACGGCACCGGTTCCGACCACATCCGTGAAAAGGATGGCCTGTGGGCCGTGCTGTTCTGGCTGAATCTGCAGGCCGCGACCGGCAAATCGGTCAACCAGCTGGTGCAGGAACACTGGGCGCGCTTCGGCCGCAACTACTATTCGCGCCACGACTACGAGGCGGTCGACGCCCACGCCGCCGACGCCATGATGCAGGCGCTGCGCGCCAAGCTGGACAGCCTGCCTGGCCAGGTGTTCGGCGAATTCCGCGTGCAGCAGGCCGACGATTTCACCTACACCGACCCGGTCGACCATTCAAGCGCCACGCGCCAGGGCGTGCGCATCGTCATGACCGACGGCTCGCGCATCGTGATGCGCCTGTCCGGCACCGGTACCGAAGGCGCCACCGTGCGCCTGTACCTGGAACGCTACGAAGCCGATGCGGCCCGCCACAATCTGGAAACCCAGGAGGCGCTGGCGCCGCTGATCGCCATCGCCGACCAGGTGGCGCAGCTGAAGCAGCGTACCGGGCGCCAGCAGCCGAGCGTCGTCACGTGATTTACCTTATCCGTCGTTAATCTAAGGACCCTGCATGAAATTCTCCGCCCTTGCCGTCTCCCTGATGCTCGCCTTCGGCACCGCCACGGCCGCCACCCCGGCTGCCGGTACGCCAGCAAAAGCCAAACCGTTCACCTGGGACAGCGCCACCGTCTACTTCCTGCTGACGGACCGCTTCAACAACGGCAACCCGGCCAACGACCACGCCTATGGCCGCAAGGACGACGCCGCCGTCGCACGCGGCTACATGGGCGGCGATCTGGCCGGCGTCACGGCCAAGATCAAGGACGGGTACTTCACGGACCTGGGCGTGGATGCGATCTGGATCACCCCGCCGGTGGAACAGATCCACGGCGCGACCGACGAAGGCACAGGTAAATCCTACGGCTTCCACGGCTACTGGGCGCGCGACTTCACCAGCGTCGACGCCAACCTCGGCACCGAGCAGGACGTGCGCGAACTGGTCGAGGCGGCCCACGCGCGCGGCATCCGCGTGCTGCTGGACGTGGTGCTGAACCACACCGGCCCGGTCACCGACCAGGACACGGTGTGGCCGGCCGACTGGGTGCGCACCGCGCCCACCTGCAACCACAAGACCGTCAAGGGCACGGTCGACTGCACGCTGGTGAAGAACCTGCCGGACATCCTCACCAACAGCAACGCGAACGTCGCGCTGCCGCCGTTCCTGGCGGCGAAGTGGAAGGCGGAAGGGCGCTACGAGCGCGAAGTCAAGGAGCTGGACGACTTCTTCAAGCGCACCGGCTATCCGCGCGCGCCGCGCTACTACCTGATGAAATGGCACGCCGACTGGGTGCGCAAGTACGGCTTCGACGGCTTCCGCGCCGACACCGTCAAGCACACCGAGCCGGGCGTGTGGAAGGAGCTGAAGGTCGTCGCCAGCGCAGCCTACGAGGACTGGAAGCGCACCGACGCCGGCAAGCAGGCCGTCAAGGGCATGGGCGACGTGCCCTTCTTCATGACGGCGGAAGTCTATGGCTACGGCGTGAAGGGCGGACGTGCGTACACCTACGACGACGGCACCAGGGTCGATTATTTCGACAACGGCTTCGACAGCATGATCAACTTCAGCCTGGCGGGCGACGCGCGCCAGGGCTACGAACAGCTGTTCTCGTCGTATTCGCAGGCACTGAACGGGCCTTTGAAGGGCGTGTCGGTGCTGAACTACCTCGACTCGCACGACGACGGCCGCCCGTTCGACGCCATGCGCGACCGCCCGATCGAATCCGCCAACAAGCTGCTGCTGGCCCCGGGCGCGGCCCAGATCTACTACGGCGACGAAAGCGCGCGCCTGCTGAAGATCGAGGGCGCGGAAGGCGACGCCAACCTGCGCTCCTTCATGAACTGGGACGCCCTGAAATCCAACGCCCGCCACGGCCTGTACGGCGCGGCCGACGTACGCGACCACTGGTCGCGCCTGGGCCGCTTCCGCCAGGCGCATCCGGCGGTGGGCGCCGGCGTGCACCAGATGATCGCGGCCAACCCCTACACCTTCAAGCGCACCTACGAGCGCGATGGCGTGAGCGACCGCGTGGTGGTCGCTCTGAACCTGCCGCAGGGGAAACCGGTGCAGATCTCGGTGGCCGGCGTGTTCATGGATGGCCAGACCGTGCGCGACGCGTACACCAACAAGACCGCGGTGGTCACGGGCGGCAAGGTGCAGTTCGACGGCGGCGCGCCGGTGGCGCTGATCGCGCAGGACTGAATCCACTGTCTGACGCGCGATCCTGACGGATCGGCTAGACTCGCAGGCATCGCAACCCATCAAGGAAGCCACATGCCTGCACCACGACGACTTTCCGCCTTGTTCCTGAGCGCCATGCTGTGCGCCGCGCCCTGGGCCGGCGCCCAGGATGCGCCCAGGCCGGCAGCCGCCTCCAGGGACGAACCCGCCTACGGTCCCGAACTCGAAGGCTTCGAGTATCCCTACCCGGTACAGCAATACCGCTTCACGTCGCAGGGCGTGCAGCTGCACATGGCCTACATGGACGTGAAGCCGGCCAAGCCGAACGGCCGCACCGTCGTCCTCATGCATGGCAAGAACTTCTGCGGCGCGACCTGGAAGGGCTCGATCGACGCGCTTGCCAGGGCCGGCTACCGCGTGGTGGCGCCGGACCAGGTCGGCTTCTGCAAGTCGAGCAAGCCGCAGCACTACCAGTACACCTTCCAGCAACTGGCGGCCAACACCCATGCGCTGCTGGAATCGATCGGCGTGAAGCAGGCCACCATCATGGGCCACTCGACCGGCGGCATGCTGGCGGCGCGCTATGGCCTGCTGTACCCGGCGCAGACCGAACAGCTGGTGCTGGCCAACCCGATCGGCCTGGAAGACTGGAAGGCGCTCGGCGTGCCGTCGCTGGGCGTGGACAAATGGTACGAGCGCGAACTGAACCAGAGTGCCGACAAGATCCGCAACTACGAGAAATCGACGTATTACGTGAACACCTGGAAGCCGGAATATGAACCCTGGGTGCAGATGCTGGCCGGGATGTATCGCGGGCCGGGCAGGCAGATCGTCGCCTGGAACTCGGCCCTGCTGTACGACATGATCTACACCCAGCCGGTGGTGTACGAATTTCCGCTCCTGAAAATGCCGGTGCTGCTGCTGATCGGTACCAAGGACACTACCGCCATCGGCAAGGATGCGGCCCCGGCCGAGCTGCGCCCGAAGCTGGGCAACTACGCGGAACTGGGCAAGCGCACGGCCAGGGCGATCCCGAAGGCGACGCTGGTCGAATTCGACAACATGGGGCATGCGCCGCAGATGCAGGATCCGGCGGCGTTTCATGCGGCGTTGCTGAAGGGGTTGGCTGCGGTGAAGTCTTGGTGACATTCATTCAATGGTATCCTTGGTGCAATAAGGGAGCCTTACTCCCAATCGAGACACCATGACCACCCACCCCGACAACGAACACAAGTCCCCGCGTGCCTACAGCGACGGGCCCCGCCTGCTGGCCGACATCGGCGCCACCCACGCGCGCTTCGCCCTCGAACCGGCTCCCGGCGTGCTGCGCAACGTGGCCGTGCTGCTGTGCGCCGACTACCCGGGCATCGTCCCGCTGCTGACCGCCTACCTGCAACAGGCGGGGGCGGGGCGCATCAGCCATGCGGCCTTTGCGCTGGCCAATCCGATCAGCGGCGACTTCATCCGCATGACCAATCGCGACTGGCAGTTCTCGACCGACGAGGTGCGGCGCACGCTCGGCCTGAGCACGCTGCTGATCGTGAACGACTTCACCGCGCTGGCGATGGCGCTGCCGGGCTTCAAGCCGGACGACCTGCTGCAGGTCGGCGGCGGCGCGCCGCAGCCGCACGCGGTGGCGGGCGTGCTCGGGCCGGGCACCGGCCTGGGCGTGTCCGGCGTGATCCCGACCGTCGACGGCTTCGTCACCCTCGGCAGCGAAGGGGGCCACGTCAACTTCGCCCCCAGCGACGAGCGCGAGTTCGCGATCCTGCAGTACGCCTGGCGCGAATGGCAGCACGTGTCGAACGAACGCCTGCTGTCCGGCCCCGGCATGGAAATCGTCTACCGCGCGCTGGCGCGGCGCAACGGCGTGCAGGACAGCGCACCCGCGCGCAACGCCGCCGAGATCGTCAACTGCGCGCTCGAACAGAAGGAGCCGCTGTGCCTGGAGGTGCTGGAATGCTTCGCCGGCATGCTCGGCAGCGCCGCCGCCAACCTGGCGGTCACGCTGGGCGCCTTCGGCGGCATCTTCATCGGCGGCGGCATCGTGCCGCGCATCGCGCAGTGGTTCGCCACGTCGCCGTTCCGCGCGCGCTTCGAAGCCAAGGGGCGCTTTACCGACTACCTGGCGCAGATCCCGACCTACGTGATCATGACGCCGAATCCGGCGCTGTACGGCGTGTCGAGCATCCTGTCGGAGCACCTGCGCAACCGCAACGGCGCCAACACGCTGATGGAGCGCGTGCAGAGCCTGCAGCACGAACTGTCGCCGGCCGAGCAGCGCGTGGCCACGCTGGTGATCGAGCATCCGCGCAAGGTGCTGTCCGAACCGATCGCCGAGATCGCGAAGCTGGCGGATGTGAGCCAGCCGACCGTGATCCGCTTCTGCCGCTCGCTGGGATTCTCCGGCCTGGCCGACTTCAAGCTGAAGTTTGCGGGCAGCCTGACCGGCACCATCCCGGTGCGCCACAGCCAGGTGCGCATGAGCGACAGCACGCACGATCTGTCGGCCAAGGTGATCGACAATACCGTGTCCGCCATTTTGAAATTCCGTGACCAGCTCGACGTGAATTCGATCGACCGCGCCATCGAACTGCTGCGCCGCGCCAAGCGTATCGAGTTCTATGCGATGGGCAATTCGCGCGTGGTGGCGCTGGACGGTCAGCATAAGTTCTTCCGCTTCCGCATCCCGACCTCGTCCTACGGCGACTCGCACCTGTTCACGCTGGCCGCCGAGCTGCTGGGGCCGGGCGACGTGGTGATCGCGATCTCGACCAGTGGCCAGCTGCCCGAGCTGCTGAGCGCCGTCGATACCGCGCGCGCGGCCGGCGCCGACGTCATCGCCATTACCAGCAGCAAATCGCCGCTGGCGCGCAAGGCCAGCATCTGCCTGGCGGTGGATCACGGCGAGGACACGCCGACCTTCCTGTCGATGATTTCAAGGATCCTGCAATTGCTGCTGATCGACATCATGGCGGTGGGGGTGTCGCTGGGGCCGCAGGGCGAGGTGGTGGAGGGGACGGATTCCGAGCGGCGCAGGTTGCTGATTTCGCATTTGGACAGCTGACAGCGGCTTATGGACGAAGCGTTTTTATCGCGGCCAGGAACGGCTTTCCGGGTTTGCAGATTGCGCCGGATGCGGCCGATGGCCCTTTGATTCAATTTGCGGACGTGGACATCGAATACCTGCATCCGTCAAATCGCTACGAGCCGTTTGTTTTCAATTTTTCCTGCTTGTTCTGCTTGTAAAAAAATAGCCCGAGCGCGGTAGACGCCAGCAGCAAAATGACGCTTGCCGCGTCGACGCCTACGTTCACGCGTACATCCACTTTCACGTCTTTCATTGTCTTGCCTTGATGATGGTGTAATGCAGAGCATGGTAACGGACATGTGCGGAAAGAGGCGCCTGATTAGGCTTGCCTGGCGGCTGTTCGACGGGTAGCCGGCACAGTCCATTGCAATGATTGCAGTTAGAATCCAATATTGCAAAGTAGATCCCTGACACCGTTTCATCATGCACAGTTCGAGTGACAAGGTTGGAAGACAGTTTGCTTACGTTGGCCTCACTACGCTGGTGTTCGTCGCCTTGAACAGGCTTAACGACTTTGTTTTCAATCAATTCGAGCACAGCAATGGAATAAGCTGGGTGTTTCTCCCGGCTGGAATCCGATCAAGCTGACCGATCCTCGTGATGTGGAAGATTATTCCGCCTGGAAGAACGGTCTGGTCGGGTTGGATCCTGCCATCCACCAGCAAGCGCATGAACTTATCTGAAATGGTTCTAGCCGATGGGTTGACCGCCACTTTCCCGCCAAAGTAAAGTTGTCAGTTCCTCAATCGCTGACGGGAAGGGACCGATGGATATCGTTCGTCAACAAGCCGATGCAGACACCGATTCGCCGGCACCGGCATCGCCGCGCAGGCGCCGCTTCATCGCACGCGGCGCCGTCGCTTCACTGGCCGCCGCAGGTAGCGCGTCCGTGGTGCCCGGCGCCGCGCAGGCAACCACGCCGGACAACCTGCCACCCAACATCCCGCAATGGATGCGCGAACCCGGGGCCGGCTTCCTGAATCCGGCCTACGGCTTGCCGTCGCCGTTCGAGAAGGCTGTCGTGCGCAAGCTGCCCGACCAGCCGGCCGCATTTCCCACCGCCACCCGTACGCCTTTGCAAAGCCTGTTCGGCAGCACCACGCCGAACGGCCTGTTTTTCGAGCGCCACCACGGCGGCGTACCGGCCATCGATCCGGCCCAGCATCGGCTGATGCTGCACGGCCTGGTCGAGCGGCCCCTGTTGTTGAGCATGAAGGACCTGCTGCGTTTTCCGGCGGTGTCGCGCAGCCATTTTCTGGAGTGTTCCGGCAACAGCATGGCCGAATTCAAGGCGCCCGGCAAAGGCAGCGTGCAGGATATTCACGGCTTAATCAGCGGCGCCGAATGGACCGGCGTGCGCCTGGCCGACGTCCTGGCGGAAGCCGGCCTGCAGCCTTCGGCCAGCTGGATCCTGGCCGAAGGCGCTGATGCGGCGGCAATGACGCGCAGCATCCCGCTGGCCAAGGCGCTCGACGATGCGCTGCTGGTGTACGGGCAAAATGGCGAAATGCTGCGCCCGGAGCAGGGCTATCCCTTGCGCTTGCTGCTGCCCGGTTTCGAGGGCAACATGAGCATCAAGTGGCTGCGCCGCCTGAAGGTGGGCGATGCGCCGTTCCAGACGCGCGAGGAAACGTCCAAGTACACCGACCTGATGCCGGACGGGACGGCGCGCCAGTTCACGTTCACGATGGGCGTGAAATCAGTGATCACGGCGCCATCGGCGCGCCAGGTGCTCGATGGCCACGGTTTCCGCGAAATCAGCGGCCTGGCCTGGAGCGGGCATGGACGCATCACCCGGGTCGAGGTGTCGCTCGATGGCGGGCGCCATTGGCAGGCGGCGCTGCTGGACGGGCCGGTGCAAAGCCGGGCCCTGACGCGCTTCCGTTTTCCGTGGGTGTGGTCGGGGCAGGAAGCGATCCTGCAAAGCCGCGCCGTCGACGATGCCGGCAACGTGCAGCCGACCCGCGCCGCGTTGGTCAAGAGCGACGGCCAGAACTCGATCTACCACTACAACGCCATCCAGAGCTGGAAGGTCGCATCGAATGGCGAGGTATCCAATGTACACGTATGAGGCCGGCATCCGGACGGTCAAGGCGCTGGCCGTGGCAGGCGCATGCGCCCTTGCGTTGAATGCCTGCACGCCGGCCGCGTCCACGGTCCCGGCGCAGCGCCTGGGCCTGGGACAGGCGGCCAGCGCGGCGCAGATCCGCGGCTGGGACATCGACGTGCGCGCCGATGGCGCCGGCCTGCCGGCGGGCCGCGGCTCGGTGGCCCAGGGCCAGGCGATCTACCAGGCGCGCTGCCTGGCCTGCCATGGCGAGAAGGGAGAAAAGGGCACGGCGCCGCGCCTGGCCGGCGGGCAGGGCACGCTGGCGAGCAAGGCGCCGGTGCTCACCGTCGGCAGCTACTGGCCCTACGCCACCACGCTGTACGACTACATCCACCGCGCCATGCCGCTCGACAGTCCGCAATCGCTGACGCCCGACGAGGTGTATGCGGTGACTGCCTATACGCTGCACCTGAACGGCATCGTCGGTGCCGATGCGGTGCTCGATGCGGCGGCGCTGGCCGCCATCAGGATGCCGAACCGGGACGGGTTCCGGCCGGTGCTCGAATAGGGGCTGCCGGCCCAGGCATGTGGTCAGCGGCGTGCGCCACGCTTGCGACGCAGGGCGAGCAGGCCGGCGCCGGCAATACCGAACAGCAGGGCGCTTGCGGGTTCGGGAACGTCGTTGACGGCGGCCGCCTGGTAACGCAGCGCATCGAAATAGATGCCGTCGCCAATGTTGGTCGGCGTGAACGTGATCGACGTGAAGGCGGTATCCGCTACGATCCCAAAATAGTTCCAGGTGGTCGTGTTTGGAGTCGAGTAATTGGTCAATACCGGCGCGGTGTCGCCATTGCCAAGCGCGGCGGTCAAGGTAAGGGACGCCACATCGCCGGCGCCGCCGATCCAGATGCCGAAGGCACTGATGGCTTGCGTGAACGTGAACGTTGCCGTGTCCGGCGAGGCGAAGAAGACGGACTGCGCGCCGTCGTGGGCGAGCACGCCGCTCGTGCCGAAAAAGCTCGGGCAGAACTGCGTTCCCGTGCATGCGAAGGACACGTCGGCGAAGTTGTATTGCGTGCTCGTGCTGGAGCGGACCGTCTCGAAGCTTTCGAACGACAGCGCATTACCCGCCGCGGCCAGGAACGAGGCCTCGTTCGTGTAGATTGTCGACGCCTGTGCAGCGCAAGATCCAATGCTGAGCGCAACTGCGACGGCAATCTTTTCCATGATCTTCATTTTTTCCTTTAGGAATTATTAGAATTTGCAATTAAGCAAAATTTATGCCTGGAAAGGAAAGCCAATGATTTCAAGACCATATTGCATGACGCCGAGGAACCTTATTGCCGATGTAAGAAAAATCGACAGCGCGCTCGCTGGATAGCCGTCTCCTGCAGACAGCGCCATGTCCCACTCGGTGGACATGGCGTGTGATATCGACGCGCTTACAGCGCCTGGCGCGGCTGCAGGCGGTCCGCCGGGGCCACCGGGAACGGCGAACCCAGCACGACGGCGGCGCCGTTGGTCTGGTTCTGCGCCCCGCACTTGTGCGAGCAGGTCGTGGCCGGCGGCGCGACCTCGGTGGCGTCTTCGCCCATCACCTGGCCCATGCGCCCGCCACTGGCCACCGACCATTGCGACACGCCGCCGCAATGCTGGACGCGGGCGATGCCACCGGTGCGCGTCACGATGTCGTTGCTGCAGCGCGGTTCGGGGATGCGGTCGGCGAACTGCGGGCTGTCGCGGCCCACGAACTTGGACGAGTAGTCATTGCCGAAATTGATGCGCGGGCCGATCGTGAGCGTGGTGTCGTTGAAGGGCACGACGTCGCCTTCGCGGTTGCGGAAATTCCGGTTGTCGTAGTAGAAGGCGCTCTGCGCCAGCTTGTGGGTGAACACGGTCCTGGTGTCGTCGGCGCGTGCCACTTCCATCTGGAAGATGCCGCCGTTGGCGCAATCCTTGGCCTGGATCTTCATGGTGAGGCCGGCGCCGCTGCGAGTCAGGACGATGTCGGCGGACTTGCTCAATTCCACCTTGACGCTGCCGTTCAGGAACAGGCCGCGGTGATCCGGCATCTTGCTCTCGAAGACCGGCGTCACGCGCCCGCCGGTGATGTCCTTCTTGTTGGACGCGCCGGTCATCGTGTAGTTCAGGATGCCGAAGGTGGCGGCATCGACGTCGAACTGTATGTAGCGGCCCTGCACGCGGAACACCGAGGCGACGCTGCCTGCAGCGACGGTCGCCGTCGTCTCGCCGGACTTGCCCAGCACCGTGAAACCGCCATCGTCGCAGGCGCTCGAACTGGCTGCGAATGCCTGTTGTGCCGACAGCAGCAGGCCCAGGCAGGCCATCATCCATGTTTTCATTGTAGTTATTCCCTTGGGTAGGCAGCCGGTCGGAATTGACGCCACTGCGTATTGATTATACGCAGTGGCGTAAATACAAAAAGTTGTATTAATACAACCTATTGTTCGTCTAGTTCGATGTAAATTCGATGGCCCGTGCGACCGGCGTGCCGTCGTCATCCTGCCGGCGGATGCGCACCACCCGCAGCGCGTCGGGCTTGTCGACCAGTACGCAGGTCTTGCCGGTGCGCCGGCAATGATCGTGTACGCGCCAGTTCGACGCGGTGCGGCAGGCCGGGAATGGATTGCTCGAGCTCCGCACGGTCTTCCCTGGCCCATGCCAGCGCGGTGTCGCGCTGGATGAGGGCGGCGCGCTGGTAGTCGCGCATCAGGCATGGTGCTCGCGCAGCAGTTGGTCGAAGTCGGATGCGGAGACTTGCATGTTCAACCTCCTGGTTGGCTCGATGTCGAGCACCATTCTAGTTGAGAATGATTCTCATTTCAATCTTCACTCCTCCACGAACACCACCGCCGTCCTTGGCGGGATCTCGTACGATCCGCTCGCGCTGTCGAAGGTGGCCTGGGTCGCACGCTTGTCGGCCACGCCGTCCGCCATGAACACCGGGTGCAGGCGCATGCGCTTGCCGGCGGCCTGCGGATCAAGCACGGTGTGGCCGATCTTGTCGACGTTGATGAAGTAGGTGATGCCCTTGAAGCCCGCACCTTCGTAGCCGCGGCCATCCAGGCTCGCCGCCGCCACGGTCGGGACCTGGCCGGCGCCGGTGTTGAAGAAACGCAGGCGGCGCTTGATCTCGTCGCTGGTGGGCAGGCGGAACAGGGTCGAGCTGGCGCGGACCGCCAGCAGGTCGCGGAAGGCGTCGCGCGCGAAGGCGATGTCGGCGGGCGTCGGCTTGAGGGCGGCGTTGGCCAGCAGCGGCTTGAGCAGCGCGTAATCCTTGCCATTGTCGGCTTCCGGCGGCAGGCCGGTGCCGAAATAATTGTCGCGGTAGGTCCAGTCCAGGCGGTTGAACCAGTCGCCCGAATTGAAGCTGTTGCGGTCCAGGGACTTCGAGCGCAGCACGTCGATGCCGGCGTGGTAGTAGGCCACGCCCTGGCTGAAGGCGTCCACCGCCATGCCCAGCACCTGCACGCGCGCGCGGTCCTGGCTCGAGGTCGCCAGCGGCAGCTTGAACGCGTTGATGTCGTACAGGGTCTGGTTGTCGTGGTTCTCGACGTAGTTGACGGTCTCGCCCGGCTCGCTGGCGTAACCGGCCGGCTGGCCGTTGTAGTCGATGGCTTCGAGCGGTTTGACTTGATTATCGTAGGTCTGCAGCGGATACGAGCGGATCGATCCGGCCAGGCCGGCGCGCACCAGGTCGGCCACCTTCAGCAGTTCGGTGGCGCTCGCCTGGCCGGCATGCGCGTTCGGATCGTAGACCAGGCCGTTGATCCAGCCCTGGCGCTTGAACAGCGCCTCGCCCGAGTCGCCGGCCGAACCGCCGCGCACGGCGTCGCGGGTGCGGTCGTTGAAGGTGCCGATGCCGCTGCCGTTCAGCGACAGCTGGGACGCCTGCACGAAGCGCGCACCATCCGCCACTTCGCCGAAGTTCCAGCCTTCGCCGAGCAGCTGGATCGGGCGTCCGGCCGCGCGGTTCACGCGCTGCTGGATCCGTTCCATGATGGCGCGCGGCTGGTGGCCCATCAGGTCGAAGCGGAAGGAGTCGATCTTGTACTGGGTGACCCACAGCACGATCGAATCGCTCATCAGCTTGCCCATCATGAGGTTTTCGGTCGCGGTGTTGTCGCAGCAGGTCGACTGCTCGACGCCGCCCGTCGCGTTCAGGCGGTGATAGTAGCCGGGCACGATGCGGTCCAGCACCGACTTCTCGTTCTGCCCGGCGATGAAGGTGTGGTTGTAGACCACGTCCATGCCCACGCGCAGGCCGGCCTTGTGCAAGCTGTCGACCATCTGGCGGAATTCCAGCACGCGGGTGGCGCCGTCGGCGCTCTTGCTGGCGTAGCTGCCTTCCGGCGCGTTGTAGTGGTAGGGATCGTAGCCCCAGTTGAAGCAGTCGGTGTGCGCGGTCTTCTTCACCAGCGCCTGCTGGGATTCGCTGTCCGGGCCGCCCATCGGGCCGGGCACGGCGCAGTTCACTTCCGGCACGCTGCCGATGTCGTACACCGGCAGCAGGTGGACGTCGGTCAGGCCATTCTTCGCCAGCGCGGCCAGGTGCTTCATGCCGTTCGAGCTGGTGTCCGTGAAGGCCGCGTATTTGCCGCGGTGTTCGGAAGGCACGGTATCGTCGTTGATGGAAAAGTCGCGCACGTGCAGTTCGTAGACCACCATGTCGGTGGCATTTTTCACGGTCTTCGGCGCGCTTGATGCATCCCAGCCGGCGGGCTTCAGGCGCGGCGCATCCAGGCGCGCGATGTAGCTGCGCTTCGAGTCGGTGGTGAGGCTGACGGAATAGGGATCGGTCACCACGTTGCGCACGATGCCGGCGCCGTCCACCGCCACGTCGACGGCATATTTGTAGTACTTGCCGCTCAGGTCGCCCGGCAGGGTGGTGCTCCAGGCGCCGGTCTTGCGGTCGAAGCGCAGCTGGTAGACCGCGCGCGCATTGGCGCTGGCGTTGCTGGTCGGGTAGATGCAGACGGCGGCCTGCTGCGCGGTCGGCGCCCACAGCGTGAAGCTGGTGCGGCCCCTGGCGATGTCGACGCCGAGGTTCGGCAGATCGCCCGCGGCGGCGTACAGGTCGTCGAGGGCGCCTGCCACCTGGATGCGCGTTGCCGCGCGCACCGTGCCCTGCGCGTCTTCCTGCACCAGCACCAATTGGCGGCGATGCAGCTCGGGCATGTTGGCGGCATCGTCGTCGTCGTGCAGGCGCAGCACCGGACCGGCGGCCAGGTACTTGAAGCGCTCCGCAATCGCGGCCGGCACCGTGCCCTTGTCGATGTCGAGCGCGGCGAAACCATCGCTGCCGCTCACCTTGCCGCCCACCGGCGCCGCGATCGTGCCGTTCGCCGCGTAGTACAGCCTGAACACGCCGTCGCTGCTGGCGCCCGGCCACTTGGCCAGGCGGCGGTCGAGCCAGACCGCGCGCGCATCGAAGCTGGCGGCGGCCGGGTGCTGGACGAACTGGAAGGCGCTGCTGTCGCAGGCTTCGGGAGAGATGGCGGCATGGACGCCGGGGCTTGCGGCCAGGGCGAGCAGGGAAAGGACGCCGGCGGCGCCAGGGAAGGATCGAGTCATAGAAAGGCTTAGGTGCGAACCGGCGGCATTGCTACCGGTTTTTGGAAGAAACCGAAGAATTTAGTTAGCGCATCGGGGCCTCGAGCAACCGTGGCGAGTATCACAGACCGCGCCTGCAACGCGCAGTAGGTTGGTCGAGGTCCCCTCAAGAGCGGTAGTTGTCAGCCATGCGGTAGCGCTTGGCGTACAGGCCGAAGGCCAGCGCGGCAAGGAAGGCAAACGCGGCAAAGAAGTACATCTGGAAAGCCATCACGCCCAGCCCGGTGCTTTCGATGTGGCCGAGCACGGCGTCGTTCTTGACGCTGGCATTCACGATCAGCACCCACAAACTGCCGATCGTCACCGCCAGGCTCCAGAAGGCCATGATCACGCCCTTCATCGCGCGCGGCGCCTGGCTGTACGCGAATTCCAGGCCGGTGGCCGAGACCAGCACTTCGCCCATGGTCAGGAGGGCATACGGCAGGATCTGCCAGGCCATCGAGACCGGCGTGCCGCCATCCATCACCACCTGGATGGTGCCGATCGCGACCCACGACAGCGCCGACAGGGCGATGCCGGCCGTCATGCGGCGCAGCGCGGTCGGCTCCCAGCCGAGGCGACGCAGCAGCGGGAACACGAGCAGGTTGTTGACCGGGATGAGCAGCATCACCAGCAGCGGATTCAGGGCCTGCATCTGGGCCGGCTCGAAACGGAATTCGGCGCCGAACAGCGACAGCGTCGGGCGCAGCATGCCGCCCGCCTGCACGATCCAGGTCGAGGCCTTCTGGTCGAACAGCGACCAGAACGGCGTCACCAGCGCGAACACGATCAGGATGCGCAGCACGCCGCGCACGCCGTCGACGGCTTCGTCGGGGTGCAGACCACGTGCGCGTTCCAGCTGCATGGCCACGCCGATGCCGCCAAAGGCGAGCAGCAGCACCAGCGCCGTGCAGGCGGCGATCACGAAGCCCCAGCCCGGCGACATCGCCAGCGCGGCCACTGCGCTGGCCGCACCAATGGCGGCCACCACCAGGCCCGGACGGCCGGCGCCGGACTGCCTGGCCAGCAGGGCGCTGCGCGCAACGCGCAGGAAGGAATGCGGATCGGCGGGGCTCGGCGGCACGTGCACGTATTTTTTGCGGCCGCTCCAGAACACGACGGTGGCGATGAACATCAGGATGCCCGGGATGCCGAAGGCGACCGAGGCGCCGTAGTCGCGCAGGAAGATCGGCATCAAGAGCGACGCGAAGAAGGAGCCGAAGTTGATGATCCAGTAGAAGGCGTCGAACACCACCTTGGCCTTGTCCTTGTTGGTGTGGTCGAACTGGTCGCCCACGAACGAGGACACCAGCGGCTTGATGCCGCCCGAGCCGAGCGCGATCAGGAACAGGCCGACGTAGAAGCCGCGCAAATTGTCCTCGAAGATGGCCAGGCAGGCGTGGCCGGCGCAGTACACGAGGCTGAGCCAGAGCACGGTGTCGTACTTGCCGAAGAAGCGGTCGGCCAGCCAGCCGCCCAGCAGCGGGAAGAAGTAGACGCCGATGACGAAGGTGTGGAACACGTGCTTGGCTTCGCCGGCGCGGTCGGCCTCGGGCAGGAACAGCAGCAGCGTGGAGATCAGGAAGGGCGTCAGGATGTTGCGCATGCCGTAGAAGCTGAAGCGTTCGCAGCCTTCGTTGGCGATGATGTAGGGGATCTGGCGCGGCATGCGGCCGGTCTGGGCAGGCGGCGGGTTTTTTGTCATCAAGAGTCTCCAGACGTCGTTCCCGCGCAGGCGGGAACCCAAGTTTGTTCGCGATACGCTGGCGGAACTTGGATGCCCGCCTGCGCGGGAATGACGGGTTTATTGCGCGGATACGCGTTCTCGCACGGGTGCTCGTTACACCACTGGCAATGCCGCGATCCTATGCAAGCCACAGCAAATTGGCAACAGGAACTTGTTTGGCTAGCGCTACAGGCTAACATCGAATATGTAGTTTGACTACTGTTGTGCCTCATATTGTTCGGTGAATTAACGCGTAAGTCGATGATTTTTAAGTATATTTATTCTGAATCTGCAATTGCTGAACGATTGTCAGCTTGACCTCGATCCTGTATATTGCGTAAAAATCATCCACACCCACCACGATCATGACCACTTCATCCAACGCCCAATCCACTTGGTGGCAGGACGCCATCATCTATCAGGTCTATCCGCGCAGCTACCTCGACACCAACGGCGACGGCGTCGGCGACCTGCCGGGCATTACCGCCAGGCTCGAGTACATCGCCAGCCTGGGCGTGGATATCGTCTGGCTGTCGCCGTTCTTCAAGTCGCCGATGAAGGACTTCGGCTACGACATTTCCGACTATTGCGACGTCGATCCGCTGTTCGGCACCCTGGCCGACTTCGATGCACTCATCGAGAAAGCGCACCGCCTGGGCCTGAAGATCATGATCGACCAGGTGATGTCGCACACGGCAGACGCCCACCCGTGGTTCGTCGAGAGCCGCGCCAGCCTGGACAACCCGAAGAGCGACTGGTACGTGTGGTCGGATCCGCTCGCGGACGGCAATCCCCCGAACAACTGGCTGTCGGTGTTCGGCGGCTCGGCGTGGCAGTGGGACACGCGCCGCAAGCAGTACTACATGCACAACTTCCTGGTCAGCCAGCCGCAGCTGAACTTCCACAACCCGGACGTGCAGCAGGCGCACCTGGATGCGCTGCGCTTCTGGCTCGAGCGCGGCGTCGACGGCGTGCGCATGGATGCCTGCGTGTTCCACTTCCACGACCGCGAGCTGCGCAGCAACCCGCCGGCGCTGGTGCGCGATACCTCGACCGTCACCGACGTCAACCCCTACGGCATGCAGGCGCACATCCACGACAAGACCCAGCCGGAGAACATCGCCTTCCTGCAGAAGGTGCGCGCGCTGCTGGACGAATACGGCGCGGTGTCGATCGGCGAAGTCAGCTCGGACGACGCGCTGGCCCAGATGGCCGAATACACCTCGGGCGGCGACAAGCTGCACATGGCCTACAGCTTCAATTTGCTGACGCCGGAATTCTCCAGCGCCCACGTGCGGCGCCAGGTCGAGGAATTCTGCGAGCGCGTCAAGGATGGCTGGGGCTCCTGGTCGGTCGGCAACCACGATGCGATCCGCGTCGCCACGCGCTGGGCCCGCGGCAACCCGACGCCGGCGGTGCGTTCGGCCCTGTCCAAGCTGGTGCTGGCGATGCAGCTGTCGCTGAAGGGCACGCCCTGCCTGTACCAGGGCGACGAGCTGGCGCTGCCGGAAGCCGACGTCCCGTACGAACTGCTGCAGGACCCGTACGGCATCACCTTCTGGCCCGAGTTCAAGGGCCGCGACGGCTGCCGCACCCCGATGCCGTGGACCAGCGAGGCCCCGAATGCCGGCTTCACCACCGGCAAGCCGTGGCTGCCGGTGGCCGAGCCGCACCTGGAACTGGCGGCCGAACTGCAGGACAAAGATGCGGGGTCGACGCTGAACTTCGCGCGCAACATCATCCATTGGCGCCGCACGCTGCCGCAGCTCACGCGCGGCGAGATCGCTTTCCATGACGTGCCGGAAGCGGCGCTGGCGCTGCGCCGCGACCTGCCGGGTCACGCGCCGCTGCTGGCGGTGTTCAACGTGACCGACCAGCCGGTCAGCTTCGACTGGCCGGAAGCGGCGCAGGCCAGCGCCCTCGAAGGCCATGGCCTGGCGGGCGAGGTCGTGGGCGGCAAGGTCACGCTGCCGCCGTACGGAGGCTGGTTCGGCACGCTGGACGCCGCCGGCGCGCAGGCGTAAGCACATGCTGGAACAAGCGGACAACGCGCGCACCGCGTTCGCCGACGGCCCGCGCCTGCTGGCCGACATCGGCGCCACGCATGCGCGCTTCGCCCTCCAGACCGCGCCCGGCACCTACCGCTCGGTGAAGGTGCTCAAGTGCGACGACTTCGCCGGCATCGTGCCGCTGCTGCGCTTCTACCTGCGCGAGCACGCCGAGGTGCGCCTGCACCATGCGGCGCTGGCGCTGGCGAATCCGGTCAGCGGCGACTTCGTGCGCATGACCAACCGGCCGTGGGAGTTCTCGACCGACGCCGTGCGGCGCGAGCTGGGCCTCACCACGCTCTTGATCGTCAACGACTTCACGGCGCTGGCGATGGCGATCCCGGGCCTGAAGGCCGACGACCTGATGCAGGTCGGCGGCGGCAAGCGGGCGCCGAATGCGGTGATCGGCGTGCTCGGACCGGGCACTGGCCTGGGCGTGTCGGGCGTGATCCCGACGCTGGACGGTTTCGTCACCCTCGGCAGCGAGGGCGGACACGTGAACTTCGCGCCAAGCGACGAGCGCGAGTTCGCGGTGCTGCAGATGGCCTGGCGCGAGTGGAAGCACGTGTCGAACGAGCGCCTGATCTCCGGGCCCGGCATGGAGATCATCTACCGCGCGCTGGCGCAGAGGAACGGCGTCAACGCGCGCACGCGCGGCTCGGCCGCCATCATCGCCGGGGCGCTGGAAGAGAACGATGCGCTGTGCCTGGAAACCCTGGAATGCTTCTGTGGCATGCTGGGCGGCGCGGCCGCCAACCTGGCCGTGACCCTGGGCGCCTTTGGCGGCGTGTTCATCGGCGGCGGCATCGTGCCGCGCATGGGCGAATGGTTCAAGAGGTCGCCGTTCCGTGCGCGCTTCGAAGCCAAGGGCCGCTTTTCCGACTACCTGGCCGACATCCCGACCTTCGTCATCAGCACCCCGCACGTGGCCTTCGACGGCGTGGCGACCATCCTGTCCGAGCACCTGCGCGGGCGCAGCGGTGCCAATTCGCTGATGGACCGCATCGGCCAGCTGCAGGCCGGACTGACCCCGGCCGAGCAGCGCGTGGCCAGCCTGGTGCTGGAGCAGCCGCGCCTGGTACTGAACGAGCCGATCGCGGAAATCGCGCGGCTGGCCGACGTCAGCCAGCCGACCGTGATCCGCTTCTGCCGTTCGCTCGGCTTCCTCGGCCTGGCCGACTTCAAGCTGAAATTCGCCAGCAGCCTGACCGGCTCCATTCCCGTGCGCCACAGCCAGGTGCGCAACAGCGACAGCACGCACGACTTGTCGGCGAAGGTCATCGACAACACGGTGTCCGCGATCCTGAAGTTCCGCGACCAGCTCGACGTGCACGCGATCGACCGCGCCATCGCGCTGCTCAGCCGCGCGAAACGCATCGAGTTCTACGCAATGGGCAATTCACGCGTGGTGGCGCTGGACGGCCAGCATAAATTCTTCCGCTTCCGCATCCCGAGCGCGCTGTATGGCGACTCGCATTTGTTCACGCTGGCCGCCGGGCTGCTGGGGCCGGGCGACGTGGTGGTGGCGATCTCGAACTCGGGCCGTTTGCCCGAGCTGCTGGCCGCGGTGGACGCCGCGCGCGCGGCCGGCGCCGACGTCATCGCCATCACCAGCAGCCAATCGGAGCTGGCGCGGCGCGCGAGCGTGTGCCTGGCGGTGGATCACAGCGAGGATTCCACCACCTTCCTGTCGATGATTTCGCGCATCTTGCAGCTGCTGCTGATCGACATCATGGCGGTGGGGGTATCGGTGGATGTGCACCATGCGCGTACGGATGGCGCCGAGGAGGGGGATGCGGAGCAGGGCAGGGCGCTGATTTCGCACCTGGATAGTTAGCCACGCCGTTGCCCATATACCTACGTCGTCTCCGCGCAGGCGGGGACGACGGTTATCATGCGGGGAAGACGGTTGTAGCGCCGCTTGTTCATGCTGTCAGGTGCTGCCGGCCGGGGGAGGAGTGGCACCGCCACCTGCGCGGCGCTCACGGCCGGCAGCACGACTTACGATAGCGCCGCAATTGCTTCAGGGCTTGCGGTCGATCAATCGTGCCGTTACGAAGCGCGCAATCCGTTTCAATCCGACTTCAATTCCAGTTTGCGGATATTGCGCCGCCACTCGGACAGCGACTGCACCGCATCCGATTCCAGGTCTTCCACCAGAATATCCTCGCCCTGTTGCGCCACCAGGAAGCTAGCGCGGCGGTGCACGTTCTGCTTGCGGTTTTCCACGAAGCTGAGCTGGTAATACGCCTTGCCGTCGATGATGCGCGGCGTCGGGTCGTCTTCGATCACGGCGCCACGGGCCTTGCCGCGCGATCCTTTTTCGATCTGTTCCGACCATGCCTTCACTTCCGGCAGCGCCAGCAGCGAGGCCATCGCCTGGTCGCGCGTGCGGGCAGGAACGGCGGGCTTGTTCGCTTCGGCGGCCGGCTTGGCGGGGGTGGGCGCCGGCGGTTCGGCGCGCTTGCAGGCGCTCAGGCTGCACGCCAGCAGGAGGGCCGAGAAGGCGATGCGAATGGGAGCGTGAGATAGAGTTGGCATGGCATTCCGTTGTTATAGGGCCATACTAAACCACCGGTCGGGCCAAGAGCAAACTGATTAATTGTAATTGCTATTGCTATGTGGAAATCAATTAGATAGGATGCGAAGCTTTTTGCCGTTCCGTCTCGAATCACATCATGAATTTTCTGTCGAATATTAAAATCGGCCGGCGCCTCGCACTTGGCTTTGCCATCGTCCTCGGCCTGTCGATCCTGACCACCATCATCGCGATCTTCGAACTGAACGCGGTGGCCGATGCAGCCCAGGACATGCTGGACGAACCGATCAAGAAGGAACGCCTGGCCAGCGACTGGAGCCGCAACACCAACGTCTCGGTGACCCGTACCTCGGCCATCATCAAGAGCAGCGACGCCGCGCTGGTCCAGTTCTTCGCGAAAAGTACCGAAGACACCAACCGCACCACCGCCGAGTACACCAAAACGCTCGAGCCGATGCTGACCTCCGAGGAGGAAAAGGCGGCCTACGCCAGGGCGATGGACGTGCGCAAGACCTACCAGAGCAGCCGCAACGACGCGCTCAGGCTGAAAGCCGAAGGTCGCATCGAGGAATCGAACGAGGTGCTGGAAAAGGTTTACCTGCCGGCGTCCGAGGTCTACCAGCAGGGCATCGCCGACCTGCTCAAGCTGCAGCGCACGCGCCTGGACAACCTGAGCCACCGCATCGACGTCATCCGCGACGAGGCGCGCAACCTGGTCACGCTGCTGAGCTGCCTGAGCGTGGTGTTCAGCGTGCTGTGCGCCGGCTGGCTGACGCGCAGCATCGTGGGTCCGGTCAAGGCCGCCGTCGAGGTCGCGCAGCGCGTGGCCGCCGGCGACCTTACCGCCGAACCGCAGGACGGCGGGCGCGACGAGATCGGCCAGCTGCGGTCGGCCCTGAAGCACATGAACGACCAGCTGCTGCGCATGGTGCGCGAAATCCGCACCGGGTCCGATGCGATCGCCACCGCATCGTCGCAGATCGCAGCCGGCAACCTCGACCTGTCGAGCCGCACCGAGCAGCAGGCCAGCTCGCTGGAAGAAACCGCATCGTCGATGGAGGAATTGACCTCGACCGTGTCGCAGAACGCCGACAATGCGCGCCAGGCCAGCACCCTGGCGGCATCGGCCAGCGAAGTGGCGGGGCGCGGCGGCGAGGTGGTGGCCAGGGTGGTCGACACCATGAGCTCGATCAACGATTCCTCGAAGAAGATCGCGGACATCATCGGGGTCATCGACGGCATCGCCTTCCAGACCAATATCCTGGCGCTGAACGCGGCGGTGGAAGCGGCGCGCGCCGGCGAGCAGGGCCGCGGCTTCGCGGTGGTGGCCGGCGAAGTGCGCTCGCTGGCGCACCGCTCGGCCGCCGCCGCCAAGGAGATCAAGGACTTGATCACCGATTCGGTGGACAAGGTCGACAGCGGCGCGAAACTGGTCAACCAGGCCGGCGCCACGATGGACGAGATCGTCGGCAGCGTCCGGCGCGTGACCGACATCATCGGCGAGATCACCGCCGCCACCGAGGAGCAGCGCTCCGGCATCGGCCAGATCAACATGGCGATCAACCAGATGGACCAGGTGACCCAGCAGAATGCCTCGCTGGTCGAGGAAGCGGCGGCGGCGTCGGAAGCGATGCAGGACCAGGCGCAGCAGCTGGCGCGGGTGGTCAGCGTGTTCAAGCTGGGGGCGCAGGCCGACGTGCAGCCCGCGGCGCCGGGGCAGCGGCGGGAGCCGAGGGTGAAGGCGTTGCCGAGGTTGGCTTGACGTTACACCGCGTCGCCGATCTCTTCCTTCAACGAGGCCATGTCGATCACATACCGGAACCGCACATCCCCCTTCTCGACCTTGCGGTAGGCATCGTTGATATCCTGGATGCGGATCATCTCGATCTCCGGCGCGATATCGTGCTCGGCGCAGAAGTCGAGCACTTCCTGGGTCTCGGCCAGGTTGCCGATCAGGGAGCCGGCCACCGAGCGGCGCTGCGATGCCGCCTGCATGTTGTCGAGCGGCGCCAGCGGCGACAGCGCGCCGACCACGCACAGCGTGCTGTCGCGCTTGAGCAGGGCCATGAACGGATTCAGGTCGTGCTTCTCGGGCACCGTCGACAGGATGAAGTCGAAGCTCGAGGCCAGGCCTGCCAGCGTCTTCTTGTCCTTTTCCAGCACCGCGTCGAAGCCGAGCTTCTTCGCCTCGTCGATTTTTTCCGGGGTGGTGGTGAACAGCGTGACCTGGGCGCCCATCGCCTTGGCCAGCTTGGCCGCCATGTGGCCCAGGCCGCCCATGCCGACGACGCCGACCTTGTCGCCGGGCTTCACGCCCCAGTGCTTGAGCGGAGAATAGGTGGTCACGCCGGCGCAAAGAATTGGCGCCGCGGCTTCCGGCTTCAGTTTGGCCGGAACCTTGAGCACGAAGTCTTCCTTCACCACCAGCACGCTGGAGTAGCCGCCGAAGGTGTTGTCGCGGCCGTAGATGTTTTCGCCGGCCTGGCTTTTCGGCTTCATCGGGCCGTTGTAGGTGGCGAGCCAGCTGTTCGGACTGGCGCAGTAGTTCTGGTCGCCGCACTGGCAGGGTTCGCACTTGCCGCAGCTGTCGATCATGCAGCCGACGCCGACCAGGTCGCCCACCGCGTGGCTGCGCACCGCCGGGCCGATTTTCGTGACACGGCCGACGATCTCGTGGCCCGGCACGCACGGGTAGACGGTGTTCGACCATTCGTTCTTGACCTGGTGGATGTCCGAGTGGCACACGCCGCAGAATAGCACCTCGATTTCGACTTCGTGCGCGCCGGCTGCCTCGCGCTCGAATTCGTACTTTTTCAGGCGGCTGAACGAGTGTTTTGCCGCGTAACCGGTGACCTTGATCGTCATGCGCCCTCCTGCAGTTGCAATCCATGTTCCTCGCACCAGCGCCGCAATGCCGTTTCGGTCTGCTCGGTGCGGAAGCGCTGCCACGCATCAAGCGCGACGCGCTCCTCCAGCAGGCGCATGAAGCCGTCGCTGTCCTGGTCGCGGAACAGGTCGCGCACTTTGGCTTCGTCGCCGGGCATGTGGCTGGCGGCGAAGCGGAACACCAGCGCATCGCCGATCCCGAGCGCGCTGGCGGCGGGAACCGGCACATAGGCGCCTTCGCCTTCGGCATCGGCCGGCACCGGCGCTTCCTCGTCCATGTATTCGTCGTTGAGGAGATGGATCATGCCGCTCGCGCGCGAGACCAGGGCGCGGGTGGCGCCGGCGCCGTCGTCGACGACCATGGCCGCGTTTTCGAGTTCGTCCAGCTTCACTGATGTCATTGCGTGCTCCAGTACGGTGGCGGTGGCCGCCAGTATGGAACGATTGCGCCGGATGTGAGCGCACAATTAGAAAAGCCCGCAAGGCGCGAACCTTGCGGGCTTTTCTTGTGGAAGGACCTGGCGCCACCTCACCGTAGCGCCTTGCCTGTCCGGCTGAATTACATCATGCCGTCCATGCCGCCCATGCCACCCATGCCGCCCATGCCGCCCATGCCTGCGGCCGGCTTGTCTTCGGTGATTTCCGAAACCATGCAGTCGGTGGTCAGCATCAGGCCGGCGATCGACGCTGCGTTCTGCAGTGCCGAGCGGGTGACCTTGGCCGGATCCAGCACGCCCATTTCGACCATGTCGCCGTAGGTGCCGTTGGCGGCGTTGTAACCATAGTTACCTTCGCCGGCCAGCACGCCTGCCACCACGACCGACGGCTCTTCACCGGCGTTCTGGACGATCATGCGCAGCGGCTCTTCCATCGCGCGCAGCACGATCTTGATGCCGGCTTCCTGGTCCGGGTTGTCGCCTTGGACGTTCAGTGCGGCGCGGGCGCGCAGCAGGGCCACGCCGCCGCCCGGGACGATGCCTTCTTCGACGGCAGCGCGGGTTGCGTGCAGCGCGTCTTCCACGCGTGCCTTCTTCTCTTTCATTTCGACTTCGGTGGCCGCACCGACGCGGATCACGGCAACGCCGCCGGCCAGCTTGGCCACGCGCTCTTGCAGTTTTTCACGGTCGTAGTCCGAGGTCGCTTCTTCGATCTGGATGCGGATCTGCTTGACGCGGGCTTCGATGCCTTCAGCCTGGCCAGCACCGTCGATGATGATGGTGTTTTCCTTGCCGACTTCGATGCGCTTGGCCTGGCCCAGTTCCGCCAGGGTGACCTTTTCCAGGGTCAGGCCGACTTCTTCGGCGATGACCTGGCCGCCGGTCAGGACAGCGATGTCTTCCAGCATGGCCTTGCGGCGGTCGCCGAAGCCCGGGGCCTTGACGGCGACGGTCTTCAGGATGCCACGGATGTTGTTGACGACCAGGGTCGCCAGCGCTTCGCCTTCGATGTCTTCGGCGATGATGACCAGCGGACGGCCGGCCTTGGCAACTTGCTCCAGCACCGGCAGCAGGTCACGGATGTTGGCGATCTTCTTGTCGCACAGCAGGATGAACGGGTTCTCGTGAACGGCAACCTGCTTGTCCGGGTTGTTGATGAAGTACGGCGACAGGTAGCCGCGGTCGAACTGCATGCCTTCCACGATGTCCAGTTCGTCGTTCAGCGACTTGCCGTCTTCGACGGTGATGACGCCTTCCTTGCCGACTTTTTCCATCGCTTCGGCGATGCGCTCGCCAACGGACGAATCCGAGTTGGCCGAGATGGTGCCGACTTGTGCGATCTCTTTCGAGGTGGTGGTCGGCTTGGCGATGTTCTTCAGTTCTTCGACGGTGGCGGCGACGGCCTTGTCGATGCCGCGCTTCAGGTCCATCGGATTCATGCCGGCGGCAACGAACTTCATGCCTTCGCGCACGATGGCTTGTGCCAGCACGGTCGCGGTGGTGGTGCCGTCACCGGCGTTGTCGCTGGTCTTGGAAGCGACTTCCTTCACCATCTGCGCGCCCATGTTCATGAGCTTGTCTTTCAGTTCGATTTCTTTTGCGACCGAGACACCATCCTTGGTGACGGTCGGGGCGCCGAACGAGCGCTCCAGGACCACGTTGCGGCCTTTCGGGCCCAGGGTGACCTTGACTGCGTTGGCGAGGATGTTCACGCCTTCAACCATCTTGGCGCGCGCTGCGTCGCCAAACACTACATCTTTAGCTGCCATTTTCTATATTCTCCGAATTCAGGAATTTGTACTTATTGGGCCACGATGGCCATGATGTCTTCTTCGCGCATCACGAGCAGTTCTTCGCCGTTGACTTTGACGGCCTGGCCCGAGTATTTGCCGAACAGGACGCGGTCGCCAACCTTGACTTCCAGCGCGCGGACCTGGCCGTTGTCCTGCACCTTGCCGTTACCGACGGCGAGGATCTCGCCCTGGTCTGGTTTTTCGGCTGCAGCATCGGGGATGATCAGGCCGGACGCAGTCTTGGTTTCCTGGTCGAGGCGCTTCACGATCACGCGATCGTGCAATGGGCGAAGGTTCATGCAAAACTCCTTTGTTTGGTAAATGACGATCGTTTGTACGAACCGCGGCGGCTTGGATTGCCGCGGTGCGAAGAGTTGTTAGCACTCTTCGCTAACGAGTGCTAATTATAGGGACGATAATAGGGGTTTTCAAGCTGCTATGTTGGTGTTCTAACAGAGTTTTTTGAGCATTCGCAATCGAATATGCGGGTTGTCGCAATACAGCAGCGCGCAATCTTTCCGGCGATGGCGACAAAACAGGGTCCCAAGCGCTGCGGCGCCGGGGTTGGCGAATGCATAATCATGGAAGCGTACCACCCATCGGGCCAAAGGGTGCGCACGATCGGCGTCTGGTAACTATCCTGCTTGATATATCTCAATTGAACAGGCGCCCTCGCAACGGCTGCGGAGGAGCCGGTTTAAGATTTGTCAATCGTGATCCTGTTGACGAAAAAATCAACTCGGTCCTATAGTTACGGATGATTTCCGAATTCCAAGAACTCTCCGATAAAATCGAGAGGCTCGCCCAGCTGACCCAGTCGCTGCGTGGTGAGAACTACCTGCTGCGCCAGGCAAACAGCCTGCTGAGCGCCGAAAACATCGATTTCAAGCACCGGCTCCTGGAAGGCCAGCGCCGCGTCGAAGCGCTGCTGGCGCAACTCGAGCCACCGCCGCCTGAAGCGCCGGCCGCTCCCGCCACCCCTGACGACGCCGAGGCCCCGCGATGATCTACCTGGACGTGCTGATCATGAGCCAGCCCTACCGCCTGGCGTGCCGCGACGGCGAGGAAAAGACGCTGCGCGAAGCCATCGCCTACCTGGACGCCAAGATGTGCGCATTGCGCGACTCGGGCAAGGTCAAGGGCACCGACCGCATCGCCGTGATGGCCGCGCTGTCGGTGGCGGCCGAATTCCTGTCGGTGAAATCGCCGGAAGGCCCGCTGTCGGATATGACTATGCTGGAAGTCAAGCAGAAACTGGAAGCGATGCACGTGGTATTGGACAGCGTGCTGGAACCTCAGGAAAACTAGGTTTCACAAAAACTTTGACTTGAATTCGTTTGACATGGCTGTTCAACGTAGTAAACTGGCGTCTACCCTGCGGTGTTCGAGATTTGTCATATATTCCTTGAACCATTCATTCGCATAGGTTGCGGAATAAGCTTGGTGGGCGTGATCGTCACTTGTTTGACGAACCCGAAATTGAGCTGACTGTGACCACCTTGAGCCGCTTAGGTTCGGGATGCCGGCAAAAACGGCACAGGCGGGGCTACATTCGGAGCGGTTGCGTCACCACGGTGCGCAGCCGCTTTTTCATTTCAAAGGTCCGCATGTCTTACTGGTTGATGAAGTCCGAACCCGACGAAGTCAGTTTCGACGACGTCCTGGCCGCGCCCGGCCGGACGGTCGCCTGGTTCGGCGTGCGCAACTACCAGGCACGCAACTTCATGCGCGACGGGATGCAGCCCGGCGACGGGGTCCTGTTCTACCACTCGAGTTGCGCAGTGCCCGGCGTGGCCGGCATTGCCGCCGTGGCCAGCACGCCGTATCCGGATGCATCCCAGTTCGAGGAAGGCGGCAAGTACTTCGACCCCAAGGCCACGCGTGAGCAGCCGCGCTGGATCTCGGTCGACGTCAGGGCCGTGGCGCAGGGGCGCTTCCTGGCCTTGAGCGAGCTGCGCGCCATTCCCGAACTCGAAGACATGGTGCTGCTGCAGAAGGGCAGCCGGCTGTCGGTTTCGCCGGTGACGCCCGGACAGTGGCAGCGCATCCTGGCGCTGGCCGGCGTGCCGGCGGCATCGCTGCGCGACGCCGGCGCGCTGGACACCAGCGCGCAACACGGCTGAATGGGCGCCGGGCCGATGGGCGTCGACTTCCTCGGCCTGGACCCGGCCCTGATCCTGGCACTGCTGCTGATGGGCTGCTTCGGCGGCTTTGCAGCGGGCCTGCTCGGCATCGGCGGCGGCATGGTGCTGGTGCCCTTCATCACGATGATCTTCACCGCCAGGGAGTTTGCGCCGCACCTGGTCGTGCACATGGCCATCGCCACCTCGCTGGCGACCATACTGTTTACCTCGATTTCCTCGATGCGCGCCCACCACCGCCACGGCGCGGTGCTGTGGCGCGTGGCGCGCCTGCTGGCGCCGGGCATCGTGATCGGGTCGTGGATCGGGCCCTGGATCGGCAAGCAGATGAACACCGCCATGCTGGCCCTGTTCTTTGGCTTGTTCGTGGCCTTCTCTGCCACGCAGATGCTGTTGAATAAACGCCCGGAAGGCACGCGCGAACTGCCCGGCCAGGCCGGCATGCTGGCGGCCGGCGGCGTGATCGGTATCCTGTCCGGACTGGTGGGGGCGGGCGGCGGCTTCGTGTCGATCCCGTTCATGACCTGGCGCGGCATCCGCATCCACAACGCGGTGGCGACCAGCGCCGCGCTCGGGTTCCCGATCGCGCTGGCCGGGACCGTCGCCAACATCGTCTACGGCTGGGGAGAGCCAGGCTTGCCGCCCGGGTCGCTGGGCTTCATCTGGCTGCCGGCGCTGGGATTGATCGTACTGGCCAGCGTGACGCTGGCGCCGCTGGGGGCGAGGATGGCGCACCGGCTGCCGGTGGCGCGATTGAAGCGGATCTTTGCGGTGATCCTGTATGCGCTGGCGGCGTACATGCTGTGGAAGGCGGCGCAATGACTGCGCCGCCCGCAATTGACGTCAGGCGTGCACCGCCCGCTTGTTCCCATTCGAATACGCCCACCCCAGCATGATCAGTCCCGCCACGATCATCGGCAGCGACAGCACCTGCCCTGACGTGATCGGCATGCCCAGCACGTGGGTTTCCCAGTCGGGCACGCGGAAGTACTCGGTGAAGAAACGCGCACAGCCGTACAGCAGCGTGTAGAGCGCGCCGACCGCCAGGCGCGGGCGCGCCTTGCGCGCGAAGATCCACATGATGGCGAAGCACAGCAGGCCGTCGACCAGCATCTGGTACAGCGGCGACGGATGGCGCAAGCCTTCCACGCCGGGCCACAGCATGGCCCAGGGCAGCGAAGGATCGGCCAGGCGGCCCGGCAGTTCGGCGTTGATGAAGTTGCCCAGGCGGCCGCAGGCATAGCCCAGAGGGACCATCGGGGCGATGAAGTCGTACACGTCGAGCAGGTTGCGCTTCCTCTTCCTGGCCCACAGCGCCATCGCCAGCAGCACGCCGATGAAGCCGCCGTGGTAGGACATGCCGCCATGCCAGGTCATGAAGATTTCCAGCGGGTGCGAGAAATAATAGGCCGGCTTGTAGAACAGCACCTCGCCCAGGCGCCCGCCGATCACCACGCCGAGCATGCCGTAGAACAGCATGTCGTCCAGGTCCTCGTTCTTCCAGCCCTGCGCGATGACGTGGGGCTGGTGCTTGATGCGCATGCGGCCCAGGATGACGAACAGGGCGAAGGCGAGCACGTACATGATGCCGTACCAGTGGATGGCCACTGGGCCGATGCTGAAGGCGACCGGATCCGGTTGCGGGTGAACGAGCATGTCAAGTAGTCCTTAGTAGTTCCAGAAAGCCCTGCAGCACGGGCGAGGGATTGTCCCGGCGCCAGGCGATGCCGGTCTCGACCCGTGGTGTCGGATCGGCAAGGGCACGGTATTCTACGCCGGGACGCATCAGGTTGGAGACCGATTGTGGCACAAGTGCCAAGCCCATGCCCGCGGAAACCAGGCCGACGATGGTCTGCATCTGGATCGCCTGCTGGCCGATGACGGGCGTGATGCCGGCCGCTCGGAAGCACGACAGGATGGCGTCGTGCAGCGCCGGCGAGATCGCGCGCGGGAAGATGATCAGGGGCAGGTGCGGCAGGTCCTGCAGGCGCACCGCCGGGGCATCGGCGCGCGTGCCCGGCAGATCCAGGCCGGCCGGCGCGCACAGGATCAGCGGCTCGTCCAGCACCTTCATGTAATCGAGTTCGCCCAGGGCCTTGTCCGGCAGCGGCGGAATCAGGAGGCCGGCGTCGATGCGGCCGTGCAGCAGTTCCTCCACCTGCACGTCGGACGTCGCTTCGCGCAGCGCCAGGTGCACGCCTGGATAGCGCTCGCTGTAGCGGCGCAGGAAGGGCGGCAGCACGCTGTAGTCGGCCGAGGTGACGAAGGCCAGCGCCAGGCGGCCCGCTTCGCCGGCGGCGGCGCGCCGCACCAGTTCCGGCAGGGCCGCGGCTTCCAGCAGCATGCGGCGCGCTTCCGGCAGCAGCGCGCCTCCGGCCGGGGTCAGCGCGACGCTGCGGCGGTCGCGCAGGAACAGCGGCGCGCCGAGCTGCTCTTCGAGCGCCGCGATCGCCTGCGACAAGGGCGGCTGGGTCATGTGCAGGCGCGCGCTAGCGCGGCCGAAGTGCAGTTCCTCGGCGACGGCGACAAAGTAGCGCAGCTGGCGCAGTTCAAGGTTCATCGATATGGGTTACTATTGGTAAACAGTGCTGTGATTCGCGCAGCATATCACGAGCACGCCAGCGCCACATTTGACGCGGCCGGTGGTCCGGCGCATTCTGGAACACCGGATACCGAGGAGTGCACCATGGCCGACCAGCCGCCCTACAACCGCCGTTCCCGCCATGTGACCGAAGGCGTCGCCCGCAGCCCGAACCGCTCGATGTACTACGCGATGGGCTACCGGCAGGAAGACTTCGCCAAGCCGATGATCGGCGTCGCCAACGCCCATTCCACCATCACGCCCTGCAATGCGGGCCTGCAGAAGCTGGCCGATGCCGCGGTGGCGACGATCCGCGACGCCGGCGCCAATCCACAGGTGTTCGGCACACCGACCATTTCGGATGGCATGTCGATGGGCACCGAAGGCATGAAGTTCTCGCTGATCTCGCGCGAAGTCATCGCCGACTGCATCGAGACCTGCGTCAACGGCCAGTGGATGGACGGCGTGGTCGTGATCGGTGGCTGCGACAAGAACATGCCGGGCGGGATGATCGCGCTGGCGCGCACCAACGTACCGGGCATCTACGTCTACGGCGGCACCATCAGGCCGGGGCACTGGAAAGGGAAGGACCTGACCATCGTCTCGGCCTTCGAGGCGGTCGGCGAATTCACGGCCGGGCGCATGAGCCAGGAGGACTTCGACGGCATCGAAAGGAACGCCTGTCCGTCGTCCGGCTCCTGCGGCGGCATGTACACCGCCAACACCATGTCCTCGTCGTTCGAGGCGCTCGGCATGTCGCTGCTGTACTCGTCGACGATGGCCAACCCGGACGACGAAAAGACCGGCTCTGCGGCGCAGTCGGCGCGCGTGCTGGTGGAAGCGGTCAAGCGCGACCTCAAGCCGCGCGACATCATCACGCGCGAGTCGATCGAGAACGCGGTGGCGCTGATCATGGCCACCGGCGGCTCGACCAACGCGGTGCTGCACTACCTCGCCATCGCCCACGCCGCCGACGTGCAATGGTCGATCGACGATTTCGAGCGCGTGCGGCGCCGGGTGCCCGTGATCTGCAACCTGAAACCGTCGGGGCAATACGTGGCGACCGATCTGCACCGGGCCGGCGGCATCCCGCAGGTCATGAAGCTGCTGCTGGACGCGGGCCTCCTGCATGGCGACTGCATCACCATCACCGGCCGCACGCTGGCCGAGGAACTGGCCGACGTGCCCTCGGCGCCGCCCGCGGGCCAGGACGTGATCCGTCCGCTCGACCGGGCCCTGTACAAGGAGGGCCACCTGGCGATCCTGAAGGGGAATCTGTCGCCGGAAGGCTGCGTGGCCAAGATCAGCGGCCTGAAGAACCCGGTGATCACGGGACCGGCGCGCGTGTTCGACGACGAATACAGCGCCATGGACACCATCCTGGCCAATAACATCAATCCCGGCGACGTGCTGGTGCTGCGCTACCTCGGCCCGCGCGGCGGCCCCGGCATGCCGGAGATGCTGGCGCCGACCGCGGCACTGATCGGCAAGGGGCTGGGCGAATCGGTGGGCCTGATCACGGACGGGCGCTTTTCCGGCGGCACCTGGGGCATGGTGGTCGGCCACGTGGCGCCGGAAGCCTTCGAAGGCGGGACGATTGCGCTGGTCCGGGAAGGCGATTCGATCACGATCGACGCGCACCAGTTGCTGATCCAGCTGAACGTGGCGATTGATGAGATCGAGCGCCGCCGCGCAGCCTGGGTACGGCCGGCGCCGCGCTATGCGCGCGGGGTGCTGGCCAAGTTCGCGGCGCTGGCGCAGCCGGCCAGCAAGGGCGCGGTAACCGGCTAAACTTCGGGGTCAGAGCACAACATCTCGAAAATTCGGGGTCAGAGCACAATGAAAAACAATGTCCATAAAGGACTCTTTTCATACTTTTGTGAAGCAAAGCTCGCTGTCATTGTCGAATCCGAATGCAGGTTAATGCAGCGGCAATTGCTCGGGCTTGTGGTCTGACCCCGAATTTTCGAAAGCTTATGCTCTGACCCCAAAGTCGCCAAAGTCGCGGGCTTGTGCTCTGACCCCGAAGTGGGCTCCAAGTCGGATTACTTCTTCTTGTCAAAACTCTGCTTCACCCGCTCCTTGCGCCGCTTGCTGTCGTTGTCATGCTGCTTCTTCTTGTCCAGCCCCAGCATCTTTTCGATGAACTCGAACCACACGAACGCCGCCGCCATCAGGGCGATGATCCACCACCAGGACAGTTCGGCAAACTTCCACACTTCAAAAAAACGCAGCACGACGAGGACGGCAATCAGGATGATCAGGGGCATGGCAATTCCTTTCCACGGTCATCTTACAATGACAGTGCCGTACGGCAATAAAAAACTGCCGATTGGTCAACCAAAATGTGTTGCAGTCGTTACCAAGTATGTCGATGTCACTCTTACCCAGGAAACAAAGTAGAATCTCTGCTGCACAAGCTTTCTGCTTTATACACTGGAGAAAACGCAATGAAACGTTCCCTGATGATGTTGATGGCGGTATCCGCCCTGGCTTCGAGCAGCGCTTTTGCGCAGGCGGACCTGGCCAAGGCCAAGAACTGCATGGCTTGCCACGCTATGAGCAACAAACTGGTGGGCCCGGCCTACAAGGATGTGGCCGCCAAATACGCGGGGCAGAAGGGCGCGGAAGACAAGCTAGTGCAAAAGGTTCTGAAGGGTGGCGCGGGTGTCTGGGGTCCAGTGCCGATGCCGGCCAACCAGCAGGTCAGCGAGGCCGAAGCCCGCACCCTGGTGAAATGGGTGCTGGAGCAGAAATGAGCCATGCCGCGGCCGGCTGAACGGCCACGCGAGAATTGAAAACGCCACTGCATGCAGTGGCGTCTTGTTTTAGGTTTCAAGTTTCGAAAACCGTAGCGAGCGGCAGGTTTGCGAGGCCCCTTACCGGATCACGTCCATCTTCGTACGCTTGCCGCCCTTGTAGGTGAACAGGGTCAGCGCGCCATCCTTGATGTCGCCGTTCGAATCGAACTGGATGGTGCCGGTCACGCCTTCGTACCTGGTCTTCCTCAGCTCGGGCAGGTATTTGGCCGGATCGGCCGACTTGGCGTTCTGCATCGCGGTCGCCATCACCATCACCGCATCGTAGACGTAGGGCGCGTACAGCTGAACGTTCATGTTGAACTTCTGCTTGTAGCGGGCGCGGAAGTCTTCCATTCCCTGTTCCTGCGGTCCCTTGACGCCGCCCGCTTCGGCGCAGATCACCTTGCCTTCGCCGAGGCCGGCGCCGGCCAGGCGCGACAGCGATTCGGTGCACATGCCGTCGCCGCCCATGAACCGGGCTTCGATGCCGAGCGCCTTGAGCTGTTTCAGCATCGGTCCGGCCACCGAGTCCATCCCGCCAAAGAAGATCAGGTCCGGCTTCTTGGCCTTGATCGAGGTGAGGATGGCGGTGTAGTCGGTGGCGGTGGCGCTGGTGAATTCACGGCCGACCATGCGTACGCCCGGGCTGCGCGCACCCTTCAGGAATTCGTCGGCCACGCCCTGGCCGTAGGTGGTGCGGTCGTCGATGATGGCGATGCTCTTGACCTTCAAGGTGTCGACCGCGTACTTGCCCAGCGTGCCGCCCAGCTTGGCGTCGTTCGCCACCACGCGGAAGGCGCCCGGGAAGCGCTGCTTGGTATACACCGGCGCGGTGGTGGCCGGCGAGATCTGCGGAATGCCGGCATCGTTGTAGATTTTGGAGGCCGGCACCGTGGTGCCCGAGTTCAGGTGGCCGATCACGCCGTTGACGCGGGCGTCGACCAGCTTCTGCGCGACCGCCGTGCCTTGCTTGGGATCGGCGCCATCGTCTTCCGAGACCAGTTGCAGGGTGACCTTCTGGCCATTCAGCGTGAAGCCCCTGGCGTTGAGTTCGTCGATGGCCATGCGCGCGGCGTTCTCGTTGTCCTTGCCGAGGTGGGCGCTGGGGCCGGAGATCGGCGCCACGTGGCCGATCCTGACGACCTGCTGGGCGCTCGCGGGCGCAGCGAAAGCCAGGGCGAGGGCAGCGGCAAGGGGCATGAATTTCATGGTGACCTGCATCGTTCTCTCCAGGGAATAAGACAACAGCTCGTGGGGCCGCAATGTGTTTGCGCAGAGCAAAGGTACATGAAATTGCCGGCTTGGCAAAGCTTCATGATTTGAGAGGATGCCAGGGGTGGCAAGGCCGCACCGGACGGGTGCGGCCCCAAGGAAAGCAGTGCCAGGATGGCGCCGCGATGGCGCATAAGCCGGCGCGGATGAGCTCAGCTGGTGCGTGGTTTCAAGTGCGCCAGTTCCTGCTCGACGGCGCGCGTGACGACCTGTTCGACGGTCTGCTGCAGGCCGGCGCGCAATTCGGCCGCCAGCCTGACCACGACGTGGTCGAGCACCGGAGCGATGCCGGTGCGGATCTGGTCCTCGAGCGTGAGCTCGATGCGATCCTGCAGGCGGTCGAGCACGCGCGCGACCAGGCGTTCCTCGAGCGCCTGCCAGGCGGCGTCGTCCGGCTGCTCGGCACGCCGCGATGCGGCCGGCGGGGAGGCCTGCGGTGGCGTAGCCTGCAGCGCGGGCTGAGACGCCGGTTCCGGTTCCAGTGTCGGTTCCGGTGCCGGTATTGGCGCCGGTGCCGACGCCGGCGCTGGCCCGGGAGCAGACGAAAGTACAGGTTGTGCCTGAAGCGGCTGCTCCTGAACCGGCTGTTCCTGCGGCTGCTGTGCCTGCGGCTGTTCCAGCAACTGCTGCTCCGGCTGTTCCAGCTGTTCCAGCTGTTCCGGCAACTGCTGCTCCGGCTGTTCCAAATACTGCGGCGGCTCCAACTGCTCCAACTGCTCCGGTTGCTGCTGCGGCTGCTGAAGTTGTTCCAGCTGCAGTGGCGGCGCAATCTCCTGCAGCCGGACCATATCCAGCGCCGGCTGTCGGGCCATCTCCAGCGCAGAATCGGCCTGCGCGGAATAGCCCGGCGCGGAATTGGCCGGCACAATCAGCTCGGCCGGCTCGGCCGGCACCGTATGCACCGGCGTCCCGGTAATCACCGTCGGCAGTGGCAGCTCCGGCGTCACCTCTGCCGCGGGCGGCAGCGTTGCCTGCACGTGTGCATTCATCGCCGTGGTGTGCGGCACGGACGGCAGATGTGTCGGCTCCGACAGCAGCGGTATGTCCGCCGTTTCCGTTTGCGACACGGATGGCGCTATCGGCTCCGTGAGCACCGGCACATCCGCCGTCTCCGGCTTCGCCTGCGTCCGCAAAGGCGCCCCCGCCTTCGGCTGTGCCGGCACAAACGCCGCCGGCTGGCCCGTACCCGACCCGAAGCTCCAGACCCGCGGCTTCACTGGCACGCTGACCGCAGGCGTTGGGCTGAAATCGGGCGCCGGCGCGGGAGCAGCCGCAGCCGCATTCTCGGCCACCACCTCGGTCAGCACCGGAATGCTCTCGTCGAAGGTCGGTTCGATGCGCAGGTCGTTCATCCTTGCCCCGCCACGAAGTGGGTCAGCGGATACGATTGCCGCTTGTAGGCGACGTAGCGCGCGCGGCCGGCGGCGGCGTCCTGCTCGTCGGTGGAAATGATCTCGAACACGCGCGCGAACTGGTCGAAGCCGGCCGGGGTGCGGCGCGTCAAATTGACCAGCATGTCGCGGTGCGGCAGCTCGACGCCTTCGTCGGCAGTGACGATCACCGGCGTTTCCGGCGCCAGCGGATCGCCGGCCATCACGTGCGGGATGAAGTCGGTGCCGGACAGGGCCCACAGGGCGTCGTTCAGCTCCGTGGCCTGGGCCGGACTGTCGGCCAGCAGCACGACCTTGGCGCGCGCGGCATAAGCCTTGCGCGCCAGCCGGCATGCATAGCTGAGCTTGTCAGGAATATTGGTATGGAAATCGATCCGGGTCATTGGCAACGTGAATCAGAACTGGAAATCCGGCGGCGCATTGCCGGCCGCCGGTTGCTTGGCGCGCGGCTGCTGCCCGGCGGCTTGCGATGCCGCCTCGTCCGGCGGCATCTTCATCTGGGCGCGCACCGGCGGCGTCGGCGGCGCGGCGCCCTGGACTGTGCCGGCGGCCGGCGCCGGTGGTGCAAATTGATAGCCCGGCGGCAGCATCTGCTGGCGCGGGTAGGCGGCCGAACTCAGGGCTTCGTGCCAGGCGTCGGTCTGGTAGCCGGTCAGCTGGCGGCTGCCGACCATCAGCAGCGGCAGGTCGGTCTTGCCGCCGCTGAGGCGGCGCAGCTGCTGCTCGTCTTCCGCGGTGTTGACGGTGCGTTCCGCAAACGGGATGCCGCGCTCGCGCAGCAGGGCGCGGCCCTGGTCGCAGGCGTCGCAGCGCGCCGTGGTGTACAGCAGCACCGGGCTGGCCTGTGCGACGCGTGCCAGTTCGTAGGGCAGGGCGGGGGATGCGCCCGGGCCTGGGGCCGGGGCGCCGGTCTTGAGCACCTCGGTCTTGCCGCGCGCGGGCGGCGTATCGCCGTAATGGGTCACGCCGTGCTCATCCTTCCATTTGTAGACCTGGGCCGCGGCGCTGCCGGCCAGCGCCAGCAGGCCGATCCCCAGCAGCACCAGGGCCACGCGCTTGCCGCGGGCTGCCGGCGTGGCGCCGGGCTGTGCGCGAAGATGCTTTCGATGCCGCCTGCCATGTCGTCGTCTCATGCCGCTCTCCGCGTTCGCTTGCATACCGGCGCCGGCCGGTACGTCAACACTTAAGCCTGCATCCCGCTGTGGCGCAGCAGCGCGTCGATCTGCGGTTCACGGCCACGGAAGGCCTTGAACGATTCGAGCGCGGGCCGCGAGCCGCCCACCGACAGGATCTCCCTGTGGAAGCGCTGTCCGGTCTCGTCCAGCAACGCACCGCCGCCGGCCTCGACCGCCTCTTCGAAAGCGGCATAGGCATCCGCCGACAGCACTTCCGCCCACTTGTAGCTATAGTACCCCGCCGCGTAGCCGCCGGCAAAGATATGGCCGAACGAGTGCTGGAAACGGTTGAACGAGGGCGGCACCAGCACCGAGAACTTGCTGCGCACGTCGTCCACCAGTTCCTGCACGGTGCGCTGGCTGTTCGGGTCGAAGTCGTAGTGCAGGTGCATGTCGATCAGCGAAAACTCCACCTGGCGCAGCGTCTGCATGCCGGACTGGAAGTTCTTCGCAGCCAGCATTTTTTCATACAGTTCACGCGGCAGCGGTTCGCCGGTCTTCACGTGGCCGGTCATGCCTTGCAGCACGTCCCACTCCCAGCAGAAGTTTTCCATGAACTGCGACGGCAACTCCACCGCATCCCACTCCACGCCCGAGATGCCCGACACCGACAGTTCGTCGACTTCGGTCAGCATGTGGTGCAGGCCGTGGCCGAATTCGTGGAACAGGGTGGTCACCTCGTCGTGCGTGAACAGGGACGGTTGCAGCTTGCCGTCGCTTTCTGCCGGCGGGGTGAAGTTGCAGGTCAGGTAAGCGATCGGGGTCTGCACGATGCCGCCGGTGGCCAGCCTGCGGCCGCGCGCGTCGTCCATCCAGGCGCCCTGGCCCTTGCCCGGACGGGCATACAGGTCAAGGTAGAACTGGCCGATCAGCTGGCCATCCTTTTCGATGCGGAAGAAGCGCACGTCCGGATGCCACACCGGCGCCTCGTCCTGGGCGATGCTCACGCCGAACAGCCGGGAGATCACGCCGAACAAACCGGCCACCACCTTCGGTTCCGGGAAGTACTGCTTCACTTCCTGGGCCGAGAAAGCGTAGCGCTGCTCGCGCAGCTTTTCCGAGGCATAGGTCACGTCCCAGGCCTGCATGTCGTCGATGCCGAGTTCGTCCTTCGCAAAGGCGCGCAGCTCTTCCAGATCCTTTTCGGCGTATGGACGGGCGCGGCGCGCCAGGTCTTCCAGGAACTCGATCACGTGTTCCGGGCTCTCCGCCATCTTCGGTTCCAGCGAGACGTGGGCGAAGCTCTTGAAGTCGAGCAGCTTGGCTTCCTCGTCGCGCAGTTTCAGCAGCTGGGCGATGTTGCCGGTGTTGTCCCACTTTTCCACTTCCGAGAACACCACGCCCATTTCCGACGCCTTGGTGGCGTTGGCGCGGTAGATCTTTTCGCGCAGCGCGCGGTTGTCGGCGAACTGCAGGATCGGGAAGTAGGACGGGAAGTGCAGGCTGAACTGCCATCCGGCTTTGCCGTCGCGCTCGGCGGCGGCGCGCGCCGCGCTTTTCACGTCATCGGGCAGGCCGGCCAGCTCGGCTTCGTCTTCGACCAGCAATTTGAAATCGTTGGTCGCGTCCAGCACGTTTTCCGAGAAGCGGGTCGACAGCATGGCCTGCTGTTCCTGGATCTCGGCAAAGCGTTCCTTCTGTTTTTCTGGCAGGTCGGCGCCGCCCAGGCGGAAGTCGCGCAGCGCGTTCTCGACGATGCGCTTGCGCGCCGGGCTCAGGGTTACAAATTCCGGGCTGGCGCGCAGCGCCTTGTACTTGGCGAACAGCGCCTCGTTCTGGCCCAGTTCGGTGAAGAACTCGGTGACCTTCGGCTGGTTTTCGTTGTAGACGGCGCGCAGTTCCGGCGTGTCCATCACGTGGTTCAGGTGGTTCACCACGCCCCAGGCGCGGCCGAAGTGTTCGGTCGCTTCCTCGAGCGGGACCACGAAGCTGTCCCAGCTGACCGTGTCGGCGGGCGCTTCCAGTTGCGTCACCACGTCGCGCGCATGCGCGATCAGCTGGTCGATCGCCGGCGTGACGTGCTCGGGACGGATCAGGTCGAAGCGGGGCAAACCCGAAAAGTCGAGAAGAGGGTTGCTGCTGGTGTCGATGCTCATGGTGTTCCTTCCAAGGTCATGCGATTAATCGTGCAAATGCATCGTGCAAATGATCATGCAATACCGGGTTTCGGCGCCATGCCCGCTGCCGGCCCGGCCGGTTCCTGATGCTTGCCGAGCCTGCGTTCCGCGGACTCGACGGTGTTCATCAGCAGCATGGTGATCGTCATCGGACCGACGCCGCCCGGTACCGGCGTAATGTGCGACGCCACCTCGCGCACGCCGGCGAAATCGACGTCGCCGCACAGCTTGCCGGCGTCGTCGCGGTTCATGCCGACGTCGATCACGACCGCGCCCGGCTTGACCATGTCGGCGGTGACGGTGTTGCGGCGGCCGACGGCGGCGACGATGACGTCGGCCTGGCGGGTGTGGTAGCCCAGGTCCGGCGTCGCGCTATGGCAGATGGTGACGGTCGCGTTGGCTTGCAAGAGCAGCAAGGCCATTGGCTTGCCGACCGTGTTCGAGCGGCCGATCACGACCGCGTGCTTGCCGCGCAAGTCGAAGCCGGTCGATTCGATCAGCTTCATGCAGCCATACGGCGTGCACGGGCGGAAGCCCGGCAGGTTGGCGACCAGTTCGCCGGCCGACAGCACCGAGTAGCCGTCCACGTCCTTGGCGGTGGCGATCGCCTCGATCACCTTGGACGAATCGATGTGCTTCGGCAGCGGCATCTGCACCAGGATGCCGTGGATTGCCGGGTCCTCGTTCAGGGCTGCGATGCGCGCCAGCAGGTCCTGCTCCGAAAAGTCGGCCTCGTACTTTTCCAGCACCGAGTGGAAGCCCACTTCGCCGCAGGCCTTGACCTTGTTGCGCACGTAGACGTGGCTGGCCGGATCGTCGCCGACGATGATCACGGCCAGGCCGGGCTGGTGGCCGGCGGCGGTCAGCGTGGCGGCGCGCCTGGCGATGTCGGCGCGCAGTTGTTGGGAAAGTTGGACTCCGTCGATCAGTTGTGCTGGCATGGCAGTAGGTTCGCTGGACAAAAACGAAATTATACGGGAGCCGGTATCGCGCGCCGCCACCCGCTGTTCGTTGTCATATTTATAGACGCGCTCGCGCTCGACAAAAAGTCACATGAATGACCATTCAAGTTGCATGGAAATCACGGATTTTATGTGGCTTTCATAGATGGATTCCATATTATGAAATTGAATATCGTATTTTGAAAAACGACTGATCCACTGGTAGAATCGTCAGGCTTTATTTCAGGGATAGTCTTTTCGCCACCAAACGTCCAGGCATATTCGAAGGTCGGGTGGGGCACCAAACTCAAGGAGACGTAGTAATGTCAGCTCAACTCGACCAGTTGACGGCCCAAGCCGCCAACGACCCGGATACGCTCGAGACCAAGGAATGGCTCGACGCGCTCGAAGCGGTGATCGAATTCGAAGGCACCGACCGTGCGCACTACCTGCTGGAGCGCCTGGTCGACCTGGCGCGCCGCCGCGGCGCCAGCGTGCCGTTCTCGAGCAATACCGCGTACGTGAACACCATCCCGGCCCACCTCGAAGAACACTGCCCGGGCAACCTCGAATATGAAGAGCGCCTGCGCTCGTGGATGCGCTGGAACGCGATGGCGATGGTGGTCAAGGCCAACCGCGCCGACGGCGACCTGGGCGGCCACATCTCGTCCTTCGCCTCGCTGGCCAACATGCTGGGCATCGGCTTCAACCACTTCTGGAAGGCCCCGTCGGAAAACCACGGCGGCGACCTGCTGTACATCCAGGGCCACTCCTCGCCGGGCATCTACGCGCGCGCGTACCTGGAAGGCCGCATCTCCGAAGAGCAGCTGCTGAACTTCCGCCGCGAAGTTGACGGCAAGGGTCTGTCGTCCTACCCGCATCCGAAACTGATGCCGGACTTCTGGCAGTTCCCGACCGTCTCGATGGGCCTGGGGCCCTTGATGGCGATCTACCAGGCGCGCTTCCTGAAGTACCTGCACGCGCGCGGCATCGCCGACACCGAAGCCCGCAAGGTCTGGGTCTTCTGCGGCGACGGCGAGATGGACGAGCCGGAATCGATGGGCGCGATCGGCATGGCCGCGCGCGAAAAGCTCGACAACCTGGTCATGGTCGTCAACTGCAACCTGCAGCGCCTGGACGGTCCGGTGCGCGGCAACGGCAAGATCATCCAGGAACTGGAAGCCGACTTCCGCGGCGCCGGCTGGAACGTCGTCAAGGTCGTCTGGGGCCCGGGCTGGGACGCCCTGCTGGCCAAGGACAAGGACGGCATCCTGCAGCGCGTGATGATGGAAACCGTCGACGGCGAATACCAGAACTACAAGGCCAAGGACGGCGCCTACGTGCGCAAGCACTTCTTCGGCAAGCACCCTGAGCTGCTGAAGATGGTCGCCAACATGAGCGACGACGACATCTGGCGCCTGACCCGCGGCGGCCACGACCCGCACAAGATCTACGCCGCGTTCAAGAACGCGCAGGAGAACAAGGGTTCGCCGACTGTGCTGCTGGTGAAGACCGTCAAGGGCTTCGGCATGGGCAAGTCGGGCGAGGCGCGCAACACCGCGCACCAGACCAAGAAGCTGGACGACGAGGCCATCCGCGAAATGCGCGACCGCTTCGCGATCCCGATCCCGGACGACAAGCTGGCCGACATCCCGTTCTTCAAGCCGTCCGACGACGCGCCTGAAATGAAGTACCTGCACGAGCGCCGCCAGGCCCTCGGCGGCTACCTGCCGTCGCGCCGCGTGCAGGCCGACGAGAAGCTGACCGTGCCGGCCCTGGACACCTTCCAGGCCGTGCTGGCGCCGACCGCCGCCGGCCGCGAGATCTCGACCACGCAAGCCTACGTGCGTACCCTGACCGCGCTGCTGAAGGACCAGAGCCTGGGCCAGCGCATCGTCCCGATCCTGGTCGACGAGTCGCGTACCTTCGGCATGGAAGGCCTGTTCCGCCAGATCGGCATCTTCAACCAGCAGGGCCAGCTGTACGAACCGGTCGACAAGGACCAGGTGATGTACTACCGCGAAGACAAGGCGGGCCAGATCCTGCAGGAAGGCATCAACGAAGCGGGCGGCATGAGCTCGTGGATCGCCGCGGCGACCTCGTACTCGTCGAACAACCGCGTCATGATCCCGTTCTACACCTTCTACTCGATGTTCGGCATGCAGCGCGTGGGCGACCTGGTCTGGCTGGCCGGCGACATCCGCGCACGCGGCTTCCTGATGGGCGGCACCGCGGGACGCACCACGCTGAACGGCGAAGGCCTGCAGCACGAGGACGGCCACAGCCACATCATCGCGGCCACCGTCCCGAACTGCATCCCTTACGACCCGACCTACGCGCATGAAGTGGCGGTGATCATCCAGAACGGCCTGCACCGCATGGTGGAGAAGCAGGAGGATGTGTTCTACTACATCACCATCATGAACGAGAACTACGAGCAGCCGGGCCTGAAGCCGGGCAGCGAAGAGGGTATCCTCAAAGGTATGTACCTGCTGCAGGAAGGCGCGGCGCCCGAAGGCGACAAGTCCGCTTCGAACCGCGTCCAGCTGATGGGCTCGGGCACCATCCTGCGCGAGTCGGTGTTCGCCGCCGAACTGCTGGCCAAGGACTGGAACGTGGCCGCCGACGTCTGGTCGTGCCCGTCGCTGACGCTGCTGGCCCGCGACGGCCAGGACGCCGACCGCTGGAACCTGGTGCATCCGACCGAGGAAGCGCGCCTGCCGTACGTGACCCAGCTGCTGAAGGACACGACCGGCCCGATCGTCGCGACCACCGACTACATGCGCATGTTCGCCGAGCAGATCCGCGCCTACATCCCGAACGGCCGCACCTACAAGGTGCTGGGCACCGACGGCTTCGGCCGCTCGGATTCCCGCGTCAAGCTGCGCGAGTTCTTCGAGGTGAACCGTTACTACATCACGGTCGCCGCGCTGAAGTCGCTGGCCGATGAAGGCAAGATCCCGGCATCGACCGTGGCGGAAGCGATCGTCAAGTACGGCATCGATCCGAACAAGCCGAATCCCGTGACCCAGTAATGCCCCACCCGTCGTCCCCGCGAAGGCGGGGATCCATGCTGAGTTCCCGAAGTCGCATACGTTGCGATTTCTGTCAGCTCAGCATGGGTACCCGCTTTCGCGGGTACGACGGGCTGACAAAAAATAACGGAGCTAACACATTATGAGCATTGTGGAAGTCAAAGTCCCCGACATCGGCGACTTCAAGGAAGTGGAAGTCATCGAACTGATGGTCAAGCCGGGCGACACGATCAAGGTCGACCAGTCCTTGATCACGGTGGAATCGGACAAGGCCAGCATGGAGATCCCGTCCAGCCATGCCGGCGTCGTAAAGGAAATCAAAGTCAAGGTCGGCGACAAGGTCGCCGAAGGTTCGCTTGTGCTGGTGGTTGAAGAAACCGCCGGTGCCGGCGCCCCGGCTGCAGCCGCCGCGCCCGCCGCCGGCGAGGCGTCTGCGCCGAGCGCCCCTGCGCCGGCACCCGCGGCAGCCGCCCCGGCGGCATCAGGCGGCATCGTCGAAGTCACCGTGCCGGACATCGGCGACTTCAAGGAAGTCGAAGTCATCGAGCTGATGGTCAAGCCGGGCGACCAGATCAAGGTCGACCAGTCGCTGATCACGGTCGAATCGGACAAGGCGAGCATGGAGATCCCGTCCAGCCACGCCGGTACCGTCAAGGAAATCAAGGTCAAGGTGGGCGACAAGGTCGCCAAGGGTTCGCTGGTGCTGCTGGTCGAAGCGGCAGCCGGCGCTGCGGCAGCCGGTAGCCAGGCGCAAGCGCCGAGCGCCGCTGCGGCCCCTGCCGCAGCCGCACCGTCGGCCGCTGCCGCCGCACCGGCGCCGGCAGCCGCAGCCGCTCCGGCCGCCGCCGCGCCGGCCGGCCCGGCCCCGTCGTTCGCCAATGCCCACGCCTCGCCGTCGGTGCGCAAGTTCGCGCGCGAACTGGGCGTCGACCTGGGCAAGGTCAAGGGTAACGGTCCGAAGGGCCGCATCACCCAGCAGGACGTGCAGGCCTTCGTCAAGGGCGCACTGGCGGCCGGTCCGGTCGCAGCCCCGGCAGCCGCCGGCGCTGGCGCAGGCATCGGCGGCATCAGCCTGCTGCCGTGGCCGTCGCTCGACTTCAGCAAGTTCGGCCCGACCGAAACCCAGCCGCTGTCGCGCATCAAGAAGATCAGCGGCCCGAACCTGCACCGCAACTGGGTCATGATCCCGCACGTCACACACTTCGAAGAAGCCGACGTGACCGACCTGGAACAGTTCCGCGTCGATTCCAACGCCGCGTTCGCGAAAGCCAAGTCGCCGACCAAGCTGACCATGCTGGCCTTCGTGATCAAGGCATCGGTCGCCGCACTGAAGAAGTTCCCGGCGTTTAATGCGTCGCTGGACGAGCCGAACGGCGCGCTGATCCTGAAGCAGTACTACAACATCGGCTTCGCGGCCGACACCCCGAACGGCCTGGTGGTTCCGGTGATCAAGGACGCCGACAAGAAGTCGGTCTCGCAGATCGCCACCGAGATGGGCGAACTGTCCGCGCAGGCGCGCGACGGCAAGCTGTCGCCGGCCAACATGCAGGGCGCCACCTTCACCATCTCGTCGCTGGGCGGCATCGGCGGCACCAACTTCACGCCGATCATCAACGCGCCGGAAGTGGCCATCCTGGGCCTGTCCAAGTCGGCGATGAAGCCGGTGTGGGACGGTTCCACCTTCCAGCCGCGCCTGATGCAGCCGCTGGCCTTGTCCTACGACCACCGCGTGATCGACGGCGCCGGCGCCGCCCGCTTCGCGGCCTACCTGGCCGACGTGCTGGCCGACCTGCGCAAGACGCTGCTGTAAGGAGCCGACCACTATGAGCACCGTAGAAGTCAAAGTCCCGAACATCGGCGATTTCAAGGACGTCGAGATCATCGAACTGATGGTCAAGCCGGGCGACACCATCAAGGTCGACCAGTCGCTGATCACCGTCGAATCCGACAAGGCCAGCATGGAGATCCCCTCGACCCACGCCGGCGTCGTGCAGGAACTGAAGGTCAAGGTCGGCGACAAGGTGAACGAAGGTTCGCTGCTGCTGACCGTAAGTGAGGAAGCCACCTCCGGCGCCACCGCTCCCGCGGGTGCGCCTGCGCCGGCCGGCGCAGCGGGCGACAAGCCGGCCGCCCAGATCGGCGCGCAGGCTGCCGCTCCGACCGCCGCCGCCGGTCCGACCGATTCGTACGCACCGGCCCACAAGGCCGACGCCGCCGCGCCGAACGCGGTGCCGGCGCCGAATGCGGCCAGCTATAGCGGCCCTGTCGACGTCGAATGCGAAATGATGGTGCTGGGCGCGGGTCCGGGCGGCTACTCGGCCGCCTTCCGCTCGGCGGATATCGGCATGAACACCGTGCTGGTCGAGAAGTACGCGACCCTGGGCGGCGTCTGCCTGAACGTGGGCTGCATCCCGTCCAAGGCGCTGCTGCACGTGGCGCACATCATGGACGAGACGGCGCACATGAGCGACATCGGCGTCTCCTTCGCCAAGCCGGACGTCGACATCGACAAGCTGCGCGCCTACAAGGACAAGGTCATCAAGACCATGACCGGCGGCCTGGCCGGCATGGCCAAGGGCCGCAAGGTGACGGTGGTGCAGGGCGTAGGTAAATTCCTGAGCCCGAACCACATCGAAGTCACCGATGCCGAAGGCGGCAAGAAGGTCGTCGCCTTCCAGAAGGCGATCATCGCGGCCGGTTCCTCGGTCGTGAAGCTGCCCTTCGTGCCGGAAGACCCGCGCATCGTCGATTCGACCGGCGCGCTGGAACTGCGCCAGGTACCGAAGCGCATGCTGGTCATCGGCGGCGGCATCATCGGCCTGGAAATGGCGACCGTGTACTCGACCCTGGGTGCGCGCATCGACGTGGTCGAGATGATGGACGGCCTGATGCAGGGCGCGGACCGCGAGGCCGTCAAGGTCTGGCAGAAGTTCAACGCGCACCGCTTCGACAACATCATGTTGAAGACCAAGACCGTCGGCGTGGAAGCGCTGCCGGAAGGGATCAAGGTCACGTTCGAATCGGCCGAGGAAGGCAAGGCCGCACCGGAGCCGCAGACCTACGACCTGGTGCTGGTGGCCGTCGGCCGCAGCCCGAACGGCAAGAAGATCGGCGCCGAGGCTGCCGGCGTGGCGGTGACCGACCGCGGCTTCATCGGCGTGGATGGCCAGATGCGCACCAACGTGCCGCACATCTTCGCCATCGGCGACCTGGTCGGCCAGCCAATGCTGGCGCACAAGGCCGTGCATGAAGCCCACGTGGCTGCGGAAGCGGCGCACGGCGAGAAGGCCTTCTTCGATGCCAAGGTGATCCCGTCGGTGGCCTACACCGATCCGGAAGTGGCGTGGGTCGGCCTGACCGAGGAAGAAGCCAAGGCCAAGGGCGTCAAGGTCGAGAAGGGCCATTTCCCATGGGCCGCCTCGGGCCGTGCCGTGGCCAACGGCCGCTCGGAAGGCTTCACCAAGCTGCTGTTCGACGCCGAGACCCACCGCATCATCGGCGGCACCATCGTCGGCACCAGCGCCGGCGACATGATCGGCGAAGTGGCGCTGGCGATCGAGATGGGCGCGGATGGCGTCGACATCGGCAAGACCATCCACCCGCACCCGACGCTGGGCGAGTCGATCGGCATGGCGGCGGAAGTCTACAAGGGCGTCTGCACCGATCTGCCGCCGGTGCGCAAGCGTTGATCTTGTAGAGCGTTGGATTGAAAACCGGGACCTTGTGTCCCGGTTTTTTTGTTAGCTCGTCGTTCCTGGCTTTGCAATCAGCTCGCGAATCCTCGCCGCCAGCGTCTCCACCGGAAACGGTTTCGTCAGCACCGACATCCCCTGTTCCAGCTGCCCGTTCCTGAGCAGCGCCGTCTCGGCAAACCCCGTGATGAACAGCACTTTCAAACCCGGCCGCTGCACGCGCGCCGCGTCCGCCATCTGGCGTCCGTTCATCATGCCCGGCAGGCCGACGTCGGTGACCAGTAAATCGATGCGCGCCCTGGACTGCAGCACCTTCAGGCCGCCGGCGCCGTCCGCGGCTTCGATGGCGGTGTAGCCCAGGTCGTGCAGCACGTCGGTCACCAGCATCCGTACCGCCGGCTCGTCGTCCACCACCAGCACGGTCTCGCCGGCGCCCGCCACCGGCGCCAGCTGCGCCTGCGCGGGGGCATCGTCGCCGGCGGCTTCGCCGCGGTGGCGCGGCAGGTAGATGCAGACCCGCGTGCCTTCGCCCACGGTCGAATCGATGCGCACCTGGCCGCCGGACTGCTGGGTGAAGCCGTAGATCATCGACAGGCCCAGCCCCGTGCCCTGGCCCAGCGGTTTCGTGGTGAAGAAGGGATCGAAGGCCTTGGCGATCACGTCCGGCGGCATGCCGGTGCCGGTATCGGACACGCACAGCGCGATGTACTGGCCCTCGGGCAGGTCGAGCCTCTTGGCCTGGTGCGGCCCGATCGCGCAATTGGCGGTCTCGATGACGATGCGGCCGCCGTCCGGCATGGCGTCGCGCGCGTTGATGCACAGGTTCAGCAGCGCGTTTTCGAGCTGCGAGGTGTCCACCAGCGTCGGCCACAGGCCGGCTTCGCCGCTGGTCTCGACCTGCACGCCGGGGCCGACCGTGCGCCGAATCATTTCCAGCAGGCCGCCGACCAGCGTGTTGACGTCGGTGGCGCGCGGCGCCAGCGTCTGGCGCCGCGAGAACGCCAGCAGCCGGTGGGTCAGCGCCGCCGCGCGCCGGGTCGCCCCCATCGCCACGTTCATGTAGCGCTCGATGTCGCTGGTGCGGTCCTTGGCCAGGCGCATCTTCATCAGCTCCAGGCTGCCCGAGATGCCGGCCAGCAGGTTGTTGAAGTCGTGCGCCAGGCCGCCGGTGAGCTGGCCAACCGCTTCCATCTTCTGCGCCTGGCGCAGCTGTTCCTGCGCGTGTTCCAGTTCGGCCTGGCGTTCGCGCTCGACGGTGATATCGCGCCCGGTGGCATAGGTGAGGTCGCCGTCGGGTGCGGCGGCCCAGGAAATCCAGCGCAGCGAGCCGTCCTTGTGGCGGTAGCGGTTGACGATACGTGGTGCGCCGCCCTGCGCCGCCTCGACGTAGGCATCGACCGTCTGCGCATGGTCGTCCTCGACCACGAACTCGTTGGTGTGATGCCCCACCAGTTCTTCCGGCGCATAGCCGAGCAGGCGTGTCCAGGCCGGGTTCACGCGCTGGAATACACCGTCGAAGTCGAGCACCAGCAGCAAATCGGGCGAGGTGTTCCACATGCGGTCGCGTTCGGCCGTGCGCGCCGCCAGCGCCGCCTCGGCTTCCTTCTCGAAGCTGATGTCGCGCGCCGAGCAGTACACCTTGCCGTCGTCCGGCACCGCCACCCACGACAGCCAGCGCCAGCCGCCGGCCTTGTGGCGGTAGCGGTTCTCGAAGCGCAGCGCCGGCAGGCTGTGCTTCACCAGGCCATCCCAGGCAGCCTGGGTCTTGTCCACGTCGTCCGGGTGGATCAGCTCGAGGAAGGGCGTGCTGGCCAGGTCGTCCTCGCTCCAGCCGAGCGTGGCCGCCCATGCCGGGTTGGACGCCTCGAAGCGGCCATCCGCATTCAGCACCGCCAGGATGTCGGGGCTGAGCTGCCAGGTGCGCCCGCGCGCCAGTGCCCGGGCGATGACTTTCTGTTCGAGTTCGGCGTTCAGGGCGCGCAGTTTCAGGATCGCCTGGTCGCGTTCGGCCTCGACCGCGCGCCGGCTCTCCACGTCGATCAGCACGCCCGGGAAGTACAGGCCAATCCCATCCGGTCCCAGGTCGACCCGGCCGTTGGCCTCTATCCAGTAATAGCGGCCGTCGGCGCGCCGCACCCGGTACTGGTGCGCATAATGGCCGCCGCGCACGCGCACCTCGTTGATGGCGGCGGCCAGGCCTTCCTGGTCGTCGGGATGCACGTTCGCCACCACCTGCGCCAGACTCAGGCCGTCGCGGCCCAGGGCCGGGTCCAGGCCGAAGGCGCGCGCGAAGGCTTCGTCGACGGTGAAGCGGTCGCTCGGCAAGTCCCAGAACCAGGTGCCGATGATCGCGCCCGCCGCCAGCGCCAGCTGCACGCGCTCGGCGTTCTCGCGCGCCGCCGCCTCGCTCTTGCGCAGCGCCGCTTCGCTGGCGGCGCGCCGCTCGCGCGCCAGCACCGCTTCCGTGGTCTCGATGCAGGTGCACAGCAGGCCGAGGATCGGACCGTCGCCGTCGCGCAGCGGCGCATACGAATAGGTGAACCAGGTGTTTTCGGGATAACCCTTGCGCCACATGACAAGCGGCAGGTCTTCCATCATGAAGCTCTCGCCCTCGACCAGCGTGCGGTGCACCAGCGGCGCCAGCACATCCCAGATTTCCGGCCACACTTCGCGGAACGGCAGGCCGATGGCCCCCGGGTGCTTGTCGTGCAGGACGCCCGCGTAGCCGTCGTTGTAGAGGGTGATCTGTTCCGGTCCCCAGACGATGAAGGCGGGGAAGGCCGACGCCAGCACGACGTTCAGCGTCGCGCGCAGGGTCTCGGACCAGGTGTCGATCGGGCCGAGCGGCGAGGCGGACCAGTCACGCGTGCGGATCGCCGCGCCGGTCGCGCCGCCGCCGACAGGAAACTTGAGTATGGGCATTGCGCCATTATGGCATCATTGTCCATCCGCCGTACCCAGCGCAGCCTCCGTCCGCGCCGCCTGCCGAGTGCGCCGGCGCCCGCCGAACAGCTTGCCGACGGCGATATAAAACATCGGAATCATCAGGGTGGCAACGAAGGTGGCGGCCAGCATCCCGCCCACCACCCCGGTGCCGATCGCGTGCTGGCTGGCGGCGCCGGCCCCGCGCGCCAGCACCAGCGGCAGCACGCCGAGCACGAAGGCCATCGAGGTCATCAAGATCGGCCGGATGCGCATGTGCGCCGCCTCGAAGGCGGCCTGGTGCGCGCTGGCGCCTTCGGCCTGGCGCGTGTGCGCGAACTCGGCCAGCAGGATTGCGTTCTTGGCCGACAGGCCGATCGTGACCAGCAGGCCGACCTGGAAGTAGACGTCGTTGGACAGGCCGCGCGCCATCGTCGCCAGCAGCGCGCCCAGCGCCCCGATCGGCACCACCATGATCACGGCGACGGGGATCGACCAGCTTTCGTACAGCGCCGCCAGGCCGAGGAACACCACCACGATCGACAGCGCGTACAGCAGCGGCGCCTGGCTGCTCGATCGCTGCTGCTGCCAGGAGGTGCCGGTCCATTCGTAGCCAATGCCGGCCGGGAGCTTGCGCGCCAGCTCTTCCATGACCGCCATCGCCTGGCCCGAACTGTAGCCGGGCGCGCCCTGGCCCAGGATCTCCATCGCCTCGACGCCGTTGTAGCGCTGCAGCTGGGACGGCGCCTGGATCCAGCGGCTGCTGGCGAGCGCGCTGAACGGCACCATCGCGCCATCGACGCCGCGCACGTACAGCCGGCCCAGGTCGCCCGGCGCCATGCGGAACGGCGCGTCGGCCTGCACGTAGACGCGCTTGATGCGGTTGTCGACGTCGAGGAAGTTGTTGACGTAGCGCGAGCCCCAGGCGATCGAGAAGGCCTGGTCGATGTCGGCCGGATCGACGCCAAAGGCGCCGGCCTTGTCGCGGTCGACGTCGACCTTGAAGCCGGGCCTGTCGGCCACGCCGTTGTAGCGCACCAGGGCCAGCGCCGGATGACGGCGCGCTTCGCCCAGCAACTGGTCGCGCGCCCTTGCCAGCGCTTCGTGGCCGACGCCGGCGCGGTCGACCAGTTCGAAGTCGAAGCCGGCGGCGTTGCCCAGGCCGCGGATCGGCGGCGGGCTGGTGGGGAAGACGACCGCCAGGTTGCTGGCGCCGAAGCGCTGCGTGATGTGCTGCGACAGCGCCTCCACGCTCAGGGACGGATCGCTGCGTTCGTCCCAGTCCTTCAGGCGCACGAACAGCTGGCCCTGGCTCTGGCCGCGGCCGGCGTTGTTGCTGCCGTTGACCGTGAACGCGGCCGTGACCATGCCGGACTCCTTGCGCCGCAGGTAGTCGCTGATCGCGTCCAGCACCTGGCCGGTGCGCGCCTGCGGGGTGCCGGCCGGGGTCTGCACCTGCACGAACATGTAGCCCTGGTCCTCGTTGGGCAGGAAGGAGGTGGGCAGGCGCGCGAACAGCAGGCCGACCGCCGCCACGATGGCCGCGTACACCAGCATCCAGCGCAGCGACCGCGCCGCGATGCTCCGCGTGTGGCGCACGTAGCGTTCGCGGGTGCGCTCGAACGTGCGGTTGAACCAGCCGAAGAAGCCGGTCTTGCGCTCGGCAGAGTCACGCAGCATCGTGGCGCACAGCGCCGGCGTGAGCGACAGCGCGACGAACACCGACAGCAGCATCGAGGCCACGATGGTCAGCGCGAACTGGCGGTAGATCGCGCCCACGGTGCCGGGCGAGAACGCGACCGGCACGAACACCGCGCACAGCACCATCGCCACGCCCACCAGCGCGCTGCCGATCTGTTCCATCGCCTTGCGCGTGGCTTCCACTGCCGGCAAGCCTTCCTCGCGCATGATGCGCTCGACGTTCTCGACCACCACGATGGCATCGTCCACCAGCAGGCCGATCGCCAGCACCAGGCCGAACATCGACAGCGTGTTGATCGTGAACCCGAGCGCCGCCATCAGCCCGAAGGTGCCGAGCAGGACCACCGGCACCGTGATCGACGGGATCAGGGTGGCGCGCAGGTTCTGCATGAACAGATACATCACCAGCACCACCAGCGCGATCCCTTCCAGCAGGGTCTTGACCACTTCCTCGATCGAGATGCGAATAAAAGGGGTGACGTCGTTCGGGTACACCACCTCCAGCCCGGGCGGGAACACCGGCTGCAGTTCGCGGATGCGCGCGCGGATCGCCGCAGCCGTGTCGAGCGCGTTGGCGCCCGGGGCCAGCTGGATGCCGATGCCGGAGGCCGGCTCGCCGTTGTACTTGTTGTCGACGTTGAAGTTCTCGGCGCCGCGCACGATGCGCGCCACATCGCGCAGCAGCACCAGGCCGCCGCTCTGCTGCGCCTTCAGCACCACGCTGCCGAAGTCGTCCGGCGTGCGCAGCAGCGTCGATTCGGTGATGGTGGCGGCCAGCGGCTGGTCCGCCGTAGCCGGCGTGCCGCCGATCTGGCCGGCCGCCACCTGCACGTTCTGCCCCTGCAGGGCGCTGGTGACGTCGGACGGCGTCAATGCGAACGAATTCAGCTTCGACAAATCGAGCCAGATGCGCATCGCGTACTGGCTGCCGAACACGTTCAAATTGCCGACGCCGTTGATGCGGCTGAGCGGGTCCTGGATGGTGGAGGCGACGAAGTCGGCGATGTCGAACTTGCTCATGCGGTGGTCGCGCGAGACGAAGCCGACCACCATCAAAAAGGCGCTGGTCGACTTGGTCACGCGCACGCCGGTCTGCTGGACCTGGGACGGCAGCAGCGGCAGGGCCAGCTGCAGCTTGTTCTGCACCTGCACCTGGGCGATGTCGGGATCGGTGCCGGCGGCGAAGGTGAGCGTGGTGGTCGACTGGCCGGTATCGTCGCTGGTCGAGGCCATGTAGACCAGGTTGTCGATCCCGCTCATCTGCTGCTCGATCACCTGCACCACGGTGTTCTGCATGGTCGAGGCCGAGGCGCCGGCATAGCTGGCGTTGATCTGGACCGTGGGCGGCGCGATCGGCGGGAACTGCTCGATCGGCAGCGTGCGGATCGACAGGCCGCCGGCCAGCATGATGAGCAGGGCGATGACGATGGCAAAGATCGGGCGTGCAATGAAGAATTTCGGCATGGCGGTCCTTTTGTGTTGGACCGCCAGGTGGGCGCGAAGTGTCCGGCCAGTGTCTGGCCGTGTCCGATTGGCGTGGTCTTTTGCGGCACAGGGTGATTACTGCTCTAATACCGTTTTAATGCCGTCGTTCCCGCGGAGGCGGGAACCCAAGGAGAAACAATATGACCATCGCCTTCCTCGGCTTAGGCAGCATGGGCCATCACATGGCCGCCAACCTGCTGCGCTCGGGCCAGATCCTGCACGTCTGGAACCGCAGCCCGGCACCTGTGCAAGCCCTGGCGCAACTGGGCGCGAAACCGGCCGCCACGCCCGCCGAGTGCGGCATCGCCGACATCGTCTTCACCATGCTGTCCGACGACGCCGCCACCCGCGCCGTCATGCTCGACGGCGGCGTGCTGGACGCGATGGTGCCAGGCAGCATCCACGTCAACATGGCCACCGTCTCGGTCGGGTTCGCGCGCGAGATGGCGGCGCTGCACATCGAAAAAGGCGTCGGCTACGTGGCGGCGCCGGTACTGGGCCGGGTCGACGTGGCCCAGGCCGGCAAGCTGAACATCCTGGCCGGCGGCAGCGACGAGCTGGTCGCCCGGGTGCAGCCGCTGCTGGATCTGATGGGCCAGAAGACCTGGCGCTTCGGTGAATCTCCGGAGCAGGCCAATGCCGTCAAGCTGGCTTGCAACCTGACCCTGGCCTGCGCCATCGAGGCGATCGGCGAAGGCGCCGCGCTGACCGGCGCGCACGGCATCCCGGCGGCCAGTTTCGTGGACCTGATCACGAGTACCCTGTTTGCCGGGGCGCCGGTGTACAAGGGCTATGGCGGGATGATCGCGGAGCGGCGCTACAGCCCGGCGGGATTCAAGCTGTCGCTGGGGCAGAAGGACGTGCGGCTGGCGGTGGAGGCGGGGCGGGAGAAGGGTGTGGCGCTGGCGTTCGGGGATGCGCTGCAGGCCGTGCTACGGGAGGCGGTGGAGCATGGGGATGCCGACCTGGACCTGGCGGCGCTGGGAAAGAATGCGGCGCGGCGCGGCGGATCGGCCTGAGGAAGCGGGTGCGGCTGCCATGCGGCTCGTGGCCGCGACGGCCGAGCCGGCCGCCAGGGGCGGCGCGGTGGTGCAGCAGGTGGTCGAGACGATGGGCGCCATCAGCGACAGCTCGCGCAGGATCTCGGACATCATCGGCGCGTTCGCCTGCGCCGGTGCGTTAAGACCGGGCGCTGGAAATGGAAAACGCCGTGGGCAGTTGCATGCCCGCGGCGTTTTCACATCGGCGGCGCTAACGCTCAGGGCTGCGGATTCCACCCGGCGCCACCGCCATACGCCGCGAACACCTTGGCCCGGTTCGCGAACCTTGCCGCAACCTCGGATTCGCTCAGCAGGTAACCGCCCACGCGCAGGCGCAGGTCGATCGGCGTGCCGTCCAGCGTGGTGGTGCCGTACTCGCGCCAGCCGGCCGCGGCGCTCGGCACGGTCGGATTCGGCGCCGGCTGGCCGTTCACGCCCAGGCCGGCCCAGCCGGCGGGCGCCACGTGCGCGTCCATCCTGCAGTCGACGAAGGCGATGTTGTCCCAGCTTGCGGTGCCGCCCGGGCTGCGCGCCAGCCAGGTGGCGCCGGCGGGCACGTCGCCGTGGTTCGGGCCGGGGCCGGGGCCGTGGGTCAGGCGGCTGTTGAGGAAGACGTAGCCGATGTCGCTGGCGACCGGCACGCGCGCCTGCAGCACGTAGCCGCCGCTGCTGGCGTTGGCGCTGTCGCCCACGCTGCGGATCTCGCTGTCCTCGAACAGCGCCGCGTGGCTGCTGCCCCAGATGAAGTCGACGTTGCCCGCCACCAGCGTGTTGTAGAACCAGGCCCAGCCCTTCAGGTTCAAGGTGTCCTGCTCGCTGTAGAAGCTGGCGTTTTTGGCCACCAGGCGCGTATCGCTGTTGAAGTACAGGGTTTCGGCCTGGCCCGAGATCGACGGCGAGCGGATGGTGGTGTTGTTCAGGCTCAGGGTGTCGAGCACCAGCATGTCCGAACCTTCGACCAGCATCAGCGCGCGCCCGCCGGCCGGGGAGCCCGCCACCGTGGGCGACTGGCTGGCGCCGGTGCCCGGGTTCAGGGTCTCGTTGTTGGTGTAGCGGATCACGACGCCGTCGCGGCTTTCGCCCTTGATCGTCAGGTTGTCCTTCCCGTTGAGGAACAGCAGTTCGTCATAGGCGCCGTTCCTGACGTTGACCGTCACCGGCGCGGTCTTGGCGAACTTCTGCATCGCGTAGTTGAGCGCACCCTGCACCGTGCGGAAGTCGGCGTCGCCGTCATCGTCGACAGTGACCGTGCTGGCGCTCGGCGCGCCCGCCTTGGTCGTGAACGACCAGCCGCCCAGCTTGCCGATGCCGACGAACGGCAGGCCCTTCAGGGTGGTGTTGGTGAACACGCCGTCGGCGATGGCGACATAGTATTCGGTGCCGTATTCCAGCTTGTTGCCGTGCGGGGTGATGATGGCGGTATTGCCGTCGATGCGGATCGGCGCGGTGTTCACGCGCCGCACCAGCGCCTGGCCGGGATAGCCGAGCGCATCGGTTTCGCCGCTCGTGCGGATCACGTCCACCAGCGCATCGTCGGCCTTGCGGAAGATGCGGATGCTGCCGACCGTGCCGAGGGTCGGCGGGCGGTCGAAGGTCAGCTTCAGCGCGCTGTCGACATGGACCGCGCCGGCCTGCGCGGCCGGGCTGGCGGCGCCCTGCAGCGGGTAGACCTGGGTCGGCTGCACGAATTGCGCGGCCACGGTGGCGGCGATGGTGCGCGTCAGCGCCGGGTCCGAACCGCTGGTGAAGACGATGCTGGCCGTGCCCTGGGACAGCGGCGTCAAGGTCACGCGGTTGCCGCTGGTGGTCGCGCTGACCACGCCCGGATTGCTGGACGCGGCCGTGAAGCTGTCGGCGGTGCCGTCGGCGGTAACGGCGGTGACGGCGATCGCCAAGGGCGCGTCGCCGGCTTCCGCGGTGTAGGTGAGCGGCGCCGGATCGAGCGTCAGCTGCACCGGCTTCTGGCGCGGGTCGCCCACGCGCACGTCGTCGATCTGGAACGACTTGTTTGCCGTGTACAGGCCGATCAAACCGCGCTGCGTGAACGACGCGTCGGTCACCGAGCCCAGGTTGCGGCCGTCCAGGTAGACGGTCAATGTGCCGCCGATCATCTCGAAGCGCACCGTGTAGAACTGCGCGTCCATCGCGATCGGCATCCTCACCTGTTTCGGGCGGCTGAGCGAGCCGGCCAGCATCTTGGCGATCTCGACCTGCGTGCTGCTGGTGCTGTTCTGGACGTTCAGGCCGGCGCCGTACCAGTTGTTGGCGTCGACGTAGCGCGTGACCAGGTACAGCAGCTTGTTGCCGGTGGTGCCGTTGGTCATCGGGCGGATGCGCGCCTCGACGTAGTAGTCGTTCGAGGCCACGCCGGTGAACGCCTCGGGCTTGACCAGCGCCAGTACGCCGCCGGTGCTGGCCGCCGTGTACTGCAGCACCTTGCTGGCGCTGCCGGCCGCTTCCTCGACCACGCGGAAGCTGCCGTTCGGTCCCGCCACCGGCAGCAGGTTCCACTTGCCAGCCGTGCCATCCTGGAAGTCGTCGCAGAAGTACAGGCCCGTGGTTGGGCAATTCAGGCTGGGGCCGGTGTCGACCGTGACCGGGCCGGTGCCCGTGATCGCCGTGGTCAGCTTGCCGCCGCCGGCCTGGGCCAGCGCATTGGCCTTGACCAGCGCCGCCGGCCGCGCCGTATAGGCGTAGGGCGGCGTGAAGGTCGGAGCGGTGGCCAGCGCGCACGTTCCCAGCGCCGCGCCGTTCAGCAGCGAGCCGCTGTCCCTGAAGGCGCCGGCAGTGGCGTCGCCGGGGTTCCTGACGATGGCGTCGCAGTTGGCGGCGCCGGCGATCTCGAACACGTTGGCGTTCGACAGGATCTTCGCACTGGTGCCGGCGCCGACGCTGTAGCTGTTGCGGTAGACGTCGGCCGTCTTGCTGCCCACGTAGTAATTGTTGAACAGGTGGACCTGGCCGAAGCGCACCCGCGGCGCGCGCGACTGGATCGCGCGGAACACGTTGTTGCTGAAGGTGACGCGCAGCTTGCCTTCGTCGCCGGTGGCCGAGCTGCCGGAGCCGATCAGGTTGTTCTTGTCGTGCTCGCCGAACACGTTGTACGACACCGTCACGTAGTCCGAGGCGTTGGTGATGTCGACCGCGCCGTCGTGGCACTGCTTCACGTGGCCGTTCTCGACCGGCAGATAGTTATCCGTCACCGGGGCGTCGGTGAAGGAATTATGGTCGATCCAGACGTGGTCCGAGTTCGAGACACCGATCGCGTCGTAGGCCGCGTTCCAGTTGCCGGTGGCGCCATCAAGCGGATCCCATTGCGGCTCGACGTCGCACGGGTTCACGATTTTCAGGTTGCGGATGATGATTTGCGAGACGTTGGACAGCACGATGTGGCCATTGACCAGGCCGGCATTCGCGCCGTCGCCGATCAGGGTGGTGTTGCTCTTGAGGCGGATGGCGCCGCGCGCCGACTGGTCCGCCGTGCCGGTGTAGGGCCGGCCCTCGGTCATGTCGATGCTGCCGGTCAGCTTGATGATCTTCGGCGTGGCGCCGCCGTTGGCGATCGCGGCCAGCAGCTGGGCGCGGTTGGCGACCGTGTAGATCTGCGCGCTGACGGCGTTCGATCCGCCGACGGTGCCGCCGCCCTGGCTGGCCCAGCCGTCGAGCGGGGCGGTGGCGCGCGCCGCGTCCACCGTGGCGCCGTGGACCGCATGCGGTGCGGCGCCCAGCGCGCCCGCGAGCAGGGCCGCCAGGCGCAGGGAGGCCTTGAGATTCGGGAGTCTCATCGAAATTCTCCTGGAAAGGTGAATGGTGCTCAGGCGCGGTGGGCTGCGGCGCGGAGGGCAACGGCGGCGCGGCGTGTGCGGCGGCTCGCGGCCAGGCCAAGGGCGCCGGCCAGCAGCAGGGCGGCGCCTGCCGGCTCGGGCACGTCCGCATCCGCGGTGCCGATCCGGGCGGTGATGCTGGCGAAGTCGCCGTTCCAGGTGAGGCGGCTCAGGTCCAGGCCGATGCTGTGGCCGTCCAGTACGGACAGACCGGGCACGCCCTCGACCATGCTGCCGTCGACCAGCGTGAAGCTGGTGATCGAAGCCGCCAGGGTGGCGCCGAAATCGAAGCGGAAGCGGTAATCGGCGTCGCTGGATGCCGGCATGTTGTTGTAGATGGTCAAGAGGCCGGTGCGCGAGAAATCGAAGCCGAACAGGTAGTCGCCGCTCAGGAATTCGACGCCGCTGTCGAGCGGGTCGAGCCCCGTGACATTGCTGCCGGCTTCAGGCGCGAAGTTGTGGTCGAGCCCGAGCATGCCGTCGGGGGCGCCCTGGTAGGTGGCGGTGATGACGGCCTGGTCCAGGGAAAGGGGTGCCGCGTGTGCCTGGCCGGCAGCGAGGGCTGCCAGGACCAGGGTCTCCATGATTATCGTTTTCATTATGTAGCCCAGATAGGGTTATGTTGCCGGGTGGCGTGGGAATGCGCGAAGCGGTGCCTGCCGCCCGCAGGCGGACAGGAGCGGGAATGTTAGCACGGAGATATTGAAATTGGTCCAGCCAATTAATGCGTTCTGTATCTTTTTATGAACGGTTCATGGATATTGGTCTGGCCAGTTTATGCAGTGTGGATGGTCACATCTGCTTGAACACATCCGCATAATTCCGGCTCACCACCAGTTCCTCGGGCCGGCCCTTGAGCCGTACCAGCAGCCGCCCGCGAAAATCGGTGCGGGTGCCGGCCACGTGGCGTGCGGCGACGATCACGCCGCGGTGGATCTGCCAGAACTGCTGCGCATCGAGCTGTTCGCGCAACTGGCGCAATGGGGTGCGGATCAGGTGCTCGCCGTCGGCCACGAACACGCTGGTGTACTTGTCGTTGCTCTGGAAGTAGATCACTTCGTCGACCGCGATCAGGCGTGTCTCCTGGCCCTGTGCGGCGCGGATCCATTGCAGCGGGGCGGGCGCGGCCGGGGCCGCTAGCGGCGCCAGGGCCGCCGCATCCGGCGTCGCGGCGGCGCCGAGCGGCACGCCCAGCTGGCGCAGCAGGCTGGCCAGCGCGGCGGCCGTGGCCGGATCCTGCGCCGCAGCCAGGGTGGGCGCGGCCGCAGGCATGGTGCCGCCCGTCCCGGCCAGCGCTTCCTGCAGCCGCGCCACGGTGCGCTGCAGGCGCTCCAGGCGGATCGGCTTGAGCAGGTAGTCGAAGGCGGCATGCTCGAAGGCTTGCAGCGCATAGTGCTCGTGCGCGGTGGTGAACACCACGCGTGGCGCCGGCGCGGACGGGTGGGCGTCGGAAAACAGGCGCGCCGCCAGGTCCAGGCCGTTCAGGCCGGGCATCTGGATGTCGAGGAACACCACGTCCGGCGCCAGCTCGTCGACCAGGCGCAGCGCCTTCAGCCCGTTGGCGGCGCGTCCGGCGATGCGCAGCGCCGGCCAGGCCAGCGCCAGTTGTTCGGCAAGGTAGTCGAGCAGGTGCGGTTCGTCGTCGGCGATCAGGGCGCGGATGGGTTCGATGATGGCACCGCAGGCAGGGAAGATGGCAGGGCGGAAGACGTTACGGGCAGCAGCAGGCGCGAGGTCACGCCGCCATGCTGGTTTTCCAATAATTGTACCTGGGCCGCGCCGTGCAGGCTGCGCAGCCGGTCGCGCAGGTTGGCCAGGCCGACACCGCCGCCGGGCCGCGGGGTGGCCTGGCCTGTGGCCAGGCCCGCCCCATCGTCGCTGACTTCGATGCGCAGCAGTTCCCCGGCCAGCCCGGCGCGGATCACGATCTCGCCGCCCGCCACCTTGGGCTCGATCCCGTGCATGACCGCGTTCTCGACCAGCGGCTGCACCAGCATCGGCGCCAGCGGCAGCGCGCGGCAGGCCGCGTCGGCCTCGATGCGGTAGCGCAGGCGGCTGCCCAGGCGCACCGCCAGCACGTCGAGGTAGGCGCCGGCCAGGTCCAGCTCCGCGCCCACGCTGGCCTGGTCGGCGCGGCTGGCCGACAGACTGGCGCGCAGGAAGTCGATCAGGCGTTCCAGCATGTGGCGCGCCCTGGCCGGATCGCTGCCGATCAGGCTGACCACATTGGCCAGCGTGTTGTACAGGAAGTGCGGCTCGATCTGGGCCTGCAGCGCGCGCAGGCGGGCTTCGGCCAGCAGGCGGTTGGCTTCGGCGATGCGTTCCTGCTGGATCGCCGCCAGTTTCTCGCGCACCAGGCGTTTTTCGACCAGCGAAAACACGCCCGCCATCGCCAGCGCGACCCCTATGCCGATGGGCACGATCCGCGCCATGCTGCCGAGCTTGGGCTGGAGCAGGGAATGGCCGTCGAGCAGCGCCTTCGATGCCAGGATGCCGAACTCGACGCAGCAGACCATCATCAGTATCAGGCCGGCCAGCACGGGCCAGTGGCGCCGCTGCGCGGCATCGGCCGGCCGCAAGCGCCGTATCACGGCATGACCGGCATGGATGGGAAAGCCGATCAGGTTGGCGGTCAACAGCGTTTCCCCCAGCAGCGCCGCCGATGGCGCCGCGCCGCCCAGCACGATCATGTACAGCGTGAGTCCGAGCCCGATCAGGCAGTTCCACAATCCGGTGTAGAGCAGGTTGCGCAGGGGCGAGGGCCGCCAGCGGCGAAACAGCGGAATCTGTTCCAGCGGATGGGGCGGAAAGCTGGTCGGGTCGGCGGACATGGGGCGTGTCATATTATTAGATAGCCAAGAAATTACCATGAAAGCAATGCGGTGTGCGATAAGGCAAGCGCGCCAGCGCCAGCGGCCCGGCGCCCACGCGGGCCGCGTCGAACACGCTCAATACGCCGACGCCGGCGCGCGTGTCCTGGGCCACGCCGACCAGATAGCCATCGCGCTCGCCGCGCGCATCGATCGGACTGGACGCGCGCGGCACCAGCACGTGTTCTTCCACGCGCCAGCCGGGACCGAAGCGCCAGCTGTCGGCGCGGCCGCTGTCGACGTCCATCACGTTCACGGTGTCGAGCGTGAGCGAGGTGTTGCGGCGGTCGCTGGAGAGCAAGGCCAGGCGGCGGTGGCGCCGGCCCACCACCTGCGGCATCACGCGTGGGAACTCGGCGCCGTCGAGCAGGCGCACGGTCGAGGCGCGGCCGTTCGCATGGTCCAGGGTCACGCGCACGGCGGCGTGGGCCGCGGGACGGTTCGCTTCGCGCTCGCCCCGCATCACGTGGCCGAGCGCGGCCAAGGCGTCGCCTTCGTGCAGCACCAGGTCGAAGTGGGTGACGGCGCCGCCGCGTTCGTCCCAGGCATTCCCGAAGTGGAACACCATGCGTGGCGCCAACTCGAACACGCGGCGCACCGTCAGCGTGTCCTTGGCGATGACCACCACGCGGGTCGGGCGCGCCGCCGAACCGGCGCCGGCCCAGGCGTGGCGCTCGGCCAGGCTCAGGCCGGGATCGCCCTTCAGGTCGTAGGGCGGCATCACGAAGATCAGGTGGCGCTCGCTGACCGCGAAGTCGTGCAGCAGCGCCAGCTTGGGCAGTTCGACCACGCCGGCCTGCAGCACCTTGCCGTCGGCGCCGATCCGGTACAAGGCCAGCTTGCCGCTGCCGGGCAGGGCGCCGAAATTCCACAGGGTGCCGTCGGCATCGATCTTCGGGTGCGCCGAGAACGGCATCGCCTTCAAGTCGTCGCGCCAGGTCTTGATGCCGATCGTGGCCAGGCTGTCGCGGTCGACTTCGGTGGCCGAGCCGCCTTCCCACAGCGCATACAGCTTGCCGTTGAACGGCAGCAGGTTGGTGTTGGCGACGTTCATGCTGTCGTTGTCGCGGAAACCGCGGCGCGCGATGTGGGTGCCGAAGCCCGGATACAGGAAGCGGCCGGCGGCGGATTCTTCGAGGAACTTGCGGGTCTCGACGAAGCGTCCCTGGTGGCTTGCCTTACCGTCCCCGATCGTCCAGCGCTGGGCGAAGCCGTCGCCGTCGAACCAGTGGTGGTAGCGCTCGCCGTCCAGCTCGAAGCGGCCCGGGCCGTTGCGGTAGAACACGCCGCGCAGGTCGGCCGGCAACTGCCCTTCGATGACGGCGTCGCCCTGCTGGCTGCCTTCGCGGCTGGCGTACACGGACAGCCCGGGGTCGCGTTCGAGGGCGGCGTGGAACCGGCGATAGGTTTCTGCGGTGCCGGCGTGGGCATCATCGGCGTGGGCGGCATTGGCGAGGGCCAGCGTGCCCAGGCCCAGCCCGGCCTGCAGGAAGCGGCGGCGATCCATGGCGGCCTCCTTAACGCAGGCTGACGCTGGCTGCGAGGCCGGCGGCCGGCACGGCCAGCCTGGCGGCATCGAAGGCCGGCGGACCCATGTGGCCCTGGACATCGTTGCCGAAGGCGATAGGCTCGAGCGGAATGCCCATCGGGTTGGTGTCCATTTTTCCGTTGCCGTTGGCATCGTGGTAGACCGCGACGCCGTAGTCGCCCGGCGCCAGGTCCTTGATCACCAGCGTGATACTGCCGGCCGTTGCCGCCGCGTTGGCGACGCGCACCGGGCGCTTGAGGAAGTTGTCGGCACGGTCGAACAGGGCGACCATGACCTGGCCGTCGGCAGTGGCGACCTGGTCGATGCGCAGGGTCAGGTCGGCGGCGCGGGCCGGCAACACGCAGGCGGCAAAAGAAAGGAAAACGAGGGACAGGAGGGAACGGGATGTCATGGTGGACTCCGGCGTGGTTGCGATGGAGTCACTGTAATGAGGCATGCAGGCGCGCGCGGCGCCGTGCGACGAAGCGCAGCCTGGCGGCGCGAAATGCAGCCGGACGGCGCGAAATGCACCGACAAAAAAGCAGGGTCAAAAACGCACGGACAAAAAAGCAGTGCAAAAAAAAATGCCGCCCAGTGAACCGGACGGCATGAGATCGGCAATTGCCGGATATTTATCAGGTATAGCTGGTCCAGCGTTGCGGGATCTCGATCTGGCCGGCCTGGGCAGCCTGGGCGTAGGCACGCATTTCAGCGACCACCGCTTCCATCTGCTCGGTACCCGGATTCGAGAGGAAACCCTTCATGCGCTCCTGGAGCGCGGCTTGCTGGTCCCGCCATTCGTAACGTGAGGACTTGCTCATGCAACCCCCTTGCGGCTAACAGCCGTGTTTGTAGTTATGTTTTTCATGACATCCTCCTTCGATTAGGCCTACAGCATGCCAGACGGGTACGCTCCCGGTCCGTGCGATGCCGCACATTGACCCGGGAGTTATCAAGAGGGTAACACGCTCCGGTAGAACAAGTCGAGCCGGCGCTCGAGTTCGCGTGCGGCCTCCGCCGGCGCGGTCTTTTGCTGGGGGCGCATGAAGTTCATCATCTGCTCGCCGGCAATGCAGGTCATCAGGAAACCGGGCAGCAGGTCGAGCGGGACGTCGGCGCGCAACTGGGCCTGGACGTCGGGGCGGCTGAAGAAGCGTCCCAGCATTTCGCGGGTCTGGCGCGGGCCGCCGTTCCAGAACGCGTCCGCCAGTTCGGGATTGGTGGGCGCCTCGGCCAGGACGATGCGCTGCAGGTCGATCGCTTCCGGCGAATAGATCAGGCCGTGCATCTGGCGTGCGAATTCATCGACCACCTCGCGCAAGGGACGGGTGTCCGATTCCATCGACTGGCTGCGGAAATAATGGTCGCGCTTGGCGGCCAGCACCGCATGCAGCAGCCCGGCCTTGCCGCCGAATTTCACGTAGATGGTGCGCACCGCCACATGGGCCGCGCGGGCGATCGATTCCAGGCTGGTCCGGGTGTAGCCGTTCTTCAGGAACAGCGCGGCGGCGGTGTGCAGGAGTTCCTGCATGCGCGCTTCGACGTCGGCAGCCTTGGGGCGGCCGGCCGCCTTGCCGGGGCATTCGGTGGCATCTTTGGTAGCTTTTTCCATGGGCACACTGTAGTGCAGATTAAAATGAAATGCAACCGTTTCATTTCTTGACTTCGACCAAGCTTTGGCGAATAATGGAATGAGTTCATTTCATTCTTTTCTCCGGAGTCGCATTCATGCCTGATTCGCAAACCACGGTTGAGCAAAAACCGTCGCCCGCCGCCCAGCCGGGATCGCCCGCCGCGGGAGCGCCCGCCGCGCCCGCCAACGCGGGCAAGGGGCCACCCAAGCGCGTGCTGGTCGTGGTCGGCCTGATCGCCGTGGCCGCGCTGGCCGCGGGCGGGCGCATGTGGTACCGCAGCGCCAATTTCGTCGAGACCGAAAATGCCTACGTCACCGGCCATGTGCACCCGGTGTCGTCGCGCATTCCGGGCGTGGTGACCAAGGTGCTGTTCGACGACAACCAGATGGTCAAGGCCGGCGACGTGCTGGCCGAGCTGGATCCGGCCGACCAGGGCGTCAAGGTCGAGCAGATCCAGGCCCAGATCGCCAGCATGCAGCAACAGATCATCCAGGCCGATGCCGCCGTCGAGCAGGCGAAGGCCCAGGCCTCGGCCGCCGGCGCCCAGATCGTCCAGGCCCAGGCCAACCTGGTGCGCGCCAAGCAGGATGCGGAGCGCTACGGCCAGCTGTACAACACCCAGATGAAGGCCGTGTCGAAGGCCGAGCTGGACGCCGCCACCGCGGCGCGCGCCAGCGCCAACGCCGACGTCACCGCGCGCCGCGACAACGCCACCGCCGCCAGGGCCCAGATCGCCGCCGCCACCTCCGCGCGCGACGTGCTCAAGGCCCAGGTCAAGGTGCTGGACGCGCAGCTGAAGGACGCCCGCCAGCAGCTCGGCTACAACCAGCTGGTGGCGCCGGTGTCCGGCCGCGTCGGCAAGCGCAGCGTCGAAGTCGGCGCCCGCGTGCAGCCGGGCCAGCAGCTGGCCGCCATCGTGCAGGACGACGTGTGGGTGACCGCCAACTTCAAGGAAACCCAGCTGCCGGGCCTGCAGATCGGCCAGGCCGTGCACGTCGCGGTCGACGCGCTGCCGGACCACGAGCTGGTCGGCCGCGTGGACAGCTTCTCGCCGGCCTCGGGCAACCAGTTCGCGCTGCTGCCGGCCGATAACGCCACCGGCAACTTCACCAAGATCGTCCAGCGCGTGCCGGTCAAGATCACGTTCAAGCCGGAAGACCTGAAGAAGTACTCGGGCCGCCTGGTGCCGGGCATGTCGACCGTGGTCGAGATCGACCTGCGCCAGAAACAATAAGGACCGTCATGACGAGTTCCACCAAGGGGATGGACGGCAACAATTCGGCACTCCAGACCGCGCGCAGCGCGCCGCCTGGTGTGCCGGCGCCGAACGCCCACGTCGACGCGCGCACCTGGATCGCGGTCGCCGCCGGCCTGCTCGGCGCGTTCATGGCGGTGCTCGACATCCAGATCACCAACTCCTCGCTGCGCGACATCCTGGGCACGCTGTCGGCGACCCAGGAAGAAGGCTCGTGGATCTCGACCGCCTACCTGTGCGCCGAGATCGTGGTGATCCCGATGACGGCGCTGTTTACGCGCGCCCTCGGCCAGCGGCGCTACTTAATGGGAACGACAGCCCTGTTCCTGCTGTTCTCGACCCTGTGCGGATCGGCCTGGAGCCTGGAGAGCATGATCGTGTTCCGCATGCTGCAGGGCTTCACCGGCGGCGCCCTGATCCCGATGGCGATGACCCTGGTCATGACGCGCCTGCCGGCGTCCAAGCGCGCCACCGGCATGGCGATGTTCGGCCTGACCGCGACGCTGGCGCCGGCGATGGGCCCGACCCTGGGCGGCTACCTGACCGAATTGTACGGCTGGCCCTGGATCTTCTACATCAACTGGGTGCCGGGCGTGCTGCTGATCGCGGGCATGTACTGGGGCCTGGACAAGGAACCGCACAACCTGAAAATGCTGCTCAAGGCCGACTGGCTGGGCATCGCCTTCATGGCCACCGGCCTGGCGAGCCTGACCATCTTCCTGGAAGAGGGCAATTCGAAGGACTGGTTCGACTCCAGCTTCATCATCACCTTCGCGTCGATGGCGCTGGTGGGCATCCTGGGCTGGATCGTGATCGGCTTCTCGCGGCCCGACCCCTTCGTCAATCTGCGCCTGTACGGCAGCCGCAACTTCCTGGTCTCGACCATGCTGTCGGCGGTGATCGGGATGGGCCTGTACGGCTCCTCGTACCTGCTGCCGCTGTTCCTGGGCCAGATCGCCGGCTACTCGCCGATGCAGATCGGTGAAGTCATCGCCTGGATGGGGTTGCCGCAGCTGTTCGTGATGCCTTTCGTCGCCAAGCTGTCGCAGCGCATCGACAACCGCATCATGTGCATGTTCGGCCTGGCCATGTTCGGCATCTCGTGCCTGATGAACGCCTACATGGACGCCTCCACCGGCTACGACCAGCTGATGCTGTCGCAGATCATCCGCGCCATCGGCCAGCCGTTCGTGATGCTGACGCTGTCGAACTTCGCGATGAACGGCGTGGCGCCGAAGGACATGGGATCGGCCTCGAGCCTGTTCAACATGACCCGCAACCTGGGCGGCTCGATCGGCATCGCGCTGCTGGCGACCTCGCTGACCAACCGCGAGCATTTCCACTCGGCGCGCCTGGGCGAGTCGGTGTCGCTGGCGTCGAGCGCCACCCAGAGCCGCCTGGATGCGCTGACCCAGAACTTCATCGCCAACGGCTTCGATCCGGCCACCGCCTACAACCAGGCGCTCGCCGCGATCGACCGCATCGTGCGCCGCGAATCGTTCGTGATGGCCTACAACGACGGCTTCTGGATCGTCGGCGTGATCCTGCTGGCGGCGATCATTCCGCTGTGGTTCGCGGACAAGGTCAAGTCGCCGGGCGGGCCGGGCGGTGGTGGTCATTAACGATATCTTCCAATGAAAATTATTATGTTCAAGCCTGTCATCCACACCGCCCTGGCCGCCGCCATCGCCGCGCTGCTGAGCGCCTGCGGCACCGTCGGCCCCGACTTCGTCGCCCCGAAAGCGGTCGACACCCCGGCCTACCGCCATGCCGCTGTCGCTGCCGACGCTGCGCCGGCGGCAAGCGAAACTGCACGCCTGCCGGCGGACTGGTGGACCGTGTTCAACGACGCCACGCTCAGCCAGCTCGAGCAGCGCGCGCTGCGCGACAACCCGAACGTGCGCGCCGCCGCCCTGCGCATGGTGCAGGCGCAGGCCCAGCTCGGCGTGACGCGCGCCAGCCAGCTGCCGGCGGTGAGCGTCTCGGCCGGCATCTCGAACTCGCGCACCTCGGCCGAAACCTCGCAGGGCCTGGCGCTCGGCCACCGTTCGATCGAGGGTAACAATTACTCGGTCGGCGCCAACTTCTCGTACGAGCTCGATTTGTGGGGCCGCGTGCGGCGCGTGGTCGAAGCTTCCGACGCCCAGGCGCTGGCAGCCCAGGACGACCGCGACGGCGTGCTCCTGATGCTCTCGAGCCAGGTAGCGACGGCATACTGGCAGCTGCGCGGCCTGGACGCCGAGATGGCGATCCTGAACAATGCGCTGGCCACCCGGCGCGAATCGCAGGAACTGATCGAGGCGCGCTTCAACGCCGGCCTGTCGAACGAACTGGACGTCTCGCGCACCCGCATCGAGCGCGCCAATGCCGAGGCCGACCTGCACGAAGTGCAGCGCCAGCGCAATACGCTGGAACACGCGCTGGCGGTGCTGGTCGGCGCGTCGCCGAGCCAGCCGCTGTTGCCCGTACCGGCACAGGCCGCCGCCGGCACTGGCACCGGCGCCGGCGCGCTGCCGCAGCCGCCGGCGATCCCGGTCGGCTTGCCGGCCAGCCTGCTGGGCCAGCGCCCGGACCTCGCTTCCAGCGTGGCGACCCTGAAGGCGTTCAACGCCCAGGTCGGCGTGGCCGAAGGCGCCTTCTATCCGTCGCTGTCCCTGACCGGCAACTTCGGCTATGCGTCGGAAAGCCTGAGCAACATCTCCCACGGCAGCGCGCGCCAGTTCTCGTTCGGTCCGCTGGCGCTGTCGCTGCCGGTGTTCGACGCCGGCCGCAACCGCGCCAACCTGAAACTGTCGAAGGCGCGCTACGACGAAGCCGTGGCCAACCACGAAGGGCGCCTCCTGACCGCGCTGCGCGAAGTCGAGGATGCGCTGTCGGACGTGCGCCAGCGCCAGCAGCAGGGCGACGTGCAGCTGCAGGCCCAGCAGGCCGCCAGCCGCGCGCTGGAAGTGGCGCAGGCGCGCTACGACCGCGGCGTCTCGACCTACCTCGACGTGACCGACGCCCAGCGCAGCGCGCTGGCGGCCGACCGCGCCGCGGCCCAGATCCGTACCCAGCGCCTGGTCGCTGCGGTGTCGGTGGCGCGCGCGCTGGGCGGCGGCTGGAGCCAGGGGGCGCCGGAAGCGACGATCGCGAAGGCGGGCGCCGAATAAACCGGCCCGGGCCTGCCCGGGGCTGATTGACAACTTACTCTCAGGCGCGGCATGCCATCGGCACGCCGCGCCTGCGTCGTTTACGCGGCCGATCGCTGCGTTCAATCGCCGCGTTCAATCACAGTACCAGCACGGCAATTCTGGTTTTTGGTAGTCAATACAATATTCTAAATAACAATTTGAATTGTTCAATAATAAATATTGTGTAATAATGGCAATTTGCCGATCGCAGCTATCGGCACGCGTTCAACCAATCACCAAGATCACCATGAAAAGCACTTTTTGCAATGTCTTCGCAAGCGCTGTCCTGGCGCTGGCTGCAGCAGGGTCGGCATCGGCCGGCGTCATCCCGTCCGAGCACAACGTCACGTACACGGCAACCGTGAGCGGCAACACGCTCGACCTGACGATCGACGCCACCGACAACAGCTGGAATGCAACACAACTGGACATCCTGATTTTCAGGATGGCCGGCCTCAGCGGCGTGAAGATGATGTCGTCGCCGACCACGGGATGGACCTACAGCTTCGAAGATACGAGCGGCAAGGATGTTGCGACCTTTACCGCGGACAAAGCCAATGACACCTTCCTGACCGCGCCGCTGAAGTTCAGCTTCGAATTCACCGGTGCCAATCTCGATTTCAGCAAGCTCGGCCTGAAAGCGACCTTCCTCGCGAACAGCGCCCAGAGCGACTCGATCACGGCGCTGAACGTCACCGCGGCCGAAACGCCGGCCGAGACCCCGGCCGAAGTGCCGGAACCGGCATCGGTCGCCTTGCTGCTGGGCGGCCTGGGCCTGATGGGCGCCGCGCGCCGCAAGGCAAAGCGCAACTGAGGTCGCCGTTCCTGAACGGGATTACAATCCTCGGCTTGCCATCCCTTCAAGGAACTCCATGAAACACTTCCTCACGCCGCTAGTGCTGCTGGCGTGCGCCGGCATCGCCGGCGCCGCCGATGCGCCGGCCGCAGCCTCCGCCAAAACCGCTCAGGCCGCCACGCCGGCCTCGGTGGCCGACCTGAACGCAATGACCAGGCGCTACGCCCCGGTCGACCTGAGCGCCGACACCAGCAAGCTCTCTAGCGGCGACCGCGTCGCCATCGGCAAGCTGATCGACGCCGCCAAGATCGTCGACGTGTTGCAGCTGCGCCAGCGCTGGTCCGGCAACGAGTCGCTGGCGGCCGCACTGCAGAAGGACACCACGCCGCTGGGCAAGGCGCGCTACGACTACTTCTGGCTGAACAAGGGGCCGTGGTCGATCCTGGATGGCCATCGTTCCTTCATGCCGGCCGACTACGCCGGCATGAAAATCCCGCTCGAAAAGCCGGCCGGCGCCAACTTTTATCCGGAAGGCGCCAGCAAGGCGGCGCTGGAGGGCTGGATGAACGCGCTGCCAGCGAAGGACAGGGAGCAGGCGCAGTGGTTCTTCACCACCATCCGCGCCGGCAAGGACAACCAGGGTCCGGGGCAATTCAGGATCGTGAAATACTCGGACGAATACCGGCCCCAGCTCGAGCGCCTGTCGGCGCTGCTGAAGGAAGCGGCGGCCGCCACCAATAACGCCTCGCTCAAGAAATTCCTGAACCTGCGCGCCGAGGCTTTCCTGTCGAACGATTACCTGGCCTCGGATTTCGCCTGGATGGACCTGGATTCGCCGGTGGACGTGACCATCGGCCCGTACGAAACCTATAACGACGAGCTGTTCGGCTACAAGGCGGCGTTCGAAGCCTACGTGAACGTGCGCGACCAGAAGGAAACCGAGAAGCTGGGCTTCTTCGGCAAGCACCTGCAGGAACTGGAAAACAACCTGCCGCTCGATCCCAGATACCGCAATCCGAAGGTGGGGGCGATCGCGCCGATGGTGGTGGTGAACCAGGTCTACGGCGCCGGCGACGGCAACATGGGCGTGCAGACCGCCGCCTACAACCTGCCCAACGACGAGCGCATCATCCGCCAGCGCGGCTCCAAGCGCGTGATGCTCAAGAACGTGCAGGAAGCCAAGTTCAAGGCCACGCTCACGCCGATCTCGAAGCTCGTGCTGCGCCCGGCCGACCAGAAGGACGTCGACTTCGACGCCTTCTTCACCCACATCCTGGCGCACGAGATCATGCACGGCCTGGGTCCGCATACGACGACCAGGAACGGCAAGCCCTCGACCCCGCGCCAGGACCTGAAGGACGCCTACTCGACCATCGAGGAAGCCAAGGCCGACGTGACCGGCCTGTGGGCGCTGGCGTACATGATGGACAAGGGACAGCTCAAGGAATCGCTGGGGCAGGGCGCCGGCGCCGAGCGCAAGCTGTACAACACCTTCCTCGCCTCCGCCTTCCGCACGCTGCACTTCGGCCTGACCGACTCGCATGCGCGCGGCATGGCGATCCAGGTGAACTATTTGCTGGACAAGGGCGGCTTCGTATCGCACGGCGACGGCACCTTCTCGGTCGACTTCAACAAGATCAAGGGCGCGGTGGCCGACCTCGATCGCGAGTTCCTGACCATCGAAGCGACCGGCGACTATGCGCGCGCCCAGGCCATGATGCAGCGCTACGTCGTGATCCGCCCGGACGTGCAGAAGGCGCTGGACAGGATGAAGTCGGTACCGAACGATATCCGCCCAGCCTTTGTCACCGCGGCCAAGCTGGTGCCGTCGGCCAAGGCGCCCAGGAAATGGACCCTGCACTGAGTTGACCCTGGAACCGTAAAACCGCGTAAAGCGGGCGCCGGAATGATTGCCGTAAAGCATGTTCAGATAGTTGTGTGCTATAGTCATTCTGTTTCCAATTGGAAATAGCTAATGACAAAATGATAGCGAGTCAATCATGACAATCTCCGGACTTACCATCGGCAAGCGCCTGGCGCTCGGTTTCGGCGGCGTCCTTGCCCTCATGGCCGTGCTGGCCGGCCTGGCCATGCACCGCGTCGGCCAGATCGATGCCCTCCTCAACCAGATCAATGACGTCAACAGCGTCAAGCAACGCCATGCGATCAATTTCCGCGGCAGCGTGCACGACCGCTCGATCGCGATGCGCGACGTGGTCCTGTCCGCCAGCCCCGAAGCGGCCCGGCCGCTCATCGACCTGATCCACAAACTGGACGGCAACTACCAGAAAGCGGCGGCGCCGCTGGATGCGCTGTTCGCCGCCCGCGACGACATCCTGCCCGAAGAAAAGCAGGCGCTGGCGCGCATCAAGGACGTCGAAAAGCGCACCCAGCCGCTGATCGACCAGTTGATCGACCTGCGCCAGGCCGACCGGGGCGCGGAGGCGGCCGCACTGCTGGACCGGCAGGTGGCGCCGGCCTTCGTCGACTGGCTGGCCAGCGTGAATGCCCTGATCGACCTCGAAGCGAAACTGAGCAATGCATCGGCCGACCAGGCGCGCCAGTTGAGTGGCAGCTTCTTCGACTGGATGCTGGTGCTGCTGGCGGTGGCCGCCGCCGCCGGCGCCGGGGCCGCCTGGGTCATCAGCCGCGGCCTGCTGCGCCAGCTCGGCGGCCAGCCGGACTATGCGGTGAAGATCGCCGGCGCCATCGCCGCCGGCGACCTGTCCGTGCCGGTCGAGACCCGTCCCGGCGACGACGCCAGCCTGCTGTTCGCCATGAAAGGCATGCGCGACAGCCTGGTGGACATCGTCGGCCAGGTGCGTGCCGGTACGCTCACCATCGCCGGCGCCTCGGCCGAGATCGCGGCGGGCAACCTGGACCTGTCGGCGCGCAGCGAGCGCCAGGCCGGCACGCTGGAAGAAACCGCATCCTCGATGGAGGAATTGACCAGCACCGTGCGCCAGAACGCCGACAATGCGCGCCAGGCGAATGCGCTGGCCGAGTCGGCGTCCAGCGTGGCCGAGCGCGGCGGCGCGGTGGTGGCGCAAGTGGTGCAGACCATGACTGCGATCAACGAGTCGTCGCGCCGGATCGGCGAAATCATCGGCGTAATCGACGGCATCGCCTTCCAGACCAATATCCTGGCGCTGAACGCGGCGGTGGAAGCGGCCCGCGCCGGCGAGCAGGGGCGCGGTTTTGCCGTGGTGGCCGGGGAAGTGCGCAACCTGGCCCAGCGCTCGGCGGCGGCGGCCAGGGAAATCAAGTCGCTGATCGGCGACTCGGTGGCCAAGGTCGACGCCGGCGCGCGCCTGGTCGACCAGGCCGGCAGCACGATGGACGAGATCCTGACCAGCGTCAGGCGCGTGACCGGCATCATGGCCGAGATCAGCCTGGCCAGCCAGGAACAGAGTGCCGGCATCGAACAGGTCAATGGCGCGATCAGCCAGATGGACGAGGCGACCCAGCAGAATGCCGCGCTGGTGGAGCAGGCCGGCGCCGCGGCGACATCGCTGCAGGACGAAGCGTCGCACCTGGCGAATCTGGTCAGCATCTTCAAGCTCGACGCGCCGGCCATGGCAGCAGCGCATGCTCGGTCCGGACGTGCAGGCAACACCAGCGCCAGGCTGCGCCAGCCGGCGCCCGAATTCGAAGAATTCTGACATGGCATGATTGATAGCTTTGCTGTTTTGAACAGGCGGTAAATTATAGTTACACAAAGGGATTGTTCTGAGGATAGAATTGCTGATAGGCATTTCAGCTATCCGATGGGAATCCTCCGTGTACAAGGTCCTGCAAGTCACTTTCCTGGCTGTCGCCGTGCTGGGTACAACCGTCCCGCCCGCCGGCGCCGCCGAGCTCACCACGCTGGAACAGCGCTGGCTGGGCGCCGCCTATCCCGTCCTCGCGTATGCGCGCAGCCTGGCGCTGCCGATCGATATCGTGGTGCAGCCGCAAGCCGGGCCCAACGACGTGCCGATGGCCATGGGCTATGCCGGCGGACGCTGCAAGCTGGTGCTGTCCCTGCGCAACAATCCCGGTGCCGAAGCCCAGCTGGCCGGTGTGCCGCCGGATGCCCAGGGTGAACTGATCGAAGCGATGGCTGCCCACGAGATCGGCCATTGCTGGCGCCACACCCAGGACGCCTGGCATGCGCTGCCGGCCGGCTTCGTCGAGACCGGCCAGGAAAGCGCGCGCGATCCGGCCCTGCTGCAGGTGTCGAAGGCGCTGCGCGAGACGCGGCGCGAAGAAGGCTATGCCGACCTGGTGGCGCTGGCCTGGACCCGGCAGCGCCATCCCGGCGACTATGCGCGCGTGCATGCCTGGCTCGAGCGGCTGCGGGACCAGCCGGGGGCAAGGGGCGGCCACGACACCCGCACCTGGGTACGCCTGGCGCGCGACGGGACGCGTTTCGGCAGTACCGTCCAGCCGTTCGAGGCCGCAGTGCCGCTCTGGCGCGAAGGGCTCTTGAACCTCGAATGAGCGCCTGACAAAGTATATTCCAGTCGGAAAAAATGGTTTTTTCGGCAAGTGTTCGATGCCGCACAGAGTTTGCGTCGAGGCCGGCGTCTAATCCCTGTATCACAACAACCGATACAGGGACATTGACCATGAAAACGCTGATTGCGACCCTTCTCGCGACCGCCGCGAGCGCCAGCTTCGCCGCGCCGACAGTGGGCCTGAATCATGACCCGGCCACCTACCGCAACGCTACCCAGAAGGCCGCCACCGAATACAAGCAGGCGGTCGAAAAATGCGACGCCATGAAGGCCAACGACAAGGACGTCTGCATGGCCGAAGCCAAGTTGGCGCGCATGAAGACGGAATCGGCGGCCCTTTCCAAGTACAGCAATTCCACCATTAGCCGGGAAAAGGCGCGCACCAGCATGGCCGATGCCGAGTATGCGCTGGCCAAGGAGCGCTGCGACGACAAGAGCGGCGCCGACAAGGATGAGTGCGTCAACAACGCCAAGTCGGTGCACACCGCCGCGCTGGCCGACGCCAAGGCCGGCCGCGCGCCCGCATCCGGCGCTTCCGGCGCGGCAGGCGCCACCGCCGCCGGCGGCCTGGTGACCGGCACCGACACGCGCGATCCTGCCAAGGCCGCCGCGGTCGACAAGTGCGCGCAGGCCGGCGCCGATTCCAAGACCGGCTGCCTGATCGAAACCAAGCCGTCCGCCGTGCGCGAGAACGCCGCCGCGGCCGCCGATCGCACCGGCGACGCCGCCTCGACCGCAGCGGCGAAGACGCGCGACGCCGCCGCCAGCGCGGCCGAGAAAACCAAGGCCGTGGCCGCGACCGCTGCCGAGAAGACCCGCGAAGTCGCCCAGACCGCGGTCGAGAAGACCAAGGCGGTTGCGACGACCGTGGCCCAGAAGACCGAGAACACGGTCGACCGTGCCGGCGACAACACGCGCCAGGCCGCATCGACGGCCGCCGCCAGGACCGACGACGCGCTGGACAATGCCGGCGACAAGAGCCGCCAGGCTGCCGCCACTGCCGCCGACAAGACCTCGGATGCCACCGCCAAGACCCGCGTCGTCGCCGCCGACACTGTCCTGACCACCAAGGTCAAGGCCGGCCTGCTCAAGGAAAAGGACCTGGAATCGCTGGGCATCCACGTCGAGACCGAGAAAGGCGTCGTGATGCTGAGCGGCTTCGTCAACTCGAAGGCCGAGGCGGACAAGGCGATGAAGGTCGCCAAGGGCGTCGAGGGCGTGACCAAGGTGGAAAGCGCGATCAAGGTCAAATAAATACGGCCGGGAAGGGCGCGGTATAATCGCGCCCGTGAACAGACTCGAAGCCTTCGGAACCATCGCCGCCCAGGCCGCGCGCGGCGACATTTCCTTCCCCACCAGCGTGAACGCCGTGCTGCGCCTGCAGCACGCGCTCAACGACCAGGATTGCCATCTCGACGAGGCGATCCGCCTGGTGCTGGGCGAGCCGCAGCTGGCCGCGCGCACCGTGGCGCTGGCCAATACCTCGGCCTTCAATTCGAGCGGCCAGCCGATCACCAACGTGCGCGCCGCGGTCACGCGCATCGGCTACCGCAACCTGCAGATGCTGGTGGCCAGCCTGATCGTGCGCCAGTTCGGCGCCCGCATCCAGGACCCACAGCTGCGCGCCAAGTGCGCGCAGCTGTGGGAACACACGGTGCAGGTGGCGTCGCTGGCCCAGGTGTTCGCGCGCCGCCTCACCTTCGTCAATCCCGACACCGCCATGTTCGCCGGCATCGTGCACGAGGTCGGCGGCTTCTACCTGCTGGCGCGCGCCGACGGCTTTCCCGGCCTGCTCGATGACGACCCGGAAAAATGGGCCGAGCTGTGCGAGGACGTGGTCACGCGCGAAGTGGCGCGCAAGCTGGCGCTGCCGGAACCGGTGGCCGAGGTCATCTTCGCGCTGCGCGACGCCTGGCTGCACATGCCGCCCGATTCCCTGCTCGACACCCTGTTGCTGGCCAACCTGTATGCCCGGGTGCCGTCGCCGCTGGGCCGCCCGCCCAGGCAGTTGCCCGACCACGGCGACAGCGTGCTCGACTTCCTGATGGATGAAGCCACCCTGCAAGGGTACATCGAGGAAGCCGCCGACATCAGCCGCTCGATGGGGCCGGCGCAGCTGGTCTGAGCCGCGGCACGCCTTGGTGCGCCTGCCGTGCACCTGCAGCGATGGCGCAGAGCGGTTAAGCTTGCGCCATCCAATCCCTGCAAGGAGCAAGCATGAGCAAGAAGTACAGCGCGCTGGTCGTCGGCGCGAGCGGCATCATCGGCCACGCGGTCGTGCGCGAACTGAAGGACCGGCCGGACTGGCAGGTACGGGCGCTGCCGCGCACCTTCGTCGACGGCGTCGAGACCATCAGGGCCGACCTGCTCGACGCCGCCGCCACCGCGCAGGCGCTGCAGGCGGCGCGCGACACCACCCACGTGTTCTACGCGGCGCTCAAGGGCAGCCCGGACCTGGCGCAGGAAGAGGCGATCAACGGCGCCATGCTGCGCAACCTGCTCGACGGCCTGAAGGCGGTGGGCGCGCCGCTGCAGCGCGTGGTCCATTACCAGGGCGCCAAGGTCTACGGCGTACACCTGGGCCATTCGCTGGCGCCCTTCTATGAAGACGATCCGCGCCACCTGGGACCGAATTTCTATTATGCGCAGGAAGACCTGCTGCGAGAACGCGCTGCCGCCGGCGAATTCGAATGGTCCATCCTGCGTCCCGACGTGGTGGTCGGCGACATCGTCGGCAATCCGATGAACATCGTGATGGTGATGGGGGTGTTCGCGGCGTTGAGCCGCCAGGCCGGCGTGCCGCTGCGCTTCCCGGGCTCGCACACCACCTACAACGGCGCCCTGGCCCAGACCACCGACGCCGGCTGGATGGCGCGCGCCAGCGTGTGGGCGGCGCTCGATCCGGCCGCGCGCAACGAGGCCTTCAACCTGGTGGGCGAACCGTTCCGCTGGGAGCGCATCTGGAAAGCGGTGGCGCACGACTTCGGCATGGAGGTTGCGGCGCCGCAGCCGTTCTCGCTGGCGCGCCAGATGCCGTCCCAGGCCGCGGCCTGGCAGCGCCTGGCCGAGCGTCACGGCCTGCAGCCGGTACCGTATGAAAAGCTGGTGGCCTGGCCGTTCGGCGATTTCATCTTCAACACCGAGTTCGACATGATCTCGGACATGGGCAAGATCCGCCGCGCCGGCTTCACGGAAGCGGTGCAGACCGAAGCCACGATCCTGGACGCGCTGGCCAGCCTGCGCGCCCAGGGCTACCTGCCCGATTAATACATCAGGCCAGGGCGCCGACGCCACCGCGGCGCCCATGGGTCATCATCACCCAGGCCAGCACCAGGCCGGACAAGGCCAGTCCGGCCGCCACCCAGATCGGCGACACGAACGAAAAGCCCAGCGTCAGCGGAATCCCGCCGAGGAAGGCGCCGAGGGCGTTGCCGATATTGAAGCCCGACTGGCCCAGCGAGGAGCCGAGCATCTCGGCTTCGCGCGAGTGTTCGATCAAGAGCATCTGGATCGACGGCCCCAGCGCCAGCGCATTCGCGCCCACGGCAAAGGCCATCAGCACCATCGCCGGTTGCGACCAGGCCACCATCGCGTTCAGGCACAGCAGCACGACCATCGAGGCCAGCAGGATCATGATGGCGCGCAGCGGCGCCACGCGGTCGGCCAGCTTGCCGCCGAAGTGCACGCCCACCGTCATGCCGACGCCGACCACGATCATGATCATCGGGATCGTGTTGGCGTGGAAGCGCGTGACTTCGATCAGCAGCGGCGCGATGTAGCTCAGCCAGGCGAACAGGCCGCCGGTGCCGATCGAGGTGATGCCCAGCGCCAGCCACAGCTTGGGATTGCGGAAGATCCGCAAGTCATGGCGCAGGCCGGCGCCCGGTTTCGCCTCGAAGTAGGGCACCAGTTTCTGCAGCAGGAACACGGTCGCCAGGCCGATCAGGGCCACGATCAGGAACACCGCGCGCCAGCTCATGTTGTGGCCGAGCCAGGTGCCGGCCGGCACCCCGATCACGTTCGCCAGCGTCAGGCCGGTGAACATGCTGGCCAGCGCCGCCGCCTCCTTGCCCTTGTCGGCCAGGCGCGTCGCGACCACGGCGCCGACGCCGAAGAAGGCGCCGTGCGGCAGGCCGGCCAGGAAGCGGCACAGCAGCATGGTGTGGAAGTTCGGCGCGAACGCGGACAGCGCGTTGAACACCGCAAACATCAGCATGAACCAGACCAGCACGCTGCGCGGCGGCCGGTGCGACATCATGCTGACCAGGGTAGGCGCGCCCACCACCACCCCGACCGCGTAGGCCGAGATCAGGTAGCCCGCCTGGGGAATCGAAATATCGAGGCCGGTGGCGACGTCGGGCAGGAGGCCCATCATGACGAATTCCGTCATGCCGATGCCAAAGCCGCCAAGGGCAAGGGGAGCCAGGCTCTTCTTGATCATTGTTGTTCTTCGTAAGTATGGATGAGCTCGCGTACGGATGCGCGCGTGCGAAGGGAAGTCGGCCACTATAGCGGTTCACGACGGGCCAGTCCGCTTTTGAGTCGTGATGTCGGGTATTTCGTCGGATGATAGCGGTAACAGCCGAGTTACACTTATCCGGATGCCGGCGAGGCCGGCGGTCCGCTCAGTGCGCAGCTCAGTGATCAGCGTCGTCGTCCGGCGCGCGCAGCCAGGCAACACGGCCGTTGCCGGCTTCGTTCAGGCGTGCCACCAGCGCATCGGCCTTGTCGGCGGGCAGTGAAAACGTGAAGTCGACGACGTCGGCGTGCTCGACCCCGTCCAGCGCGGCGCCGGCCAGTTCCAGTTCGCGCCGCAGCAGACCTTCGAGCGGGTAGGGCACGCTGCAGCGCAGCTGGCGCATGCGGATGATGGCCACCTTGTGCGCGGCCAGCAGCGCCTGCGCCACGCTGTCGGTGTACGCCCGCACCAGGCCGCCGGCACCCAGCTTGACGCCGCCGAAATAGCGCACCACGGTGGCGAGCACCCCTTCCAGGTCCTGGTGGCGCAATACGTCCAGCATCGGCCGGCCAGCGGTGCCGCTCGGCTCGCCGTCGTCGACCGCCGCCGACTGGCCGCCGGCCAGCAGCGCCCAGCACACGTGGGCCGCGCCCGGATGTGTCGCGCGCAGGCCGGCCACGACCTTTTGCGCACCGGCCCGGTCCGGCATCGGCTGCACGCAGGCGATAAAGCGGCTTTTCTTGATGATCAGTTCGTGGTGAACCGGAGCGAGCAGGGTCTGGGGCATGGGGAGGTGGGCGGAAAACAAAAACGCCAACACGAGGTTGGCGTTCAGTTTAATGCTTGTGATACAGAATTCTTTGGTAGGCCGTGCGGGATTCGAACCTGCGACCAACGGATTAAAAGTCCGCTGCTCTACCAGCTGAGCTAACGACCCGAAGAAGGCACGCATTATAGCGGCTGATCGGCGATGCGCAAGCACTTTTTGCGCCGCCATGCTGAAAGAGTCGGGGTCGGTCGCCGCTCGTGATACGGAAATTCACGGATTGCGGCTGGTTTGTGTCATTTCGCATCCATCTGGAATCCGCCGGATCAAGACCGTTTCGTGATGCACGCGCTGAACGCCTTGCGGCGCAAAGACACCGCCCTAGACTAGGTGCACTGCGTCCGGCATGGCCAGTCCTGCAGACCCGGCAAGCCGGGGCGCCTGTCTTGTTTCCTGAAGGAGCGATCATGAAATCCTTGTCCCTGATGCTTTCCGCATGCCTGATGCTGTTGGCATCCAACGCCAGCGCGCAGGCGCAACCTTATCCATTGACCGAGCCCGGGATCTCCAGGGTGGAGGTGATGGCCCCCACCCAGCCGTTCCAGTTCTGGGACTATGAAGCCGAAGCGATCAGCGGCGCCTACGCGATGTCGAATGGATGGCGCATGAAGGTGGATCCGGCGGACGACGGCATCGTCGCGCAGATCGACAAACGGCCGCCGATCCGGTTGCTGGCCGTGTCGCGGGACAGGTATGTCTCGCGTGATGGCAATGTATCAATGGAATTTAACCGCGGCACACGCGGCGGCGACATGTTGATGAGCTATGTGCCCGATGACCGCACGGCGCAAGTCGTCGTGGTAACGTCGACGCTGGCCCAGCGTTGAGAAGGCCAAAAACAAAAAACGCCAACCTGCGAAGGTTGGCGTTTTTGTTGTACTGCTTGTTCGTGGTAGGCCGTGCGGGATTCGAACCTGCGACCAACGGATTAAAAGTCCGCTGCTCTACCAGCTGAGCTAACGACCCGACAGGCCGCATTATAGCGGCTGAAGCGCGCTGCGCCAAATGCTTTCGTGAAAATAAGCAACAAATGTTTGCCGGGATGAGCAAATGTTTGTCCGCAGCACCCAATCGGAAAGCAAAAAGCCCACGCACCGAAATGCGTGGGCTTCCTGGAAATACTTGGTAGGCCGTGCGGGATTCGAACCTGCGACCAACGGATTAAAAGTGCCAGTAGCTGATGCCGATGCGGCTCAGGGCGCCTGCCGCGGCGTGATGGACTGGCGTCCCCTGAGCGTACGCACCACCCATTTTTCGAGCTCGGCATCATCGGCCATGTTGCCGTCATAAGAGATATCGGGGATGAAGGGCTCACGCGTGCCCTGGCTAGTCAAGTACAGAGCCGAAGGGATGTAGAGCGTGCCCCGCCCGCTAGGCAGGTCGAAACGATTGATCTCCCCGAAAGGTGAAAAGCCGGTCGACGCTTCGCCCAGCACCAGGGTGTCGTCGACTTTGCGTAGCTGCATCAGAAAGTTCTGACAGGAGCTGAAGCAGGCGCGGTCGATCACGGCCGCCAGGCGTGGGCCGTGCGGGCGCACAAGCGCCGGTGTGCCAGTCCCGGCACCGGTTTCGTCGTCGCTCACCAAGGCCATCTTCTGTCCAGCACGCATCGCCGCCTCGACCTTGCCCAGATTTTTGTCAAAACTGGCATGTGAAGCCGCGTGGACCGGCGAAGTCATGAAATAGCGCAGCAGGTCGGCAGTCGGCTGGTTTGCAGTCATGTACTTCACGTAACCGGTGGCCTTTCCGATCCGAACCATAAAATCGTTGCCATACAGTGCACCGAGCGCGCGCGATCCCCAGGTCGAGTTGCCGCCGCCATTGCCGCGCAGGTCGAAGATCACCCAGCCCGAGCGTGGCAAAGCCCCCAACTTCGGGTACAAGGCCTCGTACGCGGTGCCGGAGGCGGCACCATCGAAATCCGGCATGCCGACCCATTGCATGTCCGGTGCAACCTGGGCGAGGCCGACTGGCCGGGCATGGGGCCTTACGCGCATGCGAACGGCCTTGACATATTCTGGGCTAAGCTGGTCCGGCACCAGGCGAGGCGTCAGGATATAACTCTTCCTGCTGCCATCGGGTAAGGCGAACACGCATTGCTTTGGGATCCAGCCAAGGCCGATTTCAAACATCAGCCTCTGCGCAGCGACGTTCCAGGAGCCAGGGTATTCCTCGCTCTCGCTGTTATAGGGATGCACCTTGGTATGCAGGTAGGTCCCGATCCAGACGTCGTCGCACGTGAGGGCTTGGGCACCATTCGGTGGCAACGGCGTCGGCCAGCTCGGTTCGCTCCAGGCGACGCGATAGTTTCCGTCCCTGCGGTCCAACACGATGCCAGTCCAGGCACGCGGCGGCAGCTGCAGGTCGATGTCGGTATGCGGGTCACCGAAGCCACCGATGAAGCGCGTCATCAGGCGCAGGTAATCCTGTTCGCTACGTACTTTGCCAGCATCGGTGAGCGCGCTGCGCAGGCCCGTTTCGAGTGGCTCTGTGACACTGAGGCGTCCGGCAATATAGCCAGCGTGACGGGTGCGAATGGTCTCCTCAGCAAACCTGATGTCTTCGCGGGCGACTTGCGTCCAGTCGGTGACCGGCGCTGCCCCAGCCAGGGTGTGAAGGACGAACAGCAGTGGCACGAACCAGGCAAAGCAGGACATGCGTGATGGCGGTAAATGTCGCATTGGTAAGCTGGCAGGGTTGATCGAGAATCTTTCCTAGTGCCAAGCTACCACTAAGTGATTAAAAAAACAACAAGCATAAAGGCTGGCGATTTGACCAGACAAAACACTAGGCCAACGCCGAGCTTTCCAACGATGATGGCAGATGAGGACGAAGTCGCCGCCCAGGCGCTAAAGATCTGGCTAGTGGTCCGGGACCTTGGTGCGCTGGTCGAGTCCAAGAGAGAGGGAAGTTTTTGTCGCGACCAGAGGGCGGCCAGAAACGAAAAAGCCCACGAACCGTAGTCGTGGGCTTCCTGGTAATTCATGGTAGGCCATGCGGGATTCGAACCTGCGACCAACGGATTAAAAGTCCGCTGCTCTACCAGCTGAGCTAACGACCCGAAGAGGCCGGCATTATAGCTGTCCGGCCCCCGGTCGGGCAGGGATCAAGCCTTGCGCCGGCGCAGAACGCCCATGACACCCAGCGCCAGGCCCACGAGAGCGACCGAGCCAGGTTCGGGAACGTCGGCCGGCGGCGGCACGACCACTGCGGTTTGCCCGGCGGTGATCGACAGGCCCGTGTTTTCATAGCCGTAGGCGAGGACGGAGGCCGGGAAACCATTGCCGGCGGTCGTGCTCATCAATGCCCAGCCGTAGTTGAGGATGCCCGTTGCTTCGTTCAGGAAACGCAGACCGACGTATTCCTGGCCAGTGATATTGAACGAATCGCCGCGGGTCTGGTACTGGTTGTACTGGCCAGTCGAGGAGATCAGGTCGCCGAACTGCAGCACGCGGGCTTGCGCAAGGGTACCGGGCGTACCGGTGGCAAGGATGCCCGAAGGGGAGGCGTTACCGTAGAAGGTCAGGCCGCCGCCATTGTTATACGGGTTGAAATCGAAGCCCGCGATTTCGCTCGTGCTGCGCACACCGGTAACGAAGTTGAAATAGATGCCGTCGATGTTATTTGGGACGGCGACAGGCGCACTGGCAAAACTGACCGAGATAACCGAAGCCTGGGCGACAGGGGAGAGGAACAGCAAGGCAGTGACACCAGCAAGGACACTACTTGAAATCTTGGGGAATTTCATGATTTTTCCTAGTTTGAGAGTGATGGTGGCTCACGCAGCTCTTCGGCCAGCGCTTGCTTTCCAATTAGCAAAAATCAAGCCAGTTTTGTAATTCCCAGTTAAATCAAGATCTTGTATTTACGAAATTGAAATTTATTTCTTAAGTGTAAGAAAATCCGACAGGAAAGTGGCTGATATGAGAACGTAAAAGCCCACGAACTTGGGTTGGTGGGCTTGAAAAAAAAAACGCCAACCCGAAGGTTGGCGTTTTGTTTGATGCTTATGGTGCTGAATTCTTTGGTAGGCCGTGCGGGATTCGAACCTGCGACCAACGGATTAAAAGTCCGCTGCTCTACCAGCTGAGCTAACGACCCGAAGAAGGCATGCATTATAGCTGGCCGTTTTGATTTGCGCCAGAGGCGCACGAAAGATCAGCCTGCCACCCAGTGTCGCCCGAGGCAAAGCCTGGTGCGTGGCCCGCGGCAGCGCCTAATGCGCTGCGGTGACTTTCAACACTTCCTCGGCCGTGGTCTCGCCCTCAAGCACCTTGAACGCCCCCGCGATGCGCAGCGGCTTCATGCCATCCGCCATGCTCTGCCGCCGCAGCGCGCCGAGGTCCGTGTCTTCCTGGATCAGCCGGGTGAAATCCTCGGTCACGGTCAACAGTTCGTACAGCCCAGTACGGCCGCGGTAGCCGGTCTGCCGGCATTCCGGGCAGCCGATCGGGCGGTACACCGTCGCCGGCTTCGGGATCTTCCAGGCGCCGCCGATGCCGTGCCAGACGTCGTCGTTCAGCTCGCCGTCGGGCGCCTTGCAGTGCGGGCACAGCGTGCGCACCAGGCGCTGGGCCATGATGCCGATCAGCGTCGCTTCCAGCAGGTAGTAGGGCACGCCCAGTTCCAGCAGGCGCATCACGGCCGACGGCGCGTCGTTGGTGTGCAGCGTGGACAGCACCAGGTGGCCGGTCAGTGCGGCCTGGATCGCCATCTCGGCCGTTTCCAGGTCGCGGATCTCGCCGACCATGATGATGTCCGGGTCCTGGCGCATCAGCGCGCGCACGCCGTCGGCGAAGGACAAGTCGATACCCGGCTGCACCTGCATCTGGTTGAAGGCCGCCTCCACCATCTCGATCGGGTCTTCCACCGTGCAGACGTTGACTTCGCTGGTCGCCAGCGCCTTCAGCGTGGTGTACAGGGTCGTGGTCTTGCCGGAGCCGGTCGGGCCGGTGACCAGGATGATGCCGTGCGGACGCTTGGTGAGCGCATCCCAGCGCTGCGCATCCTCGGGCGGGAAACCCAGTTCGGGCAGGGTTTTCACCACCACTTCCGGATCGAAGATGCGCATCACCAGCTTTTCACCGAAGGCGGTCGGCAGCGTCGACAGGCGCAGTTCGACTTCCTGTCCGGCATGGGTCCTGGTCTTGATGCGCCCATCCTGCGGGCGGCGCTTTTCGATCACGTCCATCCGGCCCAGCAATTTGATGCGCGCGGTCATCGCGATCATCACCACGGCCGGCACCTGGTACACCTGGTGCAGCACGCCGTCGATGCGGAAGCGGATCACGCCGGCGTCGCGCTTGGGTTCCAGGTGGATGTCGGAGGCGCGCTGCTCGAAGGCGTAGCTCCACAGCCAGTCGACGATGTTGACGATGTGCTGGTCGTTGGCGTCGACCTGCTTGTTCAGCTTGCCCAGCTCGACCAGTTGCTCGAAATTGTTGCGCATGGCCAGGTCCTGGCCGTTCGACTTGTTGGCGTCGCGGATCGATTTCGCCAGGCTGAAGAACTGCGAGATGTATTGCGCGATGTCGAGCGGATTCGCGATCACCAGTTCGATGCGGCGGCGCGAGATGCGCGCGATCTCGTCCTGCCACTCGGTGTGGAACGGGTCGGCGGTCGCAACGACCAGGGCGTCGCCCCTGAGCTCCACCGGCAGGATGTTGAAGCGCGCCGCGTAGCTGGCCGACATCACGTCCGCCACCCTGGTGAAATCGATTTTCAAGGGGTCGATGCGCAGGAAAGGCAGGCCGACCTTGCTCGCGCACCATTCGCTCAGCACGTCCAGGGTCAGCAACTTGTGTGGCGGCTGGCCGGAGACGATCTTGCACTGCGCGATGGCGGTCAAGGGATGCATCGAGCCGGCCGCGCTCTTGAGGATGCCCTGGGCCTGGGCGAAATGCGGCTTGACCGTCGATTTATCGACGATACCGTCGGCCAGCAGCCACGAAAACAGGGTCTGCAGGTCGAGCGCTTTCGGCGCGGGCCTGGGCCTGGACACGGCGGAAGGGGAGGTGGCGGTGTTCATGGCAAGGCTCGCATCGCGTCGAAAAGATCAGTTGGCGGCCAGGATACCTTTGACCCAGGATTTCGCCGGCAATTTGGTGGCGGCGGCGATGGCAGCGGCGCGCGCGGCCAGGCGGGCCGGGTCGAGGTCCGGCTTGTTCCTGAAGCACAGCGCGACCACGTTGCCGTCGTGGACTTCGGGCAGGCAGATCACGTGGGCAAAAGCGAAGCGCATGGCCTTGATGTTCTTGGCGAAGCTCGGGTGGTCGCCGAACAAATTCACGGTCATGACGCCCTGTTCGCTCAGGCAGGCGTTGCAGGCCTGGTAGAACTCCGGCGTGTCGAGCACCGGGCCGCGCGCGGTGGCGTCGTACAGATCGCACTGCAGGACGTCGATGGCGCCGTGGTTGGTCTCATCCAGCACGAAGTCCATCGCATCCATCTCCAGCACGTTCAGGCGCTCGTCCTCGGGCGGCAGCTTGAACATCGAGGCGCAGATCGCGATCACCGACGGGTTCAGCTCGACCGCGGTCACGCCGGCTTCGGGGAAGGTGCGGTAGCAGTACTTGGTCAGCGTGGCGGCGCCCAGGCCGAGCTGGACGATGGCGCGCGGCTGCTCGATGAACAGCATCCAGGCCATCATCTGCTGGGCGTACTCGAGTTCCGGCCAGTCCGGCTTGCGGATGCGCATGGCGCCCTGCACCCATTCGGTGCCGAAGTGGAGATAGCGGACGCCGTCCTGTTCGGACAGGGTGACGGGAGCGAACTTGGGCTTGCGCGTGGGACGGCGCGAGGATTCGGCCTGTTCGATGGATTTGCGTTTGATGAGCATAGGATGATCTGAAGGGAACATCCTATTATCGGTGGCGCACTTCCGCAGTGCAAGAGCACTACAGAAGGCAATAGGAGGCTATGGGGGGAAACTGATTTAGTTAACGCATCGGGACCTCGAAAAACCGTCGCGAGCAGCGGCAGTGTTGGCTGAGAAGCGCAGCTGTACTTAGGTACAGCGAGCATCGCAAGCCAACAATGCAACGCGCAGCAGGTTTGGCGAGGTCCTATCAGTAGCGGGCCGGCTCGACCGACACGCGCAGGCGGATGCGGTTGCCCGGATCGCGGTCGGTCACGGTGGTGTAGGTGTGGCCGCGGTAGTCGTAGGTCACGTCGTAGCCGTTGGTGCGCTGCTCGACCGCTTCCACGGTACGGCACTGGCGCACCGCCTGTTCCTGGGTTTGCGGCGCGTAGTTGCGGCCGTCGTTGTCGACACGGTCGCCGACCATTGCGCCGGCGATGGCGCCGGCGGCCGCGGCGGCCACTTTACCGTTGCCGCTGCCGACCTGGCTGCCCAGCAGGGCGCCGGCGATGCCGCCGATGACCGTACCGCCCTGGCTGCGCTGCGGCTGCACCTGGTTCTGGACGTATTCGGTGCGGCATTCCTGGCGCGGGGTGCGGACTTGCTCGACACGCGGCTGCACGCGCACCACGTTGCCGAAATCTTCGAAATCGCCGGCCTGGGCAGCCAGCGGCAGGGCGCACACAGTCAGGGCGGAAAGAATCAGTTTGGCTTTGAAATTCATGGTCAATAACCTCGTCTGTGGTGCTTGGATGCTTGGGGTATGGATATTCTTTTGGATGGCCTGGAAATGCGACTGCCAGATCTGCATGGTACCCGCACTTGGCCTCGCTAAACGATCCGCATGGCAACAAAATGTAACAGGTGGTATGTATGGGGAAATGCCGATGTTGGCAGGTAAAAGCGTGTAAAAACCGCTATCGACCGATGAAAGACCCCGGCTTTTTTTAACAAATATGGTGTGCTCGGCCATATTCGGGTTGATTCGACTATCACAAAACGTTACCCTTAGGAGACTTAGGGTTTTTATTGGCGCGTGGAAACGAGACCAGGAGAAAGCGAACAAGCCCGACGCTTCCACAAATACACGCGCTGGGGCCAGACCAGTCTGGGTAATTGAGGAAAAAATGAGTTTGTTGATGAGAGTACCGCCGAATCTTGTGCAAGCGATCCGCGCCTACCGTGTTACGGAGCTGCAGAGGGAAGCGGGACGCCTGGGTCATCACTTTCTCTACGCCTTGTGCACGAATGCCCTGACCAAACAGCAAGTCTGCGCCCGCATTGGCGAGCAATTCTACTTCCCCAAACCCTGCAGCAAGAATTTCGATGCGTTGCGTAATTGCCTCACCGACGTGATCGCCGGCGCCGGACCGCAACCCGGTTTCCTGGCCGTGCTCGACCAGTTGCCGAGCACCCAGAAATTCGACAAGGAAGCGCGCGAGACCCTGCTCGACGTGTTCCGCGACGCAGCCGAGTTCTGGGCCGAGAAGAAGGTGCCGTTCCGCGTGTTTTATTCCTTCGAGGAGCCGCAGTCGCCGCAGTCGGTGGGCTGGGTCGGCGACCGGCCGTTCGAGTAAGCGACGGGCTCTTTCCTGTGGCCCACCCACCCGCCTCGGGTTACAATGTCCGCTTATGAAAAATATCGTCATCCTTATTTCTGGCCGCGGCAGCAACATGGAAGCCATCGTGCGGGCGCTCGAGAGCGAGCGCTGGCCGGCGCGCATCGCCGCCGTGATCAGCAATAAGCCCGACGCCCAGGGCCTCGCGTTCGCCCAGGCGCACGGCATCCCGACCGCCGTCGTCCCGAGCAAGGAATTCGCCTCGCGCGAGGCCTTCGATGCGATCCTGCAGCGCACCATCGACGGCTTCCGGCCCGACCTGGTGGTGCTGGCCGGCTTCATGCGCATCCTGACCGCGCCGTTCGTCGAGCATTACGCGCAGCGCATGCTGAACATCCACCCGTCGCTGCTGCCGCTGTTCCCCGGACTGCACACGCACCGCCAGGCCCTGGAAGCGGGCGTGCTCGAGCATGGCGCCACCGTGCATTTCGTCACCGCCGAGCTGGACCACGGTCCGAGCGTGCTGCAGGCGCGCATCGACGTATTGCCGGGCGACACGGAAACCAGCCTGGCCGCGCGCCTGCTGGACAAGGAACACGCCATTTATCCGCAAGCGGTGCGCCTGTTCGTCGAAGACAGGCTCAGCATCCACGACGGCGAAGTCCACATCGCCGAACCCATCAGCATTTAATTCAAGAATTCAAGGAACACCATGAGATTGCCACCCGCGATACTCGGCAATGCGGAAGAGGTATTGCGCGAGATCCTGCGCTTTACCGCGCCTGCCGACGTCACCCTGTCGCGCTACTTCAAGGACCATCCGCGCCTGGGCGGACGCGAACGCGGCGCCATCGCCGAATGCGTGTATTCGATCCTGCGCAACAAGACCTTCTATACCGATTTCACCGGCGGCGGCCGCGGCGCCACCATGCGCCGCCTGGTCCTGCTGGGCATGGCCGAGACCGTCGGCGTCGATGCGCTGGGCGGCCTGTCGGACGACGAAACCGCGCTGCTGCAGCGCATCCAGGAGATCGACCGTTCGCTGTTGCCGCCGCGCCAGCGCGCCAACCTGCCAGACTGGCTGTACGACAAGTTCGCCGCCCAGTACGGCGAGGAAGAGACCCTGCAGCTGGCCGCCGTGCTGAACACCCCGGCCCCGCTCGACCTGCGCGTCAACACGCTCAAGGCCGACCGCGAGAAGGTGATCGCCGAACTGGCGACCGCCCCGATCGCCGCCGAGCCGACCCCGTATTCGGCCACCGGCCTGCGCATCTGGAAAAAGCCGGCGCTGCAGAACCTGCCGCTGTTCAAGGAAGGCGCGATCGAAGTGCAGGACGAGGGCAGCCAGGTGCTGGCCCAGCTGCTGGGCGCGCGCCGCGGCGAGATGGTGGTGGACTTCTGCGCCGGCGCCGGCGGCAAGACGCTCGCCATCGGCGCGCTGATGCGCAATACCGGCCGCCTGTACGCCTTCGATGTCTCGGAAAAGCGCTTGACCAAGCTCAAGCCACGCATGGCGCGCAGCGGTTTGTCGAACGTGCACCCGGTCGTGATCGCGCACGAGCGCGACGCCAAGGTCAAGCGCCTGGCCGGCAAGATCGACCGCGTGCTGGTCGACGCGCCGTGCTCGGGCATGGGCACGCTGCGCCGCAACCCGGACGTGAAATGGCGCCAGCAGCCGGACGGCATCGCCGAGATGACCGAAAAGCAGGCCTCGATCCTGGACGGCGCCTCGCGCCTGGTGAAGTTCGGCGGCCGCCTGGTGTATGCCACCTGCAGCCTGCTGAACGAGGAAAACGACGCCATCGTCGAAGCCTTCCTGGCGTCGCACCCTGACTTCGAGCTGGTGCCGATGCACAAGGTGCTGCTTGAACAGCGCATCGCGCTGGAGATGGGCGACTACCTCAAGATGCAGCCGCACAAGCACGGCACCGACGGCTTCTTTGCCGCCGTGCTCGAGCGCAAGCCGGCCGCCAAGCCGGCCAGGGCCGATGACGCTGCAGAGGCTGCCGACGTCGCCGAAGACGAAGCCGCCGAGTAACTCGACACGAGCCTGACCAGGACCCCCGACGCCGATGCCGCTGACCAACCTGATCGACGATTTGCTGGATGACCTGAGCCGCCCCGGCATGCCGTGGCAGCTGGGCGCCATCGCCGCCTGCATCCTGTTCGGCTGGCTGGCGGCGCGCGGCGTGCAGGTCTGGTGGCGCCGTCGCCGCGGCGAAGAGGGCACCCTGCTGCACACCGGCGTGGAAAGTTTTACGCGCGTGGTGGCGCCGCTGCTGGTGGTCGGGGCGCTGTCGCTGTCCCAGTACCTGCTGGCCAACGCCCACTTCCACACCAACATCGTCAGGGTCGCGATGCCGCTGTTCTGGTCGCTGGCCGTGATCCGCCTCGCCTTCTACCTGTTGCGGCGCGTGTTCGGACGGCGCGGCCAGCTGGGCGAGGCGCTGGTCACCTTCGAGAAGATCTTCGCGCTGGTGGTATGGGTGGCGGTGGCGCTGTACATCACCGGCATGTGGCCGGACATCTTCGACTACCTCGACAAGAATTACGTGCCGCTGGGGCGCAAGAAGGTCTCGCTGGCCGACGTGCTGCAAGCCATCGTCTCGGTGGTGGTGCTGCTGATGCTGGCGCTGTGGGCCGGCGCCGCGCTGGAAGAGCGCCTGATGGGCGTAAATGCCCTGCACAGCTCGCTGCGCGTGGCGCTGGCGCGCGTCAGCCGGGCGCTGCTGATCGTCGGTTCGGTGCTGCTCAGCCTGAACCTGGTCGGCATCGACCTGACCGTGCTGTCGGTGTTCGGCGGCGCGCTCGGCGTCGGCCTGGGCCTGGGCATGCAGCGTATCGCCAGCAATTACGTGTCCGGCTTCATCATCCTGATCGAACGCAGTTTGTCGATCGGCGACATGATCACGGTCAGCAATTTCACCGGTAAAGTTACCCAGATCAATACCCGCTACACCGTGCTGCAGGGGCTGGACGGCGTCGAGACCGTGCTGCCGAACGAGATGCTGATCTCGGGGCCGGTGCTGAACCAGTCGCTGACCACGCGCCGGGTGCGCGCCGGCACCAAGGTGACAGTGGCCTACGGCACCGACCTGGAGCGCGCGATGCCGTTGCTGGCGGCGCAGGCGGTGGGCATCCCGCGCGTGCTGGAAGAGCCGGCGCCGGGCTGCTCGCTGTCGCGCTTCGGTCCCGACGGCTATGAACTCGACGTCGGTTTCTGGATCGCCGATCCGGAAAACGGGCAGGGCGGCGTGGTCTCCGAAATCAACAAGCGGATCTATGCGCTGGTGCAGGCCGGCGAGATCAAGCTGGGGTACCCGTCGGTCGATACGCGCCTGCTCGACTCCCATATCGCTTCGGTTGTGGCGCGAATCCGCCAACCGGATGCAAATTCGCCAACGACGCCGAATTGATTGGCATGCTGACGTGCCGTGCAGCACTGGATACGCGTAAAATGCGGGTTATGTCGCTGTCTTGACACCTTCTTCGGCTTACACCAAGCCATCCCTTTGGAGCCTTAATGAATTTCTTGAGTAACATCTTCCATGCAGTCCTGTCCTTCCTGGACGGTGGCCTGTTCGACCTGTCGGTCTGGCAGATGGTCGTGTATACCCTGGTCGTGACCCACATCACGATCGCCGGCGTCACCATCTACCTGCACCGCCACCAGGCCCACCGGTCGCTGGAGCTGCATCCGATCGTGAGCCACTTCTTCCGCTTCTGGCTGTGGCTGACCACCGGCCAGGTGACCAAGGAATGGGCGGCGGTGCACCGCAAGCACCACGCCAAGTGCGAAACCGAGGAAGATCCGCACAGCCCGGTCACCCGCGGCATCAAGAAGGTGCTGCTGGAAGGCGCGGAACTGTACCGCGCCGAGACCAAGAACCAGGAAACCCTGGACAAGTACGGCCACGGCTGCCCGAACGACTGGATCGAGAACAACCTGTACACCAAGTACAGCTGGCTGGGCGTGTCGGCGCTGCTGCCGCTGAACGTCATGATGTTCGGCGTGCTCGGCATCACGATCTGGGCCGTGCAGATGCTGTGGATCCCGATCACCGCGGCCGGCATCATCAACGGCCTGGGCCACTTCTGGGGCTACCGCAACTACGACTGCAACGACGCTGCCACCAACCTCATGCCGTGGGGCATCCTGATCGGCGGCGAAGAGCTGCACAACAACCACCACACCTTCGCCACCTCGGCCAAGCTGTCGAACAAGTGGTACGAGTTCGACATCGGCTGGATGTACATCCGCATGATGGAAATGGTGGGCCTGGCCAAGGTCAAGAAGGTGGCGCCGAAGCCGCGCCTGGCCAAGAACAAGGTGGAAGCCGACTTCGACACCCTGCAAGCGGTCATTGCCAACCGCTACGACGTGATGGCGAAGTATGCCAAGTCGGTCCGGATCGCCTTCCGCGAGGAAGTCGAGCATCTCAAGCACAAGGCCGAGCTGGAGCACCATTTCCTGAAGAGCAGCCGCAAGCTGCTGCAGCGCGAGCCGGCCAAGCTGGAAGCGCCGCAACAGGCCCAGCTGACCGAGCTGTTCCAGCACAGCAAGGCGCTGGAAACCATGCACCAGATGCGCGTGGAACTGGGCGCGATCTGGGAACGTTCGCATTCGACCCGCGACCAGCTGCTGCACCAGTTGCAGGACTGGTGCGCCCGCGCCGAGTCTTCCGGCATCAAGGCGCTGCAGGAATTCTCGATGCGCCTGCGCAGCTACGCCTGACATCTGCCCGCATCACCTTCGAACGCCCCGCATGGGGCGTTTTTCATTTCCACCTTGCGGAACAGGTGCAAGCGCGCTGTTCCGTTACCGGAAACGCTGGTGGTTCCTACCCGTCGCGGGTATATTGGGCGCCATGGAACCATGACGCCATTGTTCAGGGTCATGGCGGTGAATGCAGGGGGGAGTGAATGAGCAAGCGTCAACGACGTCACGATGTGCCGACCGCGAATGCGGTCGCGCGCGGCCTGAATATCCTGGCCGTCCGCAACGCCGAGCTTGCCCAACGCTACATGGCGTACAAGGGCGTGCCCGAGCAGGTCATCGCGCGCGTGCTGCTCGACCCCCAGCGGCGCCGTCCGCTCACGCCCGAGCAATCCGTTTCCGAAGCCATCGTGCCGCTGAGCGCGCGTGACGTGTGGTAACAGCCGTCGCCCCAGTCAATCGCAGGCGCGGGCGCGCGGCCAGCCGCAGGCGACCAAGGCGCCGACGTCCGGATTGGTGAAGTAATCGATGTGGGCCGTCAGCGGGTTTTCGAGCAGGCCCAGCCAGGTCCTGTCGTTGGACACCAGCACGTCGGTCACCGCCATGTCCGGCGCCGCATAGCGCCCCGGCAGCAGGCGGTAGGTCAGCAGGTCGTTCGGGTCGGTGAAGGCAACCAGCGCCAGCGGCGCAATGCCCCTGGGCCGCGGTCCGGCCAGGCCCGGCTGGCGCCGCCGCAGGTCCAGGAAACGCTGCAGCGCATCCGGCGCCGCCGCGGCCCGGTTCGGCGCCACCACGCTGTCCCGCGCCAGGCCGAGCAGCGGTAACTGGTTGCCCATCATATGGACCAGTCCCAGGCGGCGGGCGGCGTTTTGCCCCAGCGCCTGCAGGCGCGGCTGGTTCGACTCTAGCATGCTTGAGAGGGCATCGAACATCATCTTGCTGCCCAGGCTTTCCGCGACCACGACCAGCGGCGCTTCGCTGCCCGCATCGGCCGCCAGCACCTGCGCGATGGTCTCGACGATCGCATCGCGGATGGCGTCGTGGCTGTCGCTTTCGTAGATCACGACGTCGGACAGGCAATCGTTGAGCAGCTTGTCCTTGAGCGCGGCGTTGATGAGGGCGCGTTTCGGCTTGCACTCGTGGACGCCGGCGCAATCGGTCGGGCTGCCGGTGTTGTCGTAGGCGAGCTGGCGCTTGAGTTCCGCCGTCAGCGGCGACCACACCACGCCGTGGAAGCGCACCGTCGCACCGCCGACCTGGCGCGTGCGTTCGACCAGTTCGATGCGGCCGTTCGGCGGCAGCGCCGGCGACGCCTGCGGCGCCTGCGGCATGGGTGTTGCGGCCATGCCGGCGATGCGGTCGACGTTGCGCTCGATCCAGGCGGCGTCGCGGGTGCACATGCCGTGGATGAGGATCAGGTCGATCGGCGCACCGGAGCTGCCGGCGGCGATGTCCGCCAGGCCGGGGAAGGGCGCGCTGCCGCGCACGACGACGGGCGGGTGATAGGGGGCGGAGCAGCCGCTCAGCAATGCCGGGAACAGGGTGGCGCAACCTGCGGCGAAAAGCGCCGAGGAAAGTGCGGCGGCGCGCGCACGGCGCAGTGCGGGAAGCCGGCCCGGCAAGCGTCGAAGCGGCGGGCGCAGCAGTGGTCGAATCAGCCTGGCCGTGAGCGGGGTCATCGTCGTTCTCCAGTGCGGTCGCGTCCGTCCGACTATAGCCGGGGCGGTAGGGTGGGCGCCTGGAGATCGATAACGGGCTGAGCCGTATCAACGAAAAAGATGGAACCTGGCGGACGGTACCCGATAATGCGTTTCGACCGGAAAACAAAAAAGCCGCACACTGTCGTGGGCGGCTTTTTGTCACTACGAAGAACCGGATTACTTGATCTTGGTTTCTTTGTAGATCACGTGCTTGCGAGCCTTCGGGTCGAATTTGGTGATTTCCATCTTCGCCGGCATGGTGCGCTTGTTCTTGGTCGTGGTGTAGAAGTGACCGGTACCTGCGGTCGATTCCAGTTTGATCTTGTCGCGGCCAGTTTTTGCCATGATAGCTCCCTAATTAGATTTTTTCGCCGCGGGCGCGCAGGTCAACCAGCACAGCGTCGATGCCGAGCTTGTCGATGACGCGCAGGCCGGCGTTCGAAATACGCAGGGAGACCCAGCGGTTTTCGGATTCTACGAAGATGCGGCGGTTCTGCAGGTTCGGCAGAAAACGACGCTTGGTTTTGTTGTTGGCGTGGGAGACGTTGTTGCCAACCATCGGGCCCTTGCCAGTAACTTGGCAAACACGTGCCATAGCGCACTCCTTGAGTAAACTTCCACAATCGGAAAAACGAGAGTATAGCTTGAAAACAGTCGCGTAATCAACAACTTGCGGAAAAAAATTGTTTCTCGAATTATTCAAAGGATTTAACAATCGTAAAATTTCGCAATATTTGCTTCGTAAGCTTCTGTTTACACACTGTTATTCGGCTGAGTCTGCCGGGTCTCTTGCGTCGGAAGCGTGTCCTGGCTGGTGGTGTCGTCGCACCTGGGCCGCTCGGGCCGTCTGAAATACGCCACGCTTCATCACATGGCATTCGGTCGTGGTTGTTCCCTTTGTTGAACTTCAACCCGGCCATGCAAGCAGGGTGCACTGTAGGGGCAGGCCAGTCACGCAAGGAAAATGCATGTCTGCGGAAAACGATGCCGCCATACGGCACACGGCACACGCGCAGGAGGCGCCGCCAGTCCGGCGGGACGCGGATGCCTGGCGCGCGCTGGCGTTCCTGCTCGCCTATTTCGTGGCATACGTGCTGGTACGCAGCTTGATGCCTGGCGCGCTCGACCGCGACGAAGCCGAAATCATTCACCTGACCCAGGAATTACAGCTGGGTAATGGCACCCAGCCGCCCCTGTATGCCTGGCTGCAGTGGCTGGCGTTCCACGGGTTCGGGCTGGCGCGCTTCAGCCTGGTACTGCCCAAGGCGCTGGCGCTGGTTGCGACCTACGTGCTGATGTATCGGTTGGCGCGCCCGCTGGTCGGGCGCGATGCCGCGCTGGCGGCGGCCGCGTCGCTCGCCCTGTTCCCGCAGATCGGCTGGGAAGCGCTGCGCATCCAGACCCATTCCGTGCTGCTGACGACCCTCGCCTGCGCCACGCTCGGCTGCTACGTCGCGCTGCTGAAAAAGCCGGACCTGCCGCGTTACGCCCTGCTCGGCATCGTGTGCGGACTGGGCATGCAGAGCAAGTACAACTTCGGCGTGTTCCTGCTGGGCGTTGGCTGCGCCAGCCTGCTGGTGCGCGAGCATCGCCAGGTCGTGTGGAACCGCAAGCTCTGGATCACGGCGCTGCTGGGGCTGCTCGTATTCCTGCCGCACGGCGTCTGGATGTTGAACAACATGGATGCGGCGTTCACGGGCACAGTGCGCAAGATGCAGGCCGGCAACGAAGGCATGGCTTACCTGGCGCGGGTCGGCACCGGCCTGCTGCAGGTGCCGGCCACCCTGTTTTCGTTTCTCGCGCTGCCGGCCTGCATCTACGTGGCGCTGTGCTGGCCGCTGCGCGGACAAATCGTGTTCGACCGGACATCGCCGGCCAGCCGCTTCTTCCTGGCGTCGTACGCGACCTTCGGCGTGCTGCTGCTCGTGCTCGTGCTCACCGGCGAAGTCGGCGTGATCAAGGAGCGCTGGATGATCCCGCTGCTGTTCACGCTGCCGGTGGCCGTGTTCGTCATGTTTCCCGCGCTGCGCACGCCGGGCGTGTGCCGGCGCATCCGGTACGCGGCCTACATCGCCGCGCTGCTGTTCCTGGCGCTGCTGCCGGCGCGGCTGTGGCTGGCGCCGGCATTCGGCAAGGTGGTGAGTCCGCATCAACCGTATGCCCAGCTGGCCGAGGCGATAGGCCGGCATTGTCCGGCGGCGCAGACCGTCGTGACCGAAAGCGTGGTGTCGGCCGGCAATTTGCGCTTTGCCCGGCCCGAACTGCGGACCGTGCTGCTCGACGACGCCGTGCGCGAGCACCCGCGCCTGGCGGGACCGGTCGTGCTGGTGACGCACCGCGACCGCGACAGTGACGCCATCTGGCGGCCGATGTTCCTGGCCGCCTATCCGGATGCCCGATCGCTGCGCCAGGAACAGGTGCGCCTGGCGCGGCGCTTCGGCAGCCCGGGCGTCATGGGTTTCGAAGTCGGCTGCTATATGATGAAGTAGCTGCGGAGGTAGCCAAGAAGGTAGCCACGGAGGTAACTGGGGCAGTCACTGCGCTATAACTGCCCATGCTCCGCAAACGAATGCACCAGCGGTCCGGCCACGATGAAATGGTCGAGCACGCGGATCTCGACCAGCGCCAGCGCCTGGGTCAGCAATTGCGTCAGGTGCAAATCGGCGGTGCTGGGTTCCGACACGCCGGACGGGTGGTTGTGCGCCAGGATCACGCTCGCCGCATTGCAGGCCAGCGCCGCCTTGACGACTTCGCGCGGGTAGACGCTGGTGTGGCTGAGCGTGCCGCGGAACAGTTCCTTGTCGGCGATCAGGCGGTTTTTGACGTCCACGAACAACACCACGAAGGATTCATGCCGCTGGCCGCCGAGCTTGATGCGCAGGTAGCGCTTCACCAGTTCCGGCGAGGACAGGCTGGCGCCGGCTTGCAATTGTTCGCCGATGGCGCGCCGCGCCAGTTCCATCACCGCCTGCAGCTGGGCATACTTGGCCATGCCCAGTCCGTGCACCGCGGAAAAGTCGTTCAGCGTGGCGCCGAACAGGCCGTGCAGCGAGCCGAAGTGCTGCAACACGTCGCGTCCCAGCTCGACCGCGCTTTTTCCCCGCACCCCCACGCGCAGCAGCAAAGCCAGCAGCTCCGGGTTGGACAGCGCCGCCGCGCCATCGCGCACCAGCCGCTCGCGCGGCCGTTCCTGCTCGGACCAGTCATTGATTGCCATAAAGCTCCTTGCTGAAAATATAAGCAAAAAATGGGCAGGCAAGCTGGGGCAAGGCGGGCGGAAACGGCGGCTCTGGCTTACAATAGCGGTTTGCCCGCCAACCCGCACACCGCAATGTCCGCTACCACTGCTCCCATCGTTACCGAATCGGCCTACCTGACCCTGCACTATCGCCTGGCTACCCTGGACGGCACCGATATCGTCACCACCTACGGCAGCACGCCGGCCACGCTGATGCTGGGCCAGGGCCAGCTCGCGCCCTTCCTCGAACAGCGCCTGCTGGGCATGGTGGAAGGCACGCAAGCCAAGTTTGAGCTGAGCCCGGCTGAAGGGTTCGGTGAACGTAATCCGGAATTGATCCAGGCCGTATCGAAGAAGACGCTCGACGAGAACTCGGTGCCGGACGCGGATTACCAGGTCGGCGACCTGGTCGATTTCGCGGCGCCGGGCGGAGGCCGTTTTGCCGGCGTGCTGCGCGAAATGCGCGAACATGACGCCGTATTCGACTTCAACCATCCGCTGGCCGGCCAGCCGCTGACGTTCGAAGTCCAGCTGATTTCCGTTCTGTAATCACAACGATGCAAGCGACCCCATCCATGGAAAACGAGATTCTGTTGGCCCAGCCGCGCGGCTTCTGCGCCGGCGTCGACCGCGCGATCGAGATCGTCGAGCGCGCCCTGTTGCAATTCGGTGCGCCGATCTACGTGCGCCACGAAATCGTGCACAACGCCTACGTCGTCAACGATTTGCGCAACAAGGGCGCGATCTTCATCGAAGACCTCGATGACGTCCCGCCCGGCAACACGCTGGTGTTCTCGGCGCACGGCGTCTCCAAGGCCGTGCGCGACGAAGCCGAGTCGCGCGGCCTGAAGGTGTTCGACGCCACCTGCCCGCTGGTGACCAAGGTCCACGTCGAAGTGGCCAAGATGCGCAAGCAGGGCGCCGAGATCATCATGATCGGCCACGCCGGCCACCCGGAAGTCGAGGGCACGATGGGCCAGGCGGAAGAGGGCATGCACCTGGTCGAGACCGTCGAGGACGTACAGACCCTGCGGGTCGCCAATCCGCAACTGCTGGCCTACGTGTCGCAGACCACGTTGTCGGTCGACGACACCGCCGAGATCATCGCCGCGCTCAAGACCCGTTTCCCGGACATCATCGAGCCGAAGAAGGGCGACATCTGCTACGCCACCACCAACCGCCAGGAAGCCGTGAAGTTCCTGGCGCCGCAGGTGGAAGTGGTGATCGTGGTCGGCAGCCCGAACAGCTCGAACTCGAACCGCCTGCGCGAAGTGGCCGACAAGATGGGCACCCCGGCCTACATGGTCGACAACGCCGCCGCCATCGACGCCGCCTGGATCGAGGGCAAGAAGCGCATCGGCGTCACGGCCGGCGCCTCGGCCCCGGAAGTGCTGGTGCAGGCCGTCATCAACCGCCTGAAGGAACTGGGCGCGGCCAGCGTGCGCGCGCTCGAAGGCGTGGAGGAACACGTCACCTTCCCGCTGCCCAAGGGCCTGGACGGCAACAGGGCCGCCAGCGAGACCGCGGCCGCCTGACGCTACGGGCGCTGCGCCGGCCCGGGCAGGGCCGGCCTAGGCAGCGCCGGTTCGTGCGGCGCTGGTTGATGCAGCGCCGGCTTGTGCAGCGTTCTTCCGGTTCGTCCCGCAATGCCTGAATCATCGGAGCGGCCTCCCGGCCGGTCCATTCCCTCGTTATTACCTCCCAGCTTTTCCCATGCGCGATTCAAGCACCCACGACGCCCTCGATGGCTTCGATGCCATTCCCCTCGAGTTCTTCCAGGATTACCCGGAACCGGGCGTCAATTTCATCGACGTCGGCTGCGTCTTCGACAATCCCGAGCACTGGCGGCTCGCCATCGACACCCTGTGCGCACGCACGGCGCACCTCGACTATGACTTCATCGTGGCGATGGATGCGCGCGGCTTCATGCTGGCCGGCGCGCTGGCCTGCTTGCGCGGCATCGGCTTCGCCATGGCGCGCAAGGCCGGCAAGCTGCCCGGCCACGCGATCCGGATCGACTACAAGCGCGAATACGGCAGCGCCACCATCGAGATCCAGCCGGAGCGCATCAAGGGCCGGCGCGTATTGATCGTCGACGACGTGCTGGCCACCGGCGGCACCATCGAAGCGGCGGCGACCCTGCTGCGTAGAATCGACAAGACCGTGGTCGGCGCCGCGGCCCTGTTCGACATCGCCTTCTTCCAGGACAAGCGCACGCTGACGATGCCGGTGGTGACCCTGCGCGACGTGTAAAGCAATTTCCGATGTTGGTTTTTCAAAAACATCGCTATGATGGCTGGCGCTAGCGTCACACAATGCGAACGGCACAGAGCGGCACTCGGTCTTACCGGTGCCGTTTTTGTTAGAACGAGAAAAAGGCAGCAAATAAAATGGAAACTTTCATCCAGCAGATCCTCAATGGACTGGTGCTTGGCAGCATGTACGCGCTGGTCGCGCTCGGCTACACGATGGTGTACGGGGTGCTCAACCTGATCAACTTCGCGCACGGCGACGTCCTCATGATCGGCGCCATGGTCGGTTTGTCGATCCTCAAGGTACTGGACAGCACTTTTCCCGGCCTGGCCGGCGGGGTGCAGTTGGCGATTGCCATCGTCGGCGCGATTCCGGTGACAATGCTGGTCAATATCCTGATCGAACGCGTCGCCTACCGCCGCCTGCGCAATGCGCCGCGCCTGGCGCCGCTGATCACGGCGATCGGCGTGTCGATCCTGCTGCAGACCTTCGCCATGATGATCTGGGGCCGCAGCCCGCTGCCGTTCCCGCAACTGCTGTCGTCGGAGCCGATCCTGGTCGGCGGCGCCGTCATTTCCCAGACCCAGGTGCTGCTGCTGGTGCTGGCCGCGCTGGCCATGCTGGGCCTGGTGTTCCTGGTCGAAAAAACCAAGATGGGCCGCGCCATGCGCGCCGTGGCCGAGAACCCGCGCGTGGCCGGCCTGATGGGCGTCGATTCGAACCGCGTGATCGTGGCCACCTTCGCCATCGGTGCCGCGCTGGCCGCCGTCGCCGGCGTGATGTGGGGCGCAAACTACGCGTCGATCCAGTTCGCGATGGGCACGGTGCCGGGCATGAAGGCCTTCTCGGCGGCGGTGCTGGGCGGCATCGGCAACATCTATGGCGCCATGATCGGCGGCATCGTGCTGGGCATCATCGAAAGCCTGGGCGCCGGCTACATCGGCGACCTGACCGGCGGCTTCCTCGGCAGCCATTACCAGGACATCTTCGCCTTCGTGGTGCTGATCCTGGTGCTGACCGTGCGTCCGTCCGGCATCATGGGCGAACGCGTGGCGGACCGCGCCTGATATCGGAACAGGAAAGGAACACACCATGGCTCTCCTGACGTTCGACACCGCGCACAAGCCGAAACAGGCCTACGCCAGCATGGCGATATTGCTGGCGCTGATGCTGGTCTTCCCCTTCGTCGCATCCCAGTTCGGCAATTCCTGGGTGCGCATCCTCGACATGGCGCTGCTGTACATCATGCTGGCGCTGGGCCTGAACATCGTGGTCGGCTTCGCCGGCCTGCTCGACCTGGGCTACATCGCCTTTTTCGCGGTCGGGGCCTACCTGACCGGCTTGCTGGCGTCGCCGCAGTTCGCGGCGCTGCTGGAATCGCTGATCAATTACCATCCGGAGCTGCAGGACGCGATCGTCGCCACCTTCGGCGAAGACGTGCGCACCAACGGCATCCATCTGTCGGTCTGGTTCATCGTGCCGCTGGCCGCGATCATGGCCGGCATCTTCGGCGCACTGCTGGGCGCCCCGACGCTGAAACTGCGCGGCGACTACCTCGCCATCGTGACCTTGGGCTTCGGCGAGATCATCCGCATCTTCATGAACAACCTGAACGATCCGATCAATTTTACGAACGGCCCGCAGGGCATCAATCTGATCGATCCGATCCGCATCTTCGGCGTGTCGCTGGCGGGCGAGGCGGGGTCGAGGGCCACGGTATTCATCGGCGGCTTTGGCATGCCGTCGGTGAACGCGTATTACTTCCTGTTCCTGCTGCTGTGCATCGTGACCATCTTCATGACCAGCCGCCTGCAGCATTCGCGCCTGGGCCGGGCCTGGGTGGCGATCCGCGAAGACGAGATCGCGGCCAAGGCGATGGGCATCAATACCCGCAACGTGAAACTGCTGGCGTTCTCGATGGGCGCCTCGTTCGGCGGCGTGGCCGGCGCCATGTTCGCCTCGTTCCAGGGTTTTGTTTCTCCGGAATCGTTCTCGCTGACCGAGTCGATCTCGGTGCTGGCGATGGTGGTGCTGGGCGGTATCGGCCACATCCCGGGCGTGGTGCTCGGCGGCGTGCTGCTGGCGGCGCTGCCGGAAGTGCTGCGCCACGTGGTGGAGCCGACCCAGCAGGCGCTGTTCGGCAAGGTGCTGATCGAAGCCGAGGTGCTGCGCCAGTTGCTGTACGGCCTGGCCCTGGTCTTGATCATGCTCAATCGCCCAGCCGGCTTGTGGCCGTCGCCGCTCAAGGAAGACCGTCCGCTGGCGGCAACCGACAAGGACGAAAAGGAAGAGAACGCGGCGGCTTGAAACGCATAAATCACGAACATGAATAATCTTCTTTTAAATATTTCTGGCGTAAATAAACGCTTCGGCGGCCTGCAGGCGCTCACCGACGTCGGCATCCAGATCAGGCCTGGCCAGATCCATGGCCTGATCGGCCCCAACGGCGCCGGCAAGACCACCTTCTTCAACGTGATCACCGGCCTCTATCAACCGGACACCGGCACCTTCGAGCTGGCCGGCAAGCCGTATTCGCCATCGGCGCCGCACGCGGTGGCCAAGGCCGGCATCGCGCGCACCTTCCAGAACATCCGCCTGTTCGGCGAGATGACGGCGCTGGAAAACGTGATGGTCGGGCGCCACGTGCGCACCCGCCAGGGCGTGTTCGGCGCCATCTTCCGCCACAAGGCGGCGCGCATCGAGGAAGCGGCGATCCGTACCCGCGCCCAGGAATTGCTGGACTTCGTCGGCATCGGCCAGTTTGCCAACCGCACCGCGCGCTATCTTTCCTACGGCGACCAGCGCCGCCTGGAAATCGCGCGCGCGCTGGCGACCGAGCCCAAGCTGCTGGCGCTGGACGAACCGGCGGCCGGCATGAACGCCACCGAAAAGCTGGCGCTGCGCGAACTGCTGGTGAAGATCCAGCAGGAAGGCAAGACCGTGCTGCTGATCGAGCACGACGTGAAACTGATGATGGGCCTGTGCGACCGCATCTCGGTGCTCGAATACGGCAAGCTGATCGCGGAGGGGTTGCCGGCCGAGATCCAGAAGAACGACGCGGTCATCAAGGCCTATCTGGGAGGCGCGCACTGATGAGCGACAACATCCTGAACATCTCGGGCCTGAAAGTGGCCTACGGCGGCATCAAGGCGGTCAAGGGCATCGACCTGGACGTCAACCGCGGCGAATTGGTGACCCTGATCGGCGCCAACGGCGCGGGTAAAACCACCACGCTGAAGGCGATCACCGGCACGCTGCCGCCCTGCAAGGTGGAGGGGACCGTGTCCTACCTGGGCCAGCCCCTGGGCTCGGCCAAGTCGTTCAAGCTGGTGCAGCAGAAGCTTGCCATGGTGCCGGAAGGGCGGGGCGTGTTCACCCGCATGACCATCCGGGAAAACTTGCTGATGGGCGCCTACACGCGCAACGACCAGGCCGGCATCGATGACGACATCGACAAGTGGTATACGGTGTTTCCGCGTCTGAAGGAGCGCTCCGGCCAGCTGGCCGGCACGCTGTCCGGCGGCGAGCAGCAGATGCTGGCGATGGCGCGCGCCCTGATGTGCCACCCGACCCTGCTGCTGCTGGACGAGCCGTCGATGGGCCTGGCGCCGATCATGGTGGAAAAGATCTTCGAGGTGATCCGCGAGGTGTCCGCGCAGGGCATCACGGTGCTGCTGGTGGAGCAGAACGCGAAGCTGGCGCTGCAGGCCGCGCACCGCGCCTATGTGATGGAATCGGGTTCGATCACGATGAGCGGCGATGCGCGCGCCATGCTGGACGATCCGCGGGTGCGGGCGGCGTATCTGGGGGAATAAACGAGTTCGGTACGCGGTAAGTAAAAACGGCCCGGAGCGCTTGTGCGGTCCGGGCCGTTTCATTTTTCCCTACCAGGGAAAAATTTTTTCAATGCGCAACGCTTAGGCAGCGGCAGCCGAGTTGGCGGCGGCGCTGGCTTTGCTGGCAGCCTGGCTGGCGGCCTGGCTGAACTGCGACACGGCCGCGTTCATGTTGGTTTCGATGGCCTGGACAGCCTGCTTGGTGGTCTTGCTGAACTGCTCGTAGCCGGCGTTGGCGTTGCTGATGGCGGTCTTCAGGGCCGACACATAGGTTTCCGAACCGGCCGGGGCATTCTTGGTCACTTCGTCGACCAGCGAGATCACCTTGCGGTTGATCTCGGCGAACTGGCCTTCGGCGGCTTTCGAGAACTCGGCGCTGGTGCCGGCGGCGATCGATGCCACCTGGCGATTGTAAGCGATCACTTTTTCAGCGTTCGGCTGGGCCTGGGCTGCCGACACCGAGAAGAATTCCTGGGCATCCTTGACCGCCAGCAGCTGGCGAGCGATTGCCGACGAGTTTTCGAGGGCGGCCTTGGTGACGTTGAGGTTCAGCTCGACCAGCTTTTCGACGCCTTCGAAGGACTTCGAGGTCAGGGCCGACAGCATGGCGAACTGGGATTCGAGATTGGCTTTGGTCGCGTTCGAAAACTGCTCAGGGAATGCAAACATGTAGTTCTCCAGAAATGGAACGTTAGTTGGACGTGTTGCTTTGGACCAGTGAAGCGAATGAGTGAGACGGCATTGTGCGCCGCAACAAGCATGATTTTTGCTTTTTTCGGATTATGCGTCAAGCGAATTTGATGCGGCGCACAATATAACGTCAATGTCTTGAGATATATCAAAGCATGCAATCGTTTGCATGCTTATTCGTTTGCGCCGATACAACGCTTTTCCAGGAAAACGTGCTTCGTCACCGTGGCCAGCCGAGCGGCAACGGGTCGGGCCGACCCATGCTAGACTTGCCTGCATGACATCCGACAGCCCCGCCACGCCGTCCGCCCCGGCGCCCGTCCAGCATGCGAACTGGCTGTCGCCGACGCCATTGTTCTTCGTCGCCTTGTGGAGCACCGGCTTCATCGCCGCCAAGTACGGGCTGCCGTACGCGCCGCCGCTGAGCTTCCTGATCCTGCGCTGCCTGGGCGCGCTGCTGGTGCTGCTGCCGCTGGTGCTGCTCACGCGCGCCGCCTGGCCGCGCGGCCGGGTGCTGCACGTGGCGCTGGCCGGATTGCTGCTGCAGGCGGGCTACCTGGGCGGCGTCTGGAGCGCGATCAAGATCGGCATGCCGGCCGGGCTGTCGGCCCTGATCGTCGGCATGCAACCGATCCTCACCGCATTCGCCGCGCCGCTGATCGGCGAGCGCGTCACGCCGCGCCAGTGGCTGGGCCTGCTGCTCGGGCTGTCCGGCGTGGCCCTGGTCGTGTATGCCAAGGTCAGCCTGAGCGGCCTGGCCCCGGCCGCGATCGCGCTGTGCGTGCTGGCCCTGCTGTCGATCACGGCCGGCACCCTGTACCAGAAACGCTTCTGCCCGCACTTCGATTTGCGCACCGGCACCGTGATCCAGTACACGGCGAGTGCGCTGGCGCTGCTGCCGCTGGCGATCGCGTTCGAGGATTTCGGCCCCCGCCTGGCCAGGATCCACTGGACCCCGCAATTCATGGGCGCCTTGCTGTGGTCGGTGCTGGCGCTGTCGATCGGCGCGATCTTCCTGTTGTTCCGTTTGATCAGCCGCAACGACGCGACCAAGGTGACGAGCCTGCTGTACCTGACGCCGCCGACCACGGCGGTGATGGCCTGGCTGATGTTCGGCGAATCGCTCAGCCCGCTCGGCCTGGCCGGCATGGCGCTGGCGGTGGCGGGGGTGGCGTTCGTCGTCAGGAAACAAGCCTAGGATTTGAACGGAGACAACAAGATGATCGATACCGAACAACAACGGGCCGTGGATGCGGCCATCACCTCGCGCCGCTCGATCCGCGCCTTTTTGCCGACCCCGGTGGCGCGCGCAGACATCGAAGCGATCCTGGAAGTGGCATCGCGCGCCCCGTCCGGCACCAATACCCAGCCGTGGAAGGTCCATGTGCTTACCGGCGCCGCCAAGGACGCCCTCAGCGCGGCGATCCTGGCCGCCTATGAAGACCCGCAGCAGGCGCGGGCGCACACCGAGGAATACGATTATTATCCGCGCGAATGGGTGTCGCCCTTCATCGACCGCCGGCGCAAGGTCGGCTGGGACCTGTACGCGCTGCTCGGCCTGACGCGCGACAACAAGGCCGGCATGGCGGCCCAGCATGGGCGCAACTACCGCTTCTTCGATGCCCCGGTCGGCCTGGTGTTCACGATCGACCGCGTGATGCAGCAGGGCTCCTGGCTCGACTATGGCATGTTCCTGCAGAACATCATGGTCGCGGCCCGCGGACGCGGCCTCGACACGTGTCCGCAAGCGGCATTTACCCAGTTTCACCGCATCATTGCTGAGCAACTTCAACTGCCGGATAACGAAATGGTGGTATGCGGGATGGCGCTCGGTCATGCCGATCCGGACCGGATCGAGAACACGCTTGTGACGGCGCGTGAACCGGTGTCGTCGTTCACGCGATTTCTCGGGTAGCGCGCTATACTTGAGGGCGCAAGCTATTGAATCGACAAGAGATTTCTACAACGCCGGGTTCTTGCGCTGTAGAAAAATCGATGCACCGGTGTTACATTGCATCGTAGTGTTTGTCGTTTAGTGTGCTTCATCCTTCGGTCATACCGTCCGACCGTTTGCCTTCAAGGATTCCAGATGCTCAAGCTCGTGCTGGCTGCCGTCATGTCCATGCTGTTGGCCTTCGAACCCGCCGCCGCCGCGGCCAAGTCAAAGAGCCGCAGCGTCGCCACGAAACGCGTGAAGGTCAAGAAGCCCGAGCTGGCCAAGGTCATCGCCAAGGACAACCGGCAGCGCATGGTGCGCCGCATCGCCAAGGTGCGCGGCAAGCGCAAGGTCGTGCTCCAGCGCGTGGCGCGGCGCGCGGCGGCGCCCATCGCCATCCTCACCGCCGGCGACCTGGCCGGCCTGAACCGCACGCGCGACCCGCTCGAGCTGCGTTCCAGCGTGGCCTACGTCATGGACCAGGCCAGCTCGGAAGTCCTGTTCGAAAAGAATTCCACCGTCGCGCTGCCGATCGCCTCGATCACCAAGCTGATGACCGGTTTGCTGGTGGTACAGGCGCACCAGGACCTGAACGAAGTCCTCACCATCACCGACGCCGACGTCGACCGCCACAAGTTCACCAGCTCGCGCCTGCCGGTCGGCGCCCGCATGACGCGCGGCAACCTGCTGCACATCGCACTGATGAGCTCGGAAAACCGCGCGGCCGCCGCGCTGGGCCGCAATTATCCGGGCGGCATCGGCGCCTTCGTCGCGGCGATGAACGCCAAGGCGCGCGAACTCGGCATGAGCGACACGCGCTACGTGGATTCGAGCGGCCTGTCGAGCCAGAACGTTTCGAGCGCGCGCGACCTCGCCAGGCTGGTGATGACGGCGCACCAGGAACCGCTGCTGCGCCAGTACACGACCGACCCGAACTACGTGGTCGAAGCCAGCGGCCGCCCGCTGCGCTATTCCAACACCAACTACCTGGTGGCGCTGCCGGACTGGAACATCGGCCTGCAGAAGACCGGCTTCATCAACGAAGCGGGGCGCTGCCTGGTGATGCAGGCCATGATCCAGGGGCGCAACGTGGTGATGGTGTTCCTCGATTCGAAGGGCAAGCAGTCGCGGACCGCGGATGCGGGACGGATGCGGCGCTGGCTGGAGGCATTGAAGCCGGCCGGGATTCCGGCGACGGCGGCGGCTGGGGTGCCTGTCACGGTATCTGCGGTGAGTGGGGCCTCGGTCGTGCAATGAGGGAACCTCGACAAACCTACTGCGCGTTGCAGTGTTGGCCTGCGATGCTCGCTGTACGTTAGTACAGCTGCGCTTCTCTGCCAAAACTGCTGCCGCTCGCTACGGTTTGTCGAGTTCCCGTGACGATCGTAGCAACCCCAAGTTTAAATCGCCGGCGCCAGCCGATGCCCCAGCGTCGCCGAAATCTGCATCGCCGTGTTCACCAGGTCTTCCAGCCATTCTTCCTGCAGCCGGTCCGCCGGCGCCGAGATCGACAGTCCGGCCACCAGCTTGCCGCTGTCGTCGTGGATGCCGGCCGCCATGCAGCGCACGCCCAGTTCCAGTTCCTCGTTGTCGCGCGCATAGCCGCGCGCGCGCACCAGCGACAGTTCGCGCTCCAGGCGGCCCAGGTCGGTGATCGAATTCTTGTTGTGGCCGGCCAGGCCGGTGCGCGTCGCGTAGGCGCGGATGGCCTTGGCTTCGTCCACCGAGAGGAACAGCTTGCCGGTGGAGGTCAGGTGCAGCGGACCGCGCCCGCCGATCGCGCGCACCACCTGCATGCCCGAGCGCTCCGAGAAGGCGCGGTCGATGTAGACGATCTCGTCGCCCTGGCGCACCGACAGATTGACGGTCTGCCGGGTTTTATTGTGCAGTGCACGCATCAAGTCCACCGCCGCTTCCCGCACCGACAGCCGGCTCTTGACCACGTTGCCCAGTTCCAGCAGGCGCATGCCCAGGCGGTAGGTGCCGGGTTCGACGCGATCGACGAAGCGCGTGACCACCATGTCGTTCAGGATACGGTGCGCCGTCGACGGGTGCAGGCCCGATACCTTGGACAATTCCTTCAGGCTGACGGGGTCGGGGTAGCTTGCCAGCACATCGAGCAGGGCAGTCATGCGCTCGATCACCTGGATCGAAGTCTTCGCCGGTTCGAGATTTTCCATTTTCATGATGTGGTTGGTGCAGTGCGGTATATTCGTTTACTTTATACCATAATGTGAAAAAAATCGCTGGGATGTCCAGATTCGTGTTGCGTTGTTACCAAGCTGTGTGGGCATAATGGCGTTCCTGATCAGCAGTGATCGACAATGGATCAACCGTAATGGATCAAACCGGCAGCGAATTCAAAAGCAAGGGTGGTTTCAAGCGTATCGTCTCGGCCTTCCGCTATTCGATGGATGGCTTCGGCTATGCCCTGAAGCACGAGCATGCGTTCCGCCAGGAATTGATGGTGGCGGTGCCGGCCACCGTGATCGCGCTGGCATTGAAGATTTCGGCCTTCCAAAAGCTGGCGCTGATCGCCGTGCTGGGCTTGGTGCTGCTGGTCGAGCTGATCAATGCGTCGATCGAGGCCGTGGTCGACCGCGTGTCGCTGGAGCGCCATCCGCTGTCCAAGGCCGCCAAGGACCTGGGCAGCGCGGCGGTGGCGCTGGCGATCGCGATGGCTGCAGCCACCTGGGCCGTGGTGCTGTACAACCGCTATTTCTAATCATTTACTTGAAGGAGAACATGATGACTTTACGTCTGGGCGATCTGGCGCCGGATTTCGAGCAGGATTCCACCATTGGCCGCATCCGTTTCCATGACTGGGCGGGAGATTCGTGGGTCGTGCTGTTCTCGCACCCGGCCGATTTCACGCCGGTATGCACCACCGAACTGGGCCTGACCGCGAAGCTCAAGCCGGAATTCGACAAGCGCAACGTCAAGGCGATCGCGCTGTCCGTCGATCCGGCCGAGCAGCACAAGGCATGGATCAAGGATATCGAGGAAACCCAGCAGACCGTGGTCGGCTTCCCGATCATCGCCGATGCCGACAAGAGCGTGTCGAGCCTGTACGACATGATCCACCCGAACCAGTCGGCCACCGCCACCGTACGCTCGCTGTTCGTGATCGATCCTGTCAAGAAAGTGCGCCTGATCATCACCTACCCGATGAGCACCGGCCGCAACTTCGACGAAGTGCTGCGCGTGATCGACGCCCTGCAGCTCACCGACGGCTACACGGTCGCGACGCCGGGCAACTGGAAGGACGGCGACGACGTCATCATCCCGCTGACCGTGCAGGATCCGGAGCAGCTGGCGCAGAAGTATCCGAAAGGTTTCACGTCGCCGCGGCCTTACCTGCGCCTGACGCCGCAGCCGAACAAGTAATGTAATCAGCAGGGTGGGCGGGGCCGCCGCGGTGCCCGCCCGCCATGCACGAATAACGCATATGCGTTTTGACGCCCTGAACAATTACCGCATAAGCAAATAAGGAAGCTGTCGTTTGCTTTACGGTTGAGGCACTTTACCCTTGCAGCCAATCTGGGGGTAAAGCATGTCCATTGAATACATTCTGTCGGGTTTCGCTGTCGGCTTGCTGGTCGGTATGACCGGCGTCGGCGGCGGCTCGCTGATGACGCCGCTGTTGACCTTGCTGTTCGGCGTCAATCCGTCGGTCGCGGTCGGCACCGACCTCGCTTTCGCATCGATCACCAAGAGCGCCGGCACCATCACCCACCGCGTGCGCGGCACCGTGCAATGGCACATCGTGCGCCGCCTGTGCATCGGCGCGCTGCCGGCCGCGCTGCTGGCCACGCTGGCGCTGCAGTATTTCGGCCCGCTGGACGCCGCCATCGGCCAGGTCATCCGTTATTCGATCGCCGTTTCCGTGCTGCTGACCGTGGTCGCCATCCTGTTCCGCGGCAAGATGCTGGCCTGGGTCAACGCCAGGCCCGGGCGCCAGCTGCATGGCCGCGCGCTGGCGGGGGCCACCATCGTCTCCGGCGCCGTGCTCGGCGTGCTGGTCACCGTGTCGTCGATCGGCGCCGGCGCCATCGGCGCGACGCTGCTGGTGATGCTGTATCCGAAACTGACTCCCGCCGAGGTGGCCGGCACCGACATCGCCTACGCGGTGCCGCTGACGGCGATCGCCGCGGTCGGCCACTGGTGGCTGGGCTCGATCAACTGGATGCTGCTGCTGACCCTGCTGATCGGCTCCTTGCCCGGTATCACGCTTGGTTCCTGGTTCGCCCGTGCGGTCCCCGAACGTTTATTGAGAGGTTTGTTGGCGATGACGCTGGCGGGGGTGGCGGTCAAGCTGCTTTACTGAAGAGAGTGACAAGGAGGGCGCCGATTGGCGCCTTTGGTGTTTTTGGGACCGTGCAAATACGGAAAACGTCTATGCAAATGAGGATTGCTTCGTTTGTAATATGACTGATGAGTGCGATTATTTCGCTCTGATAGAAGAAATTGTAATAAGGCGCTGTCCATCATGACTACACTAGTGCAATCCCGCAGCAGTGCGAACCGGGTCATTCCCGGCTTCGGGCTTTCGCTCGGGTTCACGATCTTTTACCTGGCGCTGATCGTCCTGATCCCGCTGTCGGCCATCTTCCTGAAGAGCTTCACGATGACCTGGGAAGCGTTCTGGGCCGCCGTGACCTCGGAACGCGTGATGGCGTCCTACCGGCTGAGCTTCGGCGCTGCCCTGATCGGCGCCGCCATCAACGTCGTGTTCGGCGGCATCGTGGCCTGGGTGCTGGTGCGCTACCAGTTTCCCGGCAAGCGCTTCGTCGACGCGCTGGTCGATCTGCCGTTTGCGCTGCCCACGGCGGTGGCCGGCATCACGCTGACCGCGCTGTACTCGACCAACGGCTGGATCGGCCAGTACCTGGACAAGATCGGCATCAAGGTCGCGTTCACGCCGCTGGGCGTGGTGGTGGCGCTGACCTTCATCGGGCTGCCCTTCGTGGTGCGCACGGTGCAGCCGGTGCTGGAAGACGCCGAGCGCGAACTCGAGGAAGCCGCCGCCAGCCTGGGCGCCAGCCCGTGGCAGACCTTCATCCGCGTGATCCTGCCGGGCATTACGCCGGCGCTGCTGACCGGCTTCGCGCTTGCGTTTGCGCGCGCCACCGGCGAATACGGTTCGGTGGTCTTCATTGCCGGCAACATGCCGATGGTGTCCGAGATCACGCCGCTGTTCATCATCACCAAGCTGGAGCAGTACGACTATGCCGGCGCCACCGCCATCGCCGCGGTGATGCTGGTCGTGTCCTTCCTCATGCTCCTGGCCATCAATCTGCTGCAGGCCTGGACGCGCAAGCGTGCAGGGAAATGACATGAGCGCCGTCCTCGACAATATCAAGAACGACCCCGCCATCGCCCCGGCGCCGCGCAAGGCCACCAACACCCTGGAGCCGGGCTGGGTGCGCTGGCTGCTGATCGCCATCGCGCTGCTGTTCCTGACCGTGTTCCTGTTCGTGCCGCTGATCGCGGTGTTTGTGGAAGCGCTGAAGAACGGCTGGTCCACCTACAAGGACGCGATCCTCGACCCGGACGCGTTGGCGGCGATCAAGCTGACCTTCATCGCGGCCGGCATCTCGGTGCCGCTGAACCTGGTGTTCGGCGTGGCGGCAAGCTGGGCCATCGCCAAGTTCGACTTCCGGGGGAAAAGCGTGCTGCTGACGCTGATCGATCTGCCGTTCTCGGTCTCGCCCGTCATCGCCGGCCTGATCTACGTGCTGATGTTCGGCGCGCAGGGCTGGTTCGGCCCGTGGCTGATGGACCACGACATCAAGATCCTGTTCGCGGTGCCGGGCATCGTGCTGGCGACCGTGTTCATCACCTTCCCCTTCGTGGCGCGCGAACTGATCCCGCTGATGCAGGCGCAGGGCAGCGAGGAAGAAGAGGCGGCGCTGGTGCTGGGCGCCTCGGGCTGGGCCACCTTCTTCCGCGTGACCCTCCCGAACATCAAGTGGGGCCTGCTGTACGGCGTGATCCTGTGTAACGCCCGCGCCATGGGCGAGTTCGGCGCCGTGTCCGTGGTGTCCGGCCACATCCGCGGCGAGACCAACACCATGCCGCTGCAGGTCGAGATCCTCTACAACGAATACAACTTCACGGCCGCGTTCGCGATCGCCTCGCTGCTGGCCCTGCTGGCGCTGGTCACGCTGGCCGTCAAATCCCTTATCGAATGGCGCATGCACCAGGCCCGCAAGGCCACCGTGCAGATGCAAACTACGGAGCACTGAGCATGACGATCGAAGTCCAACACATCCGCAAGCAGTTCGGCCAGTTCACGGCCCTGGACGACGTGTCGCTGAAGTTCGCCGACGGCGAGCTGACCGCGCTGCTGGGACCGTCCGGCTGCGGCAAGACCACGCTGCTGCGCATCATCGCCGGCCTCGAGTTCCCCGATGCCGGCCGCGTCCTGCTCGACGACGACGATGCCTCGGCGCGCCACGTGCGCGAGCGCCAGGTCGGCTTCGTGTTCCAGCATTACGCGCTGTTCAAGCACATGACCGTGTTCGAGAACGTGGCGTTCGGCCTGCGCGTGAAACCGCGCAGCGAGCGTCCGTCCGAGCAGCAGATCCGCGACAAGGTGAAGCGCCTGCTCGAACTGGTGCAGCTGGACTGGATCGCCGACCGCTATCCGCCGCAGCTGTCGGGTGGCCAGCGCCAGCGCATCGCCCTGGCGCGCGCCCTTGCGGTGGAACCGCGCGTGCTGCTGCTGGACGAACCCTTCGGCGCGCTCGACGCCAAGGTGCGCAAGGAATTGCGGCGCTGGCTGCGCCAGCTGCACGACGAGCTGCACGTGACCTCGATCTTCGTGACCCACGACCAGGAAGAGGCGCTCGAGGTGGCCGACCAGGTGGTCCTGATGAACAAGGGCCGCGTGGAGCAGCTCGGCACGCCGGACCAGGTGTACAACCAGCCGGCGTCGCCCTTCGTCTACGGCTTCCTGGGCAACGTCAACCTGTTCCATGGCCGCGTCAACGACGGCGTGATGGCCAGCGGCGACGCCACCTTCCAGACCCCGCAGCACGCCAACGTCAGGAACGGCGAGGGCATCGCCTACGTGCGTCCGCACGACCTCGAGGTCGAGCGTTACGTCGCCGGTGGCGAGGGCGTCGCCGTGAAGCTGCGCCGCGCCCATGCGATCGGTCCGCTGGCCCAGCTCGACCTGGAGCGCGCGGATAACGCCCAGATGATCGAAGCCGTGATCCCGAACGAGCGCTTCCGCGAACTCGGGCTGAAGGATGGCGAGGCGCTGCTGGTGCGCCCGAAGCGGATGCACGTGTTCGTCGACCAAGGGGAGGGCATATGAATTTCCAGCAGCTGCGTTCGGCGCGGGAAGCGGCGCGCCGCAATTTCAACCTGACCGACGTCGCCAACGCGCTGTTCACCTCGCAGCCGGGCGTGTCGCGCCAGATCCGCGAGCTCGAGGAAGAGCTGGGCGTGGTCATCTTCGAGCGCAACGGCAAGCGCCTGACCGGGCTGACCGAACCCGGCAAGGGCATCCTCAAGATCATCGAGCGCCTGCTGGTCGAGGCCGAGAACCTGCAGCAGGCCAGCAGCGAGTACGCGGCCCAGGACAGCGGCACGCTCACCGTGGCCGTCACCCACACCCAGGCGCGCTATGCGCTGCCGCAGGTGGTGCAGGCCTTCCGCACCTCGTTCCCGGGCGTGCGCATCGCCCTGCAGCAGAGCGCGCCGGACCACATCGCGGAATGGGTGCTGTCGGGCCGCGCCGACATCGGCATCGCCACCGAAGGCCTGTCCACCTTCCCGGACCTGGTGTCCTTCCCGTGCTACCGCTGGAGCCACCTGGTGGTGGTGCCGGACGGCCACCCGCTGCTGTCGCAATCGCCGATCAAGCTGGCCGACCTGGCGGAGCACCCCCTGATCACCTACGACATCGGCTTCACCGGCCGCAGCCACATCGATGCGGCCTTCTCCGCCGCCGGCGTGCAGCCGGACATCGTGCTGACGGCGATGGATTCGGACGTCATCAAGCAGTACGTCTCGCTGGGGATGGGGGTGGGCATCGTGGCCTCGATGGCCTTCGACCACGGGCGCGACCGCGGCTTGCGCGCGATCGAATCGTCGCACCTGTTCGCGCCGAACGTGACGCGCCTGGCCGTGCGCCGGGGCGCTTATCTGCGCGCGTATGCGTACGACTTCATCGAGCGTTTCGCGCAGGGGTTTACCAGGGCGGATATCGAGAAGGCGTTGCAGGTGGCGGTGGTGGAGTAACAGCGAACGTTGTATCAAACCCGCCGTTCCCGCGCAGGCGGGATAGTGCTATCAGCACTATTCCGCCAAGGTGAGCGTGAACAGCTAACAAAACTTGGGTCCCCGCCTGCGCGGGGACGACGTCGTGGTGGGCACTACGACGTGGTGGTGCGCAGGAGCGAGGTGGTGGTTACTGCCCCGGATTCGTGTACCGCGCATGAATCCCATCGATCGCCTTCACCACCTCGTCAGGCAGCACCAGGCTCTCGGCATCGATATTCTCCTTCAGCTGCGCCAGCGACGTCGCCCCTATGATGGTCGACGCCACGAACCAGCGCGAATAGCACCACGCCAGCGCCATCTGCGCCGGCGTCAGACCGTTGGCACGCGCCAGCGCCGCATATTCCTTCACCGCTTCGAACACCATCGGACGCAGGTAGCGCGGGCTCCAGGTGGGCGGGTAGATCGTCAGGCGGCCATGCGCCTGCGGATCGTCGATGTACTTGGCGCTGAGCTGGCCGAAGGCGAGCGGGCTGTAGGCCAGCAGGCTCACGTTCTCGCGGTAGCAGGTCTCGTCCAGCAGCGTGGTCTCGAAAGCGCGCGCGGTCAGGTTGTACAAATTCTGGATGGTGGCGATGCGCGGCAAACCTTTCATCTCGGCCTGCTTGATGTATTCGCTCACGCCCCACGGGCTTTCGTTCGACACGCCGATGTGGCGGATCTTGCCTTCCTTGACCAGCTCGCCCAGCGCGCCCAGCGTGTCTTCGATCGGCACGCTGTTGCGTTCCTTGCGCGGGTCGAAGCTGTTGGCGCCGAAGATCGGCACGTTGCGGCTTGGCCAGTGCAACTGGTACAAATCGACGTAGTCGGTCTGCAGGCGCTGCAAACTGGCGTCCAGCGCCGCGCGCAGGTTGGCCGCGTCCAGGTTGTGGCGGCCGCCGCGGATCCAGGTCTGGTTCGCGTTCGGGCCGGCGGCCTTGGTCGCCAGCACGACGCCGGCGCGCTTGCCGCTTTTCTTCAGCCAGCTGCCGATGAAGCGTTCGGTCGCGCCCTGCGTGCCGGCGCTGGGCGGCACCGGGTACATTTCGGCCGTGTCGATGAAGTTGATGCCGCGCTCGAGTGCGTAATCGAGCTGGCTGTGGGCGTCGGCTTCGGTGTTCTGTTCACCGAAGGTCATGCTGCCGAGGCACACGCGTGAGACGGTGAGGTCGGTGGTGCCGAGCTGTTGCATTTTCATGGGGGAGTTCCGGTTTGTTGATGCCGTCGTCCCCGCGAAGGCGGGATCCATGCAGAACAACAGAATTCAGTATCTCGGAAACACCTTGGGTGCATTAAAGCGACTGGATTCGGGAGCTCAGCATGGGTCCCCGTCTGCGCGGGGAGTCGTTTCCGGCAATGCCGGGAACGACGAGTTGTTATCGGGGACGACGTGCAGCTTGTTCGGGGATGGCGTGCTTGCTGTTACTTTTCGCGCTTGCCGTTATTTCTTCTTACCCACCGGCGCGCGCAGCGCGTCCGCGCATTCGCGCACCAGGCGCGGGCCGCGGTAGATCAGGCCGCTGTACAGCTGCACCAGCTGGGCGCCGGCCGCGATCTTGGCCTTGGCGTCCTGGCCGCGCAGGATGCCGCCCACGCCGATGATGGGCACGGCGTCGCCGATTTCCTTCTTCAGCGCGCGGATCACGATGTTCGACAAATCGAACACCGGCGCGCCGGACAGGCCGCCCTGCTGGCCCGCGTGCTTCATGCCTTCGACGTCGCGCCGGTTCAGCGTGGTGTTGGTGGCGATCACGCCGTCGATGCCGTGGCGGACCAGGGCCGAGCCGATGTCGCGGATCTGGTCGCCGTCGACGTCGGGGGCGATCTTCAGCGCCAGCGGCACGTAGTGGCCGTATTTGTCGGCCAGGCGCGACTGCTCGTCCTTCAACTGGGCCAGCAGGGCGTCCAGTTCGGACGCGTCCTGCAATTGCCTGAGGTTCTTGGTATTGGGCGACGAGATGTTGACCGTGACGTAGCTGGCGTACGGATACACCTTGCGCAGGCACTCGAGGTAGTCGTCGGCGGCGCGCTCGATCGGGGTGTCGGCGTTCTTGCCGATGTTCAGGCCGAGCACGCCCTTGCGTTCCTGGTAGAAGCGCGAGGCCTGGACGTTGGCGACAAAGGCGTCGACGCCGCCGTTGTTGAAGCCCATGCGGTTGATGATGCCGCGCGCGGCCGGCAGGCGGAACATGCGCGGGCGCGGGTTGCCGGGCTGGGGGCGCGGGGTCACGGTGCCGATCTCGATCGAGCCGAAGCCGAGCGAGGCCAGGCCGTCGATGTAGGCGCCATCCTTGTCCAGGCCGGCGGCCAGGCCGACCGGATTGGGGAAGGTGATGCCCATCACCGTGCGCGGATCGGGCAGCGGCTTGCTGACCACGCCGGTGAGTCCGAGCGAGGCGGCGCGGCGCAGGGCGGGCAGCGTCAGGTTGTGCGCCGTCTCGGGATCGAGGGAGAACAGCAGGGGGCGAGCAAGCGTGTACAGGAATTTATCGGACATGGTTGTTCTATCGTAAGTTCACCGCATTCTACATTGTACGCTTACCGCGCCGCACAATATCAATGTCGAGCTTACAATATTTCTGTCCGGATTGTCTTTCCTGTATTAACGCTCCAGCACGCCCCACGCGCCGTCGATGCGCGCTTCCAGCGGGCGGAAATTGATCTTGTAGGCCATCTTCGGGCTCTGCTCGATCCAGTAGCCGAGGTAGACATAGGGCAGGTCCAGTTCGCGCGCCTGCCCGATCTGCCACATCACGTTGTAGGTGCCGAACGAGGCGCCGGCCACGTCGGGATCGAAGAAGGTGTACACGGACGACAGGCCGTCCGACAGCACGTCGATGATCGACACCATGCGCAGGGTGCCGTCCGGCTCGCGGAATTCGACCAGGCGGGTGTTGACCCGGCTTTGCAGCAGGAACTGGGCGTACTGGTCGCGGCTGTCCTGGTCCATGCCGCCGCCGACGTGGCGCGTGGTCTGGTAGCGCAGGTAGAGCGCGTAGTGCTCGTCCGAGAACGACAGATTGGCCACCATGGCGCTCAGGTCGCCATGGTGCTTCCAGGCGCGGCGCTGGCTGCGGTTGGGGGTGAAGGCCCGGGTCGCCACGCGCACCGGGATGCAGGCGCGGCAGCCGTCGCAATACGGACGGTAGGTGAAGATGCCGCTGCGCCGGAAACCGTTGCGCACCAGTTCGGAATACACGTCGGCGTTGATCAGGTGCGACGGGGTGGCAACCTGCGACCGCGCCTGGCGTGCATCGAGGTAGCTGCACGGATAGGGCGCCGTGGTATAGAACTGCAGCGTGGAAAAGGGCAGATCGTTTAAGTGCGTCATGCATGGCTCTCGGGGCGACGTTTGAGCTCATTGTAGCCAAAGACGCTGGCGCGCACAGTTAGGCCGTCAACGGTGGCGCGACTTCCCAGCGTTCGATCGGCGGCTCCTGGATGGCGCGGCGCAAATGATCAAGGAATTGATTGCGTGGGATCGGCATGGCGCCGAGCGACGCCAGGTGGCCGGTCTCCTGCTGGCAGTCGAGCATGCGCACGCCGTGGCTGCGCAAAAAGGCGACCAGGTAGGCCAGCGCGACCTTGGAAGCGTCCGACACGCGCGCGAACATCGATTCGCCGTAGAACATGCGGCCGATGCACACGCCATAGGCGCCGCCCACCAATTCGCCGTCAAGCCACACTTCCGACGAATGCGCATAGCCCATCCGGTGCAGACCGCTGTAGCCGGCGATGATGTCTTCCGAGATCCAGGTGCCGGGACCGTCCTTGCGCGGCGCGGCGCAGGCGCGCATCACCTGTTCGAAGGCGCTGTCGAAGCGCACGTCCCATCGGCGGTCGGAACCGTGGCGCTCGGCACCGTGGGCGCCCCCGGTGCGCGAGCGCTCGATCTTGCGCAGGGTCTTCTTCAGGCTGTCGCTGACCTTGAAGGTGTCCGTATACAGCACCATGCGCGGATCGGTGCTCCACCAGAGGATGGGCTGGCCTTCCGAGAACCACGGGAAGATGCCGTTGCGGTAGGCCTGCAGCAGGCGCCGCGGCGACAGGTCGGCCCCGGCCGCCAGCAGGCCCGGGGCGTCGGTGGTCAGCGCCTCGGACACGTCGGGGAAGGGCGTATTCGCCTCGAGCCAGGGAATCATGACACCCTCCGGCAGTCAGTCGGGTTGTACCGGCGCGGGCAGGTCCGGGCCGCGCATCGGACGGGTGATGTCCTGGCTGTGGAAGCCGTAGCCGCCGCTGGCGCCGGACTCGCGCATGCGGGCGCGGTCCTTGAAGAACAGTTCGAGCGTGGTGCGGATGGTCGGGAAAGCCAGGTCGTCCCACGGGATCTCGTGTTCGGCGAACAGCCGCACGTCCAGGCTTTCGATGCCGGCGGCGAAATCGAGGTCGAGCAGTTCGGCCAGGTAGAACAGGTGCACCTGGTGCACGTGGGCCACGTTGAGCAGGGTGAACAGATTGCCCAGCGCGACGTTGGCGCCGGCTTCCTCCTCGGTCTCGCGCTGCGCGGCCTCGCCGGTGGTTTCCTCGTTTTCCATGAAGCCGGCCGGCAGGGTCCAGTAGCCGTAGCGCGGCTCGATCGCGCGCTTGCACAGCAGGACCTTGAGTTCGCCGTCGCGTTCCCATACCGGGATCGAGCCGATCACCAGCTTCGGGTTCTGGTAATGGATGGTGCCGCAATTGGTGCACACGTAGCGCGGGCGGTTGTCCCCGTCGGGGATGGCGACCGTGACCGGATGGGCGCACTCGGAGCAGAATTTCATAGGAAGCGGAGGAATTGATGTTGCCCTTACTTTACACCGGATTGCGCCGGCTGTGCCGCATCCATGAGAGGGGCGTCCATGCCGCAGCCAGGGGCGCGGGCAGAACCGGGATTGCCTGAACCGGTGAAGCCGTATATAATACGAACCATCAGACGCGGGGTGGAGCAGTCTGGCAGCTCGTCGGGCTCATAACCCGAAGGTCACAGGTTCAAATCCTGTCCCCGCAACCAAATTCCAGAACAATGGCGCCATCAACAATTCGTGTTGATGGCGCCATTGTCGTTTTCGGGACGCGCTCGTCCATACATTGCATTCTGGATAATCGAACTCTGGTATAGTCGATATCGACCAGGAAAGTTTTGATGCCTGCCGATTGACGCTTCGCGATTATCCGACTACAACCCATGAGCGCTTCCACTGCCGCCGCACCGCTGCCCAGGGTCCTGGTCAGCATCCTCAACTGGAACGGCACGGCCAAGACCCTGGCCTGCCTGGATTCGATGCACGACCAGCTGGCGGCCACGCCGGCCGAGGTCACCACGCTGGTCATCGACAACGGTTCGCGCAGCGACGATGCGGCGGCGCTGGCGGCAGCGGTCGCATCGCGGCCGGTGGTCCTGAAAAGCCTGCCGCAGAACCTGGGTTTCACCGGCGGGCACAACGTCGCCATCGAACTGGCGATCCGGGAAGATTACGACTTCATCTGGCTGCTGAACAACGATGCCACGGTAGCGCCCGGCACCCTGCGCGAACTGGTGCTGGAATTGCAGCGACATGCGCGCTGCGGGGCGGTGTCGCCGCTGCTGCGCGACATCCACGATGGCAGCATCGCGCGCTGCATCAACAGCCATGACTGGGGCAAGCGGATCGGCACCCGCATCCTCGACGTCGAGCAGGCGCGGCGCTTCCAGGACGAGCATCCGGAAGCGGTCTGGGTGGATGGCACCGCGGTGCTGTTCCGGGTGCAGGCGTTGAAGGACACCGGACCGCTGGACGACCGGCTGTTCGCGTATTACGACGACAACGACATCGGCGTGCGGCTGGCCGCCAAGGGCTGGTTCAGCCGCTGCGCCTTCGATGCCACGGTGTTCCACGAGAACCGGGACGGGCTGGAAGAATTCCCGCTGTACCTGAGCTATCTGTTGCAGCGTAACGAAATGCTGTTCCTGCATACCCATACGCCGCCGGCCTACCGCCGCCTGCTGTGGCTGAAGCTGGTGGACAAGGCCCTGTTCGACGCCAGCCGCTTCCGCGACTATGGCTTCGCCAAGCACAGCGACGCGGCGCTGCTCGGCATGTACGATTTCCTGCGCGGCCGCTTCGGTGCGCCGGCCCACGACCGCAAGGTGCCGCTGCCGCTGCGCATGGCCTGCGCCGTGGCGCGCCGCGTGTACACCCTGAAGAACGCAAGGATGCGGCGCGCCGCCAGGCGCACGCTTGCGGCAGCGCAGCAGTAATCATCCGGGGTGCCGGTGCTGCGATGCAGCGCAAACTGCGTGCAAGCCGACGCAACAGTTCAGGAGCGTGGCGGTCGAAGCCATCGTTGATTGTTATTTTTCACCGATGGAGCATGATGACGATGATTTCCGTGGACGAGATCAATGCCGCATGGGGCTGGGTCGGCCTGAACGCGGTCGAGGTGCTGGGAGAAAATGCCTTCGGCAACCTGATCATCCGCGACGACGACAGCCGCTACTGGCTGCTGTCGCCGCAAGACCTGCGCTGCGAACCGGTGGCGGCCGACCGCGCCGCCCTCGATGCCCTGTCGTACAACCAGGCTTTCCTGAACGACTGGTACATGCCCGACGCGGTGCGCCTGGCCGAGTCCACGCTCGGGCCGCTGGCGGCCGGGCGCAAGTACTGCCTCAAGATCCCGAGCGCGCTCGGCGGCCACTACGGCCGCGACAACTTCGCCACCGTGCCGCTCTCGGCATTGATCCGCTTCGCGGGCGAGGGCGCCCAGCAATTCGAAGGCTTGCCGCGCTGGAATTAGCGCCGCAACCGGCGCTGGCGGATCATGCCGCGGGCTGGCCCAGGCTGGCCCACAGGTAGGCGGCGGCCATGGTGCGGTGCGGCCGGTAGGCGCGCAGGAAGGCTTCGGCATCCAGCACGCCCGGCCGCTCGGCGGCGCCCAGCAGGCGCCCGATCGCATTGCGCACCGCCACGTCGCCATGCAGGGAGCAATCCGGATAGCCATAGCCGCGCAGCAGCGCGTAATTGACGGTCCAGGGACCGATGCCCTTGATCGCCAGCAGGCGCGCGCTGATTGCTTCGATGTCGGCGCCGCCGCCCCCGCCGTCCAGTCCGGATGCGAGATCGAGCGCGCCGTCCGCCACCAGGCGCGCCAGGCGCAGCAGGGTCTCGGCCTTGGCGCGCGAGAATTTACGGCTGGTGAGGTGTTCGATGTCGAGCCGGGCGACGTCGGCGGCTTCCGGATAGCACCACAAACCGTCCGCATGCGCGCGCCCGGCCTGCCCGATCAGGCTGCGCCGCAGCGCGATCGCGAACCCCAGGTTGATCTGCTGGCCGATGATGGCCCAGCTCAGCGCTTCGAATACCGTGGCGGACTGGATCACGCGCAGGCTGCCTTCGCGCCGGACCAGCGGTGCGAACAGCGGATCGTCGCGCACGCTGTCGGCGAACGGCGCCGGATCGATGCGCAGGCCCAGCATGTTGACCAGCGCCGCCTGCGCGCGCGCCAGGTCGATGGCCTTGGCGCCGTCGATGCTGCAGCGCGCCTGGCCGTCGCCGAACGCGATCTCGAGCAGCACCGGTGCGCCCTCCAGCAGGATGCCCTTGCGGATGACGGCGCCATCGGCGCCGGTGTCGACCCGCTCGGCGAAGGCGTCCGGGTCGCGGCCGTGGAAGGCGAGGGCGTCGCGCGGGCGGTAGCCGGCCGGCAGCGCAATGGCGAACCGGTGGATGTTCATTGGCGCGGCGCCGTTTCGCCGTCGAGCGCCTGCGCAGCGCCATTCGGGCGTTTCGGGCGTGCCAGGAAGCGCGGCGCGAAGCCGGTCACCAGCGCGGTGCCGACCAGCACGATGGCGGCGCCGACGATCGTGTACCAGCCGATCGGTTCGCCCAGGAACAGCGTGCCCCACAGGATGCCGAACAGGGGGCTCAGGAAAGTCACCGTCAGCGCCGAGGTGGCGCCGACCGCCTCGATCAGGCGGAAGTACAGGATGTAGGCCACGCCGCTGCACAGCACGCCCAGCGCCAGCACCGCGCCCATCACGCCGGCGCCCGGCGCCGCCGGCGGCGGGAACAGTGCCAGCGCCGGCAGCACCATCAGCGCCGACGTCCACATGGTGCCGTGGGCATTCGCGAACGGCTCGACGCTCGGCGCCGAACGCGCATACAGGCTCGCCACGCTGTAGCTCAGGGCGGCCAGCAGGGCGCACGCCACCGCGATGCCGGCGCCGGGCCGCGTGGTGGCGTGGTCGAAGCCGACCAGCAGGGCGACGCCGATGGTGCCCAGCACCAGTCCGGCGCCGCTGCGCGCGCCGACCGCCTGGCGCGACCACACGGCGCCGAGCAGCGCGCCCCACATCGGCGCGGTGGCGTTCAGCACCGACAGCACCGAGGCCGACAGGGTGCGCGCGGCGAATGCGAACAGCAGGAAGGGCAAGGCCGAATTGAAGAAGCCGAGGATGAGGTAATGCTTCCAGTGCGCGCGCAGGTGCAGCTTTTTCTTCAGCACCATGCCGACCGCGGCCAGGAACAGGGCGGCGAACAGCACGCGCAGTTCGATCAGCAGCCCCGGCCCCAGCACCGGCGCGCCGATGCGCATGAAGAGGAAGGAGCTGCCCCAGATGGCGGCGAGCAGGATGAGGCGCAGCAGGTTGGTGGTGTTCATTCTTGTTGTTGACCGGGGAAGCGAGGAATGATCGCCCGACATGTATGCGCGGGCTTCCCGGTTCTTGCTGTCGAATCAAGAGCGCGGATTGCTGATGATACAAAAAATGGAGGGAGGGTGCAGGCCTGCACCATCGTTCCCGCGATGACCCTCGTCGTCCCCGCCCGGGGGCCGCCAAGGCCGGGAACGACGGCTGATGGGAGAACGACGTATTACGGCACCAGCGCCCGCTTGCCCGCGCGCCTGGTCTTGATCTCCGCCACCGCCTTGTCGACCGCCGCCAGGCGCGCCGGCAGGGCCGGGTGGTTGGCGCTGTAGCCGTTCAGCACCGAGGGTGGGTAGGTCTCGGCCAGCCTGCGCCAGAAGGCGGAGGCGGCGCTGATGTCGTAGCCGGCGCGCGCGGCCAGGTAGATGCCGAGGCGGTCGGCGGCGGCGTCGGCGTCGGCCGGCATGGCCTTGATGCCGCCGCTGCCGATCAGCATCGAGGTGTCCGGCGTGATGCTGCGCAGGTTGTTGATGATGCTGCCGATGGTTTCCTTGTTACGCTGGGTGGCCGCGTGGTTCAGCATGTTGTGCGCCATGGTCTTGGCCAGCACGAAGGCCAGTTCGTCGTCGTCGCGCGTGAAGTTGATCATGCCGCGCGTGACCAGCACGCGCGTGCCGTCGCCGTAGGCGTTGATGTTGTCGGCGTTGCCCAGCTCGATGCCGAAGGCGCAGGCGCGCGTGACCGGGATCAGGAGCTGGCGCTCGCCGGCGCGGCGTTCGATCGTCACCGGCAGGCTGGGCCGGCTGGCGATGATCTGGCTGAAGATGGCCCCGGCCTGCGACAGCGCGTCCTGCCCGGTCGGCAGCGGCTTGCCGCCCGCCGCCAGCAGGATGTCGCCGGTCTGCAGGCCCACGCGCGCGGCGCCGCTGCCGGCCAGCACGCCGGTCACCTGCAGGCGTTCATCCATGCCGAAGGCCAGGTGCGCGGCCTCGCTGTATTCACCGGGGTAGAACCAGCGGTTCTTGGCGGTGAAGCCGAGCAGGTTGCGCGCCTGGCCCTTGCACAGTTCCGCATTCTGGATCAGCAGCGGCGCGGCCACCTTGTACAGGTGGTCCTGCAATGCCGCCAGCTTGGTGAGCGTATCGGCGGCAGCGGCCATCTGCGGGGTCAGCGGCGTGGCCGATTCGGCGGCGCGTTCGACGACCTGGGCGGGTACCGACGGCTGGCGCGGCGCCTGCGTCGCGCAGGCGGATAACAGGAGGGCGAGGGAAATTCCCAGCGCGGCTGGGCGCAGGCGGATACGGGGCATGGTCTCTCCGTTTGGTTTATTGTTTGCCGGTGCTGCCGAACCCTGCGGCGCCACGGTCGCTCGTTGCGAAGTCCTCCACGACGTTGAAGCCGACCTGCAGCACGGGCACCACCACCAGCTGCGCCAGGCGGTCCATCGGCTGCAGCGTGAACGCGGCCTGGCCGCGGTTCCAGGTCGATACCATCAGCTGGCCCTGGTAGTCGGAGTCGATCAAGCCTACCAGATTGCCCAGCACGATGCCGTTCTTATGGCCGAGTCCGCTGCGCGGCAGGATCATCGCCGCATGGCCCGGATCGGCGATGTGGATCGCCAGGCCGGTCGGCACCAGCACGGTCTGGCCGGGTTCCAGGGTCAGCGGGGCGTCGATGCAGGCGCGCAGGTCCAGGCCGGCGCTGCCCGGGGTGGCGTAGGCCGGCAGGAAGTCCTTCATGCGCGGGTCGAGGATTTTCAGGTCGATGGTTGTCATTGGATGCTTCAGTGTTACGGTGATTCGAATTCGGGAAGGTCAGTCCAGCAGCGAACGCTGTTCCAGGCGCTTGGCGATCTCGGACACCAGCTGGCGCGCCAGGTCCAGCTTGGCCGCGCGCGGCAGGATCGTGTGGCCGCTCTCGTCGAACAGCACGATCGCATTCTCATCCTGCCCGAAGGTCTGCGGGCCGATATTGCCTACCAGCAAAGGAATGCCCTTCTTCTCGCGCTTGACGGCGCCGTACTCGATCAGGTTTTCCGATTCCGCGGCAAAGCCCACGCAATACGGCCAGCCGCTCAGCGAGGTGGTGGCGGCGACGCTGGCCAGGATGTCCGGGTTCTGGGCGAACTGCAGCGCCGGGGCGCCGGCGCCATCCTTCTTGATCTTGTGCGCGCTGGCGTTGTCCACGCGCCAGTCGGCCACCGCGGCCACGCCGACGAACACGTGCTGGCCTTCGACGCCGGCCATGACCGCGTCCAGCATCTGCCGAGCGCTCTGGACGTCGATGCGGCGCACGCCGTGCGGGGTGGCCAGCGCGGTGGGGCCGGACACCAGGGTCACCTCGGCGCCGGCTTCGCGCGCGGCGCGGGCGATTGCATAGCCCATCTTGCCCGACGACAAATTGGTGATGCCGCGCACCGGATCGATCGCTTCATAGGTCGGGCCGGCGGTGATCAGGACGCGCTTGCCGGCCAGGCGCTTGGGCTGGAAGGATGCGACCAGCTCTTCCAGCAATTCGTGCGGCTCCAGCATGCGGCCCATGCCGGTCTCGCCGCAGGCCTGCGAGCCGGCGGCCGGGCCGAAGATGCATATGCCATCCTCGCGCAATTGCGCCACGTTGCGTTGCGTGGCCGGCTTTTCCCACATCTCGACGTTCATGGCCGGCGCCACCAGCAGCGGCACGTGGTTGGGACGCGCCAGGCACAGCGTCGACAGCAGGTCGTCGGTGGCGCCGTGCGCCAGCTTGAACAGGAAATCGGCCGAGCAGGGCGCGATCAGGATCGCATCGGCGTCGCGCGTCAGGTCGATGTGGGCCATGTTGTTGGGGATGCGGCCGTCCCACTGGTCGGTGTAGACGCTGCGGCCGGACAGCGCCTGCATCGTCACCGCGCCGATGAAATGGGTCGCCGCGTCGGTCATCACGACCTGCACCGTGGCGCCGTCCTTGGTCAGCGCGCGGCACAGTTCGGCCGCCTTGTAGCAGGCCACGCCGCCGGACAGGCCGAGGACGATCTTCTTGCCCTTCAGGTCCATGCTCATAAAAATACTCCAGTGCTCAGTGCTTGTTCACCCGGCGCAGTTCGTCGAAGATGAACAGCACGGCGCCGACGCAGATCGCGCTGTCGGCGATGTTAAAGGCCGGGAAGTGGCCGACGCCGGCCAGGTGGAAGTCGAGGAAGTCGATCACGTGGCCGTAGGCCAGGCGGTCGATCAGGTTGCCCAGGGCGCCGCCCATGATCAGCGCCAGCGCCCAGCAGAACATGCGCTGGCCGGCATGCTTGCGCAGCAGGTGCAGGATGAAGCCCACCGCCACCACGGCGATGGCGGTGAAGAAGTAGCGCTGCCAGCCACCCTCGTCGGCCAGGAAGCTGAAGGCGGCGCCGCGGTTATACGCCAGCACCAGGTTGAAGAAGCCGGTGACCGGCTTTTCCTCGCCGTAGGTGAACATGCGGGTGATCGTGATCTTGGTGATCTGGTCGATCAGGATCACGATGAAGGCGACGCCGAGCCAGGGCAGCAGGCTGCCGCTGGCGCCCGAACGCGATGGGATGGCGGAGAGGGTCGGTTTTTTTTTGGTGGCCATATCAAGGGACGCAAATATCAAGGATGCAGGCGTGGGACCGGAGGATATTGCTGCTGCCGGCCCCGCATCCGTTTGCGCTTGCGCACGGATGCGGGGCCGGCCTGTCATGAAGCGCTGTTTGCCGGCGCGCTTACGCGAAGCGGCGCGGCTCGCCGCTGCCGAACAGGTTGCTCGTGCAGCGGCCGCACAGGCCCGGGTGCGCCGGATCGTGGCCGACGTCGCGGCGGTAGTGCCAGCAGCGCTCGCACTTGGCCGCCTCGGACGGGGTCACGGTCACCGCTTCCTGGGCCGCATCCTCGACCTGCTCGACGCTGGCCTGGGACGTGATGAACACGAACTTCAAATCGTCGTCCAGGCTGGACAGCACGCGGTACTTGTCGCCGGATGCTTTCAACGCCAGTTCGGCCTGCAGCGAGGAACCGATCGCGCCCGAACCGCGCACTTCTTCCAGCTGCTTGGTGACGTCGGTTCGCACCGCACGCAGCAACGCGTATTTTTCCAGCAGGGCCGCGCCATCCTCGATGGCCGGGAAGGTCCACAGGGTCTGGGTGAAGATGGTTTCGTCACTGTCGGCAAAGCTCTTCTCGCCGGCGAACACGGCCCAGGCTTCCTCGGCGGTGAACGATAGGATCGGCGCCATCACGCGCAGCAGGCTGTGCGCGATGTGCCACAGGGCGGTCTGGGCCGAGCGGCGCGCGGCGGAGTCCACGCCGGTGGTGTACAGGCGGTCCTTCAGGATGTCGAGGTAGAAGCCGCCCAGGTCTTCCGAGCAGAAGTTCTGCAGGCGCGACACCACCGGGTGGAATTCGTAGCGCTCGAAGTGGGCCGCGATATCGGCCTGCAGGCGCGCGGTCTCGGCCAGCGCGTAGCGGTCGATCTCGAGCATCCCGGCCACCGGCACGGCGTTGACGGCCGGGTCGAAGTCCGAGGTGTTCGCCAGCAGGAAGCGCAGGGTGTTGCGGATGCGGCGGTAGGATTCCGTCACGCGCTTCAGGATCTCTTCGCCGATCGACAGTTCGCCGGTGTAGTCGGTCGAGGCCACCCACAGGCGCAGGATGTCGGCGCCCAGGGTGTCCGAGATCTTCTGCGGCGCCATGGTATTACCCAGCGACTTCGACATCTTCTTGCCGTTCTCGTCGACCGTGAAGCCGTGGGTCAGCAGCGCCTTGTAGGGCGGCGTGCCGTTCAGCATCGAGGAGGTCAGCAGCGACGAGTGGAACCAGCCGCGGTGCTGGTCCGAGCCTTCCAGGTAGAGGTCGGCCGGGAATGCCGATTGTTCCTGGTGCGAGCCGCGCAGCACGGTCTGGTGGGTGGCGCCGGAATCGAACCACACGTCCAGCGTGTCGCGGTTCTTTTCATACGTGTCGGCATCATCGCCCAGCAGTTCGCGCGCATCCAGCGCATGCCAGGCGTCGATGCCGTTCGCCTCGATCAGCTTGGCCACCTGTTCCAGCAGTTCCGGGGTGCGCGGGTGCAGCGCGCCGGTTTCCTTGTGGATGAAGAAAGCCATCGGCACACCCCACTGGCGCTGGCGCGACAGGGTCCAGTCCGGACGGTTGGCGATCATGCCGTGCAGGCGCGCCTGGCCCCAGTCCGGGAAGAACTGCGTCTCGGCGATGCCGGCCAGCGCGGTCTCGCGCAGGGTCGGGCCGCCATCCTTCGGGGTGACGTCCATGCCGGCGAACCACTGGCTGGTGGCGCGGTAGACGATCGGGGTCTTGTGGCGCCAGCAGTGCATGTAGCTGTGCGGGAACATCTTGAATTCGAACAGGGCGCCGGCTTCGGTCAGCGCGGCGCAGATCGGCTTGCTCGCATCCCAGATCGTCAGGCCGCCGAACAGCGGCAGGGTCGAGGCGAAGCGGCCGTCGCCCAGCACCGGTTTCAGGATCTCGTCATCCTTCATGCCGTGCTCCTTGCACGACTGGAAGTCTTCGATACCGTAGGCCGGCGCCGAGTGCACCACGCCGGTACCGCTGTCGGTGGTCACGTAGTCGGCCAGGTAGACCGGGGACGTGCGGTCGTAGAACGGGTCGGCCGCGTGCAGCGGGTGGCGGAAGCGGATGCCTTCCAGCCTGGCGCCGACGGTCTCGGCGACGACTTCGCCTTCCAGCTTGTAGCGCTCGAGGGCGGCCGCGGCCAAATCCTTGGCCACGATCAGCAGCAGCGGCTTGCCTTCTTTTTCGGTCTTGACCAGCGCATACGTCACTTCCGCATGCACGTTCAGCGCCTGGTTCGACGGGATGGTCCACGGGGTCGTGGTCCAGATCACGATGAAGCCGTCGCCTTGCGGCAGCTGCTGCAGGCCGAACGCCTGCGCCAGTTTTTCCGGCTCGGCAAACGGGAAGCCGACGTCGATCGCAGGGTCGCGCTTGTCCTGGTATTCGACTTCCGCCTCGGCCAGCGCCGAACCGCAATCGAAGCACCAGTTGACCGGCTTCAGGCCGCGGTATACGTAACCCTTTTCCAGCAGCTTGCCGAGGGCGCGCAGCTCGTCGGCCTCGTTACCGTAGGCCATGGTCATGTAAGGGTTGTCCCATTCGCCCAGCACGCCCAGGCGGATGAAGCCGGCGCGCTGGCGGTCGATCTGCTCGAGCGCATAGGCACGCGCCTTTTGCAGTACTTCGGCGGTCGGCAGGTTCTTGCCGTACAGTTTTTCGATCTGGATCTCGATCGGCATGCCGTGGCAATCCCAGCCCGGTACGTAGGGGGCGTCGAAGCCGGCCATGGTGCGCGACTTGACGACCATGTCCTTCAGGATCTTGTTGACCGCGTGGCCCAGGTGGATGTCGCCGTTGGCGTAGGGCGGACCGTCGTGCAGGATGAACTTCGGACGGCCGGCGGCGGCCTTGCGCACGCGTTCGTAGATCTTCTTGTCCTGCCACTGCTTGATCCAGCCCGGTTCGCGCTTGGCGAGGTCGCCGCGCATCGGGAAGGGCGTGTCGGTCATGTTGACCGGGTATTTGCTGTCTGGCTTCTTGGGCGCCTGCTTGGCCTGCTTCTGGCCTTGCTGTTGGCCTGGTTTGGTATCGGACATAGGACTTTTTCTAAGTGGGCTGCTGTTGTTCGTGGACATGCGGGTGCCGCGGACGCTCGCCGCGGCGGCGTGGCCCGGCGAGTGCCGGCCGCGCCTTGCAGGTCCGTTCAAATTCGGTCGGTGGCGGTCACGGCGCCGGCGCCGGCGCGTCGGGCGAACCAGGCGCGCGCCTGCTGGGCATCGCGTTCGATGGCGGCGGTGAGCGTGGGCAGGTCGACGTATTTTTCCTCGTCGCGCAGCTTGGTCAGGAATTCCACCTGCACCAGCTTGCCGTAGCATGGCTGGTCATAGTCGAACACGTGCACTTCGAGCAGCATGCGGCCCGCATCCTCGACGGTCGGGCGCACGCCCAGGCTGGCCACGGCCGGCAGCGGGCGCTCGGCCAGGCCGTGCACCTGCACCACGAAGATGCCGGCCAGGGCAGGGCGGTGGGCGACGCGCAGGTTCAGCGTCGGGAATCCGAGCGTGCGGCCGAGCTTGGCGCCGTGGATCACGTGCCCGGACATCGCGTACGAATGGCCGAGCAGGGCGCGGGTGGTGTCGAAATCGCCGTCGGCGAGCGCGGCGCGCACGGCCGAGGACGAAATGCGGGTGGCGTCGTGCAGCACGGCGGGCAGGCTGTGGACCTCGAAGCCGTGGCGCTTGCCGGCTTCCTGCAGCAGGGCGACGTTGCCGGCGCGCCGGGCGCCGTAGCAGAAGTCGTCGCCGACCATCAGCCATTTCACGTGCAGGCCTTCGACCAGCACGCGGTCGGTGAAGTCCTGAGGCGACATGGCTGCGAAATGTTCGTTGAAGTGCTCGACGATGACGCGGTCGACGCCGGCGTTGGACAGCGATTCCAGCTTGTCGCGCAAATTGGCGATGCGCGCCGGCGCCTTCGAGGAATCGCCGCTGCGCAGGGCGAAGTATTCGCGCGGATGCGGTTCGAACGTCATCACCGCGGATTCCAGGCCGAGACGGTGCGCGCTGGCGGTCACGTGGGCCAACAACGCCTGGTGGCCGCGGTGGACACCGTCGAAGTTGCCGATCGTGAGTGCGCAGGGGGCGCGCGCCCTGTCGTTGGGAAGTCCGCGAAATACCTTCATTGGATGATTCGTGCTCCGAGGCGAAATACCAGATTATACGGCAACTGGCATGTTGCACAGCGCAATGCCGCCGGCGCCGGGTTCGGGCCGGGCCCAAAAGCAGAAAGCGCCGCCCGCACGAGGCGGACAGCGCTTTCCGTGATCAAGCCCGCAGCACCTGCCGAAGCAGGCACTGCGAAGGCTGACTTGCCAGGGAGGGGATTACGACAGCGGGCGGTTGATGGCCATGATGTAGTAACGCGCCAGGTCGGCGGCGCCGTCCTTGCCGCCCACGGTCTTCAGCGTATTGATGGCCTGCGGCTTCTTGCCGGCCACGGCATACGCTTCGCCCAGGTGCAGCTTGGCGTCTTCCGGATACTTCAGCTTGCCCGACTTGATGGCGGCTTCCATCATCTTCAGGCCCTTGTCGGCCTGGCCGGCCTGCACCAGGCTGTAGCCGAGGGCCACCAGGCCGTCGTTGTCGCCCAGCTTGGTCATTTCGGCTTCGGTGGCGGCGAAGTTCTTGTTCTGCTCGCTCAGGTTCTTGTCGGCCAGGTCCTTCAGGCGCTTGTGGCGGTCGGCATCCGGACCGGTGCCCAGCACGCCTGCCTTGTAACCCTTGTCGATGATCTTGACCGCTTCGGCCGGGGCCTTGGCCTGCAGCACCAGCTGCGCCATTTCCATGTACTCGCTCGGCTTCTTGAGCAGGTTGTTGGCCAGCTTCAGGCGGTACACGTCCACCGACAGGCGGCCGGCGAAGCCCGGCTTGGCCTGGACGCGGTTCAGCAGGTCGGTCCAGTACTGGGCCTTCGGATAGCTGGCGGCCAGCTTCTCGATGGTGTTGACGTAGCCAACCTTGTCGTTCTTTTTCAGCTGGATGTTGGCCAGCATGCCCAGCTCGTCTTCCGACAGGCGGCCGCTCTTCTCGGCATTGCGCAGTTCGGTTTCCAGCGCGGCGACGTTGCCCTGCTTGTAGTAGTTCTGCAGCAGGAAGGCGCGCAGTTCAGGATCGTTGCGCTCCTTGAGCTGGTCCAGGATGGCGGCGTTGGCCTTGTTCAGGTCGCCGGCGCGCATGTAGATGCCGACCAGGCCTTTCGAGAACTGGGCCTTTTCCGAGGCCGACAGCTTGCCCGAGCCGATCAGGTATTCGAACGACTTGGCGGCGGCGGCGTAGTCGCCGGCGCTTGATGCAGCGCCCGCGCGGGTGCGTTCGATCAGGTAGGTTTCGTTGGCCGATTTGTTGCCGACGCTGTCAAGTTGGCGCAGGGTTGCCAGCGCTTCCTTGTTCTTGCCCGCTTTCATCTGTTGCTGGGCTTGCTGCAGCGGCTTGCCGATTTCGGCGCGGAGGGTTTCGGCAGCGTAGACCGGGGCCAAGCCAACCACCGGAGCGGCGGCGGTGAATCCGAGTGCGGCCAGTGCGAGGCCGAGGTGTGCGAGGCGGAACTTGGACATTAGCAAATATCTTTCTTCAAAATAGACACGGCAGGGAAACCCTGCCGTGTGCATTATAGCCAAAGCGAATTACTGGAACTGTTCGTTACCGACCATGCCGATCTTGGTAACGCCCAGGCGCTGTGCCGTCGCCATGACGCCGGCGACCACTTTGTACTCGACCAGCTTGTTCGGACGCAGGTGCACTTCCGGCTGGTTCGGCATCGCGGCCACGCTGTTCATCCGGGCTTCCAGGGACGGACGATCCGGGATCGTCTCGCCATCCCAGAGGATGGTGCCGTCGAAGTCCACGTCGATCGTGACCACTTGCGGCTTTTCCGTCTGTGGCGGCGGGGTGCCCACCGGCATGTTCAGATTGACCGAGTGATTCTGTTTCGGAATCGTGATGATCAGCATAATGATCAGAACGAGCAGGACGTCGATCAGCGGCGTCATGTTCATTTCCATCATCGGTTCCGGTTCTGCTCCCTTGGCGGAGCCTGAACCTACGTTCATACCCATGGTGTTTCCTTTCAAATGTTGGGGGAGACGGCAGCGATGCCGGGCAAGCCCGGCATCGCCAGGGAAGGCTCAGGAGAGCCTTCCCTTGTCCGGAAGGTGATTAACCCTTGTCCGGCGGTTCGATCACGAAACCGACCTTCTGTACCCCAGCACGCTGTGCCGTATAGATCACCCGGCCGATCGCTTCGTAGCGAGTGGTCTGGTCGCCGCGAACTTTCACTGCAGGTTGCGGCACCTTGACCGACTGCTCGGCGAAGAACTTGAACAGCTCATCGGTATTAGCGATGTGGGTCTGGTTCCAGTACATCTCGCCTTCGGACGTCACGGTGATGTTGATGTCTTCCGGCTTGGTCTTGGTGACCTGGTTCGTTTCGGCCGGCAGAGCCACCTTCTTCAGCTGCAGGACAACCGGGCTGGTGATCAGGAAGATGATCAGAAGAACCAACATGATGTCGACGAGCGGCGTCGTGTTGATCTCTGACATCACGGCATCTTCATCTCCGGAATCGGAGCCGACACTCATTGCCATGATTTAGCCCACTTTCTTGGTGCCCGCAGCGGCACGTGCGGCATCCGAGGTCGACATTGCGCCCGAGATCAGGACCGAGTGCACGTCGGCGCTGAACGAACGGATGTCTTCCATGGCTGCCTTGTTGCGGCGAACCAGCCAGTTGTAGCCCAGAACGGCCGGAACTGCAACGAACAGACCGAAGGCGGTCATGATCAGTGCTTCACCCACCGGACCTGCGACCTTGTCGATCGATGCGTTACCCGACATGCCGATGGCGGTCAGTGCGTTGTAGATGCCCCAGACGGTACCGAACAGACCGATGAACGGCGAGGTCGAACCGACGGTTGCCAGGAACGACAGGCCATCCTGCAGGCGCGACTGGACCTTGTCCACCGAGCGCTGGATCTGCATGGTCACCCAGGTCGACAGGTCGATCTGCTCGAGCAGGGCGCCGTCGTGGTGCTGGGTTGCCTTGGTGCCGGTTTCGGCGATGAAGCGGAACGGCGAACCTTCCTTCAGTTGTGCCGAGCCGGCAGCGATCGACGGGGCTTTCCAGAACTTCTGGGTGGTTTCCTTCGACTGGCGCATCACTTTGGCCTGGTCCAGCAGCTTGGTGATGATGATGTACCACGAACCCATCGACATCAGCGACAGGATGATGATGGTGCCCTTGTTGACGAAGTCGCCTTCGTGCCACATTGCGCTGAAGCCGTACGGATTGGCCACTTCTTCCTGTGCGCCGGCAGCTGCCGGGGCGGCGCCGGCCGGAGCGGCTGCGTCTGCAGCCGGAGCTGCGTCGGCTGCCGGTGCAGCGGCCGGGGCAGCAGCGTCAGCCGCCGGAGCCGCAGCGCCTGCAGGAGCGTCAGCGAAGGCCGGTGCGGAGACCAGGGCCGATGCCGCCGTTACCGAGAACAGGACAGCCGCCAGCACAGCGGACAAACGGGTATTCTTAAACATGCTTCCTCCAAAAATTAAAATAGACAGTTCGCTGAACTATTAACAACGAAAATCATAGAGTGAGACGTTGTTCGTCTCGGTTTATTCCAGCGTCCAGACGTACTGCACCGCTGTCCACGCCTGTTGCGGCTGGCCATCAACCATGGCCGGCTTGAATCGGCATTTGCTCAGAGCTGCCTGCGCAGCCCGGTCCAGATCACGGAAGCCGCTCGACTTCTGCAACTTGGAGTCCATCACGCGGCCATCGACACCGATCAGGAACTGAAGGGTCGAGGTGCCGGTTTCTTCGTTACGCAGCGACGACTTCGGATATTCCGGACGCGCGCAGGTATTGAAGTCGGCCACTGCATCGGTACGGCTCGGACCTTTCGGTGCGGCTTGTGCCGGAGGCGCCGGCGGTGCCGGCGGTGCCGGCGGTGCCAGGTTCGTGGTCGGCGGCGGCGTCGTGGTCGCAGCTGCGATCGTGTTCTGCGGCGGCGGCGGCTGCTGGACCTGCACCTCGACCGGCGGAATGAACGGCGGCGGCGGGGCCTTCATTTCCGGGGGCGGCGGCGGCGGCGGGGTTTCCGGCGGCGGCGGCGGCTTCACTTCTTCGATCAGTTTGGTTTCCACAGCCTCGGTCACCTTGGTGACGATCCGGGTACCAAGGCCATTGATGACTGCCCAGGCGACCAGAACGTGCAACACGACGACGATTGCTATGCCAGTGAAATTCTTCCCGGGGTTCTTCTCATGCGAAAAATTCATGCCATATTTCTCCAATACCATCTCTTTTTTGGTGCTACTAAACCCACTAAACACGACAAAAACTCAGGGCCGCATCCGGGACATCGAAGAATTATACCTACGAATTCTTTTTTGCACATACATTTTTATACCTTCAAAGAGAGGCTATCTGCCTGTAAAAACAAGCAATCCAACGCATCAGGTGAACGACTGTGCGAGGGTCTCGAAGGTGGTGAAAAGAGTGTTTTGCCAGGGTCGGATAAGGTCCTTTCTCAATATGTGGAACATAAGGGTGCAACCCTTTTCTACCGAATTTTCCATGCAATTTCCATTCCATAGCAAATAAGATACGAAGGGTGTGTAGCATTTCTGCTAACTATATCTAAGTTTCTACGGTTTGTGCGTACTGTTGAACAGGACTTGCGAAGGAAAGCCATAAGACGAGCTTATGTTGACACCGGTACTTGATATGGCTCAGCAACCACGAAAAATAGTAGTTCGACTACATCAAGGGATGTGCAGATTGTTGAGACGTGTGGTAGCTTACTGCGGGAAAGATGCCCGCGCCGAGCGGCGCGGGCGGCGGAAAAGCAAATAATCAATATCGTGCGCGTTTTTCGCGCCGGCACTCCAGGCTGCTCACCACGCGGCCGGATGGATCGACTGTTTCCAGGCGTACGTCGAAGCCCCACAGGCGTGCAACGTGCTTCAGCACCTCGTGCGCCTGCTGGTTCAGCGGGCGGCGCTGGAACTGCGTATGGCGCAGCGTCAGGGCGCGGTCGTCGCGGGTATTCACCTGCCAGACCTGGATGTTCGGTTCGCGGTTGCCCAGGTTGTACTGCTCGGCCAATTGCTGGCGCACGTAGCGGTAGCCGGCTTCGTCGTGGATGGCCGAGATCGTCAGCTTGTCGCTGCGGTCGTCATCCAGCACGGCAAAGAAGTGGAAATCGCGGATCAGCTTGGGCGACAGGTACTGGGCAATGAAGCTCTCGTCCTTGAAGTTGCGCATCGCGAAGTCGAGCGTCTTGATCCAGTCGCTGCCGGCCATGTCGGGGAACCAGGCGCGGTCTTCATCGGTCGGGTTCTCGCAGATGCGCTTGATGTCGGTCATCATCGCGAAGCCCAGCGCATACGGGTTGATGCCGCTGTAATAAGGGCTGGTGGCGGCCGGCTGGTAGACCACGTTGGTGTGGCTCTGCAGGAATTCCAGCATGAAGCCGTCGCCGACGATGCCTTCCTTGTGCAGCTCGTGCAGGATCGTGTAGTGCCAGAAGGTGGCCCAGCCTTCGTTCATCACCTGGGTCTGGCGCTGCGGATAGAAGTACTGCGATATCTTGCGCGAGATGCGCACCAGTTCGCGCTGCCAGGGTTCGAGCAGCGGTGCGTACTTCTCGATGAAGTAGAGCAGGTTTTCCTCGGGCTCGACCGGGAAGCGCGGCGGCGGTGCATCTTTTTGGGCCTCTTCGCGCCTCGGAAAGGTGCGCCACAACTCGTTCACCTGGGTCTGGATGTACTCTTCGCGCTCCTTCTGGCGCGCCGATTCCTGGGCCACCGACAGCTTGGCCGGCCGCTTGTAGCGGTCCACGCCGTAGTTCTGCAGCGCATGGCAGGAGTCCAGCAATTCCTCGACCGCGTCGATGCCGTGGCGCTGTTCGCACTCGGCGATATAGTTCTTGGCAAAGACCATGTAGTCGACGATGGCGTCGGCATCGGTCCAGGTGCGGAACAGGTAATTCCCCTTGAAGAAGGAATTATGGCCGTAGGCCGCATGCGCGATCACCAGCGCCTGCATCGTCAGGCTGTTTTCCTCCATCAGGTAGGCGATGCAGGGATTCGAGTTGATCACGATCTCGTAGGCCAGGCCCATCTGGCCGCGCTTGTAGCTCTTTTCCGTGCTGAGGAAGTGCTTGCCAAAAGACCAGTGGTTGTACGAAACCGGCATGCCCACCGAGGTATAGGCATCCATCATCTGCTCGGCGGTGATGATCTCGAGCTGGTTGGGGTAGGTGTCCAGGCCGAACTTCTTGGCGACCCGGCGAATTTCCTCGTGCGCCTGTTCGATCAGGTCGAAGGTCCACTCCGACTGTTCGGGCAGGGCGCGCGGGTTGTTGGGATCTCTTGGCATGAGCGGGCCTCGCTGACCGTTAACGTTTACTTGGGCTGCTTCTTGAACAGTTCACGGAACACTGGGTAGATATCGGCCGGCGTCACGATTTTCTGCATGGCGAAGTTCGCGTGCGTGGACGCCACCTCGGTGTACTGCTCCCACAGGTTCTGCGGCGGGCCATCGGTGATCTCGACATAGGTGTAGTACTGCACCCGCGGCATGATGGCGCTGTTCAGGATCTGCTTGCACAGCACGGAGTCGTTGTCCCAGTTGTCGCCGTCCGAGGCTTGCGCCACGTAGCTGTTCCAGTCGCCGTTGCTGTAGCGCTCGCTGATGATCTTGTTCAGCATGTGCAGCGCCGACGACACCACGGTGCCGCCCGACTCGCGCGAGTGGAAGAATTCGTTCTCGTCGACCTCGGCCGCGGCCGTGTGGTGGCGGATGAAGACCACTTCGATCTTCTCGTACACGCGCTTGAGGAACAGGTAGAGCAGGATGAAGAAACGCTTGGCGGTGTCCTTGCGGCTCTCGTCCATCGATCCGGACACGTCCATGATGCAGAACATGACCGCCGCGGTGGACGGTTTCGGGATCTTGATCCGGTTGCTGTAGCGCAAGTCGATCGGGTCGATGAAGGGGATCGCCAGCAGGCGCGTGTGCAGGTGGTGGATCTTGTGCTTCAGTTCGAGCACGCGCGGGTCGTCGTCTTCGGCACCGTTTTCGTGCAGCTCGCGCAGTTCGTGCTCCAGCGTGGTGAGCTGCTTGCGCGATGGACCGCCCACGGCGATGCGGCGTCCGAGCGCGCCGCGCAGCGAACGCAGCACGTGGATGTTGGACGGCGTGCCGGAGATGTTGTAGCCGGCGCGCTGGTTCTTGAACTCGACGACCTGGGTCAGCTGCGTCTTGATCATGTTCGGCAGCTCGAGGTCCTCGAAGAAGTAATTCATGAACTCTTCGCGGCTGAGCTCGAAGATGAAATCGTCTTCGGTGGTCTGGTCGCTGTTGCCGGCCTTGCCGCGGCCGGCGCCGCCACCGCCGCTGCGCGGCCGGTTGAACTGGTCGCCTTTCTGGTATTCGGTATTTCCGGGATTAACAGTTTCCCAGACACCGCCATGGGCATGTCCGAAGCGCGGCTCGTTCACGTCCTTGACGGGAATCGAGACCTTTTCGCCATTTTCGATGTCGGTGATCGAGCGACCCTTGATCGCCCGGCCCACCGCATCCTTGATTTGCGCCTTGTAGCGGCGCAAGAATCGTTCGCGGTTGACCGCAGACTTGTTCTTGCCCTGCAAGCGTCGGTCGATAAGGTAAGTCAAAACAGGCCTCCTGCTCAAAATCGCGGCGGGCCGGATTCCTTCCCGGTCCTCCTACTATAACGCGCCGCGCCTTAACGTGGTTGGCGTACCGGACTTCCGTGGGACAGGACCTACAATCCCACAAAAATCACGGTACGCCCTACGTTAGCGTCACGGGAGCTCGAGAAACCGTAGCGAGCGGAAGCAGGGCGGTCGAGAAGCGCAGCCGTACTTACGTACGGCGAGCATCGCAGACCGGCCCTGCGACGCGCAGTAGGTTTATCGAGCTCCTATTAGGATGACTTGCGGACGCGGAGATACCATTCGCAGAGGAGGCGTACTTGTTTCGGCGTATACCCCTTCTCCACCATCCGTGCCACGAAGTCCGCATGCTTGGTCGCATCTTCCGCGCTGGCCTTGGCATTGAACGAGATCACCGGCAGCAATTCCTCCGTATTCGAGAACATTTTCTTCTCGATCACGGTGCGGAACTTCTCGTAGCTGGTCCACGCCGGATTCTTGCCGCCGTTGGTTGCCCGGGCGCGCAGGCCGAAGTTGACGATCTCGTTGCGGAAATCCTTAGGATTCGAGATCCCGGCCGGCTTCTCGATCTTCTCCAGCTCGGCGTTCAGCGATTCGCGGTCGAAGCTCTCGCCGGTGTCCGGGTCGCGGAATTCCTGGTCCTGGATCCAGAAGTCGGCGAAGGTCACGTAGCGGTCGAAGATATTCTGGCCGTACTCGGAATAGCTTTCGAGGTAGGCGGTCTGGATCTCCTTGCCGATGAAGTCGACGTAGCGCTGGGCCAGGTGCTCCTTGATGTACGAGAAGTAGCGCTGCTCCACTTCCGGCGGGAACTGCTCGCGCTCGATCTGCTGTTCGAGCACGTACAGCAGGTGCACCGGGTTGGCGGCCACTTCGGTATTGTCGAAGTTGAAGACCTTGGACAGGATCTTGAACGCGAAGCGGGTCGACAGGCCGTTCATGCCTTCGTCCACGCCGGCATAGTCGACGTATTCGTGCAGCGACTTGGCCTTCGGATCGGTGTCCTTCAGGTTCTCGCCGTCGTACACCAGCATCTTGGAATAGATGCTCGAGTTTTCCGGATCCTTCAGGCGCGACAGGATCGCGAACTGCGACATCATGCGCAGCGTGCCCGGGGCGCACGGCGCTTTATCCAGCGAGGAGTTGCGCAGCAGCTTGTCGTAGATCTTGATTTCGTCCGACACGCGCAGGCAGTAGGGCACCTTGACGATATAGATACGGTCGAGGAATGCCTCGTTGTTGCGGTTGTTGCGGAAGGTCTTCCACTCGGACTCGTTCGAGTGCGCCAGCACGATGCCGTCGAAGGGGATCGCGCCGAAGCCCTCGGTGCCCTTGTAGTTGCCTTCCTGGGTCGCGGTCAGCAGCGGGTGCAGCACCTTGATCGGGGCCTTGAACATCTCGACGAATTCCATCAGGCCCTGGTTGGCCAGGCACAGGCCGCCCGAGTAGCTGTAGGCGTCCGGATCGTCCTGGGCGTAATCCTCGAGCTTGCGGATGTCGACCTTGCCGACCAGCGAGGAAATATCCTGGTTATTCTCGTCGCCTGGCTCGGTCTTGGCGATCGCGACCTGCTTCAGGATCGACGGGTAGCGCTTCACCACGCGGAACTTGTTGATGTCGCCGCCGAACTCGTGCAGGCGCTTGACCGCCCACGGGCTCGGGACGTTGCGCAGGTAGCGGCGCGGGATGCCGTAGTCCTCTTCGAGGATGGCGCCGTCCTCGACTTCGCTGAACAGGCCGAGCGGCGATTCGTTCACCGGCGAGCCCTTGATCGCGTAGAAGGGCACCTGTTCCATCAGCGATTTCAGCTTCTCGGCGATCGACGACTTGCCGCCGCCGACCGGTCCCAGCAGGTAGAGGATCTGCTTGCGCTCCTCCAGGCCCTGGGCCGCATGGCGGAAGTACGAGACGACCTGCTCGATCACTTCTTCCATGCCGTAGAACTCGCGGAATGCCGGATAAATCTTGATGACCTTGTTGGCGAAGATGCGCGACAGGCGCGGGTCGAGACGGGTATCGACCAGGGTGGGTTCGCCGATGGCGGCCAGCATGCGCTCGGGAGCGCTGGCGTAAGTCAGGGGATCCTTCTTGCAAAGCTGAAGGTACTCGGACAGCGAGTATTCCTCTTCGCGGGTACGCTCATAGCGGGCTGCGTAGTTATCAAATATGGTCATGTGAATGTCCTCAAATGTGCTAACACCGATCACTGTCCGGCAGCCGACCAAGGACGGCCGCCCAAGCCCCGTTCCAGCATTGCTGTGCGTTGGGGTCGCCCTGGTCTGAAGGGGCGATGCTGTTGTTGTCATCCGGTGTTGCCGGAATCACGGAAAACCGCCGTTGTGTAACGGTTTCGAGGAGCCGCACCGGTTTTGTCAGCGCCCGCTGAGAGCGTCTTATTACGCCTATGAAATTTATTATGTGCCTATTAGTTCTCGAAGTCAAAACACTGCCGCATGCTTGTGCGAGCTGGCGACAAGTCTTTGAAACGAATAAGGAAATAAGCATTTTGACGCGTCCGTCGAGCCACCTTGCTGCGCAGTCTGGCAACGTCCATGTACGGCTTCCAGACGGGACTTTTGACCCCATCGGACCACGTCATATTTATCGAAACGTAAGAGAATAATGCACCAACTTGCCGGGCAGTGTCGCACGTGTATCGTTCCGGATTTTTACAAAAATTCCAGAGTGAAACGAGGCACCGCCGTGCATGCGCTACACTCACTGCCTGAGCCCCAAATGTACGGATCTACGTGGAGAACACCATGCTGAATGAACCGCTGCGCCGCATGCTGCAGGCGATGCCCAAGGCAGAATTGCACATCCATATCGAAGGCTCTTTGGAGCCCGAGCTGATTTTTGAGCTGGCACAAAGAAACGGTGTTTCTCTTCCCTATGATTCCGTGGAAGCGTTGCGCGAAGCTTACGCGTTCACCGATCTTCAATCGTTCTTGGATATCTATTATGCCGGCGCAAGCGTATTGCTGACCGAGCAGGATTTCTACGACATGACCGCGGCCTACCTGCGCCGCGCCGCCGCGGACAACGTGCGCCACACCGAGATCTTCTTCGATCCGCAGACCCACACCGCGCGCGGCGTCGCCTTCAAAACCGTCATCGACGGCATCTGGCGCGCCTGCCAGGACAGCCCGGTGAGCGCAAGCCTGATCATGTGCTTCCTGCGCCACCTGCCGGAACAAGACGCCATGGCCACGCTCGAAGAAGCGCTGCCCTACCGCGACAAGTTCATCGGCGTCGGCCTCGATTCGTCCGAGGTCGGCCACCCGCCCGAGAAGTTCGCGCGCGTGTTCGAGCGCGCCCGCAACCTCGGCCTGCGCCTGGTGGCGCATGCCGGCGAGGAGGGGCCCGCGCGCTACATCGAGAGCGCGCTGGACGTGCTGAGGGTAGAGCGCATCGACCACGGCGTGCGCTGCCTGGACGACCCGGACCTGGTGCGGCGCCTGGCGCGCGAGCAGATGGCGCTGACCGTGTGCCCGCTGTCCAACATCAAGCTGCGCGTGTTCGACGTGATGGGCAGCCACAGCCTGCGCCGCCTGCTCGACGCCGGCCTGGCGGTGACCGTCAACTCGGACGACCCGGCCTATTTCGGCGGCTACGTCAATGCCAACTACCTGGCCGCCTTCGAGGCGCTGCCGCTGGACGCGGGCCACGCGCGCCAGCTGGCCAGGAACAGCTTCGCCGCCGCCTTCCTGGAACCGGAGCAGAAGCGCGCCTTCCTGCTCGAGGTCGACCAGTTCTTCGATAATGCTTGACCGATAACGTTCAATGAAAGGCGAGGCCGCGACGATGCCGATTCCGCTGTTCATCCAAACCCTGCGCATGACCGCGCGCGACTGGCGCGCTGGCGAGCTGCGCTTCCTGCTGGTGGCGCTGGTGGTCGCGGTGTCGGCCCTGAGCTCGGTCGGCTTCTTCGTCGACCGCATGCGCAGCGGCCTGAATCGCGACGCCCACCAGCTGCTCGGCGCCGACCTGCTGATCAATGCCGACCAGCCGGTGCGCCCCGAATGGCGCCAGGAAGCCGGGCGGCGCGGCCTGCTGCTGGCCGATACCGTTACCTTCCCCAGCATGGCGCAGGCCGGGCAGGGCGACGACTCGCAGGCCATGCTGGCCTCGGTCAAGGCGGTGTCGAACGGCTATCCGCTGCGCGGCCAGCTGCGCGTCACCAACAGCCCCGACGACGCCAGCGAAGCGCTGGGCGACGCTACCGCCGAGACGCCGTCTGCGGGCACGGTCTGGGTCGACGTCAATCTGCTGCCGCCGCTGCGCGTGAAGATCGGCAGCAGCATCCAGCTCGGCGACAAGACATTCAAGATCGCGCGCCTGATCGCCTCCGAGCCGGACCGCGGCGCCTCGTTCTCCAACTTCGCGCCGCGCGTGATGCTGGCGCTGTCCGACCTGCCGGCCACCGGCCTAGTCGACAATTATGCGCGCGTCACCTACCGCATGCAGGTGGCCTCCAGGTCCGCCAACGACATGGCCTCGGTGGCGGACTACGAGCGCTGGGTGCGCGCACGCATCGCCGCCGACAACGTGAAAGGCGTGCGCATCGAGACGCTGGAAAACGGCCGCCCCGAGATGCGCAACACGCTGGACCGCGCGGAACGCTTCCTGGCCCTGGTCAGCCTGCTGTCGGCGATGCTGGCGGCGGTGGCCGTGGCGATGGCGGCGCGCCGCTTCATGCAGCGCCACCTGGACGCCTGCGCCATGTTGCGCTGCCTGGGCATGACCCAGAATGAAGTCGGCGCCATGTTCCTGCTCGAGTTCGCGCTGGTCGGACTGGCTGGCAGCGCGATCGGCGTGCTGGTCGGCTTCGGCGCCCACTTCGTGCTGCTGGAATTGATCGGGCGCCTGATCCCGGCCGACCTGCCGCCGGTGTCCCTGCTGCCGGCGCTGCAGGGCGTCGCCACCGGCATGCTGCTGCTGGTCGGCTTCGCGCTGCCGCCGGTGCTCCAGCTGCGCAACGTGCCGCACAACCGCGTGATCCGGCGCGAAGCGGCGGCGCCGCAGCCGATCGCGCTGGCCACCTACGGCCTGGGCACCGCGGTGTTCGTCGGCCTGCTGCTGTGGCAGGCCGGCGACACCGAGATCGCCTTGATGACCGCCGGCGGCTTCATCGGCGGCTTCGCCCTGTTCGCGCTGGCCGGCTGGCTGGCGCTGCTCGGCTTGAGGCGCCTGCGCAACCTGTTCGCGCACCAGGGCTGGCGCTTCGCCATCACCTCGCTGCAGCGCCGGCCCGGCGCCACCGTGGTGCAGATCGTGTCGCTGTCGCTGGGCCTGATGGCGCTCCTGGTGCTGACCGTGGTGCGCGGCGACCTGATGGAAGCCTGGCGCCTGGCCACGCCGGCCGATGCGCCGAACCGCTTCATCATCAACATCCAGCCCGACCAGCAGGCGCGCGTGGCGCAGCAGATCCGCGCCGCCGGCGTCAAGGAACTGCCGCTGTACCCGATGATCCGCGGGCGCCTGGTGGCGGTGAACGGCGCGACCGTCACCACCAGCACCTACACCGACCCGCGCGCGCGCAGCCTGTCGGACCGCGAATTCAACCTCTCCAGCGTGGCCGACCTGCCGGACGGGAACGAGGTGGTGGCGGGCCAGTGGTACCGCGACGCGCCCGGCGTGGCCGAAGCCTCGGTCGAGCAGGGCCTGGCGCGCACCCTGCGCCTCAAGCTCGGCGACCTACTCCGCTTCGACATGGGCGGCCAATTGGTCGATGCGAAGGTGACCAGCCTGCGCAAGCTGGAATGGGGCTCGATGCGCGCCAACTTCTTCGTCATCATCAACCCGGCGGCGATGCGCGACGCGCCCCAGACCATGATGACCGCCTTCCACCTGCCGGCCGGCGGCGTCGGCCTGGCCAACACGCTCACGCGCCAGTTCCCGAACCTGACCGTGATCGACGTCAGCGGCATCATCCGCCAGTTGCAGGAAGTGCTGGACCAGGTCGTGATCGCGGTCGAGTTCCTGTTCCTGTTCACGCTGGCCTCGGGCGTGCTGGTGCTGTACGCGGCGCTGATGGGTTCCCAGGCCGAGCGCACGCGCGAAGCCGGCCTGCTGCGCGCGCTCGGCGCCACCCGCAGCCAGCTGGCCCAGGCCCAGCGCATCGAGTTCGTGCTGGTGGGCGGCTTGTCCGGCCTGCTGGCGGCATCGGGCGCGGCGGCGCTGGGCTGGGCGCTGGCCGAATACCAGTTCAAGTTCCCGTGGCGTTTCGAACCGGAAGTCTGGGTGGCGGGGCTGGTGGTGGGCGCGGTGTGCGCGCTGATCGGAGGCTGGCTCGGATTGCGCGGGGTGCTGCGCCAGCCGCCGCTGCAGACCTTGCGGGAAGGATGATGCGCTATCATGCACGGATGCCCGATACCGACAACACCCAAGAACCTACCCTGTACGACATCATCGGCGGCGAATCGCGCCTGCGCGAACTGGTCGACCGCTTCTACGACATCATGCAGCTGGAGCCGGATTTCGCCGGCATCCACGCCATGCACCCGGTGCCCAACGACAGCTCGCGCGAGAAGCTGTTCATGTTCCTGTCCGGCTGGATGGGCGGCCCCAACCTGTTCATCGAAAAATACGGCCACCCGATGCTGCGCGCGCGCCACCTGCCGTTCGCGATCGGCACCAGCGAGCGTGACCAGTGGCTGCGCGCGATGGCGCTGGCGCTGGAAGACCTCGGCTACGACGACGAACTGCGCCTGCGACTGATGAATGCCTTCTTCCAGACCGCCGACTGGATGCGCAACCGGCCGCACTGAGCACGCCACTCAATATCATGTCCACCATCGAATTCCTTGTCCTCGCGGCCGCGCTGGCGGCCGTGCTCGTCCTGCAGTTCCTGCTCCTGTCGCGCGCCCGCGCCGGCCGTGACGGCGACGGCGACGTCCGCGCCTTCGAACGCCTGGAGCGCGAGCTGCGCCACGAAATGCAGGCCAGCGCCCAGGCCACGCGCCAGGAACTGGCGGCGCACCTGGCGCAGAACCAGGGCGCCATCGCGCAGCAGCTGGAAGGCATGCGCCAGCAGCTCCAGCTGCACGCCGCCGGCGGGCGCGAGGAACAGGCGCGCGCCCTGAAGCGCTTTTCCGACACCCTCAACGGGGCGCTGGCCAATCTCACCGAATCGAACGCCCAGCGCATGCTGGAAGTGCGCGCCACGCTCGAGCACAAGATCCGCGACCTGCAGAACGACAACGCCAGGCGCCTGGAAGAGATGCGCCAGACCGTCGACGAAAAGCTGCACGCGACGCTGGAGACGCGCCTCACCGAATCGTTCCGCCAGGTCTCGGACCGGCTGGAAAAGGTGCACCAGGGCCTTGGCGAGATGCAGCAGCTGGCGCTGGGCGTGGGCGACCTGAAGCGCGTGCTCACCAACGTCAAGACCCGCGGCACCTGGGGCGAAGTGCAGCTGGAGATGCTGCTCGAGCAGGTGCTGACCGTCGACCAGTACGCCAAGAACGTCGAGACCGTGGCGGGGTCGAACGCGCGCGTGGAATTCGCGATCAAGCTGCCGGGCGTGGTCGACGGCGGCGCCCCGCTGTGGCTGCCGATCGACGCCAAGTTCCCCAAGGAGCAGTACGAACGCCTGGTGGACGCCAGCGACCGCGCCGATGCGGACGGCGTGGCGCGCGCCGGCGCCGAGCTCGAACGCGCGGTGCGTATTGAAGCGAAAACCATCTGCGAAAAATACGTGTCGCCGCCGCAGACCACCGACTTCGCGATCCTGTTCCTGCCGACCGAGGGCCTGTACGCCGAAGTGATGCGCCGCCCCGGCCTGGCCGACGAGCTGCAGCGCACGCTGCGGGTGACGATCGCCGGGCCGTCGACGCTGGCGGCCCTGCTCAACAGCCTGCAGATGGGTTTCCGCACGCTGGCGCTGGAAAAGCGCTCGTCCGAAGTGTGGCAGGTGCTGGGCGCGGTGAAGACGGAGTTCGGCAAGTTCGGCGACGTGCTGGCCGCCACCAAGCTGACGCTGGAACGCGCCGCCAAGAACATCGAGAACGCCGAGGTGCGCAGCCGCCAGATGGCGCGCAAGCTGAAGTCGGTGGAAGCCTTGCCGAGCGAAGCGGCGCAGCTGATGCTCGGAAAGGTGGATCAGGAGGACACGTAGGGTGGGCACCCCGTGCCCACGTACTTGATGCGAAACAAAAAATGGATGGCGGGGGTATCCTCTGCCCACGTTCTTGTTTGATCCATTCTTACCGTTGATTCCGGCCGGCGGCATACGATCGCCGCACCATGCCATATTACCGCCGCCTGCGTACCGGTCCCACGTACTTTTTCACACTCGTTTCATACCACCGCCGTCCAATCTTGTGCAACGAAACGATCCGTCGTACGCTACGCATCGCCATCGACAACGTGCGCACGACCCGTCCGTTTTCGATCGATGCCCGGGTACTGCTTCCAGATCACCTTCATTGCATCTGGACCCTGCCTGACGGCGACCATGATTTCTCCACCAGATGGTCGCTGATCAAACGTCCCGTTCCCCGCTTTTCGACGGACATGACGCTCGCTCCTGATGCACGCACGGCGTCAGCATGCAAACGGCGTGAATCGACGATATGGCAGCGCAGGTTTTGGGAACATCAAATCCGGGACGAGCTTGATTTCGAGCGGCATTTTGATCACGTCCATTTCAATCCTGTAAAGCATGGTCATGCGGCGCGTGTCATGGATTGGCCGTATTCGACGTTTCATCGATGTGTGCGTGATGGCGTATATGCTGCCGATTGGGGGCAGGGGAATAGAAATCGATGACGGCGATGGCGAATAGGATCCGCCATTCCGTAGTTGTAGTTGGGAAATTACGATGTGCGTGGGCACCCCGTGCCCACGTCAACATCGACCAATCCCGCAACGTCAGATCAAACCTTCGAACAGCAGCACATCCACCATCTCGCCCGCCTGCACGCCGCCTTGCGCATCGTGCAGCACCACCATGCAGTTCGCCTCCGACATCGAGCGCAGGATGCCCGAGCCCTGGGCGCCGGTGATGCGCACTTCCGGCATGCCGTCCGCCCCGCGGGTGAGGATGCCGCGCTGGTATTCGGTGCGGCCGGGCTTCTTGCGGATGGCGGCGGTGGAGCGTGCGCGCACCATGTCCAGCGGCGCTTCGGCGCCCATCATGCGCAGCAGCGCCTCGCGCGCGAAGAAGTAGAACGACACCATCACCGCCACCGGATTGCCGGGCAGCCCGAACAGGAAGGCGCTGCGGCCGTTCGAGTCGACGCGGCCGAACGCCAGCGGGCGCCCGGGACGCATGCCGATCTTCCAGAAGGTCACGTCGCCCAGGCGCGCCATGATCTGGCGCGTGTAGTCGGCGGCGCCGACCGAGACGCCGCCCGAGGTGATGATGGCGTCGGCGTTTTCGCAGGCGTCGCGCAACGCTTGTTCCAGCGCCTGCGGGTCGTCGCGCACCACGCCCATGTCGATGATGTCGCAGCCCAGGCGCTGCAGCATGCCGTAGATGGTGTAGCGGTTGCTGTCGTAGACGCAGCCTTCATCCAGCGGCTGGCCGATCGAGCGCAGTTCGTCGCCGGTCGAGAAGAAGGCCACGCGCAGCCTGCGCTGCACCGGCACTTCGGCCACGCCGAGCGACGCCAGCAGGCCGAGGTCGGCCGGACGCACGATCTTGCCCTTGGCCAGCGCCGCGCTGCCGGCCTTCAGGTCTTCGCCGGCCAGGCGCCGGTTGTCGCCCGCACGGATCACGCCCGGCGCCAGCACGATGGCACTCGTTTCATCGTTGCCATCCACGGTCACGAATTCCTGCGGCACCACGCTGTCGCAGCCGGCCGGCATCACGCCGCCGGTCATGATGCGCACGCACTGGCCCGGCGCTACCGACCCTGCGAAGGCGCGGCCAGCGTAGGTGGTGCCGGCCACCGCCAGGCGTGTCGGCGCACCGGGCAGCAGATCGGCACCGCGCAGCGCGTAGCCATCCATCGCCGAATTGTCGTAGGCCGGCACGTCGATCGGCGAGACGATGTCGTCGGCCAGCACGCGGCCCAGCGCGGCGCGCAGCGCGACCTGTTCGACGGCGCGCACCGGCGTCACGAATTCGCGGATGATGCGCTGGGCGTCCGCTACCGGCAGCGCGTCCGGGTCGTAGCCGGACAGGCAGCTGACCACGTCGGCCAGGCGCGCCGGGCGTGCCTGCGCGGGCGCCCGGTCCAGGCTGTGCAGTTCGTCCAGCGTGTTGATGTTGCGGAAGGCGTCGGCATCCTCGAACAGCACTTCGGCCACCTTGATTTGCGAATACCAGCCATCCATGCGGCGTCCGCCGCTGGCCAGGTAGGCGGACAGCACCGGCTCCAGGCTCGCCTTCACCAGGCAGAACACCGGATGCACCTGGCGCCTGCCGTCTTCCTCGGTCACCGCCACCGCCAGGTCGGCTCCGGCGGCCGTCAAGCCGTCGAGCAGGCGCGCGGCCAGGTCCAGCGGCAGGAAGGGCGAGTCGCAGGGCGCGGTCAGCAGGTAGGTGGTGCCGGCGCGGCGCATGCCGGCTTCGAGCCCGGCCAGCGGGCCGGCAAAGCCGGGCGTGTCGTCCGGCCATACCGGCACGCCAAAGGCGGCGTAGGTGTCGAGGTTCTGGTTGGCGTTGATCGCGGTCGATGCCACCTGCGGCGCCAGGCGCGCCAGCACGTGTGCGGCCATGGTCGAGCCGCCAAACGGCTGCAGGCCCTTGTCGACGTGGCCCATGCGCGTGCCGCGGCCGCCGGCCAGTATCAGGCCGCTGATGGATTCTTTATTGTTCATGTCGTTCAGCCACCGATGTAGGACATTTCGATACGCCGTGCGCTGCGTTCCAGGCCGCTGGTATTGATGGTGCGCGTCTCGGAATAGCGGTCGGCGCGCTTGCGCCAGAGCTGGGCGATGGCCGAGGACATCTCGGCATCGCTGCGGCCGGCGCGCAGCAGGGCGCGCAGATCGTGGCCGCGGGTCGCGAACAGGCAGGTGTACAGCTTGCCCTCGGTGGAGAGGCGGATGCGCGAGCAGTCCTGGCAGAAGGCCTGCGTCACGCTGGAAATCAGGCCGATCTCGCCGCCGCCGTCAGCGCCGTTCGCGTCCACGTAGCGCCAGCGCGCCGCGGTTTCGCCGGCGTAGTTGGCGCCGAGCGGTTCCAGGGGCATCTCGGCGCCGATGCGGCGCACCACCTCGCTCGACGGGATCACTTCATCCATGTTCCAGCCGTTCGAGGCGCCCACGTCCATGTATTCGATGAAGCGCAGGATGTAGGGCGTATGCCTGAAATGGCGCGCCATCGGCAGGATCTGGTCGTCGTTCATGCCGCCCTTGACCACCATGTTGACCTTGATCGGACCCAGGCCCACGGCATGCGCGGCCTCGATGCCCTTCAGGACGTCGTCGACCGAGAAGTCGACGTCGTTCATGCGCCGGAACACGACGTCGTCGATGGCGTCGAGAGACACCGTGACCCTGTCCAGGCCGGCGTCCTTGAGCGCTTGCGCCTTGCGCGCCAGCAGCGAGCCGTTGGTGGTCAGCGTCAGGTCGAGCGGGCGGCCGGACGGCGTCTCCAGCGCGCGCAGCTGGGCGATGAGAGCTTCGATGTTCTTGCGCAGCAGCGGTTCGCCGCCGGTCAGGCGGATCTTCTCCACGCCGTGGGCGACGAACAGCGCCGCCACGCGCGTGATCTCCTCGAAGCTCAGCAGCGAGGAGTGGGGCAGGTAGGCGTAATCCTTGTCGAACACTTCCTTCGGCATGCAGTACACGCAGCGGAAGTTGCAACGGTCGGTGACGGAAATGCGCAGGTCGTGCAGCGGGCGCGCCAGGGCATCCGACAGCAGGCCGGTGGGCGCTTCCAGCGTACCCGGCACCGCCATCGCGGACGAGCGCGCATCGTCCAGCAAAATGATTTTCTCAGACATCCCGCTACGATAGCACGAGGCCGGCCCGGTTGCAGGCGACGTGCATACACGGGGCGGCCTGTGGGGTCAGATCCACGGTGCCGCGCCGGCCGGACTCAGACGGATTCGCTGGCATGAATATACGCCGGATCGAGCGTCGAGCGCACGCCGACGTGCTGGTACTGCGTGTCCAGCCAGTGGCCGGCCGCGCCCTGGCCGAGGTCGTACAGGCGCTGGATGAAGGTCCAGTCGAGGTTGAACTTGCTCGAGATGCTGAGGTCGCGCAGCACATCGGTGGCGCTGATCAGGTGCATGCGCACCGGCAGCGCGCGTACCCGTTCGCTGTCTTCCTCGTCGAGCACGGCGGCCAGGTTCTGGATCGCGCTGACCTCGCGCATCATGCTGATGTTGAATGCGATCTCGTTGGCGCGGTTGTGCACGTCCGCCATGCTGAACGGCAGGTCCTGGCGCGCGACCGGGTTGTTCTGGATCAGCAGGATGTCGCGCGCAAGGTCCGGATCGACCAGCGGCGCCAGCGGCGGATTGCCGACGAAGCTGCCGTCCCACCAGGCTTCGCCGTCGACCTGCACCGGCGCGAACATCTGGGGCAGGCAGGCCGAGGCCAGCACGTGCTCGACGTGCAATTCCTCGCGCCGGAAGTTGCGTCCCTTGCCGGTGCGGACATTGGTTGCCGAAATGAACAGCTGCAACTCCTCGCAGCCGCGCACGCGTTCGAAGTCGACCAGCGTCGACAGCAACGCCGACAGCGGATGGATGTTGAGCGGATTGAGCACGCTTGGGGCCAGCGTGGCGCTGGCCATCTGCAGCAGCATGTAGCCGGGCGAGGTCTCGATGCTGCCGCGCCCGCCCAGGTAATCGAAGGGCTCGGCCGCATCGGGCCGAGCAGGGCGGCATGGCCGAGCGTGGTCCAGAACCTGGCCAGGCTGCGGCGAGCGCCTTCGCGGCCGCCGCCATGCGCATAGCCGTCGGCCAGCACCACCGCATTGATGGCGCCGGCGCTGGCGCCGCTGATGGCTTCGATCTCCAGGCGCTCGTCCTGCAGCAGGCGGTCGAGCGCGCCCCAGCCGAAGGCGCCGTAGGCGCCGCCGCCCTGCAGGCCGAGGTTGATTTTCTTGATGATGCTCATGTTTCCACGTCTATTGTTCAGAAACAAGCAGTGTGCCGGTGTTTTGCGCTCTAGGTCGCCAGCTTGCGTGACTTCCCGGGGACATGAAATCACTTGCAACTTCAAAAGTTACGTAATATTCTTTGTTACATGAAACGAGACAGCAAACTATCGGGCGTGCTTCACGTCCTGCTCCACATGGCCGAAACCGGCACGCCCATGACGTCCGACACGCTGGCCGGAATGATGCAGACCAATCCCGTGGTCATCCGTCGCATCCTGGCCGGGCTGCGCGAGCAGGGCCTGGTGCAATCGGAAAAGGGACATGGCGGCGGCTGGCGCCTGTCGTGCGACCTGCACCAGGTTACCCTGCGCGACATCTACCGGGCCTTGGGCGCGCCGGCCCTGTTCGCTTTCGGTAACCGCACCGAAGCGCCGGGCTGCCTGGTCGAGGAAGCCGTCAACGCCGCGCTCGACCAGGTCGTGGCCGATGCAGAGGCCCTGGTGCTGGCGCGCCTGGGCGAAGTGACGCTGGCCCAGCTCAGCCAGGATTTTCACAGGCGCATGGGCGCCAGAAAGGATGCACCATGTTCGATGTAATCATCGCCGGCGGCAGCTATGCCGGCATGGCCGCCGCGCTGCAGCTGGTGCGGGCGCGGCGCAAGGTCGCCATCGTCGACGCCGGCCAGCGCCGCAATCGCTTCGCCAGCGCCTCGCACGGCCTGCTGGGCCAGGATGGACGCGCGCCCGGCGCCATCTTCGAAGATGCGAAAGCGCAATTGCTCAAGTACCCGGACCTGCACTGGATGAACGGCAGCGTGGTCGCCGCCAGCCGGGAACAGGGCGGCTTCGCGGTACGTACCGCGCAGGGCGAGACCCTGGCCGGCAAACGGCTGGTGCTGGCCACCGGCGTGCAAGACCACCTGCCCGACGTGCCCGGCCTGCGCGAACGCTGGGGCCGCTCCGTCCATCATTGCCCGTATTGCCACGGCTACGAGCTGGAGCAGGGCGCGCTGGGCGTGCTGGCGGTGGGCGAATTGTCGATGCACCAGGCGCTCCTGCTTCCGGAGTGGGGACCGACCACCTTCTTCCTGAACGGCGCGTTCGAGCCGAACCCGGACCAGCTGCGCCAACTGGCCGCGCGCGGCGTCGGCATCGAACGCACGGCCGTCGCCGCCGTGTCCGGCGAGGGAGAACGCGCCTGCGTCGAGCTGGCCGATGGACGCTGCATCGCGCTGGCCGGATTGTTCGTGGGCTCGATGATCAGCGTGCAGGGCGGGCTGGCGGAGCAGCTGGGTTGCGCATTTGCCGACAGCCCGCTGGGCGCCGTGATCGGCACCGATGCCGCCAAGGAAACCTCGGTGCCGGGCGTGTTCGCCTGCGGCGACGCGGCGCGGGCGATGGCCAGCGTATCGTTCGCGATCGCCGATGGCGCCATGGCGGGGATCGCGGCGCACCGTTCGCTGGCGTTCGAGGGGTTGCACTGAGTTTGCCGGACCGTGGGACCGGATAACCGGATAACCGGATAACCGGGCAATAAAAAAAGGGAGGCCTGATTCAGGCTTCCCTTTTTTATTGCCGCGGCCCGGAAGCCGCGGCAGGCGCCGCCCGGAGGCGGCTTAGCGACTGCTTACTGGCGGGTATCCACCTGGATCAGCGGTTCGCTGACCGGCGGCGGCGACGGCTTGCGGGTGCGGCCGACGCGGACCGGCGCCTGGGCGCTGGCGGCAGCCTCCTGGGCGGCGCGCAGCTTTTCCGGGTCGGTCGACGCCAGCGTCAGGCCGGCCTTCGACAGCACCTCGTTCAAGTCAGACGATGCCGGCGCCGGCGCCGCAGCTGGTGCCGGAGCAGCCGGTGCAGCGGCAGGGGCAGCGGCCGGTGCGGCCACCAAGGCCGGGGCCGGAGCCTGTACCGCAGCTTGCTGGACGGCCGGTGCGGCTTCGGATACGGCCGGCGCAGCGGCAGGTGCGACAGCCGCTTCGGCAACCGGCGCCACCGGAGCAGCCGGCGCCACCGGAGCGGCAACTTCCGCCGGAGCCGAAGCCTGCGCCGGCGCAGCAACCGCGGCCGATCGGGCAGCCGGCACAGCCGGAGCAGCAGCCTCTACCGGGGCGGCAGCCGGTGCAGCCGGAGCGGCAGCCGGTGCAGCCGGAGCGGCAACTTCAACCGGCACGGCAGCCGGTGCAACCGGCGCGGCAGCTTCGACCGGCGCAGCGGCCGGCGCCGAAGCAGCCTGCGCAGCGGCGGCACGCGCCGTCGCCGCCGCCACCGACTGCGAGGTCGGGAACGGCCATGCGCCCTTGGCAGCCACGGCCGGCTGGGCAACCGTCTCCGCTGCGGCAGCGGGTTGCGCGGCGCGTTTCCTGGCGGCGCGCGCCTGCTCGGCGGCGGCGCGCTCCGCGGCGGCCTGTTCAAGAGCAGCCTGCTCGGCAGCCGCGGCCTTGACCGCCTCGGCCTTCATCGATGCGGCGGTCGGGAAGGGCCACGGACCAGTTGCCGGCACCTGGACCGGCTTTTCGGTCCTGGCTTTGGCGGCGCGGGCTTCGGCCTGCACCTTGGCGGCTTCCTCGTCGGCCACCGGCGTAAAGGCCGGGACTGCGCCTTCGTGTTCGCCGCCTTCGATCTCGACACCATCCTGGTCGCGGTCGCGGCGGTTGCGGTTGCGGCCGCCACGGCGGCGGCGGCGGCGCGGCTCGTCGCCCGCGTCTTCACCGTCCTCGGCGTTCGGGCCGATCGAGGTCACCGACTTGACGACCTGCTCCTGCACGATCTCCTGCTCGCCGTTGGGGCCGGTCGAAGCGACCGTCACCGTGGTCGCGGCGGTCGCCTGCACCACGCTGACTTCGTCCAGCTTGGCTTCGATGACTTGCTGCACGCGCTCGGTGCGTTCGGTGCGCTCGCGCGGCTGGCGCGGAGTGCGTTCCGCGCGGTCCGGACGCTCGCCGCGTTCGGGGCGCTCGGCGCGTTCCGGACGTTCCGCACGCTCTGCGCGCTCGGCACGCGGCGCCGGCGCGGCGGCCTGGCCCTGCACGTCGGCCTGCTCACGCGGCTCGCGCGGTTCGCGCTGTTCACGCGGCTGGCGTGGCGGACGCGGCGGACGGGCCGGCTTGCCTTCGGCGTCGAACGGCTTGGCGCCGTCTTCGCCGGGTGCGGCTTTCACGGCCTGGTCGCGTTCCTCGCGGCCCTTGCCGCCGGTGCCATTGGCGCCGTTGCGGCCGTTGCGGGCGCGCGGGCCGCGACCGTTGCGCTCGCCGCTGCGTTCACCGGCTGCGGCCGGGGCCGGCTCTGCTGGCTTGGCTGGTGCAACTGGCGCGGGGACAGGGGCGACCGGGGCCGGGGCGCCAAAGAAGAAATTGCGCAGCTTGGCGAAGAAACCCTGCTCGGCCGGCGGCGCCACCGGAGCGGCGGCGGCCGGGGCCGGCGCGGCGGGCGCCGCGGCTGCCGGTTCGGGCTTGGCCGGACGCTCGACCACCGGGGCCGGCTGGGCCGGGGTGATGGTCTTGACCACGGCTTCCTGGCGCGGCTTGGCTTCTTCCTTCTGGCGCTTGGCGTAGGCCATGTCGGTTTCGGCCGACTCGGCCATCGTGTAGCTGGCGGCGGCATCTTCCAGGCGCGGATCGTCGACCTTGATGCGCTCGAGCTTGTAGTGCGGGGTCTCGAGATGCTTGTTCGGGATCAGGATGACGGTGATGCGGTGGCGGTTCTCGATCTTGAGGATCTCGCCGCGCTTTTCGTTCAGCAGGAAGGCTGCGACGTCGACCGGGACCTGGACATGGATGGTCGCCGAGTTCTCCTTCATCGCCTCTTCCTGGATGATGCGCAGCACCTGCAGGGCGGACGATTCTGTATCGCGGATGTGGCCGGTGCCCGAGCAGCGCGGGCAGGTGACGTGCGAGCCTTCCGACAGCGACGGACGCAGGCGCTGGCGCGACAGTTCCATCAGGCCGAAGCGCGAGATCTTGCCCATCTGCACGCGGGCGCGGTCATGGTGCAGCGCATCCTTCAGGCGCTGCTCGACTTCGCGCTGGTTCTTGGCCACTTCCATGTCGATGAAGTCGATCACGATCAGGCCGCCCAGGTCGCGCAGGCGCAGCTGTCGGGCCACTTCGTCGGCCGCTTCGCAGTTGGTGTTGAAGGCGGTGGTTTCGATGTCGGAGCCGCGGGTGGCGCGCGCCGAGTTGACGTCGATCGAGACCAGCGCTTCGGTGTGGTCGATGACAATGGCGCCGCCGGACGGCAGCGGGACGGTGCGGGCGTAGGCGGTCTCGATCTGGTGTTCGATCTGGAAACGCGAGAACAGCGGCACGTCGTCGGTGTAGCGCTTCACGCGGTGCGCCATGTCGGGCATCACGTGGCTCATGAACTGCTGGGCCTGGTCGAAGATCTCGTCGGTATCGATCAGGACTTCGCCGATGTCAGGCTGGAAATAGTCGCGGATGGCGCGGATGACCAGCGAGGATTCCTGGTAGATCAGGAACGGACCCGGGGCAGACTTGCCGGCGCCTTCGATCGCGCGCCACAGTTGCATCAGGTAATTCAAGTCCCACTGCAGCTCTTCCACGGTGCGGCCGATGCCGGCGGTGCGGGCAATCACCGACATGCCTGTCGGCAAGTCCAACTTGTCCATGGTTTCGCGCAGTTCCTGGCGTTCCTCGCCTTCGACACGGCGCGATACGCCGCCGCCGCGCGGGTTGTTCGGCATCAGCACCAGGTAACGGCCGGCCAGCGAGATGAAGGAGGTCAGTGCGGCGCCCTTGTTGCCGCGTTCCTCTTTCTCCACCTGCACCATGATTTCCTGGCCTTCGCGCAGGGCTTCCTTGATGGTGCAATTGCGAACGTCGACGCCGTCACGGAAATAAGAGCGGGCAACTTCTTTGAAGGGGAGGAAGCCGTGGCGGTCTTCGCCGTAGCTGACGAAGCAGGCTTCGAGGGAGGGTTCGATGCGGGTGATGACACCCTTGTAGATATTCGACTTGCGTTGTTCGCGACCAGCGGTCTCGATATCGATGTCGATCAGTTTCTGGCCGTCGACAATCGCTACGCGCAGCTCCTCTTGCTGCGTAGCGTTAAACAACATTCGTTTCATTTTTATAAACTCCGCGACCCGTGGGCCGTTCTAGGTACAGGGATGTACGCGGGGAGGGGAGTTGTTGGCGGTGGTATGCCCGGGACGTGGCACGGCATTGCCTGCCACAGGGCGCAGATGGAGTCGAACGTCATTGCCGCGCGCACGCATATCCGGCAAGGCCCGGCGGCCCGATCGGGGCGGCGCAAGGGGCCTTCCGGCAGTGCAACACAAGCCAGACCGTAGCCGGCGGACAAACAAAGACGTCGAGCCAGGCGATCAACCAGCCTTGACTCAAATGGGAACCCGAAACCTGCTGCGCAACGGTTTCCAGGTTCCCGAAGCCTTTCGAATGAGGCCTGTTTCGGGTCGGGCGAAAACGGCAAGCGTTATCGACGCCATCACCCGGCAAGCCAACCGAAAGGAAAGCTTGCCGGTACTTATCCTAAAAATTCCAAACAATCCAATCCTGCAGTCCTGTGCGCTGCCCGATTACAACTACGGTGCAACCCTGGCGTACACAAGGCCGTGCGTACACGTTTCAGGGACCTCGTCAAACCTGCTGCGCGTTGCACTGCCGGCGTGCGCTGGGCACCTTTGCCGGCACTGCTGACGCTCGCAACGGTTTTCTCAAGGTTCCGTTTGTTTCCATCGAATTTGCATATTGGCGGGACCGATGGAGACGCCCCTGTGTAAAATATCGTTTTAATTCTTACACCGCAGAGGTTTGACCGCCGCCTGTCGATTATATATTCAAAATGAAGGACTTAGAGAGAATTTCTGGGAAGACAGAGCGAATGACCTTGCAAAACGATGTTGTTCCCCCTTCATCACAGACAGATGGCCACCCCGCTTTAAGCGCCCAGTTCGTCACGATCGCCGAAGAAGAAGCCGGCCAGCGTATCGATAACTACCTGTTGCGTGTCTGCAAAGGTGTGCCAAAAAGCCATATCTACCGCATCCTGCGCTCCGGCGAGGTGCGTGTCAACAAAGGCCGCATCGACCAGTTGTACCGCCTGGCAGCCGGCGACGTGGTCCGGATCCCGCCGATCCGCATCGCCGAAAAGGCGGCGGGACCGGCGCCGGTGCCGGGCGCCGAATTCCATATCGTGCACGAGGACAGCCATTTGCTGGTGATCGACAAGCCGGCCGGCGTGGCCGTGCATGGCGGGTCGGGCGTGTCATATGGCGTGATCGAGCAATTGCGCGCCTCCCGTCCCGACGCCAAGTTCCTGGAACTGGTGCACCGCCTGGACCGCGAGACGTCCGGCCTGCTGCTGCTGGCCAAGAAACGCTCGGCGCTGACCAACCTGCACGAACAGATGCGCGACGGCCATACCGACAAGCGCTACCTGACGATGGTGGCCGGCGACTGGAAGAACGCGCGCCAGCACGTCAAGCTGCCGTTGCACAAGTACTCGACACCGGACGGCGAGCGCCGGGTGGTAGTGCAGGCAGGGGGCCAGGAATCGCATACCGTGTTCAACCTGGTGCGCAAGTGGGAAGGATTCGCGCTGCTCGAGGCCGAGCTCAAGACGGGACGCACGCACCAGATCCGCGTGCATACCTCGGCGTCCGGCTTCCCCATCCTGGGCGACGAGAAATACGGCGATTTTGCATTGAACAGGCAGCTTCAGAAGGCAAATGACGCACGCGGTGCCCTGCGCAGGATGTTCCTGCATGCATACCAGATCACCTTCACGCACCCGGAAACGGGCAAGCCGATGACCTTGAAGGCGCCATTGCCGCCGGAATGCGAGCGTTTCTTGGTAAGCTTGGGAAAACCTGTCAGCGACACCGGCAGAAAATAAACGATAATAAATAGATATTGAATAGATACTAAGCAAGTCTATCAACGATAACGCGCCCTTGGGCAGAATGAGGAACCGGCGCCGCGTGCGCTGAACAACATGGCAAGAAAGCAATTTGACCTGATTGTCTTCGATTGGGACGGCACGCTGATGGACAGCACCGCCGCCATCGTCAAATGTATACAGTCGGCCGCCAGGGACCTGGGGCTGGCGGTGCCGAGCGATGCGGCGGCCGCGCATGTGATCGGCCTCGGCCTGTCCGAGGCGATGCACGCCGTCATGCCCGACATCGAACCGGGGATGTATCCACGCATGGTCGAGCGTTATCGCTACCATTACCTGACGAAGGACCACGAACTGGTGCTGTTCAAGGGCGTACGCGAGATGCTCGACGAACTGTCGCAGCAGGGCTATTTCCTGGCCGTGGCAACGGGCAAGAGCCGGGTCGGCCTGAACCGTGCGTTGAACGCCGCCAAACTGCTGTCGATCTTCGATGCGACACGTTGTGCTGACGAGACATTTTCCAAGCCGCACCCCGCCATGTTGCAGGAATTGACAAGGGAACTCGGCCAGGACATGCGGCGCACCGTTATGATCGGCGACACGACGCACGACCTCATGATGGCGAACAATGCCGGCGCGGCCGGCATCGCCGTCGAATATGGCGCGCATCCGGTGCAGCAACTGCAGGCATGCCATCCGGTCTTCACCGCGAAGAACGTGCCCGAGCTGCACCAGTGGCTGGTCGGGAACGCATGAGCGGCGGCGACATCGTCGTCTGTCCATCGAGCGCCCTGCAGGACGGCGGCAAGGGCGTGCGCTTTCCGGTGCTTGCCTTTGGCGTCGCGGCGACCGGTTTCGTGGTGCGCCATCACGGCAAGGTGTATGCCTACCTGAACCGCTGCGCCCATGTCCCGGTCGAGCTGGACTGGTTCGAAGGCGAATTCTTTGAATCGAGCAAGATGTACCTGATGTGCGCGACCCACGGCGCCATCTACGTCCCGGAAACCGGGGCTTGCAGCGGCGGTCCCTGCCGCGGCGGCAAGCTGCGCCCGATCGGCGTACGCGAAGACGGCGGCCAGGTCTACTGGCAGCCGGACCCGCATATCCGGCCGCCAGCGCTTGCGGAGAAACAGGCGGAATAACGCGGGGATACTGAAAACAGGTATTTATGAGCGACAACACCAGGAACGACACCCCGAACGACAGGCCCAGCGCGGCGCCAGCCACCTACAGCAACTGGGAGCGCGAGACCCTCGAGCGCCTCGTGTTCGCCACGGTGCGCGAACAGCGGGCCGCCCGGCGCTGGGGCATTTTCTTCAAACTGTCCTTTGTCCTGCTCGCATTCTTTGCGCTGTGGGCTTATTTCGATTTCAATTTCAGCGGCACCGATGCGGAATCGCTGGGGCGCCATACCGCGCTGATCGAAATCGACGGCGCCATCGACGAAGAGGGCAGCGGCTCGGCCGACACCGTGATCCCGTCGCTGACCAAGGCGTTTTCCGACCAGGGCTCGGCTGCGGTGGTGCTGCGCATCAACAGTCCCGGCGGCAGTCCGGTCCAGGCCGGCATCATCGTCGACGAGATCGAGCGCTTGAAGAAATCCTATCCGACCAAGCCCTTGTACGTGGTGGTCGACGAGATCTGCGCCTCCGGCGGTTATTACATCGCGTCCGCCGCCGACAAAATCTACGTCAACAAGGCCAGCATCGTCGGCTCGGTGGGTGTGCTGATGGACAGCTTCGGCTTCACCGGCCTGATGGACAAGCTCGGCGTCGAGCGGCGCCTGCTGACGGCCGGTGAAAACAAGGGTTTCCTGGATCCGTTCAGCCCGCAGACGGACAAGCAGAAGCAGCACGCGCTGAGCATGCTCAACGAAATCCACGAGCAGTTCATCGCGGTGGTGCGCGCCGGCCGCGGCAAGCGCCTGAAGGAAAACCCGGAAATCTTCTCGGGCCTGTACTGGACCGGCGCCAAGGCGGTCGAAATGGGACTGGCGGATGGCTTCGGCACCGTGGATACGGTCGCGCGCGACGTCGTCAAGGCGGAAGACATCATCGACTACACCGCGCATGAAGGCTTGCCGGAACGGGTGCTGAAGAAATTCGGCGCATCGGTCGGGTCGGGCGCGGTGCATTCGATCTATCGCGGCGCCGTGCCGACCCTGCGTTGATGCTGAACGGCCGGCTTGAAAGCGCCTAAGCCGTTAGGAATTTGCTGAGAAATTTGGGATTCGCTTGAAGGTTTTCCTTGGCCACTAAGAATATGCCTACCCGCCTATGATCCGTTTCAATATTTGTCTTGAAACTCCCGGCGGGTAGTCTATAGTGAAGGTGTAGCGTCGTTCGTCAAGTCGGCCAGGCAATCCCGCTTGCGCCCCTTCGGCTTCGCTGCAGTCCGCATGAATGCGGTTTCGAGAGAACTCCATTCCTCAAAGTTGGAATCCCTCCGTGGGAAGAAAACGACGGCGCAAGCCGTCGTTTTCATTTGGGCCAGCCGTCGTGGCTTGCGGCACCGGTGGCCGCGGCTTCGGGCAAGTGAAAGCCACCGGCGTCGAGCCAGGCCTGGAAATCGCGTTGCGTCTGCGCATACCAGGCGGCGCGCGGCAACTGGCGGATGGCGGCCTCGGCAAACACGTGCGGCGTGTCGCCGCCATGCATCCAGCGCGCCAGAGCAAGGCGCATCGGGAACAGGGTGGAATGCTCGGATGCCACCCGCGGATCGCGGCTCGTGACCGCGGCGCACGGTGGTTGCTTGCAGCTTTGATGTTTTTCGATCTGCACTATGTCCTCATCTGTCGGTAAAAGCCTCTGTAGGTTTTGTCCTACAGAAACTGGTTTCGTAGTCCTACGCTGAACGTTTGTAGGTCAATTCCTAACGAGGTTTCAGTGTATCAACCTGGCCCTCGACACATTTGATATGTGTCAAACGATTTTTTGGCCCCGCTTCAAAAGCCGGAATCGTTAGACTTTGCCGCTTGAAACCGTTCTGTTACAGTCTCGCCCATGAGTAAATTATCCCTTGACCGCGTGCTGCAATCGCAGGGCTTTGGCACGCGCAAGTACTGCCGTGCGCTGATCGAAGACGGCGACGTCGCCGTCAACGGTGACATCGTCGATAACTACAAGACCCTGGTCGAGACCAATGGCCTGGTGCTGACCGTGTTCGACGAAGAGTGGGTGTATCGCGAACACGTCTACATCGCGCTGAACAAACCGGCCAACTTCGAATGCTCGCGCAAGCCGAGCCACCGTCCCGGCGTGCTGACCCTGCTGCCGGAACAGTTCACCTGGCGCGACGTGCAGCCTGTCGGCAGGCTCGACCATGACACCACCGGCCTGCTGCTGATCTCCGATGATGGTCCCTTCAACCATGCCCAGTCCTCGCCCAAGCGCCATATTTCGAAGGTGTACCAGGCCACGACCCAGGAACCGGTGACCCAGGCGCTGGTCGACCAGTTGCTGTCCGGTGTGCAGCTGCATGACGAGCCGGCGCCCCTGAAGGCGCTGTCCTGCATACAGCGCGGCGAACACCAGCTGGACATCGTGCTGGAGCAGGGCAAGTATCACCAGGTCAAGCGCATGCTGGCCGCAGCCGGCAACCATTGCTCGGCGCTGCACCGTTCCCAGATCGGCGGGCTGACGCTGGCATCGCTCGGCCTGGAAGAGGGCGAGTGGTGCTTCCTGGAACAGGCACAGCTCGATCTGCTGGTACCAGACTAAAGAGCGCCTACCAAAACCTCCATGGCTGCGTTGCAGCTCCTCGCCGTACAGCCGTACTGTCTTCGTCGCTACGCCTTGCCCTGAAGGTTTTGGTAGGCGCTCCAAGCGCGCTCGAGCAAGTGGCAACGTACGGGGGCTGGCGGCCGCTATCCGGCCGCCGCTGCCGTGCGACGCACTATGCATTTTTCCGCGACACTCGTCGTCGAACTCTTGTCAATATCTTATCGAACCCGACAAGAGGCTGATCAACCACGACGACGACAATGCCCGCGATACACTACCGATTACTTTCCCTCCTGCCACTCCTCGCACTGAACCCGGTCCAGGCCCAAGACAATGCCGCCTTATCCGGCTGTGCCCGAATCGCGGACAACAAGCAGCGCCTGGCCTGTTATGACCGCCTGGCCGGCGCCATGCCAGGGGCAAGCGGCGGAGCAGCAACAGCAGCAACAGCAACAGCAACGGTCGCAGCACCGGCCCAGCCCGGCATTCCGGGCGCCGCAACGGGCGCAAGCCTGGCCGGTGGCCCGGCCCCAGGCACCGGCACGGGCACGGGTGCGGGCGCGAACCTGACGCCGGCACGAGCGGATGCTCCACCGGTGCAAACCGATCCCGCGGTGCAGGCGGCCCTGGATTTATCGCCGGAAAAGTCGCGCGGCTTCAGCCTGGCCGACCATTGGGAGCTGGACCGGGCGCACAAGCGCGGCGTATTCAATTTCCGGCCGCACCAGGCAAACTACCTGATGGCGACGCGCACTGCCCATCCGAACAACGAACCGTATCGTCCATTCCGTGACTTGACGGACCTGGCGACCGACTTGTCGCACTCGGAGCTGGTGTTCCAGATGGGCTTCAAGATGAAACTGGTGGAATCCGCCTTCCAGAAACCGGTTGATTTGTGGTTCGGCTATACGCAGAACAGCTTCTGGCAGGCCGGCAACCACAAGGCATCCAGCCCCTTCCGCGAAACCAATTACCAGCCGGAGCTCATGGCGGTCACACCGCTGGGCTTCAATATACTTGGCATGCGCGCCAGCTTCCTTAACCTGGGTATCGTGCACCAGTCGAACGGACAGGCGTCGACGTTGTCGCGCAGCTGGAACCGCGTGTATGCCCAGGTTGGCCTCGAGCGTGGGGGCTGGACCGTGGTGGGCCGGGTCTGGAAGCGCATCAACGAATCGGCGCTGGACGACAACAACCCGGACATCATCAATTACATGGGCCGCGGCGACATGGTCGTCACCTACCGCAACAACGGCCATGATTACTCCGCACTGGTGCGGCGCAATTTTTCGACCCAAAAGGGCGCGGTGCAGCTGAGCTGGGCGTTCCCGCTGGTCGGCCACATCAAGGGCTATACCCAGTACTTCTCGGGCTATGGCCAGAGCATGATCGACTATAACTACTACCAGAACTCGGTCGGCCTGGGCCTGCTCGGCACCTTCTGACAGCGCGAGGCAAGTGTCATGGAGATACGAAATCGCCATGACACTTGCCACTCTTGAATGGGAAGGCCATGTTTCCTCCCCACGCCTTTACCGGCGCCGCTCTACTGCCCATCCCAAAAGTCTCCACTGACGGCTTCGCCGCGCAAATCCACCTCCACCGGCCTGGTCATCCTGCGCACCGCATCCGCCAGCCGCAAGCTCCCATCCGGCGCATGCACCCGGTACCACAGGAACCCCACCCCCGACAGCCTCAGCTTCTGGCCGCTGAACAGGCCATCCTTCACGATGCTCAATCCTTCCAGCCGCACATCGAAGTCGAGCACCAGCATCCCGTTGGTGCGTGTCGCATAACCCAGGTAGCGCGCCGCATTGAACAGTGGACTCTTGTCGCTCGCTTCGCCCGCCTTCAGTGAATCGATGAAGTTGTCGACCGTCTTGAGCAGCGCGCCGCCGCTTGATGCCACCGCCGCCAGTGCCTTCTTCTCGTCGCCCTTGGCGCCATCGGCCAGCTTGTCCACGATGGCGACCCTGTTCTCGAACTCGCCGCGCTGGACGGCCAGCGCCCGCACTTTCGCCAGCAGGGCATCGTACTGCTTGCCGTCCAGCTCACCCAGGTAGCCGGCGCCGATGCCCGCAATCTTGTCCGGGCAGTGCCGCGCCAGCGACGTGACGAACAGGCTGCGCGCGCCGTCGCCATAACCGATGCCCGCCGCCGTGACGTCGGACTTGAACAGCGCGGACAAATCGGCCGCCGCCCTGACGGTGGCCGGTATGGCGCTCAAGCCTGTGAAGGCGATGGCGCCGATGTGCGTACCCTGGGGCGTGTGGGTGTCGATGATCTGCTGCAGTGCCTTGTTCTGCCGGCCCAGGTCGTCGTTGAAACGCTGGATGGCATCAAACACAAGTCGCGCGGCCAGAATGCCTTGCGTGGTTTGCGCTTCATAGATGGCGGTTTTCTGGTCAGCGGGTAGGGCGGTGCAGACCTCCATGGCCAGTTGCCGGGCGAGGTCGAAGGCCTTGACCAGGCCGGCGGCGCCGAGCTGTTTCGTTTCGAGGCTGCCTTGCAGGGGTTTGGTGGTGGCGGGCGGCAGGCGGGCCAGGAGTTCGGCGCGTTCGGCTTCGGCGATGGCGGCGCGGGCTTCGGCCTGGCGCTGGAGGGTGAGGAGGTCGTCGGCATGCGAGCAAAGGGGAGACCCCAGCATGAGTGTGAACAGGACGACGAGGAACCAACTTTTATCTGTCAGGAATGCTGTCCACATAGCCGATTTATTGTCACTTTCATTATTGAAGTTGGTTTATTATTAATTTTTCGACAGGTTCCGTATCTTGGATCTCTTAAAATCATCTAGTGGGCAAATGGCAAGACAATCTTGCGATACATTAGAGACATTTATTTTGAGCTATTGCCGGTAGTATCAAAGTAATTGCCGTTGCTGTTGTACGAAGCAACATATGTAAAGGCATGCAACAAAAGTTCGTACTCGCGATTACTGTCGGGTAAAATGCTGCGGCATTTCATAAATGTCACGTTCGCTTCGCCGACCCTGACGTTCAATCCGCCGCGGGTTCCGTGCTCGTATCCCAGCCTTGTATCCAGCGGTACTGCCGCTTGGAGTGTGAGCAGGGTATCGGCCTGTCCAGCCAGGCGCTGTGCGCGACAAACAGGTCAGCCGGACACGCAGCGCCAAACTTGTCGAGCCGGCAGGAAGGCTGGATATGTACAAATGCAAACACGGAGCGCCTCTTGCGGTGTCTCAGCCCAGCATGGGCCAGTTCGTGTGCATCGTTCAGAATACTCAAGCGTATTTATGGTCTAACCCTGAGCCGATGGTGTCAGATAGCAAGTCGTGTTGCTTTCGCCTTGTGAAAGGTTCAATGCTTGGCAAGTGTCGAGGATGATTTAAAAACGCGGTACATGTATCGAAGAACGACATAACACGTCGTCCCGAGCGGCAATTGCAGGAATAAATAGTATTAAGGAACAGGAGCAAGATGATGAGAACTCGAATTTGGACGAATGATTGGAGATATCATGAAGCCGGGTGACTCGTTCTTACTGACGCGCCCTGGCACGAATAGATGGCTATGCAGCCCCAAGGCTGAAAAATGGTTGCTGTTGCTGTCCGATCTTGTGGCGTTGAGTGCCGCCTACTGCCTGAGTGCCGCCATCATGTTTACGACGCGCGATACTTCGGTCGTCGGCGATGCGCAATACTGGTGGGAAGTCCAGCATTCAGTTCGGATCAATTGCTTTGCGGTTTTAGTAATGATCACGCTGGCTATTTTCTGGGTGAAAGGTCATTACAAGAAGCGCCGTCCCTATTCCAACGAAGTCCGGGAAGTGCTGGGCGTTGCGTTGATGATGGCAGTCGCCGATGCCGCAATCGTGTTTTTCGGGAAATGGCAATTCTCGCGCCTCGACCTTCTCGGCACATGGTTGCTGGTGCCTTGTTTGCTGCTGATACTGCGTACGGGGTTGAAGTTCGGCTTGATTAAAATGGGTGGCTGGAACCGTCCCCTGGTCATTGTCGGTTGGGGCGAAAACGCGGTAGAGACCGCATTGGCTTTCCAGACCGAAAGGCTGATGGGTTACAAACTGCTGGCATTCCTGGTCCCGGGTGATCATGCCACCAAGCTGGGCAAGCTGGAGCATCTGATCGCGCACCGCGTACCTTGCATAAAGTTGGGTGCCGAGCCTGACAGCACACTCGACAGCCTGGGTAACCCCCATGTCGTGCTGGCGCTTGAACAGGGAGGGATTGAGTTGCACCAGGAACTCATCCAGGATCTGGGGCGTCGCCATCGCAACATCCAGATCGTTCCATCGCTTCGTGGACTGCCACTTTACGGTATGGAAGTCGACCACTTCTTTGCGCATGAAGTGTTGTTGCTTACCGTTCGTAATAATCTGATGCCTCGCTTTCCAAGGCTCGTCAAACGGATATTCGATATCTGCGTATCTTTGCTTGTGCTCGTGCTGGCTTTACCTATCCTGCTCTGGATTGCTGCTCGCGTGAAGGCAGGTGGTGGGGCAATATTTTATGGTCACAAACGCCAGGGACAACATAATCAGCCATTTTATTGCTACAAGTTTCGCACCATGGCGCCAAATGCGGATCAATTGCTGCGCGAATTACTCGAGCGCGATCCGGAAGCAAGAATCGAGTGGGAACGTGATTTCAAGCTGAAGAACGATCCCCGGGTCACCACTATCGGGAAATTCTTGCGGCGCACGAGTCTGGATGAATTGCCGCAATTGTGGAACGTCCTGAAAGGGGAGATGAGCCTGGTCGGACCACGTCCGGTGGTCGAGGCAGAACTGGCTCGATACGGGAAGCAGATCGACTATTATCTGGAGGCCAAACCCGGCATTACCGGACTATGGCAGATCAGCGGGCGGAACGATATCAGTTACGAGTCGCGGGTGTTTCTGGATGCGTGGTATGTAAAAAATTGGTCCTTGTTCAGCGATATCGTTATCCTGCTTCGAACAGTCGGCGTGATCTTCCGCAGGGACGGTGCTTACTGAGCAGCCTTCCGGGACCAGGTTGGGCATGAAAAGCCTGTTCTCACTTCATATACTTATTTGTCGGAAGATTGCCTCATCAAATGGCGTTGGTAAAAGAAATCAGGTACTTGTTCCTCGCCCACGGCATCAACGTGGCGATTCCGCTTTTATTGATTCCATTGTTGGCGCATCGGCTTGGGATTGATGGATTCGGACATTTTGTGATCCTGACGGGATCGTCGATCTATCTCGCCTACTCGATCGAACTTGGCCTGAATAACATCGCGATCCAGCGCTTCACGCAGGGAAACCATGACGACAGGTGCAAAGTGTTCACGAGCATCCTGATCATCAAATGCGTGTTGCTTGCAATCGTGTTTCCAATCGGGATGACGATATACACCAGGTTGCTGCACACTTGGGGAGCGGACGTCCGACTCGCCTGGTTCTGCATGCTGCCGGTGGTAACATGCCTGAGTTATCCGGCGTGGTTCTTCATTGTCGAGAACAAGCAAAAAGTCAATTTCCAAGTACAAACACTGACAAAGTTTTTCTTGCTTGCTTGTATTTGTTTCTTCGTCCATACCCCGGACGACGTGGCGACTGCCGTGATCATCTATTCAAGTGCGGCGTTCCTGGCCTCGCTGGCCTTCTGTGGTCATTGGCTTCGCTATATCGATATACGGGCACTTCCGGATGCGGCGCAGTTGTCCGGCCTGGCGCTGGCAGGCGCCAAGGCCAGCGGCCTGGCCATACGCGATGCCTGGTCGTCGAACGGGATTGCGCCCTTGCTTGGGTTGATCATTCACACGCAGCAGATTGCCGACTTTGCGCTGGCGGAAAAAATGATCAGAGCGCTGGCGGTTCCCGCATCGTCTTTCGGTTCGATCATTCTGGCAAACCATAAGAAATTCCAGGATTTTTTCGCCACCAAGACATCCCACATGCGAATCGCCATTGTCGTGCTGCTCGTTGCATATGCTGTTTCGGCTGTGCTGGTCAGCAAGGGAGCGAAACGGTTTTTCCCCCAATACGAGCATGTTGCATTGCTGTTCACTGCCATGTTGATCAGTGTTCCGTTTATCTATGCTAACTATACGCTTCTAAACCTGAAGTATATCCGGCGTCAAAAATACATTGCGCTTACCGGTTTTATTTCCCTGCAATGCATGTGCGTGTTCGTTCTGACATTGTTCTTTGCCGGGCAGGATAGCTGGTTTCTTGCCGCAATTTCGATGTCCAGTGTGGAAATTGTCGCGTTTTTTTATATGTTGTTTTTTTCAGATCGCAGAAAACGACGCGTCGATTCGCCTATCGATGCATATTGACTGGAATGAAACGGTAATAACGGCATGAATAGTACGCTCTTTGAGAGAAAAGTCGGCCCGCGCGAACTCAATTTTGCGTTCTCTCCCATCGGATTCCAGATTCTGATCATTTCCCTGTTTGCAATCGGTGGGGCACTTGGCGTTCTTGGCGACCACGGCATCCTGTTTTCTCCCCTTCAGGTCGAACTCAGGTGGCATCACATCATTGCGGCACTGTTGATCTGCGCAGTCATCATGTTGATGGTTTTCCTGAGCATAATCATCAAGCCGGTTCAAACTCCGCTGATCAAAACCAGCAATGGGAAAGCGGGGCGCGTAATAGCTTCGCTCATCTGCATGGCGGCCGGTTGCGGCCTGCTCTGGTTCAATTTCCGGCGGCTGTCGGTATTCGAACTGATCACGACTAACCCGGGAGCCATCGCCTTCAATATCACCGAACAGGGCGGGGCGGTACTTTATTTCTCGACCATGAGCATCTTTTATGTCGGGGCGACGGCGTTGCTCGATTGTGTCAAATCGAGGACCCTGTCTTTCGTCATTGGTGCCATTATTGTCGGCTTTACGCTCGGCGTCATACTGACCACGCGGCGCGAACTGGTGATGATCGTCATCGCCTGGGGTGGTTTTCTGCTTATCCACCGCATCGGCACGGTCAAGACGATACTCATCATGTCACCCATTGTCGTGACGATGCTGGTCGCAGCGCTATCGTTCCGCAACATCAACCTGATCGAGTCCCCTTTCGCTTATTTTACCAGCGGCGAATTCGAGCCGATGCGATATGCCCTGGTGCTGATCGATCGCTGGGCCAAGGGTTTCGAGTTCATTTCGCCAATCGAGTACACGCTGCCTCTGGTGTCCGGCACCAAGATGATTGGACAGGTGAACTCCACCTTTGCATCGATGCTGTTCAATAACGGCACTGCCTTGGGTGTGCCTACGGTAACGTTCTTTACCTCGTTTTTTTATCTTGGCGCTATCGTTCCACTCGCTTTCTATTCGATCCATGTGTTCATAGTGAAACAGTTGTCTTGGATCTACCGGCAACAGCAGTCTTATCTGGCCGGATTTCTGTATGTCTTCAGTTTGATAAAACTCATGCTTTTCATCAGGAATGGCGAAATGTTCGAAAGCCTGATCGATAGTATCGTTATTTTTGTATTCGTATTCACATACGTGATATTTTCTGGAATGCTGCTTGCTAAAGGTGAAGAATAGATGGAAAGACGTGCCGCAGTAATCGTAACCTATCGGCCTGACGCGAGCGTCTTCCAGCGCATCGATACCCTGGCGCGGCAGGTGGACGTCCTCTATGTCGTCGACAATACACCGGAAACTGAGGCAGTCCAGCCATTGCCGTGGCCAGAACATGTGACTTTCGAGCGAAATTTCAATGAAGGCGGCCTGGCTGGTGCCCTGAATATTGCCTTGCAGCGTGTGCGTGCCGCGGGTGTGCGATATTTCTTCATCTTCGATCAAGATACGGATCTCGCGCCCGGCTTTTGCCAGGACATGCTGGATGCCGCGCTGGCCTTGAACGACCCGACGTGGGCGATTGCAGGGCCGCGCCACGTCAATTCGAGTACCGGCCACCCGGTAAGGCTGAGTGTGCCTGGCCATTTCATGAATTCCTTCTGGCCGAAAAGTGACAGTGGTGTTGTCGAATGCCTGGCACTGATCAACAGCTGCTCATTGCTGGATCTTGAGCGGGTTCCCCGATCGTTGCGTTACGACGAAGTCCTGGCGATCGACATGATCGACATCGACTTTTGCCTGGCCGTGCGCGCGGCCGGTTGGAAGATGCTTTGCATCCCGTCCATTACTGTCGCTCATGGAATCGGTAATCGGAAAAAGGGATCGTTCGCATTCTCCGCCACGAATTACAACAGCCATCGAAAATACCTGCAGACGCGGAACCGGATCGCCGTATGGAGAAAATTTGGAAGTGTCGAAATGGCGTATGTGATGACGGATGCGATTATCTGGTTTGCGGATGCGCTGCGAACGGTTGTGCTCGAAGTGGATCGTCTGGATAAAATAAAGGCAATCTCACGCGGCATAAAGGACGGGTTCCAAATTAGGACCGCTCATGCGCCGGAATCTCTCCGTTAACGCAATGCAGGAATTTGCATAATTCCTGGCAAATGATGAGCCTAATATAGAGACTGGCAAAAATATTCTTGATTGTCGCCATGAGCCGGCAAGCGCCCCTTTCCTTATACATATTTTGATGAAAAAAAGAACAAAAGTCTTGGTATTACTTGCCACTTATAATGGCGAGCTCTGGGTCACCGACCAGATAAACTCGATTCTCACGCAAAAGGATGTCGACGTTACCCTGGTCGTTTCGGATGACCGCTCGACGGATGATACGGTGCCGACGATCGTACGCAATTTTGGACACTTGCCCAACGTGGTCCTGCGCACCTGGGAGGAGGGCAGTGGTTCTGCAGGAGCAAATTTCCGCCGCCTGTTCAGGTCGACGCAGGATGCGTCGTTTGATTATGTCGCCCTGGCGGATCAGGACGACATATGGAACGAGAAAAAACTGGCTTCAGCCGTTGCTCAGTTGCAAGAAAATGACGCGGATGGCTATTCGTGTACATCGACCGCATTCTGGGAGAGCGGCAAGGAAGAGCGGCTTACACAAAATCCCCTTGTCCGTAAAATGGATTTCCTATTCGAAGGTGCGGGGCAGGGCTGCACCTTCGTCCTGACTGCCGATTTATTCCGTCGAGTCCAGGCTTTTTGCCTGACGCACCGGGACTTGAGCGAACAATTCCACTATCATGATTGGCTCATCTATCTGCTGGCACGATCCTGGGGCAAGAAGTGGTACTTCGATGTGAATTCATGGATCCGCTATCGACAGCACGGCAGTAACGAAATCGGTTCCAAAGGCAGCATTGGCGCCGTCGCCAAGCGTCTTCAGTTGATCAAGAACGGATGGTACAGAAGGCAGATAGATGCTGCCGTAGAGATATATCTTAGTCAAACGCCGGATGTTAGAATCAGGGGTTTCATGAATATTTTCCGTGCGAAGGACTCCGTAAGCCGCAGAGCGAGACTCGCCGTCACGTCACTTCGTGATGGAAGAAGGCGGCTTGCGGATCGGACGATACTGGCGGTTTCGGCTCTTGCCGGGTGGATTTGATTTTTAAAGGGGAATTGATGATTTTAGTAACTGGTGGGGCCGGGTTCATTGGTGGGAATTTTGTGCTGGATTGGATCGCTGGCTCGGACGAGCCTGTGATCAATCTGGACAAGCTGACCTATGCTGGCAACCTGGAAAACCTTGCAAGCCTCGACGCCAACCCCAAGCATGTATTCGTCAAAGGCGACATCGGCGACTTCAAACTGGTAAGCCAGTTGCTGAAAGAGCACAAGCCGCGCGCCGTCGTGAATTTTGCGGCGGAGAGCCACGTCGACCGCAGTATCCATGGTCCGGAAGACTTCATCCAGACCAACGTGGTCGGCACCTTCCACCTGCTCGAAGCCGTGCGCGCTTACTGGAATGGCTTGCCGGAGCAGGAAAAAGCCGCCTTCCGCTTCCTGCATGTGTCGACCGATGAAGTCTACGGTTCCCTCGGCAAGGACGATCCGGCATTCCGCGAGACCAACCGCTACGAACCCAACAGCCCTTACTCGGCGAGCAAGGCTGCCAGCGACCACCTGGTGCGTGCTTACCACCATACCTACGGTTTGCCGGTACTGACCACGAACTGCTCGAACAACTACGGACCTTATCACTTCCCCGAAAAGCTGATCCCCTTGTGCATCCACAATGCGCTGGGCGGCAAGCCTTTGCCGATCTACGGCGACGGTCAACAGATCCGCGACTGGCTGTTCGTCAAGGACCATTGCTCGGCTATCCGCCGCGTGCTCGAAGGCGGCACGCTGGGCGAGGTCTACAACGTCGGCGGCTGGAACGAAAAGGCGAACCTGGACGTCGTCCATACCTTGTGCGACATCCTCGACGAATTGAGCCCACGTGCCGACGGCCAGTCGTACAAGACCCAGATCACCTTCGTCACTGATCGCCCCGGCCACGACCGCCGTTATGCCATCGACGCCACCAAGCTGGAACGCGAACTCGGCTGGAAACCGGCGGAAACCTTCGAGACCGGCATCCGCAAGACGGTGCAGTGGTACCTCGACAACCAGACCTGGGTACAGAACGTGACCAGCGGCGCGTACCGCGACTGGGTCGGCACCCAATACGGAGCCTAATGTGAAGATTCTTGTAACAGGCAAGAACGGCCAGGTCGGTTTCGAACTGCAGCGCGCTCTTGCGCCGCTGGGTGAGGTCGTCGCCGTCGACCATGCGGAATGCGATCTCGCCGATGCGCAAGCCGTCCGCGAACTGGTACGCCGCGTTGCCCCCGACGTCATCGTCAACCCGGCCGCCTATACCGCGGTCGACAAGGCCGAATCGGACCAGGCCACGGCATTTGCCGTGAATGCCGTGGCGCCGCGTGTACTGGGCGAAGAAGCAGCCCGGCTCGGCGCCCTGGTCATCCATTATTCCACCGACTATGTGTTCAACGGCCTCAAGGATGGCGCTTATGCGGAGGAGGATGTCCCGGATCCGCAAAGCGTGTACGGCCGCAGCAAGCATGAAGGGGAGATGGGCCTGGCCCAGACCAATCCGCGTCACCTGATCCTGCGCACCAGCTGGGTGGTGGGCGCGCATGGCGGCAATTTTGCCAAGACCATGCTGCGCCTTGCCAGTGAGCGCGAACGCCTGACCGTGGTTGCCGACCAGTTCGGTGCGCCGACCTCGGCCGCGCTGCTGGCGGACCTGACGGCGCAACTCGTGCGTCAGCACGGGCGCGAAGGCGGTGATAATTTCCCTTATGGCACTTATCACGTCGCAGGTGACGGTGAGACCAGCTGGCATGACTATGCGCGTTTCGTCATTGCCGAGGCGCTTGCCGCCGGCAAGGTGCTCAAGGCAACGCCAGATGCAGTTGCTCCTTTGAGCACTGAACAATATCCGACACCTGCCAAGCGGCCTGCCAATTCAAGGTTGAACACGACCCGCTTCCGTGAAACGTTCGGCTTGCGCCTGCCTCACTGGCAGGAAAGCCTGCGTCACGTACTGCATCAAATTTTCTAGAGAGACAACATGTCCAGCAAACGCAAAGGGATCATTCTCGCCGGCGGGTCCGGTACCCGCCTGTATCCTGTCACCCAGGCCGTCAGCAAGCAGCTGATGCCGGTTTACGACAAACCGATGGTGTATTATCCCTTGAGTACGCTGATGCTCAGCGGCATCCGGGACGTCCTCCTGATCAGTACCCCGCAAGACACGCCGCGTTTCGCCGAACTGCTGGGCGACGGCAGCCAGTGGGGGATGAATATCCAGTATGCGGTCCAGCCCAAGCCAGATGGTCTTGCACAGGCGTTCATCATCGGCAAGGATTTTGTCGGCAATCATCCGAGTGCACTAGTGCTGGGCGACAACATCTTCTATGGCCACGACCTGGTCAAGCAGCTGCACAGCGCGAACGAGCGTACCGACGGCGCTACCGTATTCGCCTATCACGTGCATGATCCCGAGCGTTACGGCGTGGTCGATTTTGACGCGAATCAGCGCGCGTTGAGTATTGAAGAGAAACCGCAGGCGCCGAAGTCTAACTATGCGGTAACCGGTCTTTACTTCTATGACAAGGACGTTTGTAGTATTGCAGCTGATATCAAGCCTTCGGCGCGTGGCGAGCTCGAGATCACCGATGTGAACAAGTGCTACCTGAGCCGCGGCCAACTGGACGTGGAAATCATGGGGCGTGGCTATGCCTGGCTCGATACCGGCACGCACGACAGCCTGCTGGAGGCGGCAAGTTTCATCGCGACCCTGCAGAAGCGCCAAGGCCTGCAGGTGGCTTGCCCTGAAGAGATTGCATATCGCCAGGGGTGGATCGATGCCGCTACGCTGCAAAAGCTGGCTTCGCCCCTGTGCAAGAATGGCTATGGCCAATACCTGATGAATCTGTTGAAGTGAGGCCTTCGTATGCCCTATACCGTTACCCCGACCGCCATTCCTGAAGTCCTTGTGCTCGAGCCGAAAGTGTTCGGCGATGCGCGCGGCTTTTTCTTCGAGAGCTTCAACGCCCGTGATTTTGCCGAAGTGACGGGGCTCGACGTCGATTTCGTCCAGGATAACCACAGCAAATCCGGCAAGGGCGTGCTGCGCGGCCTGCACTACCAGATCCAGAACCCGCAAGGAAAACTGGTGCGGGTGGTGCAGGGGGCGGTGTTCGATGTCGCGGTCGACCTGCGCAAATCGTCCCAGACCTTTGGTCGCTGGGTGGGCGAGGTCTTGAGTGCCGACAACCACAAGCAGTTGTGGGTGCCGCCCGGCTTTGCCCATGGCTTCGTGGTGCTGAGCGAATCGGCAGAGTTCCTATACAAGACCACGGACTACTGGTATCCGGAGCATGAACGCAGCCTGCTGTGGAACGACCCGAATGTCGGCATCGAATGGCCAATCGATTTTACGCCCCAGCTGGCGGCAAAAGATGCTGCAGGAAAGCCACTTGAACTTGCAGACTTGTTTGCCTGATTCGCGACGTCCGTATGTTGATGGAAAAGAAATTGAGTTTCACAAGAAAAGGTTAGAACAAAGATGGGCCAAACGCTGAATCAAGCCGGAGACTTGAAAGCTGCATCTGGTGAGGTTGCTTTCAGTGACTTCATCGCTGCTTTCAAGCGGCATAAACGCCTGGTCGTGGGCCTGCCGCTGGTGGTCGCATTGCTGGCGACGGTGCTCGCCTTTCTCATGCCAAACGTCTATCAGGCCACGGCCCGGCTGGTGCCGCCGCAACGCTCGCAGGCAGGCGTCGCGGCCATGATGTCGCAACTCGCGGGCGCCGACGGTCTCACGGCAGCACTGGCGGCAAGCCTGGGAAGCGCAAGAAATCCGGTCGATCTCTACATCGGTATCCTGAAAAGCAGGACGCTTGCCGACCGGCTGATCGAGCAGTTCGACCTGGCTGAGGCGTACGGTACCGAGACACCGGAAGATACCCGCAGGAAGCTCGAGAGGAATACGGAACTCAGCATCGGGCGGGACGGCATGATCGAGATCCGCGTCGAGGATAAAGACAAGAAGCGGTCGGCACTGCTGGCGAACGCGTATTACGATGAATTGGTGAAGCTGGCTGACCAGGTTGCGGTGACCGAGACGACCAGCCGGACCAAGTTCTTCAAGCAGCAGCTGGAGATGACGCAAAAGAATCTGGACTCGGCTGAACTGGCGCTGAAACAAGGCGCGGAAGGCGACAAATCGAAGCTCTCGCGTAACGTGAAATACAATGAGATGCTGTATGAGTTGCTTGCAAAGCAGTATGAGGTTGCACGGCTCGATGAGGAAAGGGATCCGGGAACCATTCAGTTGCTCGATCGCGCGGTCGAACCGACCAAGAGCGCCAAGCCGCAACGGGTCATTATCGTGGTGATGTCCACGTTGTTCGCGCTTTTTGCCGCGATCGGCATCGCATTTGTCCGCGAGTTGCTGAACCGCACTGCGCGCTAGAAGTGGCGGCAGCTATCTTTGGGTACACCAGAGAACATAGCGTCAACGCAGGCCTGAAAGCCCTGGTCGAATTTTCGGCCAGGGCTTTTTTCTTTCTGGACCGGCACATGTGCACTTTAGAAGTACGGACCTTCAATATTACCAATGCTTTAATTTTATTGCATAAATAATACTTACTTTATCAAAAAACCTTTTCCTCAGATAAACATTTCATATTATTAATTCTCACCAAAAATTGCATCGGACTATCACCGAAACGAGACGTTGTGAACAGGTAACACTGCCAACTCCTTCACGCGGTTGAAGTATTTGGACAGGCAAGATGCATGTGGCAAATCTGAGAATTTACATTTGCTTAACATATCATATAGCTGCACATGCAACAAAAGGCTCCCACTTATGATTTCTGTCAGGTAAAATGTGGCGTTAATCTACACGCGTCCACGCTTTTCCTCCCTCCTGATATCAATGTTTAAGTTCACCCTGCGTTTTACGGCCGTGGCCTTGGCCATTGCTTCCTTTGCCGCTTCCGCCCAGAGCACAAGCAACTCTGACTTGTTCAACCAGGACTCTACTGCTTCGTCGAGCATACAGGGAATGGGAGATGGCCAGTCGTCTTCCAGAGGTTCTCAGCGAGTGAACATCAGCAATGCTGTGACCTCGCAATCGAATGCGGTGGCGGCACGCAGGGGAATACCTGCCAGTTCGTCCACTACACGAAACGGCACGCTTGATGAACTGCGCCGCCTGGATGCTGACGCGCTGCAGAATCGCGAACAGCCAATCGAAAAAGTACCCAGCGAGTTTCAGAAATTTGTTGCCGAGAATGCTGGAGCGATCCTGCCGGTTTTTGGATCCGAATTCTTCTCGAATACACCTTCCACGTTTGCGCCAGTGTCCAATGCGCCGGTGCCATCGGAGTACCCGCTGGGTCCGGGCGACGAGCTCATGATCCGCGGTTGGGGCACGATCGACATCGATTACCGTGCCACCATCGACCGTAACGGCACAATTTCGATTCCGACTATCGGCAACGTGGCCTTGGCTGGCGTGAAGGCTGGCGAAGCACAGAATGTCATCCGTGCTGCGGTCGGCAAGCTGTACAAGGGCGTGACTGTCAACGTGACTTTCGGTCAGTTGCGGGCGATTACTGTGTACATCGTTGGCCAGGCGAGTCGGCCCGGTACGTATACCGTGTCGAGCCTGTCGACCTTGGTGACCGCACTGTTTGCAAGCGGTGGCCCCAACGCCAACGGCAGCATGCGTCATGTGCAGGTCAAGCGTGGCGGTAAGGTCGCTGCTGAGCTGGACCTCTACTCCTTTATTGCCAAGGGAGACAAATCCGCGGATATCAAGTTGCAGGACGGCGATACCATTTTCATTCCTCCGGCTGGCGGTTTCGTGGCCATGATGGGTAAGGTCAACTCGCCTGCAATCTATGAGTTGAAGACTGCCGGCGAAACGATTGAGTCGCTGCTGGGTGTCGCCGGCGGTTTGCCTGTGGTTGCCGATCCACGCCGCGCTTTCCTTGAGCGCATCGATCCGACCACCAGCCGTCCGCGCACGGTCGAGCAGTTTGCCCTGGCGGGAGATGGACTGAAGCGTAAGCTGAAGAATGGTGACGTATTGAATGTCACCTCGATCACGCCCGATTTTTCGAATGCGGTCATTTTGCGGGGCAATGTCGATCAGCCGATCCGCGCACCCTTCAAGAGCGGGATGCGCGTCAGCGACCTTATTCCCAGTCGTGAATACCTGATCACGCGCAAGTCGATCCAAAGACAAAACAGTCTGTTCAATAGCAAGCGCCAGGAAGGGATGCGGAATAGTGATCGCAGCGGCGCGATTGATACTCAGGACATGAGCCGGAACATGACAGAACAATCGGGGACGAATCCGGCTTGGGGTGTTGGCAATGATCCGAGCAGCGATCGACTCCGTAGCAATACCACAGCGACGGAATGGGGTGGAACGACAAACGGTACCTGGGAAAGCAGGGCAGGCTCAAGCGACATCGCTGGTAGCATCGGCAATCTGATCGATGAGATCAACTGGGATTATGCAGTGGTCGAGCGCGTCAATCGCTCTGACCTGAGCGTCAGTCTCGTTCCATTCAACCTGGGCAACGTGTTCGCCAACCCCGATGGCAAGGACAACATTCAGCTCCAGCCGGGCGACACGGTTACCATCTTCTCTCAGAACGACGTCGCAGTCCCGATGGACAAGCGCCAAGTGTTCGTTCGCGTCGAAGGCGAGGTGAGGGTGCCGGGTGTCTACCAGATGACGGCCGGCGAAACCCTGCAATCCTTGTTGGTCAAGGCTGGTGGGCCTACCGGCAATGCCTACCTGTTCGGTACCGGCTTCTTCCGCGAACAGGTGCGCAAGGAGCAGTATGCCAATCTGGAAAAGATTACTGCCCGGCTTGAGGCGCAGCTGCGTAACGAACAATCACGTACGCTTGCGAACGTGCGCAGTACCACGGACGCAGCCACGCTTGAAGCACGCCGCCAGGCTGAACTGGCTGCCGGCCGCGAAGCGATCGCGCGTATCCGCCAGCTCAAGCCTACCGGGCGCATCGCCTTTGGCCTGCAGCCGGATGAGCGTTCGTTCACCCGCCTGCCACAGCTCAAGCTGGAGAATGGCGACCGTCTCGTCGTGCCTGCACGGCCTGCTTTCGTCAATGTGCTTGGCGCGGTAAACATCGAGGCGTCCCCGCTTTGGCGTCCCAACTCAAGGGTGAAGGATTACCTGCAGATTACCGGCGTTACTGCGGACGCAGATGTCGACAATTCGTTTGTGATGCGCGCCGATGGTACGGTGGTGTCGGAAAGTTCGCGCGGCTGGTTCGCTGGCGGAATCGGCGGACTGGAAGTCATGCCTGGCGACGTCATTGTCGTCCCGGAAATGATCGACAAGGAAACCGGTTGGACCAAGTTTACTCAAGCGACCCGCGAATGGGCGCAGATCTTCGCCAATTTCGGCCTGGGTGCCGCGGCCATCAAGACGCTCAGGGATTGATGTATGAAAGAAATGTATAGCACCGTAGCGACGCCGGATTCCGGCGGTGTAAACGAGGGTATGGGATTGGTCGGAATGATGATCGTCCTGGCCAGGCACAAGAAGACAATCCTGGCTTGGGCGATGGCGGCTGCCATCGTGTCGGCAGTCGTCAGCATGTTGCTGCCGAGCGTATATCGGTCCACCGTCAAGCTCTTGCCGCCGCAGCAGGCGCAGAGCAGTGCGTCGATGCTGCTTTCGCAGTTGGGCGGCTTGGCGGGCATGGCAGGAGGCGTTGGTGGCTTGAAGAACCCGTCCGACCTATATGTCGGCATGCTGAAAAGCCGTACCGTCGCTGATCGCTTGTCCGAGCGTTTTTCGCTTCAAAAACACTATGAGGCGGAATCCAAGGAGAAAACTTGGGCGCGTCTTGAGTTGAATACTGTCATCATTGCTGGCAAAGATGGCCTGATCTCGATTCAGGTGGACGATGAAGACCAGAAGCTGGCCGCACCGCTGGCCAACGGGTATGTGGAAGAGCTCGTACGTCTGACCAAAAGCCTCGCTGTGACCGAGGCGGCGCAGCGTCGCCTGTTCTTCGAACAGGAGCTCGAACGTTCGAAGAACAATCTTGCCAAGGCCGAGATGGCGCTAAAAGGTGCGATCGACCAACGTGGTGTCATCAGCGTCGATACCGAAAGCCGCGCATTGCTTGAAACGATTGCGCGGGTGCGAGCCCAAGTCTCCGCAAAGGAAATCGAACGTGATTCGATGAAGGCGTTTGTCACGCCGAATCATCCCGAATACCGCCAGGTCGAAGAGTCGCTCAGCAGTTTGCGTGCCGAGTTGTCGCGGCTCGAGAACGGACGTGCTACACCTGGCGTCGATCGCACGACCGTCGACACTAGCACAAACAGCAAAGGCATCCAGAGCATCCAACTGCTGCGTGACGTGAAATACTACCAGATGCTGTACGAACTCCTTGCCAAACAATATGAAGCTGCACGTTTGGACGAAGCAAAAGATTCTTCTGTAATCCAAGTGCTCGATCCGGCCATTACGCCTGAGCGACGATTCAAGCCCAAGCGTGCAGTGATTGTCATCGTCAGCACGCTGTTAGTTACACTGCTTGCAATCGTCGTTGTTCTGTTAAGAGAAATGCAAAGCCGTTGGCTGCGTTCACCTGCCTCGTTCGAACAATGGCGCGAATTAAAGTCCAGCCTACGGTTCAAATAATTCTAATTTAGTAAAAATAACATGACTCAAAAGCGCATATTTCCTGTAGTACTGGGCGGCGGTTCCGGAACGCGGCTTTGGCCGTTATCCAGGGCGGGCTTTCCGAAGCAATTTCTGTCCCTGACGGGCAGGGAGACCCTGTTCCAGCAGGCACTCATGCGTCTGGACTCGCTCGGCACTAACGATATTTCTGTATGCTCTCCCATCATCGTGTGCGCCGATGACCATCGTTTCCTGGTTGCGGAACAGCTGCGCGAGATTGGTATCGAAATAAGCGCATCGATCCTCGAACCAGCGTCGCGCAACACGGCGCCAGCTCTGACTCTGGCCGCGCTACAAGCGTTCGAGCAGGATCCGGAGGCGATACTGGTAGTCAGCCCCGCGGACCAGACGGTTACCGACCGCGCGGCCTTCACGATGGCGTTGCAGGCCGCTGTCCGTCAAGCCGTCGAAAACGAGATCGCCATCTTGGGCATTCAGCCGGATCGTGCGGAAACGGGTTACGGATATATCAAGACGGCACAGCAATCCGTTGTTGCCGAGGCGGCGGCTGCGGTTGTGCACTTCGTGGAAAAGCCGGATGCGAAGACGGCAGAACGTTTCCTGTCAGAGGGCGGTTATTTCTGGAACGCCGGACTGTTTGTATTGAAGGCGTCGGTCTGGCTCGACGCGCTGAGCACTTTCCGTCCCGATATTCACGATGCCACGCTGGCAGCCTGGCAGGCACGCACCATCGACGGGGCCTTTATCCGGCCCGGCAAAGCTCAGTTCATGGATATTCTTCCAGAATCTATCGACTATGCAGTCATGCAGCGTTGCCCGGAAAGCCGTTTTCCGATCCGTATGGTGCCACTGGACGCCGGCTGGAACGATCTCGGCGCCTGGGATGCGGTCTGGAACATATCGGCCAAGGACTCGAATGGCAATGCCTGCCATGGTGACGTGATCGTCAACGAATCGAATAATAATCTGGTCCATGCCACCAGCCGCCTGGTCAGTCTCGTTAATGTGGATGATCTGGTCGTCGTCGAAACGCCGGATGCGGTGCTGGTCGCCAGCAAAAGTAACAGCCAGCAGGTCAAGCAGATCGTCAACGCGCTTGGCCAGCAGCGTCGCGAAGAGCATGCGCTGCATCGCAAGGTACATCGTCCATGGGGCTGGTACGACAGCATCGACGAGGGGGGGCGTTTCAAAGTCAAGCGTATCCTCGTGAAGCCAAAGGCAAGTTTGAGCCTGCAAATGCACCACCACCGCGCGGAACACTGGATCGTCGTAGCCGGCACCGCCGAGGTTACCAATGGTAACCGGAAAATCATGCTGTCCGAAAATCAGTCGACTTATATTCCGCTTGGTGAAACGCACCGTCTCGCGAATCCAGGAACGATCCCGCTCGAACTTATTGAAGTGCAATCAGGCAGCTATCTGGGTGAGGACGACATCGTCCGCTATGAAGACCATTACGGCCGCGACAAGCAGCACTGAATAAAGCTGCACAAGTGGCGCGATCGATCGTTGGTTCACGCTCTGCATCATCGTACAAGTCCACAAGAACAGAAAAGATATCACCAAATCTATGATCCATATTTTCACAATCACTGCGCGCAATTATCTAGCGATTGCTTTAGCGTTGGGTGAAAGCGTATCCAGGCATCATCCTGAGGCTCGGTTCACAATCTGTGTCGCGGACGGACTGGAAGGTGTGGACATTGTGCTAACCAATTCCAACCACCGTCTTTTCGACGTGCCCGGAATGTTCGACCAGTCTGAATTAGAGGATTTGGCGTTCAAGTACAACATTACAGAGTATTGTACCTCCGTCAAACCAGCCATTTTCCGGAAAATCTTTGCTGACGAACCGGACACTGACCTTGTGTACTACATGGACCCGGACACGTATCTGTTTAGTCGTCTGGAAGCCATAACCGCCGCGACGCCTCACAAGACCTTGTACCTGACACCGCATTTGATCGACTGCCGTTTGGCCGACGATCATCCTTATCAGGAATACCACCACCTGTGGGAAGGCATTTTTAATCTTGGTTTTTGTGCAATCCGTCGTACCGCCGATTCAGAAAAAATCGTCGACTGGTGGGATGCTCGTCTGCGCCAATACTGCTATGCGGATCGTACAGATGGATTACATACCGACCAGAAATGGATGGACTATGCTCCAGCGTTTTTCTCTGAGCAACTCGAAGTCGTGCGCAACCATGGAGCCAATGCGGCGCATTGGAATCTAGCGGAACGTCCAATCGCCGAAATCGACCGAAAATATCATGCGGGGAAGGATGAACTCGTATTCTTCCACTTTTCCGGCTTCGACTTCAAAGGGGAACTCTTGACGAAGCATGCGCCAGCGGAGAAGCAAAAGGTTTATCTGACGCCTGCTATCATTCATATGAGCAAGGTTTATCGAACGGAAGTCAAGAAACAAGGGTTTGATGATTTCATAAAGATTCCTTATGCCTTTGCCGCATTCGACGATGGAACGCCAATTACCCCGACCCTGCGTCGGTTGTATCGAGAACTCGTGAAGGACCAACCGCTTGTGCGACCTTTCTCTGCACAGGGAAGCTTTTTTGCGTTGTTGAACAAAAAGAAGCTGCTGGACAAGAGCGATGCTGCTCGAGGCAATTATTCAAAAGGTACGGTCGACAACCTTAGCGCCAAAATGGATCGCCTTGGCCGGATATTGGGTAGGTTGTTGCCGATTATCGGCGTGAAGCGCTATTCACAACTCGTAAAGCTTGCTGGTTATTTGGGACGATTCGAAAATCACGCTTTCCTGTTAAAGGACAGAGTGTGAATCCGACGTTGCAAGTTACTCAAACGCGTCATCTTTTGATAGATGGACGGCCACTAACTGGCGGGCGCAACGGCGTGACCCGATTTGTGGAGCAGCTGATCCAAGCCTGGCCAGTATCGCCTGCTTTTCGTACGACCTTGATTTCCAATAAGCCAATGGTCAGCAATGCCACGTTGCCTGCTGGCATCGAGCTATATGTGGACCAGAGTCCGGCAACCAGATTGCCAGGAACGATCTGGATGCAGTTACGTGCTGCCAAAATTGCGAAAATCCTGGGTGCAACTGATTTTCTCGGTACCCAGCACGTTGTGCCATTGGGATTGAGCGAGCACTTGAATACCGGGGTCATTGTGCATGACCTCGTCTTTGACTTGTATCCGGAAACCATGTTGCCGAGTAATCGGTTACTAAGTGGGTACTTTGCCCCCCGTTCCATTCGCTCCGCCCAACATATTTTTTGTGTTTCCGACACGACGCTATATGACTTGGAATCATACTTTCACCGCACATTGCCGAACGCGGCGGTGTCGTATGCCGGCATGACCACGCAGGCACTGACAGCCCCAGAAGTGCCTTCTCCCGTTACAGAACAAAACGCTATACGGTTGCTGGTCGTCGGCTCAATGGAACCGCGCAAAAATGTTGCGCGATTTCTGAGTATTTTCTTACAGTTGGCACAATTGGATCAAAACGTTCGGCTTGACATCGTTAGCGGCGGAGGCTGGGGGAAAGTGCTTGATCCAGCGTTGTATCAGAGTGTAATGACACATCCGATGATCAAGATTCATCACGGAATTAGCGATGCGGCACTCGATACCTTGTATCGGGAGGTGGACTTTTTGGTATTCCCCAGCATCTATGAGGGATTTGGCTTGCCGATTCTCGAAGCAGTCGGGAAATGCCATGTCATCGCAAACGACATTCCAGTCTTCCGCGAACTTGCAGCAAAAATCGATGGTGTCGACCTGCTCGATTTCTCGGTCGATGAACATGAAGTGGTGCAACGACTGGCCAAATTGCTGGATGAGGTTAACCGCTGTCCGGCACGAATTAAGCCGGATTATTTGAAACAGTTTGAGTGGTCGACCTGTGCCAACACAATTGCTGCGGGAATGGGCCTGATCGAACACGCAGGTACAAGCGCAGCCGCAGCAATGACAGTCTAACATGGTCCCGAGTGCTAACCTGACACCGACTAGGAGCAACCTGTCGTCGAGCGTGGCTTTGGGCATCGCGCTATTGACCTGTGTTGGCGCCTGCCTGCTCACGCTGTGGAACGCATCTGTCTCGACACCGGCGTGGGTCGATTACATTGTCGCGATATTACCATTGCTTGGTGCACTAGCCTTGGTGCGCAGCGGTTATCAATCTAATGCGGCTTACCTGTTCTCGACCGGTTTTTGGTTGTCGACCACAGTAGTGTTTTATGTGTTGCTTAAATCGTTCAGCTTAATCGCCAAGGACGAGGATATCGACAACCTGAACACGACGATCTGGGCTGTAACCTTGTTCCTGTTCCCCTTCGTTTTTGGTTATGTGTCGGCAAAGACAGCCTTCGTGAAGAAGATGACACCTTCCCGCCAAAAGGCCGACGTTTCGATTACACCGCGCTCGCGATTCTGGCTGTTTGGCATATTCCTGGGTTTCAAGGTGTTTGGCATGGTGCTCATGCTGGGCACGGGCGGCAACGTGCTTGAAGTTGCCGCCGCAACCCAAAATAACGGTGCCGCTTATCTATACAAAATACCGCTGGCGGCGAATGCGATTTTCCTGCTTATTATGTTCGATTCGTTCAAGAGCAATCGTGGCTGGGGCATCGCCGCTCTTACGACAGGCGTTTTTCTGCTTGAGGCCATCATCGCGACCAGTAGGCTGTCGATCGTAATGGCAGTATTGTGGGCAGCTTTCCTCTACCACAGGTATCGCAAACCGATCAAGATCACGACCGTGGCAATGATTGGCGTACCGCTGATTGTCGTTATCGCACTGTTCGGCTACGCCAGGAATATTGAAGTTGGCTCCTGGCAAGCCTATCTGGAGGCGTTTTCGGTACTTAGTGCCGATCCTGTACTCCTGAGTGACCTGTTCCTGGCAAGGCTTGATATGCTTCCTGAAATGTCTCAAGCAATCACGCTGTATGACGCAGGTGTCTTGCCATCTCTCGATGGCGGCTCCTATATTTATATGTTTTTGCATGCTGTGCCACGTAACATATGGGAATCGAAACCCCTGTTGACTGCTGCGCTACTTACCTCGATCACTCATCCTGGTGCATTCGAAGATGGTGTCAATATTTTTCCGTCGATTATTATCGAAGCGCTCATCAATTTTGGCTGGATAGGTATTATTTTTATCGGAAGCGTAGTCGGTGTGTTATGCACATTGTATGAAAAAGCGCTCTACAGCGATCGTGCCATTCCGACCACATGGGCCTTGACGTTTTTTACTTTCCCAATGGGCCTGTTTAATGAAGGATTTCACAGTAATTTCACCGGTAATCTGCTGTACACAACAGGAGTAATCTTTGTGATCCTGAAGTTACTTATTTGGTTCAAAGTTCTTAAAATTAATCACGTCTGATGCTCTACATTAACGGTAAATTTTTGGCGCAGCGTATTACGGGCGTACAGCGTTTTGCTCGCGGTCTGCTCTTTGCATTTGACAAAAGTCTCGCCGAGCGTCCTGCCGGGCGCCAGGTTGTATTGCTTACGCCCCATGGTGTGCCAAAGCTCGAGGGTCTGACTATGATCGAGCAGCGCACTTGTGGGAGCCCAGGTCGATCGTTGACTTGGTGGGAGCAGGTCGAGTTGCCTTTTCAATGCCGTGACGGAGAACTGCTATGCTTTTCCGGCTCCGCGCCGTTTTTCGCCCGCAACTGCATACCAACCATTCATGACGCGGCCGTATTTCTCCAGCCACACGCTTATTCGCGAAAGTTCGTCGCATGGTACCGTATGCTGTTTCGTCGTCTGTCGAGGCGCTCACCGTTTATTTTGACAGTATCGAAAAGCGCGGCATCCGATTTGGCGCAATTTTTGCCTGGCTCTGAATTCCGCATCGTTTACAATGCAGCTGAGCATATTGTCCAGATCGGACCGGACAAATCAATTCTTAAGCAACATCAGCTGCTCGGTCGTCGCTACATTCTTGCGGTTGGCAGTCTCAATCCGACCAAAAATTTCAACGTCTTGATTCAAGCCTACCGTAAGGCTGGATTCGATGCCAATGTCCCGCTCGTCATTGTCGGGGCTGTAAATGGATCAGTTTTCAACGGTTCGGGCGTATCGACCGTGGATGAGTCGATCATCTGGGCGGGCGGGGTCAGCGATGCCCAGTTGCGTACATTGTACGAAAATGCCACGCTGTTCGCGTTTCCATCCTTGTATGAGGGTTTTGGGATTCCACCTTTGGAATCAATGACTTGCGGTTGTCCGGTAGTTGCTTCAAGTGCATCCTCAATTCCTGAAATTTGTGGAGATGCAGCGCTGTATTTTCCGCCACTCGATATTGCTGCGGTTGCGGCGTCACTGCAGCGAGTGCTTAATGACGAGGCACTTCGTCAGGAACTGATTTCGAAAGGATATCAGCGTAGCGAGTGCTTCAGTTGGCAACATTCCGCAGAGCAGTTACGGTCATGCCTTATAGAAGCTAATTATTTACCTGCATGATTCACCGCAAGCCGGACACATCTCTAATCGACTGACTGCATATTCAGGAACTCACTCAATTTGCAGAAATGACCGACATGAAACACAAGGACATCCTCCTTGCTGATGGATCCGGGACGCACCTCTGTCACTGAAAATGAACGGTTACGGGCCGTTACCCCCCTCAATCCCTCTGCCTGAGACCCAATTGCCATATACTTGCATTCCGACTTCACTTCCTGAAGTCCTGATCCTCGAGTCAAAGGTCTTCGGTGACGACCGCGGCTTTTTTTTCGAAAGCTTCAATCAGCGCGACTTTGCGCAGGTGACCGGACTCGACGTCGCGTTTGTCCAGGACAACCACAGCCGCTCGTCGCGCAACGTCTTGCGCGGACTGCATTACCAGATCCAGAATCCCCAGGGGAAGCTGGTGCGGGTAACGCAAGGTGCGGTATTCGATGTCGCGGTCGACATGCGACGTAGTTCATCGAATTTTGGCAAATGGGTCGGCGTTGAATTGTCTGCAGACAACAAGCGCCAGCTCTGGGTGCCGCCCGGTTTCGCTCACGGCTTCCTGGTGTTGTCCGAGTCGGCCGATTTCCTCTACAAGACTACCGATTACTGGTATCCACAGTACGAGCGGAGCTTGCTCTGGAACGATCCGGACGTGAACGTGGAATGGCCGGTCCATGAGGCGCCCCAGTTGGCCAAAAAAGATCTGGAAGGCAGTCCACTGGCAATTGCTGACGCGTTTGAATAACCCTTTGCTTGAATATCTATGGCATTAAATAAACTTCGACACATCGTCGCGGCTTCCGGCGTCCAATTTGGCACTAGCGGGGCACGCGGACTGGTATCCAGCATGAGCAACAGCGTCTGCCATGCTTATGTTCAGGCTTTCTTGGATTCGGTTGCGGCCGATGCCGATACCGTGGTGCTTGGCCATGACCTGCGTCCGAGCAGCCCGGCTATCGCTGCCGCTTGCGCCCAGGCCGTGCGCGATGCGAACAAGCGTGTTCTGTTCGTGGGCGCGCTGCCGACTCCGGCAATCGCTTATTACGGTGCCGTAAGCGGCGCTCCGGCGATTGTCGTCACCGGCAGCCATATCCCGTTCGACCGCAACGGTATCAAGTTCTACCGGGCCGATGGCGAAATTTCGAAGCGCGACGAGGAAACCATGCTCGAGACCAGCGTCGAAGCGCCGGCTGGCCTGGCGCCTGAAGCCCTATTACCTGATGACGGTGCAGCACGCCGGGCCTATGTCGCGCGTTACCACGACGTGTTCGGTGTCCAAGCCCTGTCTGGTATGCGAATCGCCGTGTACGAACACTCCAGCGTCGCACGCGACGTGCTGGGCAGCATCCTCGAATCGCTCGGCGCCACTGTTCTGCCGCTGGGCCGCACTGAGGAGTTCGTCCCGATCGACACCGAGGCGGTGCGCGCCGAGGACATCGAACGCGCCGCGGGCTGGGCTGGCGAGCATGCATTCGACGCGATTGTCTCGACCGACGGCGACGGCGACCGCCCCCTGATTGGCGACGAGCAGGGACACTGGCTGCGCGGCGACGTCGTCGGCATCCTGTGCAGCCAGTTCCTGGGCGCCGAGCGCGTGGTCACCCCGGTGAGCAGCAATACGGCGGTCGAGCAATGCGGCAGTTTCAAGGAAGTCATCCGCACCAGGATCGGTTCGCCGTATGTGATCGCAGGCATGGAACAGGCGGCGCTCGAGCACAGCGGAGAAATCGTGGCCGGCTACGAAGCCAACGGCGGTTTCCTGCTCGGCACCGATGTCGAACGTCAGGGCCGCATGCTGAAGGCCTTGCCGACCCGCGACGCGGTCCTGCCGATCATCGCCGTGCTCAGCATGGCGCGCGAGCGCGGCTGCCGCTTGTCGGAACTGACGCGCGGCCTGCCGGCGCGGTTTACCGCCAGCGACCGGCTGCAGAACTTTGCCACCGACCTGAGCCGGGAACTGATCCAGCGCCTGATCGACGATCCCGCACAACTCCCAGCGCTGCTTGCGCCGCAGTCGGGCGAGCTCGTCCACGTCGACACGACCGACGGCCTGCGCGCCAGCTTTGCAAGCGGCGACATCGTTCACCTGCGTCCATCCGGCAATGCGCCGGAACTGCGCTGCTATAGCGAAGCATCAAGCCAAACGCATGCCGAGGCGCTGTGTCTTGCCTGCCTGGAGCGGCTTGCCCCTCTTGCCACATCTTAAAAACAGCTATGGTTAAAATTGTTCATTTCGGGAAATATTATTTTCCCGAAACTGGTGGTATCGAAAGCGTGACGGCAAGCCTCGCTCGCGGTGCCGTGCAAAAAGGACATGCCGTCATTGTCGTTTGTTTCGACAAGCATGACGACAAAGCGGAAGAAATCCTCGACGGCGTTCACATCATCAGGACACCGATCGACAAGATGGTGGCGTCCCAGCCCCTCGGTTTCGGCTATCTCCTCAAATGCATCAGGCAAGGGCGGCATGCGGACGTAGTTCATCTTCACGCGCCTAACATGCTCGGCGCGCTGGCTTCGCTGCTGATCGGCCGGCGTCCACGCTTGCTGGTGCATTGGCACAGCGACGTCATCAACAAAGGCATGCTCGGCAAGCTGACCCGCCCCCTGGAAACGGCATTGCTCAAGCGTGCGGACGCCATCGTCGCCACGTCCCAGGTATATGCCGATGCTTCGGAAACGCTGCGTCCCTTCCGCGACAAGGTCCAGGTGGTGCCGCTCGGCGTACCGGATGTGCCAGCCGCGGGAAGCTCTGGCGACGATGCCCAGCCCGCCGAGCTCAAACGCTTATTGAAAGGGAAGAAGCTGATCTTGTCGGTCGGACGCCTGGTCCCATACAAGGGGTTCGACATCCTGGTGCGCGCAGCCAAGCATTTGAAAGATGATGTCGTTCTGGTGATCGTCGGCGGTGGTCCGATGAAGGACGAGTTGCAAGCCATTATCGACTCGACCGGCGTATCAGAAAAGGTCCATCTGGCAGGACGTCTGAGCGACACGGCCTTGCATTCCCTGTTTTCATCGGCACAGCTGTACTGCATGCCGTCGACCTACCGCGCCGAAGCGTTTGGCGTTGTGCTGTTGGAAGCAATGGCATACGGACTGCCCATCGTGGCCACCGATATTCCCGGTTCGGCGGTTCCCTGGGTTAACGCCCATGGCATCAGTGGAATGAATGTTCCGGTCGGTGATCCCGACGCGCTGGCCGCCGCGTGCAACGATATCTTGTCTTCCGAAGACAAGCACGCACGTCTGTCTCGAGGCGCCCGCGAACGCTTCATGACTGAATTCACGGAAGAGGAGTCGGTAAAAAGGATGTTGTCAGCGTACGCGCGTCTCGTCTCTCTGTGAAATTGTTACTAAAAAGATGTGGCGCACGCGCAACGTCTGATTCGTTCTTGATTGTTTGCTTACCAGTAGAATGCTCCGTCTTATGCACGAAAACTCACGCTTTCGATGTGTCAAAAGACAAAAAAGGATGGTTCGCCGAACTATCGTTTAAGAGCGGGAGTTCAATACTCACCAATTCTCACTAATTGCTATGTTCTTGATCTTGTTCAGATTTCTTGAGGCGGTCAATTACTACATGATAAGATGAGAAGCTATAAAACTTGCTACATGACCGTTTTTTGGTGGAAACGGTCACGCTTTTACGGTCACAAATGAATAACCTAACTGCTCTGGAATACGCTTGGGTTGCCTCCTTTTTTGCTTCGTTGGGCATCGTCCTGACGACTAAATGGCACGGTAAGTTCTCGCTGGATGGTCTTACCGGCGTTCAAAAATTTCACGCTGTTCCTACGCCCCGTGTCGGTGGCGTTGCACTGATATTCGGCCTCTTTGTGGGTTGGCAATGCTTGTCCGAAGAGACCAGCAAACTGCTTGGATTGATCCTGGCCGCCGGCCTGCCTGCATTCTGCTTCGGATTGGCTGAAGACCTGACCAAGCGGGTATCGGTGCGTGCGCGCCTTCTGGCAACAATGGCAAGCGGCGTGCTGGGCTGGATGCTGATTGGCGCCAGCATCACGCGTGTCGGCATTCCTGGCTTGGATACCCTGTTGTCGATCGTACCCATTGCCGTCGTGTTCACTGCGTTCGCAGTGGGCGGCGTTGCCAATGCGGTCAATATCATCGATGGGTTCAATGGATTGGCCAGCGGTGCGGTGACGATCAGTCTGGGGGCGCTCGGTGTCATTGCGCTCCAATGCGGTGACCAGGAACTGGCCACGATTTGTTTCATGGTCTGCGCCGTGACCTTGGGCTTTTTTGCTGTTAATTTCCCCTTTGGTAAGTTATTCCTTGGTGATGGCGGCGCCTATCTGCTGGGCTTCCTGCTGGCGTGGCTTGCTGTCATGCTGGCTTACCGTAACCCTGCCGTTTCGGTATGGGCGCCGTTGCTGGCCGCGGCATATCCGATTTTCGAGACCGTATTCACGATCATGCGCCGTGTATGGAAGCGGCAGTCGCCGGGTCTCCCGGACAGCTTCCATTTGCACAGCCTGATCAAGGTGGGCATAGTCCTGCGTCGTTTTCCAACCCTGCGCGCGGACTTGCGCAATGCGCTCGTGTCGCCGTTCTGCTGGTTGATCGCCGCCGTACCGGCAGCCCTGGCAGTCATTTTCGCCACCCATACCGAGGCATTGCTATGGTCATGCCTGGGAAGTTTCAGCGTGTATCTCGTTTTTTACACTTATGCGGCCGCGGCGAGTACTCACCAGCGCAGCGCAGAGGTGGTTCAGTTCACGGACCGCAACGTGACGGAACCGCGGGCAGTGCGTCGCGCTTCGTAAACAGTTGCAACTCCGATGACGGCGCTGACGATTTCGTCGGCGCCGTTTTTGTTATTTATATTCAAGACGCGGCGTACGAATTCGGATCGCAAGCCCGTTTACTCACGGCGGTAAGAAAAATTAGGACATCAATCAAATACACATGGTGCGGCTGGATGGTATTTGGCGCGGCCAGCGCCTTGGCCAGCACGCCGACGCTGCAGGGGCAATCCGGTTACGTCAACATGCCCAGCGCGCAGGTCGAAGCCGACGGCACTTTCTCCACCGGCTACAGTTACGATTCGCCTTATGGCAGCCTGTGGGTCACATCGACGCTTTTTCCCTTCCTTCAAGTCACCGGACGCTATGTTTCCATCAGCGGTATTGCGGGCTTTACCAATGAGCCGGGCCAGTATGGCAGCAACTATGGACGCTATAAGGACAAGGTTTTTGACGGCAAGCTGCAGGTTCTGAGCGAAACCGGTTGGCGTCCGGCGGTCGCGGTCGGTGCGACCGACCTGCAGGGTACTGAACTGTTCCGTGGCCAGTACATCGTTGCGACCAAGACTTTCGGTGCGGCCAGGAATATTGAGGCCAGCATTGGCTATGGCAACAAGCGGCCCCAGGGATGGTTTGCCGGCGCCCGCTATGGTTTCGTATCGGCGCCGCGCTGGGCCGTGGTGGCCGAGTACGATGCCAACGACTACAGCAAGGATTTCAACGCGGCGTCGACTTCGGCCGGCCAGCGCAAGAAGGGCGGTGTGGTCGGACTTGAGTACCGCTGGGGCTGGTTGGGTGCGCAGGTCGCCCGCCACCATGACCACTTCAGTGCCAATGCCTATGTTTCCATTCCGTTTGGTCAACGCGAGTTCATTCCGAAGGTGTTGGAGCCGGCGCCGTTCCAGGCCAAGAATGCGCCGCCGCGCGTCGCACTCACCACATGGCAGGATGATCCTGCCCATGCAGCCGCGCTGATACAGGAGCTGGTAAAGCAGGATTTCAAGAACGTGCGCGTGGAGCTCGATGGAGACGCGCTCAGGCTGACGCTGACCAACAGCCGCATCTCCAACACTGGACGGGCCGTCGGGCGGGCCGTGCGTACTGCACTCGCCTTCGCACCTGAAGGAACGCGTTCGATGCAGGTGACCTATACCAGGCTCGAACAGCCTGTCGCCACTTACGAATTCCGCGATTTGCGCGTGCTGAGCGACTACCTGACCGGCCTGGCCGACCGCGACATGCTGCGCTCGGTGGTGTTGGTGCGTGCCGCCCGGCCAGACGATATCGTGCGCGATGACCAGGAATTGTACAGCGGCATCCAGGAAAATGATGCCATCGAAGTGCATGTCGGCCGGGATGGGGAAATGGTTCAGGTCAGTTCAGAAGACCGTGAAGCGAATCGGTTCAAGGTCGTGCCCAAGCTTTCGTTCTTCTTCAACGACCCGAGTGGCGCCTTGCGTTACGAGCTGTGGGCGGCAATCAACTACGACCGGCGCCTCGGGCAGGGCTGGTACCTCGACAGCGACCTCAAATTGACGGTGGCCGAGAATGTGTCGGGCGTGACGCAGGCATCGAACAGCCTGTTGCCGCACGTGCGCACCGACGTCGCGGAATACAAGCGCGGCGGCCGCTTCAAGCTGAACCGGCTGATGATCAACAAGTATGCAATGCCGGCCGAACACGTATACGTGCGGGCTTCCGGCGGATTCTACGAGGAAATGTACCGCGGACTCGGCGGCCAGGTGCTTTACCTGCCTAAGGACAGTCGCTGGGCAACCGATTTTACTATTGACGCGTTGCAACAGCGCGGTTTCAAGGGTTGGCTTGACAAGCGCGACTACAAAACTGTCACGGCACTTGGCGCCCTGCATTACAAGCTGCCTTACGATGTGACGGCAACCGCACGCGTTGGACGATTCCTCGCGCGCGACGAGGGCGTGCGTCTGGAGTTCAAGCGGCGCTTTTCTTCAGGCGTGGAGATCGGCGGCTGGTATGCCAGGACCAACGGCAATGACATCACCAACCCGGGCAGCCCGGGTAACCCCTACCATGACAAGGGTGTCTTCCTGTCGGTGCCGCTCAATATCATGCTGCCAATGGATTCGCAGGCGGGCGCCGGCGTGGCGCTTGCGCCATGGACGCGTGACGTCGGCCAGATGGTCAGCAGCCCGGGCGACCTGTATGACCTGGTTGAGCGGCCTCGGCGTGACATGAACACCTATGATGGCCTGGGCAATTTTGGCGAGCGGGCGGACGAAAGGAATTTGCCCGATGTGAATCCGCCGGTACGTCCATTGCGTAATCCGTGGCCGGCATTTCGCATGCGCGTTGAACAGTCTGTCTCCACGACCCCGACACCGCCGGAATGGGCGCGTGGTGCGCTACTGGCAGGAGGCGCAATCGTCACTGGCGCACTGCTGGACAAGCCGGTCGATCGCTTCATGAAGAAACACCAGGGCTCGGATATCGCGCGGTCTTGGGGGAATGTCGGTAAGGTCATGCCTGTCGTGCTGACTGGAGCGGCCGGCGCAGCGGTCGCGTTTGGCGACGCGCGCATGCAAAACATGGGCATCATTGCGCTGCAATCCGTTGCGGGCGCAGCGGCACTGTCCATTGGCGCCAAGCATATTGTCGGGCGCGCACGTCCGAATGAAGAATCGGGCCAGTGGAGCCGGACCTCGAATCGTTCGGATGCGTCCTTTCCGTCGAATCACAGTGCCGTTGCATTCGCTGCGATAACGCCATTCGCCCAGGAATATGACGCTCCATGGTTATACGGATTGGCCGCTGTCAGTTCCCTCGGACGTACCGCCGACCGAAAACACTGGGTATCGGATGTGGTTGCGGGCGGTCTGCTCGGATCCGCAGTGGGAACGTGGCTGTGGAAATCGCAACGCGACAACACCCGGTCCAGTTTTGCCATCAATCCGGGGGTCAAGGAAATCAGTGTCGCGTGGAAGGGTAGTTACTAAAAAATGATTGCTGAAGCGGTGGTGCCGTTCAGTTAGGGTAGCGTCTCGACCTTCTGGACGAAACTGCGCTTTGGCCGCATTTACAACGAGAAAATAAAAATGCCGTTCAGTTCAACTGAACGGCATTACCGCATAAGCGGTCAATACATCATAAATCGAGAGGCAATTGCGCTCTCGATTTTTTCACATTAACGGCCGTGGTGCGTGGTGGTCGAGTGGTTGGTGGTCGAATCGTTGTCCGAAGCAGCAACAGCGACAGCAGCCACGGCGGTGCCGATGGCAACCAGGGTGCCGGTCGACAGGCCAGCAACAGCGGTGCTGCCGAAGAAGCCGCCGGTGGTTGCGGTTTCAGCAGCGGCGGTGCCGGCAGCGGTGCCGGTTGCAGCGGTGCCGGTCTGGCCAGCAGCGGTTGCAGCTTCTTGTGCGAACACTGGTGCCGACAGCAGGCTCAGGATAGCGCCGGTAACGAGGACTTTCTTCATATTAAATTCCTTTAATTCAGTTAAGGGACAATCTGTAGCAATACTCAATTGCTAAGTCATTATAACAACGAACTATTGCTCTAGTTCACTATAGGCCTGCCAGATTGGCAACTCCCGGCGAAAAGTGTGAGAATTTTTCCACTTGTCCGCAACACATTAGTTTACATTAAATCATTCCAGACAATCTCACGTTTTCTAACGTCGTGGCCGTTTGTCGCTGAAAAGACATCACTTTTCCGTCTTTTTCATTTCGTAATCCTAGCGCAGTCTCTGGAATAATGCATCCATGATCAAGCCGGGAGCCCAGGATGGCGGAAGCCAGCAACGCAGAAAAGACCGAACCGGCGTCACAGCGGCGCCTGGACCAGGCGCGCAAGGAAGGCGACATTCCCAGGTCGCGCGAAGTCGGCACCTTTGCCGTCCTGATGACGGCCGGCGCCGGCCTGTGGGTGCTGGGCGGCGGCGTGGTCGCCAAACTGAGCGCGGTCCTCGAAAGCGGCCTGTCGCTCGACCGCGAACAGATCTATAACCCAGGCGTCCTGATCGAACGCATCACCAGCAACGTCATCGAGGTCCTGCTGGCCTGCCTGCCGCTGGCGGTCGCCATCATGGTGGTCGCGATGGTGTCGCCGCTGGTGATCGGCGGCTGGAATTTCAGCGCCAAGTCCTTTTTGCCGAATTTCGGCAAACTGAATCCGATCCGCGGCATCGGCAACATGGTGTCCACCAATGCCCTGGTCGAACTGCTGAAGGCGGTCGCCAAGACCTTGCTGGTCGGCGCCGTGGCCTGGTATGTGGTGATGAGCAACAAGGATGCCGTGATCGGCCTGGTGGTCGAACCCTTCGGCACCGCCGTCCCGCACCTGGCCAGCATCATGGCCAAGGCCTTCTTGACCATGGTCGGCGCGCTCGGTGCCATCGCCATCCTGGATGGCCCGTACCAGATCTGGCATTACGCCAACAAGCTCAAGATGACGCGTCAGGAAGTGATCCAGGAATCCAAGGAGTCGGACGGCAATCCCCAGATCAAGGGCAAGATCCGCCAGCTGCAGCGCGAAATGGCGCGCAAGCGGATGATGTCCAACGTGCCGACCGCCGACGTGGTCGTCACGAATCCAACCCACTTCGCGGTGGCGCTGAAATATGCGGACGGCCAGCGCGGCGCGCCGCGCGTGGTGGCCAAGGGCACTGACGACGTCGCCGCCAAGATCCGGGAACTCGCGAAGGAAAATAAGGTGGCGCTGCTGGAAGCCCCGGCGCTGGCGCGTGCGCTTTATAAACACACCGACATCGACGACGAGATCCCGGAAGCGCTGTACTCGGCGGTGGCCGAGGTGCTGGCCTACGTTTACCAGCTGCGCGCCTACAGCAAGGGCACCAGCGACCAGTATCCGGACCGTCCGAAAAAGCTGCCGGTGCCGCCGGAGCTGGACCCGCTCGACCCGGCATCGCAACAGGCCGGCGCCAATACGCCGGGTGCGCCGCAGTGAGCTGTACAGGCGCCCGATCCGCCGCATAAAGGATCGCGTCACTTGCGCTACCTCCAGCATTGCCGGCGCCAGGGCAGGGCGCTTGCCGCTGAATTGAGCCGATTTCTCCCGTCTTCTTGCCAGATGGTTCCCGTCAGGCATCAGCAATAATGTTGTTTCTGGGTAAGTAGCCTCGTGCTGCCTGCCGCTACCGACAACTGACCTGACTGACGGAGTACGAATGAACGGCTTCAAACTGCCCGGCTGGATGAATGCGATCACCGCGCGCGGCAACGCGCTGGCGGCGCCGCTGCTCATCATCATGCTGCTGGCGATGATGATCCTGCCGCTGCCGGCGTTCGCACTCGACCTGTTCTTCAGCTTCAACATCGCGATGTCCGTGATCGTGCTGCTGACCGCGCTGTACACGGTCAAGCCGCTCGACTTCATGGCTTTCCCGGCGGTGCTGCTGGTTACCACCATGTTGCGCCTGGCGCTGAACGTCGCCTCCACCCGCGTGGTGCTGACCGAAGGCCACACCGGCGGCGCCGCGGCGGGCAAGGTCATCGAAGCCTTCGGCCACTTCCTGATCGGCGGTAACTACACCGTCGGCCTGGTGGTGTTCATCATCCTGACCATCATCAACTTCACCGTGGTCACCAAGGGCGCAGGCCGTATCGCCGAGGTGGGCGCCCGCTTCGCCCTGGACGCCATGCCGGGTAAGCAGATGGCGATCGACGCCGACCTGAACGCCGGCCTGATCGGCGAGCAGGAAGCCAAGGTCCGCCGTGCCGAAGTGGGGCAGGAAGCGGAATTCTACGGCGCCATGGACGGTGCCTCGAAGTACGTGCACGGCGACGCCGTCGCCGGCATCCTGGTGACCGTCATCAACGTGATCGGCGGCCTGATCGTCGGCATGGTCCAGCACGACATGGCCTTCGGCGATGCCGTCAAGAACTACACGCTGCTGGCCATCGGTGACGGCCTGGTGGCCCAGATCCCGTCGCTGATCATCTCGATCGCGGCCGGTATGGTGGTCTCGCGCGTGGCCAGCGACAAGGACGTCGGCGCCCAGGTCATCGGCCAGCTGTTCGCCAAGCCGATGGTGCTGTACATCACCGGCGGCATCATCGGCGGCATGGGCCTGATCCCGGGTATGCCGAACCTGGTGTTCCTGCTGCTGGGCAGCGCGCTGTTCGGCGGCGGCTACCTGATGGAAAAGCGCAACAAGAACGCCCCGGAACAGGACGCGGCGCGTGCCGCAGGCGGTGCGGGCGCGGCAGCGGGCGGTGCCCCAGGCGCGGCCGGTGGCGCAGGCGGTGCGGCGGGCGCCACCACGCCGGCCGAGTCGGAAGAGGCGAGCTGGCAGGACGTGATGCCGGTCGATACCCTCGGCCTGGAAGTGGGCTACCGCCTGATCCCGCTGGTCGACAAGGGCCAGAGCGGCGAGCTGCTCAAGCGCATCAAGGGCATCCGCAAGAAGTTCGCCCAGGAAGTCGGTTTCCTGGCGCCGCCGGTACACATCCGCGACAACTTGGAACTGAAGCCGTCGGCCTACCGCATCACCCTGAAGGGCGTGGAAGTGGGCAGCGGCGAAGCGATGAACGGCCAGTTCCTGGCGATCAATCCGGGCATGGCCAGCGGCACGCTGCCGGGCCTGGTGACCACCGATCCGGCCTTCGGCCTGCCGGCGATCTGGATCGACGCCGGCCTGAAGGACGAAGCGCAGAGCATGGGCTACACCGTGGTCGATGCCGGCACCGTGATCGCCACCCATTTGAATCACCTGATCACGACCCATGCGTCGGAATTGCTGGGCCGCATGGAAGTGCAGGCGCTGCTGGACCACCTGGCCAAGGAAACGCCGAAGCTGGTCGAGGACCTGGTGCCGAAGGTCGTGTCGCTGTCGACGCTGCAGAAAGTGCTGCAGAACCTGCTGACCGAGGGCGTGCACATCCGCGACATGCGCACCGTGATCGAAACGCTGTCCGAGAATGCCGGCGTTGGCGATCCGAACGATTTGACCGCGCTGGTGCGCGTGGCCCTGGGCCGCGCCATCGTGCAGCAGCTGTTCCCGGGCACTAACGAGCTGTCGGTGATGACCCTGGACAACCGCCTGGAGCGCCTGCTGGTGCAAGCCCTGAGCGCCGGCGGCGACGGTACCGGCATCGAGCCGGGTTTGGCCGACACCATCGTCCAGCAGGCCGCCAACGCGACCCAGCAGCAGGAAGCGATGGGCCTGACCCCGGTGCTGCTGGTGCCGGGGCCGCTGCGCACGCTGCTGTCGCGCTTCCTGCGCCGCGCGCTGCCGCAACTGAAAGTGCTGTCGCATGCGGAAGTGCCGGAGACGAAGACGATCCGGGTGACCAGCTTGGTGGGAATTGCCGGTTGAATCAGGTAGAATCGTGAAGTTTTTGCAAAAAAACGGACACGCCAGGACGGAACCTTATCGATGACGATGAGCCGTCCATGCCTTATTGACGCGCCGATCGTCCAGATATGATATCGAAATTTGATAAGAACATTACCACCTCGCTAGCATTCCGCTTGTGGCAGATCCTCGCTGGAATGGTCATGCTGGGATTGATACCAATGTTCCTGGGCAGTGTTGAGCAGGGATATTATTTTACTTTCGGCAGCATCATCGCACTGCAGATGTTCTTTGAGCTCGGGCTCAACAATATCATCGTGCAATTCGTCGCCCATGCCTCATCGGAGCTGACGCGCGCAAACGAAGCCGGCGATCCGGCCGCGATCAACAGGGCGCAGTCCTCCTTGTCCTTGATCGCCAGTGTCTGCAAGGTCTGGTACAACGTGGCCGCGGCCGGCTTCCTTGTGGTTGCGATCATAATCGGATTCATTTATTTTCAGAGCTATAGCCAGCACAAACAGGTCGACTGGCAGATTCCGTGGATCATCCTGTGCACGGCAACTGCCGGAAACCTGGCGCTGAGTCCCTACCTGTCTCTGCTTGAAGGCAAAGGCTTCGTCTCGAATGTTGCCGGCATGCGACTGCAGCAAGCGATCATCGGATCGGTGATCGCATGGAGTTTGCTGTTTGCCGGCCAGGGCTTGTTCGCCGTGATTGCGACGCCCGTAACGAGCATGGTGTACACCGCTTTCTGGCTCAGAACACGGAAACTGGCGAGAAAGCATCTCGCGATCATTGCACCCGCCAGCCTGAAGGACACATTGGCACTGTGGAAAAAAGAAATCCTTCCATTGCAGACACGCATGAGCCTGTCATGGTTTTCCGGTTACTTCGCCTTCCAACTCTTTGTGCCGACTGCATTTGCCGTATATGGTGCCACTATCGCAGGACAATTGGGTCTGGCCCTGACGGCATCAAACGCAATTGTCGGACTGTCGATGGCATGGATTAATGCCAAATCTCCCGAACTTGCCCACAAGCTTGCGGCTTCCAGGATGGACGAGGCAAAACGCATTTTCAAGCGCCACGCATCCCTTTCGTCGGTATTGAACTTGTGCTGCTGGATCATTGTAGTCCTTGGCCAGCTTTTCGTTCTCATGATGAACTGGAGGGTCCAGGAAAAGTTCCCGGCACTGGCGCAGACCCTCATCATCGCGGCAAATGCCTTGCTCAGTCATGTTACCTTTGCCTTTTCAACATATTTTCGTGCGCATAAGCATGAACCCACGACGCCTATCGCATTGTTGCAGGCAATCCTGGTTGCAGTCCTGCTGCAATTTTGCACGTATTTAACCCTGACACAAATGCTGACACTGAATCTGGCAATTACAGCATTGATCGTGCTTCCGGGAACTTTTTACATTTATCGTCGAGATTACGGGAACTATGCAATCCAAGGGAGCTGAAGTACTTGCGACAACGACTGCAGTTGTTGTCACGTTCAATATCGGGGAGCGATTCAACCACTACATCGATGGCTACCGCGATAACTTCAAGCGCGTGATCATCATCGACAACGGATCGTCCGATTCGACCCCTGCCATTCTCGGCAAACTGCAGAGCGAGCATGCGAACATCAGTGTCATCCTGCTAGAACGCAATGTAGGGCTTGCATCCGCCCAGAACATCGCCATGCGAAAGGCACTGGAAGACGCAGGCACTGCCTTCATCTTCCTGATGGACCATGATAGTTGCCCCGGTACCGAAAGCCTTGGGATATTGGCTGATTTTGCGGCGGCGACACGCGACGACCAGACCATCGGCCTGCTGGGCATGTTGCCGGTAGAGGAGGGATCGACCGATGCCGAGCCCAAAGTCACTGACGCTCTGTCCGGCCCGGTCTTGCGCCATGGTGTGAGGGTCACTCCGGCAGTGACGATCATGGCTTCTGGCACCCTTATCCGCAGGAGTATCTTCGATCGGTTCGGATTCTTTGACGACAGACTGTTCATCGATGACATCGATCACGACTACAGCATGAAACTGCACTGTGCGGGCTTGCACAACTTTGTCGTGAACGACGCGGTACTCATCCATAATCTTGGTGAGCGCATCGAAATCGATTTTCTCGGCAAAGTGCGGCGAATCACCTGGCACTCACCTTTCCGGCGTTACTACATCATCCGTAATGCGATATGGATGTGGCGACGCTACTTCTGGAATCTGCCTCGCTACACAGTCATGGATGCGTATCAGATACTCAAGGACACCGCCAAGGTGCTCATCCTGGACAAAAAACATCGGCAGGCCAATGCTCGCGCCGTACTTAATGGTTTGAAAGACGGAATCTTCTCCCGCCTGGCCCGACACTGAGCCAGGATGAGCGCGGTGAAATTGGACCCATTTCCCCCGCCTTTTCCCCCGATGGTTTCCCACCGGCATCGTCAATAATCTCATCCGTGCTCGAGACATCAGGTCTCGCGCCCCAGATGAACAACCGATTGATGACCACTGCCTTCCAGCGGAGACCAAAGATGAACGTGAAGAAATTTACAGCCCCGACTTCCCGTGAGGCACTGCGCAAGGTGCGCGAAGCCCTGGGACCGGACGCGGTCATCCTGTCGAACCGTCCGGTGGACGGCGTGGTCGAGATCCTGGCGCTGGACAACGACGACGTCGCTTCGCTGGCCTCGCCGTCGGTGGAGTCCGGGATGGACGCGCCGCGTCCCAGCCTGAGCATGCCGGAAGCGGCGCCGGCCCCAGTGGCGCCGGTGATGCGCCAGTTCCAGCCGGCGCCGCAGGCCCCGGTCGCGCGCCAGTCCCTGCATTCGATGTACGCGCTCGACGACGAGATCCAGACCCCGGCCGCCCCGGCGTCGCAGACCTACGCCGAGCGCCGCGCCCCGGCGCCGGAAGCACCTGGCGTCGACATGGCCGCGATGACCGCCATGATGTCGGCCGCGATCGCCCAGGCGAAGGAATCCGCCGCCAACGCCGCCGCCGCCGAGATGAGCCACATGATGGGCGAGCTGCGCGCCATGCGCGGCATGATGGAATCGCAACTGGCCGAGCTGTCCTGGGGCAGCACCCAGCAGCGCGAGCCGCAGAAGGCCGTGGTGCTGCGCGAGATGCTGGCGGCCGGTTTCTCGGCCAGCCTGGCGCGCTACCTGGTCGACAAGATGCCGGCCGGTAAAGATGCCGCCGAAGCCATGCGCTGGATCAAGACCGTGCTGGCGCGTAACCTGACCACGATGGCCGACGAGGATGCGATCCTCGACCGCGGCGGCGTGTTTGCCATGATCGGCCCGACCGGCGTCGGCAAGACCACCACCACCGCCAAGCTGGCCGCGCGCTGCGTGATGCGCCACGGCGCCGACAAGCTGGCCCTGATCACCACCGATGCCTATCGTATCGGCGGCCACGAGCAGCTGCGCATCTACGGCAAGATCCTGGGCGTGATGGTGCACTCGGTGAAGGACGAGGCCGACCTGCGCATCGCACTGAAGGAACTGCGCAACAAGCACACCGTGCTGATCGACACCATCGGCATGTCGCAGCGCGACCAGATGGTCACCGAGCAGGTGGCGATGCTGGCCGGCTCGGGCGCCGACGTCAAGCGCTTGCTGTGCCTGAACGCGACCGCGACCAACGAGACCCTGAACGAAGTGGTGCGCGCGTATCAAGGCAGCGGCCTGGCCGGCTGCATCATGACCAAGATGGACGAAGCCGCCTCGATCGGCAACGTGCTGGACGTGATCATCCGCCAGAAGCTGAACCTGCACTACATCTCGAACGGCCAGCGCGTGCCGGAAGACCTGCACCTGGCCGACCGCGCCATGCTGGTCGACCGCGCCTTCCGCAACAAGCGCGACGCGGCCAACCAATTCACGGATGCCGAATTGCCGGCCATGATGTCCGGCCTGGGCAACCTGAACAACGACCGTTCGCTGCGCGAGGTGCATGTTGGCTAGTTTCGACTTCGACCAGGCCGAAGGCCTGCGCCGCATGCTGGCCGGCCCCAAGCCGCGCATCGTGACTTTCCTGTCCGCCACCCCGGAAGACGACAAGGGCGCCATGCTGGTGAACCTGGGTGCGTCGCTGGCGCAGGCGGGCAATGACGTGATGATCGTCGACGCCTGCGAGCGCGGCTACGGTGTGTCGCGCCGCCTCGGCGTGGAGCGCGGCGCCAGCCTGCTGCAGGTGGCGCGCCAGGAGTGCGCGCTGAACCAGGTGATCCACCCGGTGCCGCAGGGGTTCTCGGTGGTAAATATGGGTAACCCCGTCGTTCCCGCGCACCACCCCGTCGTTCCCGCGCAGGCGGGAACCCAAGTTCGCTCGCGTACCGGGCTGCTCGAAGAAACTTGGACCCCCGCCTACGCGGGGGCGACGGCAAATGCCTACGCGGGGGCGACGGCAAATGCCTGCGCGGGAATGACAGAGGATGACGCGCGCCGCCTCGCGAAAACCTTCGACGTGCTGGTAAAACAATCCGCCGGCAGCATCGTGATCGTCGACGGCGAATTCTCGGAGGACGGCAGTTTCCCGGTCCCGGCCATGGCCGCGTCCGAGATCGTGGTGCAGGTCTCGGCCAGCGCCACCTCGATCACCAACGCCTATGCACTGGTCAAGCGCCTGTCGCAACACCTGGGCCGCCGGCCCTTCGGGATACTGGTCACGGGCGCTACCGAAGCGGAGGCCAAGGTGGTATACGATAATATGTCACTTGCGGCAACTCGTTACCTGGCGGTAACGCTGAGCTCCATGGGCTCGGTGCCCGCCGACGAGTACCTGCACCGCGCCGCGCGCCTCGGCCGCGCCGTGGTCGACGCATTCCCGCTGGCCGGCGCCTCGGTGGCGTTCCGGCGCCTGGCCGGGCGCTTCGCCGGCGCCGGCATGCAGCAGGGCAGGGCCGCGTGAGCGGCATTGAACAACCAGACGACGCAACCATGTATACGGCCAAAGGGACAGTGGACAAGAATTCTTTGCTGACGGTGCACATGCCGCTGGTGAAGCGTCTCGCCCATCACATGAAGGCGAAGCTGCCGCCGTCGGTCGAGGTCGACGACCTGGTGCAGGCCGGCATGATCGGCCTGCTCGATGCGCTCAACCGCTACGAGGAAAACCATGGCGCCCAGTTCGAGACCTATGCGGTGCTGCGCATCCGCGGCGCCATGCTCGACGAACTGCGCAGCAGCGACTGGATGCCGCGCTCGACGCGCCAGAACATGCGCAAGGTGGAAGCCGCGATGAACGCGCTGCAGCAGCAGCTCGGCCGTCCGCCAAGCGAATCCGAGGTGGCCAAGTCGCTCAAGCTGTCGCTGGCCGACTACCAGGACATGCTGGGCGATTCGGGCGGCCACCAGCTGCTGTACTACGAGGATTTCCACGGCGAAGGCGACGAGGGCAGCGACAGCTTCCTCGACCGCTATGCGGTGGACGATGACGATCCCTTGCGCGGCCTGCTCAACACCGGTTTCCGCCAGGCCGTGATCGACGCCATCGACGCGCTGCCGCCGCGCGAGAAGATGCTGATGGGCCTGTACTACGAGGAAGAGCTGAACCTGAAGGAGATCGGCGCGGTCATGGGCGTGTCCGAATCGCGCGTCTCGCAATTGCATACCCAGGCGGTGGCGCGCATGCGCGCCTGGCTGAAGGAGGGGGCGTGGACCTGACCAGCCTGCTCGGGCTGGCCCTGGCGCTGGCCGGCATCGTTGTCGGCCATACCCTGGATGGCGGCAAATTCGCCTCGCTGGTGCAGCCGGCCGCGTTCGCGATCGTGGTGGTCGGCACCTTCGGCGCGGTGCTGCTGCAGAGCAAGCGCCAGGCCTTCATGCGCGGCCTGCGCATGCTGCGCTGGGTGTTCTTCACCCCGCCCGACCGCCGTCCGCAGCTGGCGCGCGAGATTCACCTGTGGAGCCTGTCGGCGCGGCGCGACGGGCTGTTGTCGTTGGAGCAGTACCTGGCCAAGGCCGATCCGTTCACGCAAAAAGGGCTGCGCCTGGTGGTGGACGGCATCCAGCCCGACAAGCTGCGCAGCCTGATGTACACCGAGCTCAACAACTACGAATTCCGCGAACGCCAGGCCGCGCGCATCTGGGAAGCGGCCGCCGGCTATGCCCCCACGGTGGGCATCCTGGGCGCGGTGCTGGGCCTGATCCACGTGATGGAAAACCTGTCCGATCCGTCGCGCCTGGGCGCCGGCATCGCGGTGGCCTTCGTCTCCACCGTGTACGGCGTCGGCCTGGCCAACCTGTTCTTCTACCCGGTCGGCAACAAGATCAAGGGCATCGTCGCCGAGCGCGTGGCCGAGTACGAGATCCTCACCGACGTATTCCACGACATCGCCACCGGCGACTACACGCGCGTGATCGAGGAGCGCGTGGCCTGCCTGCTGGCCGAGCATTGAGGACAGGGCCGAGATGCCGCGCCGCAAACGCTACCAGGAAGACGACGAGCACCACGAGCGCTGGCTGATCTCCTACGCCGATTTCATCACGCTGCTGTTCGCCTTCTTCGTCGTGATGTATGCGGTCTCGGTGGTCAACATCGGCAAGTACACGGTGCTGTCCGAGGCGCTGGGCGATGCCTTTGGTGGACGCGGCGCCGCCACCCAATCCAGCACCATGGTCGAAGTCGAGGCGCTGCCGCTGTCGAGCATCCTGGCCAGGAAGCGGCTTGAGGCCGCCAAGCGCGACCGCGAACGCCTGGACCTGCTGGCGCGCAAGCTCGACAGCGTGCTGGCGCCGCTGGTCAACAGCGGCAAGGTGCGCGTGAGCCGCAGCGCGCGCGGCGTGACGGTCGAGATCAACGCCAGCGTGCTGTTCGACGAAGGCGATGCCGCGCTGGTCGGCGACGCCCGTGAAACCCTGGGCACGGTGGCCTCCCTGCTGAAGGACGACCCGCATGCGATCGAGGTCGAGGGCCACACCGACACTACCCCGATCCAGAGCCCGCTGTTCCCGTCGAACTGGGAACTGTCGGCGGTGCGCGCCAGCACCGTGGTGAGATTGTTCGCCGAGCAGGGCATCCTCGAGAAGCGCCTGGCGGCGGTGGGGCGCGGCGCCAACCAGCCGCTCGCGTCCAACGACGACCCGATCGGCCGCGCGCGCAACCGGCGCGTTGCCGTCACGATCCTCGCCGGCGCCTGAGGTTCCACTTGCGGCGCCGGCGGGGAGCGCGTCCGCAGCTGCGGGAGCCGCATCCGTAAACGTGGCACAATCGCCACAACCGGAAAGGGATTCCCATGCAAAGACGAACCATGATGCGCGCCGCCGTGCTGTGGGCCATGCTGGCCGCGGGCGGCGCCTACGGAGGAGAAACGATGAATGTGCACGCGAGCCTGAGCGTCGAAGCGAAACATGACAAGGTGCTGGTGACCTTCAAGGTCGAGAACCGCAGCGAGCGCCGCGCCTGGCTGCCGAAGCAGATCGCGGCCGACCAGGAACTGACCGGCCGCCTGTTCGACCTGCGCGAGCACCCCGGCGGAGAAGAAGTGGCCTACACCGGCCCCTGGGTCCGGCGCGGCCCGATGATGGCGCCGGACTACTTCGAACTGGCGCCGCACTCGGCCCACACGCACACCATCGACATCACGCCGTTCTACGCCTTCAAGCCGGGCACGCACAGCTACGAGATCCGCTACGAGGGGGAGGCGCTGGCCGACGTGCGCCAGCTGGAAGCCACCACCGCGATGCGCGTCCAGCCGGTCATCTTCAGCCATACCGAGCCGGCGTCGCGCTGACCGGGCGCATCGCCGCGCGCATCGTCGCACTAGCGCAAATCCTGGTGCGGGGTGTTTTCGCCGAAATACTCGTGCGAATCGGCGTTGTCGACCGCGCGCGCCGGATCGCTGCCGGCCAGGGTGGACGCCGCCGAGTGCCCGTAGGCCCAGTCGTCGGTGCCGGCCACCACGTTGAAGTGGCTCATCTCGTGCACCAGCGTGCCGCCCTTGGAATCGGTGCCGGTCATGGGCGCGCTCCAGAACGCTCTGCACACGTAGATCTTGTAAGGCTGGTGCGGGTACACGTAGGCGAAATACGCTTCGTTGCAGCCGCAGTCGACCGTCACCGGTTTCGTCGCGAACGCTTCCCGGATGGCGCCGAAGTTGCGCGCCACCGCGGCCGCGCGCCCGGCTTCCAGCGCGCCGAACCAGCCGGTGTAGCGCACCGCCAGCGCCTGGGCGCGCATGTAGGCGTCGCCGTTGCCGGCCATCGCCTGGGCCGCCTGCGCGGCCTGCGCGATGGTTTCCTGCTGGGCGTTGGTGCAGCGGCTGTAGGACAGGCCGGCGCCGCTCTCGAACGGGACGTCGCCGTCCAGCTGGCCGCGCGGCAGGCGCCCGTCGATCCATACCGCCGCCGCCTGGGCCGCGGGCGCGGCCAGTGCCGCCGTGGTTGGTCCGCCGGCGCGCATCACGCCCGGCCGGCTGAACAGCTGCACGCCGTTGCGGTAGCGGATGCTGTAGGCGCCGGTGACGCTCATCGCATACAGCGCCGACAGCTCGACCCGCGCGCTGCGCGACGCGCCCGGTTTCAGGGCGATGTAGTCGGCTGGAGTCGGCGCCGCGCGCTTGACCTGGCGGCCCTGGTAGCGCACCGGCAGGCCGTCGCGCGTGACCTCGAACAGCGGCGCGTCGACCGCGCCGAACGGCGTCTGCCACTTCAGCAGGTATTCGGTGCTGTTGCCGGTGTTGGTCATCGTGACCAGCACGACCACGTCGTCGCTCTTGCCGAGCGTCTGGCGCTCGGGCGTCACGCTCACCGATACCGCCGCCTGCGCCGCCCCATGCACCAGGGCCAGGCCGGCCAGGACCGATGCGAGTGTTGCGATGTGCTTGCTGTCCATGTCGTTTCTCCCAGTTTTGTCGGACTTTCCTTGTAGAATGATTTTGAACGCTGTACATTGCCCCTTCGCAACAATAGCGTTGGTCGAGCGTGGTAGCTATGCTGCATCGCCGCAACAGTTCGACGCCTGCTTGTATAGATCACTCGATTCCAGCGTGAGAAATGGATAGAATGTAAAGATGCTGTAATAAAACACAAGTTTTGCAAACGGAATTCCCTAGTTCACCGTGATGTGTCCCCAGCGCGCGCCGCGCGCTTCCTGACCCCGCCCCGCTTCCGGATCCGACCGCCTGTGTGCCTCTCCACGCCTGCGCAGCGGGCCACGACGACAAAGTGACGATCTTGAAAAACGAACCAGCCGGCCGCGACCTGCGTGCCGGCCAGTGCAGCATGCTGCAACAGCAGGACTACCTGGAGCGGATCAGCGGCGGCATGCCGGCCGGCCTGGCCATGGCCGACCTCGAACGCCAACGCCTGCCGCGCACGCGGCGCGAGGCCGTGCCGGCATGAGCGCGCGCCCGAGCATGCAGAGCGCTGCCCAGCCCACTGCGTGGCGGACCGCGCGCCACGTGTTCGGCCCGGGGCGGCTGGCGCTGCTGGTCGTTGTGCTGGCCCTGGTCATGGCCTGGCTGGCGCTCGGCCACAACAGCGCGCTACCATGGCAGTCGCGCTGGTACCTGCCGGTCCACTCGACGATGGAGATGTTCTCGGTGGTGGTGGCGATGCTGGTGTTTTCCACCGGCTGGCACGGCACCGGCCGCCGCGTTCCGTTGCGGGTGGCGCTGCTGTCGCCGGCCGCGCTGGCGGTCGGGCTGCTCGACTTCTGCCACCTGATGTCGATGCCGGGCATGCCCGGTTTCGGCGCGCCCGGCACCGCGGCCCTGGCGATGGGGTTTTCGGTGGTCTCGCGCCTGCTGTGCGCGCTGGCCCTGCTGGCGGCGGCGCTGGCCCCGCGCAGCCTTACCGTCGAGCGACGCGTGCACGCGCTGGCGGTGCTGGCCGCGGCCGGCCTGGCCGCCGTCGGCGTCTGGCTGGCGCTGCTGATGGCAGACCTGCTCGGCGCCAGTTACGTGACCGATGCCGGCCCGGGGCCGTTCAAGCGCGCCTGCGAGATGGCGGTGGTGGCGATCGACGGCGCCGCCGCGCTGCTGTTGCTGGGGCGCGCGCTGCGCAGCGGCCGGCGCACCGACAGCTACCTGGGCGCGGCGGCCGGCATCATGGCGCTGGGCGCCGCCGGCTTCACCTTCAACCGCGGATTGGGCGACATGGTCAGCATGGTCAGTCACGTGTACCAGGTGAGCGCCCACCTGTTCCTGTACGGCGCGATCCACGTGGCGGCGGTGCAGGCGCCTTACCTGCGCCTGAAGCGTTCCGAACGGTCGCTGGCGGAGAGCGAGAACAAGTTCCGCAGCCTGATGGAATGTGCCCCGGACGCGATCCTGCTGGCCGCGCCCGACGGCCGCATCGCGATGATCAACGCGCGCGCCGAGGAACTGTTCGGCGTCGGGCGCGACGCCGCCGCCGGGCTGGCGCTGGACGTGCTGGTGCCCGGGACGGCGGACCGGCGCGACGGCGACGAAGTCGAGTGCCGGCGCCTGTCGCTGCCGCCGTTCCCGGCCGAGGTGCGGCGCGCCGCCACCCCGGACGGGCAGCAGATCGCGATCGTGCGCGACGTGTCCGAGCGCCGGCGCCTGGAACGCGCGCTGGTCGAGCAGCTCACCTACGATGCCCTGACCGGGCTGCCGAACCGGCGCCGCATCCTGGAAACGCTGGGCGAGGCGATGCTGGCCGCGCGCCAGGACGCGCGCCTGCTGGCGGTGCTGGTATTCGACATCGACGGTTTTTCCAGGATCAACAGCGGCTACGGCTGGGCCGGCGGCGACGAGGTGCTGCGCGAATGCGTGGAGCGCATGTCGCGCCGCCTGCGCCCCGGCGACACCCTGGCGCGCCAGGGCGGCAACGAATTCGTCGTGGTGCACAAGCATTCCGGGCTCGATGCGGCCGCCGCGCTGGGCCAGGACCTGCTGGCCTGCATGCGCGAGCCCTTCGTGCTGGACGGCCGGCGCGTGTTCCTGTCGGCCAGCGTCGGCGTGGCCATGCTGCCGGACGGCGGCTGCGCGCCGGCCCAGATGATGCAGATGGCCCAGGTGGCGATGGCCGGCGCCCGCGCCGGCGGGCCCGGCCGCCTGTGCTTCCACACGGCCGAGATGGAACAGGCGATCCGCGAACGGGTCGAGCTGGAGGCGATGCTGCGCCATGCGCTCGAGCGCGGCCAGCTGGTGCTGCAGTACCAGCCGCGCGTCAGCCTGGCGGGCGGGAACATGGTCGGGGTCGAGGCGCTGGTGCGCTGGCGCCATCCGGTGCTGGGCCTGGTGCCGCCGGCGCGCTTCATCCCGCTGGCCGAGGAAACCGGCATGATCGAGGAGCTGGACCTGTGGGTGCTGCGCGAAGCCTGCACGCGCGCCGCCGGCTGGCGCGCCGCCGGGCTGCCGCTGGGGCGGGTGTCGGTGAATCTGTCGGCGCGCCAGTTCCAGCAGGCCGGCCTGGCGCAGCGGGTGCGGGCGGCGCTGGAAGACAGCGGATTGGCCCCGGCCTGCCTGGAAATCGAGATCACCGAAAGCACGGTGATGCGCGACACCGGCGAGGCGGCCGAGGTGCTGCGCTCGCTGAAGGCGCTCGGGATCGCACTGTCGATCGACGACTTCGGCACCGGCTATTCGTCGCTCAGCTACCTGAAGCGCTTCCCGATCGACGTGCTGAAGATCGACCGCTCGTTCATCATGGACGTGGTCGACGACCCGAACGACGCCGCCATCACGCGCGCCATCATCGCGCTGGCGCACGAACTGAACCTGGAAGCGGTGGCGGAAGGCGTGGAGACGGCGGAGCAGCTGGTCTTCCTGAAGGCCAATGGCTGCGACGAAATCCAGGGATATTACTTCAGCCGGCCGGTGTGGCCGGAGCAGCTGGAAGCCTTACTGATGAAAGAAAATTTCACCAAAGAGTTGCTGGCGAAATAATATTTCACGCAGGCTGGGCACAGCGTGCCCAGCCGCATCAACCGACCACGAAGCGCCGCGACGGCCCCGCCGCCAGCGTCTGCCCGCTGGCCCCATACACGCCCTGCGCGCCGGCGCCATTCCCGCGGATCGCATTCAGCACCCCGGTGGTATGCGCCATCTGCTTGTTGATCAGCATGCCGTTGACGCGGTTCAGCTCCTTGGCGTCGCGCGTCATGTCCAGCAGGCGGTTCCACTGGGTGCGGGCCTCGGCATTGCCGCCGGCCGCCAGCCAGGGTTCCATGCCGGCTTCCCCGGCGACGAAGCCGGCGGCGCCGAGCGCATTGTGGCGCACGCGCGAGACGGCGGCCAGCTGCTGCGCCAGCTTCAGCTTTTGCGGGGTGAGGGTTGCAAGGCCATCGGCATCCGCGCCGACCAGGAGCTGCTGCTCCTGTTTCATCAGTTCCAGGATGGAACCCATCAGTTGCTGTTCGTCGCGCAGGTGTGCGCCGGGGGATGCAATGGCCATGAATACTTTATCGTTGGCGGGAATGCAGCAGGTCGCGCACTGTTTCGAGCAGGCCGTCCGCCACTTTCTCCGAATTTACCTGGAACTGGCCATCCGCGATGGCCGCCTTGATGCGTTCGACTTTCTTGCTGTCGAACACCTGGTTCGTACTACTGGTCGACGCCAGCGCTTGTCCCTGGGAGGACAGGCGCACGGTATCGGTGACCGCTGCCTTGCTCGTGGCGGTCGCGGCGGCGGTGTCGGCACTCCTGGCATTCGTCGTGGGGGCCGGAATGCCTGCGTTGCCTTTGAGTGTGTCGTTGATTTTCACAGCATTATCCTTCTCAGGTCGGAGCAGAAAGCCCGGAATCTGCCAAGGATAACGGTTGCGAGGCCGAAAACTTTAATCGGGATGTCGAAAAAATTTATGCTTTTTCACAACCCCGACCCATGCCTGCGCTAGAACGCGACTTCCACCGTCCCCCCGGCGCGCGCGGTGCCGCTGACCACCGAGCCGGACGGCATGCGCACCTGCACCACCTGGCCTTCGCCGGCGCTGCCGACCGCCTTGCCATCGGCCGACAGCGAGAAGCCGTTGCCGTTCAATAGCAGGCGCACCGCCTGGTTCGACTGCACCACCGGCTTGCTGCGCAGCGTGTCCATGCGCAGCGGCGTGCCGGCCGCCAGCGAGATGGTGGGAGTGCGGCCGATGGCTTGCGCCATGTCGGTGACGATCCCGTTCGGCATGGCGGCGATGTCGCCTTTTACCAACACCAGCTGGCCCTGTTCGATCGGCTGGCCCTGGGCCAGCGGCAGCGCGGCGGCGACGTACTCGGCCTTCACGTTGACCTGGGCCTGCACGAAGATGGTCCAGTTCGACGGCGCCGTGCAGCGGATGCCGACCGTGGTCTTGCCCCAGGCGCGCGCCCCCGGCTGCAAAAAGGCTTCCGGCGCCGGGCAGGCCGCCAGCGCGGTGCGCGCATCGATGGCGCCGACCTTGACGCTGACCTCGCCCGGCAGGCCGGCCGCCTGCGTCTGCAGGAACTGCTCGGCCACGCTGCGTAATGCGTTCAGGTTCTGGCGTCCCGCAGCCGCCGGCTGCGGTGCCGGCTGCGCCAAGGTGCGGGCCGCGGGCTGGGCCGTGGTCTGGGCCAATGCTGGCGCACCGGCCAGGGTCAGCGCGGCCGCCGATGCCAGGAAGGTGGCAGCCAAACGGCCGGCAAGGAAGGAAGAAGTCATCGAACGGGTCATCACCAATGGCGGGCGCCTGGAACGCGCCCCGGGTTTTTACGATGCCGCCATCTTAGGTCCAATGATTCCATAGTGAAACTTCGAATAGCCCGGTTTTGGCCGCCCTTATCGCCCGATTGGAAGATCGAACCGGACCGTATGATGCTTCTCGTTCCCACCGGAAACACATCCGACACAAACGGGACACACCGGACACAACGAGCCCTGGAGCCTTCATGATCGGCAAACTCGACGATTACCTGCGATTCAACGAAACGGCGCTGAGCCTGCGCTCGCAGCGCCAGGAACTGCTGGCGTCGAACATCGCCAACGCGGACACGCCGAACTACAAGGCGCGCGACATCGACTTTTCCAGCGCCCTGCAGGGCGCCCTGGCGCGCGGCGGCCAGCCGCAGGGCGCGCTGGCCACGACCAGCGCCGGCCACATGGCCGCCGCCGCCGACGGCAAGGCGCTGGCCGACGGCACCCCGGTGCTGTACCGCGGCGTGGTGCAGGGCGCGGTCGACGGCAACACCGTCGACATGGACACCGAGCGCACCCAGTTCGCCGACAACGCGCTGCGCTACGAAGCCGGCATCACGATGATCAACCACCAGATCCGCGACCTGATGAGCGCGATCCAGGGAGGCCAGTAAGCATGTCGCTGTTTAATGTATTCAACGTCGCCGGTTCGGCGATGAGCGCCCAGTCGCAGCGCCTGAACACCACCGCCAGCAACCTGGCCAACGCCGACAGCGCCACCAGCGCCAGCGGCGAAGCCTACCGCGCCAAGCAGGTCGTGTTCGAAGCCGTCCCGATCGAGGGCGGCGCCACCGCGGTCAAGGTGCGCGAAGTGGTCGAGGACCCGTCGCCGCTGAAGCAGGTGTACGACCCCAAGAACCCGCTGGCCGACGACAAGGGCTTCGTGTCCATGCCGAACGTGAACGTGGTCGACGAGATGGTCAACATGCTGTCGGCCTCGCGCTCCTACCAGAACAACGTCGAGACCATGAACGCGACCAAGACCATGCTGATGAAAACGCTGACCATCGGCCAGTAAATCGTCGCCTGACATTTCCATTTTCCTTGCACAGATAAGCGCCTCCCATGACCACCGTTAATTCCGCCACCGGCACGTCGATCAACGACCTGATGTCGACCATGAACACCAAGTCGAAGGACGCCACCGGCACCGACAGCGTGCAGGCCGACACCGACAAGTTCATGACGCTGCTGGTCACCCAGCTGCAGAACCAGGATCCGCTCAACCCGCTCGACAACGCCCAGGTGACCAGCCAGCTGGCCCAGCTGCAGACGGTCACCGGCGTCAACAAGCTGAACGACACGCTGGAATCGCTCAAGGCCAGCTACAAGAGTTCCGAGTCGATGCAGGCGACCAACCTGATCGGCCACGGCGTGCTGGTCGAGGGCAGCAGCATCGCCCTGTCCGGCAGCCAGGGCATCCTGGGCGTGGAGCTGGGCAGCGATGCCGACAACGTGCAGGTCGTGATCAGCGACAGCCGCGGCAACCCGGTGCAGACCATGGACCTGGGCGCGCAGAAGGCGGGCGTGCTGCCGCTGGCCTGGGACGGCGTGCCCGACGCCACCAATGTCGGCAGCGACGGCAAGCCGGTGACGCTGGCCGACGGCAGCTATACCTTCTCGGTGACGGCGACGCGCGGCGGTGAAAAGCTGAGCGATGCCAAGGGCCTGGCCTTCGACAGCGTGGCCAGCGTCACCACCAACGGCACCGATGGCGTCAAGCTGAACCTGCCCGCGAAGGGCGCGGTCACGCTGGCCGACATCAAGCAAGTCCTGTAAGCGGATTGCTTGCATCCACTATCGTCATATCGAAATTTCAGGAGTAGAGCATGTCTTTCCAACAGGGCCTGAGCGGCTTGAACGGCGCAGCCAAATCGCTGGACGTCATCGGCAACAACATCTCGAACGCCAGCACGGTCGGCTTCAAGGGGTCGACCACGCAGTTCGCCGACGTGTATGCGCGTTCGCTGAACGGTGCCGGCGGCACCCAGGCCGGCATCGGCGTGAGCGTGGCGGCCATCGCCCAGCAGTTCACGCAAGGTAACATCGAGACCTCGAACAACCCGCTCGACATCGCCATCAACGGCGCCGGCTTCTTCCGCACCGAAGCGGGCGGCGTGACCCAGTACACCCGCAACGGCCAGTTCTCGCTCGACAAGAGCGGCTACCTGGTCAACGCGCAGGGCGCCAACCTGACCGGCTACAGCACCGGTCCCAGCGGCCAGATCCTGGCCGGCTCGCCCGCGCCCCTGAAGATCGACACCTCGAACCTGAAGCCGGTCGCCACCACCAAGGTCGACACCTCGATCAACCTCGATTCGCGCGCCACGCCGCCGACCAACTACCCGTTCAACGCCGACGACCCGACCACCTACAACAAGCAGACCCCGGTCGACGTGTATGACAGCCTGGGCAATTCGCACGTGATGTCGATGTACTACGTGAAGACCGACGCCGGCAGCTGGGACGTGTACGTCGGCAGCGACGGCACCGAACTGACCAACACCAACGTCGCCGCCGCCAGCCAGCAGGACGCGACCTCGGTCGCCGCGCGCGGCGCCTGGACCGCCGCCACCAAGTCGGTGCCGGCCAACGCCGCGGGCGTCGCCGGCGCCCTGTCCGACTACGCCGGCAAGGCCGCCGACGCCGTGGTGGCGGCCGCCACCGCCGCCGGCGCCAGCGAGCAGACCATCGCCGCCATCCGCACCGCCGCCGCCAGCGCCGGCAGCACCACCGGCTACACGCCGGAACAGGTCGATGCCGACATCGCCGCCGCCGTCAAGGTGCCCGCAGTCCCGGCCGGCACGCTGCGGTTCGATTCGAACGGCGCGCTGTCGGCCCCGCTGATGTCGCCCCAGACCCTGCCGCTGAGCGTGAACTTCCCGGTGTACCCGTCGACCGGTTCCCAGAGCACGATCGGCATCCAGCTCGGCTTCAACGGCAGCACCCAGTACGGCGCCGACACCAGCGAGAAGAAGACCACCCAGGACGGCTACACCGCCGGCCAGCTGCAGCGCTTCTCGGCCGGCGCCGACGGCGTGATCCTGGGCCAGTACAGCAACGGCCAGACCAAGCCGCTGGGCCAGATCGTGCTGGCGAACTTCACCAACCCGAACGGCCTGGAACCGCTGGGCAACAACGCCTGGGCCGAAACCGCGGATTCCGGCAACCCGACCGTCGGCACCCCGGACACCGGCAGCCTGGGCGTGCTGCAGTCGTCGGCGGTGGAAACCTCGAACGTCGACCTGACCGCCGAGCTGGTCAACATGATCACGGCGCAGCGCGTGTACCAGGCGAACGCGCAGACCATCAAGACCCAGGATTCGGTGCTGCAGACGCTGGTGAACCTGCGTTAATCCTTCTTGATTCGGGGTCAGAGCACAACACGTCGGAAATTCGGGGTCAGAGCACGAGTTATCCGGCGCGGTTTCAAGCACAAGAATGTTTGGAATTTGCTGTTTTGCCCGAGGAAGCCTGGCAGTTTTTGCTTCCTGAATATGTTTTCGAGTAGTGCTCTGACCCCGAATTTTGACAACGTAATGCTCTGACCCCGAATGAGTGGGGTTGTGGAGGAAACATGGACCGTCTGATCTACACCGCCGCCAGCGGCGCCAAGCACCTGATGGAAAAGCAGGCCACCACGTCGAACAACCTGGCCAACGCCAGCACGACGGGGTTCCGCGCCCAGATCGACAGCTTCCGCGCGGTGCCGGTCCAGAGCGAAGGCTTGCCGACGCGCGCCTTCGTGGTCGACAACACGGTCGGCTCGGATTTCTCGGCCGGCGCGCTGCAGGTGACCGGGCGCGACCTCGACGTCGCGGTCAAGGGCCGCGGCTGGATCGCGGTGCAGACCGCGGACGGCGGCGAAGCGTATACCCGCAACGGCGCGCTGCAGGTCAGCCCGAACGGTTTGTTGCAGACATCCAACGGCCAGACGATCGTCGGCGAGGGCGGTCCGATCACGGTCCCGCCCGATACCCGCGTTTCGGTGGGCAGCGACGGCAGCATTTCGACGCTGTCGACCACCGAAACCCCGGGCGCCAGCACCGTGGTGGGGCGCCTGAAACTGGTCAATCCGAACGAGGCCGACCTGATGCGCGGCGACGACGGCATGTTCCGCATGAAGGACGGCAGCCGCGCCCAGGCCGATCCGGCGGTGAGCGTGGCCGGCGGCGCGCTGGAAGGCAGCAACGTCTCGGCGGTGGACGCCATGGTCGACATGATTTCGCTGGCCCGTTCCTTCGAGACACAAATGAGCCTGCTGAAGAACGCCGAGAATAACGCCGCGAAAGCCGCTCAGATCCTCTCTTTGAGTTGATTGCCGCTGGAACATAATTTCATGGTGGGTGACGGACATGCCGTCGCCGTTAGGAGAATCCACCATGATCCGTTCGCTGTACATTGCCAAAACCGGTCTCGAGGCCCAGCAGACCAACCTCGACGTCATTTCGAACAACCTCGCCAACGTCAGCACCAACGGCTTCAAGAAGTCGCGTGCCGTGTTCGAGGACCTGCTGTACCAGAACGTGCGCCAGCCCGGCGCGCAATCCTCGCAACAGACCCAGCTGCCGTCCGGCCTGCAGATCGGTACCGGCGTGCGCACCGTCGCCACCGAGCGCATCCACACCCAGGGCAACCCGCAGCAGACCGGTAACGCCAAGGATGTCATGATCAATGGCGACGGCTTCTTCAACGTGCTGCTGCCCGACGGCACCCAGGCCTACACCCGCGACGGCTCGCTGCAGACCGATTCCAACGGCCAGCTGGTCACCTCCAGCGGCTACGTGATCCAGCCGCCGATCACCGTTCCCAACAACGCAGTGTCCCTGACCGTGGGCCGCGACGGCACCGTCTCCGTGACCACCCCGGGCACGTCCGCCGCCACCCAGATCGGCTCGATCCAGATCTCGAACTTCATCAACCCGGCCGGCCTCGAGTCGCGCGGCGAGAACCTGTACGTCGAGACCAGCGCCTCGGGCACCGCCAACACCAACACGCCGGGCACCAACGGCGTCGGCTACCTGATGCAGGGCTTCGTCGAGACCTCGAACGTCAACGTGGTCGAGGAAATGGTCAACATGATCACCACCCAGCGCGCGTACGAGATCAACAGCAAGGCGATCACGACGTCGGATCAGATGCTGCAGAAACTGGCGCAATTGTAATGAAAAAGATGAAGAACACCTGGGTTTCCGCCTTGGCGCGAACGACGACTCTGGCGCTGGCCCTGACCGGTTGCGCAAGTACCCCGACCTCGATCGTCAAGCAGCCGACCTCGGCGCGGCCGATGATCGCCGATACCGGTACGCCGAGCGAAGGCGCGATCTACAACGCGAATTCCTTCCGACCGATGTTCGAAGACCGCCGTGCGCGCCATATCGGCGACATCCTGACCGTCAGCATCGTCGAGAAGACCAGCGCCAACAAGAGCGGCGCCAGCTCGGGCAACAAGTCGGGCAGCGTCGATGCCAAGGTGCCGGGCCTGTTGCAGGGCAAGCTGGGCGCCAGCCTCGGCACCAGCGGCGGCGCCAAGTATGCCGACGGCGACACGCAGAGCGCGTCGAACGCGTTCACCGGCACGATCGGCGTGACCGTGTCCGAGGTGCTGCCCAACGGTAATTTGATCGTGGTGGGCGAGAAGCAGGTTGCGATGAACAAGGGCGTCGAGTTCATCCGCTTCTCGGGCATGGTCAATCCGGACACCATCCAGGCCGGCAACGTCGTGTCCTCGACCGTGGTGGCCGACGCCCGCGTCGAATACCGCACCAACAGCCAGATCGACCGCGCCGAGATGACCTCGATGATGTCGCGCCTGTTCCTGTCGCTGCTCCCCTTCTGACAAACTGAATGAGATAAGCGCCCGTTTTTCATGGATGGGCTCCGACCCCGACTGATTACACTGACTGACCATATGCGCCCGAACCTGAAACTGATCGCCCTCTGCGCCGCCCTGATCGGCCCGATCCTGTCGACCCCGGTCCACGCCGAACGCCTGAAGGACCTCGCCAGCATCGGCGGCGTGCGCCAGAACCAGCTGTCCGGCTACGGCATCGTCGTCGGCCTGGACGGTACCGGCGACCAGACCACCCAGACCCCGTTCACCGTGCAGTCGATCATGGCGATGCTGCAGCAGAAGGGCGTCAGCCTGCCGGCCGGCACCCAGCTGCAGCTGAAGAACGTGGCGGCGGTGATGGTGACGGCGTCGCTGCCGGCCTTCGCCCAGCCGGGCCAGACCATCGACGTCACCGTGTCGTCGATGGGCAACGCGAAAAGCCTGCGCGGCGGCACGCTCCTGATGACGCCGCTGCAGGGCGCCGACGGCCAGGTGTACGCCATGAGCCAGGGCAACGTGCTGGTCGGCGGCGCGGGCGGCCAGGCCGGCGGCGCATCGGTGCAGGTGAACCAGCTGGCGGTCGGCCGCATCTCGGCCGGCGCCACGGTGGAGCGCGCGGTCGCCTCCAACCTGGGCGCCGACAACCAGGTCAAGCTGGAACTGAACACCACCGACTTCGCCACCGCCAGCCGCGTGGTGGAAGCGGTCAACGACAAGTTCGGCCCGGGCGTGGCCACCGCGCTCGACGGCCGCGTGATCCGCGTGCGCGTGCCGTCCTCGAGCGACCAGCGCGTCGCCTTCCTGGGCACGCTGGAAAACATGGACGTGAAACCGTCGGAAGCGGCCGCCAAGATCATCCTGAACGCGCGCACCGGTTCGGTGGTGATGAACCGCGCCGTCAGCCTGGACCCGTGCGCGATCTCGCACGGCAACCTGTCGGTGTCGATCGGCCTGGACACCCAGGTCAGCCAGCCGCCGGCCGGTTCGCGCGGCGCCACCGTCGTGACCCAGAACCCGTCGGTCTCGGTCAAGAAGGATGCCGGCAAGGTCATCGCCCTGAACGGCGGCGCCTCGCTGGCCGACGTGGTCAAGGCGATGAACGCGATCGGCGCGACCCCGCAAGACCTGCTGGCGATCCTGCAGGCACTGAAGGCCGCCGGCTCGCTGCGCGCCGAACTCGAAATCATCTAATCGTTCCAGAACACGAAGGCACCCATGCTCGGCTCCACCCAAGACCTGTCCGGCAAGTTCGCGCTCGATACCAACAGCCTCGGCGGCCTGAAACAGTCCGCCAAGACCGGCTCGCCGGAAGCGCTGAAGGAAACCGCGACGCAGTTCGAGTCCCTGTTCATCAACATGATGATGAAGAGCATGCGTGACGCCACGCCCCAGGACGGGATGATGGACAGCCAGCAGACCAAGACCTTCACCTCGATGCTCGACCAGCAGATGAGCCAGAAGCTGGCCCAGCGCGGCGTCGGCCTGGCCGACATGCTGGTGCGCCAGCTGACCGCCCAGCAGATGGGCCAGCAGGCGCTGGCCATCGGCGCCGAGCAGGGCGCCGGCGCGGCAGCGGGCGGCCTGCCCCTGAACAGCGCGGCGGGCGGCCTGCCCCTGAATCCCGCCGGCGGCATCGCCCTCGACAGCGCCGCCGCGCTGCGCATGCAGCGCGCGAGCGACACCATGTCGACCGACCGCGCCGCCACCACCAAGAGCAGCGCGGCCATTGCCGCCGCCGGTTCGGCGACCGCGAACAAGCCGGCCCACGTGCGCGCCTTCCAGGAAAACCTGGCCGAGGCCGCCGCCGAAGCCGAGGCGAGCACCGGCGTGCCGGCCAAGTTCATGCTGGGCCAGGCCGCGCTGGAAACCGGCTGGGGCAAGCGCCAGATCCGCAATGCCGACGGCAGCGCGAGCAACAACCTGTTCGGCATCAAGGCCGGCCCAAGCTGGAAAGGCAAGGTCGCGACCGCGGTCACCACCGAATACGTGCACGGCCGCCCGCACACCAGGGTCGAGAAGTTCCGCGCCTACGACACCCCGGCCGACGCCTTCAGGGATTACGCGAAGCTGATCAGCTCGAACCCGCGTTACGAAAAAGTCATGAACCACGGCGGCGACGCCTCGACCTTCGCCCACGGCCTGCAACGCGCCGGCTACGCCACCGATCCGCAGTACGGCGCCAAGCTGTCGCGCATCATCAAGCATTCGTTGGCGTAACGACAACAGTAAAGTTTTGGCGGATCCTGCCGTCAACGATGTAGCAGATAGAAAGATAAATCGACATGTCCCTCCTCAGCATCGGCAAATCAGGCGTGTTCGCGGCCCAGGCGGCACTGTCGACCACCAGCCACAACATCACCAACGCCAACGTGGCCGGCTACAGCCGCCAGGTCGTGGTCCAGGAAACGTCGACCGCGATGGGCGGCACCAATGGCTACATCGGCACCGGCACCCAGATCGCCCAGGTCAAGCGCTACTCGGACGAGTTCCTGAACGCCCAGGTGCGCACCGCCCAGGCCTCGACCAGCGGCCTGCAGTCGTATGAGGCCCAGATCACCCAGATCGACAACCTGCTGGCCGACACCACCTCCGGCCTGTCGCCGGCGCTGCAGGATTTCTTTTCGTCGGTGCAGAACCTGACCGGCGACCGCGCCGGCGTGCCCTCGCGCGGCGCGCTGATGTCGTCGGCCGAGACGCTGGCCTCGCGCTTCCAGTCGATGAACGGGCGCCTCGACCAGATCCGCCAGGGCGTCAACACCCAGATCACGGCCAGCGTGGACACCATCAACAGCTATGCCGGCCAGATCGCCGACCTGAACGACCAGATCGGCAAGCTGGCCGCCGGCGACAACCTGAATTTGCCGAACGACTTGCTGGACAAGCGCGACCAGTTGATCATGGACCTGAACAAGCAGGTCAAGGCCACCGTCATCGCCGGCGACAACAACAGCCTGACGGTCTCGATCGGCAACGGCCAGCCGCTGGTGGTGGGCGCCAAAGCCTTCGAACTGGCGGCGACCTCGTCGCCGCTAGACCAGACCCGGGTCACGGTCGGCTACGTCACCGGCAACAAGGTCACGCCGCTGGCCGAGGGCGCGCTCACCGGCGGCGAACTGGGCGGGGCGCTGGAATTTCGCACCAAGTCGCTCGACACCGCGCAGAACGCGCTGGGGCGCATCGCCATCGGCCTGGCCCAGACCTTCAACGACCAGCACCACCTGGGCGTGGACGCCAACGGCAACCCGGGCGGCGACTTCTTCACGGTGGCCCCGGCCGAGGTGACCAAGAACGCCAACAACAACATCACCAGCACCACCGCGATCACGGCCACGGTGAGCGACGCCACCAAGCTGACCACCAGCGACTACAAGGTCGACTACGACGGCAGCAACTACAGCGTGACGCGCCTGTCGGACAACAAGAAGACCGTCATTTCGCCGTTCCCGCAGACCGAAGCCCAGACCATCGACGGCCTCGACTTTTCGGTCACGGGCGGCGCCGCCGCCGGCGACAACTTCCTGGTGCGCCCGACCGTCAACGGCGCCGCCAGCCTGAAGCTGGCGCTGACCGACCCCTCGCAGGTCGCGGCCGCGGCCCCGATCGCCACCAGCGTCCCGCTGACCAACACCGGCACCGCCAAGATCAGCGAAGGCAAGGTCGACAAGAACTACCTGGCCTCGCCCTTGAGCTCCCCGGTGACGGTCAGCTACGACGGCGCCAGCGGTTCCCTGTCCGGCTTCCCCGCCGGCCAGGCCGTCAGCATGACGGTGGGCGGCGTGACGACCTCGTACGCGGCCGGCGCCGGCGTGCCGTTCAAGGACGGCGCCAGCTACACGGTGGGCGGCATGAGCTTCACCCTCAGCGGCGCGCCGGGCAACGGCGACACCTTCAGCATCGCCCCGAGCAACGGCAGCGGCGACACCCGCAACGCCGGCCTGCTGGGCGAGCTGCAATCGAAGAACATCCTGGACGGCGGCAGCGCCACCTACCAGTCGGCCTACGCCCACCTGGTCAGCGACGTCGGCAACAAGACGCGCGAAGTGCAGGCCAACGCGGCGGCCGGCGAAGCCCAGCTGACGCAGACGCAGAGCGCCGCCAATAACGTCTCGGGCGTCAACCTCGACGAGGAAGCGGCCAACCTGCTCAAGTACCAGCAGGCCTACCAGGCCGCCGGCAAGGTGATGCAGATCGCCAGCACCATCTTCGACACGATCCTGTCGATCGGCCACTAATCTGGAGTAGTCAACCATGTCCCTCCGCATCAGCACCAACGCCATCTACGAATCCGGCACCAGCCAGCTGAACACGCTGCAGAGCCAGATGGCCAAGACCCAGATGCAGCTGTCGACCAACAAGCGCGTCCTGACCGCGGCCGACGATCCGATCGCATCGGCGCGCGCGCTCGAGGTCACGCAGTCGCAGTCGATGAACACCCAGTTCGCGACCAACCGCAACAGCGCGAAATCCTCGCTGTCGATGGTCGACCAGACGCTGCAGGACGTCAGCAGCCAGATCCAGGACATCCAGACCCTGATCGTCAACGCCGGCAACGGCGGCTATTCGCAGAGCGACCGCGCGGCCCTGGCCACCGAGCTCGAAGGCCGCCTGGGCGACCTGCTGGGCCTGGCCAACACGGCCGACGGCACCGGCGGCTACCTGTTCTCGGGCTACAAGTCGACCACCCAGCCGTTTTCCCAGACCCCGGACGGCGCCACCTACCAGGGCGACCAGGGCCAGCGCAGCCTGCAGGTGGGGTCGTCGCGCAAGATGGCGATCACCGACAACGGCAGCGCGATCTTCGAAGCCATCAAGACCGGCAACGGCAAGTTCCAGACCCAGGCCGCGGCCGCCAACACCGGTTCCGGCATCGTCTCGCCGGGCACCGTGACCGACACCAGCCAGCTGACCGGCCACAACTACGCCGTCAACTTCGCGGTCAGCGGCGACCCGGCCGTGACCACCTATTCGGTGGTCGACAACAGCACCTCGCCGGCCAGCGACGTGCTCAAGGACCAGCCGTACAAGGAAGGCGCGTCGATCTCGTTCGGCGGCATGTCGCTCGAGGTCAAGGGTGCGCCGGCCAACGGCGACAGCTTCTCGGTCGCGCCGAGCCAGAACCAGTCGGTCTTCACCACCGTCACCGACCTGATCCAGACCCTGCGCTCGCCGGGTTCGGGTTCCAGTTACAACGCCGCCCTGGCCAACGGCCTGGCCAACGCCAGCTCGAACATGAAGAACGCGCTGGACAACGTGCTGACCGTGCAGGCCTCGGTGGGCGCGCGCATGAAGGAAATCGACTACCTCGACAGCACCGGCACCGACCTCGACGTCCAGTACCAGAGCACCCTGAGCGGCCTGCAGGACCTCGACATGGTGGCCGCGATCTCGCTGTTCTCCCAGCAGCAGACCACGCTGCAGGCGGCGCAGCTGTCGTTCAAGACGATGTCGGGGCTGTCGCTGTTCAACTACATCTCGTAACACGTCGTCTCCGCGCACCCATACGTCGTCCCCGCGCAGGGGCAATAGCGCACTGGTGCTATTGCGCCTGCGCGGGAACGACGGAAGAGGCCGGCGCCTGCCCCGGCCGCTCCGCCCCCGTCCTCGGAATCCGCCGCCCCGCCTCGATCCCCTGGTTGAACAGGTTCTGCAAGGGCGTGTTCAAGTAAGGCAGCGTCAAACTGATCACCAGGAAACCCGCCCCCAGCGTGATCGGAAACCCGATGCCGAACAAATTCAGCTGCGGCGCCGCGCGCGTCAGGATCGCCAGCGCGATGTTGGTGATGAGCAGGGTGCCGACGATCGGCAGCGACAATTGCAGCCCGGCCGAGAAGATCCGTGAACCCCAGCGCACCATTTCCAGCGGCGCCGCCAGCGACATCGGGGTGGCGGAGATCGGCAGCGTGAAGAAGCTCTCGACCAGCGCCTCGAGCAGCGCCAGGTGCGCGTTCAGGGCCAGGAAGGCCATGGTCGCCACCAGCGCCAGGAACTGGCTGACGGCCGAGGAGCGGCCGGCGGAATTCGGATCGAAGAAGGAAGCGAAGCCCAGGCCCATGGTCGAGCTGGCGAGTTCGCCGGCGAATTCCACGGCGGCGAACACCAGGCGCATGGCGAAGCCCATGGCCACGCCGATCAGGAGTTCCTGGGCCAGGATCAGGATGCCGGCCCAGGAAGTGGGGTCGACCGCGGGCGGCGCCGGGATCGTGGGGCCGACGATGCCCGCCAGCAGGACGCCGAGCGAGAGCTTGACCAGCATCGGCACGCCGTTGTTGCCGAACACCGGTGCCGCCGTGACCAGGCCGAGGATACGCGTCAGGGGCCACAGCAGGCCCCCGATCCAGGCGTACAGCTCGGTGGTGGTGAACGAGATCATCGGGCGGGGCTTACCCGATCATGCCCGGAATTCCCGTGAACAGGTTGCGCATGTAGTCGGTCATCACCGTCAGCATCCACGGCCCGGCCACGACCAGGGTCACGAACACGGCGACCAGCTTGGGGATGAAGGACAGGGTCTGTTCGTTGATCTGGGTGGCGGCCTGGAAGATGCTGATGATCAGGCCGACGATCAGGGCCACCAGCAGCAGCGGCGCCGAGACCATCAGGGTGACTTCGAGGGCGGTGCGGCCCATGGCGATGACGCTTTCGGGTGTCATGATCGGGCCCTCAATAGAAACTCTGGGACAGTGATCCCAGCAGCAGCTGCCAGCCGTCGACCAGCACGAACAGCATCATCTTGAACGGCAGCGAGATCACCGCCGGCGACATCATCATCATGCCCATCGACATCAGCACCGACGCCACCACCATGTCGATGATGAGGAAGGGGATGAAGATGGCGAAGCCGATCTGGAACGCGGTCTTCAATTCGCTGGTGACGAAGGCCGGCACCAGCACGCGCAGCGGCACGTCTTCCGGTCCCTGCAGCGCCGGGGTGCGCGAGATCTTCACGAACAGCGCCAGGTCGGACTGGCGCGTCTGCTTGATCATGAAGGCTTTGAGGGGGGCCGCGCCCTTGTCCATGGCCTCGGCCATCTGGATGCGGTTTTCCTGCAGCGGGACATACGCCTCGTTGTAGATGCGGTCAAACGTGGGGCCCATCACGAACAGGGTCAGGAACAGCGCCAGCCCGACCATCACCTGGTTGGGCGGCGCGGTCTGGGTGCCGATCGCCTGGCGCAGCAGCGACAGCACGATGATGATGCGGGTGAAACTCGTCATCATCAGCAGCGCCGCCGGGATGAAGGTCAGCGCCGTCATCAGGATCAGCGTCTGCACCGGCAGCGAGTAGGCGGTGCCGCCGCCCGGCGCCGCGCTGGTGGTGAACGCGGGGATGCTCGGCGCGGCGGCCACCGCCAGCGGCAGCGCCAGCAGGCCCGCCGTCAGCAGGATTGTCTGTTTACGCATGAGTGACGGTGCTTTCCTGGTAGTTCGTTTGCGTATTCGTTGCTTCTAGGGCGCCTATTGTATCGGTTACCTGCGTTTGTCGATGGTTTGCTTCAGCCAGTCGGCGAAGCTGCTGGCGGACGGGGCGTGCGGGGCCGGCGTGGCGTTGTTGCCAGCTGCCGGATTCGCCGATGAATTTGCCGCAGAATTGGCCGCCACAGTGGCCGCATCCGCGCCGTCTTGGCGCGGCATGGTCGCCAGCGCGTTCACGCGGCCGGGCGAGGCGCCCACCACGATCCACTGGTTGCCGACTTCGACCACCAGCAGGCGTTCGCGCCCGCCCAGGTTGAGCGAGCCGACGATGCGCAGGTTGGCGCTGCCGGCGCCGCCCTTGGGACCGTAGCGCTTCAGGAACCAGGCCAGCGCGCCGAGCACGGCCAGCACCAGCACCAGGGCGAACAAAGTCTGCATCAGGCTGCCGGTCGGGCTGGCGGCGGGCATCGTTGGGGGAACGGTTGCGGTTGCCGGCGGGATGGCGGCGGCGGCGTTGGCGGCGGGCGTACCGGCGGCGGGCGTGTTGGCAGCACTGGCCGGGGTGTCTTGCAGCGGAGTGCTGCCGAGGGCCGGGTCGGTGGACTGGGCCGGCTTGCCGGCGGCCGCGGTATCGGCGCCGGTGTTGCCCGCGGCGGCAGAGGCGGCTGCGGCGGAAGACGGTGCAGCGGAAGAGGGCGGGGCGGAAGCGGACGCAGGGGAGGAGGGCGCAGCGGTGACGGGCGCGATGGAAGGCGCGACCACGCTGCCGTGCGCGCCTTCACGCACGCCCTGTCCGGAAGCGGGGACCGTGGCGGCAGCCGGCGTGGCGGCTCGCGGCGCCTGCCCGGCCGCGCACGCGGCCAGCGGCAGCGTCACGGCCAGGATCGGCAGCAGGCGAGCGAGGGTCATCATTTATTCAGTTTGCGGATGCGCTCCGACGGCGTGATGATGTCGGTAAGGCGGATGCCGAACTTGTCGTTCACGACCACCACCTCGCCCTGCGCGATCAGGCAGCCGTTGACCAGCACGTCCATCGGTTCGCCGGCCAGGCCGTCCAGTTCCACCACCGAGCCCTGCGCCAGCTGCAGCAGGTTCTTGATGGCGATCTTGGTGCGGCCCAGTTCCACCGTCAGCTGCACCGGGATATCGAGGATGAAGTCGATATCGTTGGGGGTGTCGGGGCGCGGGCCCTTGTTCGAGAAGTCCTTGAATACGGCGGCGCTGGCGACCTGCTGCTGGCTGGCCAGCGCGGCGGCTTCGGCGGCGGCCTGTTCGGCAATCGCGGCGCCCCAGTCGTCGTCGAGGTTGTTCTGGTCGTCTTGGGTGTCGGACATGTCTGCTCCTGCTTTACGCTATGACTTGTTGAAGGTTTCGCTGTTGGCCAGCAGCTTCTCGACCTTCAGCGCATACTGGCCGTTGAGGACGCCGTAGCTGCAATCCATCACCGGTACGCCGTCCACCGTGGCCTGGATGGTTTCCGGCACCGAGATCGGGATCACGTCGCCGATCTTCATGTTCAGGATTTCGTCGAAGTTCGTCTTGCCGTGGCCGAGCACGGCCACCAGGTCCACCTCGGCCACCTGGATCTGCTGCGTCAGCAGGCGGATCCAGCGCTTGTCCACTTCCAGGGCCTCGCCCTGGATGCTGGAGGTGAGCGCATCGCGGATCGGCTCGATCATCGAATAGGGCATGCAGAAGTGGATCTGGCCCGATACCGAACCCAGCTCGATGGTGAAGGTGGACGATACCACGACTTCGTTCGGGGTGGCGATGTTCGCGAACTGCGTGTTCATCTCCGAGCGGATGTACTCGAACTCGACCGGATACACCGGCTCCCACGACTTGGCGTAGGCCTCGAACACGATGTCGAGGATGCGCATGATGATGCGCTGCTCGGTCTGGGTGAAGTCGCGGCCTTCCACGCGGGTGTGGAAGCGGCCGTCGCCGCCGAACAGGTTGTCCACCAGCAGGAACACCAGGCCCGGATCGAGCACCATCAGCGCGGTGCCGCGCAGTGGTTTCATGTGGATCAGGTTCAGGTTGGTCGGGACCACCAGGTTGCGGATGAATTCGCTGTACTTCGAGACCCGTACCGATCCCACCGAGACTTCGGCGCTGCGGCGCAGGAAGTTGAACAGGCCGATGCGCAAATACCTGGCGAAACGCTCGTTGATGATTTCGAGCGTCGGCATGCGGCCGCGGACGATCCGCTCCTGCGTTGCCAGGTTGTAGGTGCGCACTCCCGAGGTATCTTCAGGCGTCGCGACGTCATCCTGATCGCCGTTGACCCCCTTGAGGAGGGCATCGACTTCTTCCTGTGAGAGAAAATTATCGGCCATGTGCTGTTACGTTATTGAATGATGAACGAAGTGAAGAGGACGTCCGAGACTTCCTGCTCGTCGCCATGCTCCGCGAACGGCTCCTTGACCACGGCCAGGATTTCGCCGGCCAGCTGCTGCTTGCCTTCCACGGTGCTGATCTCGGACGCTTTCTTGCCCGACAACAGCAGCAGCACGCGGCTGCGGACCTTGGCCATGTTGGTCTTGATGGTTTCGGCCTGCTCCGGACCGTCGACCTGCAGCGTGAACGCGACCTGCAGGTACTGGTCGCCGTTTTCCGGCTGCAGATTGACGGTGAACGGTTCGATGGCCAGGTATTCCGGCGGCGGTTCTTCCTTCTTCTTTTTCTTGCTGTGTTCCTTCTTGGGCGCCTCGGCCGCTTCCTCGCCGCCGCTGCTGCCGTGCATGAAGTACCAGCCGCCGCCGCCGCCCAGGCCGAGCAGCAGCACGGCGGCGCCGATCATCATGAACAGTTTGCCCTTGCCGCCTGCCGCCGGCGCCGCGTCCGCTTTCGGATCAGCTTTCATCTTTGGATTCGCTTTCAATTGCTTCAGTCCTGCTGTTGGATCGTTGCGTGATTATGTCATTATCGGGAAAAAGTGAGCAGCGGCAACTGTCGAATAGAGGGCGGAAGGGCGGTCATCTCCTTGTTTGCAGAAATGCGCGCCAGCGCAAGGCAGGCGGGCGCGACCCTGATTAGATTGCTGGGATGTCCAGGAAAGGAAGGCCATGCCCAAGCGCTACCACATCACCCTCGGGGCCACCACCACGGCGGGCGGCAAGGTCACGCGCGCCAGCGCCATGCTGTCGATCGACGGCGCCCGCATCGCGCTGGAAGGCGACGAGGTGTCCTGCCCGGCCTGCAATGCCACCGGCATCATCCGGGCGGACGGGCCGCGCCTGGGCGAGCGTTACGGCAACCGGCAGGTGGCGCTCGGCGGCGACCTGTGCATGTGCAAGTGCCGCCCGCCGCCGCGGCTGGTCAGCAACCAGACCCACAAGGCCCAGTTCGTCGAGGGCGACTGGCTCCCGACTTAGGCGAAAGTATCCACCATCCCGCGGTCGCCGAGGATGGCGGTGCGGGTGGCCGGACGCGCGGCCGTGTCGGCGCCGCCAGCCACGCCGCCGACGGCATCGCGCCGGCCGGCAGCGCCGCGGGCGGAACGGCCCGCCTGCGCACCCTGGTCCTGCTGAGCCTGGCGGCCATCCGGCATGCCGGCGTTGACGGTGGCGTTGCCCAGCGCGATGCCGCTTTCGCTCATCATTTCACGCAGGCGCGGCAGGGCGTTCTCGAGCGCCTGGCGCACTTCCAGCTCGTTCGACGAGAAGGTCACGCTGGCCTGGTCGTTGCTGACCGACAGCACGACCTGCATCGGGCCCAGGTCCGGCGGGTTCAGCGTCAGCGAGGCGGTCTGCTCTTCGCTGCCGACCATGTAGACGATCTTCTGGCCGACCTGGTTTTCCCACGGGCCGGTGCCGACGCGCGCGCTCAGGCGGTCGCCCGCGGCGGCGGCGGCTTCGGCCGCTTCCAGCATGGCCGGCTGCAGCTGGTTGAGGGCGGCCGCGGCCGGCGTGGCCTCGGGCTGGGCTGCGGCCTTCAGGGCGCCTTCGCGCGCCTGCTGCAGCATCAGATCGGCATTGTCGGCCTGCGGCTTGAGTTCGGCCCGCACGGCGCTGCCGGGCAGGGCGGTGCGCAGGTCGGCATCTTGTCCCACCGCTGCGCCGGCACCGGTGTCCGTGTCGGCCGCAAGGTCCGCGCCGACCGCGGCCAGCGCCGGGTTCTGCACGCCGGTGGCGCTGAAGGTCTTGCCGCCGGCGGCGGCGCCGTCCACGCCCGTCTCTTTCGACACCGACTTCAGCGCCGCCTGCAGCGCCGCCAGCTGGGCGTCGCCGCGGCGCGCCTTGCCGCCACCGAGGGCGTCGAAGGCCTGGGCGGCCGCGCTCTTGCCGGGGGCGGCGGCGCCCTGCGCCGGCTGCTGCAGGCTGGCCATCAGCGCCAGCATCCCGGCGGCCGGGTCGGCCTTGGCGGCGGCATCCGCGCCGTCCTCGCTGTCGTCATCGGCCTCATCGGCAGCATCGGCCTGGTCGGCCTTGCCGGCGTCCCTGGTCTTGGCTTGCTGTTGCTGTTGCGGGGCCGGCGCCTTCTCGGCCTGGGCCGGCTTGTCGGCCTGCGGCCTGGGCGCTTCCGGCTTCGGGGCGGCGGGCAGGGGCGCCTGGCGCTGCACCATCTGGTTCGACAGGATGGCGCCGAACTGGCTGCCGTCGCCGCCTTTGGCGGACGTGGTGCGCGGCGCGGCGCCCGTGTTGTTGCCGGAAGTGGACTGGATCAGGAGGTTGGATGTCTGCATGGTTGCGATCGCAATCGTGAGTGTCGTGGTGCCGGAATGGACTCAAGCCTTGCGGCGCGCGCTGCGCGCCGCGAAGTCGTCCATCATTTTCTGGTCGCGCTTGGTGGTGATCGCGAGTTCCTGGGCCGCCGCGCGTTCGGTCAGCGTGCGGTAGGACAGGCGCTTGCGCTCGCTCTCCTGCCAGGCCTTGCGTTCGGTGCCGGCCTTGTATTCCGCGTGCTTGATCACTTCGCGCTGGCCGTTGAGGGCGTTGTCCAGCTTGTCCAGGAAGGCCATGAAGTTACGGTAGGCGAAGGGCGTGATGCCGTTCTGCTGGGCGTCGTTGAGCTTGTTGACATAGTCGTCGCGGTAGCCCTGCAGCATCTGCAGCTTCTGTTCGGCGTCTTCGACGGCTTTCAGGGCGGCGCCGAGGCGCTTGGCGCGGTCGTCGGATTCGCGCTGGGCGAGGTCGATCAGGGTTTCGAGTACGGAGATGTTGGCCATGGTAGAGCAAAGTATACGGACCAGCCCGACCGTTCGATCAGCCGAACAGAGAGGTCAATTCCCCCAAGCTCTGCAGCATGTTGGTGTTGTCGTGGATTTCCTGGCACAGGAAGGCTTCGATCCTGTCGTTCAGCTTGATCGCCTTGTCCAGCACCGGATCCGAGCCGGCGGCGTAGGCACCCACCGTGATCAGGTCGCGCGAGCGTTCGTAGCGCGAGTACAGCTGCTTGAGCTGGCGCGCCGCCATCTGGTGATCGCGCGAGGTAATGTTGTGCATCGCGCGCGAGATCGACTGTTCGATGTCGATGGCCGGGTAGTGGCCGGCTTCGGCCAGGCGCCGGTTCAGCACGATGTGGCCGTCCAGGATACCGCGCGCGGCATCCGCGATCGGGTCCTGCTGGTCATCGCCCTCGGACAGCACGGTGTAGAAGGCGGTGATGGAGCCGCCGCCCTCGTGGCCGTTGCCGGCGCGTTCCACCAGCACCGGCAGCTTGGCGAACACCGACGGCGGATAGCCCTTGGTGGCCGGCGGCTCGCCGATGGCCAGCGCGATCTCGCGCTGCGCCTGCGCGTAGCGGGTCAGCGAATCCATGATCAGCATGACGCTCTTGCCCTGGTCGCGGAAGTGCTCGGCGATGGTGGTGGCATAGGCCGCTCCCTGCATGCGCAGCAGCGGCGGCGAATCGGCCGGCGCCGCCACCACGGCGGAACGGGCCAGGCCTTCCGGCCCCAGGATCTGTTCGATGAATTCCTTCACCTCGCGCCCGCGTTCGCCGATCAGGCCGACCACGATCACGTCGGCGGTGGTGTAGCGCGCGATCATCCCCAGCAGCACCGACTTGCCCACGCCGGTACCGGCGAACAGGCCCAGACGCTGGCCGCGGCCCACCGTCAGCATGGCGTTGATGGCGCGCACGCCGACGTCCAGGGTTTCCGAGATCGGCGCGCGGTCGAGCGGATTGATCGGGCGCGCGTTGAGCGGGCCGACGTCGGTGGTGTCGAGCGGGCCCTTGCCGTCCAGCGGGCGGCCGGCGCCGTCGACCACGCGTCCGAGCAAACCCCAGCCCACCGGCAGGTGGCGCGCGCGATCGGCCGGGCGCCGCCGCGGGTGCGCCACGCTGCCCGGTTTCGGCACGCTGGCTTCCACCGGGAACACGCGCGAGCCGGGCACCACGCCTTCGACGTCGCTCTGCGGCATCAGGAACAGGCGCTCGCCCTCGAAGCCGACCACTTCGGCCTCGATCCGTGCGCCCGACGCCACCGGGATCACGCAGGCGCTGCCCACTGCCAGCTTCATGCCGACGCACTCCATCACCAGGCCGGCCACGCGCGTGACGCGGCCCGAGACCTGCATCGGCTCGACGATGTCGAGCACGTTGCCGCAGTCCTGCAGGTAGGACTTCCAGCGCGCGGTGTGGCGGTCGGTGGGTGCGCTCATGTTCCTGCTCCTGTTCAGGCCAGCCAGTCGAGGTTCTTGCCCAGCGCCTGGGTCAGGCGCTGCCAGCGCGACGCGATCTGGGCGTCGATCTGGTTGCTGGCGGTGTCGACGCGGCAGCCGCCGCGCGCGATGCCGTCGTCCTCGATGATGCGCCAGCCGGTCTTTTCCAGTTCCTGGCCGATCGCGTCCTGCACCACCACCGCGTCTTCCGGGTTCAGCATCAGGAGGGCGGGCTGCTGCAGCGTCGGCAGGTAGTCGATTGCTTCGCGCACCACCGGAACGATCAGTTCGGGACGCACTTCGAAGGCGGTGCGCACCATGTTGCGCGCCAGGTGCAGGGCCAGTTCCAGCACGTCCTGCGAGATCGCCTCGTCGGCCGCGGTGACGGCGTCGCCGAAGGTGGCGGCGAGTGCCTTCAGGTGCTGCAGTTCCCGGGTCGCTTCCTCGCGGCCCTGGGCCAGGCCGTCCTGGTAGCCGCTGGCGTGGCCGGCAGCCAGGCCCTCGGCATGCCCTTCAGCATGCCCTTCCTCGTAACCTTCGCGGCGCGCGTTGTCGTGGATCGCCTCGATTTCTTCGATGGTCGGCAGCGGGATCGACGGCGTCGCCGGCGCGGGCACCTGCGGCGCTGCGGCGGGACGGGCGCGCAGGGCGGCTTGCATCTGCGCGGATTCGGCCTCGCGCGCGGCGGCGCGCTGCGCCAGGGTGCTGGGACGCTCGTCGCCGAACGAGGTCATTTCCCAGCGCTGGTAAGCGGATTGCTGTTCTTTCGAGATAGCCATCAGACGAACGAGTCCTCACCTTTGCCGCCCAGGACGATCTGGCCTTCATCGGCCAGGCGCCGGACGATTTGAAGAATCTGCTTCTGCTGCGATTCGACTTCCGACAGGCGCACCGGCCCCTTGGATTCCAGGTCTTCGCGCATCATCTCGGCGGCGCGCTGCGACATGTTCTTGAAAATCTTCTCGCGCAAGTCCTGCGACGCGCCCTTGAGCGCGATGATCAGCATCTCGGACTGCACTTCGCGCAGCAGCAGCTGGATGCCGCGGTCGTCGATGTCGATGACGTTGTCGAACACGAACATCTCGTCCATGATCTTCTGCGCCATGTCGTTGTCGTAGTTCTTGATGTTTTCCATGACCGAGCTTTCCTGCTCGCCGCTCATGAAGTTCAGGATCTCGGCCGCGGTGCGCACGCCGCCCAGCGACGATTTCTTGATGTGCTCGTTGCCCGACAGGAGCTTCGTCAAAACGTCGTTCAGTTCGCGCAGGGCCGCCGGCTGCACGCCGTCCAGGGTCGCGATGCGCAGCACCACGTCGTTGCGCAGGCGGTCGCTGAAGTGGCCCAGGATCTCGCAGGCCTGGTCGCGCTCGAGGTGGACCAGGATGGTGGCGATGATCTGCGGGTGCTCGTTGCGGATCAGTTCCGCCACCGATTGCGCATCCATCCACTTCAGGCTTTCGATGCCGGAAGCATCCTTGCCGCCCAGGATGCGGTTCAGCAGCACGGCGGCCTTGTCGTCGCCCAGCGACTTGGTCAGCACCTGGCGGATGTACTCGTCCGAATCCAGGCCGACGGTCGACTGCAGGTCGACGCGCTCGCGGAAGTCGGCCAGCACGGTGGTCACTTCCTCGTGCTGCACCGCCTTCATCTGCGCCATGGCCGCGCCCAGTTTGAGCACTTCGCGCGGGCCGAGGAAGCGCATCACCTCGGCCGCCTCGGATTCGCCCAGCGCCAGCATCAGGATGGCTGCCTTGTTGACTGCGTCTTTGTCCTTGTCGCTCATGATTCGCTACCCAACCATTCCTTGATGACGTTCGCCACGATACGCGGGTCGTTCTGGGCCAGGCTCTTGGCCATCTCCAGGTCGCTCTTGTATTTCTGTTCCTGCTTCTGTACCTCTGCCGCCTGCTGCTGCGCCGCTTCCTGCTCCGGGTCCGGCTCGGGTTCCGGTTCCGGCACTTCCGGCTCCGGCTCGGGCGGCATCTCGACCGCCTTGTCGAACTGGTGCATCACCGGTTTCAGCAGCGGACGGAGGATACGGTACCAGAGGAAGGCCAGGACCAGCGCAATGAACAGGTATTTCGCCGCATCCTTGACCATCGGCAGGTTGGCCGGGTCCTTCCACCAGTCCGGCGCCGTCTCTTCCGGCTTGTCGATGCCGTCGAACGGGGCGTTGGTCACGTTCAGCGTATCGCCGCGCGCCTGGCTGTAGCCCATCGCCTGCTTGACCAGCTCGTTGATCTGCGCCACTTCTGCAGCCGTCAAGGGCTTGATCACGACCTTGCCGGTCTTCGGATCGATGCTGCGCCGGTAGTTCACCACCACGCCCACGGTCAGGCGCTTGATGCCGCCCATCGGCTTCTGCTCGTAGCGCAGGGTCTTGTCGAGCTCATAGTTCGTGGTCGCATCCTTGCGGCTCGGGCCGGAGGCCGCCGGCGCCGCGGCCGCCGGTGCGGCGCCTTCGATCGGGGCCGTGGCCGCGCCCGGCGGCTGGTTCGACAGCGCGCCCGGGATGCCGGACGGGTTGCCGCTGCCGGCGCCGGCCGACTCGGAGGTCTGCTGGCTGCGGATCGCCTGCGGTTCCGGCGGCGAATTCGGCTTGTACATCTCGGCCGCGGTATCGACCTGGGCGAAATCGACGTCGGCGGTGGCTTCGGCGCGCACGTTGGCCTGGCCGACCAGCGGCGCGATGATCGATTCGACCTGCTTGACGATGTTCTGCTGCAGCGCCTCGACGTATTTCAGCTGGTTCGGGTCGAGCTGCTTGCCGGCCTTGTTGCCGGTGTCCGACAGCAGGTTGCCGTTCTGGTCGACCACGGTCACGTTCGAGAACGGCAGTTCCGGCACCGAGGACGCCACCAGGTGCACGATGGCGTTGACCTGGGTCTGGTCGAGCGAGCGGCCCGGCTGCAGGTTGAGCAGCACCGATGCGGTGGGCTTCTGCACGTCGCGCACGAACACCGACGGTTTCGGCAGCGCCAGGTGCACGCGCGCCGACGACACGGCGGCCAGCGCCTGGACCGAGTTGGCCAGTTCGCCTTCGAGCGAACGCTGGTAGTTGACCTGCTCGACGAACTGCGAGGTGCCCAGCTTCTGGTTCTCGAGCAGTTCGAAGCCGACGTTGCCGGCGCGCGGCAGGCCCTGGGCCGCCAGCTTCAGGCGGATCGTGTGGACGTCCTCGGCCGGCACCAGGATCGCGCTGCCGCCGTCGGAAAACTTGTACTTCACGCCCATCTGGTCGAGCGACGCGGTGATGGCGCCGCCGTCGCGGTCGGTGTAGTTCGAGAACAGCACGCGATATTCCGGCGCCGAGCTCCACAGCCAGAGCGCGGCGACCACGGCGAGCGTGACCGCGACGGCGCCGCCAAGGACGACTTTCTTGCCGACCGGGGTCTGCCAGAACTTCGGCTGGGCCGGGGCGCCGCTGTCGTTGTCGAGAAGTTGTTCCGCAGTTGCCATGTTGGAGGTCAGAGGATGTCGTTGGATGAGTGATCGACCGCCATTATGGAGCCGTAGGGCAACATTCAAACGCGAGAAAAAGGGGATGTTTACGGCGCTACTCGAGGGCAACAATTGCTGAGCCACCGGCTATTCTGGCAGCCTGAATCGACGTGCCCGCCGCAACGGATGACCAATAGATGGTTATCGAGCGGGGCACGGCAGGACATTGACGCGGAGGTGGATATGAATATTGGCGGCATCGACAGCAGCCGCATCGAAGCGATGATGGCGCAATTGAAGGCGGCGGCGTCCAGGCCGGCGGCGCCTTCGATGGGCAGCGGCGGCGCGGGCGGCGTGGGCAACCTCGGCAGCCTGGGCGGCATCGGCGGCCTGAACGGCGCCGGCGCCACCGGCGCCACCGGATCGGCCAGCAAGGTCAGCTTTTCGGATGCGCTCAAGGCGCAACTGGACAACGTCAGCAACAGCCAGCTCAAGGCCGAGGACATGGGGCACCGCTTCGCGGCCGGCGACGACTCGGTCAGCCTGTCCGACACCATGATCTCGATGCAGAAGGCAAGCATCTCGTTCCAGGCCACGGTGCAGGTGCGGAACAAACTGGTGTCGGCTTATCACGACATCATGAACATGCAGGTGTAAAAATAACATCAAGAAACATGAAGAGCGAGGTCAAGTCATTGATGCATCTCTTTGCCGTACTTGTAGCGTGATGCCAGTTTTGCCAGCAGGGTGCTATACTGAGGCAAAGCTGGCATAGGCTGTGTGGCATGCCAACAGGGACCACCGGATACAGGAGTGCAAGATGAGTGCAATGACGAAACCGCGTGAGGGTACGAATCTCAGCCTGAATGTCACGGTTCCTCGCGGCTTGGACAGTGGAGTGCCTGAAGCTTTCGAAGAAGGTGTTGCAAGAGCCATGAAGATTTTCTTCGAGGTGGACAACCTTCGACGGCTTAACATCACTGCGGACAAGATTGCGGAAATTATCGTCGGGCAGGCACAGCCAAGTGTCATACAGATTGAAGATCTTGTTGCCCGCAAGTCCACGATAAAAAAGATGCTGGAAGAGGGCGAATGGCTGTCGGCCGAGGATATCAACCGTCTGCAATCAGTTCCGCCAAAGCTGAAATCGTATCCGGCGAGTGACTGGAAACGTCGTGGACGAGTCTTCAGTGTCTCGCACGATGGCAAGGAGCTCTATCCGCGCTACCAGTTCGATGCACTGTACCAACCGTTGCCAGTTATTAAAGACATCCTTGGCGCATACGGTCAATACGCGGATTCATGGGCTGTAGCCGCCTGGTTCCACTTCCCAAATTCATGGATAGTGAAGGATGGCCGGAATAAGGAAGGCAAGGACGTCCCATTGGCGCCTAAGGATGCACTCGACCGCCTTGATGACGTCGTCAATGCTGCCCGCAAGCGTCGGGGAACGTACGTGGCATGACCTGTGCAATCAATCCACCCGGACCAGATGAGTCATTTACCGTAGAGCTTCTGAAGCCTCAGGAGTGGTATCACATCTATTGCACCGAGGATTATCCCAACACGGCCACGACGTTCAATCGCGGATGGGGACAAACAAGATTTGCTCCGATCAAACAGGGGGATGGATCTCAGGTTCATACCTACTATGCGGCCAGCACGATCCGTTGTGCCATGCTTGAGTCGGTACTGCACGATGTTTCACTCGACCCGCCGGGTGTGTTCGAGGTAAATCGTCTCCCGGACTTTCACTTGGTGAGGCTCGCCCTGGACTTCGACATCGAGGCGGTGACTTTCCATACACCGTTCTTGCCCCGACTAAAATTGTCCCGCACGATGCTGATCGAGTCGCACGCAGCGTGCTATCCGCAGACGGCGGCATGGGCGCAAGCTGCTTTTCAACAGAGGCCAGGTACCGCTGCGATAAAGTACGGATCCAGGCGTGACGACGAAGGCAACTGCGTCATGCTGTATGAACAACGTATCCGGTCAACGCCTTTTCGGGTAATCGACGACCGTCCTCTCTCCAGCCCGGATCTTCGTAAACAATTCCTCGCGCTGGTCAGGCAACTTGGGATCGCGGAAATCTGAAGCGCCATCGGCCGACGTCATGCCGGCGGCGACGCAGCATGGCTGTGGACGCGTGACAGCGGGCCTGGCCGTTCTCCCGTATGATTCCTGCATTGGTTCTTATTGTCCTTTGGTACGAAGCGCGTTGCAATCGTGCGCATTAGCATCAGTCCGCCTGGCCATAATCGCAATATGGCCGGGACGGCTGCCGCGGTCTCCGGCCGTATCCAGGATTTTTCGGAGAGCACATTTGCCATCTTTTGTATTCACCCGCAGCGCCCGGCTTGACCGCCGCGGCCGTGTTCCTGATGTTGCGCCCGGCGCGGAAAGGCCGGCGTGAAGGCGGGCGACCTGATCGCCTGCCACGACTGCGGCTGCCTGCACAGCTGGCGGCCGCTGGCGCAGCACGAGCGCGCACGCTGCACGCAGTGCCGCAAAGAACTTTATCGCTGGCATGATGCCGGCCCGGCGACGCACCCCGCCACCATGGTCGCGGTGACGCTGGGCGCCGTGCTGGTCTACCTGATCGCCCAGTGCTTCCCGATCGTCTCGCTCGAACTGAGCGGTTTTTCCACCACCGTGACCCTGCTCGGCGCCATCGAGGTACTGTGGCATGAACGGATGCAGGTGGTGGCGGCGATGGTGTTCTTCTTCGCCATCGTCTTTCCGGCGCTGGAGCTGGGCACGCTGCTGTACGTGGCGGTCGGGCTGTGGCGGGGAAAACGCGTGCACGGCTTCAACATGCTGCTGCGCATCGTGCAGGGCGCGCGCCATTGGGCGATGACCGAAGTGTTCATGATCGGCATCCTGGTCACCGTGATCAAGATGACCAGCCTGGCGCGCGTGCTGCCGCATCCCGGTTTGTTTGCCTTTGGCGCGCTGACCATCCTGACCGCGCTGGCGATGCGCTTCGAGCCGCGCGCGCTATGGGCGCTGGGCGACCGGGTGGCCGGGCCGCACGTCCAATGGCGGGTGCGGGCCGGTCTTGCGGCCACGACGCCGGGCGTGGCGGCCGAGCTGCTCGCCTGCCATGCCTGCGGCCAGGTCAACCGCGATCCGGGCCTGCGCCCGCGTCCGCAACTGCGCTGCGCGCGCTGCGACGCCCCGCTGCACCGGCGCATCCCGCACAGCATCCGGCGCACCTGGGCGCTGCTCACCGCGGCGGCGCTGCTCTACATCCCCGCCAACATCCTGCCGATCATGTACACCCAGTCGGTCGGCGGCACCGAGGGCGACACCATCATGAGCGGCGTGCTGCTGTTCTGGCGCAGCGGTTCGCCCGGCCTGGCGATCATCATCTTCGTGGCCAGCATCGCCGTGCCGGTGTCGAAGCTGGTGGCGCTGGGCGTGCTGACCGCCAGCGCCCAATGGCGCTCGCGCTGGGCGCCGCTCGGGCGCACCCGCCTGTACCGCGTGGTCGAGTTCATCGGTCGCTGGTCGATGCTCGACATCTTCGTCGTCACGCTTACCGTGGCGCTGGTGCGCTTCCAGGCGCTGGCCACGATCACCGCCGGTCCCGGCGCGCTCGCCTTTGGCTGCGTCGTGATCCTGACCATGGTCGCGTCCGCGCAGTTCGATCCGCGCCTGATCTGGGACCCTGTAGATTCAACTGGAGAAACACATGAATGACCGGGACGGCATCCACGCCCCTGATATCCCGACGGCCTCGGTGCCGCCGCCGCCTTCCAAGATCCCGCCGCCCGAGGTCGACAAGCCGAGTCGCTGGCTGCCGTCGCTGGTCTGGCTGATCCCGGTGCTGGCGGCGCTGATCGGCGGCGCGCAAGTCATCAACTGGATGGTCGACAAGGGGCCGACCATCACGGTCAGCTTCGCCACCGGCGACGGCCTGGAAGCCGGCAAGACCAAGGTGAAGTACAAGGACGTCGACATCGGCCAGGTGGTGACCGTGAAGCTCGGGCCGGACGCAAGCAAGGTGGTGGCCACGATCCAGATGGCCAAGGAAGCGTCCAGGTTCGCCGCCGCCGACACCCGCTTCTGGGTGGTGCGCCCGCAGATCGGCGCCAGCGGCGTGTCGGGCCTGGGCACGCTGCTGTCCGGCCCCTACATCGGCGCCGCGCCCGGCAAGTCCGAAGAGACGAAGACCGATTTCACCGGCCTCGAATCGGCGCCCGCGGTGCCGCCCGGCCTGAAAGGGCGCGAATACCGGCTGCATGGCGCCAGCATGGGGTCGCTGGCGGCCGGATCGCCGGTGTACTACCGCCGCGTGCGCGTCGGCCAGGTGGCGTCGGCCGAGTTGAACAAGGCGGGCGAGGGCGTCGACATGTCGGTCTTCATCGAAGAGCCCTACGTGGCCTTCGTCGGCACCAACACGCGCTGGTGGCATGCCAGCGGCGTCGACGTGCGCCTCGACGCCAACGGCTTCAAGCTGAACACGCAATCGCTGGCGGCGCTGGCCACCGGCGGCATCTCGTTCGAATCCGAGGACGGCAGGAAGCCCGCCGCCTCGGCGCCGGCCGGCACCCAGTTCATCCTGGCCGACGACCGCGCCGCGGCGCTGCGCCCGCCCGACGGGCCGGCCACCACGGCGGTGCTGTACTTCGACCAGACGCTGCGCGGCCTGTCGCCGGGCGCGCCGATCGACTTCCGCGGCATCGTGCTGGGCGAGGTGCGCAACGTCGGCATCGAATTCGACCGCACGCGCAAGGCCTTCCGCATGCCGGTCACGGTCGATCTGTACCCGGGCCGCCTCGGTCCGTCCTTCCTCGAGTCGCTCGGCCGCAGCGCCGGCGCCGAGCACGAGATCCTGGAGCAGATGGTCAAGCGCGGCCTGCGCGGCCAGCTGCGCACCGGCAGCCTGCTGACCAACCAGCTGTACATCGCGCTCGACTTCTTCCCCAAGGCGTCCAAGGCGACGCTGGCCGACAACGGCGGCCATCTGGTGCTGCCGACGGTGCCGGGTTCGCTCGACGAATTGCAGAACCAGCTGTCCAGGATCGCCGACAAGCTCGAGAAGGTACCCTTCGACGACATCGGCAAGAACCTGAACGCGACGCTGGTCCAGGCCAACGCGCTGCTGGCGCGCCTGGATGGCCAGGTGCTGCCGGAGATGAAGGACACGCTGGCCGCCGCCAGGAAGACCTTCGCCAGCGCCGAAAACCTGCTGCAGCAGGATTCGCCGCTGCAGTCCGACTTGCGCCAGACCTTGCAGGAAGTGTCGCAGACCATGGATTCGCTGAACGCGCTGGCCGATTACCTGGAACGTCATCCAGAATCGCTGATCCGCGGTAAAGCAAAGGAGAAAAAATGAGTGATTACGCTTCCATGCGCGCTGCCATGCGCCTTGCCATGCGCCGGGTGCTGGGCGGCGCCGGCTGCGTCGGCGCCGCCGCGCTGCTGGCCGCCTGCGCCAGTGCGCCGGCCGACCATTTCTATACCCTGAGCGGCGGCGATGCCAACCCGGCTACATCGACGGCGCCGGCGGCGGCGAACCGGATCTACATCGAGACGCTGGCGGTGACGGTGCCGGCCCAGGTGCGGCGCAGCCAGCTGGTGGTCACCGAAGGGCAGGGACGGGTCGACCTGCTGGAAAACCACCGCTGGGCCGGGCCGCTGGCGGAAGAGATCGGGCGCGCGCTGTCATTGAAGATCAGCGCCGATTTGAAAGCGATCGAGGTGTACCGCACGCCGCATCCGGCGGGGGCGCCGCTGTACCGGATCAGCACCAGCGTGCAGCGCTTCGAGTCGGCGCCGGGGCGCTATGCCTTGCTGGACGCCACCTGGAGCGTGCGCAGGATGGGCGGCGACGAGAGCCTGGCCAATGACAACCTGCTTACCTGCCGCAGCGTGCTGCGCGAAGACGTGGGGCAGGGCTACGAGGCGCTGGTCGCCGGCCACCGCGCGGCGCTCGACAAGCTGGCCGGCGCGATTGCGGCGGCGGTGCGCAGCCAGGCCGGCGGCGCTGGCACCTGCCCGGGCTGACCGTCAGCTGCCGCGGCCGTAGGTGAGGCCGTCGCCGCGCGGCCGGAACAGATTGCCGGCCGGGTCGCGCGGCGCTTCGTCGCGCTGCTGGCGCGGCACCTGCAGCACCGAGATGCGGTCGGCCAGGCTCGGCGCCAGCTTTTCCACGGCGGTGTCGAGGGTGGCGGTAACGCCCACCTTGACGTCGCGCGCCGGCGTGACCGCCGCCTCGAGGATCGCCGTGGCCACCTGGTGCGGGTCGAGCTGGGGCGTGGGCAGCTTGGGCTGGTGGTCCAGGTAGTTGCGCGCATGGTCGGGCAGCGGCGTGTTGACCGCGCCCGGTTCGATCAGCGTGATCGAGACCGGCGCGCCGTCGAGCCGCTCGACCTCGATGCGCAAGCCGTCGGTGAAGCCCTTCACCGCATGCTTGCTGGCCGAATACATGCCCTGCAGCGGGATCGCCAGTTCCGACGCCTCGCTGCCGACGTTGATCAGGGCGCCGCCGTGCCGGCGCAGGTGCGGCAGCGCGGCCAGCGAGCCGTGCACGCTGCCCCAGAAATTCACGTCGAACAGGCGCCGGCTGTCCTCTTCCGAGACTTCATCCAGCCGGCCGTAGATGGTGACCCCGGCCACGTTGACCCAGGTGTCGATGCGCCCGAAGCGTTCGATCGCCACGTCGGCGATGCGCTGCACCTGGGCGCGGTCGGCCACGTCGGCCGTCACGGCGATGGCTTCCCGGCCCTGGGCGTTCAGGGTGGCGGCGACCGCTTCCAGTACATCCTCGCTGCGCGCGGCCAGCACGACCCGGGCGCCGGCGCGCGCGGCATCCTGGGCGGTGGCCAGCCCGACCCCGCTGGAGGCGCCGGTGATGACGATGACTTGCTGGTTGAGTGGCTTCAGGGACGGCGACATCGATGCTCCTGCATGGGTGGCAAAAACGCCAACATAACAGGAACAGCCGCCAGGCAGCGCCCGTTTACTTCGGGGTCAGAGCACAACATGCGGACAATTCGGGGGCAGAGCCTGAATTCAGAAAATATTTTTTAGGAAAAAATCAGCTTGTCCGGCGATGTTGCCGCTGTAATCACCGGGCGGACAGGACTGTTTTTGGCATAAAAAAATTGATCAGCAAAGTGCTCTGACCCCGAAATGTAACAACCTTGAGCTCTGACCCCGAAGCCAGGGTTTAGGCCAGCCCCGCCAGGCGCGCGTTGCGCTCGCGTTCCAGCTTGGTGATGTAGCGCTGCACCGCGGCCAGGTTGGCGCGCGAGATGTCGACGAACTGGCAGCCCAGGCGGCGCGTGGTCTTGTTGTTCAGCAGCGTCATGTCGACCGAATTGCGGATCTGCAGCGTGGCCGTCACCGCGCCGATTTCCGGCAGTTCGATGCGGCAGTTGGCGTAGCTGGCGCCGATGGCCGTGCCCAGCTGGTGCTTGTTGTCGAGCAGGGAGATGCCGCCGCAGCTGATGTCGGACAGCGGCAGCTGGGTGGTGCCGCCGCCCAGTTCGGGTGGCAGCGGGATGATGGCGCGTACGGGATTGGTCACTGGAGTCGTCATGCGGTAGAACTCGCGCCGTTGCAGGCGGATCAGGGTGGTGGGAATGGCGGCGCGCAGCGCGATGCTGCCTTCGAAGCGGGTTTCGCCCATGCCGTGCAGGCGGAACAGGATGCGGATCTTGTCGAGCGAGGTTTCGCACATCACCTTGTCCGAGGCAACGATGCGGGCGTTCTGCTCCTGGCTGATCGAACGGTCCAGCACGATGGTGTCGTTGTCGGCATCCACCGCCAGCAGCGTGGTGACGCAGACGTCGGACTCGCCCCGCACCAGCATCCGGATCAGCTGGTTTTTTTCGGAAATCTGGCGCAGCAGCGCCACGATTTCCCTGCGCGACTCGACTTCGTAGTCGTGCCAGCTTTCCAATTCTGCTTCAGTGATTGCTTGCATCTGTTTCAACCGGGGGATTCTGGAGGTGGCAGGAGCCGCGCCGTGTCCGGCGCGGGTGGCGCTTCCCGGCCGCTGGCTTGAGCCGACTCAATATGATATAGCCATGCCAACAGTTCGGCAATGGCACGGTACAGGCCGGGCGGGATCTGGCTGTCCAGGTCCACCTGCATCAGCAAGGCCACCAGTTCCTTCGATTCGTGCACGAACACGCCGGCATTGGCCGCGCGCGCGATGATCTGTTCGGCGACCAGGCCCTGGCCCTTGGCCACGACCTTGGGCGCGGCATCGCCGGCGCCATAGGCGAGCGCCACGGCGTTCTGGCGCCGCGCCTCCTTGCTCAGCGGTTTATTCATCAGCTTGCTTATCGGCTTCGCCGGCCTTGTGCGTGGCAGGCGCCGCATGGATCGCCAGCGTCGTCAGCGGCGTGCCGGCCGCGTCCAGCGCCTGTTCCAGGCGCGCGCGCCCGGCCTGCAGGCGCCCGCCGGCTTCCTCGCTGGCGGCGTCGAGCCGGATGTGCAGCTGGCCGCCGGACAGCACCACCTGCGCCGCCACCTCGCCCAGCTGCCCGAAGCGCAGCCGCAGCCGGCTGTGCCAGCTTGCGGCGACGTCGTCGCCATCGCGGCCGTTGCCGCCCTCGGGCGCATCGCGTTCGATTTCCCAGTGCAGGTCCTGGCCCGGCCACAACTGGCCCTGCCAGGCCACGCGCGCCTGTTCGTGCGCGCTCAGCTGCAGGTTGATGAACTGGGCGGTGGCGGGGTCAAGGGGCGAGGGCATGCGGCCCTGGGCCTGCGGTTCGGCCGCCAGTTCGGCCAGCGCGCGCGACCCCTGCGCCCATTCGGCCACGTGCGATTCGTAGAACAGGCCGCTTTTCGCCATGCCGTCCTGCAGCGCCGCGGCGATCTGCGACGCATCGGCGCCGGCGCCGGGCAGCAGCGGCGTGCGCCCGATGGCGGCGCTGGCGGCGCCACCCTCGGCGCGCTGGGCCGCGGCGATCACGTCGCCCAGCAGCTTGCCGGTCTTGCTGATGGAAGTGTTGCCGTCACCGGCGGCGCCATGGCCGAGCCGCGCCACCGTGCGGGTCTGCGCCAGCAGGGCCGCGCTGCGCGCCAGCGCGGCGGCATCCTTGCCCTGCAACAGGGCCAGCGGGGCGCTGCCCGGATCGGCGCCCTCGGCCAGCGGCGGGCCGGCTTCGGCAAACGCGGGCGGCGCCTGCTGGGTACCGACCTGGAAGGTGGGACGGGGATTGAGGGCGACCAGGGTCAGCGCCACCTGGCTGCCGGGCTGAGCCCCGGCCGGCAACTGCATGCGCGCCGCCAGGTCGTTGACGCGCACCGTGAAGCTGCCGTCGGGCAGCCTGGACAATACCTCGGCCTGCATCGACTGCCCGATCTGGCCGGCAAAGGCGCGCTGGAAGGCCTGCTGGCGCGGATCGGCCACCGGGACCAGTGGGCCGACCGGCGCGATGCGCGCGATCTGCGGCAGGGTCGACGAATCGCGCGGCAGCATCGTTCAGGCGGGACGGACGAGGCCGCGCGTTACAGACCGTAGGCGCGCGCGACGCGGCGTTCGGTGTGGGTGTTGTTCATCATGGCCGACAGCCTGGCCATCCATGGCTGGGTCAGATCACGGATCTTGCGGTCGGCGGCCATCATGCGGCGGATCGCGTCGACCTTGCGTACGCGGTCCTGGCCGGCCAGCGGCTGGCCGTCGCCGCCCGCCTTCAGCTGGCGCACGCAGGCGGCGCACTGCATCTCGAGCTGGGTCAGGCGTTCCCAGTCATTGGCAGTGGCGGCAACCAGCATCTGGTCGGTGATCCCGACCATGGCTTCATACACCGATACGACTTCTTGTCCGTTCATCATTCATCCAGTCACTAATCGTTTGCTACGCGCGTACTGCGAATACTATGTCAGGCGCTGACCAGGGTCGGGGCCTTCGGCATCGTCGTGGCCTGCGCCGGGGCCGGCTGGCCGGCCTTGTCGCCGATCTCGACCCAGGCGCCACGCAGGTCGGACAGCAGGCGGTGCACTTCGTCCAGGATCGTCACGTCGCTCTTCAGGTTGGCCTGCAGCAGGCGCCGGCTCATGTAGTCGTACAGCGCGTCCAGGTTGGCCGCGATCTCGCCGCCGGCGTTCTTGTCGAGCGAGGCGCGCAGGCCATTGTCGATGATCGTGATGGCCTTCGAGATCGCGTTGCCCTTGGCGGCGATGTTGCCGGCGCCGATGTTGCTCTTGGCGCTCAGCAGGGCCACCAGCGCGCCGTCGTACAACATGACGATCAGCTTGTGCGGCGAAGCGGACGCGATGCCGGTTTCCAGGCCTACGTTGGCGTAGGCGTTGACACCGCGTTTCATGGTTCCAAACATCTTTGAATCTCCAATCAATCAGATGATCAGCTGCTCGAATTGGCCGCGATGGCCGCAAGCTGCTGGGTAAGGTAGCTCTGGGTGCTTTGCATCGACGACAGCATGGTGTCGAGTGCGGTGAATTGCGCGCGGTAGCGCGCCTCGATCGCGGTCAGGCGCTGGCTGAACTTGTCGCGCTGGTCCGCAACCGACTTGATGCTGACGTTCAGGCCGTCGGTCTTGCTGTTGAGGATACTGTCCTTGCCGGTGAAGGTCGCGGCCAGGTTGGTCAGCTGGTAGGCGTAGCCCTGCGAGAAGGTCACGCTGCCGCGGTCGCCCACGGCGCCGCTCTTGATCGTCAGCTGGATGCCTTCGGCGTTGGAACCGGCGGCCGCGGTCAGGGTCTGGCCGTTGCCGGTCGCGGCCACGCCGCCGATGGTGCCTTCGACGTCGTTGCCCTTGGTCGCGGTGGCGGCGCCGAAGATGTCGCCGACGGCGGTGCCGGTGACGCCGGCGATCGAGATGTTCGACATCTCGCCGTACTTGCTCGACGACAGCGACAGCTTGCCGGACGCGTCGACCGAGGTCTCGACCGCGTCGCCGGCGCCCGAGAAGGTGCTGTTGCCGTTGATCGCCGCGCGCAGGATCGCCGCCAGCTGGGTGTTGTCGTAGGTGCCGGCCGGGATCGCGATGTTCTGGACCTTGGTGTCGGAGGCTGGCTCGGTCTGGTTCAGCGTGACGGTCCAGGTCGTGTTGGAGGCGATCTTGGTCGAGCCGGACAGCGCATTGGCGCTGGTCAGGTTGCCCTGGGTCGCCATCTTCGTGATGTTGACGCCGTATTCGCCGGGCTTGGTGGCCGCGGTCGACTTGTCGAAGCTGATGCCGCCGTCGCTGGCCGATCCCATCGCCGCGAACAGGCCACCGATGTCGCTGAAGTTGTTGGCGATGGCCGAGTTCAGCTTGGTCGAATCGACCGCCAGGCTGCCGTCCTTCTGGAACGAGATGCCGACCTGGCTCAGGGTGGTCAGCTTGCCGCCCAGGCCTTCGACCGTGGCCGAGAGCTGGCGCCGAAGCTGCGACTGGATCGAGCGCACCGAGGAGTCGCCCTGCAGCGCGCCGCCGGTCTTGGTCTCGGCGTTGTAGCCGGTCAGGCCGGAGATGGTCGAGTTCAGCGTGTTGTAGGCCTTGACGAAGGCATTGATCGACTCGCTCACCTTGGCCGTATCCTTGGACACGGTCAGCGTGCTGCTGCCGAGCGTGCTCACGTCCAGGCTGACGCCCTGGATCGCGTCGGCCACCTTGGTGCTCTTGCTGGTCACTTCGATGCCGTTCATGGTCAGCTTGGTGTCCTGGGCGCCGCTGGTCTGGGTCAGGCCCTGGGCGCCGCCCGGGTCGTAGCCCATCAGGGCGGCGATCGCCGGGTCGGCCGGCTGGCCGTCGACGCCGTCCACGCCGATCTTCATCGACGACTTTTCGCCGGTCGAGTTCGACGTGACCACCAGGTGATAGGGGTTCTCGCCGCCGTCCGACACGATGGTCGCGGTGACGCCGATGTTGGCCTTGTTGATGGCGTCGCGGATGCCCTGCAGCGACTGGTCCTTGGCGTCCAGCGTGACGGTGCCCATGTTCTGCGAACCGTCCTGGGTGAAGCCGGCGCCGATGTAGCTGCCGTTGCTGCCGGCGCTGAGGCCGGCCAGCGCCGGGTTGTTGCCGCCGACGGTGATCTGGCTGCCGTCGGCCGAGCTGAGGGTGACGCCGGCGGTGACGGTGGTGTTCGAACCGGTATTCGCGGTGCCGGCAAGGCCGATGCCGCCGGTGACGGCGCCGGTGACGTCTTCGGTCACCGTGATGTTCGAGCCGTCGGCGGCCAGGAATTGCAGGTCGCCGCCCGCGGCCGAACCGGTCACGCTGATGTTGGCGGCCGCCAGCGCGTTCCTGGTCGCGCTGCTGGCCAGGGCCGTGTCGAGCGAGGCCGCGCTGACGCTGCCGCCGGCCTGGGCCGATGCCAGCGTCACGCCGCCGACCGACAGCTCGTAGCTGCCGCCGCTGGCGACGCCGACGTCGCCGAACACCTTGAACATGTCGGCGGCGGTGGTGGTGGTGCCGGCCTTGGCGACCACGCCGGTGACGTCGCTCTCGTCGTTGATGACGGCGGCCAGGTCGCGCGCGCTGCGCGTGGTGCCGTTGGTGGAGATCGCCGTGCCGTTGATGGTCAGCGCGCCGCTGGCGATGCCGGACGCGGCCACGCCCAGGCCGAGCGCGCTGCCGGCGCTGCCGAAGGTGCCGCCGGTGACGCTGCCGAACTGGAAGGTGAGCGTGGTCTTGGCGCCGGCGCCGATCATGGCGCTGGTGCTGGCCTTGCCGCCGCTGACCAGGCTCTGGGACTGGGCCAGCTGGGTGACGTTGATCTTGTACTTGCCCGCCACGGCGCCGGTGTCGGTGGTCGCGGTCAGGACGTCCTTGTTGCTGGACGCGGTGGACAGCGCGCTGAAGGTCGACGACGAGTTCAGCGACGTGAGCGCGGCCTGGAAGGTGCCGACGGCCGAGCTGACCTTGCCGTATGCCGCCAGTTTGTTCTGGTAGGCAGCGGTCTTGGTGTCGTAATTGTTGAGCGGTGCGGATTCAGCCGCCATCAGACTGCTGACGAGGCTGTTAACATCCAGGCCGGAGCCGATACCAGATGAGCTGATTCCCACGTGTTTCTCCTGTGAATGCGTTACTGTAAGTCATTAACGACCGAAGCAATTCGTACTTGAGAGCGGGAAATCCGGCTCAATTCAAATTCGAACGGTTGAGCCGGGAAAAGGTGCCTGCTTCAGGCAGTCTGCTCAGGCAGTCTGATGCAGCAGCAGGCCGCGCATCCGGTCGAGCGACTTGGCGATCTCGAGCGCTTCCCTGGAAGGCATCTGGCGCACCACCTCCCTGGTATCCTGGTCGATCACCTTGACCACGATGTCCTTGGTGTCGTCATCGATCGAGAATTCCAGGCTCTGCGACGAGAGCGCCATGGATTCGTTGATTTTCTTTACCGCGGCGGACAGGTCTTCGCGTGACGGCTCGGGTGCGCCGGTCGAGCCGTCGGCGGCGACGGCGGACACCGGGCCGCGCTGTTCCGCTGCCTGGACCTGGCGTTCCTCGGGTTTCGCCGCGGCCGGCGCACCGAGTGCTTGGATGTTCATGTCGGGTTCCCTCAACAAAAATTCCCCGGCTGAATTGCTTCAGCCGGGGAATCGGGTACAACGCTAGCGTGTGGCCTGCCCGGCGATTAGCCGCGCAGCAGCGACAGGACGCCGTTCGGCAGCGAGTTGGCCTGGGCCAGCATCGAGGTACCGGCCTGCTGCAGGATCTGGCCGCGGGTCATGTTCGCGGTTTCCGAAGCGAAGTCGGTGTCGGTGATGCGGCTCTTCGATGCCGACAGGTTCTCGGTGGTCGATTGCAGGTTCGAGATGGCCGAGCTGAAGCGCGACTGCAGTGCGCCCAGTTCAGCGCGCTGGCCGTTGACCGAGGCCAGGGCCGCATCGGCGGTCTTGATCGCGTTCTGGGCGCCTTCGAACGAGCTGATGTCGATGTTGGCGACCGATTTCAGGGTCGAGGCGCCGGCGTTGGTGCCGCCCAGCGAGAAGCCGGTCGGGGTGCCTTCCGAGACCGAGAAGCTCTTGTCCGAGTCCATGGTCACGTTGCCGTTGGCCACGCCGGTAGCCTGGCCAGCCAAGGGGGTGGCGGTGTTGGTCGTGCCGTCCGCCTTGTAGCTGCTCATGTCGATCGATGCACCGGCGGCCGCGTTCTTGTTCGCGACCGAGATGTCGGCGCCGTTCGAGTTGGTCAGCTTGATGCCGCCATCTGCGTACTGGGCGGTCACGCCGGTTTTCGCGGTCTGGGCATTGAAGGCGCTGATCGCGGCGGCGTAGTCTTCGGCCTTGCTGCCGGTGCCGCTGACGGAGAACGACACGGTCACGGCGTCGCCGTTGTCCGACTTGACGTCCAGCGCGTAGGCGCCGCCACCGCTCTTGAGCAGGGCATCGGTTTTCGCGCTGGCGGTGACGCCGGTTTCGGCGGTCTTGTCGTTGATCTTGGCCGCGATGGTCTTGGCGGTGTCGTCGTCCGCGCTGGCGATCGAGGCGCTGCCCAGTGCGCCCGAGATGGTGGCCGCGCCGGCGGCGGCGGCGCTCTTGCCGTCATTGGTCACTGCTGCCGCGCCACCCTTGATCTGGTTGTTGCCGTAGGTGGTGGTGGTGAAGTTCGAGCCGGTCATCGAGATCAGCTGGCCTGCATTGGCGCCGACCTGGAAGTTGGCGGTGCCCATCGAGCCGTCCAGCAGCTTGGTGCCGTTGAACTCGGTGGTGCCGGCGATGCGGTTCAGTTCCGAGGTGAGCTGGGTCACTTCGGTCTGCAGGGCCTTGCGGTCGCTGGCCGAGTTCGATGCGTTCGACGACTGGACTGCCAGTTCGCGCACACGCTGCAGGATGTCGCCCGAGCTGGACAGCGCGCCTTCGGCGGTCTGCGCCATCGACACGCCGTCGTTGGCGTTGCGGGTCGCCTGGCTCATGCCCTTGATCTGCGAATTCATGCGGTCCGAGATTGCCAGACCTGCGGCGTCGTCCTTGGCGCTGTTGATGCGCAGGCCCGAGGACAGGCGCTGGATCGAGGTGTTCAGCGAAGCCTGCGACGACGACAGGTTGCGTTGGGAATTCAGGGATGCGACGTTGGTATTGATTACGGATGCCATGATAGTCTCTCTAGACTTGGTCTTACGGGGTGTGGCGACGTGCCACTGGTTCGCTTTGGTCTGCCACGCTGTTTTGTGACATTCAAACCGCTGCTCTTGTTGCAGGTAACGGTGCCCTGCGGAAAATGTTTAGGCCTGATTTAAAATTTTTTTTGCGAAACCCGCTGCCGGTGCGGCTTGCCGCCTGTCTTGGCGGCGGGTTTTGCGCGAACTTGAGGCCGAAAAAATCTTTTTTTATCGAAAAAAGTCGCCGGATGCCCGGGCCGCGGGTTCAGGTCCGCAGCAGGCTGTACAGTTTGTCAAGGCTGGCCCAGCCGCTGTCATGCAGCGAGAAGTGGATCTGGCGCGTATAGCTGCTGTCGTGCTGGAAACGGCGGCAGTGCAGTTGGACGATCGCGGCCAGGGCCTGCACGCCGAGGGCGTCTTCGTGCAGATCGGCGGACACATCGGCGGGCGCATTGCAGCGGGCCGCCAGCAGCAGGCGCAACAGGCCGAAGCGCGCCACCAGGTGCAGGTAATTGTCGTACACGTCGGCCGCGGCAAACGGGAACACCTGGACGAACATCTCGTTGAGCAGGTAGTTCTCCAGCAGGAAGGGGGCATCGGCAAGGACTTGATCCAGGCGCGCCAGGCCGGCGGTATACGCGGCGACCAGGGCCGCGGCCTCGGTCTGCCCGTTTTCATCGGCGCCGAGGCCGGCGGAAATGCGCCCGATCAAGGCTTGCTGGTAGGGCGACGGCGCCGCGAATCCCTTGGCGCCCCAGAGCGTGGCGAACACCATCGCCTGGGCCCCGTGGTTGGGCTGGACCTGGTCGAGCGAAGCCTGCAGTTCGCCCGCCTCGACCAGGCCGATGAAGCGTTCCAGCAGCGCCGGGATCCCGGCCTGCCTGCCGCTGCCCATGTGCTTCGACAGGCTTTCGCAGAATACGCCGAGCAGGGCCAGGCGCTGCCAGAGCGCCAGCTCGCGCGTGCGCATCAGGTTCAGGCAGAAGATGCGGACGTCGTTCATCAAGGCCGGCGCCAGGTCCGGGTGCCCGTCGAAGCGGGCGATCGTCGCCTCGCGCAGGGTGACGCTGCCTTCGGTGAATTCGAAGGCGTCCTCGGCCAGCAGGGCCAGGCGCGCGGCTTGCGGGCACGACAGGGTCAGCACCTGTTCCACCTGGCCGCCGAACTGCTGCGTCACGCGCGGATAGCTGTGGCACACGTCGGATAGATGGGTGTCGCCCAGCGTCTTGTGGACCGAGCACAAACCGTCCGCCATGGCCGGGCAGCGTTGTTCCTGGCCTTCGGTGCGGATCATGGCGTAGTTGCCGTTGCCCGCGCCATGGTCGAAGCGTACCAGGCTTTTCGACAGGCTCCTGACCGGTTCCTGCGCCCCGTCCTGGCGGTAGGCTTTATAGGTCTTCTTGTCGATGTGGATCGGCCAGCCGGCGCAGCAGGTGTCTTCGCAGCTCGGCCCCAGGCACTGGAAGCGCTCCACGTAGCGGGGCATGAGGGCGGGCAGGGTGCGGGTGCGGTGCAGCACGGCCATGGTCGGGTCCTTGATGGGGTAAAGGTGGGGGCGTCGTCGGCGGCGGAAGCTCAGTCCGCCACCACCACCCGGTTCTTGCCGCTTTGCTTGGCCTGGTACATGGCGCGGTCGGCGCGCGCCATCAGGCTGTCCTGGTCTTCGTTCTGGTGGCGCAGCGCCACGCCGCACGAGAAGGTGATCAGCATCTTTTCGTTATCGTGCATGAAGAAATGGCGGGTCAGTTCGCGCTGCACGCGCACCATCGCCGCGGAGGCCGCCGCGACGGTGGTCTCGGGCAGCAGAATCAGGAATTCCTCGCCGCCGAAGCGGGCGATCACGTCCATCGAGCGCAGCGTGTCCTTGACCACCTTCACCAGGTGGCGCAGGGCGTTGTCGCCGGCCAGGTGGCCGTAGGTATCGTTCAGGCGCTTGAAATTGTCGAGGTCGAGCAGGGCGATGCACAGCGGCGTGCCGCGGCGGTCGGCGCGCGCGCTTTCGCGCTCGAACACGTCGTCCAGGCCGCGCCGGTTCAGGCTGCCGGTCAACTGGTCTTCGCGCACCAGTTCGCTCATGTGCTGCAGCTCGCTTTCCAGCGTGCGGATGCGGGCCTCGGCTTCCTGCACTTCCTGGTGCGCGGCCAGCATGCGGTCGCGCGAGGCCAGCGCCTCGGCCTGCACGTTGCGGGTCTCGCGCAGCACCTCGTCGAGCACCACGTCCAGTTCCTCGATGTTGCCGGCATGACGGATGCGCTCGGAAAAACCACCGATCTTTTCCTGGAACTCGCCGGTCGACGCCGCCACCGAACCGAGCCGGTCGATGAAGGTCATCATCATGTTCCTGACGGTCGAGCGCACGTCGGCGATGCCGTGCCGCAGCTGGGCCTGCTTGTAGATCACGTCCTTCAGGCTGCGCGTGGCGTCTTCCAGCGCGCGCTGGTCGAGCGGGCCGGCGATCAGGTCCTGGACGGCGGCGATCTGGCCGCGCATCCAGCTGTCGTCGTCCAGCAATTCGCTGACGTTCTCCAGCAGCAGCTTAAACAGGCGCAGCAGCAGTTCCTGCTGCTCGGCCGCGTCGCCATTCTTCAGTTCGATCTGGTAGCACAATTCCTTCAGGCGCACCGCGATCTCCTGCAGCGCTTCCTCGTTGTGGGCCTGCTTGACGGCGGCGCCGAGCGACTCGGCTTCGCCCGCCAGCTGCGGGCTGGCCGCCAGCAGCGAGGCCACCGCGAAACTCAGGGTGCGCACCAGCAGGTCGCGCAGCAATCTGGCCTCGGCATCCTCGACGCCGAGCGCCAGCGCCGGGTGGGTGTGGCGGCGCAGATGCTTTTCCGCCATCTGCGACAGCGTGCGCGCATAGCCTTCCCAGTCGCGCTGGCGCAGCATGCGGTTCAGGCGCAGGCCGAACTCGGCCAGTTCGCCGGGCGTTTCGGCCAGGCGGCCGGCAAAGCCCGCCAGCACGTGTTCGGCGCCGTCGTCGGCCGCGGCCGGCGCCGGCACTGGGGACGCCGCCGGGACCGGCGTGGAGGCGACACCGGCGATTTCGTCATAGATGGCGCGGTAGGCTTCGGGCGTGGGCGCGATGCGGCGCGTGGCGAGCCGGCGGAAGGCTTCGCGCGCGATGTCGGCAGGGTTGTGGCCGGGAGGCTGGTTGGGATTGCCCGGAGGCTGGCTGGGGGAGGACATGATGGACGCAACAGCTTGGATTCGTTATTGCCGTCATCTTAGCCAGGTTTCAGAATTTTGATCCTAGGAAATAACGGTGGAAAACCAGCCATTCTTGCGGAACAGGCCGGATCCGGCGTCATGCCGCCCGATGCGCCCGATCCGCTTCAATTCACGGTTTGCGCATTCAGGACGGCCATAACAACGTCCTGTCCGCCTGCTGCTTGTCGCGGGTGGCGCGGCCTTGAAGCAAAGCGACCGGAAGCAGCAGGTGCTGGCCAGGACGCCCGACCTGCTGCCCGTGTACCGCCTCCTGAACGACCCAAGTACGCTGCGGGTGCATGCCGAAGCCAACGTGGTGCCGGCGATGCAGGCGAAGTCGGCGCAAGGCTATCCGCAGATCTGGGTCGGCGGCTGGGAAATCCGCAACCTGCGCATGGTCGCCAACATCCGCGAAACCTTCCGCGAACGTCCCGGCGCCCGGGTGCCGAGCATCGCTGTCAGGCGCTCAGTCGACCAGGTGGTTGCGGATCGCGTAGTGGGTCAGTTCGGCGCTGGTCTTGAGCTTCATCTTGGCCAGCAGGCGCGCCCGGTATTCGCTGACGGTCTTCACCGACAGCGACAGTTCCTGCGCGATCTCGGTCACCGTCTTGCCGGACGCGATCATGGTCAGCGTCTGGTATTCGCGGTCGGACAGGGTCTCGTGCACCGGCCGGTCGTGGTCTTCGCCGAGCTGGGCCGCCAGCACCTGGGCCAGCTGGGCGCTGACGTAGCGCTGGCCGGCGGCCACCTGGCGGATCGCGTCGACCAGCTCGCGCGGCGCGCTCTGCTTGGTCAGATAGCCGGCGGCGCCCGCCTTCAGCGAGCGGATCGCGTACTGGTCTTCGCGGTGCATCGACAGCATCAGCACCGCCAGCTCCGGCTTGTCGGCCTTGAGCTGCTTGAGCACCTCGATGCCGTTGCGGTCGGGCAGGGAGATGTCGAGCAGCAGCACGTTGCAGCGCGACCTGCGGAACAGCCTGAGGGCATCCAGGCCGCTCTCGGCCTCGCCGGTGACGGCGATGTCGCGCTGCTCGGCGAGGATCTGTTTCAGGCCTTCGCGCACGATGGCGTGGTCGTCTGCAATAAAAACGCGGATGCTGGCTTTTTCACTCATGCTTGGGAGAGTTCGGTATCTTCACGGCAACCATCGTGCCACCTCCGGGCGCCGGCGACAAGGCCAGCGTGCCGCCCAGGGCATGGACGCGCTCGCTCATGCCGCGCAGGCCGAAGGCGTCCGGCTTGAGCCGGTTGGCAGGCAGGATGCCGCGGCCATTATCGCAGATGACCAGGTTCAGGTTCGCCTGTCCCTGCTGGCGCTGGCGGCGCAGGGACACCGTGACCCGGGTCGCGCCCGCGTGCTTGGCGACATTGGTCAGCGCTTCCTGGAAGATGCGGAACAGCGCGCTGGCGCGGTCGGGATCGAGCGCCACGTCCTTGCCGCTGCTGCGGACGATGCAGGGAATGCCGAACTGCTTCTCGAATTCGCGCGCCTGCCATTCGAGCGCGTCGACGATGCCCAGATCGAGCGCGCCGGGCCGCAGGTCGAGCGAAATCCGGTGCACCGCCTCGATGGTGCGGTCGACCAGGCCGTCCAGGTAGTCCGCCCTTTCCTGCAGCGCCGGGTCCGGCGGCAGGCGCGCGGCCAGCATCGCCAGCGCCATCTTGATCGCGGTCAGGTTGCCGCCCAGGTCGTCGTGGATCTCGCGCGCGATGCGGGCACGTTCCTGCTCCTTGGCCTGCTCGATGTGCGCGGTCAGCTCGGCCAGCCGGGCGTGCGAGCGCAAGGCTTCCTCCCGCTCCCGCTTGCTGGCCGTGACGTTGGTCATGATGCCATCCCATTGCACGGCGCCGCCGGGCAGCAGGCGCGGCGTGGCGCGCAGGCAGATCCACTTGACGTCCTGCCAGTCCTCGATCCAGAAGCGGCCTTCCCAGTTCCAGTTGTCCAGCGTCGCCTTCGAGGCCCGCATCGTGTCGTGCCAGGCGGCGCGGTCCTGGGGCAGGATCAGTTCCACGAAGCGCGCCGGATCGCGCTGCAGGGCGTCGGCGCGCAGGCCGAGCAGGGCGTGGCAGCCGTCGCTCAGGTAGGGATAGGCCATGCGGCCGTCGTCGTGCAGCACGAACTGGTAAACCAGGCCGGGCGTGTGGTTGACCACGGCGGCCGGCGCGCCGGAAGCAGGGGAGGAAATCATGGGGGACTCTTGTTCTCGACTAACGGCGCCGCGCGCGCCATTGGACCACGAAGCGGCGCAGCACGCGCACCGCATGGCTGGCATGGCGGCTGCCGAAGTGGGTGCGCGCACGCCGGCGTCGCAGCAGGCGCCGCAGGCTTGCCTTCATGCTGCGCAGCGCGCGGCCGGCCTGCAGGTAGGCCCGGCTGGCGCGCAGGCGCCCGATCCAGCTGTCCTTCAGCCCCATGAACCAGCCGTGGCAGCGCGCGAACCAGCCCACCGCCAGCAGGGTCGGCAGGGTCAGCGCATACAGCCTGGCGACCACCGCCGCGCCGCCGAGCTTGGCGACCACGATGGTCGTGATGCCGGACGCGGCGTGACCCTTGGCGATCGCCACCAGCGCCAGCAGCTTGACCGGCATCAGCAGCAGGCCGGGCAGCATGAACACGCACAGCGCCGCATACGGCGGCAGGACACGCACGCGCGCTTCGATCCAGCGCAGCAGTGGCCAGCGCGCCAGCCGGGCGCCCAGGCGCAGGCCCACGCGCCAGCACCATTCCTCGAGCAGCAGGACGAGGGCAGCGGCATGGACCAGCGGTGCAAACAGGCGGGTTCGTGGGGCGGCTCGTGTCATGCCCGCATGATACGGGAAAATTGATTATGCAAAGACGGCGCCAGCCTGACGCTGCGGTAGGAGGATGCGCCACGCACGCGGTTTTCGGTTCACTTTGCGCGCGCTGCGGCTACAATGGGTGTTATGAATAAGGCATTTGTAAAAGAGTCCGATAACGAGGACGATGACGACGCCCTTGCGCTGGCCCAGGCGATACCGCCCGGTTCCAAGAATTACATCACGCCCGCCGGCCACAAAGCGATCAAGGACGAACTGCTGCAGCTGATCGACGTCGACCGGCCGGAAGTCGTGCGCGTGGTGCACTGGGCCGCGTCGAACGGCGACCGCTCGGAAAACGGCGACTACATCTATGGCAAGCGGCGCCTGCGCGAGATCGACCGCCGCATCCGCTTCCTCACCAAGCGCCTGGATTCCGCCTTCGTGGTCGATCCTTCGGTCCACTACGGCAACGACCAGGTCTTCTTCGGCGCCACCGTCAGCTACCAGAACCAGGCCGGCGAAGAGCACACGGTCACCATCGTCGGCATCGACGAACTGGATCCGCTGCGCGGCCGGATCAGCTGGGTGTCGCCGGTGGCGCGTGCGCTGACCAAGGCGCGCGAGGGCGATTTGGTGACGCTGCAAACGCCGCAGGGCGTGGACGAACTGGAAATCCTGAGCGTCGAGTATCCGGAGCCGCTTACCGACTAACGCGCTCGTGCGCCGGCCTGTGCGATACCGCACCGGCTGGTAAGATAAATGGTTTCCATTTATCCGGCTCACATGAACCGTTCCAACGACGCCGCACGCGAGGCCGATCCGCTCGCGGCACTGCGCGCGGCCACCGCCAGCCGCCACGACACCCTCGACAGCGGCTTGCCGATCGGTGCACCCGACGCCTCGCTCCAGGACTATGCCCGCCACCTGCGCATGCTGCAGGCCTGGCTCACGCCCTTGCAGGCCTGGCTGGCCGGTTTCGACGATGGCCCGCGCTTCGACCATGCCCAGCGCCTGGCGCTGATCGACGCCGATTTGCGCGACCCCGGCATGCCCGATGCGTCCGCCATCGTCCCGTCGGTCGTCCCCGCCGCCGCACCGTCTCCCTGGCCGCGCAACGCCAGCCCTGCCTGGCGCTGGGGCGTGTCCTACGTGATCGAAGGCTCCCAGCTGGGCGGCGCCGTGCTGTACCAGCGCCTGGCGGGCCAGCTGGCCCCGCATCCGCTGCGCTACCTGAAGGGCGACGACGCCGGTCCCGGCCCGCGCTGGCGCGCGTTCATGCAGGCGCTGCGCGCCAATGTCACGACGCCGGCGGAGATCGCCGAAGCCTGCGCCGGCGCTTGCGCCGCCTTCGACAGCATCCTGGCCCTGCGCGCACGCTAATTCCCAATCGCCTCGGCAATACCGGTCAGCCACGCCCTGTCGTAGGGTTTGGCGGCCGCCTGCACGTCCTCCGATACGCTCAGGGTGAAAATCCGCGTCGGCGCGAACCAGCGCAGCTCGGATACGGTCTCGCCGCCGGGCGCGCCGCACCGCGAACTGGGCCGGCTGGCCGTGGACGCTGGCGTTCATCAGCTCGCGGACACTGAGCACGCCGCCGCCATCGGCCACGAAATCCCATTCGTGCAGGGTCACCAATGCGCCGTCGGGCCGCTCGAAGATGCGCGCCACGCTGCTCCACGGGCCTTGCCTGGATGGGCCATCCGGCACGGCGCCCTGCAGCGGGTAGCTTGCCAGGACCGTGCGCGACAAATCGGCCAGCGGCACCTTGACGTTGCCCTCGACATCGGCCAGCGGACGCAGGCGCTGGCGCAGCTGTTTCATCTGTTGCGCTTCCTCGCCCGACATGTCCGTATACAAGACGCCATTTCCTTTTTTCAGCCCCTGCAATTCCTGTTCGACCACCTCTTTCAGTGCCGGCGGCAGGGATGCCAGCGGCACCAGCTTGACCTTGCCGGGCTCGACCTGGGGAACCGGATTCAGGGGTGTGGATTGCCTTGCATCGAAGGCGAGGGCAGGGAACGCATGCAGGCCGGCAGCCAGGGCGCACACGATGGTCCATAGCGCGCTCGGCAGCGTTTTTTTGCTCAAAATGTTTTTCCAGAATTCCACGCCAAACATGCTTATCCCCACTCGCGCAAATTGCAATTGCTTGCGTAACTATTTCCCAAATAGGAAATAACGCCGGACCGGTAAGCGTAATGCTGGCCGATCACCTTGCCATGCCAGAATTCGCTACCGAAATGCCCGGCATACGAGCGCCAGCCCAGCCGCCATTGCGCGCCGCCATCGTCGGCCGAACTGGCGGTGTGCAGGAAACCGCCATTGCGGTAATGAATGGAAAACGTTTTCAGATAATGCGGACGAAAATGCCAGTCGACGGTCACGCTTTCCTGGGCGCCGACCGGGCCACAGGAACGGCTGACGATACCCAGCGCGTGGGCCGGCAGCAGCGCCAACGCATGAGCAACAAGATGCAGGCGAAAAGGGGCAAGCAAAACGATTGCCGAGCAAATGGTGCATTGCTGGCTTGCATATGAAAGCCATCGCCGATCCAATTCATGGTTGACTGGGTAAGCCAATGATAGGGAAGGGAATGGCAATGCGTTTGCTGCCGGATAAACGAATACCGATATGAGGAATTATTTGTTGTTGGAAATAATTCTAATACGTAAAATGAAATTAAAGAAATTGAGCAGAGAATAAAAAAGGCGCCGAACAATGATTCGACGCCCTGTATTGAATCCGGATCAGGTCCGTTCGCGCTCCACGCGATTGACCCCGGCCACGCGCCGCAAATTGCGGATCAGGTGCGCCAGGTGCACCCGGTCCTTGACCTGGATCGTGAAGCGCAACTGGGTCATCATCAGTTCGTCGTCCTCGTCCATGCCGACATAGGTGATGTTGGCGTCGGATTCGCCGATCTCGGCGGCCACGCGCGCCAGGATGCCCTTTTCGTTGTTGATCAGGAGGCGGATGCGGCAATCGAAGCGGCGGTTCAGCTCGCTGCCCCACTGCACCGCGATCCAGCGGTCCGGTTCCTTGGCGCGCAGGCGCTTGGCCTGCGCACAATCCGCCGTGTGCACGACCAGGCCCTGGTCGCGGCGCAATTGGCCGATGATCTGGTCGCCCGGGATCGGCAGGCAGCATGGCGCCAGCTGCACCGATACGCCTTCGCTGCCGTAGATCGTGACCGGATCCAGTTCGCCCGGCGTGGTGGGCTGGGCCGGCACCGCGTCGACGTCGCCGTCGGCCAGGCCGAAGATGTGGCGCGCCACCAGCGCCGGCATGCGCTTGCCGATGCCGATGTCGGCGTACAGTTCGTCCATGGACTTGGCCGAGGATTCGGCCAGCAGGCGTTCGATGGTGCCCGGCGATACTTCGGCCGGCAGGCCCAGTTGCGCCAGCGCCTGGCCCAGCAGTTCCTGGCCCAGTTCCACCGATTCGTTCAGGTTGATGGTGCGCAGGTAGTGGCGGATTGCCGAACGCGCCTTGCCGGTGCGCACGAAGCTGAGCCAGGTCGGGCTGGGGCGCGAGTCCGGGTCGGTCTCGATCTCGACGATGTCGCCGTTGTGCAGCTCGGTGCGCAGTGCCGCCGGTTCGTTGTTGATCTTGACCGATATCGTGTGGTCGCCGATGCCGGTGTGGATGCTGTAGGCGAAGTCGAGCGGGGTGGCGCCGCGCGGCAGCGCGATGATCTTCGACTTCGGCGTGAACACGTACACCGAATCCGGGAACAAATCGACCTTGACATGTTCGAGGAACTCGGCCGAGTCGCCGGTCTGCTGCTGGATGTCGAGCAGCGACTGCAGCCACGCATGGGTGCGCTGCTGCAGGTCGGACATGTTCTGGTCGCCGGTCTTGTACAGCCAGTGCGCCGCCACGCCGGACTCCGCGGTGCGGTGCATTTCCTGGGTGCGGATCTGGAATTCGACCGGGGTGCCGTAGGGGCCGATCAGGGTGGTGTGCAGCGACTGGTAGCCGTTGATCTTGCGGATCGCGATGTAATCCTTGAACTTGCCGGGCATCGGCTTGTACAGGGCGTGCAGGGTGCCGAGCGCCACGTAACAGTTGGGTACGGTATCGACGACCACGCGGAAGCCGTACACGTCCAGCACCTGCGAGAACGACAGGTGCTTGTTGCGCATCTTTTTATAGATGCCGTACAGCGTCTTTTCGCGGCCGTAGACTTCGGCCTGGATGCCGCTGGTCGCCAGCTGGTTCTTGACCGCGTCCAGGATCTTCTTGACCACTTCGCGGCGGTTGCCGCGCGCCGCCTTGATCGCCTTTGACAGCGTGCGGTAGCGCAGCGGGTACAGGTGCGAGAACGACAAATCCTGCAGCTCGCGGTAGATGTCGTTCAGGCCGAGGCGATGCGCGATCGGCACGTAGACTTCCATGGTCTCGGCGGCGATGCGGCGCTTCTTGGCCGGCACCATCACGCCCAGCGTGCGCATGTTGTGCAGGCGGTCGGCCAGTTTGATCAGGATCACGCGCACGTCGCTGGCCATGGCCAGCAGCATCTTGCGGAAGTTTTCCGCCTGCGCCTCGACCACGCTCTGGAATTCGATCTTCTCGAGCTTGGACAGGCCGTCGACCAGGTTCGCGACCTGCGGGCCGAAGCGCTCGATCAATTCTTCCTTCTTGACGTCCTGGTCCTCGATCACGTCGTGGAGCAGGGCGGCCATCATGGCCTGGGCGTCGAGTTTCCAGTCGGCGCAGATCTCGGCCACCGCGATCGGATGCGAGATGTAGGGCTCGCCCGACTTGCGGACCTGGCCCAGGTGCATCTCGTCCGAGAAGCGATAGGCTTCCTTGACCTTCTTGAGCTCGACGGGTGTGAGGTATTCGGCCAGCTTGTTGGCCAGGTGCGTAATCGACGCAACGCCGGGAGCGGGCGCCGGTTCGGCTTCCTGCGGCTTGTTCGCGGTCCGGCTGGGCCGGCTCGCCTTGGTGGGAGTGCCTGGGTGGATGGAATCCGGTGGGGACAGGTTCATACTTAAAGAGATCAGCCGCTGTATGGGGACAGAATAACAGAATAACGGGGGCTGACTACGGCTAACGAATCAGTTGGGGTCAGAGCCCGGTGTTTGAACCGGATTCCGACCCCAATTTTTGCCATATCTAATCAGTCGGGGTCAGAGCCCACCCGCGTGAACCGGGCTCTGACCCCAAAGATTACATTGGTACTTTTTTCAGCATTTCCAGGCCGACCTTGCCGGCGGCGATTTCACGCAGGGCGACGACGGTCGGCTTGTCCTTGGCTTCGACCTTCGGGGTGTGGCCTTGCAGCAGCTGGCGCGCGCGGTAGGTGGCGGCCAGGGTCAGCTGGAAACGGTTCGGGATGTTTTTCAGGCAATCTTCGATGGTGATACGGGCCATTTGTTACTCCTAGAAATGATTTTGCAGAAACGGGCTGATTTGAAACCGGCTTCGATCCGGCTGGCTGGATGCGTGCTTCCAGTGTCATCGGTCGTGGTCGAAGCCCGAACGTAGGAAACGGGCGCTGACCCCGACATGTTCGACATGTCAGATATTTTGCGGCAGTACGTGGATTCCCAGCTGGGCAAAGAGCGACGTGTTGCGTGCGGCCTGCTGGGCGAAGCGCGAACGTGTCGCTTTGACAATCGCCTTAAGCTCGGACAAGGCGACGTTAAACTCTTCGTTGATGATAACATATTCGAACTCTGGAGCGTGAGCAATCTCGCCGCCGGCCGCCAGCAGGCGCCGCGTGATGATGTGCGGCTCGTCGGTGCCGCGCTTGTGCAGGCGCTCTTCCAGGGCCGCGATCGACGGCGGCAGGATGAAGATGCCGGCCGCGTCCGGGAACTGCTTCTTCACCTGGCGCGCGCCCTGCCAGTCGATTTCCAGCAGGATGTCGATGCCGGTCTTCATTTCCTGTTCCACGGTCAGGCGGCTGGTGCCGTAGTAATTGCCGTGCACTTCCGCCCATTCCAGGAATTCGCCGCGGTCGGCGCGCGCCACGAAATCCTCGGCGGTGGTGAAGTGGTAATGAACGCCGTCCTGTTCGCCCGGGCGCGGCTGGCGCGTCGTGGTCGAGATCGACAGCTTGATGCCCGGCTCCTGCGCCAGCAGCGCATTGACCAGAGTCGATTTGCCGGCGCCGGAAGGGGCTGCGACAATGAACAGGCTGCCGGAGAGAGCGGTGGTGAGCATGGTGGTTCCTTTGTTTGTTACGTATGTTCAAAATGCAATAGAACGCGTGGACGGCGGAACCGTCCACGCGTTCTGCATGGCTTGACTGAGCGGGGCCTTAATCAATCGGGGTCAGAGCCCATCCGTGAAAACCGGGCTCTGACCTGCGGATTATTCCAAATTCTGCACCTGCTCGCGCATCTGTTCAATCAGCAGCTTCAGCTCCATCGACGCATCCGCCAGTTCCTTGACCGACGCCTTGGCGCCCAGCGTGTTGGCCTCGCGGTTCAGTTCCTGCATCATGAAATCGAGGCGCTTGCCGACCTGGCCGCCCTTCTTGAGGATGTGGCGGGTCTCGTTCAGGTGCGCGGACAGGCGCGACAGCTCTTCCGAGACGTCGATGCGGATGCCGTACAGGGTGACTTCCTGGCGAATGCGCTCGAAGACTTCCTGGCGCGTCAGCACCGTCGGGTTGCCGTGGCCGGCCAGGCCGAGGGCATCCTGCATGCGTTCGACCGCCTTTTGCTGGAATTGCGAGATGACTTGCGGGATCAGCGGCGTGATGCGCTTGACGATGGTCTCCATCGATTCGATGCGCGACTGCAGCATCGCTTCCAGCGCCGCGCCTTCGCGCCGGCGGCTGTCGACAAAGGCGGCGACCGTCTTCGCGGTAAGGGCGGCGACGTCGGCCTGGAGCGACTCCTGCCCGATCTGCGCTTCCTCGATCACGCCCGGCCAGCGCAGCAATTCGGCCACCGTCATCGTCGGCGCCGACACGAAGTGGCGCGTCACATCGGCCTGCAGCCGTGCGAGGTCGGCCAGCAGATCGTGGTTCAATGCCTGGGAGCCGGTCGTGGCCTTGCGGCCGAACGACAGGCGAACTTCGACCTTGCCACGGGTGATGGCGGCCATGATCGCGGCGCGCAGGTCCGGTTCCAGCGCCCGCAGCTCGTCGTTGATGCGGAACTGCAGGTCGAGGAAGCGTGAATTGACACTCTTGATCTCGATCGTCAACGTTCCGGCAGCGCCTTCACTGGTAGCTACCGCATAACCTGTCATGCTAGAAATGCTCAATGGAGTCCCCGGTTCCCGGGAACATCGACAACCTCCCTGCTTTGCATCGTGGCGCGGCTGGCCAACACTGCTGTCGCTCGTGGCGGTTCGAAGTTCCCTTATTCTTTACAAAGCAGTGATTTATCCACACAATCGCCGTGTTTAGCAAGGAATAACTCGCACATGGCTGCACAAAATAACGCTCCCCTGCCTGATGGGCTGGAAATTGGCGGATATCGCATTGTAAAGAAAATTGCGTCCGGCGGGTTCAGTATTGTTTATCTTGCATACGACGGCGATGGCAGCGCCGTCGCCATCAAGGAATACCTGCCCAGCGCCCTGACGCTGCGCCAGCCGGGCGAGCTGGCGCCGGCCGTGCCGCGGCCCAACCTGCCGGTATTCCGCATCGGCCTGAAGTGCTTCTTCGAAGAGGGCAGGGCGCTGGCGCGCATCGTGCACCCGAACGTGGTGCGGGTGCTGAATTTTTTCCGCGCCAACGACACCGTCTACATGGTCATGGCCTACGAGGCCGGCCACGCGCTGCAGGAAGTCGTCGCGCGCCAGGTCGCCAAGAACAGCCGGCCGGGCGAAACCTTCATCCGCCAGGTCTTCAACGGCGTCTGCGCCGGCCTGCGCGAAGTCCACGCCAACAAGCTGCTGCATCTGGACCTGAAGCCGGCCAACATCTACCTGCGCAGCGACGGCACGCCGATCCTGCTCGACTTCGGCGCCGCGCGCCAGACCATCAACAGCGATGCGCCGGCGCTGGCGCCGATGTACACGCCGGGCTTCGCGCCGCCCGAGCTGTACACGAAAGGCGTGGCGCTGGGACCGTGGACCGACATCTACAGCATCGGCGCGGCGATCTACGCCTGCATGGCCGGCGCACCGCCGCAGCCGGCCGACCAGCGCAGGACCCGCGATGACATGGACGCCCAGTTCGCGAAACTGGAAAAGGCGCGCGACTATTCCCCGGCCCTGGTGGCGATGGTGAAGTCCTGCCTGGCGCTCGATCCGCTGGCGCGCCCACAGAGTGTGTTCGCGGTGCAGAAGGTGCTGCAGGCCGGGGGCGCCGCATACAACGCTGCATCCGGCGCGGCGGCGGCAGGGCGCGGGCACGGCGCCGGACGGCGTACCGGTCAGCATGACGGCCGCGGCCATGACAGCAACGGCGGACGGCACGAGGGTGGGCACGACGGCGGCGCCGGCGAGGAAGCGGCGCCGGCGTCCGGCTGGCGCGGCCTGTTCGGGCGCCTGGGCGGATTCGGCCGCGGCCGCAACGAAGCTTAGTTCGCATACACGCAGCACACAAGCAGACCGACACCGGAGACCTCCATGCAATTTTCCGTCTACCAGCAAAGCCATATCGGTGCCCGCAAGGTCAACCAGGACCGGATGGGCTATAGCTACACGCGCGAGGCGCTGCTGCTGGTGCTGGCCGACGGCATGGGCGGCCACCAGCGCGGCGAACTGGCCGCGACCATCGCGCTGCAGACCCTGTCGGCGCTGTTCCGCGCCCAGGCCACACCCTACGTGAAGAAGCCGGAGCGCTTCCTCGAGGACGCCTTCCAGCAGGCGCACCTGGACATCCTGCGCTACGCCGCCGAGCGCGGCATGGCGGACACGCCGCGCACCACCATCGTGGCCTGCCTGGTGCAGCACAACTGCGCGGTATGGGCGCATTGCGGCGATTCGCGCATGTACTGGGTGCGCCGCGGCCAGGTGCTGGCGCGCACGCGCGACCATTCGCACATCGAACACCTGATCGCCAAGGGTCTGGTGGCGCCGAGCGAGCGCCACTCCCACCCGGACCGCAACAAGCTGTACAACTGCCTGGGCGCGTCGACCGTGCCGAAGGTCGAGCTGTCGCGCCAGTGCGGCCTCGAGCCGGGCGACGTGCTGCTGCTGTGCTCCGACGGCCTGTGGGGCGTGCTGCCCGACACCGAGATCGTGCACCAGCTGTCCACCCACACCATCGTGCAGGCGGTGCCGGACATGATCGGCATGGCGACCGCGATTGCCGGCAGCCGCGCCGACAACACCACCGCGCTGGCGATCCAATGGCAGGGCGCATACGACCCGGCCCGCGTCGGCGACGAAAGCATGATCTCGACCCGGCTGCTGTCCGAGGGCGAGGTCAACACGCGCATCGACGAGGCGCCCGCGCCTGCGCCGGCCGCCGACGCCGACCCGTTCGACGAGGACGACATCGAAAAAGCCATCGCCGAGATCCGCGACGCGATCGAGAAATCATCCCAGCTACTCAAGTAGCGCCATACCAAAAACAAAGGAAACCATGAGCATTGCAACCCGCCCCAGCGGCCGCGCCGTCGACCAGCTGCGCACCATCCGCCTGACCCGCCAGTACACCAAGCACGCCGAAGGCTCGGTGCTGATCGAGTGCGGCGACACCAAGGTGATCTGCACCGCCAGCATCGAAGAGAAGGTGCCCGGCTTCCTGCGAGGGAAGGGCCAGGGCTGGCTGACCGCCGAATACGGCATGCTGCCGCGCTCGACCCACTCGCGCATGGACCGCGAAGCCGCGCGCGGCAAGCAGTCCGGCCGCACCCAGGAAATCCAGCGCCTGATCGGCCGCTCGCTGCGCGCCGCCTTCGACCTGGAAGCCTTCGGCGAACGCACCCTGCACCTGGACTGCGACGTGATCCAGGCCGACGGCGGCACCCGCACCGCCTCGATCACCGGCGCGATGGTCGCCGCCTACGACGCGCTCTCGCGCCTGGTGGCGGCCGGCCTGATCCCGGCGGTGCCGGTGCGCCACTTCGTGGCCGCGATCTCGGTCGGCGTGGTGGGCGGCATGCCGGTGCTGGACCTGGATTATGTGGAGGATTCTGGCTGCGACACCGACATGAACGTGGTGATGACCGAAGCCGGGCATTTCGTCGAGGTGCAGGGGACGGCCGAAGGCGAGGCGTTTGATCGGGCCGGAATGAACCGCTTGCTGGATCTGGCGGAGAAGGGGATTCTGGAACTGGTGCAGATGCAGAAGCAGGCGCTTGGCCTGTCTGCATAAGCCGCTGGCCGCATAAGCAGCAGGCAGGGACCGGTGTGGCTGTTCCTGCCTGCCATGGCAGGTTTTACTGACCGAGGCAGATGATCCTGGTGGCGTATTCGTGGGCGTTGGGTTTCTTTTTCGCCGCCCACCGGATTGCTTCCTCGGCCTCGGGCATGGTCAGCACAGTGGCTTTTTCCTTGTTCTTGATGAAGGAAACGCCTTCGAACTTGCCTTCCTTGCTGCGCATGACCTTGGCGAACACGGGCGGTTTGTCGGCGTCCGAGATCTTGTTCTGCTGGATGAGATAGCGTCGGTCTGTGGTGTCCATATGGGGTGTTCCGGGTAAGATTCAAAGGCGCATTTTACGGCCTGGGCGTCTTCAGGGTAAAGTTCGTAAAGACAGCAACGCACCCGCCGCAGCGCTAAAATAGCGCCTTCCCCACGCCTTGCGCGTGCATTAGCAAAGACCATCATGACCCAACGCCTCATCCTTGCCTCCAACAACGCGGGCAAGCTCAAGGAATTCGCCCAGCTGCTGGCCCCGATCGGCTTCGACCTGCACCCGCAGGGCGAGTTCAACGTTCCCGAAGCCGAGGAACCCTTCGGCACCTTCGTCGAGAACGCGCTGCAAAAGGCCCGTCACGCGTCGCGCCTGACCGGCCTGCCGGCCCTGGCCGACGATTCCGGCGTGTGCGTGAACGCCTTTGGCGGCGCGCCCGGCGTGCTGTCGGCGCGCTTTGCCGGCGAACCGAAGTCCGACGCCCGCAACAACGCGAAAATGGTCCAGGACCTGGCCGCCCACGACGATAAATCCGCGTACTACTACTGCGTGCTGGTCTACGTGCGCCACGCCGACGATCCGCAGCCGGTCATCGCCGATGGCGTCTGGCGCGGCCAGATCATCGATACCCCGCGCGGCGCCAACGGCTTCGGCTACGACGCCCACTTCCTGCTGCCGGCGCTGGGCAAGACCGCGGCGGAGCTGGAGCCGGGCGAGAAGAATGCGATCTCGCACCGTGGCCAGGCCTTGCGCGCGCTGGTCGAGAAGCTGAAATGATCCCGATCAAGCCAGTCGGCCCCGAGCTGACGAGCGAGCCGCGTTCCCCGGCGACGGCGGCGCTCCAGTACCTGCAGCCCGGTTCCCTGAACCTGACGGCACTGCCGCCACTGTCGCTGTATATCCACTGGCCCTGGTGCGTGCGCAAGTGCCCGTACTGCGATTTCAACTCGCACGAGTCGAACGGGCCGATTCCGGAGCAGGCGTACCTGGACGCGCTGCGCGCCGACCTCGAGCAGTCGCTGCCGCTGATCTGGGGCCGCAAGATCCACACCATCTTCATCGGCGGCGGCACGCCCAGCCTGATGTCGGCGGCGGGGCTGGACCGCCTGCTGTCGGACGTGCGCACGCTGCTGCCACTCGATCTGGACGCCGAGATCACGATGGAAGCCAATCCCGGCACCTTCGAAGCGGAGAAGTTCAAGTCGTTCCGCGCCAGCGGCATCAACCGCCTGTCGATCGGCATCCAGAGCTTCAACAGCGCGCACCTGACGGCGCTGGGCCGAATCCACGACGAGAGGGAAGCAATGCGCGCGGTCGAGATCGCGCACGCCAACTTCGACAATTTCAACCTCGACCTGATGTACGCGCTGCCGGGCCAGACGCTGGCGCAGGCGCGCCAGGACATCGATACCGCGCTGGCGTTTTCTCCGCCGCATTTGTCGCTGTACCACCTGACGATGGAACCGAACACGGTGTTCGCCAAGTATCCGCCGCAGCTGCCCGACGATGACGAAAGCGCCGACATCCAGGACATGATCGCGGAAACGTCCGCCGCCGCCGGCTACGAGCACTATGAGGTGTCGGCGTATGCGAAGCCGGGCCGGCGCGCGCGCCACAACCTGAATTACTGGGAGTTCGGCGACTATCTCGGCATCGGCGCCGGGGCGCATTCGAAGCTGTCGTTCCCGCACCGCGTGCTGCGCCAGGCGCGCTACAAGCAGCCGGCGTCCTTCATGGAAGCGGCCAGCCGTGGTAATCCGGTGCATGAGGAGCACGAGATCGCGCGCGCCGACATGGGCTTCGAGTTCATGCTGAACGCGCTGCGCCTGACCGGCGGCTTCGATCCGAATTTGTTCGGCATGCGCACCGGGCTGTCGATCAATGCGATCGACCGGGCGCTGAACGAGGCGGAAGCGAAGGGATTGATCTACCGCGACTTCAAGCTGATCAAGCCGACCGAATTGGGCCAGCGTTTCCTGAACGATTTGCAGGAGATGTTCCTGGCCGAATGAGGCGCATCACCCCTCGCGGGCGCTGGCCAGCGCCTTGATGGTCTTGGCCAGCCCGGCCACCACCCGCGCCACGCTTTCATAATCCAGCTTGTCCGGCGTATCCTCGGCCGTGTGGTAGTAGGGATAGCGCATGAAGGCCGTGTCCGTGATCATGATCGCCGGATAGCCGAAGCGGTTGTACGACGAATGGTCGGACAGGGTCATACCCTGCGCATAGGCGGGGGCCGCCAGGCCGTGGGCCGGGAAATCCGAGGCGCGCTGGAAGGCCGACAGCGCCGCCTGCACCAGGCGCGACGATTCCAGCGTGCCGACGAAGGCGATGAAATTGCCGGCGTCCGGGCGTCCGGTGTCCGGATAGCGCCCCTCCATGCCCGGCGGCAGTTTCTGGCTGTTGCGCGCTTGCGAATACCAGCCGATGGTTTCCAGCATCAGCGCGCCTTCCATGTTCTGCTCCTCCGCGTGCAGCTTGCGCGCGTGCTGCATGCTGCCCATGTCCTCGCCCATGAGATAGGGCGGCTCCTCGTTCACGAAGAACACGAATTTCACTTCGGTGCCCTGGCTCGGCCGCATGGTCTTGAGCAGGCGCGCCAGTTCCAGTACGGCCGCGGTGCCGCTGCCGTTGTCGTTGGGGGCATCCGAGAGGATGCCCGGTGCCCCAGGCGCGGAATCGTAGTGGGCGCCGATGATGAACATGCGCTCGGGCTTGGTTTTCGGGGCGACGTTGGACACCGAGACCTCGATGTTGCGCACCGTCCGGCCGCCGGCTTCGTATTCCCGGCGCGTGATGCGGAATCCCTCGCCCTTGAGCGTGGTTTCGATGTAGGCAGCGGCCTGCTCCAGCTGCTTTGGCGTGGCCGTGTTGTGCTCGCTGGAAGCGATGGTGGTGGCGTGGGTGCGCAGGCGCGCCGCAAGCGCGGGATCGGACATGGCTGAGCTCGGATTAACGGTCAACAGCGCCAGCACGATCAGCAGGATGATGGCGACGATGACTTTCCAATGTGCACGTAGAAAGGTTCGCATGGTGTCCGGATGCGGCGCAAAAGGCGGCGCATCCCATGTGAGACCGTGCCCGGACGCTTGAGTTCTGCGCGGCGGCGCCATCCGCTGATGGCGCAAAAAAACCGGGGCCGGCCTGCAATTTCATGATACCGAAATTGCAAGCCGGCCCCGGTCGGCACCATTTTCAATCGTGTGAGCCCTCGATAAACTCAAGGGCTCATCAGGTCAGCGCGCCGCGGTCGCGGGCGCCGGTTCGCTCCAGCCGCCGCCCAGCACGCGGTACAGCGTGACCTGGTTCTGCAGGCGCGCCAGGTTGGCCTGGATCGCCTGCTGCTGCGCGGTGAACAGCGAACGCTGGGCGTCCAGCAGGTCGAGGTAGCTGGCGGTGCCGTTGCGGTAGCGCAGGTCCGACAGATTGAAGCGGTCGGTCTCGGCCGCCGCCACCGCCTGCTGGGCGCGCAGCTGCTCGCTGTAGGTCGCCTGGCCGGCCAGCGCGTCCGACACTTCGCGGAACGCGGTCTGGATCGCCTGCTCGTACTGCGCCACGGCGATGTCGCGGCTGGCCTGCGCGGTCTCGACGCCGGCACGCACGCGGCCGTAGTCGAACAGCGGCACGATGGCCTGCGGTGCGAAGGTCCAGCCGAACGAACCGCTCTTGAACAGGCCCGACAGCTCGGTGCTGGCGCTGCCGGCGCTGCCGGTCAGGGCGATGCGCGGGAAGTAGTTCGCGCGCGCCGCGCCGATGTTGGCGTTGGCCGCGATCAGCTGCTGCTCGGCCGTGCGGATGTCCGGACGGGTCGCCAGCAGGTCCGACGGCATGCCGGCCGGCAGGTCGGGCAGGTTGGTCGTGGCCAGGGTGGCCCCCGGCGGCAGGTTGTCCGGGATCGGCTGGCCGATCAGCAGGGTCAGCAGGTTCAGGTCCTGGGCGCGGAAGCGCTGCGCCTGGGCCAGCGTGGTGCGCGCCTGTTCGACCAGCGACACCGCCTGCTGCAGGTCGAGCTTGGACGAGACGCCGTTCTCGAAGCGCAGCTGGGTCAGGCGCAGCGATTCCTCGCGCGTCTTGAGGGTCTGCTGGGTCAGGGCCAGCAGTTCCTCGTCGGCCAGGAAGGTCAGGTAGCCGTTGGCCACCTGCGCGATCAGGCTGATCTGGACGGTCTTGCGCGCTTCCTCGGTGGCGAGGAATTGCGCCAGCGCCGACTGGGTCAGGTTGCGCACGCGGCCGAACAGGTCCAGCTCGAACGAGGTCACCGCCAGGCCGGCCTGGTAGGTGCTGCTGATCGGCTGGTCCTCGCCGGTGGTGGCGCGGTTGCCGGTGACGGCCACGTTGACCGTCGGCAGCTGGTCGGCGCGCTGGATGCGGTAGGCGGCGCGCGCCTGCTCGATGTTCAGCACGGCGACGCGCAGGTCGCGGTTGTTGACCAGCGCCAGGCCGATCAGCTGCTGCAGGCGCGCATCGACGAAGAACTGCTGCCAGGCGATGTTCGCCGGCGCCTCGCTGGCGACCGGGTTGCCGCTGTTGACACTGCCTTCCACGGTCGGGAAGCCGGCGGCGACCGGCGCGGCCGGGCGCTCGTACTTCGGCGCCAGGTTGACGCAGCCGGCCATGACCAGTGCCAGGGCCAGTGGGGTGAGTCGTTTCATGGTGGTGGTGATCATACTTTTTCCTTGACTACGCTGCCGGTGTCCTGGTGGTGTGCATACAGCTCGTTCTGGCGCTTGCTGCCCTTGAAGAAGCCGCGGATCACGACGAAGAACACGGGCACGAAAATCACGCCCAGTGCGGTTGCGGTGATCATGCCGCCCATCACGCCGGTACCGATGGCGCGCTGCGAAGCCGCGCCGGCGCCGCTTGCGATCACCAGCGGCAGCACGCCGAGGATGAAGGCCAGCGAGGTCATGATGATCGGACGGAAACGCAGGTGCGCCGCTTCGAGCGCCGCTTCCATCGGCGACTTGCCCTGCGCCTGCAGGTCCTTGGCGAATTCCACGATCAGGATCGCATTCTTCGCGGCCAGGCCGATGATGGTGATCAGGCCGACCTTGAAATACACGTCGTTCGACATGCCGCGCATCGACGCCGCCAGCAGCGAGCCGAGCACGCCCAGCGGCACGACCAGCAGCACCGACACCGGGATCGACCAGCTTTCATACAGTGCGGCCAGGGCCAGGAACACCGCCAGCAGCGCGAAGCCGATCAGCACGAACACGGTCGAGCCGGACAGGAGTTCCTCGCGCGACTGGCCGGTCCATTCGAAGGCGAAGCCCGGCGGCAGCTGGGCCGCCAGGCGCTGCATCTCGTCCAGCGCCTGGCCGCTCGAGTAGCCCGGGGCCGGCTCGCCGGTGATCTTCATCGACGGATAGCCGTTGTAGCGGATGGTCTGCATCGGGCCGGTGACCCATTCGGTCGAGGCGAACGACGACAGCGGCACCGGACGGCCCTGGCTGTTCATGGCGTTGATGCGCAGCAGGTCTTCCGGCTGCATGCGGTCCTTGGCGTCGGCCTGCACGATCACGCGCTGCAGGCGGCCGGCGTTCGGGAAGTCGTTGACGTACGACGAACCGAGCGAGGTCGACAGGGCGGTGTTGATGCTGGCGAAGGTCACGCCCAGGGCTTGCGCCTTGTCGCGGTCGATGTTCAGCTTCAGCTGCGGCGCGTCTTCCAGGCCTTCCGGACGCAGGCCGGTCAGCACCTTGCTCTGCATCGCCATGCCCAGCATCTGGTTACGCGCGGCCACCAGCGCCTGGTGGCCGTTGCCGCCGCGGTCCTGCAGGCGGAACGAGAAGCCGGTGCCGGTGCCCAGTTCGGGAATCGGCGGCGGGCTCACCACGAAGATGAACGAGTCGCGCAGCGCGCCCATGTGCATGGTGACGCGGTTGGCGAACGATTGCGCATCGTGGCCGTCGCCCTTGCGCTCGTCCCAGCCCTTGAGCGGGATGAAGGCGAGGCCCATGTTCTGGCCCTGGCCCGAGAACGAGAAGCCGGTCACGGCGACCATGTTGGCCACTTCCGGCTGCTTCATGACGTAGTCTTCCATCGCGCGCAGCACGACGCCGGTACGCTCGGCGGTGGCGCCCGGCGGCAGCTGGATGTTGGCGATCACGTAGCCCTGGTCTTCGTTCGGCAGGAACGAGTTCGGCAGGCGGGTGAACAGCAGGCCGACCAGGCCGACCAGCAGAACGAACACGACCATCCAGCGGCCGGCGCGCTTCAGGATCTTGCCCATGAAGCCTTCATAGTGCTTGGCGCCGCTGGTGAAGTTGCGGTTGAACCAGCCGAAGAAACCCTTCTTCTCCATGTGGTGGCCGGCTTCGACCGGTTTCAGCAGGGTCGCGCACAGCGCCGGCGTCAGGGACAGCGCCAGGAACGCCGAGAAGGCGATCGAGGACACCATCACGGCCGAGAACTGGCGGTAGATGTTGCCGACCGCGCCGCTGAAGAAGGCCAGCGGCACGAACACCGACATCAGCACCACGGTCACGCCGATGATGGCGCCCGAGATCTGGCCCATCGCCTTGCGCGTGGCCTGCAGCGGCGGCAAGCCCTCTTCGGACATGATGCGCTCGACGTTTTCCACCACCACGATGGCATCGTCGACCACGATACCGATCACCAGCACCATGCCGAACATGGTCAGCACGTTGATCGAGAAGCCCATCGCCAGCAGGCAGGCGAACGAGCCCAGCAGCGCCACCGGCACCACGATGGTCGGGATGATGGTGTAGCGGAAGTTCTGTAGGAAGATGTACATCACGATGAACACCAGCACCACGGCTTCGATCAGGGTCTCGACCACCTGGTGGATCGAGATCTGGATGAAGGTGGTGGAGTCGTACGGGATCGTGTACTTCATGCCGTGCGGGAAGAACTTCTGCAGTTCCGCCATGCGGGCCTTGATCAGTTCCGCGGTTTCCAGTGCGTTACCCGACGGCGACAGCTGCACGCCGATACCGGCCGACGGCTTGCCGTTCAGGCGTGCCGACGTGGCGTAGGCCTGGCCGCCGATTTCGATGCGGGCCACGTCCTTCAGGCGGACGGTGGAACCGTCCGGATTGGCGCGCAGCACGATGTTGCCGAACTGCTCGACGCTGGCGAGCTGGCCGGCCACGACCACGGTCGCGGTGATCTGCTGGCCCTGCGCCAGCGGCAGGTCGCCGATGGTGCCGGAGGCCACCTGGGCGTTCTGCTGGGTGATCGCGGTGTTGACGTCGGCCGGCGACAGATTCAGGCCGACCAGCTTGGCCGGATCGATCCAGACGCGCATGGCCTTCTCGGTACCGAACAGCTGGGCCTGGCCCACGCCCTTGATACGCTGGATTTCCGGCAGCACGTTGCGTGACGCATAGTCGCCCAGCGCGACCGGGTCCCAGTTCGGGTCATCGGACGAGAGGATGGTGAACAGCAGGAAGTTCGAGCGCGACTTGTCGACGCGCACGCCCTGCTGGGTCACCGCCGGCGGCAGGCGCGGGGTGGCGCGCGACAGGCGGTTCTGGACGTCGACCTGGGCCAGGTCCGGGTCGGTACCGGTCTCGAACGAGATCGTGATCGAGCCGGTGCCGTTGGCCTGGCTGGTCGATTCCATGTAGATCATGCCTTGGGCGCCGTTCATCTCGCGTTCGATGACGGAGATGACGGAGTCTTCGAGCACCTGTGCCGACGCGCCCGGATAGGCGACGTTGACGACGATCGAAGGCGGCGCCACGGTCGGGTATTGCGCGATCGGCAGGGATTTGACGGCCACGCCGCCAAGCACCATGATGAACAGCGCGATCACCCAGGCAAAGATTGGGCGGTCAATGAAAAAACGTGCCATGTAGATTCCTGCTCCTTATTGGCGGCTTTGGCCCGGCGTGGTCGCGCCGGCGGCCGGCGTACCGGTGGCCGGGGTGCGCGAACCGCCGGCGGCGGCGGTGGCTGCGGCGCCGGTGGCGTTCGGCTGGGCCGGGTTGCCTGCGGCGGCCGGGGCCGTGTTGGCGTTCTGCGGGGTCCAGGCGACCGGCTGCACCGGGGTGCCCGGGGGCAGCATCTGCAGCTTCTGGAAGCCGTCCACCATGACGCGCTCGCCTTCCTTCAGGCCGTCGACGACGACCCAGTTCGCGCCTTGCTGCGACGCGATCTTGACGGTGCGCGACACGGGCTTGTTGTCGGCGCCGATCACCATCAGGGTGTCGCCGGTCTGGCCGCCGCGGGTGACGGCCTGCTGCGGGATGAGGATGCCCGACGGCAGTTCGGCCTGGGCCAGGCGTACGCGCACGTACTGGCCCGGCAGCAGGGCGGCATCCTGGTTGTCCATTTCGGCGCGCAGGGTGATCTGGCCGCTGGTTTCATCGACGGTCACGTCCGAGAACAGCAGTTTGCCCTTGCGCGGCAGCACGGTGCCGTCGTCCAGCATCACGGTCACCGGAATGGCCGAGTCGATGCCCTTGCCGCCGGCTTCCTTGCGCAGGCGCTGCAGTTCGGAAGCGGACTGGGTGATGTTCAGGTAGACGCGGTCGGTCTGCTGGATCAGCGCCATCTGGGTGGCTTCGGTGGCCGAGACCAATGCGCCTTCGGTGACCAGCGCGCGGCCGATGCGGCCCGAGATCGGGGCATACACGTTGGAATAGCCGTAGTTGATCTGCGAGATCTTCAGCTGGGCCCTGGCCGAATTCACGTCGGCCTCGGCCTGCTTGGCGGCGGCGACGGCGTTGGTGTATTCCTGCTTGCTGACCGCGTTCGCTTCGACCAGCGGCTTGTAGCGATCGACGGTGGCGGACAGCGAGGTCAGGGTGGCCTGGGCGCGGCCGAGCGCGGCCTGCGAGGCATTGACCTGGGCCTGGTACGGCTCCGGATCGATCTGGTACAGCGACTGGCCCTGCTTCACGATGCTGCCTTCGGTGAAGGTGCGCTTCAGGACCACGCCATTGACGCGGGCGCGCACTTCGGCCACGCGAATCGCCTGGACCCGGGCCGGGAGTTCGGTTTCGAGGGCGACCGACTGGAACTTGGTCGTGATGACGCCGACTTGCGGCGGCGGCATCTTGGCGCCGGCGCCGGGAGCGCCAGCCTGGGCGTTTTCCTTGGAGCCGCAGGCCGACAGCAAGGCCACGGCCACCAGGGTGCACGCGGCGATGCGCGTCAGGGAAGTGGAGGGGACAGATCGCATTATTGGTATATGCTTCCTACGTGGAAACTTCCAGCACCCGCACGGCATGCCCGCGCGACAGTATGGAAGCTCCCTCAGTTGAAAAAAGACAAAACCGTCCCGCGGCACTACTCTGGCACCGCAAACGGTTTTATCGCTGGCTTTTGGAGAAACACGGCTATACTATCACGAGTGTATGTTTAATGTTTCAGACCCCATAAAAATGGAGAGACTGGCCGATGGCCCGCAGAACCAAAGAAGAGGCGGCTGCCACGCGTGACAGCATTCTAGATGCTGCAGAGAAACTGTTTGTCGAACAGGGTGTTTCGAGAACCACGTTGCAGCATATCGCAACCGAAGCCGGCGTGACGCGCGGTGCGATTTATTGGCATTTCGACGACAAAGGCGCGTTGTTCAACGCGATGATGGAGCGCGCCACGCTGCCGCTCGAGGCCGAGCTGGACGTGCTGGACCGGGCCGAATCGGCCGACCCGCTGGAAGACTTGCGTAATTACATGATGGCCGTGCTGCGCCGCACCGTCGAGGATCCGCAGGCGCGGCGCGTGTTCGAGATCGTGACGCTGAAGGTGGAATTCGTCGACGACGACGAGATGAGCGCCGTACGCCAGCGCCGCAAGGACAATCTGAACAAGTGGATGGCGCGCGCCGAGCGCCGCATCAAATTGGCCAAGGACAAGGGCCAGATCACCTGCAACGGCGACGCGGCCACGGCGGCGCTGGCGATGTTCGCCATGATCGACGGCCTGATCCGCAACTGGATGTTCGATCCGGACCATTTCGACTTGCTGAAGATGGGGCAGTGCCTGATCGATCCTTACATGGATGGCTTGCGGGCACGGCTGAAGTAAGCGGCCTTCCCCTCATCATTAAACAATTGTTGGTTTTAACCAACAATTGTTTAATTAACCCATCGATTGTTTGATTAACGCATCGATTGTTTGATTAGCGCATCAATTGATCAGCGCATCTCTTCGATCATCTTCTTCAGCTTGGCCGAATCCGCGCAGAACGCGCGAATGCCTTCGGCCAGCTTCTCGGTCGCCATCGCGTCTTCGTTCAGCAGGAAGCGGAAGGTCTTTTCATCCACGGCGATCTTCTCGATGTCCGCACCTGTATCGGCGGTCAGCTTGCGCTCGACCGCGCCTTCGGTGTCGGCCAGCTTCTGCAGCAGGTCCGGCGAGATGGTCAGCAGGTCGCAGCCGGCCAGTTCCAGGATCTGCGAGGTGTTGCGGAAGCTCGCGCCCATGACTTCGGTATTGAAGCCGAAGGTGCGGTAGTACTGGTAGATACGCTTGACCGACTGCACGCCCGGATCGTCCGCGCCCTGGTAGTCGGTGCCGGTGGATTTCTTGTACCAGTCGAAGATGCGGCCGACGAAGGGCGAGATCAGCTTCACGCCGGCTTCGGCGCAGGCCACGGCCTGGACCAGCGAGAACAGCAGCGTCAGGTTGCAGTGGATGCCATCCTGTTCCAGGATCTCGGCGGCGCGGATGCCTTCCCAGGTCGAGGCGATCTTGATCAGGACGCGCTCGCGCGACACGCCGGCCGCCTCGTACAGGGCGATCAGTTCGCGGCCCTTGGCGACGGTGGCTTCGGTGTCGAAGGAGAGGGCGGCATCGATCTCGGTCGAGACGCGGCCCGGCACGTACTTCAGGATCTCGACGCCGAAGGCGATCAGGAGGCGGTCGACGATGTCCTCGATCGAACCGTCGGGCGAACCGGCGACGGCCTGTTCCAGCAGCGGACGGTATTCCGGCTTCTGGACCGCCTTCAGGATCAGCGACGGGTTGGTGGTGGCGTCCTGCGGCGCATAGGCCTTGATCGACTGGAAGTCGCCGGTGTCGGCCACGACGGTGGTGAATTGCTTGAGCTGTTCGAGTTGGTTCATGGTGCGTCAACGTAAGGAAGGAAAGGAATCCCGGGATTGTAACGCCGCAGGCCGGTTCGCTCGAAAAAAGTGCGGGCGCAATTGAACAAGGGTCGGCCGCTACGGTCCAAATGGATTCCGATGAACACGCGCAGCCCGATGCCATGCCAGACGCCACGCCACCACGCGGCTTCGTCCGCAATCTCGCCCCGATCGATCTCGAAGTCGACCTGGCCGACATCCCAGTCAGCGGCGCGCTGCCGCCCCGGCTGGCGGGCACCCTGCTGCGCATCGGCCCGAATCCCCTGTTCCCGGTGCCGGGCGAACACTGGTTTGCCGGCGACGGCATGGTCCACGCCTTCCATATCGCGAACGGCACGGTGCGCTACAGGAACCGCTGGGTGCGCACCCGGCACTGGCTGGCCCAGCGCGAAGCCAGGAGGGCGCTGCCAGTCAGCCTGGGCAGCGCCGACGACGACGGCGTGGCCAACACCAGCATCGTGCACCACGCCGGCCGCCTGCTGGCGCTGGAAGAAGCCCACCTGCCGATCGAGATGGGCATCGATGGACTGGCCACGCTCGGCGCCACCGATGCCGGCGGCGGCCTGCACGGTCCCTTCACCGCCCACCCGAAGATCGATCCCGCCAGCGGCCAGATGCTGTTCTTCGGCTACGGCACCCCCGACTGGCTGGGCGCCGGCATGAGCTTCGGCGTGCTCGGCGCCGACGGCCGGGTCGAGCGCTTCGACCGTTTCCAGGCGCCGTACGCCAGCATGGTGCACGACTTCGCCATCACGCAGCAGCACGCGATCTTCCCGGTGATGCCGCTTACGGCCAGCCGCGCGCGCATGCGGGCCGGCGGTCCGCCGTTTGCCTGGGAACCCGAACTGGACTGCGCGATCGGCGTGCTGCGCCGCGACGCGCCGATCGATACCCTGGCCTGGTGGTCGCTGCCGGCCTGTTATGTTTACCACGTGATGAATGCCTGGGACGATGACGGGCGCATCCACATGGACGTGATGCAGTCGAACGCGCCCGCGCTGTTCCCGCGTCCCGACGGTTCGCCCGTGCCGGATGCGGGCGGCGCCAGGCTGGCGCGCTGGACCATCGATCTCGCGGACCCGGCAAGGCAGGTGCGCCAGGTGTGGCTGAGCGAACTGCGCGGCGAATTCCCGCGCATCGACGACCGCCATGCCGGCCAGCCCTACCGGCATGGCTGGTTCATCGGCCACACGCCGGATGGCGGCTCGTTCAACCGGGTGGTGCACATCGACCATGCCCATCCGTCGGAAGCCGACGTGTATGCCCTGGCGGAGGGCGATGCCAGTTCGGAAGCCGTGTTCGTGCCGCGCGCGCCGGATGCGCCGGAGGGCGGCGGCTGGCTACTGGCCGTGGTCTACCGCGGCGCTACCGACAAGAGCGACTTGCTGGTGTTCGACGCGCGCGAGGTGGCCGCCGGGCCGCTGGCCAGCGCCAGCCTGCCGGTGCGGGTGCCGAACGGCTTTCATGGCAACTGGATTGGTGAGGGTACGTAGGGTGTCGATTGATGCCGCGGGCATCAATCGGGTGCCTGCCGAATACTGACTGCGCTCAGCAGTCAGTCGCCTCGACAAACGCCGCGATCATCGCTTCCAGCCCGGCCTTGTCCTCATCCGAGAACCGGTCCAGCGTCGGGCTGTCGATATCGAATACACCGACCAGCTTGCCGTCCTTGATCACCGGCAGCACGATTTCCGAATTCGAGGCCGAGTCGCAGGCGATGTGGCCCGGGAAGGCGTGCACGTCCGGCACGACCACGGTTTCGCGCTTGACGGCGGTGGTGCCGCACACGCCGCGACCGAACGGGATGCGGGCACAGGCCGGCTTGCCCTGGAACGGGCCGACCAGCAAGTCCTGGCCTTCGCCCTTCTTGCTCGGCACGGTGAGGTAGAAGCCGGCCCAGTTCAGGTCGGCCAGGGTGTCGTAGACCAGCGCGGAGAACTGGGAGGCGTTGGCGGTCAGGTCGCGCTCGCCCTCGAGGACGCTGGTGACCTGGCGTACCAGCAGGTCGTAGTCGGGGCGGGTGCTGCGTTCGGGATTGATGTGCATGGCGGACGGAAAACTGTCGTTATCGAAACAGCGTATTTTACGGCAGGGTGGGATTTGGCGCAGGCCGGGAAGTGGAGTCGAAGAGGCGATATTCTTGATGTCTTCGTGATGACTTAAAATGCCGTATTGAACGGCTTGGCAATGAAGCCTGCGTGTAGGTGTTCTTGCTGAACCAGCCTTTCCATCGCACGTCTAACGCAGCGCAGAAACGCCGCGCTATTACATCGGGCTCGGCGCCAACTTCGCCGACCACGAGTACAAGCTCCTCGGCGCCGTCAACGTCGACGGCGACAAGTATCAAGCGTCCTACAAGGTGTTCGGCGGCGCCGAGCTCGATCCGCTGTGGGGCGCCGAAACCGGCTACACCGACTTCTCCGATTCCGACTTCGACTACCTGCAGGGCGCGGTGCCCGGCCGCGGCAAGACCAAGGGCTATGGCATCTACGCCGCGGTCGGCCTGCAATGGAATGTCAACCCGCAGTGGGCGCTGGTGGGCGAATACGAACGCTACGGCAGGAGCAAGAAGATCGGTTCCAAGGCGGACGTCTGGACCATCGGGGCGCGCTACAATTTTTGAGCGCGGAACGGCCGTGCGTCTTCCATGCGCTGTCCTTTCCGGCTGGCATAGGTGCGCCTGTACGACGGGCTCGACGCTAGAATCGCCGATCAAATCCTGCCGTGGAGCACCGGATGCGTATCGAGCCGTTCAATATCGCCATTCCCGACGCCGACCTGCACGACCTGCTGCGCTACTGGACCGGCTGCCGCAATAATTACGCACATCGGCGAACAGGCCATCCATTTCGTGCACCAGCCCGGCCAGGGACCGGCGCCGCGCAACTGGGTCGAACGCGGCTTCGACGTACGGCGCTGGACCCAAATGCCGGCCGGCGGGCATTTCGCCGCGCTCGAGCAGCCGCAACTGCCGGCCGAGGAAATCCTGGCCTTCTTCCGGCCGCTGCGCCAGGCTTGAAAGCGGCGCTGCGCTATCTTGCGGCTTGCGCCTGGACGCGGGCGTCGGTCAGCCGATGAAGGAATCGAACTGCATGTCGAATTCCTGCAGCGCCTTCTGCGCATTCTGCATCTTCTTGCGGAATTCCGGCCCGCGCTGCAGGGCCAGGCCCACCGCCAGCACGTCGATCACGACCAGGTAGGCCAGGCGCGCAGAAATCGGCGTGTACGGGTCGGTGGCGAACACCAGGTCGATCGGGATCAAGAGGGTGGCCATGTCGGCCAGCGCCGTGCCCGAAGGCGCCAGCACGATCACGTCGGCGCCGCCGCGGCGCGCCAGCTTGGCCGAGCGCACCAGCGCCGGGTTGTTGCCGCGCTGCGAGATCGCCACCAGCGCATCGCCTTCGCGCAGCAGGGCGGCGGCGATCGCGTGGATGGTCGGGTCGGTGTAGGCGACGGTCGGCACGCCCGAGCGGAAGAACTTGTGCTGGGCGTCGGCGGCAACAAAGCCGGACGAGCCCTGGCCGTAGAACTCGATCTTGTTGGCGCGCGACAGGATGTCGAGCGCCTTCTGGATCAGGTCCGGCTTCAGATTGTTGCGCAGGTCGAGCAGGGTGTTGATCGAACGGCTGCAGATTTTATTGACCAGGTCCGACGCCAGATCGTCCTGGGCCGGCTGCTCGGTGGTGCCGGGCAGGGCCAGCGCCAGGCCCTGGGCCAGCTTGAGCTTGAACTCGTGCCAGCCTTCGTAGCCGAGGGTGCGGCAAAAGCGCACCACGGTCGGCTCGGACACCTGCGCGTTCTTGGCCAGCGCGGTGATGTTCTGGCTGACCGTAGCGCTGGGCGCCGCGAGCACCGCCAGCGCCACCTTGCGCTCGGACTTCGAGAGCGAGTCGAGCTGGGTGCGGATCGAATCGAGTAGCAAGGCGCTTCCTTTAATCTTCCGGCAGCGCTTCTTCGCGCCACTGCAGGCCGTCGCGGCCGATCAGCGCGGAGGATGCCGCCGGGCCCCAGGTGCCCGAGGAGTAGGGCGCCGGGGTGGTGTCGTCCTGTTCCCAGTAATCCAGGATCGGTTCGACCCATTCCCAGGCCGCTTCCAGTTCGTCGCCGCGCATGAACAGGGTCAGCTGGCCGCGCAGGACGTCCAATAGCAGCCGCTCATAGGCTTCCATGCGCGGCGACTTGAACTGTTCACGGAAATCGAGTTCCAGTTCCGCCTGTTTCAGGCGCATCGAGTCGCCCGGGGTCTTGGCCATCAGATTCATCGACAGGCCTTCGTCCGGCTGCAGGCGGATCACCAGGCTGTTCGGCTGGAAGCTGGAGGTCGGCTGGTTGAAGATGGAATGCGGGATTGGCTTGAAGCGCACCACGATTTCGGCCAGGCGGTCGGCCATGCGTTTGCCGGTGCGCAGGTAGAACGGCACGCCGGCCCAGCGCCAGGTGTCGATCTCGGCCTTCATGGCGACGAAGGTCTCGGTCTTGGACTGCTTGGGCGCGTCCGGTTCGTCGCGGTAGCCCGGCACCGGCTGGCCGTCGACGTAGCCGGACCGGTACTGGCCGCGCACGATGTTCTGGGCCAGCGTGGTCGGGGTGAAGCGTTTCAGCGAGCGCAGCACCTGCAGCTTGGCGTCGCGCACGGCGTCCGGCGCGATCGAGGTCGGCGGCTCCATCGCCACGATGCACAGCAGCTGCAGCAGGTGGTTCTGCAGCATGTCGCGCAGCGCGCCCGAATTGTCGTAGTAGCCGAGGCGGTTGCCGACGCCGATCTTTTCGGCGATGGTGATCTGCACGTCCGAGATCCACTCGCGGCGCCACAGCGGCTCGAACAGGATGTTACCGAAGCGCAGCGCCAGCAGGTTCTGCACGGTTTCCTTGCCCAGGTAGTGGTCGATGCGGTAGATCTGCGATTCGGCAAACACCTTGCCGACGTCCAGGTTGATCTGGCGCGCCGATGCCAGGTCGCGGCCGAGCGGCTTTTCCAGCACCACGCGCGAGTTCGGGCTGACCAGGTCGGTGGCGGCCAGGTTGTCGCAGATGCGCGCGAACAGCGAGGGCGGCGTGGCCAGGTAGTAGACGCGCGTCAGCGACTCGTCGCGGCGCAATGCGTCGGCCAGCGCGGCATAGCTGTTGACGTTGCCGGCGTCGACTTCGACGTAGGTGATACGCTGCAGGAACTGCTTCCACGCCGCCTCGTCCACGGTTTCCTTGATGTGCGGCTTCGAATTGGTCTCGATCATGCGCAGGAAGGCGTCCTGCGACATGTCCTCGCGCCCGACGCAGATGATGCGCGCGCTCGGCGGCAAATCCTTGGCCACGTCGCGGGCGTACATCGCGGGCAGGAGTTTGCGCATCGAGAGGTCGCCGCTGCCGCCGAAGAAAACGAGGTCGAAGTCGGAAAGAGCCATGGTGTCTGGTCGGAGTGGGAGATGATCGATGATGTAAATTTACTACACGAATATTGATTGTGCAAGTAAATTTACTACGAAATCAGGCGTGCTTGGAGAATATGGTGCCACATCCATTCGGAACGTGAGGTGCGGGTAGAGTGGGCATTCGAGGCTGGGAGCCTCAAATGAAATATGCCCACCCTACCTATCGGTCGCCAGCGGATCGAATCAGCCGCGGTATTCCGGCTGCTCGATCCCCGGCACGTCCACCGGAAACGCCAGCACCTTGCCGCTGTGCGGATACTGCGCCAGCTCGCCCTTCGAACGCCCCTGGCTGGCGCTGGTCACGTACAGCGTACGCAGGTCCGGGCCACCAAAGGCCAGCGCAGTCGGGCAGCGCAGCGGCAGCTCGATCTGCTGCAGCAGTTCGCCACTTGGGGACAATTTGAGGATGCGCCCGCCCTCGAACATCGCGACCCAGTAGTTGCCTTCGCTGTCCATGGCGGCGCCGTCGGGGCGGCCGCCGTAGGTGCCGGAGGTCTTGTCGATCTCGAAGGTGACCAGGTTGCGCTTGTTGGATGGCGTGCCGGACTCGAGCTCGTAGTCGTAGACGTCGACGCGGTGCGTGGTGGTGTCGGCGTGGAACATGGTCTTGCCGTCCGGGGTCCAGGCCAGGCCGTTCGAGTTGGTCATGCCGCCGCGCCAGGCCTGGCGCAGCTGGCCGCCTTCGAGCACGTGCATCTCGGCGTTGGCCTGGTCGCGCGGCTCGTACAGGGTGCCGATCCAGAAGCGCCCGGCCGGGTCGACGCGGCCGTCGTTGAAACGCATGACCTTCGGATCGTAGGGCGCGGGGGCGATGTCTTCCATGTCGCCGCTGGTGGTGTCCAGGTAGACCAGGCCGGCGCGGGTGGCGACCACCAGGTTGTTGTCCATGTCGACCGCGATGGCCGAGGGTTCGGTCTCCATCCGCCAGGACGAATACTTGCCGCTGGCCGGGTGCAGGCGGTGCACCGCGTGGCCGTCGATGTCGACCCAGTACAGCGCGGATTCGACCGCATGCCATACCGGGCATTCGCCGACCAGCATCGGCTCGTCGTGCACGACCGTGAATTTTTCCGTCTTCATGCTGCCCCTTGCTCCTTGATTAAACAGCGGCCTTCGCGCGCGCGATCAGGCCGTTGGTCGAACCGTCGTGTTGGGCCGGCTGGGCCTCGCCCGTCAGTTCGGCCTCGATCTTCCTGGCCAGCACCTTGCCCAGCTCCACGCCCCACTGGTCGAAGCTGTTCACGTCCCACAGCGCGCCCTGCACGAACACCTTGTGCTCGTACAGCGCGATCAGGGCGCCCAGCGTCGATGGAGTCAGGTATTCCATCAGGATGGTGTTGCTCGGGCGGTTGCCGGGGAAGGTCTTGTGCGGCGCCAGGCGCTCGATCTCGCCCGCATCCATGCCCTGCAGGTCCTGCCGCACTTCCTCCACCGTCTTGCCCTTCATGAAGGCTTCCGACTGCGCGAAGCAGTTGGCCAGCAGGGCGGCGTGGTGGTTGTGGAACTCGTGCGCCGGACGCAGGGCGGCGATGAAGTCGATCGGCGTCACGTCTGTGCCCTGGTGCAGCAGCTGGAAGTAGGCGTGCTGGCCGTTGGTGCCGACGTCGCCCCAGATGACGGGACCGGTGGCGTAATCGGTGATGACATCGCCGGCGCGCGTGACGCGCTTGCCGTTGCTTTCCATGTCGAGCTGCTGCAGGTAGGCCGGGAAGCGGTTCAGGTCCTGGTGGTAGGGCGCGATCGACACCGACGCGCAATCCAGGAACTCCCGGTTCCAGAAGCCGACCAGCGCCAGGATGATCGGCAGGTTCTGTTCGATCGGGGCGCTGCGGAAATGCTCGTCCATGGCGTGGGCGCCGGCCAGGAAATCCGAGAAGTAGCCGAAGCCGACGCACAGCGCCACCGGCAGGCCGATCGCCGACCAGACCGAGTAACGGCCGCCGACCCAGTCCCAGAACGGGAACATGTTGTCCGGGTCGATGCCGAAGGTCTTGATCGCCTCGACGTTGGTCGAGACCGCGACGAAGTGCCTGGCCAATGCCTCTTCCGGCGCATGCTGCAGGAACCAGGCACGCGCGGTTTGCGCGTTCATCATGGTCTCGGCCGTGGTGAAGGTTTTCGAGGCGATGATGAACAGCGTGGTTTCCGGATTCACGCGCGACAGGACGGCGTCCATGTCGTGGCCGTCGACGTTCGACACGAAGTGCATGCTCAAGCGCGGATGGGCGAACTGGCGCAGCGCCAGGCACACCATCTTCGGGCCCAGGTCGGAGCCGCCGATGCCGACGTTGATCACGTCGGTGATTTCCTTGCCGGTGTGGCCGAGCCAGGCGCCGCTGCGCACCGCATCGCTGAAGGTCTTTACGCGCGCCAGCACGTCATGCACGTCCTTGCTCACGTCCTGGCCCTCGACCGTGATCTGCGGGCCTTGTGGCGGACGCGGGGCGCGCAGGGCGGTATGCAGCACGGCGCGCCCCTCGGTCAGGTTGATCCTGTCGCCGGCGAACATGGCGTCGCGCAGGCGCTCGACGCCGCGTTCCCGGGCCAGCGCTTTCAGCAATTCAAGCGTGCGCCCGTCCAGGCGGTTTTTTGAATAGTCTAGGAACAGCCCGGCGGCCTCGCTCGATAAACGTTCGAAGCGCTGGGGATCCTGCGCGAACAGATCGCGCATCTGCCAGTCCTTGGCGGCGTTGGCGTGGTTGCGGAGCGCCTGGTAGGCGGTGCTGCTGGTCAGGGATGGTTGGCGCATGGTGTTGGACGGTATGATGTTATTTTGTGCAGATTATCGAATAATACAGGAATTGGCCGTAAATTCACTACATAAAAGCGCCGTCGGTCACGCGTTTTCGTACGGAATTGTCGTGCCGGGTACGGTCGCAAGGGTGGGTAGAGGCTGCCCGCCCTGCGTGATAGGCGGCAGCGACAAAACCGGCTCAGCCTTAGGGTGGCACCCCGTGCTCGCCGCGCAATGCCCGTGTTCACGAAACCCCAGGACATCGAAAGAAAGCGCCGGCATGCGGCCGTTTTCGTTTTGTAGTAAAATTTCAGAAATCTAATTCATAAGGAACGATCATGGTGCATCCCGTCGTAGAGAAGGTGACCCAACGTATCATCCAGCGCAGCCGGCCGTCGCGCCAGGCCTACCTGGCGCATCTGGACGCGGCGCGCGTCAAGGGCGTGCAGCGTGGCACCCTGGCGTGCACGAACCTGGCGCACGGCTTTGCCGCATTCCCGGCCAACGACAAGCTCAAGCTGCGCGAACAGAAGCAGCCGTCGGTGGCGATCGTCTCGTCGTACAACGACATGCTGTCGGCGCACCAGCCTTTTGAATATTTCCCGAAAGTGATCAAGGACGCCGTGCGCGAAATCGGCGCCGTGGCCCAGTTCGCGGGCGGCGTGCCGGCCATGTGCGACGGCATCACCCAAGGCCAGCCGGGCATGGAACTGTCGCTGTTCTCGCGCGACACCATCGCCATGTCGACCGCCATCGCGCTGTCGCACAACATGTTCGACGCCAGCCTGTACCTGGGCATCTGCGACAAGATCGTGCCGGGCCTCTTGATCGGCGCGCTGCACTTCGGCCACATCCCAGGCATCTTCGTGCCGGGCGGCCCGATGACCACCGGTATCTCGAACAAGGAAAAGGCCGCGGTGCGCCAGCGCTACGCCAAGGGCCAGGCCACGCGCGAGGAACTGCTCGAGGGCGAAGCCCAGGCCTACCACGGCGCCGGCACCTGTACCTTCTACGGCACCGCCAACAGCAACCAGATGCTGATGGAGATGATGGGCCTGCACCTGCCGGGCGCCGCCTTCATCACGCCGGGCACGCCGCTGCGCGACGCGCTGACCCGCGCCGCTTCCCAGCGCGCGGTCAAGATCTCGCAGCAGGGCGGCGAGTACATGCCGATCGGCCATATCGTCGACGAGAAATCGATCGTCAACGCCATTGCCTCGCTGCACGCCACCGGCGGCTCGACCAACCACACGATGCACCTGATCGCGATCGCGCGCGCGGCCGGCATCGTGATCGACTGGAACGACTTCGACGAGCTGTCGAAAGTGGTGCCGCTGCTGGCGCGCGTCTACCCGAACGGCGACGCCGACGTGAACCACTTCCAGGCCGCCGGCGGCCCGACCTTCGTGATCCGCGAACTGCTGGACGCGGGTCTCGCCCACGAGGACGTCAACACCATCCTCGGCCACGGCCTGCGCAACCACTGCAAGGAACCGTTCCTGGACGAGAACAACAACGTGGTCTGGCGCGACCTGCCGGAACAGAGTGGCGACGACGCCGTGCTGCGCAAGTACACCAACCCGTTCAGCGACAACGGCGGCCTGATCCTGGTGCAGGGCAACCTGGGCCGCGCAGTCATGAAGATTTCGGCGGTCAAGAAGGACCACCACATCGTCGAAGCGCCGGCGCTGACCTTCGATTCGCAGGAAGACTTCATGCATGCCTACCAGGCCGGGCAGTTGAACAAGGACTTCGTGGCCGTGATCCGCTTCCAGGGCCCGCGTGCCAACGGCATGCCGGAACTGCACGCGCTGACCCCGGCGCTGTCGAACCTGCAGGATGCCGGCTACCACGTGGCGATGGTGACGGACGGGCGCATGTCGGGCGCGTCGGGCAAGGTGCCGGCGGCGATCCACGTGTCGCCGGAAATCCTGGCCGGCGGTCCGCTCGGCCTGGTGCGCGACGGTGATATCATCCGTGTCGACGCAACCCAGGGCACGCTGGACGCCCTGGTGCCGGCCGATGTCTGGGCGGCGCGCAAGATGGCGACCGCAGACCTGTCGTCCAGCCACATCGGCATGGGACGCGAACTGTTCGCCGTGTTCCGCCAGCACGTCGGCGCGGCGGAAGAGGGCGCTGCCCACTTCCCGCTGCCGTCGCCGCGCGACACGACCGTTCCCCTGCACGAGGGCACCGACAGCGGTGAGATCATGCCGGGTTCGGATGAAGACTTCCTGTTCCGTAAAAATAAGTGAGACAAATGAGCACGAATATGAATCTGCTTGACATCATGCGCTCGGCCGGCGTGATCCCCGTCATCGCCATCGACGATCCCGACCACGCGGTACCGCTGGCCAAGGCGCTGGTCGCCGGCGGCATCAACGTGCTCGAGGTAACGCTGCGCACCAGGCACGGCCTGGAGGCGATCCGCGCCATGGCGCAAGTCGAAGGCGCGATCGTCGGCGTCGGCACCCTGACCCAGCCCGAAGAATTCGCCGCCGCACGCGATGCCGGCGCGGTGTTCGGCGTGTCCCCGGGCCTGACCCCGGCGCTGATCGATGCGGCCAGGTCGAGCGGCCTGCCGCTGCTGCCGGGCTGCATGACCCCGTCCGAAGTGATGGTGGCGCGCGAAGCCGGCTTCAAGCAGTTGAAGCTGTTCCCGGCGGTGCCGGCGGGCGGCGTCGGCATGCTCAAGGCGATCGGCGGCCCGCTGCCGGACGTGACCTTCTGCCCGACCGGCGGCATCTCGATCGAGACCGCGCCGCAGTTCCTGGCGCTGAAGAACGTGGCTTGCGTGGGCGGCTCCTGGCTGACCCCGGCGGACGCGATGAAGGCCGGCGACTGGGACCTGATCACCGACCTGGCGCGCGCGGCCGCGGTGCTGAAGCAGGCCTGAGCGTGATAAATGGCGATGGCGTCGCGGTTGTTTGGCGGCGCCATCGCTGACGCGCAAGTGCATGAGAAGGTGCGCCGGTGGCAGTATGCACGACACAGGACGCGCCAGCCGGATCGTTCGGCCGGCCCTGTTGTACGATGCACGGATGGACAAGGAAATCGAAGCGTGTACCCAGGAAGCCCGTGACAGCCTGCGTCATCGGTCAGGTCGTACACGTCGCTTGACGCCGAACGAAATAGCAATGGCGGCGTTGATGTTTGGCGCATCAATCGACTACGAGCGTGTGCGCATCCATGGCCGCCGCTACATGCCTCTGCAGCCGAAGAACTGCTGCATGACGCCCAACGGCAGCATGTACTTCCACCGATCCCGTTTTCTCCCTGATTACACCCGCGGCGATCCGCCGGTCGTGCACTGGTTCATCCATGAAATGGCGCACGTATGGCAGCATCAGATGGGGTATGCGGTACGTTTGCGAGGCGCGGTACGTATCGGGCTGTCATACGACTATGACCTGGCGCCGGGCAAGACACTGGCGGACTTCAACATGGAAGCGCAGGGCGAGCTGCTGGCCGATTACTTCGCACTCAAGCACTTGCGTTCCCCGGGATCCATGCGCCAGCGTCGCTATGCGGGCAGCCTGTCGCTGTATGAAGACGTATTGGCCGGCTTTCTTGCCGATCCGGGCAGCCTGGTGAATCTTCCTCGCGATTGCGGCCGCTGCCTGCTGCATCTTAGGCGGCTGGCAGGACGCAGGTCTGGTCCGACGTAGCGTAACGATTAGCGTGGCGATGCATGTCTGCGCCGTGCTACGTTCGATTCGCCCAAGCCGTACAATCGTACATAGATACTGATTGTCCATGGTTTCCAGCAAGGTTCACCCCATGACGCTAGCGACAGACCAGAAGAAGGATGGACAGGGGCTTTCCGCTACATCACAGCGCATGCTCGAACTGCGTGAAGCAGTTTTGACCGAGTGGGAACAACGCGTTCGCGCCGAGTTGCCGCAGGCTGATATTCTCCAGCCCCTCATCCTGATCAACACGCTGCCGACTTATTACGACAACCTCGCGGAGGCTGTGACCAGGGACTACCCTCGAGTAACGGCCGCTGGTGGTACATCGCTTGCTGCAGAGCATGGAGGAGAGCGGGCACGTATTACGGAATACGATCACCAGGCCTTGATCAGCGAATACCAGATTTTTCGCTGGGTTATCTTCGATGTGTTGTACCGGGAAGGCGTACGGCTGACACCATCCGAGGTTCTTACGATCAACGCTTCCCTGGACGCCGCCATCAAGGATGCGGTGCATGCCTTTGCTCTTGTCGGCAGTGCCCTGCGAGAGCGTTTCGTCGCTGCGCTCGCACATGACCTGAAAGGGCCGTTATCCGCTGCGATGATGATGCTCGACTTCGCAGGTATCACCGATGATCCGGCCGTGTTGAAGACGATGATGCTAAGGGCCAGAAGGAATCTTGGCCGGATAGACGGCATGATGCATGAATTGCTGGACACGATGATGTTCGATGGCGGCAGCGCCCTGTCCCTGCATCTGTCCAACTTCGAGATCACCGAGGTGGTGAACGAAGTCCAGGCAGACAGGATGGCCAGGGAGGGGCTGCGCATTCACATCACTGGACAGCCCGTTACCGGCTGGTGGGACCGATCCGCAATCAAGCGTACCGTCGAGAACATGATCGGCAACGCCATCAAATACGGAGCGTCGGAGAGTCCGATCACGATCAAGATCGACGAAGTGCACCAAAGGTTGATGCTTTCGGTGCATAACGAAGGAGAGCCGATCCCGCCCGGAGAGCAGGAAGACATTTTCAAGATGTACCAGAGAGCCAGTGGCGCCAGGTCAGGCGAGCAAGGCTGGGGTGTCGGCCTGCCATACATTCGTGCCGTAGCAGAGAGTCACGGCGGCAGTATTGGGCTGGACAGCACCCTTGAACGCGGAACCACGTTCATCATCGACATACCGGTGGATTGTCGCCCGTTCGCCGGCTCGCCCACTGTCGCGTCACCTGCCTGATATTCCTGTGGCCGCCTTTTCCGTGTGGCGTGTCTCGATGAACTGATATTGAACGCTGTTCAACTTGCTTAGCCTCAATATTTGACACCGGCGCCGACGTAGGCTTTCGGCTTGCGTTTATTTACCGGCGAGGATGTCATGAGGTTTGTACTGCGGTCCGGATCGAGCTTCCTGCGCTCGGTGCCGGCGCTGGCCGCGCTGGCGCTGCTGCTGGTGCTGCCCATCACCGCCGGCGCCCGCATCGGCGCGGCCGAGGTGCGCGAAGGGCCGCGCGGCGGTCCCTGCTTCACCATCACCCCGCGCGAGGAGCGCCAGGGCATACCGGAATTTCAATCGATCATGGTGTCGGATGGCCGGCACCTGATGTGGAAGATGACGATGCCACGCGAACGCAGCTTCCCGCTCGGCTTCGCCATGTGCGTGCCCTACGGCGGCAAGGTGGCCTCGCTGCCGCGCACCGAGGCGGCCGACCTGGCGCGCCAGCGCGACGGCAGCATCGTGGTGCACCAGATCATGGACGGCGACAGGGAAGGCACGCGCCGGTTCGGTTGCCTGCCGCGCGCCGACTGATAGACCGCCGCATGCGCGGTTCCTCAATTGCCGCGGTAGGTCGAATAGCCGAAAGGGCTGAGCAGCAGGGGAATATGGTAGTGTCCGGCAGCCGCATCCATCCTGAACTCGACCGGGATCCGCGGGAAGAAGCTCGGCTGTCCCTTGCGCGCATAGTGCTCGCCGGTCTCGAAGACGATGCGGTATTCGCCGCTCGCCACCGGTTTGCCCTCGGGGTAGAGGGCGGGGATGCGGCCCTGGGCATTGGTGACGCCGGCGGCCAGTTCGCGCCATTCTTCGCCGGCGTGCTGCTCCAGCCTGACGCGGATGCCGGCGCTCGGCTGGCCGCTCTGCAAATCGAGCACGTGGACACTCAGCGGATTGGGCGCGGCTGCGGTGGCGAGCGGGCTGCCGGCGGCGAGGGCGCAGGCGAGGACGAGCGGTTTGATCGATGGCATGGTGTGCTCCTGAAAAGTTGGAAAGTCAGCGGTTTGCGTTGTCGAGTCCGGGCACGGCCGCGATGGCTGCCAGCGCGCAGGCATGGTCGTTGGCCGCGCCGCCGCCGCCGGCCACGCCGATGGCGCCCACCGGCTGCCCGTGGACCAGCAGCGGCACGCCGCCGCCCAGCAGCAGCAGTTCCGGCAGGGTGGCCAGGTTGCGGGCGTCCGGGTCGGCCTGGGCGCGGCGCGCCAGGTCGAGCGTGGCCGTGCGGGTCGAGAGTGCGGTGTAGGCCTTGCGCTGGCTGGCCTGGGTGTTGTGCGGGCCGACGCCGTCGGCGCGCTGCAGTGCCACCAGGTTGCCGCCGCGGTCGAGTACCGCGACCACGATTGCGCGGCCCTGGCGGCGGCAGGCCTCCATGGCGCCGGCGGCCAGGCGATTGGCGCCGTCCAGGGTCAATTCGGATTGCTGGCGCAGCTGGGCGGCGGCCGGCAGGGCCGGCAGCGTTGCCAGCGCCGCGAGCAGGATGACGATGGGTTTCTGCATGATGTCCTCGTGAATTCCAGGCTGGCATTCTGGCATTCGCCGGGCAACGCCAACCTGACCGCCAGATGACAAAGCTGTCATGTCCGGCAGGCCCGAACCGGCATAGAATGGGGATTTTCATCCTGTTCCCGACATGGCCATCCTGGTGATCGAAGACGAGCCGAAGACCGGCGACTACCTGCAGCGCGGCCTTGCCGAATCGGGCTTTGCCGTCCGGCTCGCGCGCAACGGCCGCGACGGCCTGGCGATCGCGCGCGAGGACGAGATCGAACTGGTCGTGCTCGACGTCATGCTGCCGCGGATGGACGGCTGGCAGGTGCTGGAAGCCTTGCGCGCGCAACCGGCAACCGAGCAGATCCCGGTGCTGTTCCTGACCGCGCGCGACGAAGTGCAGGACCGCGTGCGCGGCCTCGAACTGGGCGCCGACGACTACCTGGTGAAACCGTTCGCCTTCGTCGAACTGGTGGCGCGCATCCGCACCCTGCTGCGGCGCGGTCCGGTGCGCGAGGAAGAGCTGATCCGGATCGGCGACATGGACATCGACGTACCGCGGCGCCGCGTGCGCCGCGCCGGCAGCGCGATCGTCCTGACGGCCCAGGAGTTCGCCCTGCTGCACCTGCTGGCGCGGCGCCAGGGACAGGTGCTGTCGCGCTCGCTCATCGCTTCCCAGGTATGGGACATGAACTTCGACAGCGACACCAACGTCATCGACGCCGCGGTGCGGCGGCTGCGGCGCAAGATCGACGACCCGTTCGCGCAGAAGCTGATCCACACGCGGCGCGGCATGGGTTACGTCTGCGAGGCGCAGCCGGCGGCAGCGCCGTGAAGGCCGGGCTGCGCCACTCGCTGGCGCTACGCATTACCGTCATGTTCGTGCTGGTCGTCGGGCTGGCGATGGCTGGCCTGGGCGCCTGGCTGTACCGCGCTTTCGTGGCCGAGATCGAGCGGCGCGACGACATCCAGTTGCTGGGCAAGCTGCGCCAGGTGCAGATCCTGCTCGGGCGTCCCGGCGCGGCCGAACTGCTGCGCACCCGGCCGGACTTTTTCCGCGATACGATGAGCGGCCAGGAGAATTCGCTGGTGCGCTTCGTGGCGCCCGACGGCACGGTGTTGGCCGACATCAACGCGGGCGGCGAACGCTATCCGGTGCCGCGCTCCGCCGGCCCGGCGCCGGACCGCGCGGCGATCATCGGCTGGACCAGCCGCCACGGCCAGCCGGGACGGGTGGTGGCCGGCAGCGCGCGCCTGGATGGCGGCGCGCTGACGGTGATCGTCGCGCGCGTGTACGGCGAGCGCAGCGCCATGTTCGCGCGCTACCGCGAACGCATCGCCGCCGCCGTTGCGATCGGCGCCCTGGGGGCGGCCCTGCTCGCGGCGCTGCTGCTGCGGCGCGGCCTGCGTCCGCTGCGGGTGGTGGCCGCGCATGCGGCGCTGGTGCGGCCCGGCACGCTGGCGCAGCGGCTCGAGGTGGAGGCGGCGCCTTCGGAATTGCGGCCGCTGGTCGATGCCTTCAATGCGATGCAGGGGCGGCTGCAGGATGGCTATGCCCGGCTATCCGGCTTTTCCGCCGACCTGGCGCACGAGTTCCGTACGCCGGTGGCGAACCTGCTCGGCCAGAGCCAGGTCATGCTGGCGCAGCCGCGCAGCGCCGCCGAGTACGAGCAGCTGATCGCCTCCAACATCGAAGAGCTGGAGCGCCTGGCGCGCATGATCGAAAGCATGCTGTTCCTCGCCCGCGCCGGCCAGGACGAGGTCGTGCTGGCGCGCCAGCCCTTGCGGGCCCTCGATGAACTCGAGAAGGTGGCGAATTTCTATGAAGGCATGGCGGAGGAACGCGGGCTGCGCATCGAGTGCCTTGGTGGCGGCACGGTCCTGGCCGATCCCGCGCTGCTGCGGCGCGCCCTGGCCAACCTGCTGTCGAACGCGGTGCGGCATGCCGCGGCCGGTAGCACGGTTACCCTGAGCGCCAGCCAGCGCGCCGGCGCCACGGCGCTGGTCGTCGCCAATGCCGGCATGCCGATTGCGCCGGCCCACCTGGCGCACCTGTTCGAGCGCTTCTACCGGGCCGACCCGGCGCGCAGCGAAGCCGAGGGATCGACCGGCCTCGGTTTGTCGATCGTGCGCGCGATCATGGATTTGCACGGCGGTAGCGTGGACGTCCATTCGCAGGCGGGAGAGACCCGGTTCACGCTGGTGTTTCCCGCCGCCTGAGCGCAAGACGGGCGGCGATTGGCCCGCCGGCGTCCCGCGATCCGCTAAAATGGCGGCATTCTTTACTCCAACTGACATCATGACTCAGGACGAACTCAAGCAGGCCGTGGCCCGCACCGCCATCGATTACGTGGTCGACGGCGAAATCATCGGCGTCGGCACCGGCTCCACCGCCAATTTCTTCATCGACGAACTGGGCAAGATCAAGGACCGCATCAAGGGCGCGGTGGCGTCCTCGGAAGCGACCGCGGCGCGCCTGCGCGGCCACGGCATCGAGGTGCTGGACCTGAACGACGTCGAATCTATTTCGGTCTACGTCGACGGCGCCGATGAAATCGACAACAGCGGCGCCATGATCAAGGGCGGCGGCGCGGCGCTGACGCGCGAGAAGATCGTGGCCTCGGTGTCGAAGCAGTTCGTGTGCATCGCCGACGGTTCCAAGCTGGTGCAGACGCTCGGCAAGTTCCCGCTGCCGGTCGAAGTCGTGCCGATGGCGCGCGCGGCCGTGGCGCGCGCGTTGACGGCGCTCGGCGGCCATCCGCGCCTGCGCACCAAGCCGGGCAGCGACGAGCCCTTCGTCACCGACAACGGCGGCCACCTGCTGGACGTTGCCGGCCTGTCGATCACCGATCCGGTGGCGCTGGAAACGCAGATCAACCAGATCGTCGGCGTGATCGCGGTCGGCCTGTTCGCCCAGCGCGGCGCCAACGTCTGCCTGCTGGGCACCGGCGAAGGCGTCAAGACCCTGTCGTTCTGAGCCGGAGGCCCTGACGATGCCGACGATGCTGATGACGTCGCTGGGGGCATTGGCGCTGGCCGCGCTGCTGGGCGGCTGCGCGGCATTGCCTGGCAAGACGCCGGCGCAGGCCCCGGTGCCGGTGCGCTCGTCGGTCGGGCCGGCCACGGTGGCTGGCCCGGCCGATATGGATGTCCCGATCCAGAAGATCCCGTTCCGCACCGGCGTCTCCTCGGCCACGGTCGAGCGGATGGCCAGGCAGCAGGCCTGCACGGGCGGCCAGGGCGCCGGCCTGATCACCGAGCCGGGGCCGGTCGAGGTGTACCGCATGCAGTGCGACGGCGGCAAGGTGTTCATGGCGCGTTGCGAGATGCGCCAGTGCCGGCCGATGTGACGGCGGCGGTGGGCATGCATTACGGCGCCGCCAGGCGCTCATGAAAAAAGGGAGCCGCACGGGCTCCCTTTTGCGTGACAGGCGGGCCGTGCCCGCCGCTCGATCAGGCACTCGGCGGCACGTAGCCGGCGGCGGCATCGGCGCCTTCGCCGAAGAAATGCTTTTCCATCTGGACGGCCAGGTACTTGCGCGCGCGGGCGTCGGCCATGTTCAGGCGGTTTTCGTTGATCAGCATGGTCTGGTGCTTGAGCCAGCCCTGCCAGGCTTCCTTCGACACGCTTTCATAGATGCGCTTGCCCAGTTCGCCCGGGTAGGGCAGCATGTCGAGGCCTTCGGCTTCCTTGTTCAGTTTGATGCAGTGGACGGTGCGGGCCATTTTTTGTGCTCCTGGTTGGTATCTGAAACCGTCATTATAAATGGGGTGGGGAAAACCTACCTGCCTACGTTCAGTGATTCGACGTGCAGGCAGGACGGCGGGTTCACTTACAGTGGCTTGATCAGAATCTGCGACCTGCGCTGCCAGTTGTACATGTGCGCGCGGTCCTTCGGCAGGTCGTCCACGGTGGCCGGCAGGAAGCCGCGCTTCTTGAACCAGTGCGAGGTGCGGGTGGTCAGCACGAACAGGCGGGTCATGCCGGCCGAGCGCGCGCGGTTCTCGATATGCTTCAGGATGCGTTCGCCGTCGCCCTGGGCCTGCGCGTCCGGACTGATGGTGAGACAGGCCATCTCGGCCATCTTCGAATCCGGGAAGGGGTACAGGGCGGCGCAGCCGAAGATCACGCCGTCGTGCTCGATGACCGAGAACTGCTCGATCTCGCGCTCGATCAGTTCGCGGCCGCGCTTGACCAGGGTGCCGTCGGCTTCCAGCGGTTCGATGAGCTTGATAATTCCGCCGACGTCCTCAATTGAGGCCTGGCGCAGGCTTTCCAGGTTCTCGTGGCTGATCATGGTGCCCACGCCGTCGTGGGTGAACAGTTCGAGCAGCGACGAGCCGTCGAGCTCGAACGGCACGATGTGGGCGCGGTCGACGCCGCTGTGGCAGGCCTTGATCGCATGCTGCAGGTAGAACGCGGCGTCGAGCGGCAGGAAGCCGGCCTGCAGCACCGCCTCGGCCTGGTGCGACGACAATTCGCGGATGTCCTCGCCGGCGGCATCCTTCATCAGCGGGGTTTCTGTGATGAAGATGAGTTTGTCGGCGTGCAGGGCGATCGCGGCCGACACCGCCACGTCTTCCATGGTCAGGTTGAACAGTTCGCCGGTGGGCGAGAAGCCGAGCGGCGACAGCAGCACGACGTTGTCCTCGGTCTGCAGGATCGGATGGATCTTCTCGGCCATGATCTTGCGCGTGACGCCGGTCAGTTCGTGGTCGACGCCGTCGATCACGCCGAGCGGGCGGGCGGTCACGAAGTTGCCGGAGACGACGCTGATCTGCGCGTTCGACATCGGCGTGTTGGGCAAACCCTGGCTGAAGGCAGCCTCGATGTCCAGGCGCAGTTCGCCGGCGGCTTCCTTGGCGCATTCCATGGCCGCGCTGTCGGTGATGCGCACGCCGTTGTGGAAGCGTCCCTCGACGTTGCGCAGCGCGAGCTGGTCGGCCACCTGGGGGCGCGAACCGTGCACCAGCACCACGCGGATGCCGAGGCCGACGAGTAAAGAAAGATCCTGCGCCAGCACCGGCAGGGCGCCGGCGGCCACGAGTTCACCGGGGAAGGCAATGACGAAAGTCTTGCCGCCAAACGCATGAATATACGGCGCGACCGAGCGCAACCACTGGACGAATTGGGTAGGGTTTTCCATTTGCCGCATTATAATTGGCTGCGCGACTTGCGCACCAAATACCTTGTAAAAATCAATGTCTGAACAGAGTAACAAGCCTTCGCCGAACCCGGCGCGCGCAGCATCTTCCGAACGTCAATCCAGCCCATCCGGCAAGCGTGGTGGGCAGGGAGAGGCACGTGCGCCGTTGACCCGCACGCCCGACTTGCAGGCCAAGCCGGAACGCGCACGTGCGCCGGCGCGCGAAGGCGCGCTGGCCAGTGCGCTGGCCGAGGCCAAGGTGCGCGCACCCGCCGCTGCTTCGGCCCCCGCGGACGGTGCGCCGCAGGGCGGCCGTGCGCAGGAACGCAAGGCCGACGGCGAGCGCCGTCCGCGCGGGGAACGCGGGCCGCGCGAGGGCGGCGAACGCACACCGCCGCCACGCACGCCGCTACCCGCCATCACCTTCCCGGAAGACCTGCCGGTTTCGGGCCGCCGCAAGGAAATCGCGGAGACGCTGGCCAAGCACCAGGTCATCATCGTGTCCGGCGAAACCGGTTCGGGCAAGACCACCCAGCTGCCCAAGATCTGCCTGGAACTCGGCCGCGGCGAGAAGGGCCTGATCGGCCACACCCAGCCGCGCCGTATCGCGGCGTCGAGCACCGCCAAGCGCATCGCCCAGGAACTGGGCACGCCGCTGGGCGAGCACGTGGGCTACAAGGTGCGCTTCAACGACACGCTGCAGCCGGGCGCCTGGGTCAAGCTGATGACCGACGGTATCCTGCTGGCCGAGACCCAGACCGACCCGCTGCTCCGTGCCTACGACACCATCATCATCGACGAGGCGCACGAGCGCAGCCTGAACATCGACTTCCTGCTCGGCTACCTGAAGCAGATCCTGCCGCGCCGGCCCGACCTGAAGATCATCATCACTTCGGCGACGATCGACGCCGAGCGCTTCGCGCGCCACTTCGGCACGCTTGAAAAGCCGGTGCCGGTGATCGAGGTCTCGGGCCGCCTGTACAAGGTGGAGGTGCGCTATCGCCCGGTGGACCGCGACCCGGTCGCGGCACCCACCGGCGGCGACGGCAAGCCGGCCAACAAGGCGCAGGCCGCGCGCGACAAGCGCGACCTGATCGACGCCGTGGTCGACGGCGTGGATGAACTGTGCCGCTTAGGAAGCGGCGACGTGCTGGTGTTCCTGCCGGGCGAACGCGAGATCCGCGACTGCGCCGAGGCGCTGCGCAAGCAGCATCCGCCGCACGTCGAGATCCTGCCGCTGTTCGCGCGCCTGTCGGTGGAAGAGCAGGACCGCGTGTTCAGGACCACCAACGCGCGCCGCATCGTGCTGGCCACCAACGTGGCCGAGACCTCGCTGACCGTGCCCGGCATCCGCTACGTGGTCGACTCTGGCCTGGCGCGTGTAAAACGCTACAGCTTCCGCAACAAGGTCGAACAGCTGCAGGTGGAGCCGATCGCGCAGTCGGCCGCCAACCAGCGCGCCGGCCGTTGCGGCCGCGTCGCCGACGGCGTCTGCATCCGGCTGTACGAGGAAGACGATTTCCTGCAGCGCCCCAAGTTCACCGAGCCGGAAATCCTGCGCTCGTCCCTCGCCGCCATCATCCTGCGCATGAAGTCGCTGCACTTGACCGACGTCGAGACCTTCCCCTTCGTCGAATCGCCGCAGGGCCGCGCGATCGCCGACGGCTACCAGTTGCTGCAGGAACTGGGCGCGGTCGACGACAATAACGAACTCACCGCGATGGGGCGCAAGCTGGCCAAGCTGCCGCTCGACCCGCGCGTGGGCCGCATGATCCTGGCCGCCGTCGACAACAACAGCCTGACCGAGATGCTGATCATCGCCTCGGCGCTGTCGGTGCAGGACCCGCGCGACCGGCCGCTGGAGTACCAGCAGCAGGCCGACGAGAAGCACAAGAAATTCGCCGACGAGAAGAGCGAATTCCTCAGCTTCGTGAAGATCTGGCGCTGGTTCGAGGACGCCATCGAGCACAAGAAGACCAACCGCCAGCTGCAGGAAAACTGCCGCGAGAACTTCCTGTCGCAGGTGCGCCTGCGCGAATGGCGCGACGTGCATTCGCAGCTGCTCACCATCGTCAGGGAGCAGGGCTGGCGCCTGAACGAGCTGCCGGCCACCTACGACCAGGTGCACCTGGCGCTGCTGACTGGCCTCCTGGGCAACATCGGCTACAAGATGGAAGAGGAAGGGGCGACGGCATCCCGGACTGCGCAATCCGGCGGCGGCTACCTGGGCGCGCGCGGCATCAAGTTCCACATCTGGCCGGGCTCCTCGCTGGGCAAGAAGGCGGGCAAGTGGGTGATGGCGGCCGAACTGGTCGAGACCACGCGCCTGTACGCGCGCTGCCTGGCCCAGATCCAGCCCGAGTGGGTCGAGAAGATCGGCGGACACCTGCTGAAGAAATCGTGGGGCGAGCCGCGCTGGGAAAAGCGCAGCGCGCAGGTCACGGCGAGCGAGCGCGCAACCCTGTACGGCATCGTCGTCTACAGCCAGCGCCGCATCAACTACGCCCAGCACAACCCGCGGGAGGCGCGCGAGATCTTCATCCGCGATGCGCTGGTGGCCGGCGACTACGACACGCGCGCGCCGTTCTTCGCGCACAACCACAAGCTGGTGCGCGAGATCGAGAACCTGGAACACAAATCGCGGCGCCTGGACGTGCTGGTGGACGACCAGCTGATCGCGGCCTTCTACGACCAGCAGATTCCATCCGACGTGGTCAACGGCGCCGGCTTCGAGAAGTGGTACAAGGACGCCTCGCGCGAGAACCCGAAGCTGCTGTACCTGATCCGCGAAGAACTGATGCGCCACGAGGCGGCCGGCGTCACCACCGAGCTGTTCCCGAAGGCGATGAACGTCAGCGGCATCGAGATGGGGCTGAGCTACCACTTCGAGCCGGGCAGCCCGCGCGACGGCGTGACGCTGACGGTGCCGCTGTTCGCGCTGAACCAGATCCCCTCGGCGCGTCCGGGCTGGCTGGTGCCGGGCATGCTCAAGGAAAAAGTGCAGCTGCTGTTGAAAAGCCTGCCGCAGAAGCTGCGCCGCCACTGCGTGCCGCTGCCGGAGTACGCGGCGAATTTCTTCGAACGCAACCAGGACCCGGTGCGCTTCGGCCGCGGCGACCTGGTCGACGCGCTGATCGCCGACATCCACATGCACACCAGCGCGCGCGTGCTCACCACCGACTTCAAGCTGGAGACCCTGCCGGCCCACCTGTCGATGAACTTCAAGGTGGTCGATGAACACGGTCGCCAGCTCGACATGGGCCGCAACCTGGCGACCCTGCAGGCCGAGCTGGGCGGACAGGCGCGCCAGAGCTTCCAGCGCATGGCAGAAAGCACGCCGGCGTCGTCGGGGCTGTCGGCCGCCAGCGTGGGCAAGCTGCAGGCGTCTGCGCCGGTTGGCAAGGCGGGTGCGGGAACTGCCGGCGCGCCGGCTGCGGCCGGCGCAAAAGCCGCGGGCAAGGGCGCAGCCGCGGCGCCGGCACCGGGATCGAACCGGGCCGCCAGCCGGCAGCCTGTGTCGGCCACCACCAACATCACCGGCTGGACCTTCGGCGAATTGCCGGAACTGCTGGAGATCAACCAGGGCAAGCTGACGCTGATCGGCTTCCCGGCGCTGGTCGACAAGGGCGCCCACTGCGACCTGGAAGTGTTCGACGACCCCAACGTGGCGGCACGCACCCACCGCATCGGCCTGCGCCGCCTGTTCGCGCTGCAGTTCAAGGAACAGTTGAAGTTTGCGGAGAAGAACGTGCCCGGCCTGCAGCAGATGGGCATGCAGTTCATGTCGGTCGGTTCGCCGGACGAGCTGCGCGAGCAGATCGTCAACAAGGCGATCGACATCGCCTGCCTGCAGGACCCGCTGCCGCATGATGCGGCATCCTTCAACAAGCGCAGGGACGAGGGCAAGGGCCGCCTGGGCCTCCTGATCAACGAGATCGCGCGCCTGGTCGGCCAGGTGCTGGCCGAGTTCCACGGCTTGCCGAAGCGCCTGCAGAATTTGCCGCAGGCGGTGGCCGCCGACATGCAGGCCCAGTTGCAGGGCCTGGTGCACAAGCGCTTCGTGGCCGAGACCGAGTACAGCCAGCTGGCGCACTTCCCGCGCTACCTGAAGGCGATGAACATCCGCCTGGAAAAGCTGCGCGGCAATCCATCGCGCGACACCCAGCTGATGACGGAATGGCAGAACGCCGCCACCCAGTTCCAGCGCACGGTCAAGAACCAGCCGCTGAAGAACCTCGATCCGCGCATGATCGAGTTCCGCTGGATGCTGGAAGAGCTGCGGGTGTCGCTGTTCGCGCAGGAACTGCGCACGCCGATGCCGGTGTCGAGCAAGCGCCTGCAGAAGGTGTGGGAGTCGATGCTGCGCTGACGCCATGAAGCGCGGCGGCGAGACCGCATGGTCGCCGCCGCCGCAGGGGGGGCGCAGGGGCCTGGATCAGTCGGGAGGATCAGCGCGCCTGGCTGGGGCTCCTGCTGAAGAATTGCTGGGACGGGTCGCCTTGCATGTTGCCCTTGACGCTGACCTTGCCGTCCTGTCCATCGGCTTGCACGCTGACGCTGGCGCGGGCGCCGTTGCCATCGCCGTCGCTTTGCATGCTGCCCTGGAACGTGGCGCCGGCAGTCTTGTCACTGCGCTTGTCACTGGGCGCGCCGTCCTGCTGGAAAGGATCGCGGAAATTCCTGATGGCTTCTTCTTGCTGGCGCATGCCCTTGTCCGTTTCTTCGGCGGCGACGCGGGTCACATCGTCCGCCAGGGCACGGGCGGTGCGCGAGGTTTCCTTCACGTGCTGTTCGGTAACGCGCGTCAGGTCGACCTGGGCGTCGGCGGCGAGCCTCGACAGCTGCTGCTGGTAAGCGCGCACCTTGTCGGCGGCGGGCTGGGCGCTCGATGCCGCAGCCGAGATCGCGTCGGTCGGGCGTTCGGTCGTCAGCAGGCGCTGGCCGACATGGGTCGCTTCCTCGAACAAGGTCTGGCCCAGCTGCATGTTCAGCTGCCAGACTTGCTGGAAGGAGCGCGACATGGCTTGCGACACATCGTTGCAGAATGCAGCCTGGGCATCGAGGTGCGAGCGGATGGCGGGATTGACGGCATGCGGGAATGGATACATTGAGTACCTTTATTTAGAATAAATAATCGCTTGGAATGCAGGCGCGCCAGAGAGGATGCGTTGATACGCTTGGCGCGCAAGGGCAGAGCAGCAAATGCTGTCTGGAAGAGACGATCACTTAAGATCGCGTATGACCATCACACTATGCGCTCTTTCTGCCGCGCGTGCCGCCGATTTGCAAATGTATTTTTGTGTATTGGAGGCTGGCAATACAAGGCCTGGCCGCTGCCCTGGCCGCAGGGATGGCGCATCGGCGAACCCGGATCGTGCATGGCCGAGCCGCGCCGGATAGCGCAAGCGGCTGTGAAGGATGGACGCCGATGCGCTCTCAGTTGCTGCGGCAGGGACCGGTGCCGGAGGCGTCCGGCCGGCGTTTGGGAGCGACCGACGCCTCATCGCTGCCGGCATGCCCGGCGAAGTACTGCTCCAGGATCTCGGCAATCTGTTCATGGCGGGCCGGCTTCACGAGGTGGCGGTCGAATCCGGCCTCGATCACGGCGGCGCGGGTCGCCTGGTCGTTCCAGCCGGTCAGCGCCAGGATGAACGCGTGTTCGAGCTGCGGGATCTTGCGCAGTGCCCGCGCGACGTCGTAGCCGAGCATGTCCGGCATGCCGAGATCGAGGAAGACCACGTCCGGCACGAAAGTTCGCGCCAGTGCGATGCCATCCTTGCCGCTGCCTGCCGTTTCGGTCGTATAGCCGAGCGTGCTCAGCAGGATTTGCATCAGGTAGAGGGCATCGGCGTTGTCGTCGATGAGAAGCACACGCCCGCGTGTGCGCATTGTGGATGAGGCCATGGGAATAGCTGCGCCGAGGGCGCACCCGGAGAAAACTACAGGTTGAAGACCTGCGGAGTCGGGGCAGGATTGAAGGACATGGCTTGTTGCAAGCAGTTGCAAGCTTAGCATAAAAGTGTGACTTTGACTTGATTGTGGGAAACCTTTCGAGGCGATACCAGCGGTGTCAGCGCTCGAGCACGCCGGCACGCCGCAATCCGTCGACGATGAGGGCTCCTGATCCGGCCCCGTCGCGCAGGAACATGGCGTGCCGGATCGTGAAGCGCAGGTGCGTGTGTGAAACCGCCTCGAACTTAGGCGCGCGCTGGTGCTGCGCGTTGATATGCGTCAGGTGGGATTGCCGACACGCGGCAAGGCGTCGTCAGCGCGCAATCAGGAAATTGAAGCGCCATTTGGCAATTACCCATCATCCGGGCATGCGCCGCACCGATGCATCGCCGTGCAGTGCGAACGGCACCGCCCGCGCCCAGCGGTTCGACGACAGCGAAAACGTCAGCGCGCGCACCTGGTGATACCACCCGGCCGGCACGTACAGCATGTCGCCGGGATGGACGAGGCATTCGATCAGGGTGGCCTGGCGCGCCAGCGGGAATCGGTCGAAATCCGGCGCTTCCGGATCGAAGGGCGAGCCGAACAGGATGGGATTGGCTTCGCTGACGGACAGGAATGCGTCGTGGTGCGGCGGCGCCAGGAAAATCCGCTTGCTGCCCCAGATCTGCGCAAAGATGTTGTCGTCGTAGTCGCAGTGCAGCGGCGTCACCGTCCCCGCGGGACCGATCCAGAAGCGCGGCGGCCCCATCCTGTCGAGGTAGGTCGGCCAATGGCACAGGCTGTTCAATTCGCGCAATTCCAGGTTGCCCAGGTAAGGCGGCAGCGCATGCACGCCGCGCTCGACCAGATCCAGGTAGTCCCGCATCGACATGTCCTGCATCGCCCGGTCCGGCGCGAAGGCGGTATTGATATAGTCGCCCACGCGCGCCCGCACCGGCACATCGGCGAAGCGCTCGCGCAGCACGTCCGGCGCCAAACCGGACAAGGGCCAGCGCTCGACCACGCCGGTGACCAGGAAGGGCAAACCCTGGGCGGCGCGGGCGCGGAACGCGGCGGCGCTCAGCCTTTTCACGCGCGGTACTGCGGAAATGGCCGGCAGGTCGCGTGCGGCGCGCTTGATCGCCGTGCGCATGGCGTCGATCGAGGTGACGCCGCGCACCTGCGCATCCCGTTCCTCGCGCGCCTGGTTCCTGGCGATGACGTCTTGCGGCGCGGTGGGACGTGACGCCGACAGCGGCGGCAGGCGCGGCGCGTTGGGCGCCGGTGATGGGGTATCGCTGGACATGTTCTTGACTGCTGGTGATCGTTTTCAGCGCGCACTTTACCATTTTGGATCTCGAAAAAGAACGCCTGGCACCAGGGGGCCGGGTTCAAGCTTGCGCTGCCCGTCATGCGCCGTGCGGAACAAGGCTTTACACTGGGTGGCCGAGGACCGCTCAAGACAGGAGGCACGCATGCATTTCCCCGCACGCCGCATCACCTTGCCGGCCGCTTGCTTTGCCGCCTTGTGCGGCCTGCTGCCGGCGGCAGGCAGGGCGCAAGCGCAACCCACGCCGGCAGGCGACTTCCACCAGCACCTGTTCAGCGAACAGACCGTCGCCCTGGCCGGCCCCGCGGCAAAACTGGCGCCGCTGGATGCCGAGGAATTGCTGGCGCTGCTCGACGCGGCCGGCATCCGCAAGGCGGTGCTGCTGTCGACCGCCTACATGTTCGGCAGCCCGGCGCGCCGGGTGGACGACGAATATGCCCGCGTGCGCGAGGAAAACGACTGGACCGCGGCCCAGGCGGCGCGCTTCCCGGGGCGCCTGATCGCCTTCTGCGCCTTCAATCCGCTGCGTGACTATGCGCTGGACGAACTGAAACGCTGCGCCGGCCATCCCGGCCTGAAGCGCGGCATCAAGCTGCACTTCGGGAATTCGGACGTGCAATTGGACGATCCGGCCCACGTGGCCAGGCTGCGCCAGGTGTTCAAGGCGGCGAATGCGGCGGGCATGGCGATCGTGGTGCACCTGCGCGCGAACATCGGTAACAAGCGGCCGTATGGCGCGTTTCAAGCGCGCATCTTCCTGGACCAGCTGTTGCCGTCGGCGCCCGACGTGGTGGTGCAGGTGGCCCACCTCGGCGGCACCGGTCCCGGCTTCGACGATCCACCGTCGCGCGAGGCGCTGGCCGCGCTGGCGCAGGCTGCCGCGCGCCGGGAGGCACGCACGCGCAATTTGTGGTTCGACGTCGCCTCGATCGCCGACCACGACATCAAGCCGGCGGCCGCCGCCGAGGTGGCGCAGCGCATCCGCCAGATCGGCGCGGGGCGCGTGCTGTACGGGACCGATTCGGCCCAGGGCGGCAATTTGCGGCCGCGCGAGGCCTGGGCCGCGTTCCTGCGCTTGCCGCTGAGCGCGCGCGAGATCGCGCAAATCGCCGGCAACGTGCCGCCGTACTGGCGCTAACTCTTGACTCAGGCGTTGCCGTACCCTGGTTTCAGCCGATATTGCTGCCCCGGATATGGCTGATGTCGGTATCGCCGCCCGCGGTGCCGGCGCGCGGATCGAGGCTGCTGCCGGCGCTCGGATCGCCCGCCCCCGGCCACCTGCCGGGGGCGCCCGCGCGTTTCGGGTCGGTGCCGTAGAAGGTGTGGATCTGGCTCGCCCATTGCACGTCGCTCATGTCCGGCCAGGCATCCTTGTCGAAGCCGGGCGCGCTCTTCAGGCGGTCCTTGTCGACGTTCAGCACGAAGCGGTGGTTGGCGGTGTCCAGGTGCAGCGCCTGCCAGGGAACGGCGAACAGCTTCTCGCCCATGCCGAGGAAGCCGCCGAATGCCAGCACCGCATAGGCAACCTGGCCGGTCTGCATGTCGAGCATGATTTCCTTGATGTCGCCGAGGTTGTCGTTGGTGGCGTTGACCACGCTGTCCCCGATCAGGGTGTCGGCGCCCATCAACGCCGGGCCGGGACCTGCGCTGCCGGATGCCTTGTACATGCCGTATTTGTCGCGATCTGCGTAGCTCATGTTCACCTCTTGGTCGTGTGGTTGGCCCTCGATGGGCAACCCGCTCAGGGTAGAGAAGCAAGGGTGTCCGAGTTTGATCTCGGTCAATTATGCGAGCCCCAGCTCCGGCCGTAAAAGTTTTTTAATGACAGCTTCCGCGCCTGGATGAGATGCCGGCACATGGCTGGTGACTGCCGTGTGTGAGATGCAGCACGGGACTAGCTATACAGCATGATTATTCTGATAATAAATTTTGGAGTCCAAAACATGACTGTGTTTCAACGCTGCAACTATGCTGGTCCGCTCGGCAATTTGATCCCGACCCGTTCCTTCATCCGCGCATTCGGACGGCGCCTGCGCCGCCTGATGCCGCGCCTGCGCCGCCGCCGCTGAGCCCACGCCCGGCGTCAGATCACGGATTGCCCGAGCCGCCGGCCACGCCATACACCTGGCCGGTGGTGTAGCTCGATTCGCTCGACGCCAGATTGACGTAGGCGCCCGCCAGTTCGCCCGGCTGGCCCGGGCGCTTCAGCGGCGAGTCGGCGCCGAATTTTTCCAGGCCGCCCGGCGACTGGCCGCCGGTGACCTGCAGCGGCGTCCACACCGGGCCCGGCGCCACCGCGTTCACGCGGATGCCTTTCTCGGCCAGCTGCTTGGCGAGCGACTTGGTGAAGGCGACCTGCGCCGCCTTGGTCGCCGAATAGGCCAGCAGGTTGGGCGAGGGATCGTAGGCCTGCACCGAAGCCGTGACGATGATGCTCGAACCCGGCGGCATCAGCGGCACCGCCGCCTTGACGATCCAGAACATCGCGTACAGGTTGGTCTTGAAGTGCTGGTCCATCTCGGCCGTGGTCAGGTCGAGGATCGACTCGATCGCTTGCTGGCGCGCGGCGTTGCTGACCAGGATGTCGAGGCCGCCCAGCTGTTTCGCGGCGTCGGCCACCAGGCGCTTGCAGAAGTTTTCGTCGCGGATGTCGCCAGGGATCGTGACCGCCTTGCGGCCGGCCTGGCGGATCAGGTCCGCGACTTCGCGCGCATCGGCTTCCTCGGCCGGGAGGTAATTGATCGCCACGTCCGCGCCTTCGCGCGCATAGGCGATCGCCGCCGCCCGGCCCATGCCCGAGTCGCCGCCGGTGATCAGGGCGCGCCGGCCGGCAAGGCGGCCGCTGCCGCGGTAAGTGGTTTCACCGTGGTCGGGACGCGGCGTCATCTTGCTGGCCAGGCCGGGCCACGGCTGTTGCTGCTTCTGGAACGGCGGCTTGGGATAGGTGGGTGGCGTCAGGGGCATCGGGGGCGTGCCGGGCGTTGCGGCCGGCGCGCCGGTCTGGGCCAGGGCCGGCGCCGCGGCGAGGCTGGCGGCGACGGTGCCGACGAAGCGGCGGCGTGATGAGGCGAGGTTGTCGCCGGTTTTGTCGTCCGGTTTGTCGTGCTTCGAGTCCATACTGTTCAGCTCCTGAAAGTTTGTAGGTTCAGTAATTGAACAGATACTAGCTGCAAACCTCAGGTCGCCGTGTTCTTTAGACGACGGGAAACAATGCCCACGCCGAGCAAGCCGAGCGCCAGCCGCGCCGGTGTCGCCGGTTCGGGAACGGGATTGCCGGTGTCTTCGATGATGTTGAAATAAGTGATGACGGCGCGGCCAGGTGAATGGAAGCCGATGCTGTCGCCGGCATGGACGAACTGGTTGATGGTGCCGAAAGTGCCGCCCTGCACCAGGTCCTGGCCGTTGAAAAGGAAGTGGAAGCTGTCCGCGGTGTTGGCGCTCCAGTCGATGAGCGTCCAGCCGTCCGCCACGACGCCGTGGTACAGGCCGCCTCCATTGAGCCACACCGTCAGCTGGTCGTCCTCGAAGATGACGGAAGGCGGGCCGGAGGTGTTCCAGGTGCCGATGTCGTAAGGGCCGGTGAAGCCTGGCGGATTGGGCGCCGCCTGCGCGCTGGCGCCTGCAAAGCCGGACAGCAGGAGTGCGAAGCAGAGATGGCGCAGTCTGGACATGATGTTTTCCCTTCCTTGTCGTTTGGATGCGGGAGTGGAAAGCATCATTCATGCCCTACCAAAAATTACAATCTTTTCAATAGCTTGTGATGGCACAAGAAATACGATGTAAAAATCGGCGACAGACCATGGCGCGGCAGGCGGCGCGCCATGGTCCCCGGGATCAGTCCAGGTCCGACGCGTCGTGACGCTCGGCCACCCGCGTTTCCGGCGCGCCGCGCACGCCGTTGACCTTGCGGCCGCGGATCACGGCCGGACGCGCCGCGATCTCGTCGGCCCAGCGCCGCACCTGCTGGTAGCTGTGCACCGACAGGAACTCGGCGGCGTCGTACAGCTCGCCCAGCACCAGGTTGCCGTACCAGGGCCAGATCGCCATGTCGGCGATGGTGTACTCGTCGCCGGCGACGAAGCGGCGCTCGGCCAGCAGGCGGTCGAGCACGTCGAGCTGGCGCTTGGTTTCCATCGCGTAGCGGTTGATCGGGTATTCCAGCTTTTCCGGCGCGTAGGCGTAGAAGTGGCCGAAACCACCGCCGACAAAGGGCGCCGAGCCCATCTGCCACATCAGCCAGTTGAAGGTCTCGGTGCGCGCCGCCAGGTCGCACGGCAGGAAGGCGCCGAACTTCTCGGCCAGGTAGACCAGGATCGAGCCGGATTCGAATACGCGCACCGGTTGTTCGCCGCTGCGGTCGACCAGCGCCGGGATCTTGGAATTCGGGTTGATCTCGACGAAGCCGCTGCCGAACTGGGCGCCTTCGTTGATCTTGATGAGCCAGGCATCGTATTCGGCGCCGGTGTGGCCGGCAGCCAGCAGCTCCTCGAGCATGATCGTGACCTTCTGGCCGTTCGGCGTGCCCAGCGAATACAGCTGCAGCGGATGCTTGCCGACCGGGAGTTCCTGCTCGTGGGTCTTGCCGGCGACCGGGCGGTTGATGTTCGCGAACGAGCCGCCCGACGGGGTGGCCGGGGACCAGACGCGTGGCGGGACGTAAGGGGCGAATGGATTGGAGCTGCTGCCAGTCATCGTGTTCTCCTTGTGTGAATGCTATCGAGGCCCACGATGATGCCGGAAAATCGGCAGGCTTGCCGACGCGCGCGCCGTTTGCGCGGCGCGGCGCCGGCGATGCGTCGCAATGCGGCGTCCTTCAATGCGCCACTTTTTCCTCGGGACGCAGGGTCAGCACCCGCACGCTGTTGCCGGTGACGGCCACGGTGTGCTCGAATTGCGCGGACAATTGGCCGTCGCGCGTGACGACGGTCCAGCCATCGTCTTCGGTGCGCACCGTATTGCGGCCCTGGTTGAGCATCGGTTCGATGGTGAACACCATGCCCTCGCGCAGCACCAGGCCGGTCTGCGGCTTGCCCCAGTGGAGCACTTGCGGCGGCTCGTGCATCTCGCGCCCGATCCCGTGGCCGCAATATTCGCGCACCACCGAATAACCGTTGCGGCGCGCATGGCGCTCGATGGCATGGCCGACGTCGCCGAGGCGGGCGCCCGGACGCACCGCCTTGATGCCCTTCCACATGGCCTCGTAGGTCACCTGCACCAGCCGCCTGGCCAGTGGGGCGACTTCACCGATGAGATAGGTCTTGCTGGAATCGGCGATGTAGCCATTCTTTTCCAGCGTGATATCGAAGTTCACGATATCGCCGCTTTGCAGCCGTTCCGTCGCGGACGGCACGCCGTGGCAGACCACGTGGTTGCGCGAGGAATTCAGTGCGTAGGCATAGCCGTACTGCCCCTTGCTGGCCGGGCGGGCATCGAGTTCGCCCACGATGTGGCGCTCGACCAGGTCGTTGACGTCCATGGTCGACATGCCCACCAGGTGCAACCGGTCCAGGTAGCCGAACACGCTCGCCAGCAGCTTGCCGGATTCCGCCATCAAGGCGATTTCTTCGGGCCGCTTGGTCATGTCAGGCTACTTTCACGTTCCGCGGGATCACGCCCGCGGCGCGCAATTCCCGCGCCATGATCTCGTTGAAACTCTGGGTCGGGTTCATTTCGCACAGCATGCCGATCCTGATCCAGAATGCCGCCTGCGCATTGATCGAGCGGCACGAGACCACACTCGCCTTGCGGATCTGGTCGTGTACTTCCTCGTCGATATTCACGATGCCCATTTGATACTCTCCATATATGTTCCGTATACGAAGTATATATACTCGCGGCGTGACAGGGCAAGTGATCTTTATCAAGCCGATAAAACGATGGATGGCGTGGCGCGGCTGCCTGCGGGATCAGCGCAACAGTTTCAGGCCCGGCGGCAGCGCATCGCCGAACATGCGCGTGGTGCTGGCCTGGTCGAGTTCCACCACCTCGCGCACCATGGCCGCCCAGTGGGCGGGCGCGCCGATCGATGCCAGGCGTTGCACGATCTGCTCGCGCAGCGGCTCGCCGATGTCGCGCGAGCGGTCGCCGGTCCTGCGGGCGATGTGGGCGGCGGCGAAGCCGGCCGGTTCGATCTTCTTCCAGTCCAGCTTCAGGAGTTCGGCCAGCCAGCGTTCGGCGGTTTCCGGCGGCGCCACCTCGTGCGCGCTGCCGTGCAGCGACTGGCGTGCGCCGACCCGGGCCAGCGCCCACAGGTAGCGGGCATAAGTGGCGGTGGCCTTCGGGTCCGGCTTGGGGGAGGGCGGAAGCGCCATGATTCTCCCCACCATCCAGTCGCCGATCTCGGCTTTATAGGCGGACGGAATCCGTTCCAGCGAGGCGCCCAGGCGCAGCATGTCGTCCTCGCTGCCGTCGACCAGCGTGATGGGGCGGCGCGCGCGCTCGGCCGGGTCGGCCTGCAGATTGAAGGCGAAATCGTCGAGCAGGCGCAATTGCGCTTCGGTCGACAGGCCGCCGGCCACGCGGCGCCACAGGGTCCACCATTCGGCGCGCACCTGGCTGTCCTTGTGATATTGGACGCCCGTTTCGAACATGGCCCATAGCTGCTCGATGCGCCATTCGTCGAGCGGATGGCCGAAACCGGGGCGCAGGCACCAGCCGGCCAGGTTCAGCCACACGCGTTCGTGCTCGGCCGACCTGCGCCGGCCCCTAGCCCTTTCGACCAGGGCGTCGAACAGGCGGCGCAGCAGCGGCGTATCCCAGCGTTCGCGACCGCCCAGCAGGTGTTCGAGGGCGGCGCGCAGCTGGCGCACCTCGCGGGTTTCCACCTGCTGGTTGCGGGCGCCGAAGATGCGGTCGATGTGCTTGATGGCGTCTTCCAGCCGGGGCGGCAGGGCGTCCCGGATTGAACCCGCATCGTCGTCCGCCTCGCCCTGGTCCTGGCCGCGCAGCTGGAACTCCAGCTTCCAGCGCTGGCCGCCGCCCTCCTCGGCGACGCAATGCATGTCCAGCGTGCCGACTTCCGACAGCGACGCCGCCAGCTGGACCGGGATCTCGCTGGCGGCCGGCTTGGCCGCAGCCTTGTTGCCCGCCGCTTTACTATCCGCTGCATTACCGCCTGCTGGATTGCCGTTCGCCGCGGCGCCCGCAGCGCCGCCTTGTGCGCGCAGCACGGTGGCGATCGCCGGCAGGCGCACCACGTCCAGCGGGTCGAGTTCAAGCAGGTCGCCCGGCTGCGCCGGCCGTCCCGCCGGATCGGCCACCGACGACACCAGGTGGAAGCGCACCGGCCGCCCCAGGCGCAGCGCGAAGCTGCGTTCGGCCAGCAGCGTCTCGCTGCCGGCGCGCGCGCCGCGCGGCAGGATGCAGACCGCGCGCAGGCGGCCATCGGGACCGGGCATGTCGTCCAGCAGCAGGTAGTAGCTGCGCGCCGAGCCGCTTTCGATGGCCGGGGCGGCGCCAAGCCGCGCCAGCGAATAGGCGACCGCGCCGCGCGCCACCGCCACGTCCGGATCGAGGTTGTGCAGCACGCGCACCGGCGCGCCGCGCCAGCCGGACAGCACCTCGGCCAGGCGCTGCGCCAGGGCGGCGCCGCGGAACACGCCGCCGTTCAGCAGCAGGGTATCGGGTACCGGCACGGGCGCAGGTACGGGCATCGGCGCATCGTCCGGCTGCCCGAGCGCTTCGTGCGCCGCCCGCGCATGCTGGCGCAAAAAGGCCGCCAGGTGGCGCGTGACGGCCGGATCGCTGGCATACGGCAGGCCGAATTCGACGATGCCGGCACGCGTGCGGCGCGCGCTTTCCTGCCCGGCATTCAATGGGAAGAAGCCGTCCAGCACGATGTTGCCGACGTCTTCCTTGGTCAACGGCACCGAGCGGCTGGCGCCGATCAGGCGCGAGCCGGCGCCGAGCAGGGTCACGCCGACCTGGTCCGGCGCGCCGGGCGCCAGCAACTGTTCCTTGGCCGCGCGGCAGCGTTCGGTGAGCTGGGCCAGGCGCCCGGCCGACAGGCGCTGGCCCGCGGCGCCATCGGCGGCGCCGGCATGCATGCGCGATTCGACCAGGTGCGCCAGCGCCAGGTCCATGTTGTCGCCGCCCAGGATCAGGTGGTTGCCGACGCCGATGCGGGTGAGCTTCGGCATGGCGTCATCGCCGAGTTCGACCTTGACCAGGCTGAAGTCGGTGGTGCCGCCGCCGACGTCGGCCACCAGCACCAGGCGCGATCCGGCCAGTTCCTCGGCCAGCGTTGTGCGGTGGCGGTATAGCCAGTCGTACAGCGCCGCCTGCGGCTCTTCCAGCAGGCGCACGCCGGGCAGGCCGGCCAGGCGCGCCGCTTCCAGGGTGAGGGCGCGCGCGCCTTCGTCGAAGGAAGCGGGGATGGTGAGGACGATCTGCTGGTCCTGCAGCGGACGGTCGGGGAAGCGGGTGTTCCAGGCCGCGCGCAGGTGGGCCAGGTAGCCGGCGCTGGCGGCCAGCGGGGAGATTTTCGGGACCTCGTCCGGTGCGCCCCAGGGCAGGATGGGCGCGGTGCGGTCGACGCCGGGGTGCGACAGCCAGCTCTTGGCGGAGGCCACCAGCCGGCCCGGCGACTGGGCGCCGAGCACGCGTGCCAGGCGCCCGATGACCGCGGGCACGGCGCCATCGCCCTCCGGCACACGCCACGGCAGCTGCAGCGCGCCTTCGGCCAGCTCGCCCTCTGCCGGGTGATAGCGCGCCGACGGCAGCAGCGGCGCACCGGCCACCTCGCCGGGCGCCACCAATTGGTCGACCGCGAAGGTTTCCACCCGCGCGGCGGCGCCGGCGACATCGGACGCCATGGCATAGGCCAGCACGGTGTTCGTCGTGCCGAGGTCGATGCCGACCAGGCAGGGCTGCGGGCTGGCCACGGATGCCGTCATTGCGCTTGCTGAGGGGTCGGTGCGCGCTTACTGCGCGTCCGGCGCGCTGCGCACGTCGAATTCGACCTTCCAGCGTTGTCCCTCGCGCGACACCGCCGCCAGCTCCAGCGTGCCGGCTTCGGTCGCCAGCGCGTGCAGTTTCACTTGCACCACGTCGCCCGGGGTACGCCCCTCGGCCGGCAGGTCGGCGTGGATCTCGTTGAGTTCCTGCAGCTCGTCCGGACCCCAGAATTCCAGCACTTCGCCGATGCGGTCCTGGCGCCGGGTGGTCGAGCCGAAGAAGCGGAAGGTGACCGGTTCGCCCACCACCAGGCCGAATTCCTGGCCCGGCAGTTCGAGTTCGCTGCCTTCTTCCATGCCGAACGGCGCCACGCACAGCGCCTCGATCGGCGGTTCCATGCCGGGAATCGCCGGCATCGACGATTCCACGCCGACGTAGTAGGAACGCGCCGTGCCGCCGCGGATGCGCACGCCGCCGCCGCGGCGCGCATAGCCGTAGTAGGCGGCGCCGCGCGCCACGGCCAGGTCGAGGTCGGCGCCTTCCAGCATGCGCGCCGGTTCCGCGCCTTCCATGTACAGCCAGTCGTTGATGGTCTCCATCACGCGCTGGGCCAGGATGTCGGACTTGAACACGCCGCCGTTGAACAGCACCGCGCTCGGGTGCAGGAAGCTGTGCTCCGGATTGACGCGGCCCTGGAAGCCTTCCAGTTCCGCGGTGGCGCCGGCCTGGCGCGCCAGGAAGGCGGCCAGGTGGCGCGTGACCGCCGCGTCCTGCGCATACGGCAGGCCCAGCTGGGTCAGGCCGGCGCGGGTGCGGGTGGCCGGCCTGCTTGATGCTTCCACGCGCGGGAAGAAGCCGTCGGTGATGAAGGCCGAGACTTCGTCGCGCGTCAGTTCGGTGCGGATCGAGCCGCCGATGAGTTTCGAGCCGCGGCTCGGCACCACGATCGGCCAGGCGGCCGCGCTGGCGTCGGCCAGCAGGTGTTCCTTGGCGCCGCGGCAGGCGTAGGTCAGGGCGCGCATCTGCCAGGCGTCGAGCTGGGTGCCGTTGGCCTGGAGTTTACGCGCGACCAGGTGGGCCAGGGCCAGGTCCATGTTGTCGCCGCCGAGCAGGATATGGTCGCCGACAGCGACGCGGTGCGGTTCCAGGTTGCCGTCGCGCTCGAGGATGGCGATCAGCGAGAAGTCGCTGGTGCCGCCGCCGACGTCGACCACCAGCACGATGTCGCCGGCCTTGACCTGCTTGCGCCAGGCGCCGTTGCTGCCCTGGATCCAGCTGTACAGGGCCGCCTGCGGCTCTTCCAGCAGGACCGGGTGGCCGTAGCCGGCGTAGCGCGCCGCCTCGGCGGTCAGTTCGCGCGCGGCCGGGTCGAACGAGGCCGGGATCGTGACGGTGACGGCCTGCTGCTCGAACGGCGCTTCCGGATGCGCGGCGTTCCAGGCATGGCGCAGGTGTTCGAGGTAGCGGGTGGAAGCGGTCAGCGGCGAGACGCGCGCGACTTCTTCCGGCGCGTCCGGCGGCAGGATGGCGGCGCGGCGGTCCACGCTCGGATGGCTCAGCCAGCTCTTGGCCGAGGACACCAGGCGGATCGGGGTGCCGGCGCCGCGCGAACGCGCCATCTCACCGACGACGGGTGCAGCCGTGCCGTTACTCCAGGGCAGGGCCAGTTCGCCCGGCGCCAGTTCGTCCGGGTGCGGGATGTACATGAAGGACGGCAGCAGCGGCAGCGCCTCGACGGTGCCGGGGGCCGACAGTTGCGGCACCGGCAGCACGCCCTGGTCGGCCTTTTCGCCGTCGCTGGCCTGCAGGTCGACGTAGGAGAGGGCGCTGTGGGTGGTGCCGAGGTCGATGCCGATGGCGTAGCGCGGGTTGTTATTCAGGATATCGTTCACAGTTCCACCTCCGCCGGGGCCAGGATGCGGGCGTCATGTTGTTCGGCCAGTTGCGGCAGGCGCACGTCCGCCGCGCGCCAGCCGCGGTGGTTCAGCACGCCGGTGAACGGCGCCTTGCCGACCACGTTGCCGGTCAGGCGCACGCTGGCGGCGTCGAAGCCTTCCTGCAGCGTCACGCGCGCGCCCTCAAGCTCCGTGCGCACCGGTTCGATGGTGAAATGCTCGCGCAGCACGCGGGCGCAGCCTTCGTGCACCACGCGCGCGGCGGCGCCGATGTCGGCGTCGGCATAGGCCGCGATGTTTTCGTTGGCGAAGTCGATCAGGCGCGCTTCGCGCTGCAGCAGGCTCAGCAGCTGCATGGCGGCGTCGGGCGTGGCCACGCGCAGCGGCGTGGGCGCGGGTGCGGGTGCGGGAGCCTGCGCAGGCGCGGGCGGCACGACCGGCGCTGGCGCCGGTGCGGGCGCTGGGGCGGCCACGGGGCCGACCTGGTCGTCACGCACGCGGGCGGCGAATTCGGCGTCGCCGATGGTCTTGAAAAGGGCGCCGAAGGCGAGGGAAAGCCTGCTCCAGAAGGAAGGCAGGTTGGTCGGTTGGCTCATGTTCTTGTGGTATCCGTATTGGAGCGTCTAAGAAGGCCCGCGGGCCGTTGGCGGCGGGCCGTAATCCATCAAAGCGCGAATAATACCAGTTAGACAGCAAGAACCTATCCCGGCAGGTCGGCGTCGCTGCTGGCGCGCCTGACAAGCGGGGGCCGCGTTACTCGTCGTCGCATGGGTACGCCATGCTTCCTCCTCAGATCGACGGGTCGCCGGCGGCGCCAGGGCCGGCCGCCGCCGCGTCATCCGTCGGGGCCAGCGCCGCGGCGCCGGCCAGCAGCGCGCGCGCATAGGCGTCGAACTCGTCCAGCCCGCGCTTGATGATGGTGACCAGCGCCGGCAGCGGCGCCGTCTGGTAATCCCATTCGGCGCGGCAGAATTCGCCGGTGCGCTTGAGGTCCTCGGCCAGCGCCGGCTCGATCCAGCCGTTCTCGGCGAGCAGCGTGATGACTTCGCGTTCCTCGCGGGCCGGGCCGAGGCCGAGGTTGCCCAGCACGTAGTCGCCCATCTCCACCGCCGCTTCCCAAGCGCGGATCACGTTGAGCGTGGCCGCGTCCTGGCGCGTGATGTCGCCGACAAAGGTGGTCGGATCCTTTTCATATTCGTCGCGTGCGCGCTTGCAGCAGCGTTCGATGGTGCCCGTCTTGCTGACCAGCAGGTCGTTGTCCATGGCGTTCCTTTTCGATGTCACGTCCGGCTAAGTTACAACAGGAACATGATGGCCGCCGCACAGGTGGGAAGCAGCGCGCCCAGCAACAGGCCGACGGCGCCGATCGACTCGTCGGCGAAGCCATGCCGCAGCAGCGCCGCGCCGGCCGGATTGGGGGCGTTGGCGATCACGGTCAGGCCGCCGCCGGCCACCGCGCCGGCCACCAGCATGGTTTTCTCGTGCTCGGACAGGCCGGTGATCAGGGAGCCGAGGTAGGTCAGGGCGGCGTTGTCGGTGATCGCGGTCAGGCCCAGCGTGCCGAAGAACAGCTGGGTCGCGCCCAGGCTCGAGATGACCGGCTGCAGCCACCATTGCTGCATGCCGCCCAGCACCACCAGCCCGGCCAGGAAGAAGCCGACCAGCAGGCCTTCCTTCAGGATCAGCGGGTCCTGGTAGCGCGCATAAGCCTGGGTGAAGCCGAGGAACAACAGGAACAGCCCCAGGAACAGCACCGGGTGGTGGGCCAGCAGCACCACTGCAGTGAGGAACGCCAGGTGGATCAGCGCCACCAGCGGCGGCACCCGCACCGGCGATTCGCCGTCGACCGAGGCATCGAGCGGACGCAGGTGGGCGCGCAGGAGCAGGGTGATGACGCTGGCGTTGACCAGCACCGCGACGAGGGCGCGCCAGCCGAAATGGGTCAGCATGTAGGCGCTGTCCCAGCCCCAGGCGCCGGCCACCATCAGCACCGGCGGCGCGGCGTAGGACGTCAGCGTGCCGCCGATCGAGACGTTCACGAACAGGACGCCCAGCGCGCCGTATTTCAGCTTCTCGGGCATGCCGGGGCGGAACACGGACGGCGCCAGCATCAGCGCCGCCAGCGTCATCGCGGCCGGTTCGGTGATCAGCGAGCCGCACAAGGGCACCAGCGCCAGTCCCAGCCAGGCCTGGGCCACCTCGTTGCGCGCCGGCAGCAGGCGCGCAAGCAGGCGCAGCAGGGCGCGCGCGGCGTCCAGCACCGGGCGCGAGGCGGCCACCACCATCACCACGAACACGAACAGCGGCTCGGTGTAATGGCGTGACTCGGCGTAATCGACGGCGGCGGCGCTGCCGTCGACCAGCGCCATGAACAGCATCAGCACGAAGGCCCAGAAGCCGAACACGACTTCGACTTCGCCCAGCAGGTGGAACAGGCCGGCGTGGCGCGGGTAGCGGTGCGCCAGCACCTCGAACATGTGGGTGGAAAAGGTGTGGAGCAGGGCGATCACGAACAGGACCAGGCCGATCTGCTGCATGGTCGTGGTCATGAAAGGACTCCGGAGGCGATAAGTAGGGTATTGGTCGATTTAGGATGCATACCGACATTATTTCATTTTTCGTAAGCGCGACAAGGACTCTTGCGTTGCCCCAAGGGCAACTCTGCCATTCCGGCATTCAAAAGAATAAACCTTGCCAAAACCTGATGAGAATAGTACTGTATAAACATACAGTATTTCTGTGCATCACTACGCACTCATCTTTATGCATTGTTCAGATTCCATATCTGCAGCGCCGGAATCCTTGCATCCGTCGCTCTGGCGCGCTTCGCAACTGGCGCGTGCCGGCACGCGCTGCGTCGACACCGGCCACGCGGCGCTGTCGGCCCAGTTGCCGGGCGGCGGCTGGCCCACCGGCGCCTTGACCGACCTGCTGCTGCAGCAGCCCGGCATCGGCGAGATGCGCCTGCTGCGCCCGGCGCTGGCGGAAGTCGCCGCGCGCCGCATCGTGCTGCTGCAGCCGCCGCATCCGCCGCAAGCCCTGGCGCTGGCCGCGCTCGGGGTGCCGCCGTCACAATTGATCTGGCTGCGCGCCGGCCGCACGGCGGACGCGCTGTGGGCGGCCGAGCAGGTACTGCGCAGCGGCAGTTGCGGCGCGCTGCTGTGCTGGCAAAACCATGTGCGCAGCGACAGCCTGCGCCGCCTGCACCTGGCCGCGCAGGCCGGTGAAACCCTGTTCTTCCTGATGCGCCCGCTGGCGGCGGGCCAGGACGCCTCGCCCGCGCCGCTGCGGCTGGCGCTGCGGCCGCAGGCGGGCGGCGTCGAGATCGACTTCGTCAAACGCCGGGGACCGCAGCGCGACGCGCCGCTGTTCCTTCCACTGACCTCTCACCTGCTGCAACGCCATGCGCCTATGGATCGGACTACACCTGCCCCAGTTACCGCTCGAGGTCTTCAATCCCAAATGGTGCACTGACGCGGGCAGCGTCGTGCTCGAGGGGGAACGGGTGCTGATTGCATCCGCCGGCGCGCAGGCGGCCGGGGTGAAAACCGGCATGCGCCGCGGCGGCGTATTGATGCTGCTGCCCGACGCCCGCATCCACGAGCGCATGCCCGCGCTGGAAGCCGAGGCGCGCCAGGCGGTGGCGCTGGCCCTGCTGCAGTACACGCCGCAGGTGGCCGAAGCCGAGGAAGCGACCATGCTGATGGACGTCGGCGCCAGCCTGCGCCTGTTCGGCGGCATCCGCGCCTTGTGCGCGCGCGTGCGCGAAAACGTGCATGCGCTCGGCTTTACGGCCTGCATCGCCTGTGCGCCCACCGCGCGCGGGGCCTGGCTGCTGGCGCGCGCCAGCGCCGGCCGGCCGGTCCGGATGGCGTCGCTGGTGCGGCGCCTGGACCGCCTGGACGTGCTGCTGGCGCCGCCGGCGCGCGCCTATGCAGCCTGGTTCGAGGGCATCGGCTGCGCCACGCTGGGCGAGCTGCGGCGCCTGCCGCGTCCCGGCCTGCAGCGGCGCTGCGGCGGCGCGCTGCTCGATTTGCTCGACGCGGCGTACGGCCTCTCGCCCGAGCTGCACGAATGGATCGCGCCGCCCGAACGCTTCCAGGCGCGCCTGGAACTGTTCGACCGCATCGAGGACGCCGAACTGCTGCTGGCCGGCGCGCGCCGCCTGCTGCTGCAACTGGTCGGCTGGCTGTGCGCGCGCCAGCTGGCGGTGGAGCGCATCGCGTTCAGGCTCGAGCACGAACGCGGGCGGGTGGCGCGCCCGCCCACCAGCCTCGAGGTGGCGCTGGCCGAACCGGCGTGGCGCGACGAGCACCTGGTGCGCCTCTTGAGGGAACGCCTGGCCAGGCTGGCGCTGGACGCGCCGGTGATCGGCCTCGCGCTGGAAGCGCTGCAGGTGCGGCCGATGGCGCCCGTCAGCGAATCGCTGTTCCCGGAGCCGGGCGGCACCGAGGAAGACCGCATGCGCATGCTGGAATTGCTGGTGGCGCGCCTGGGGGCGGACAACGTGCTGCAGCCGCTGCCCAGGGCCGATTACCGTCCCGAGCAGGCCAACGCCTGGGTGCCGGTGCAGGCAATTCCACCGCATAAAACCCGCGACAAGGCATTCGAGGCCGGCCTGCCACTCGACTTGATGAGCCTGCCGCGCCCGACCTGGCTGCTGGCCAAGCCGATCGCGCTCTTGATGCGCGACCACCGGCCGTTCTACGGTTCGCCGCTGCGCATGGCCTCGAACCCGGAGCGCATCGAGGCCGGCTGGTGGAACGGCCCGCAAACGCGCGACTACTTCATCGCCGAAGGGCAGGACCACACGCTGTACTGGGTGTACCGCGAGCGCATCGGCGCGGACGATACCGAGCCGCGCTGGTTCCTGCATGGCCTGTTCGGGTGAACGCCCGCTTCATTTCAGCAAACCGAGCGCCGCGCCCGCGACGATCAGCCACAAGGGATTCCAGCGCGTGGCCAGCAGCAGCACGATCGTGACGCCGGTCAAGCCGACGCCCAGCCAGTCGGTAGCGCCGGCCCTGGCCAGGATGTAGCCGCTGCTCAGGACCAGCCCGAGCGTGATCGGCGCCATGCCGCGCCGGAAGGCCCGCATCCAGCGCGTGTGGGCAAAGCGTTCGATCCAGGCGCCGGCCTGGTAAGCCAGCACGAACGAGGGCAGGAACATGGCCAGGGTCAGCGCGATCGCAAGCCAGGGGCCGGCGATCTCGAGGCCGAACAGGGTCACCGCCAGGCCGTTGGGGCCGGGCGCGGCCTGGGACAGGGCATACAGCGAGGCGAATTCGCTTTCGCCGAGAAAACCGTGCGCTTCGACCAGGTAGCGGTGCATCTCGGGTATCACGGCGTTGATGCCGCCCACGCCCATCAGCGAGATCAGGCCGAAGTGGGCCAGCATGGCCAGCGTGCCGGGGCGCGCGCTCATTTCGACCGCCAGGCGGCGCCGATGGCCAGCGGCGCCACGGCCAGCAGTATCACCGGCAGCGTCAGCTTGAGCAGCGCCATCGCCACGAAGGTCAGCAGGCCGAAGCCGACGGTGTGCGCGGACACGGGAAAGCTGCGGGCCAGCTTGATGCCCGTCGCGATCACCAGGCCGGCCGCCACCGGCATCACGCCGCCGAGCATCTTCTGGACGGCCGGCAGGTCGCCGTAGTACTGGTAGGCGAAGCCGAGGATCAGGATGAAACACAGCGGCAACATGTAGAGGCCGCAAACGGCAGCCACGGCGCCGCGCCAGCCGAAATACGACCGTCCCAGGATGATGGCCAGGTTCGAGACATTCGAGCCGGGCAGCAACTGGCCGACGCTCAGCAGGTCGGCGAATTCGCGGTCGTCGATCCAATGCTTCCTGTCGACCAGGATGCGCCTGGCCCAGGGCGTGACCCCGCCGAAACCGATCGACCCGAGCAGCGAAAAGCACCAGAACAGTTCCCGCAGCGATGCGGGCCGGGCGTTAGCCGGGGCGGCTGGAAAGCCGGCGGCGCTGGACGGCGCCGGCTCGCGTGACAAGTCGGACATGTGAATACAGTTGAGGGAATACAGGATATAACTTGGCAGAAACGCATTGTACGTCGCCATGAAGGTTTTGGATCGCGATCATCGATAGCGAGCACAAATCATGCTGACAGTGAGCGCGGCGCTGCCTTGCACGCATCGCCGATCCCGTGCACAGTGGCGCCATTCCACGCAACAGCCTTCAACTCGACACATCATGCTCACCGAACGTATTGACTTTCAAGGCCAGCACGGCAAGCTCTCGGCCAAGCTCGACGCGCCCGACGGCACGCCGCGCGCCTACGGCGTCTTCGCCCACTGCTTCACCTGCAGCAAGGACGTGCTGGCCGCGACCCGCATCTCGCAGGGCCTGGCCGAGCGCGGCGTGGCGATGCTGCGCTTCGATTTTGCCGGCCTGGGCGCCAGCGACGGCGATTTTGCCGACACCAATTTCTCGTCGAACGTGGACGACGTGGTCGCCGCCGCCGGCTTCCTGCGCGAGCGCTTCCAGGCGCCGGCGCTGCTGGTCGGCCACAGCCTGGGCGGCGCGGCGACGCTGGCCGCGGCCCACCGCATCCCGGAATCGAAGGCGGTGGTGACCATCGCCGCCCCGAGCGACCCGCGCTACGTGGTCGACAAGCTGCTGTCCGAGCACCTCGACACCATCGCCCAGTTTGGCGAAGCGCGCGTGCGCCTGGCCGGACGCAACTTCAACATCCGCCGGCATTTCGTCGAGGATGCGTCGAACCACCACCTGCACGACAAGATCGCGCACCTGGGGCGCGCGCTGCTGGTGATGCATGCGCCGCAGGACGATACCGTCGACAAGAGCAATGCCGCGCGCATCTTCGAGATGGCGCAGCATCCGAAGAGCTACATCTCGCTGGAGGGCATCGATCACCTGGTCACGGGCCGGGACGAGGCGGCCTACGTGGCCAGTGTGATTGCCGCCTGGAGTGCGCGTTACATCGTGTAAGCTCAGCGCACGGCCGCCGGATCGAACAGCGGATTCTCGATCAGCCCCAGCACGTTGCCGAACGGGTCCTTCAATTCCGCCACCCTGATGCCTTCGCCGACGTCCTGCACCGCCTCGTGCACGGCGGCGCCCAGGCCGACGATGCGCGCAACCTCGGCCTCGATGTCGTCCACGCCCCAGTAGACGACGGCACCCGCGGTACCCGGCGTACCGTCCGGCACCAGGCCGAGCTCGAAGCCGCCGATGGCGAAGCCGACGTAGAAGGGCTGGTCGAAATAGGGCGCCTGCCCGAACACGTCGCCGAACCAGGCTTTCGCGGCGGCGAGGTCGGCGACGGGGTACTTCACGGTACGTAATCCTTTGATCATCGTGCGTCTCCTTGAAAATGCCGATCATGCCGGCGCGCCCTGAGGCGGTATTGGAAAAATGGAATCCGGGCGCTCACGGCATGCGCGGCCGCGGCCGCGCGAACGCTTCCGGCGTCTCGCCCGCGAACAGCTGGAACGCATGGATCAGGTGCGACTGGTCGTAGTAGCCGCACTCGCCGGCCAGGCCGGCCCAGTCGATGTGCTCGGCACGCTGCCTGCGCACCGCGGCGCTGGCCTGGCGGAAGCGCCGCACCATGGCGAAGGTCTTGGCGTTCAGGCCGACGTATTCGCGGAACTGCAGGGCCAGGTGCTGGCGCGACACGCCCAGCGTGCCGGCCAGATCCTCGACGCGCGGCCACAAGTCGTCCAGCGCCGGGTGCTCGTCCTGCAGCGTGTGCAGCGGCAGGTCGAAAAAGGCGCGCGCGGCGCCGGGCAGGAAGCGCACCGCCACGGTCAGCACCGGTTCGCTCGTCTCGACCCGGTGCGCGCGCGACATCATCCCGGCGACGAAGCCGAAGGCCGCGCGGTCCTGCCACAGGATGTCGATGCAATTGTCGGGCAGGATGCGGGTGCGTACCGGTTCGCCGTCCGGCAGCGCATGGCTGCTCCACAGGCAGGCGACGTGGCCGGCCAGGGCGGGATGCGGCGGGACTTCCTGGTAGCGTTGCATGCCGGGCTCAGGACGGCGCGCGCCATTCCATCTTCTGCACCCGGATGTCCGGATGGCTGGCCAGCGGTTCCCATTCATCCAGGAACACGAAGCCCTGGTTGCGGTAGAAGCACGCGGCGCGTGCGTTTTCCGGAGCCACGTCCAGCACGATGCGCGGGTGTCCCAACGCGATGGCGCGCGCCTTGACCGCGTCGACCAGGCGCCGGGCGGCCTCGGAGCCGCGCCGCTCAAGCGCAACCCACATGCCGATCAGGTTGTAGTGGCCGCCGTCGACGCCGGCGCCGATCATGCCGACCGGTTGGGCATCCACATCGAACGCCAGCCAGAACTCCGTCTTGCCGCCCGCCCGGGGCGCCGCAGCCGCGCGCTCGCGCCATTGCGCCTCACCCTGGGCTGCGGCGGTCTGGTAGGACACGCCAAAGGCGGTAGGGGCATCGAGCAAAGCGGCGAGGCGGATCGACCTCAAGGCCTCCCAGTCGTGTTCGGTCGTCGGACGGATGATCATGCGCGTGCGGGAAGGTGGAAGAACGTCCATCGTCGCATGAAATTGTTGACCGGACAATATGCGATGAATGGGCCATCGGCACGGCTGCAACAGCGGCTCCCAGCGGACGATATGCGAGAATGCCGTCCCCTGCCAGCATCAGTGGATGGACCAACAAATCAATGAGTATGCAAAATTTTGAACGGCGGCGTGACCGCTTCGAGTTTTTCGACCGCATGGCCAGCCCGGCGGTCAATCTGTGCTTCACGATGGACCTGCCGGAATTCCGGCCCTGGTGCAAGGAGCAGGGCCTGGGGCCTTTCCACGTGCTGCTGTGCGCCGTGCTGCGCGCGGTGCTGCAGGTCGAGAATTTCCGCTACCGCGTGTTCGATGGCGAGGTGATCGAGATCGACCGCCTGACGCCTTCGTACACGGTGGTCAACCAGCATTGCGACTTGAATTTCGCCCAGTTCGAGTGGTCGGACGACGTGCGCGAATTCGTCGCGCGCAGCCTGGCGGCGCGCGAGGAAGCCGGCAACATGACAGAGCTGAACCGGAAACATCTCGGCATGACGCCGCGCGACGCCAAGGACCAGGTGTTCGTGACCTGCATGCCGTGGCTGGACTTCACCTCGATCCAGCACCCGATGGCGTCGCTGGCCACGCCGGACATCCCGTCGCTGGCCTGGGGCCGGTTCCGCGAAGGCCCCAATGGCCTGCAGCTGCCGTTCTCGGTGCAGGCGCACCACGGCTTCGTCGACGGCTATCACATCCACCAGTTCGCGCGCCAGGTTGCGGCGGAGCTGGACGCGATCATGAAGTGAACCGGCTTCCGGGCTGCTGCGCCGGCCCGGTCGAGTCAATGTCCGATATAGGCGGCCAGCTCCTCGGGCCTCCCCTGCGGAAAAGCCGACTTCAAATGATCGAGGAAGGCCGACACGCGCGCGCTCAGCAGCCGCCGCGACGGATACAGCGCCCACAGCGCAATCTCCGGTCCTTCCACGTCGCCCCAGTGCGCCAGCGTGCCGGCCGCCAGGTCGCGGCTGACCAGCGACACCGGCAGGCAGCCGGCGCCGACGCCCGCCCGCACCGCATCGCGCACCATTACGAGCGACGCCAGGTGCAGCACCGGATCGATGGCGATGCGCGACTTGCCCGCCGCCGTCGTCACATCCCAGCCGTCGCGCCCGCCGCCGGCCGCGCGCACGACGGCCGGCACGGCCGTATCACCGGTCGGCCGCGCCAGGCCCGGACTGGCCACGGCTACCAGCCGGTCGCGCAGGATGATGCGCCCGACCAGGTTTTCATCCGGGGCCGGATTCACCCGGATCACCAGGTCATACCGTTCCTCGATCATGTCGACCGGCCGGTCCTCGGTCGTGACGTCGAGCCGGACCTCGGGATAGGCGAGCGCGAAGCCGGCGGCCAGCTTGCCCATCGCGACCTGCGAGAACAGCAGGGGCGCGCTGATGCGCAAGGCGCCGCGCGGCCGCTCGCCGCCGGAAGCGATGGCCGCCGCCGTCTCGTCGATCTCGGTGAGCAGGGCGCCGGTGCGCTCGTGCAGCGCATGGCCTTCCTGGGTCAGCTTGAGTGTGCGCGCGCCGCGCTCGAACAGGCGCAGGCCGAGGCTGCCCTCCAGTTCCGCGACGCGGCGCGACAGCGTCGCCTTCGGGCGGCCGCTGGCGCGCGCGGCGCGGCCGAACCCGCCGTGGCGGGCGACGAGGTTGAAATCGACGAGGGCGAGCAAATCCATGTGTTCCACCAATGAGACGGTATGTCCAAATATACCGTCTATCGGGCCGCCTGTGGGATGAATAAGATGGAATCGTCCATCCGACATCAACCTTATCTGGAGCGAACATCATGACCATCCTCGTTACCGGTGCCACCGGCACCATCGGCCGCCAGGTCGTCGACCAACTCGTCAAGCGCGGCGCCAGGGTGCGCGCACTCGTACGCGACCCCGCCAAGGCCAATTTCCCGGACGGCGTCGACGTGGTACAGGGCGACCTGCTCGACGTCGACGCCCTGCGCGGCGCATTCGCCGGCGTGTCCGCGCTGTTCCTGCTGAACGCGGTCGTGCCCGACGAATTTACCCAGGCGCTGGTCGCGCTCAACCTGGCGCGCGAGGCCGGCGTCGATCGCATCGTCTATTTGTCCGTGATCCACAGCGATTTGTACGTGAACGTGCCCCATTTCGCGGGCAAGTTCGGTGTCGAGCGCATGATAGAGAAAATGGGCTTTTCCGCCACCATCCTGCGTCCGGCCTATTTCATGGACAACGACCTGACGGTCAGGGACGCGGTGCTCGGCTACGGCGTGTACCCGATGCCGATCGGCGCCAAAGGCCTGGCGATGATCGACGCGCGCGACATCGGCGAGATCGCGGCCATCGAACTGATCCACCGTGCCCGCGCCGACAGGCCGCTGCCGCTGGAGCGCATCAACCTGGTCGGGCCCGACACCCTGAGCGGAACCGACGTCGCCGCGATCTGGTCGGACGTGCTGGGGCGCCCGATTGCCTACGGCGGCGACGATACCGGCGGCTTCGAGCAGAACCTGAGGAAGTTCATGCCGGGCTGGATGGCCTACGACATGCGCCTGATGAGCGAGCGTTTCCTGGCCGATGGCATGGTGCCCGAGGCCGGCGATGTCGAACGCTTGAGCAGGCTGCTCGGGCGCCCGCTGCGCACGTATCGCGATTTCGCCCGCGAAGCCGTCGCCGCGGCCTGAACGCAAGCATCGCACAAGGCAAACGGGCCATCCGTCAATGCCGGATGGCCCGCCTGTTCAGCACATACCCGCAGCGCTTATTTCAGCGCCGAGAAGATCCCTTCCAGGCGATCCCTGGTGCCCGGGATGCGTTCCAGGCGCGGGTAGCGCAGGCCGTCGCGGTAGTCGAGCGAGATGGTGCGCAGCACGTTGCCCTTCTTGACCAGCAGCTCGATCGGCTTGCCGTCCTTGCCTTCCTTGATCGCGGTCTTCAGGACCTCAGGCTTGTACACGCGGTTGTTGACGGCGACGATGCTGGTGTTGGCTGCCAGGCCGGCGCGGAAGCCGATGCCGTCCCAGATCACGTTGCGCACGTTGCCTTCCGAGGTCACGGTGAAGCCCAGCGAGTAGCTCAGGTCGAGCGCCTTGTTGCGGTCGTCGATGGCCTTGATGTAGTCGGTCGGGGTGTCGGTGTAGACCAGCTTCCAGCCGGCACGCGCCAGGCCGTCCAGCGGGGCGCCGGGGCCGTGGCCGTCAAGCTTCGAGCGCAGGAAGGTGGCCCAGTCGTAGGGCTGGATCTTGTCCAGGGTCGCGACCACGTCCTCGAAGGTGTAGAAGGCCGGCAGGTAGCTGCCGTCGTTGATGCCGTAGAAGGCGTGCGCGAAGTCGTTCAGCGAGCGCTTGTCGCCGGACATTTCGCGGATGCGGGTGTCGACGTCCAGCCAGATCAGCTGGCCTTCCGAGTAGTAGTCCTCGCTGCGCTGCCAGTTGGCCCAGCCCAGCGGACGGCGTGCGTTCAGGATCGGGTCGTTGACCGTGTCCTGCACCGCGCGCCAGTTGCGCCCGGCGATGCTGTCGTAGCGCGCCGCGGTGGCGGCCAGCGCATCGCGCGCGCCCGCGGTCGACACCAGGCCGGAACGCGCGGCCAGCACGTTGCCCCAGTACTGGGTCTGGCCCTCGTACACCCACAGCAGTTCGTTCTGCAGCGGGGTGTTGAAGTTGGGGACGTCCTGGCCGGCCGGGCGGCGGAACTTGCCGTCCCACGAGTGGGTGTACTCGTGCGGCAGCAGGTCGCGTCCGGCTTCGCTCTTGGCCCAGTCGGTGAAGTAGCCCGGCTTGACGCCGTTCTCGCTCGACTGGTGGTGCTCGCGGCCGATGCCGCCGAAGTCGTCGGACAGCGCGAACAGGAAGTCGTAGTGGTCGTAGTGATGCGATCTAAACAGTTTATACGCTTGCTTGACCAGGTTGCGGTGCGCGGCGATCTGTTCCGGCTTGGCTTCCAGGCTTTCCGGGGTATCGGCGAACACGTTCAGGCGCACCGGCACCTTGGCGCCCGGGTCGAGGTCGAACTGCTTGTAGTAGCGGCCGGCAAACAGCGGCGAGTCGATCAGGGTCTCGAGGTCGTGCGGCTTGAAATGCACTTCGTCGCCCTGGCGTCCGGCGGTTTCCAGCGCGGTGGCGTACTGCCAGCCGGCCGGCAGCTTCAGGTTGGCCTGGACGTTGACGCGGCGCGCCACGTAGCCGGCCGGGTACAGCGTCACCGACGGCCACTGCACGCCGAGGATGGCGTCGGTCATGGTGATGCGGCCCTGGCTGGCATCCAGCGGCGACAGGTACTGGTACTCGGCTTCCAGGGTGCTCGCGCCTTCCGGCACGGTCACGTGGAAGGCGAACACCTGGACCGGATCGCGGGTCCACTCGACCGGCTTGCCGTTGGCCGTGAACTTCAGGCCGGCCAGCTGGGTGATCGGACCGTTCGGGCCGTGGTTGGCCGGCAGCCACTGCGGGTACAGCAGGGTCAGCGGACCGGGCTTCACCGGGATCGACATGCGCATGCGGAAGATCTGCTGCTGCAGGTTGGTCGCATCGACGTTCAGGACGATGGTGCCGGGGTAGGGCTGGTCGACCGGGGCCGGGACGGCGGGCACCTGCGCGGCCTGGGCGGCCGGGAAGGCCAGCGCCAGGGCGAGGGCGACGGTGGAGACGAATGCAGGAGCGGAACGCTTTGCGCGGGGGCTTGGGCGGCGCTGCGAAAGGTGTGCGGTCATTGGCTGGACGAGGGATGAAAAGGGGACAAACGAGCGAGTGTAGCACGGTGAACAACGCAAAATTCCCCTGTGCAGCGATGCAAATAAAATTTGCATTTATGGCTTAAAAACGATATTTCGTATGTCTTGAAAACGGCCTGGGTGGGCATTAGATTGGTCCCAACGGATGCTCACGATGAGGTCCGTCAACTTATCGCTTGAACTTTTAAAGGATATTTATCATGCGTACTTTTGATCTGACTCCCCTGTATCGTTCCGCTATCGGCTTCGACCGCCTGGTGAACCTGCTCGAGCAGCGCGCTGAAGCCGCGCCGAGCTACCCGCCGTACAACGTCGAACTGGTCAGCGAAGACAAATACCGTATCGTGATGGCGCTCGCCGGTTTCAGCCGCAACGAAATCGACATCGTCGCCGAACGCGACACCCTGCATGTCACCGGCCGCAAGCAGAAGGACGAAGTGCAGCGCACCTTCCTGCACCGCGGCATCGCCTCGCGTGACTTCGAGCAGCGCTTCCAGCTGGCCAACCACGTGAAGGTCGTCAGCGCCGCGTTCGACAACGGCATGCTGACCATCGAGCTGGTGCGCGAAGTGCCGGAAGCCCTGAAACCGCGCAAGATCGCGATCGCCGATGCGCTGGGCAACACCGACAACGTGCAAGTGCTGGAGCAACCGCAGCAGCACGCCGCGTAATCGCGACGACGTTGTAGATACGTAGGGTGGGGTAACTCAGGCCAGTGGCCTGAGTTACGAAGAGCCCACCAAAAGCAAGAGGCGCCTGGAGCGCCTCTTGTTGCGTTAAGCGCCGCCTAAGCCAGCGCAAGCTCCAGCTTAAGCATGTTCTAAGCCAGCGGGCGCAATATACTTCCTACGAGAACAGCAGTCATCGAATAAACCACTTTTCCAAAATCCAGGAGCACGTACATGCAAAACGAAGGTGCCGTTTCCGCCATCACCGCAAAACGTCTCACGCTGGCCCTGTGCGCGGCCGGTGTCATTGGCGGAGCGGTTGGCGCGATCGCAGTCAATCACAATAACGCAACGGCAGCCGCAGAAATCGCAGCCGCCCAGGCCGCGGCCAACACCGCCGCCGCGCCTGCGCCCGCACCTGTTGCCGCCACCCCGGCGCCGGTCGCCGGCAACGCCAACGCGGTCGGCCTGCCCGACTTTACCAAGATCGTCTCGCACAACGGCCCGGCCGTCGTGAACATCCGCGTCGTCGGCACCACCAAGGCGTCCCAGCGCCAGATGCCGCAGTTCGACCAGGACGATCCTTTCTTTGAATTCTTCCGCCGCTTCCAGCAGCCGCAGCAGCCTCGCGGCGGCAACGGACGCGGGGAACTCGTTTTCGGCGCTGGATCGGGCTTCATCGTGAGCCCGGACGGCGTCATCCTGACGAACGCGCACGTGGTGCGCGACGCATCGGAGGTCACGGTCAAGCTGCAGGACCGGCGCGAATACCGCGCCAAGGTCCTGGGCTCGGATCCGAAGACCGACGTCGCGGTCCTGAAGATCGATGCGAAGAACCTGCCGGTGGTCCCGATGGGGAACACCCGCAACCTGCAGGTCGGCGAGTGGGTGCTGGCGATCGGTTCGCCGTTCGGCCTGGAATCCACGGTTACCGCCGGCGTGGTGAGCGCGAAAGGCCGCTCGCTGCCGGGCGACAGCGTGCCCTTCATCCAGACCGACGTGGCGGTCAACCCCGGCAACTCGGGTGGCCCGCTGTTCAACACGCGCGGCGAGGTGGTCGGCATCAACTCGCAGATCTACAGCCAGTCCGGCGGCTACCAGGGCCTGTCGTTCGCGATCCCGATCGACGTCGCGGTGCGTATCAAGGACCAGATCGTCGCCACTGGCAAGGTGCAGCATGCCAAGCTCGGCGTCGGCATGCAGGACGTCGGACAGGGCTTCGCCGATGCGTTCAAGCTGGAGTCGCCGGACGGCGCGCTGGTGGCGAACGTCGAGCGCGGCAGCGCCGCCGAGAAGGCCGGCCTGAAGCCGGGCGACGTGATCCGCAGGGTCAACGGCCAGCCGGTGTTCTCCAGCGGCGACCTGTCGGGCATCGTGGCGATCGCCAAGCCGGGCGAAAAGGTGGCGCTGGACGTCTGGCGCGAAGGCAAGGCGATCCAGCTGAGCGCGACCCTGGCCAACGCCAGCGACAGGCCGGACCCGGCGGACCGCGACAGCCTGGCCAGCAACGACAGCGGCGCCAAGCTGGGCCTGGCCCTGCGCCCGCTGGAGCCGCTCGAACGGCGCCAGTCCGGCATCGCGAACGGCCTGGTGATCGAGGATGCGGGCGGCGCGGCCGAGGCGGCCGGCGTGCAGCCGGGCGACGTGCTGCTGTCGGTGAACGGCCGTCCGGTGACCTCGGTGGGCCAGGTGCGCGAGGTGGTGGCCAAGTCGCCCAAGTCGGTGGCCTTGCTTATCCAGCGCGGGGATGAAAGAATCTTTATCCCTGTACGGATCGGATAAGGCGGCGTAGCGTCTTCCGCCGCAGGGTTTCATGAATCGGAGGATGAAAATGCGGCTGCTGCTGGTGGAAGACGATACGATGATCGGCGAAGTGGTGCTCGACCTGTTGCGGGCCGAGCACTACGCCGTCGACTGGGTCAAGGACGGCGAAATGGCCGATACGGCCCTGATGCAGAACCAGAACTACGACCTGGTGCTGCTCGACCTGGGCCTGCCGCGCAAGGATGGCCTGGAAGTGCTGCGCTCGATGCGTGCGCGCAAGGACCGCACCCCGGTGCTGGTCGCCACCGCGCGCGATTCGGTGCCGCAGCGGATCGCCGGGCTGGACGCCGGCGCCGACGACTACGTCCTCAAGCCCTACGACCTCGACGAACTGCTGGCGCGCATCCGCGCCTTGCTGCGGCGCGCGGCCGGGCGCGCCGAACCCGTCTTCGAATACAAGAACATCTCCGTCAATCCGGTCACGCGCGAAGTATTGGTCGACGGCGCGCCGGTCGTGCTGTCGGCGCGCGAATGGGCCGTGCTGGAAGCGCTGGTGGCGCGTCCGGGCGCGGTGCTGTCGCGCGCCCAGCTCGAGGAAAAGCTCTACAGCTGGCGCGATGAAGTCAGCAGCAACGCCGTGGAAGTGTACATCCACGGCCTGCGCAAGAAGCTCGGCAGCGACCTCATTCAAAACGTGCGCGGAGTCGGCTACATGGTTCCCAAGGCATGAAACTCAGAGTCACCCATTCGTTGCGCGGCAGGCTGTTGTGGTTCCTGCTGGCGGCGATCACGATCGCGGCGGTCGCCCAGGCGTCGATCGCCTACCGCACCGCGCTTGCCGACGCCGACCAGATCTTCGACTACCACATGCAGCAGATGGCGCTGTCGCTGCGCTCGCGCGTGCCGATCACGAACAACGACCCCTCGGGCAACGTCGACGTGCCGCTGGCCGGCGGCAGCGACGACCTGGTGGTGCAGATGTGGTCCCCGGACGGCGTGCAGGTGTTCCGTAGCGCCTCGCATGCGCGCCTGCCGCAGCGCGCCGTGCTCGGCTTCTCCAACGTGCGTTCCAACGGCACCACCTACCGCATCTTCTCGATCCAGACCGATACCCAGACCGTGCAGGTGGCCCAGGACCTGGCCGTGCGGCGCAGCATGGCCAGCAACCTGGCGCTGCGCACCCTCGGCCCGATCGCGGTCATGATGCCGATCCTGATGCTGGTCGTGTGGTGGGTGGTGAGCGGCTCGCTCGACCCGGTGTCGCGCGTGCGCAGGCAGGTCGCGTCGCGCCAGGCCGATGACCTTTCTCCGGTGTCGGAAAACGGCCTGCCCGACGAGGTGCGCCCGCTGGTGCAGGAATTGAACCTGCTGTTCGGGCGCGTGCGCACCGCCTTCGACGCCCAGCAGAATTTCGTGGCCGACGCCGCCCACGAGCTGCGCACGCCGCTGGCCGCGCTCAAGCTGCAGACCCAGAGCCTGGAGCGCGCCGATACGCCGGAGGCGCGCCGGGTCGCGGTCGGACGTCTCACCGCCGGCATCGAGCGCGCCACGCGCCTGGTCGAGCAGCTGCTGGTGCTGGCGCGCCAGGAAGCGGACGCCGCGCCGCGCCAGCCGGTGGCGCTGGCCGACGTCGCCCGCCGTGCGGTGGGCGATTTGATCGGCGTGGCGCAAGCCCGCCAGATCGACCTCGGCCTGCAGCGCGCCGACGACGGCGTGGTGCGCGGCCAGGCGGATGCCTTGATGATCCTGCTGCGCAACCTGATCGACAACGCGGTCAAGTACACGCCGGGCGGCGGCACGGTCGACGTGTCGGTGCTTGCGGAAGGCGGCCGGATCACGGTGACGGTCGAGGACAGCGGCCCGGGCATCCCGCCCGAGGAACGCGAGCGCGTGTTCGACCGCTTCTACCGCGTGGCCGGCAGCGAAGCCGCGGGCAGCGGCCTGGGCCTGGCCATCATCAAGTCGATCGCCGAGCGCCATGGCGCCACGCTGGCGCTGGGCGAATCGAAGCGCCTCGGCGGGCTGGAGGCGAAGGTGTGCTTTCCGCACACGCTAGCGTGACGTTCCTCCCGGCGCGCCGCTGCCCACCGCGCCGTTGTCCACTGATTCATACAGCCTGAGCGTCGCGCCAATGCCGTCGATGGTGCCGGTGACGCGGTAGCGCCGCCTCAGTTCCTTCGCCAGCAGCCCGTCTGGATCGTACAGGTCGGGACGGCGCTCGATCACCCACACGCGCCGGTGGCCCGGCAGCAGCGTGCGCAGGCGCGCCATGTCCGCTGGCGCGATGTCGGGCGCGCCCGGATTGCCGATATAGCGGCGCGGCAGGTCCGTGGTCGGGAAGGGGCCGGGCAGGTAGACCACCGGGGGCGCCTTCATGTAGTAACTGACCGGCATCTGGATTTCGTTCGGCAGGGCCAGGACCAGGTCGCCCGGCCGGCTTTCGCGCGCCAGCTGGGCCAGCATCTCGCGCCAGTTCTCGGTCTGCATGCGGTAGTAACCCAGCACCGACTGCGCCGACAGCGCCAGCACCACGGCCACCACCGGCAGGCGCCAGCGCGGGCGCAAGGTGACCACGCCCAGCGCCAGCAGCACCATCCCCAGTGGCGCCAGCCACTCGAACAGGCGCGACAGGAACACCGGCTTGACGGCGTAGCTGTAGGCGGCCATCGCCAGGACCGGCAGCGCCATCACGCACAGCAGGTGCCAGAACTGCGCGCGCGCATGGCGCCACAGCCACCAGTAACCGACCAGCACCAGCGCAGCCACCGGGTAGTGCATCACCGGCGCCCCGCTGATGACGGTCCAGGCCGAGATCACGTTGGCCGGCTTGAAGCTGACCCAGTAGGTCATCTTCGCCATCGCCGCGCTTTCCTGGACCAGCATCGGCAGGAAGGGCGACCACACCAGCAGCGCGCCGATGCCGCTCGAGGCCAGCGCCAGCAGGTGCAGGCGACGTTGGCCGGGCGTGGCCAGCAGCAGGGCCACGGCCATGCCGGTCCAGATGGCGAAGGCGGCGAACACGCTGGTGTTGTGCAGCCACAGCGTGAGCCCGGCGCTTACGGCCAGGCCGGCGCCGATGCGTCGCAGGCGCCGCTTGTCTGCCGCGGGATCCGCTGATGCATGAGCCGATGATGCAGTGGCCGATACCGGGGGCACTGCCGCCGGACGCGACGTGCCGCGGCGCGCCAGTTCGGCCAGCAGCAGGCAGGAAAAGAGCACCGCCAGCGACGCCGCCAGGGTTTGCAGCGCATACGGGCGCACCTGGTGCGCGTACAGGATGCTGTTGGCGTTCACGGCCAAAAACAGCGCCGCCAGCAGGGCGATGTGTTCGGCGCGCGGCCCCAGGCGCGCCAGGCGCGCGCCGACCGGGATCGCGACCACGGTCAGCACGCTGGCCAGCACCGACAGGCCGCGCAGCGCCGCTTCGCCCGAGCCGAACAGTGCGGACCAGGCTTTCAGCAGCGTGTAGTACAGTGGCGGGTGGATTTCGTAGCGCCCGATCCCGGTCCAGAGTTCATGCAGCGGCAGCGCCGCGAACCAGGCGCTGTAGGTGTCGTCCAGCCACAGCGAGCGGCTGGCCAGCGTCGGCAGGCGCAGCAGGAGGGCGCCGCTGCCGATCAGCGCCACCAGCAGCCAGAAGCGGGTGCGCGACATGACCGCGGGGCTGTCCATGGCGGCCCCGATCGGGAGCTCGAAGCCGGGGCTGCTTTCGTCGGGGCGGGTCAGCATCGGCGGGCCCGCGGGGCGGGTGTGAGTTCAGGCAGGTGCATGTCGGTCCCTTGGTCCTGGGGTGGAAGCCAGCGGGACCAACATAGCATATTGGTTGAAAGCGTGATGTCTTATTGCTGGGTGATGCGCGGGAATAATTGATGTTGCTGTGAGATGAAACGATCACGTCGTCCCCGCGCAGGCGGGGACGACGGGTAGGGGCGGGGACGGCGGTGGTTTGGCGACGCGCTATTTAGAACCTGTGCGACAACCGCGCAAAATACGCCGCGCCGTTCAAGCCGAACTGCACGCTCTCGTACTTGAAGCCATTGTCGGTCTCGTTCGCATCCTGCACGCTCGGGTGCACGTCGAAGATGTTGGTGCCGCCCACGGTCAGCTTCGTTCTATCGCTGAACGACCAGGTGAACGCCAGGTCGGCCGAGGTCTTCGCCTTGTAGCGCTGGTTCGGCACCGGGGAACCGGAAAAGGTGCCGAGCGTCTGCGGGCCGTAGTGGACGATGCGGAAGTCGGATTCCAGGCGGCCCAGGATGTAGTCGAAGTCGAGCGTGGCCTTGCGGCGCGGGCCGCCCTGTTCGATGAACAGGCGCTCGCGTTCGGACAGCAGCACGTCTTCGAAGCCGGCCAGCGCCGCCGGCGCATGTACGCCGGTGACCTTGGTTTTGCTGAAGTTCATGGCCAGGAAGGTGTTCAGGCGGCCGGCGCCGATGGTGGTGCGGTGCGCGGCGGTCAGGTCCAGGCCCTGGGTGCGGGTGTCGACCGAGTTCACGAAGAACTGGGCCTGGCCCACGCCCAGCGTCTGCAGGGTCGCGCCCAGCGCCGGGTAGTTGTCGGCGTCGAAGCGGCCCGACAGCACGATGCGGTCGTCGATGTCGATGTGATACAGGTCGGCCGTGACCGAGATCGACTGGGTCGGGGTCCAGGTCGCGCCCAGCGTGAAGCTCTTCGACTCTTCTTCCTTCAGCTTGGGGATCCCGGCCGCGTTGGCGACCGCGCCGCCGTTCGGCGCCAGCACCACGTCGAGCGGCACGCCGCTGACGAAGTCGGTGAAGGTCGAGGAGAAGTAAACCTGCTGCAGCGACGGCGCGCGGAAACCGGTGCTGGCCGAGGCGCGCAGCAGGATGTCGTCGCTGGCCTTGAACGAGCCGGCCAGCTTGCCGGTGGTGGTCGAGCCGAAGTCCGAGTAGCGCTCGTGGCGCAGCGCGGCCTGCAGCTTGGTGCGCGGCGCCACGTCGGCTTCGAAGTCGAGGTAGGCGGCGCTGCTGTGGCGCTTGCGGTCGGCGGCGTCGCCCGGCTGGAAGCCCGGGAAGCCCTGGCTGCCGGCATTGCCGCCGAAGCCGACGCCGTCGGCATCGATGTAGGAGCCCGGCTCGCCGGCGAAGATCCTGTAGTTCTCGGCGCGGTATTCGAAGCCGAAGGCCGCGTTCAGGCCGCCCAGCACGCCGTCGTAGAAGCGGCTGAAGTCGGCGTTGGTGGTCATCTGGCGGAACGAGAAACCGCCGGCGCTGAACTGCGCGGCGCTGGTGCCGGCGCCGCCGTTCAGCAGGTCCTGGTTGGCGATCGAGGCGTTCAGCGTGTTCGCGATGGTGTAGCGCATGCGGTTGTAGCCGTAGGTCTGCGAGAAATCGCCGGCCCATTCGCCGATGCGGGTGCGGTAGCCGACGGTGGCGTAGCGGTCGTCGATGTCGCCGTTGATGAAGGGGACGAAGCCCTCCGGGTACATCGCGGCCGCATTGCGCGACGGGATGTCTTCCGAACCGAGGCCTTCGCGCGCCCAGGCGGCGGACGACGCGTCGCGGGTCTGGGCGCCGGCGGTCAGGTACAGCTTGCCGTCGCCGAGCGGGAATTCGCCGTTGGCGTACAGCGTCTTGTTCTTGGCTTCGGTATCGCCGATGATGCGCGGGTTGCCGGCTTCGGCGCGGTTCGAGCGGCCGCGGTCGAGGTATTCGCCGGTGATGCCGAGCACGCCGCCGCCGAGCGCCACGCCGCAATAGGCCGAGGCCAGCCAGTTGGTGCCGTCGCCGGCCGAATACTGGCCGGCGCCCAGCACCGATTCGCAGCCCAGGCTCTTCTTGAGTTCCACGTTGATCACGCCGGCGATCGCATCCGAGCCGTACTGGGCGGCGGCGCCGTCGCGCAGCACCTGCACGTTGCGGATCGCCAGCAGCGGGATCGCGTTCATGTCGGTGCCGGTATTGCCGCGGTTGCGCGCGCCGAACAGATTCACCAGCGCGGTGGTGTGGCGGCGCTTGCCGTTCACCAGCACCAGGGTCTGGTCGGAGCCGAGGCCGCGCAGGGCCGCCGAGTCGACCAGGTCGGCGCCGTCGGCGCCGGTCTGGCGCGTCGAGTTGAACGAGGGAGAGATGTTGGCCAGCGACTGCGCCAGGTCGAACTGGCCGCCCTGTTCCGCCACCTTGGACATCGCAATGGTGTCGACCGGCACCGGGGTATCGGTGGCCGAGCTGTTGCCGACGCGGCGCGAACCGATGATGCTGACGCTCTGGATGCCGGTGTCGGCGGCGGTTGCGGCCGGGGCGGCGTTCTGGGCAAGGGCGGTGGCGGGGGCGGCCAGCGCGGCCGCGCCGCCGTACATCGCCAGCAGTACGGCATGGCGGATCAGGGTGGGTTTCAAGGTGTTGGCTCCGGGGAAAATTGTATCGTAATCAATTAACCCTGAAGCAACAAATAGGACGTCTCATAACTGCAACACATCATCATGGACCCGGCCCGGCAGCGCCTCAATCTTCGTGGAACTCGGGCGCCGACGCGAACAGGTCCCAGGCCGCGATGAACAGCGCGGCCACCACCGGGCCGATCACGAAGCCGTTCAGGCCGAACAGCGCCATGCCGCCGATGGTGGACAGCAGCACGATATAGTCCGGCATCTTGGTGTCCTTGCCGACCAGCACAGGGCGCAGGACGTTGTCGACCAGGCCGATGACCAGCACGCCGTAGACGGCCAGGCCGATGCCTTCCACCAGAGAGCCGCTGACCATGAAATAGACCGCCACCGGCGCCCACACGATGGCGGCGCCGACGGCGGGCAGCAGCGACAGGAAGGCCATCACCACGGCCCACAGCAGCGGTGCCTGGACGCCGAGGAACCAGAAGGCGATGCCGCCCAGCGCGCCCTGCGCCAGCGCGACCAGCACGTTGCCCTTGACGGTGGCGCGGATCACGGTGGTGAAGTTGTCGAACAGGCGCTGCTTGTACCGGCTGCTCAGCGGCACCGCCTGGCGCACGCGGCGCGCCAGCGTGTCGCCGTCGCGCAGCAGGAAGAACAGCAGGTACAGCATGATCGTCAGGCTGACCAGGAAGTCGAAGGTGTTGCGGCCGACGTTGAGCGCATAGCGGCCGGCGATCTGGCTGGCCTGGGCCGCCACCGCCGACAGCTTCTGCTGGATGGTCGCCAGGCTGGTCAATTGGAAGCGCTCCAGCACACTGATCACCCAGTCCGGCAGCACGCCGATGATCTGCCGGAAGTAGGCGCCGACGTCGATGTGCCCGGCGCTGACCATGGTGTAGACGCCGGCCGCCTGCTGCACCAGCGAGGCGGTGATCAGCGCCACCGGGATCAGGACCATCACGATGATCACCAGCAGCGCCAGCAGGGCCGAGACGTTGGGCTTGCGCTTGGTCGCGTTCATGAGGCGCCGGTACAGCGGCGCGAACAGGATGGCCAGCACCATGCCCCAGAACACCGCACCGGCATAGGGCAGCAGGATCCAGCCGAAGCCGATCGTGACAAGGACGAGCAGCCAGAGGAAGAATTTTTGCTGGAGCGTATATTGGTTCATGGGTGGCCGGTGAGGTTGTTCTTGATGTTACTCTGCTAATGTCACGGCCTCATGATAGTGCATTAGCCGGGCCCGCTCTGTTCGGGCGCTCACGCAGGTTCTACTCGTTCTACCCGTTCTGCCCGCCCTGCCATTCTGCCGCGCCGCCGACCAGCAGGGCGCCGCCCTCCATGCGGGCGCGGATCAGGCAATCGCGCCCGGTGGCGCGGCCCTGGCGCAGCGCCAGGACCTGCCCCGGCGTCATGCCCAGCGCCACGCCCAGTGCGCCGGCCGCCACGCCGGTGGCGCTGTCTTCCAGCGTTGGTTCCAGGTGGTTGAAGTTGCGCCCTTCGACATCGCCATCCGCGCGCCGGCACCAGGCGTAGATGCCGTTGATGCCATTTGCCTTGCTCCAGTTGGCGATGCCGTGCAGGTCCGGCGCCAGCGCGTACAGCGCATCAAGGTCCGCCACTTGCACCAGCAGCTTCGGACTGCCGACCGAGGCCACGCGCGGACAGGCGGGCAGGACTGACTCGGGCACGCCGAGCAGGCGCGCGGCCAGCGCCGGCGTGGCGCCCACGGCCGGCGCAGGCTGCGCGGACAGGCGCACGAAATAATCCGTGCCGTGCTCACCATCTTCGCGCGACAGCACCAGGCGCTGGCCATGCATGGCGGTGTCGACCGCGATGGTCTCCACTGAATCGGCCACCGGATCGGCTACTGAATCGCGCCGCGCGAACAGGACCGCGGCCACGGCCAGCGTGGCGTGCAGGCACAGCGGGCTGCGCATGTGCGGATAAAAATAATCGATCCGGGCCTGGGCGCCGTTTGCATCGACGCCATCCTGGTCGATAAACACGCAGGTGACGCCGCGCTCGCGCGCAAAGGCCTGGCGCGCGGCGGCGTCTGGAGCCGCGCCTTCGATGACCAGGGCCGGGTTGCCGGCGCCGGGATGGGCGCCGAAACAGACCAGCGAGTGGACCTGCGGTGCAGGAATCCGTGATGCAGGGATCTCTGAGGCAGAGGTCTGTGAATCAGAAGTCTGTGGATCAGAGGTCTGCGGATCAGAGGTCTGAGGTGCTTGGGTATCCATATTGCCGTGCCTGGTTATTAATTGTCGAATTCGTCAGACATACTGTGTTTTTATACAGTATTATTCGTTTGTCCAGCTTACGAATACGATTATCGCAAACGATCGCCCGATGCCATCCCAGCCACCTCCCGACCCATCCGGCCTGCACATGGGCTTGCCTGCGTATGCGGAACTGTTCTGCATGTCGAACTTTTCCTTCCTGCAGGGCGCCTCGCATGCGCAAGAATTGGTAGCGCGGGCGGTGCAGCTGGGCTATGCGGCGCTGGCGCTGGCCGACGAATGCTCGCTGGCCGGCGTGGTGCGCGCGCATGGGGAAGCCAAGCGCGCCGGGCTGCCGCTCATCATCGGCGCCCATTTCCACCTGGCGGACGACCCCGGGCCGGGCGGCCAGCCGGCGCTGTCCCTGCTGCTGCTGGCGCGCAACCGCAACGGCTACGGCAACCTGTCGGAGCTGATCACGCTGGGGCGCACGCGCAGCGAGAAGGGCAGCTACCTGCTGCATCCGGCCGACCTGGAAGCGCCGCCGGGCGAGCTGGCGCACCTGGCGGGCATGCCCGATTGCCTGGCGATCCTGCTGCCGGCGTATCCGGCGCACGAGCGCGCCGGCATCGACCGCCTGCACGCCCAGGCCGCGTGGCTGGCCCGGGTATTCCCGGAGCGCGCCTGGATCGGCCTGAACCTGCTGCACCGCGCCTTTGACGATGCGCACCGCGCCGCCATCGACGAAGTCGGCTGGCAGCACGGCTTGCCTACGGTCGCGCTCGGGTACGTGACGATGCACGTGCGTTCGCGCAAGCCGTTGCAGGATACCCTGAGCGCGATCCGCATCGGCCAGCCGGTGGCCGAATGCGGTTACCGGCTGGCCCAGAACGCCGAGCAGCACCTGCGTTCGCGCATGCGCCTGGCCAACATCTATCCGCGCGCGGCGCTGCTCGAGACGCTGCGCATCGCGCGCCTGTGCACCTTTTCGCTGGACGAGCTGCGCTACGAATACCCGGACGAAGTGGTCCCGCCGGGCCACACGGCCGCCAGCTACCTGCGCAGCGAAACCTGGATCGGCGCGCACCGACGCTTCCGCGACGGCATCCCGGCCGCGGTGCAGCGGCAGATCGAGCACGAACTGGCCTTGATTGCCGAGATGCGCTACGAGCATTACTTCCTGACCGTGTACGACATCGTGCGCTTCGCGCGGCAGCAAGACATCCTGTGCCAGGGACGCGGCTCGGCCGCCAATTCGGCGGTGTGCTACTGCCTGGGCATCACCGAGGTCGACCCGGCGCGGGCGAATTTATTGTTCGAGCGCTTCATCTCGAAGGAGCGCAACGAGCCGCCCGACATCGACGTCGACTTCGAGCACCAGCGCCGCGAGGAGGTCATCCAGTACATCTACCGCAAGTACGGGCGCACCCGGGCGGCGCTGGCGGCGGTGGTGATCAGCTATCGCCCGAAAAGCGCGCTGCGCGACAGCGGCCGTGCGCTCGGGGTCGACCTCGCCGTCGTCGACAGGGTCTGCAAGCAGCACCACTGGTTCGACGGCAAGGCCGACCTGCTGAACCGCCTGGCCGACAGCGGCCTCGATCCGGAGGCGCCGCTGTCGCAGCAGTGGGCGTCATTGGCGCAGCGCCTGCTCGGTTTTCCGCGCCACTTGTCCCAGCATCCGGGCGGCTTCGTGATCGCGCGCGGCAAGCTCTCGCGCCTGGTGCCGGTCGAGAACGCGACCATGCTTGACCGCAGCGTGATCCAGTGGGACAAGGACGACCTCGAGGAACTGGGCCTGATGAAGGTCGACGTGCTGGCGCTGGGCATGCTGTCGATGCTGAGAAGGGGCCTGGAACTGGTCGGCCGGCGCCACGGCACCGTGTTCGAGATGCAGGACATCCCGCCCGACGATGCCGCCACCTACGCCATGATCTGCCGCGCCGATACGGTGGGCGTGTTCCAGATCGAGTCGCGCGCCCAGATGAGCATGCTGCCGCGCATGAAGCCGCGCCGCTTTTATGACCTGGTGATCGAGGTGGCGATCGTGCGTCCGGGACCGATCCAGGGCGGCATGGTGCATCCCTACCTGAAGCGGCGCGAACAGAAGGAGCCGGTGGTGTACCCGAGCCCGGACATGAAGATCGCACTGGAACGCACGCTCGGCGTGCCGATCTTCCAGGAACAGGTGATGCAGGTGGCGATCCTGGCGGCCGGCTTCACGCCGGGCGAAGCCGACCAGCTGCGCCGCGCGATGGCGGCCTGGAAGCGCAAGGGGGGACTGGAGAAATACTACGAGCGCATCGTCGGCGGCATGCTGGAACGCGGCTACGACCAGGCCTTCGCCGAGCAGATATTCAACCAGATCCAGGGCTTCGGCGAATACGGCTTTCCCGAGTCGCACGCGGCCAGCTTCGCGCTGCTGGCTTATGCCAGTTCCTGGCTCAAGTGCCACGAGCCGGCGGCGTTTCTATGCGCGCTGCTCAACAGCCAGCCGATGGGTTTCTACAGTCCCTCGCAGCTGGTGCAGGATGCGCGCCGCCACGGCATCCAGGTGCGCCCGGCCGACGTCACGGTCAGCGGCTGGGAATCGACGCTGGAGGAGGTGGACGGCGGGGCGCACGGCGATGTGTCGAACCGGTGCATGCAGCCACAGGTGCAGCCGGCGGTGCGCCTCGGCCTGCACCTGCTGCGCGGGATGAACCGGGACGCCGCCGGACGCATCGAACTGGCGCGCGCGATCCGCCCGTTTGCGAACGTGGCCGACCTGGCGCGGCGTGCGGCGCTGGAGCGCGCCGATCTGCAGGTGCTGGCCGGCGCCAATGCGCTGGGCGCGCTGGCCGGGCATCGGCGGCAGGCGCTGTGGCAGGCGGCGGGCGCGGTGCCGGACCGCGATCTGCTGCGTCCCACCGAACCAATCGAGGATACGCCGCTGCTGGCCGCGCCAAGCGAAGGGCAGGAGATCGTCGGCGACTACCGCGCGCAGGGCCTGACGCTGGGACGCCACCCGCTGGCGCTGCTGCGCGCACAACTGCTGGCGAAACGCTTCATCCCGGCCGAGGTGCTGATGGCGTTCCAGAACGGCCAGCTGGCGCGCGCCTGCGGCATCGTCACGGTGCGCCAGCGGCCCGGCACGGCGAAGGGCGTGCTGTTCCTGACCATCGAGGACGAGACCGGCAACGTCAACGTGATCGTGTGGTCGTCGCTGGTGGAGCGGCAGCGCAAGGAAGTGCTGAACGCGGCGCTCTTGGGGGTGTACGGGGTGTGGCAGCGCGAGGGAGAGGTGCGGCACCTGGTGGCCAGGCGACTGGTGGACATGTCGCACCTGCTGGGCGGGCTGGATACGCGCAGCCGCGATTTTTGCTAGGGGCCGACCAGGGCCGGATGCTGTCAAGATTGTTACATTTCGACCGATCTGATAGGCTGCGAAAGGGCGCGTCCAGTGACCTTCCCCTTGATCCCGCTGTTTCACCCGTTCAGATTGTGAAATATTCATGAAGCCATCCAGCATCCTCCGCACCACGCTGTTCCTCGCCGGCGTCGTTGGCGCCTCCGCCCAGGCCGCGCCGCTGCCGGCGCCGTTCGCCCAGCAGCTCAACGCCAACTACCCGGCCATCGAAGCCCTGTACCAGGACCTGCACCGCAACCCGGAACTGGGTTTCGCCGAGCACCAGACCGCGGCCAAGCTGGCCGAGCGCGCCAAGGCGCTGGGCTTCGACGTCACCACCGGCGTCGGCGGCACCGGCGTGGTCGCGATCATGAAGAACGGCCCCGGTCCGACCGTGATGCTGCGCACCGAGATGGATGCGCTGCCGGTCCAGGAAAAGACCGGACTGCCGTACGCCAGCAAGGCCACCACCAAGAACGCCGCCGGCGACACCGTGGCGCTGGCGCACGCCTGCGGCCACGACCTGCACATGGCGGCCTGGTACGGCACCGCCAAGCTGATGGCCGACAACCGCAAGGCCTGGAGCGGCACCCTGATGCTGATCGGCCAGCCGTCCGAGGAAACCGTGCGCGGCGCCGAAGCGATGCTGAAGGACGGCCTGTTCACGCGCTTCCCGAAGCCCGATTACGCGCTGTCCTTCCACGACGACGCCACCATGCCGTCGGGGACGATCATGTACCACGCCGGTCCGTTCCGCGCCTCGTCCGACGTCGTCAAGATCACCGTGTTCGGCCAGGGCGGCCATGGCGCCGTGCCGCACGAAGCACGCGACCCGATCGTGATCGCCTCGCGCCTCGTGCTGGCGCTGCAGACCCTGGTCGCGCGCGAGAACAACCCGATCGACCCGCTGGTCATCACCGTGGGCAGTATCCACGGCGGCACCGTGGCCAACATCATCCCGGACCAGGTCCAGCTGCAGCTGTCGGTGCGCACCTTCAAGCCGGAAGTGCGCAAGCGCGTGCTGGCCAGCATCGCGCGCGAAGCGAAGGGCGAGGCGATCGCCGCCGGCGCGCCGAAGGAGCCGCTGGTCGAAGTGGAGCCGGGCACCGATTCGGTCTACAACGATCCGGCGCTGATCGACCGCATGGTCAAGGTGGTGCAGGGCGCGGTCGGCCCCGAGTCCGTGAAGGAAATGCCTTCCAAGATGACCTCGGAAGACTTCTCGCAGTATGGACTGCAGCCGGGCGTGAAGGCGGTGCTGCTGCACGTCGGCGCGGTCGACGGCGCGCGCCTGGACGCCGCCAAGAAGGCCGGCCAGCCGCTGCCGGGCACCCACTCGCCGCAATGGGCGCCGGACTTCAAGCCGACCGTCACCAATACCATCAGGGCGGAGACGGCGATTTTGCTGGATCTGATGGCGCCGAAGAAGTAAAAGGCGCGGGAGCGGCGGGATGCCGGCTACGCAGCCCGCGTCCCGTAGTAAGCATGCACCTCCTCCATCCACCCCTGGTCGGCCATGTCCGGCCAGTGGTCGGTATCGAAACCGGGAGCGCTGTCGATGCGTTCCTTCGCGATGTCCATCGTGAAGCGCTTGTTCTCGGTGTCCAGCGTCAGCGCCCGCCACGGCACCGCGAACAGCTTTTCGCCCAGGCCGAGGAAACGGCTGGATGACATGACCGCATAGGCGATGGCGCCGCTGCGCATGTCGAGCATGAATTCCTTGATGACGCCGAGGTGTTCGTTCTGCAGGTTGTGGACATGGTCGCCGATCAAGGTGTTGGCGCCCATCAGTTCCGGGCCCGGTCCCTTGCCGTGCTTGTTCTTGTACATACCGTAGTCGTCGCGTTCCAGATAAGACATGTAGATCTCCTTCGTTGGAATCGCAAGGATAACCCCCGCCCGGCGAAGTTCCGTACGTGCGCGCACGCAAGGGTGACGGAGAAATCGGGACTGTTTTCAATCACCGCCGGCCGCCGACAGCCGCCGGATGCGCTCGGCGGTGTCCGGGTGGGTCGACAGATAGCCCATCGAATCCTGCATCCAGCGCGGCGTTCCGGCAGCGCCATCCTCTGCTGCCTCGAGCCTGGACAAGGCATCGGCGAAATGCCTGATCGGTACATGCCGGCGCTGCAGCACCCGGACCGCATACGCATCGGCCTCGAGTTCCATCTCGCGCGAGTGCCGCATCCGCGACAGCGCCGCATCCGCGACAGCGCGGCCGGCAGGGTGGCGGCCACGGCGCTGATGTTGCCGAACAGCGTGGCCGACAGCGCCGTGCCGAGCGAGGACACGGCCATCTTGCGTACCCTGTGGCGGTGTTCGATGTGGCCGATTTCGTGCGCCAGCAGTGCGCCCAGCTCGGCCCTGCCGGTGGCGTCGAGCCGGCCATCCCCGGTCTGGAGCAGGCGCACCAGGTCGTCGCTGACGATGATGGTGCCGTCGGGCAGCGCACAGGCGTTGGCGCCCAGTTCGGGCATATCGGATGTCGCACGCGATCCGCACGCCGGGGAAGGTGGTGGCCGACCAGGCCAGGTTGGTCATGCGCACCGCTGTCAGGGGCAGGCCGAGCACGACGAACAGGTAGCCGTACAGCGCCCAGGTGGCATCGAAAACAAATTCCGAATCGCCGTCGGGACCGTGCGTGAAAGTAATGGCCATGACCGCAATCAGCGCGGCCACGGCCACGGCCGCCACCACGACGAAGCGGACATAGGGCCTGGCCAGGGCATTGACCGACAATGGAAAGCCAGCCCGGCTGGTCGCCATACATCAGGTGCATGTGCTGGTAGCGCTTCATCGCGCCATGCATCCAGGGCCAGCCGAAGTGGGCCAGGAACAGGGCGTAGGCCAGCACGCTCTCCGGCGCGAGCTTGTCCACCGCGTCGAAAAGGAAGAGCGTTCCCAGCGGCAGCAGATAGATGACATACGCTTTTCCCAGCGTGCCGGCGAAGCCGAACGGCAGGCCGCGGTGCCAGGTGTTCGACAGCTAAAAGCGCAGGGCCGAACGCATGATCCAGGGCAGGGCCGCCAGCACCAGCGTCCCGGCCAGGATGCCGTCTTCGAGCGAGGCGCCGAAGGCGGCGTACAGGACGCCCAGCAGCAGGACCGCCAGGATGCGGCCGCGCAGGATGGCTTTCGGCGCGCCGCGGAAGTCGAAACTGGCGCCGGCAAGCTGGGTGTTGCGGTAAAAGTACTGCAGCCGGCGCGTCTTGGCCCAGGCCGAATAGATGCCGAGCGTAGCCACCGACAACAGCAGATTGACGATCCAGATGCGGAAGTATTCGGCGCCGCTGCCGCTGAACGTGAAGGCCAGCGGCGCCGCGGCGGGCGCGGACGACGGCTCGTCCGGGCGGTGGGACGTTTCGGCATCGGCCAGTTCGCTGCACGCATTCATCGCCATGTTTGTTGTTATTGAAGAAAGGTGTCCAGTGTAAGCACATCAATCCTGGTTTGGTAATTTTGCAAGAAACGATCACGTCATCCGCATCCTGTGTGCCACGGGCTCGCCGCCAAACGCGCGCTTTGCCCGATGTTGCCAACTTGTATCGGAGAAGTATTTGCAGGTTTAAGGTATAATTTCTATTTCCCGCGCGTGCCGTCCGGCACCTTCTGCACAATGACCAAATTTGTATTCGTCACTGGCGGCGTCGTATCTTCCCTGGGCAAGGGAATCGCGGCCGCTTCCCTCGCCGCGATCCTCGAATCGCGCGGTCTCAAAGTCACGATGCTCAAGCTGGACCCGTACATCAACGTGGACCCGGGCACGATGAGCCCCACCCAGCACGGTGAAGTATTCGTCACCGACGACGGCGCCGAGACCGACCTCGACCTCGGCCACTACGAGCGCTTCATCAGCACCCGCATGAAAAAGGTGAACAATTTCACCACCGGCCAGATCTACGAATCGGTGATTCGTAAAGAGCGCCGCGGCGAGTACCTCGGCAAGACCGTGCAGGTGATCCCGCACATCACCAACGAGATCCAGGACTACATCCGCCGCGGCGCCGAAGGCGTCGACGTGGCGCTGGTCGAGATCGGCGGCACCGTCGGCGACATCGAGTCGCTGCCGTTCCTGGAAGCCGCGCGCCAGCTGTCGCTGCGTTCGGGCCGCAAGGGCGCCGCCTTCGTGCACCTGACCCTGGTGCCGTACATCGCCTCGGCCGGCGAACTCAAGACCAAGCCGACCCAGCACTCGGTACAGAAGCTGCGCGAGATCGGCATTTCGCCGAACGCGCTGCTGTGCCGCGCCGACCGCCGCATCCCGGACGACGAACGCGCCAAGATCTCGCTGTTCGCCAACGTCGAAGAGCAGGCCGTCATCTCGGTGTGGGACGTGGACACCATCTACAAGGTGCCGCAGGTGCTGTGCGACCAGGGCCTGGACGACATCATCCTGGAAGCGCTGGGCCTCGAGGCGCCGCCGGCCGACCTGTCGATGTGGACGAAACTGATCCACACCCTGGAAAACCCGAAGCACGAAGTGACCATCGGCATGGTCGGCAAGTACGTCGACCTGATCGAATCGTACAAGTCGCTGACCGAGGCGCTGCGCCACGCCGGCATCCATACCGAAAGCCGCGTCAACATCGAGTACATCGACTCGGAAGAGATCGAGACCACCGGCTGCGGCCACCTGGCCAAGTACGACGCCATCCTGGTGCCAGGCGGCTTCGGCAAGCGCGGCGTGGAAGGCAAGATCATGGCCGCACGCTATGCCCGCGAAAACAAGATCCCCTACCTGGGCATCTGCCTGGGCATGCAGGTCGCGCTGATCGAATACGCGCGCCACATGGCCGGCCTGCCGAACGCCAACTCGACCGAGTTCGATTCGGAAACCGACCAGCCGGTCGTCGCCCTGATCAACGAGTGGCAGAACCATGACGGCAAGGTCGAGAAGCGCGACGTGAATTCCGACCTGGGCGGCACCATGCGCCTGGGCGCCCAGACCTGCGCGGTGAACCCGGGCACGCTGGCGGCTGAAGTCTACGGCAACCTGGTGACCGAGCGCCACCGCCACCGCTACGAAGCCAACAACTTCTACCTGCCGAAGGTCGAAGCGGCCGGCCTGGTGGTCGCCGCCCGTACCCCGAACGAAGACCTGTGCGAGATCATGGAACTGCCGCGCAGCGTGCACCCGTGGTACATGGGCGTGCAGTTCCACCCGGAGTTCAAGTCGACCCCGCGTAACGGCCACCCGCTGTTCTCGTCGTTCATCCGCGCCGCCCTGGCGCACCAGGCAGCCAACCACAACCCGCAGGCGGCCAACACGCCGGCTGCCCTGCAAGGAGATGCAGCATGAAGCTTTGCGGATTCGACGTCGGCCTCGACCAGCCGATTTTCCTGATCGCCGGCACCTGCGTGATCGAATCGCGCCAGATGGCGATGGACACCGCCGGCACGCTCAAGGAAATCACGAGCAGCCTGGGCATCCCGTTCATCTATAAATCGTCGTTCGACAAGGCCAACCGCTCGTCCGGCAAGTCGTTCCGCGGCCCGGGCATGGAAAAGGGCCTGGAGATCCTGGCCGACGTGCGCAAGGAGATCGGCGTGCCGGTCCTGACCGACGTGCACGACGAAGAGATGATCCCGGTGGTGGCCAGCGTCGTCGACGTGCTGCAGACCCCGGCCTTCCTGTGCCGCCAGACCGACTTCATCAACGCCTGCGCGCGTTCGGGCAAGCCGGTCAACATCAAGAAGGGCCAGTTCCTGGCCCCGGGCGACATGAAGAACGTGATCGACAAGGCGCGCGCCGCTGCGGCGGAAGTCGGCCTGCCGGACCAGTTCATGGCCTGCGAACGCGGCGCCTCGTTCGGCTACAACAACCTGGTGTCGGACATGCGTTCGCTCGCCATCATGCGCGAATCGAACTGCCCGGTGGTGTTCGATGCGACCCACTCGGTGCAGCTGCCGGGCGGCCAGGGCACCTCGTCCGGCGGCCAGCGCGAACACGTGCCGGTGCTGGCGCGCGCCGCGGTGGCGGCCGGCGTGTCGGGCCTGTTCATGGAAACCCACCCGGACCCGGCCTGCGCGCTGTCGGACGGCCCGAACGCGGTGCCGCTGGGACGCATGAAGGAACTGCTCACGACGCTGGTCGAGATCGACCGCATCGTCAAGAAGGCGGGCTTCATCGAGTCCAACTTCAAATAAAAACACCGTCGTCCCCGCGCAGGCGGGACCCAAGTTCCGCCCGTGTTATCGAAACGCGGACAAACTTGGACCCCCGCCTTCGCGGGGGCGACGACAGCGCCTGCGGCTGGGCGCGCGCCGTACCCATTTCTTTTCTTTCTGGAGACTGAAGAACCATGAGTGCAATCGTTGATATTATTGGCCGCGAAATCATCGACTCGCGCGGCAATCCGACCGTCGAGTGCGATGTGCTGCTGGAGTCGGGCGTGATGGGCCGCGCCGCCGTGCCGTCGGGCGCGTCGACCGGTTCGCGCGAAGCGATCGAACTGCGCGACGGCGATCCGAAACGCTACTTCGGCAAGGGCGTGCTGCAGGCCTGCGAAAACATCAACACCGAAATCAGCGAAGCAATCATGGGCCTGGACGCCAACGAGCAGGCGTTCCTGGACCGCACCCTGATCGACCTGGACGGCACCGAGAACAAGAGCCGCCTGGGCGCGAACGCGATGCTGGCCGTCTCCATGGCCGTGGCGAAAGCCGCCGCGGAAGAAGCCGGCCTGCCGCTGTACCGCTACTTCGGCGGTTCGGGCGCGATGCAGATGCCGGTGCCGATGATGAACGTCATCAACGGCGGCGCGCACGCCGACAACAACCTGGACATCCAGGAATTCATGATCATCCCGGTCGGCGCCCCGTCGTTCAAGGAAGCGATCCGCTACGGCGCCGAGGTGTTCCACACCCTGAAAAAGATCCTGCACAGCAAGGGCCTGAACACCGCGGTCGGCGACGAAGGCGGCTTTGCGCCGTCGGTGGCCAACCATGAGGAAGCCATCAAGCTGATCATGCAGGCGATCGAGCAGGCCGGCTACGTGGCCGGCCAGGACATCGCACTCGGCCTGGACTGCGCCGCGAGCGAGTTCTACAAGGACGGCAAGTACGTGCTGGAAGGCGAAGGCGGCCTGGCCCTGTCGGCCACCGACTTCACCAACATGCTGGCGACCTGGTGCGACAAGTACCCGATCATCTCGATCGAGGACGCGATGGCCGAAGGCGACTGGGACGGCTGGAAGATCCTGACCGACGCGCTGGGCAAGAAGGTGCAGCTGGTCGGCGACGATCTCTACGTCACCAACACCAAGATCCTGAAGGAAGGCATCCAGAAGGGCATCGCCAACTCGATCCTGATCAAGATCAACCAGATCGGCACCCTGACCGAAACCTTCGCCGCTATCGAGATGGCCAAGCGCGCCGGCTACACCGCCGTGATCTCGCACCGTTCGGGCGAGACCGAGGATTCGACCATCGCCGACATCGCCGTGGGCACCAACGCCCTGCAGATCAAGACCGGCTCGCTGTCGCGTTCGGACCGCATGGCCAAGTACAACCAGTTGCTGCGCATCGAGGAAGACCTGGGCGACATCGCCAGCTACCCGGGCCGCGACGCGTTCTACAACCTGAAGTAAGCAGTAAAAACTGGGACGCAATCCCGACCGGCCTTGGCCGTGCGGGTTGCGTCCCGCTTTGTTTCTTCTTAGTATTTCTCAATGCGCCTCATTACCCTCGCTCTCGTGGCCCTGCTGCTGCTGATCCAGTACCCGCTGTGGCTGGGGAAGGGCGGCTGGCTTGCCGTCGCCGACCTGGAAGACCAGCTCGCGAACAGCCGCGCCAAGACCGAGCAGCTGCGTGCGCGCAACGCCAAGCTCGATTCGGAAGTGCACGACCTGAAGAACGGCCTGGGCGCCGTCGAAGAGCGCGCACGCTACGAACTGGGTATGATCAAGCAGAACGAGATCTTCGTGCAGGTGCTCAGGAAGGACGAGCAGCCGGCGGTGATGATGACCGTGCCGCCGGTGCGGCCGCCGCCCAAGGACAAGAAGGCGAAACCGTCGGCGCCGGCGGAAGACTGAAGCGGCGCCGCGCCGCCACGGAGTGACCCATGGTTGACCACACATCCCCTCAAGACAATGCCTCGCTCGAGGTTTCGCTGGATACGCTGGAAGCGGTCGCCGCCCACCTCGGCGCCGCCTTCGACAGCGGCGACGCCGACCTGATCGCGCAGGCGCTGAAGCAGGTGGCCCGCGCCGACGGCCTGGGCCACCTGGCGGCCGCCGCCGGCCTGCCGCGCGCCGACCTGGCCGCCGCCCTGGACGCGGGCGAGATCGGCCTCGATACGCTGCTGTCGATCATGAAGGTGATCGACCTGCACCGTCCGGCCGATGGCGGCATGCCTGGCCAGAATCGCGCGACATCGCACTGATAGTGACTCAGGCCGCGCTCAGCGCCGGCAAGCGGTAGCCCGGCACCAGCAGGCCGGGAATGGCTTCGCCTTCGAGCACCACGATCTCGCCGATGCTCTGCGCGCGGTCGACGATGCGGTCGCCATTCGCGACGTGGCTGCCGACCAGCGCGACCGGCCGGTCGGCGAAGGTCGACGCGCGGCCGGCGCCGGACACGATCACGCTCTCGCTGCCGTCCGGGTAGCGTACCCGGTCGCCCACGCAGGCGACGCGATAGTCATCGGCGTGGCGGTCATGGGTATTGCCATCCATTGCAAGTACGACGCGGCCGCCCAGGCTGGTGCGCGAACCGATCGTGGCGATCGGATAGCGCGCCACGATCCTGTGCGACGAATTCCGGGCTTTGCCGGTAACCGCATTGTTTTCAACGTGACGTGCCTGTTTCATCCTGCCCCTCCGAAATCGAAATGATGTCTGTCGGAATGACGAGGCGGCGTGTAGTCATAAAGCGACATTCTGCCAGCCTCAAGTGTAGGAATTCATACACTGGTCACCATTGGAGCGCACGACTGATGTTCGAAAATTGAGGATAAGCAAATTGAAAATAGGCATTGCCAAGATTCAGGCGATTCTGACTATGGCCTTGCGCAATTTCCTCATGCAACCTTCTGATCAGTCCACCAGAAACTGGAGCAGGACTTCGCTGTCGTTGGATGCAGGCGGGCGTGCCGCCTGTACATGAGCAGGGCCTGGGCCCCCGCCTGCGCGGGGGGCGTTCCCGGCAATGCCGGGAACGCCATATTGCTTAGCCCTGGCTGCCGTCGGCGCCGTTGCCGAGGAAGGAACGCAGCATCCACGCATTCTTTTCGTGGATTTCCATGCGGTCGCTCAGCATGCCGGCGCTTGGCTGGTCATTGGCTTCGTCGGCCACGCGGAAGGCGCCGCGCACCGTGCGGATCACGGCTTCCTGGCCTTCCACCAGCTGGCGCAGCATTTCTTTCCAGTCCGGCACGCCGGCTTCTTCCTTGATCGAGGACAGTTCGGCGTAGCGGGCATAGGTGCCCGGTGCGAAGTGGCCCAGCGCGCGGATGCGCTCGGCGATGTCGTCCAGCGCGTTCCACAGTTCGGTGTACTGCTCCTGGAAGATCGAGTGCAACGGCTGGAACATCGGGCCGGTCACGTTCCAATGGAAGTTGTGGGTCTTCAGGTAGAGCATGTAGCTGTCGGCCAGCACATGCGACAGGGCGTCGGCGATCTTGGCGCGGTCTTCGGTGGTGATGCCGATATCGATGTTCATTCCGGTTTCTCCCATTCTGATAGCTGTTGACAATGCAGTTGAGCTGCGCGATTGATATTAGCTTAGCACTATTGGCAAAATGCTGTAGCGCAGTTTTCCAATGGGGCGGATAGGAAAAACCGATGCCGGGTGAGCGGGATGGCCGAGGCACCCCATGCTCACCCTGTGGGAGCCGGGGCGCGTCGGCAGCCCCGGTCCCGAGGATCAGTCGATGATCAGTGCTTGACGTCGGACACCGGCGCCACCGCGTCGGCGGTGCTGTCGGTGGCGAACAGCTGGGCGCAGTCGACCGCGTCGAAGCCGTAGTGCTTGCCGCAGAAGTCGCAGTTGATGCCGAGTTCGCCGAGGTCGGCGAGCGCCGATTCGACTTCCTCGCGGCCCAGCATCTTGAGCATGTTGCCGACCTTTTCGCGCGAGCAGCTGCAATGGAACTCGGGCTGCAGCGGGTCGAACACGCGGATCGTCTCCTCCCAGAACAGACGCTTGAGCAGCGTCTCGACGTCGGTCGTGAGCAATTCCTCGCGCTTCAGGGTCGCGCCCAGCATGGTGGCGCGGGTCCAGGTTTCGAGGTCTTCTTCCTCGCTGGCCTGGGCCACCTGGCCTTCGACCGCCGAGTTACGCGGCAGCTTCTGCAGCAGCAGGCCGCGCGCGACCTGGTCGTCCGCCGCCAGCCACAGCTTGGTGTCCATCTGTTCCGAGCGCAGCATGTAGTTTTCGATCACGGTCGCGATGTCCTCGCCGTCCAGCGGCACCACGCCCTGGTAGGGCTGCTGGCCCGGCACTTTATCTTGCGGGTCGAGCGTGATCACGAAACGGCCCTTGCCGCCGGCGTTCAGCAACTGGGTGAGGGTGGCGTCGTCCGCCACCTCGACGCCGGGCGCCAGCTTGGCAGTGGCGCGCAGGCGCAGGCTGGCATCGCACTCGACCACCAGCAGGCGCACCGGGCCGTCACCATGGATCTGCATCACGATCGCGCCGTTGAACTTCAGGTTGGCCGACAGCAGCGCGGCCGCGGCGACCATTTCGCCCAGCAAGCTCTTCACTGCCTTCGGGTAGTCGTGGCGCGCCTGGATCTCGCGCCACGCGTTGGAAATCTCGATCAGCTCGCCGCGCACGGCGGCGTTGTCGAAGATGAATTTTTGCAGGATGTCCTTGCTGGTATCTGTCGTCATTCTTTATCCGATTTTCTTGAGCTCCGCCTTGAAACGCTGGCCGCGCGCCACATAGCTGGCGGCGCTGCCCTGCAGGCGGAGCAGGTCTTCTTCCGTAAGGGTGCGGACCACCTTGGCCGGCGAACCCAGGATAAGCGAATGGTCCGGGAATGCCTTGCCTTCGGTGACCAGGGCGCCCGCCCCGACCAGGCAGCCCTTGCCGATCCTGGCGCCGTTCAGCACCACGGCCTGGATGCCGATCAGCGAACCGTCGCCGACCGTGCAGCCATGCAGCATCGCCTGGTGGCCGATGGTGACGTCCCTGCCGACCACGAGGGGGTAGCCCATGTCGGTATGCATCACCGTACCTTCCTGCACATTGCTGTTCTCGCCGATCGTGATGCGCTCGTTGTCGCCGCGGATCGTCACCCCGAACCAGACCGAGGCGTTCGCCGCGATCGTCACCTTGCCGATCAGGCTGGCCGAATCGGCAACGTAAGCCGACGGGTCGATCTCGGGCGCGTGTTCGCCCAACTGGTAAATCGCCATGGATGTGCTCGCGGGAGGTAAGGTTGAACGGTTATAGGAAGCGTTGTATACAGACCGTATTTTACGCCCTCGCGCCCGCCATCGTCCGGCAAGCGCCGCAGATGGGGGCGGGGCGCACGATTACAAGCTTTGTGCCTATAATGTGAACGATCGTACTATTTATATGGAACTATTTACCAGGAGTGCCATGAAGCCGTCCCGTTCCGAATTCCTCGCCATCCGCGGCCTGCGCGCCCACATCCGCCACTGGGGCCGGGAAGGGGCGCCCAAGCTGTTCATGGCGCATGGCTGGATGGACATGTCGGCCTCGTTCCAGTTCGTGGTCGATGCGCTCGAAGGTGACTGGCACGTGATCGCGCCCGACTGGCGCGGCTTCGGGCTGAGCGAACGCTCGGGCGCGGACACCTACTGGTTCCCCGACTATTTCGCCGACCTGGACGCCATCCTCGACCATTATTCGCCGCACGCACCGGTCAAGCTGCTCGGCCACAGCATGGGCGGCAACGTCGCCAGCGCGTATGCCGGCATCCGCCCGGCGCGCATCGCCCGCCTGATCAACCTGGAAGGCATCGGGCTGCCGGCAACCAAGCCGGAACAGGCGCCCACGCGCTACGCCAAATGGCTCGACGACGTGCGCACCCCGCCCGCCATGCGCGGCTATGCCAGCGTGCAGGACGTGGCGGCACGCCTGCAGAAGACCAACCCGCGCCTGCCGGACGCGCGCGCGGCCTTCCTGGCGCAGCACTGGGCCGCGCAGAACGCCGACGGCCTGTGGGACATCCTGGGCGACCCGGCGCACAAGATGCCCGGACCGCTGCAGTACCAGGCCGAAGAGATCCTGGCCTGCTGGCGCCGCATCAGCGCGCCGGTGCTGTGGATCGAGGCCGAGCATACCGACCTGTGGCGCTGGATGGGGCCGAAGGAGCAGGCGCGTCTCGAGGTCGACCGCCGCCTGGATCAATTGCAGAACGTGACGAAGCACATGATGCCGCAGGCCGGCCACATGCTGCACCATGACCAGCCGGTGCTGCTGGCGCGCATGATCGAGGACTTCCTGGCGGCGCACCCGGCGGCGCAGCCATGACGCCGCAAGCGATGCGATGCGCGTACAATGGTGACTTCACGCTGCCATACTGACGACGGTTTTTCCCCATGCTGAAAGTCGACCTCCACTGCCATTCCAACGTGTCCGACGGCGTGCTGACGCCTGCCGCCGTGGCCGCCTACGCCCGCAAGGGCGGCGTCGATGTGTGGGCGCTCACCGACCACGATGAAATCAAAGGCATCAAGGCCGCGCGCCGTGCCGCCGGCGAACTCGGGATGCGTTTCGTGCCCGGCGTCGAAATCTCCGTGACCTGGGCGGGCGAAACGGTCCACGTGGTCGGCCTGCAGATCGACGAGGACAATCCGCAACTGGTGCAGGGCCTGGCCGCGACCCGCGCCGGGCGCGACAAGCGCGGACGCGAGATCGCCGCGCAACTGGAGCGGGCCGGCATCCGCGACGCCTACGAAGGCGCCCTGCGCTACGTCGGCAACCCGGACCTGCTGTCGCGCACCCACTTCGCGCGCTACCTGTGCGAGATCGGCGTCTGCAAGAACACGTCCGAAGTCTTCCGCAAGTACCTGACCGAAGGCCGCCCCGGCTACGTGCCGCACCGCTGGGCCACGCTGGCCGACACGGTGGGCTGGATCCGCAGCGCCGGCGGCATCCCGGTAATCGCCCACCCGGGCCGCTACCGCTTCGACCGCACCGCCGAGGGCGCGCTGTTCGACGAGTTCAAGCAACTGGGCGGCAACACCATCGAGGTGGTGACCGGCAGCCATACGCCGGACCAGTACGTCACCTACGCCGAAGTCGCGCGCCGCTACGGCTTCCTGGCCTCGCGCGGGACCGATTTCCACGCGCCGGGGGAGGCGCGGGTGGAGTTCGACAAGCTGGGGCCGCTGCCGGCGGGGCTGACGCCGGTGTGGCACGACTGGTTCTAGCCTTCGTTTCCGCACTCTTTCCGTCGTTCCCGCGGAGGCGGCAATAGTGCCACTGGCACTATTGCCCCAAGGTGAGCCACCGAGGTTGTTCAGCTAGTGGTCAGGCAGAGGTTTCTGACGTCGGATACCAAGCTTGGGTCCCCGCCTGCGCGGGGACGACGTATGTTGCCGGAACGACGAAACCCTTGAATTTCCAGGCTGTTATCCCTACCTTGACCGCGTGACAACTCACACCGGCCCGGAGGCCACGCTGTTATGAAACGAATCATCCTGTTCCTCGCCACCAACCTCGCGGTGGTGCTCGTCCTGTCGATCGTGCTCAACGTCCTCGGCGTGGCGCGGCCGGTCACCGGCGCCGGGATCAACGTCGGGGCGCTGCTGGTGTTTTCGCTGGTGGTGGGCTTCACCGGCTCGATCATTTCGCTGCTGATGAGCAAACCGGTGGCCAAGTGGTCGACCGGCGCCCGCGTCATCGACCAGCCGGCCAACGCCAGCGAACTGTGGCTGGTGAATACCGTGCGCGCCTTATCGGAACGCGCCGGCATCGGCATGCCGGAAGTGGCGGTCTACGAAGGCGAGCCGAATGCGTTCGCCACCGGCGCCTTCAAGAATTCGGCCATGGTCGCCGTCTCGACCGGCCTGCTGGCCAACATGGACCGCGACGAAGTCGAGGCCGTGCTCGGCCACGAGGTCGCCCACATCGCCAACGGCGACATGGTCACGCTGACCCTGATCCAGGGCGTGGTCAATACCTTCGTCGTGTTCCTGGCGCGCGTGGTCGGCTTTTTTGTGGACAACATGCTGCTGCGCCGCGGGGAGGGCGACCGCGGCCCGGGCATCGGCTACATGGTCACGGTGTTCGTGTGCGAGATCGTGTTCGGCCTGGCGGCGTCGATCATCGTCGCCTGGTTCTCGCGCCGGCGCGAATTCCGCGCCGACGCCGGTTCGGCCAGGCTGCTCGGCAGCCCGGTGCCGATGCAGCATGCGCTGGCGCGCCTGGGCGGCCTCGCGCCGGGCGCGCTGCCGCAATCGATGGCCGCCTCGGGCATTTCGGGCGGTGGTGGCGGATGGGGCGCGCTGTTCGCGTCGCACCCGCCGATGGAAGAACGTATCGCGGCCCTGCAGGCGCTGCGCCAGGCGGGGTTCGCACGATGACGCAATATTTCGAAATCCACCCACAGAATCCGCAACAGCGCCTGCTGCGCCAGGCGGCCCAGATCATCCAGTCGGGCGGCATCGTCGCCGCTCCCACCGATTCGGCCTATGCCCTGGTCTGCCGCCTGGACGACAAGGGCGCGGTCGAGAAACTGCGCCGCATCCGCGGCGTCGACGACAAGCACCACCTGACCCTGCTGGTGCGCGATTTGTCCGAGATCGCGACCTACGCGCGCGTCGACAACCAGCAATACCGCCTGCTGAAGGCGACGCTGCCCGGCCCCTACACCGTGATCCTGGAAGCGACGCGGGAAGTGCCGCGCCGCCTGTCGCATCCGTCGCGCAAGACGATCGGCATCCGGGTGCCGGAAAACGCGATCCTGCTCGGGCTTCTCGAAGAACTGGGCGAGCCGCTGATCGGCACCACGCTGCAGTTGCCGGGCGACGACCACATGCTGTCCGACCCCGACGAGGTGCGCGAACGCCTCGGCAAGCAGATCGACCTCATCATCGACGGTGGTGCCGGCACCCTCGAGGCGACCACCATCGTCGACCTGACCGGACCGGAACCGGAGCTGCTGCGCGAAGGCCGCGGCGATCCGGCGCCGTTTGGTTTGTAACAGGTTGTAAAACCCGTCTTTCTTCCACCCTCTACGGGGCGCCCGGCGGCTTTTTTTATTGCCGTTGAGCGCCCCGTGCTCTGTTAGAATCCCGATTTATGGATGAACAAATACGCAACCTCGCAGTCTACGCACTGCCCGTTCTTTTCGCGATCACGATGCATAACGCCGCCCAGGCTTATGCGGCCAAGTATTTCGGAGACATGACCGCCTTCGCGGCGGGACGGGTGACCACCAATCCGCTGGCCCACATCGATCCGATCGGCACTATCGTGATTCCCGCCGTGCTGTATCTCACCACCGGTTTCGCCTTCGGCTACGCCAAGCCGCTGCCCGTCAACTACGGCCAGATGCGCAATCCGAAGCGCGACATGGCCTGGGTGGCGCTGGCAGGGCCGGGCGCCAACTTCCTGATGGCGCTGGCGTGGATGATCATGGGCATCCTGCTGCAGTATTTCCAGGTCAGCGAGCCGTTCCCGAACAAGGTGGCCGACGCCGGCGTCATCACCAACCTGGTACTGCTGGCCCTGAACCTGATCCCGATCCCGCCGATGGATGGCGGTCGCGTCGTGTTCAGCCTGCTGCCGCACAAGCTGGCCTACAAATATGCAAAGATCGAACCCTACGGCTTCTTCATCCTGCTGGCGCTGATCCTGCTGAAGGTACTGAGCTACTGGATCTATCCGGTGATCCAGGTGGCGTCTGTCCTGCTGAGCGTGATCGTCTCGCCGCTGACCTACCTGCTGGGCTAGCACAGCCCCTGAAGGAGGATCCACCATGCATGCAACCCTCGATACCGCATCCGCCTGGGTGCGCCGCTGGGCGCCCCTGATCCACGAAGGCGAGGTGCTCGACCTGGCCTGCGGCGGCGGGCGCCACGCGCGCCTGCTGGCCGGGCTCGGCCACACCGTCATCGCACTCGATCGCGATGCCGAAGCGTTGGCACAGGTCGCGGCCGGCGAACATGGCGACGACATCACCACCGTCGAATACGACCTGGAAGCGCCGGGCGCCGCCTGGCCGTTCGCGCCGCGCAGCCTGTCCGCGATCGTGGTCACGAATTACCTGTACCGCCCGCTGTTCGGTGCGATTGCCGGCTCGCTCGCGCCGGATGGCGTATTGATCTACGAAACCTTCGCCCGCGGCAACGAAGCCTTCGGCAAGCCGTCGAACCCGGATTTCCTGCTGATGCCCGGCGAGCTGCTGGGCGTGGCCGGGCGCGGCGGCCTGCGCGTGCTCGGCTACGAGGATGGCGTGGTGGCGCAGCCCAAGCCGGCGCGCCTGCAGCGCCTGTGCGCGGTGGGTCCGGCCTTCGATCTGGGCACGGCGCGGCTCGACCCCGAGCCCGCCTAGCGCGGCATTTATCTGGCCGCCAATGAACCATAAACGAACCATAAACGCGGGCGATCCGCTACAATCGGATTTTTATTTATTAACGGCACGGTCCACTGATTATGATTAAGGGCAGCATAGTAGCAATCGTCACTCCGATGTTTGAAGACGGCAGTCTGGACAAGGACAGCCTGCGCAAACTGATCGACTGGCACGTGGCGGAAGGTACGGACGCTCTGGTGATCGTCGGCACCACTGGCGAATCGGCCACCGTCAGCCCGGAGGAGCACTGCGAACTGATCAAACTGACGGTCGAGCACGTCGCTGGCCGTATCCCCGTCATCGCCGGCTCGGGCGGCAACTCGACCGCGGAAGCGATTGCCCTGACCCGCCACGCGCAAGCCGTCGGCGCCGACGCCACCCTGCAGGTGGTCCCGTACTACAACCGTCCGACCCAGGAAGGCATGTACCGCCACTTCAAGGCGATCGCGGAAGCGGTCGACCTGCCGGTCATCCTGTACAACGTGCCGGGCCGTACCGTTGCCGACATGGCCAACGAGACCGTGGTGCGCCTGGCGGCCGTCGACAACATCGTCGGCCTGAAGGATGCGACCGGCAACATCGGCCGCGGCATCGAACTGCTGCGCAGCGTCGACCCGTCCTTCGCCGTGTACTCGGGCGATGACCCGACCGCGATGGCCCTGATGTTCTGCGGCGCCGCCGGCAATATTTCGGTGACCGCCAACGTCGCCCCGCGCGCGATGCGCGAACTGTGCGAAGCCGCAATGGCCGGCCAGACCGCCCGTGCGATCGAGATCAACAACCGCGTGCTGTCGCTGCACGCCCGGCTGTTCGTCGAACCGAATCCGGTTCCGGTCAAATGGGCGCTGGCCGAAATGGGCAAGATGCCTGCTGGCCTGCGCCTGCCGCTGGCCCCGCTGTCCGCGCAATACCACGACACCGTCCGCGCAGCCCTGCGCGAGTCCGGCGTCCTTTGATGAACGAACGGTTTTACCATAATGATGAATCGCAAGTTTAAGACTTCCAGCGCGACCCGTACCATCGCGCTGACCGCCATGGCGCTCAGCCTGGCAGCATGCACGACCGTGTTCGAATCGGACAAGGTGGACTACAAGTCGACCAAGAAGGCGGCCCCGCTGGACGTGCCGCCGGACCTGACCCAACTGCAGAAGGACAACCGCTATGCCGTGCCGGATGGCCGCGGCGTGGCCACCGCCTCCGGCTTCCAGCAGCAGCGCGGCGCCGTCGCCAATGCCGTCACTGCCGGCACTGCCGGTACTGCCGCTCCGGCCGCCGGCGCCGAAACCATCGGCCCGGTCGCGACCGATGCCGTGCGTATCGAGCGCGCTGGCAACCAGCGCTGGCTGGTGGTCAAGCAGACCCCGGAGCAGCTGTGGCCGCAACTGCAGGAATTCTGGACCGGCGCCGGCTTCGCCATCGAAACCGAATCGGCCCAGACCGGCGTCATGGAAACCAACTGGAACGAGAACCGATCCAAGATCCCGCAAGACATCATCCGCCGCACCATCGGCAAGGTATTCGATTCTGCCTACTCGACTGGCGAGCGCGACAAGTTCCGAACCCGCCTCGAGCGCCGTCCGGACGGTTCGACCGAGATCTTCATCAGCCACCGCGGCGCCGAGGAAGTGCTGACCGGCGCCCAGAAGGAATCGACGATGTGGACCACGCGTCCCAACGATCCGGAACTGGAAGCCGAATTCCTGGGCCGCCTGGTGGCCAAGCTGAACGGCACCCAGGTCAAGGAAGCGACGACCATCGTCAAGGATGCGCCGCTGGAACCGCAGCACGCCAAGCTGGACAACGGCAAGGTGGTCGTGGACGAAGGTTTCGACCGCGCCTGGCGCCGCGTCGGCCTGGCGCTGGACCGCGTCGGCTTCACCGTCGAAGACCGCGACCGCGTGCAGGGCATCTATTTCGTGCGCTACGTCGATCCGGATGCGGTCAACAAGGAAGGCTTCTTCAGCAAGCTGTTCGGTTCGAGCGACAAGAACAAGGAAGCGCAGCGCTACCGCGTGCTGGTCTCGGCCGTGCCGAACGCCACCACCAGCGACGTCACCGTGCAGACCAACGACGGCAAGCCGGAAACCTCGGCGACCGGCGCCAAGATCCTGCAATTGCTGGCGGACGAATTGAAATAAACGCGTTTTTCGCGCAATGCAAAACCGGCCCATGCGGCCGGTTTTTTTATTCGCCGCGCGTGTATTTCAAAAGGCGCTTTCGAAAATGCCTTGAAACGGACGAAAAAAAACCGGCCACCAGGGCCGGTTTTCAATCGAGCGAAACGCTGATTATTTTGCCGGAGCAGCAGCAGCAGCGGCAGCGTCAGCAGCCGACGAAGCAGCCGAAGCGGCAGCCGAAGCAGCCGAAGCAGCAGCGTCAGCAGCAGCCGGGTTTGCAGCAGCGTCGGTAGCAGCCGGGGTAGCGGTTGCGTCAGCAGCCGGAGCAGCCGGAGCAGCAGCGGTGTCGGCAGCCGGGGTCACGACGGTGGTTTCAGCAGCCGGAGCAGCCGGTGCTTCTTCTTTCTTGCTGCAAGCAGCCAGAGCAACAGCCAGCAGGGAAGCGATCAGCAGAGATTTTTTCATGGTTTTTCCTTAATTAATTCAAAAGGTAAGTACTTCTGGTTCGATGAATAATTACCGGTAATTATCGCTCGTCAGGAATTCTCGTAGCTTTCATAACTTTGGAAAAAGTGCCTACGGACAACGGAACCTTCCTAACCCGATATTATAGCCAAATTTACTGAATCGCAATAGAAAACTCGTGCCAAGTTGGAACTATTGCGTGAAGCAACAACGTTCATTTTGTTACAAGATGTGACTAACATCAATACGGTTTGCAGATGTGAATCAGTGCCGTCTTTTAAGCAAGATCTGACGCAAATCGCGAGAATTTTCGATCAGAGAATTGAGCAAAAGGGTGGTCAAAAGCGCGCTCTCAATCGAGGGCTGACCTCGGTTTAATTCAGCTTAAAGTCCAGTGACGGTCGACTGCAAGCCGGGCAGGGACTCGCTCCAGATCGCCGTGAAGCGTTCGCGCGGCAAGTCCGTGTCCTGGGTCGCGTCGAAGGCGGCTTCGCCGCGCAGGTGGTCGCTGTGGAAGCGCCTCACTATGTGGAGGTTGTCGGCGATGGCGAAGGAATCGGTGAGCTGGCGCAGGCCGCGCGGGGTGACACGGCATTCGATGCGGTGGCTGTAGTCGCGCAGCAGGCGCAGGAAACGCGGGGCCTGGCGCTCGAGGTGAGTAGATGCATGCATCGCCAGGCGCAGGACGCCGCCGCCGTGCAGGAAGCGGCGCAGTTCGGCATCGGTGTCCGGACTGCCGAGGGTAAACAGGGCGAAGTCGGGATCGAAGGCATCGATGCTGGCGCGGGCGCGTCCCAGCAGCGCGCGCAATTCCTGCTGGAATTGGGCGCGGGTGTCGAAGCGTTCGATCCTCGGTTCGCTCATGCGCGCTCGCTCAGGCCAATGTCCTCATCCCAGTTCCAGCCAGCCGTCCTGGTACCAGGTGTACAGCGCTTCCAGCACGTCGTCGGACGCCTGGTCGAGCAGGGCGCCATCCAGGCCGCGCTGGTTGGCAAGCACGTCGAGCACGGCCTTGTCGGCGCGGCCGACCGCGAACGATTCGCCGTTGATGAACACGTGCTTGCCGCGGTACAGCATCAGGGTCTTGGGCGACAGCTTCAGGCCGCGCTTGCCGGCCTGCTCCATGAAGCGGCCCACCGGCAGCGGCTTGGCCACCGGCGTGAAGAACACGTTGTGCTTCGGCTCGGACAAATGTTCGCCCAGGAAGATGGTGACGTCTTCCTCGTCCCAGCGCACCTTGTTCAATTCCTCGGTGACGGTGGCGAGCATGTCGCGCGGGATCTCGGCCGGGTTCCTGGCAGGGGTCAGGCCCGGATCGGCATAGCGGCCCGGCAGGTCGATCGAGTCGGCCATGAATTGCAGGAAGGCTTCGCCCAGTTCCTGGAACGAGGGCGAACGGAAGCCGATCGAGTAGGTCATGCACTCGCCCTCGGCCACGCCGTCGTGGGCGTAGTGTGGCGGCAGGTACAGCATGTCGCCCGGCTCCAGCACGAATTCTTCTTCCGGCTCGAAGTTGGCCAGGATCTTCAGCGGCAAGCCTTCGACCAGGCTCAGGTCCTGCTGGGCGCCGATGCGCCAGCGGCGCTTGCCGTGCGCCTGCAGCAGGAACACGTCATAGGAATCGAAGTGCGGGCCGACGCCGCCGCCATCGGTGGCGTAGCTGACCATCAGGTCGTCCAGGCGCGCATCCGGCGCGAAGCGGAACTGGCGCAGCAGGGCGTCGGCCTTGGGCTCGACCAGGTTCACGCCCTGCACCAGCAGGGTCCACTCGCGCTGGGTGCGCGGCGGCAGTTCCGTCAATGAGCCGTGCTGCATGTCCCAATTGCCATCGGCCAGCGTGACCAGGCGCGATTCGACGTGGTTGAGTTTCGCCAGTTCGGCCAGCTTGTCGAACTTGAGCAGCGGCTTGAAATTGGGGATCGCCTGACGGATCAGCAGCGGTTTCTTGTGCCAGTAATCGCGAAGAAACTGGGCGGGCGTCAGGTTCCCGAGGAGCGGTAATTTTTGCATGCCACATTATAACCAGCCAGGACTGACCATCAACGCATCAGGGCCTCGAAAAACCGTAGCGAGCGGAAGCCGCGCTGGCCGAGAAGCGCAGCTGTACGAGTAGTACGGCGAGCATCGCAGGCCAGCGCGGCGACGCGCAGCAGGTTTGTCGAGGTTCCAACCACTGGGGTTATAATCGCAACCTTATCCCACGAAAGGAAGCGCAATGAAGATTGCCCAGAATACGGTGGTGACGGTCAACTACAAACTGTCCGATGCCCAGAACAACCTGATCGAAGACGGTGCCCAGCCGATGGTGTACCTGCACGGCGGCTACGAAAACACGTTGCCGAAGATCGAAGAAGAGCTGGACGGCAAGGAAGTCGGCTATGCGTCGACCCTCCAGATCGAGCCGGACGACGCCTTCGGCGACTACGACCCGGAACTGCTGAAGGTCGAAGAGCGCAAGCTCCTGCCGGAGCCGCTCGAAGTCGGCATGCAGTTCGAAGGCATGGCCGAAGGCAGCGACGACGAGCCGACCATCTTCACCGTCACCGAAATCGCGGACGACAAGGTGGTGCTGGACGGTAACCATCCGCTGGCCGGCATGGCGCTGCGCTTCGAACTGTCGGTGGTCGACGTCCGCGCGGCAACCGAAGAGGAAATCGCGCACGGCCACGTGCACGGCGCTCATGGCCACCACCACGAGGACATCGAGGACAGCGAGCCGGGCGATCACTTCCGCAGCCAGCCGCTGCAGTAATCATCCCGGGCAGGGCGGCGCCGTTGGCGTGCCGCCTGTCCTGGCGGGGCCGCGATGGCCTGGTCCTTTATCCGCGTCGCCTGGCGCGGATCGTGATGCGCTGCGCCTGGCATAGGCACGCGGAAAAGACGCCTGAGAATGCGGAAAAGACGCGCAAGAACTTACTTCGCCAGCTCCAGCTTGAACAGCGTCTTCGTCGACGGATCGACATCCACCTCGAGCGCCCCGGCGCCGGTCGACAGGTGGCCGACGTTGTCGCGCCACTCGATGGCCGGCTTCGCGCCCGGCGCCAGTCCATTCGCATCCACCAGCAGCACCTTGCCGCGGAATTTCTGCGCCAGCGACAGCACCTGGCGCCGCGTTTCGGCAAAGCCGTCGTGGCCGGGCGGCACGGCGCGCTGCAGCAGGGCGCGCAGGCCGGTCGGCTGCGACAGCGCCTTCAAATCGCCTTCCGAAAACAGCACCACCGCTTCCAGCCTGTCGCGCCGGGCGATGGCGAACAGGCGGTTCAGCCAGAAGCGGTTGGCCACCAGCCGGTCTTCGTATTCGCTGTTGCGGCCCGCTTCGAGCAGGTAATGGTTGTTGTTGGCGGGGAGGTTGACGGTGGCGTACAGCACCTTGCCCACCAGCCAGTGGGCATTCTCGGCATAGCTGCGAAAGCGCGGGCTCATCGACAGGCGGGTCAGCGGCATTTTCTTTGCACCGAGCGAGGCCGGCTCGCCAAAGAACAGTTCGCGCACCCGGTTCAGGCGCTCGATCGCATTGGTGCGGCCGGCGCTGTTCCTGCATTCGGTCCAGTCGCTGCCGGCGGGCAGCACCATCATCGGCCGGCGCGCCTCGTCGATGAGGTCGCGCCGCTTCTGGTACAGCCGGTCGCTGCAGGCTTCCTTGCTCCCCTTGATGCCGGCCACCACCACGAAGGCGTTCGACTTGTCGGCGGTCTCTTCGAGCGACTGCTTCAGGCGGGTTTCGCCGCCGTCGGTGAAGCTGTGGCCGATGATCGCGAAACGGTGCGTGTCCTCCGGCTTGTCCTGTTCCTTGTCCTTGGCGGCGGCCGCAAACGCGCAGGCCGGCAGCAGCTGGGCGCCCAGCAGCACCCCCGAAAGCGCGCCCAGCAGGGCGCCGCGGCGCAAGGAACGGAGCGTCGGGAAGACACGCGGCATCGGCATCAGGCGTTCGATGCCGCCAGGCGCTTCAGCTCGTACAGGCGCTCGAGCGCCTCGCGCGGGGTCAAGGCGTCCGGGTCGATGTCGTCGAGCAGGGCCAGGGCCGGCGACGGCGCCGCCGGCATCGTCACCGGGCCCGCTGCCTCCACCGCGTCCAGGTCGTCCGCCGGCGCCTGGACGGCGTCGCCGGTGTCCGGCTCGTCGCACGGCGGCGCTGCGAACAGGTCGAGCTGCGGCGTCGCCGCATCCAGCGCCTGCGATTCCAGGCGCGCCAGGTGCTTGCGCGCGGCGCGGATCACGCTCGGCGGCACGCCGGCCAGCTGCGCCACCTGCAGGCCGTAGCTCTGCGACGCCGGGCCGTCCTGCACCGCGTGCAGGAACACGATGCTGTCCTTGTGCTCGACCGCCGACAGGTGCACGTTGACCGCGCTCGGATGCGCCTCGGGCAGCTGGGTCAGTTCGAAATAATGGGTCGCGAACAGGGTGAAACTGCGGCTGGTGTCGATCAGGTGGCGTGCGATCGCCCAGGCCAGCGCCAAACCGTCGAAGGTCGAGGTGCCGCGTCCGACTTCGTCCATCAGCACCAGCGAATGCTCGGTGGCGCTGTTCAGGATCGCCGCCGATTCCGTCATCTCGACCATGAAGGTCGAGCGCCCGCCCGCCAGGTCGTCGGAGGCGCCGATGCGGGTGAAGATGCGGTCGACCGGGCCGATGGTGGCGCTCGTCGCCGGCACGTAGCTGCCGATGTAGGCCAGCAGCGTGATCAGGGCCACCTGGCGCATGAAGGTCGATTTGCCGCCCATGTTGGGACCGGTGATGAGCAGCAGGCGGCGCTCGTCGGACAGGCGGCAATCGTTGGCGATGAAGCGCTCGATCTGCTTTTCGACCACCGGATGGCGGCCTTCGACGATGCTCAGGCACGGTGCCTCGACCAACTGCGGCGCGCACCAGTTGTTGCGCTGCGCATGCGCGGTCAGGGCCACCAGCGCGTCGATCTGGGCGATGCCGGATGCGATGCGCTGCAGGCACACGATGTGCGGCGCCAGTTCGGCCAGCAAGAGGTCGTACAGCATCTTCTCGCGCGCCAGCGCGCGGTCCTGGGCCGACAGCGCCTTGTCCTCGAAGGCTTTCAGTTCCGGCGTGATGTAGCGCTCGCAGTTCTTCAGGGTCTGGCGGCGGCGGTAATCCTCGGGCACCTTGTCGGCCTGGCCGTTGGTGACTTCGATGTAGAAGCCGTGCACCTTGTTGTACTCGACGCGCAGGTTGGCGATGCCGGTGCGGGCGCGCTCGCGCGTTTCCAGGTCGACCAGGAACTGGCCGGCGTTCTCGGACAGTGCGCGCAGTTCGTCCAGTTCGGCGTCGAAGCCGCGCGCGAACACGCCGCCGTCGCGCACCATGGCCGCCGGTTCCTCGGCGATCGCGCGCACCAGCAGGTCGACGCATTCCTGCGGCTGGGCGATCGCATCGTACAGCTCGCGCAGCAGGCAGGAGTCGCCCGGGATGAAGCAGTCGGCCACCTGCTCGCGCAGCGCCGGCAGTTGTTTCAGGCCGTCGCGCAGGCAGGACAGATCGCGCGGGCGTGCGCTCAGCAGGGCGATGCGGGTGGTGATGCGCTCGATGTCGGGCACGTGGGCCAGGGTGGCGGACAGGCCGGCCGCCGCGTCGTGCTGGGTCAGCGCGGCGATCGCCTCGTGGCGCGAGCGGGCCACGCGCTGGTCGCGCCTGGCGTGGTGGATCCAGTGGCGCAGCAGGCGCGAACCCATCGCGGTTCGGCAGCCGTCGAGCAGCGAGAACAGCGTCGGCGCCTCGAAGCCGCGGATGGTCTCGGTCAGTTCCAGGTTGCGCCGGGTGGCCGCGTCCAGGCCGATGAATTCGCTCTCGGATTCCACCGCCACGCTCTTCACGTGCTGCAGGCCCTTGCCCTGGGTCGACTGGGCATAGCGCAGCAGCGCACCGGCCGCGCCAAAGGCCGCGCCCAGGCCGTCGCAGCCGAAGCCGGTGAGGGTCGCCACGCCGAGCTGGTCGAGCAGGGCCTTGTGGCCGTGCACCACGTCGAAATGCCACTCCGGCACGCGCTGGGTGTGGGCCAGCGGCTTGTCGTCGAACATGCCGGCGCCGCCGTCCAGGCTATCGGCGCGCAGGATCTCGGCCGGCGCGATGCGCTCGAGTTCCTGCACCAGGCGCAGGGCGGCGGCGCGGGCGTCGCCGGCGAATTCCATCAGCTTCAGCTTGCCGCTGGCCAGCGACAGCCAGGCCAGGCCGGTGGTCACGGTCTTGCGCTGGACCACGGTGCACAGGGCCAGCAGTGGACGCTCGGCCTTTTCGGGCAGCAAATCGGCATCGGTCAGGGTGCCGGGCGTCACCACGCGCACCACCTTGCGTTCCACAGGACCCTTGGAGAGTGCCGGGTCGCCGATCTGTTCGCAGATGGCGCACGATTCGCCCAGCTTGACCAGCTTGGCCAGGTAGGGATCCAGCGAATGGAAGGGCACACCGGCCATCTTGATCGGATTGCCGCCCGAGCTGCCGCGTGCGGTCAGCGTGATGCCCAGGATGCGCGCGGCCTTTTCGGCGTCTTCGAAGAACAGCTCGTAGAAGTCGCCCATCCGGTAGAAGACGAGCATCGTGGGGTAATCGGCCTTGATGCGTAAATACTGTTGCATCATCGGGGTGTGCTTTTCGGTCGCGAGGCGGTTGGCCGCGGCGGCATTGATTTCGCGTGGGACGTTCATGGCTAGGTATGCAAGAGGCCGGGCAAGGAAAGCCGGCCAGAGTTGCCATTTTACCGCGTTCGAACGGGGGTGGGACGGCTCGGCGGTACGGATTGGTAACGCCCGAGCCGGATGAAGGCTTGCGAGGCAGGTGGAATCGCGCCGGCTCACCACGCGTTCAACGATGAACGAGGGATATTGAATTATGCAAAGGCCGGTATCGCATCCGGGTGCGCGGCACGCATCGGCGCGCTGGATTGTTGTGCCGAAACATCGACAACCGGCATGATCCCTTCGCGCCGCCGGCCCGGCGCCGCGGCCAGCACACGCAAGGCCGTACTCAAATTGACCCGTTGAAAGTCCATCGCCTGCGCCGCCGCGCGCAAGCCGCACGCTCGCAGTGCGTCGCGGACATTGTCTGCTGTCGTATGGTCGCTGCGGCGCTCGCCGAGCATGTGTCCGGTTTGCCTGGCCAGGCCTTGATCGCGGATGTGCAGGTAAGTCATTACGGGCTCCTTCGTTGTGTAGAAGGATGTTCGCGCAGTTGTATTTTTGGCACTTAGTTGGCGTCAATGAAACTCGTGACCCGCAACAATGCCATGCATCCATATAGGTAGACCTAATGGCTTTAGGCATTTCTACCCAACCACGATGAGCTTTGAGGATGAGCAAACCTGCCATTCCGTCATGGTTGGATAGTAGGCGTCAGCCCATCAATCGCTAGTCCGCATCCTAGCTCAGTCAGAGATTCCAACCATCGACGCCCAGATGATGATGAACCAGGCCCGCTCATGGAATATGCGTTCCGTTCTCATCACGCTCGCGTTCTTCGGCACGCTGTTCCTGCTGTATATCCCGTTCGAGGACCGCGCCACGAACACGAGCTGGCCGCGCTACCTCGCCGTCGCGGTCAGCCTGTTCTTCCTGATTCCGATCATGCTGGCGCGCCCGATCAGGATCACCCAGCCGTCCGTCTACATCCTGGTCGGCCTGCTCCTCATCCTGCTGCACCTGACGGCGTTCCGGCGCGTGTCCTTCATCTATCCGTTCTTCATCGGCAGCAATATCCTGCTGTCGGTCCTGATCTACGAATCGGCCAAGAAGTGGCCCCGGGAATTCAACGCCGCCGTGTTCTGGCTGCTGCTCGTCAGCATCGCTGCCCTGATCGTGCAGGTCGGCATGTTCTATCTGCTGGGCGGGCCGATCGTCGATATCCACGAACTGGTCTTCAATTCGCCCAGCCGGGCGGCGGTCGATTTCGTCGGCATCAACCGGTTTTCCGGCCTGCAGGTGGAGCCGGGCACCTATGCCAACGCCACCACCGTCCTGCTGGTCGTCTACCTGTTCATTTCCAAGTTCCAGCGGCGGGTCTACCTCATCTCGATCCTGACGGTGATTTCGCTGCTGCTGACCGGGTCCGCCACATCCGTTTATTTCACCTGCGTGCTCTTGATGCTGCTGCCGCTGATCTGGAGCCGCTACATCAAGGCGTGGCACATCCTCGTGCTGTTCGTGTTCATCCTGACCTTCCTGGCGTCATCCAACATCCCCGAGCACCTGCACGAACGCTTCGCCCAGAACGACGACGGCAGCCTGTCGATCTGGAAGACCGGCTTGAACAGTTACCTGGCCACCGGCTGGGAGGACAAGCTCATCGGCCTGGGCTACGAGCATCCGCCCTGCGTCGACTGCCATTACCAGGACCTGGGCGTCACCTTCAACCTGGTCAGCGGCGGCGGCCTGCTGTTGCTGATGGTGCTGGTGCTGGTGTATTTCCGCGTTGCGTATTTCAACGGCTTGCTGCTGGCGCTGGTCATCTTCGCGATTCCGATGAACTCGCGGATGTACTACTACGAAGCGCCGATCTGGATGCTGTTCCTGTTCGCCCAATCGAATCTCAGAAAAAAACATTCGGCCGCGCAAGCCCCGGGAGCGCCACAACATGCCTTACTCGAGAGTCAATGAAATCGATCTGCTGCGTTTCATCGCGGCGCTGGCGGTCGTGTTCTTCCATTACGCCTTCCGCGGTTACGCCGCCGACGGCCTGTCCGCCATGCCGTATCCGTGGCTGGCGCCGGCGGCCAAATACGGTTACCTAGGCGCCAACCTGTTCTTCATCATCAGTGGCTTCGTGATCCTGATGACGGCGGAGCAGGGCAGTCTGCGCCGTTTCCTGGTATCGCGCGCCGTGCGCCTGTATCCGGCGTTCTGGGCTTGCTGCACGCTCACCTTTGTCCTGATCCTGCTGCTGGGCGCGCCGCGCTACCACGCTACGTTCCCGCAATACCTGGCCAACATGACGATGCTGAGCGGCTTTGCCGGCGTCGACTGGATCGACGGTTCCTACTGGACGCTGTTCGTGGAAGTGAAGTTCTATGCGCTGGTGTGCGCCGTGCTGGTGTTCCGCCAGATGCGCCACGTGCATTTGCTCCTGGGCGGCTGGCTGCTGCTGTCCTTGCTGGGCGAGTACTGGCCCAACAAGTACCTGCGCTATTTCCTGATCGTCGATTATGCGGTGTATTTCATTGCCGGCGCCACCTGTTTCCTGGTCTGGTCCAGGGGATTGTCCGCGGCGCGCATCGTCATCCTGCTGCTGTGCTGGGCGCTGGCGCTGTTCCAGTCGGCCAAGGCGGTGGCTGGCATGAACCTGCATTACGGTGCGGGGCGCGACAGCCAGGTGATGGACAGCGCGGTGTCCGGGGCGTTGATCACGGTGTTCTTTGTGGTCATGCTGCTGGTGGCGCTGCGGGCCACGGGCGCGTTCGGGCGGGCGCGCTGGGCGCTGGCGGGGGCGTTGACGTATCCGTTGTACCTGATCCACCAGAGCGCCGGCTACATCGTCTTCAACCTGGCGTACCCGGCGGTGAATGCACACCTGCTGTTGTGGGGCACGTTCGCGCTGATGTTGCTGGTGGCGTATGCGGTGCACGTGCAGGTCGAGCGGCGCTTCTCGCCGGCGCTGAAGCAGGCGCTCGACCGGTTTGCGGAAAATGCCGGCCGGGCACGCTTGCGCCTGCAAGCCGGCCTGCGCACGCGCATCCGCGCACGTTCGCGTGCGCGCGCCGGGCTGGGGACCAAGACCTCGCGCTAGATCATTACCAGGGAAACTTGTTCATGACAATCGCGCATGGTTCAGGATCACCCAGGCCACGGTGATCACCACCATGCCGGTGAGCGTCACGCACGACCAGGTGAAGAACCAGGCCGACAGCAAACCGGCCTGCAGCACGCGCTCGAACAGCACGCCGAGGGCGAAATCGAAGGCGGTGAGGAAGGACCAGCGGCGCAGGTAGACCGGCAGGTAGCGGCTCATCTTGCGGTTGTGCTGATGGGCGGCATGGCGTTCGATGCGGTCGCGCGCGGCACTGACGTCGCGGAACAGCCAGTCGAAGAACAGGAATCGGTAGAGCAGGCGCCGGAACGGCATCTCGGATGCCTGGTCGTCGGTGGCGCGCGCTTGCGCATCGTCCTGCGTGTCCTTTTCGCTCGTCATGATTACACCACCTGTCTGGTTGCATCCTGGCCGGCGTCCCGTTCGCGTAGAGTGACGCCGTGACCACCCATACTATGCCATTGGCTGCCTCTAGCGCGTGCGATGCCTAACGTAGCGTGCGCGGGCCGGCAGCCGATTCAGCCATTCTTTACCGAAACATTGTGCGGACGTCTGCGCGGGGCCAATAAAAACGGCGCCGCAGCGCCAATAAAAAACGGGCGCTAAAGCGCCCGTTATCGTTCCCCGTCAAAAAACGCTCAGGCTTCGCCCACCCGCCTGGTGATGTGCGCCAATGCCTCGTCCACCTGGTCGATCAGGATCAGCGCCAAATCGCCCGGCTGCAGGCGCGCCAGCGCGCGGTCGATGGCGACGAACTCGCCCTTGATCTCCTCGACGTAGGTGGTGCGCGGCGCGTCCGCCAGGCCCTGGCGCAGCAGGGCCACGACTTCGCCTTCCTCGCGGCCGCGCTGGCACTGGTCTTCGTACAGCAGCACGTCGTCGAAGGCCTTGCCGAGGATGACGGTCTGTTCGCGGATGTCCTGGTCGCGGCGGTCGCCGGCGCCGCTGATCACCACCGAGCGGCGCCTGGCCGGCATCGATTCGACCGCATTCACCAGTGCGGCGATCGCGTCCGGGTTGTGGCCGTAGTCGGCGATCACGGTCGCGCCCTTGTAATCGAACACGTTGAAGCGGCCCGGCGCGTTGTCGCTTTCGCCCACAAAAGTACGCAAGCCGGCGCGGATCGCATCCCACTCGATGCCCACCGCCCAGGCGGCGGCCACCGCGGCCATCACGTTCTCGACCTGGAAGCCGATGACGCCGCCGCGCGTGATCGGCACTTCGCTCAAGGTCACGCGTTCCTGGGTCTGGCCCTGGGCCGCGACCAGGTCGCCATTGTCGACGTAGACGATGCGGCGGCCCTGCGCGCGGTGCTTCTGCATCAGCGGGAGCGAAGCGTCGGCCGCAAAATACGTGATGTCGCCGCGGGTGTTCTCGGCCATGCTTGCCACGATCGGATCGGCCGCGTTCAGCACCGCCATGCCGTTCGGCGCCACGTTCTGCACGATCACGCGCTTCAGGACCGCCAGGTCTTCCAGCGTGGTGATGTAGTTCAGGCCCAGGTGGTCGCCGGAACCGATGTTGGTCACCACGCCGACCTGGCAATGATCGTAGGCCAGGCCTTCGCGCAGGATGCCGCCGCGCGCGGTCTCGAACACGGCCGCGTCCACGTCCGGGTGCATCAGCACGTTGCGCGCGCTGCGCGGGCCGCTGCAGTCGCCGCTGTCGATGCGGCGGCCCTGGATGTAGACGCCGTCGGTGTTGGTCATGCCGGTGCGCAGGCCGGAGGCGCCCAGCAGGTGCGCGATCAGGCGCACGGTGGTGGTCTTGCCGTTGGTGCCGGTGACGGCCACCACCGGAATGCGGCCGTCGTCGCCGGGGCCGTACAGGGTGTCCATGATCGCTTCACCCACTGCGCGGCCCTTGCCGAAAGACGGCGAGATGTGCATGCGCAGGCCCGGCGCGGCGTTCACTTCGACGATGCCGCCGTGCTGGTCCTCGATCGGCTTGTGCACGCTGTCGCACACCAGGTCGACGCCGCAGATGTCGAGGCCGACCATGTGGGCGGCGGCGATCGCGCGCGCCGCCACGTCCGGGTGGACGTCGTCGGTGACGTCGGTGGCCGAGCCGCCGGTGGAGAGGTTCGCGTTGTTGCGCAGGGTGACGCGCTGGCCCTTCGGCGGCACGGATTCGGCATCATAGCCCTGCTTGGCCAGGCTGGCCAGGGCGATGTCGTCGAAGCGGATCTTGGTCAGCGAGGTCGCGTGGCCGTCACCGCGGCGCGGGTCGCGGTTGACCGCCTCGACCAGCTGGCGCACGGTGTGCACGCCATCGCCGGCCACGTGCGGCGGGTCACGGCGGGCGGCCGCCACCAGCTTGTTGCCGATGACGAGCAGGCGGTAGTCGTGGCCCGGCAGGTATTTTTCGACCATGATGTCGTCGCGGAACTCGGACGCGGCGTAAAAGCCAGCCGTGAGCTGTTCGCGCGTGGTGACGTTGACGGTCACGCCCTTGCCCTGGTTGCCGTCCTTCGGCTTGATCACCACCGGCACGCCGATTTCCTGGGCCGCGGCCCAGGCGTCATCGGGGTCGCTCACCACGCGGCCGAGCGGCACCGGCACGCCGGCCGCATGCAGCAGCTTCTTGGTCAGTTCCTTGTCCTGCGCGATGGTCTCGGCGATGGCGCCGGTGGCGTCGATCTCGGCGGCCTGGATGCGGCGCTGGCGGCTGCCCCAGCCGAACTGCACCAGGCTGCCCTCGGTCAGGCGGCGGTAGGGGATGCCGCGCGCGACGGCGGCGTACACGATGGAACCGGTGGACGGGCCGAGGCGCACGTCCTCGTCCAGTTCGCGCAGCTGGGCCAGCGCGCCGTCGAGGTCGTACGGCTGGTCGTTGCGGGCGGCGTCGCACAGTTCAGCGGCGAGCTTCAGGGCCAGGCGGCCGACGTCTTCCTCGCTGTACTCGACCACCACCTGGTAGATGCCGCGTTCCAGCGTGGCCGTGGTGCGCGAGAAGGTGACCGGGCAGCCGGCCTGGGCCTGCAGCGCGAGGGCGGCCACTTCCAGCACCTGGGCCAGCGGGATGGTGTCGTCATGGCCGGTCGGCTGCAGCGGCCAGATGTCCGGGAACAGGCCGCGCAGGCGGGTTTCGAAACCGGGCAGGGCGCCGATCGACTCTTCCTCCGGGGTGCATGCGACGATCGCTTCCACCGAAGTGTGATGGCTCCAGAGGTTGGGGCCGCGCAGGGCCCGGACGCGTGATACTTCCATAAACCTTCGATCCTTTGTGTGATCTCGTACTGAGTTCTAATACTAATTACATGCCTGCTTTTTTGACGGCCGCGCCAAACGTGCGCAGGCCGGCACAGATCAGGTCATGCGGCAGGTCCAGCGCCCAGCCCGCGGCGGCGGCGGCCAGCGCCGCTTCCGGACGGGTGGCGACGGCCGGCTGGACCTTGCCCAGGGCCAGCAGCGTCGATTCGTCGCCGGCCTGGGCCAGCACGATGCGCCCGTCGCGCAGGAACACCACGCGGCCACCGTCGGCGCGATGCCGCTGCAGCACCGGGTTGGCTTCGTCGAGCGCATAGAAGGTCACCGCGCCGTCGCTCAGTTCGGCCAGCTGCACGACTTCGTCGTCGGCCGCGTTCAGCACCGAGGCGCCCTCGGACAGCACCACGTCGACCTGGCTGCGCACCACGTTGAACAGCGCGTCCTGGTCGCGGATGTACAGGTCCGCCACGTCGGCGGCATTGCCCATGTCGGTGACGATGCCGACCAGGCAGCGGTCGTAGGGCAGACCTTCCGTCAGGATGCTGCGCGCGTTCGATTCGAACACGGCGGCCTGCACGGTGCGGTTGATCAAGAGCCGCTCGCCGGCCTCGAAACGGGTGCCGTCGCGCGCGTCGATCTGGCGCCCGTCCAGGAACAGGCCGTCGCGGTTGGCCACGCCGGCGTGGCGGCCGGCCTGGTTCAGCATGGTGCCGACCAGGCGCGCGGCCAGCGCGGCGTCCTGGTTGCCGGTGACGCCCACCAGCGGGATGCGGCCGGTCTCGCCCGCGCCGAACAGGTGCTCGACGATGTGCTTGCCGACCGGGCGCGTCTGGCCCGCCGCCGGCTTGATGTGGGCCAGCAGGCCCGGGCTGGCGTTGACTTCGATGATCGCGCCCTGCTGGTCTTCCAGTGGACGGGTGATGTCCTGGCATACCAGGTCGATGCCGGCGATGTCCAGGCCGACCACGCGCGCGGCCAGCGCCGCCATGTAGGCCACGTCCGGGTGCACGAGGTCGGTGACGTCGTCGGCGACGTTGCCGTTCACCTGGATCAGCACCTTCTGGCCCGCCTGCGGCACCGATTCCGGCGTCAGGCCCTGGCGCTTGAGCTGCAGCTTGTTCTCGTCGCTTTCGGCCGGCAGGACCGGGCTGAGCGGGAATTCCTCGGCTTCGCCGCGGCGTGGGTCGATGTTGATTTGGCTATTGCACAGTTCGATGACGCTCGACTTGCCGTCGCCCGTCACCCACAGCGATTCGCCGCGCGCGGCCGCCACCACCTTCTGGCCGACCACCAGCAGGCGGTGCTCGTCGCCGGCAATGAAGCGCTCGACCAGCACCGAGCGCGATTCGCCTTCTTCGGAAGCGATCGCGTAGGCGGCGTGGACGTCGGCCTCGCTCATCAGGTTCAGCGAGACGCCGCGGCCGTGGTTGGCGTCGACCGGCTTGATCACGACCGGCAGGCCGATGTCCTGGGCTTCTTCCCAGGCTGCTTCTCTGCTCCTCGCGATGCTGCCTTCCGGTACCGGCACGCCGCAGGAGGCGAGCAGGCTCTTGGTCAGGTCCTTGTCGCTGGCGATGCTTTCGCCGATGGCGCTGGTGCGGTCGGTTTCGGCGGTCCAGATGCGGCGCTGGGCGGCGCCGTGGCCGAGCTGCACCAGGTTGCCCTCGGTCAGGCGGATCGACGGGATGCGGCGCTCGGTGGCGGCATCGACGATGTGGGCGGTGGACGGGCCCAGGCACCAGCGGTCGACCAGTTCGGTCAGCTCGTCGACCGTGGCCTTGACGTCGAACGGGGTGCCGTTGATGGCCGCCATCAGCAGCGCGTGGCCGGCCTCGAGGGCGGCGCGGCCGACCACGCCGTCGCGGGTGCGGAAGGCCATCTTGTAGATGCCATGGTCGGCCGTGGAGCGGGTCTTGCCGAAGCCGGTCTTCATGCCGGCCATGTTCTGCAGCTCGAGGACGACGTGTTCCAGGATGTGGCCGGACCAGGTGCCGTCGCGCAGGCGCTCCAGGAAGCCGCCGCGCTCGCCGACGCCGCAGCGGTGCTCGACCAGGCCGGGAAGCCAGCCGGTCAGGCGTTCGTACAGGCCGGGCAGGGTGTTGGAAGGACATTCTTCGAGTTCGCCGAGGTCGAGCCACGCTTCGATGACAGGGCGGTAGGTCCAGATGTTCGGTCCACGCAGGTGGCTTACACGAAGAATTTCGATGTCTTTCTTTTTTGTCATGAAAATTTCTTGCCTACGCCGTGACCGCTCTCTCACTGCGTGGCGTTGCCTTAAGTTTGTACGCCGCGTTCAATGTACTGCTTGCATCCTGCCGCCTTGCAACGGGACGCCTCCAATTTCCTCAGCGCACATGTTGTATACTTGCCGAAACAAAGCTTACCGCGCTGTACCGATTTCTGCCAGTCCGGCCTCTTCGATAGAATACCGTAACTACCCCGGCGCTTCGAAAGACGTGCCTGTCAACCGTACCGCCCCGCTCAGCGTTTCATCATGCGAAAGCTGCCGCCCGCGGCACGATTTCTCACTTATTCATACTGCCTGGAACCTCGCCTTCAGTGGCGGCACTACATGACAACTCAACAACTTGTTCCTTCTGTACCGCTGGCGCTTGCCGCCAGTTTCCTGCCTGAGCACTGGCAGGCGGACGTCGAGAAAAAGCTTGCGCATGGGGAAAACGTTTTAAGCAGCGTCGAGGTTGACCTCGATGCGAAATTACGTTTCACCAAAGGAATCCTGGTCGTTACCGACCGCCGCCTGCTGGCCCGCGCACCGGGCGACACCACCTGGCGCGACTGGCCCTACCGCACCGGCCTGCACCTGCGCCACCACGACCACGCCGGCGTCGGCCACCTCGAACTGGTCGACGACAACGGCCTGCTGGCCGCCTGGCGCTTCACGCTCGGCCAGAACCTGCAGGCGATCCGCGTGGTCGACCAGTTCACCGACCAGGTGGAAAGCCACCTGTCCGGCGTCGCCGTCGCGCCGCCGGAACAGCATACCTGCCCCAGCTGCAAAGCGCCGCTCGATCCGGACCAGGAAGATTGCCCGATCTGCACCAAGGTGCTGCACACGCCGCCGTCCACCTGGACCCTGTTCCGCCTGTGGCGCTTCGCCCGTCCTTACAAGGGACAGCTGTTTCTGGGATTCTTGCTGATGTTGGCAAGTACCGGCGCGCACATGATTCCGCCCTACCTGACGATGCCGCTGATGGACAACGTGCTGATCCCGTACCAGAACGGCAAGCAGATCGATTCCTCCCTGGTCTATATGTACATGGGCGGCCTGTTCGCCTCCAGCATCCTGGCCTGGGCGCTGGGCTGGGGCCGGACCTACATCCTGGCGCTGGTGTCCGAGCGCATGGGCGCCGACATGCGTTCCGAAACCTATGAGCACCTGCTGCGCCTGTCGCTGGAATTCTTCGGCGGCAAGCGCACCGGCGACCTGATGAGCCGTATCGGCAGCGGCTCGGACCGCATCTGCGTGTTCCTGTCCCTGCACCTGCTGGACTTCCTGTCCGACGTGCTCATGATCATCATGACCGGCGTGATCCTGTTCTCGATCAACCCCAAGCTGGCCCTGATCACGCTGGTGCCGCTGCCCTTCATCGCCTGGATGATCCACGTCGTGCGCGACAAGCTGCGCACCGGCTTCGAAAAGATCGACCGCGTCTGGGGCGAAGTCACCAACGTGCTGGCCGATACCATCCCCGGCATCCGCGTGGTCAAGGCCTTTGCCCAGGAACAGCGCGAAGCGGCGCGTTTCCGCGAAGCGAACAAGCACAACCTGGCCGTCAACGACAAGCTGAACAAGGTGTGGTCGCTGTTCTCGCCGACCGTGTCGCTGCTGACCGAGCTGGGCCTCCTGATCATCTGGTGCTTCGGTATCTGGCAGGTCAGCAAGGGGGAGATCACTGTCGGCGTGCTGTCGGCCTTCATCGCCTACAGTGGCCGCTTCTACGTGCGCCTGGATTCCATGAGCCGCATCGTGTCGGTGACGCAGAAGTCGGCCTCGGCCGCCAAGCGCATCTTCGACATCCTCGACCACGTATCGAGCGTGCCGGACCCGGTCAACCCGGCGAAGCTGGACAAGGTGGCCGGCACCATCGAACTGCGCGAAGTCGGCTTCCGCTACGGCAACCGTGCGGTCAACCGTGGCATCTCGCTGAAGATCAACGCCGGCGAGATGGTCGGCCTGGTCGGCCATTCCGGCTCGGGCAAGAGCACGCTGGTCAATTTGATCTGCCGTTTCTACGACGTGGCCGAAGGCGCGATCCTGCTGGACGGCAAGGATATCCGTTCGTTTGCGGTGGCGGACTACCGCCGCCACATCGGCCTCGTGCTGCAGGAACCTTTCCTGTTCTTCGGCACCATCGCCGAGAACATCGCCTACGGCAAGCCGGATGCGACGCGCGAAGACATCATCGCCGCCGCCCGCGCCGCCCACGCCCACGAATTCATCCTGCGCCTGCCGCAGGGCTACGATTCGATGGTCGGCGAGCGCGGCCAGGGCCTGTCCGGCGGCGAGCGCCAGCGCATCTCGATCGCGCGCGCACTGCTGATCGACCCGCCGATCCTGATCCTGGACGAAGCCACGTCCTCGGTCGACTCGGAAACCGAGAAGGAAATCCAGAAGGCGCTCGACAACCTGGTGCAGGGTCGCACCACGATCGCGATCGCGCACCGTCTCTCCACGCTGCACCGCGCCGACCGCCTGGTGGTACTGGACCGCGGCGCGGTGGTGGAAGAGGGCAGCCACGACGAACTGATGGCGCGCGAAGGCGCATATTTCCGCCTGTACGAAGCGCAGGCGCGCAACGTGGACCAGGATCCGGACGATGGCGGCAAGGAAGACTAAATGAAGACGACTCTGTTTCAGTTACGCCGCGACCCATTCGGCAAGCTGGTGTTGACCAATGCCGAAGGCGAGGAATTCGTCGGCGTAACCCCGGTGCGCGCCTTCCCGGTGCAGGCGCCGACGCGCGGCATTTCGCTGGTGCGCGAGGGCGGCAAGGAAGTGGCCTGGATCGACGACATCGTCGACGTGCCGGCGGACATCGCCGCGCTGGTCACCGAGGAATTGGAGGGGCGCGAGTTCATGCCGGAAATCCTGTCCGTCCGGAGCGTGTCGAGTTTCGCCACGCCGTGTACCTGGACTGTGAAAACGGACCGGGGTGACACCGAATTCGTACTCAAGGGCGAGGAGGATATCCGGCGCCTGGGGACGTATTCGCTGTTGATCGCGGACAGCCATGGGATTCATTTCCTGATCCGGGATATGTTTGGGATTGACAAGGGGAGCAGGAAGATTCTGGATCGGTTCTTGTAATTCGCCGTCGTTCCCGGCCTTGGCTGCCCCCTTGGCGGGAACCCACGCTGAATAACAAAATTTAGTCCATCGGAAATGCTATCCGACGCTTCAAAAATACTAACTTCGGATGTCCAGTATAGGTCCCCGCCTCCGTGGGGACGACGCCGGTAGGGATTCAGGGTGTACGGGTGGCGCACGATTCGAATTTCGCCACCGGCATCCCGCTCGGCAGCGATTCTGGCACGTGCGTGCAGGCCAGCGCCGGCAGCATGCCGGGGTCCAGCAGGCCGTTGCGCACGAATCGGACCAGGTCGGCGAACTCCCGGTCATCCAGGCGCAGCGGCTTGCGCAGCAGCGGGTCGATGCTGGCGCGGACCCTCGCGATGGGCGCCATGCGCGCGAGGTCGGACGCGACGCCGGCGCGTCTGGCGTCGTAATTGCGCAGCGAGGCCTGCACGTCGAGGTGGTGGCGGATGGCGTCTTCCAGCGTGGTGAACGCGCCGTTGTGGAAGAAGGCCGGTTGCAGCGCCACGTTGCGCAGCGGCGAGATGGGGAAGCGGTAGCGGTCCGATACCAAGCCGGTGACCTGTTCGAGTCCGTAATCCTTGTCCTCGCCCGGACCGTCGAAGATCCTGTTTCCGGTGCCGACGCCGAATACGGGCGCGATCTGGGGCACGCCGATGTTGTGCATCTTGAAGTCGCTGAACATTTCGTTGGTGCCGCTGCCGACCGCATGGCAGGCCACGCAGTTGGCCTTGCCGAAGAACAGCAGCGCGCCGCGCTTTTCCCCGTCCGTCATGGCACCGGCTTCGCCGCGGGCGTAGCGGTCGATCGGCGCATTGGCGCCCTTCAGGATGAATTCGTATTCGGCGATGGCGCGGGCGAACATGCCGATGTCGATCGGGGCGCCGCCGCGCGCCTCGCCGAACACCTCCCGGAATTTCTCGACATAGGCCGGCATCGCGTTCAGGCGCTGGGCCACGCGCGCCCGGATCGGTTCGTTGCGCGAGCAGCTGGCGTCCAGCATCGGGCAGGTGTCGCCCTTGCCGTCGTCGAACTGGTGCAGCTAGTGCAACGAATGTTCGGTCCATGTGCGCTCCCGCGGCAGGTCATGCCGGTTGAATACCCTGCAAGCGTAGCGTGGGCTACGGGGTATCCCTTTGCGGATGCTCATCAAGGGACCTGAGCGGGATGGTGCATGGAACGGCTGGATCGTGCTACAGCGCTGTTCAGTCCTTGTTCCAGAAACCGGCATGCGCCACCCTGGCTTCATCCTCGCGCAAGGGGCCGATCACCTCGGTCGGCCGTTGTCCGGCCGCGAACACGTCGCGGCAGGGCAGGGACAGCGTCGGGTTTTCCGGATCGCTGCCGGTCAGTTCGAGCAGGCTCTTTTCCGACATGCCGTACACCACGCGGCCGACGCCGCTCCAGTAGGTGCCGCCCGCGCACATGGCGCAGGGTTCGGCATTGGTGTACAGGGTGGCGCTGGCCAGTTGCGCGGGGCTGAAACGGCTCGACGCCTGGCGCAGCGCGTTCATTTCGGCGTGGGCGGTGCGGTCCTGGCTGGAGGCGTTCATGGCCTGGGCGATGATGGCGCCGTCGGCGCCGGCCACGATGGCGGCGAACGGGTGGTGGCCTTCGTCGCGCGAGCGCTGGGCGAGGGCGAAGACCTGGGTGAGGAAGTCGTGGTCTTGGGAAGTGGGCATAAACAATTCCTTAAGAACCGTCATCCCCGCCTGCGCGGGGACGACGTGGTGGCTGGTACGACGGTTGTGGTGAGAACGACTTACGGATGTCGCAGCCCTTACTTCGGAATCGTCCCCTCCACCCCCTGCACGTAATAGTTCAAGGCATGCAGTTCCTTGTCCGCCATCTCGGCGCCGGCAGCCACGCGCACCTTGCCGCTCTGGTCCTTGATCGGGCCCTGGAAGGGTTTCAGCTTGCCGCTGATGATGGCGGCCTTCTTTTCCTCGAACAGCTTGCCGGTGTCGGCCGGCACCGCCGCGTTCAGCGGCGACATCCTGACCATGCCTTCCATCAGGCCGCCGCGCACGGCGCCGGTCTTCCAGGTGCCGGCCATCACGGCCTGCGTGGTGCGAGTGTAGTAGTCGGCCCAGTAGTTGGTGGTGGCAGTCAGGTGGGCCTTGGGCGCGAAGCGGGCCATGTCGGAGTCCCAGCCGAAGGCGAACTTGCCTTTTTCCTGGGCCACCTGCAGCGTGGCCGGCGAGTCGGTGTTCTGGGTCAGCACGTCGGCGCCCTGGGCGATCAGGGTTTCGGCGGCCTGGCGCTCCTTGGCCGGGTCGTACCAGCTGTTGATCCAGACGACCTTGGTCTTGATGTTCGGGTTGACGCTCTGCGCGCCGAGGGTGAAGGCGTTGATGTTGCGGATCACCTCGGGCACGGCGAACGAGCCGACGAAGCCGATGGTGCCGCTCCTGCTCATCTTGGCCGCGATGATGCCCTGCAGGTAGGTGCCCTCGTACTGGCGGGTTTCGTACACGCCCATGTTCTTGCTGGTCTTGAAGCCGGTGGCGTGCTGGAACACCACGTTCGGGAAGGCCCGGGCCACCTTCTCGGTCGGGTTCATGAAACCGAACGAGGTGGTGAAGATCAGCTTGTTGCCGTCGGCGGCCAGCTTGCGGATCACGCGCTCGGCGTCGGCGCCTTCCGGCACGTTCTCGACGTAGGTCGTCTTGACCTTGCCGGCCAGCGCCTTTTCCATCTGCACGCGGCCCTGTTCGTGGGCGTAGGTCCAGCCGGCGTCGCCGACCGGGCCGACGTAGACGAAGGCGACCTTGAACGGGTCGGCCGCGTGCGCCGGCGCGAACGCGGTCAGGGACAGGGAGGCGGCCAGGCCGGCCAGGGCGAACAGCTTGCGACGATTCATGGTATTCCTCTTTCAGGTTTACAAAGCAATCAAGACAAACGGATGACGGGAGCGGGCGCCGCCCGAAGCGACGCCGGAAGTGATGTCAGCAGTGGCGTCAGAAGTGGTATTCCGCGCGCACCATCGGGGTCTTGGCGGTGGCGCCGGGCGCGAGCCTGGTCGGGTTGCCGAACTTGTTCTTCCAGTACTGGTACTCGACGCCGATCTTGAAGGTGTTCTTGGCCGCGCCGACCGCCGCGCTCAGGTCGTACATGACCTGCATGTCGACGTTGATCTCGACCGCGGTCGGGCCGCCGAATTCGTTGCGGCCCTTGGTGCCGATGTAGTTGGCGTAGCCTTCGAAGGACAGCGGGATGCCGATGTCGAACGGGATGCCCCAGGCCGCGCTCAGCATCGCGTGGTTGTCGTAGGTGTAGCGCGAGGTCGAGGTCTGGGTGAAGCCGTTGTAGGGGGCATTGCTCTCGCGCAGCAGCAGCAGGCTGACGTCGAGGAAGCCCGGCACGTCGAACATCAGGGTCGGGCCCGCCACCAGCATCCGCTTCTTCGAGTTGTAGCCGGCGTCGGTCTTGCTGTTGACGTCGAAGCCGACCGTCAGGCCGGCGCCGCGCACCGGGCCGAACTTGATGTCGCTGCCCATCACCTTGCCCAGGTCGAGGGTATGGCGGTACACCGCGTAGGCCTCGTGCGCGCCGCTGTCCGCGCCCACCGCCGACGGATCGTGTTCGTCGGACAGCAGGAAGTCGACGCTGAAGAAGTTCTTCCCGTACTTGTAGCCGCTGACGTTGCTGAAGTTGACCACGTGCTTGGTGATGTCCTCGCCGTTGTACGGCTCGGAGAACTTGGTGCCGTAGCGGTAGCTGAGCGAGGTGTCGCTCCAGTCGGCGGCATGGGCGCCGCAGGCGCAGGCGGCAAGGAGGGCGGCGGTGGCGGTACGGGCGAACGGATGGGACTTCATGCAATTCCTCGATCAGGTTTGAGTTATAGGATAGGGAACACGTCACAGCACAATGCAATTGCATCCAATCCGTGCGAACGATTGCATGCAATCTTTCGAGTTTACCAATAAGCAATTACTGGGCCAGCATTCTGGTCCTTCCCGGACCCGCTTTTTTCACTCTGGCGGCTCGTCGGACCCTGTTTTTGTTGCGCACCGTGAACGACCGCGTGCACCTGCGTGTCCTGTCGTGCGCGCCGCCATGGTGCGGATACGGGACAGTTCATCGCCCGGCTTGTATCCAATCCGGACAGGGCTGTTCAACAACCGGCCAGTGCTTCGGCCAGGTTGACCTTGCGTTCCGGTTCGCCCAGGTGCAGGCGGCCCTCGATCTCGAGCAGGTGGTGCTCGATCAGTTCGGTCGCCTGCGCCGTCCTGCCGTCCGCGATCAGGGCGACCAGGTCGCCGTGTTCGTCGTTGCCGCACATCGGCGCGCCGGGCGTTTCGTACAGCGCGATGATCAGCGAGCAGCGCGACACCAGCTCGCCCATGAAGCGGCGCAGCACCGCATTGCCGGCCAGTGCCGCCAGCAGCAGGTGGAATTCGCCGCCGAGGCGGATCCAGCCGGCGCGGTCGCCGCTGCGGCGCGCGCCTTCCTCGGCGTCCAGCGCGGCGCGCAGAGCGGCCAGCGAAGCCGGGGTGGCGTTGCGCACCACCAGCGGCACGATCTCGCGTTCCAGCGCGCGGCGCGCGGCGAAGATGTCGCGCGCCTCTTGCGGCGTGGGCGAGGCGATCACGGCGCCGCGGTTGGGGCGCAGTTCGATAATGTGGTCGTGCGCGAGCTGCTGCAGCGCCTTGCGCACGGTGGTGCGGCTGACCTGGTACAGCTCGCAGAAATCGGCTTCGCCCAGGCGCGTGCCGGGCGGCAGGCGGTGGCTCATCACGGCGTTCACGACCGCGCGGTAGATGCGCTGGTCGACCGCGGTGATGCCGCGTTTGGGTCGCGCCGCCGTCGTCGCCACCGGCGGTGTCGGATTGGCGCCGGCGGCGGCGCTTGCCCTGGCCTTCGTTGCCGCAGCCGCCGGTTCGGCGCCCGCAACCGGCTTGCGCCGGCCTTGTGGGCGCGGGGCAGCTGTTTGCTTCGTCATGGTCATCATCTCCATTGTGGATGGCGGGGTGTCCGCGTGTTTTGTGTCTTTTGTAAAGCAGGAATCGTGCTCGGCATGCGCAAGACGGGAAGGAAAAACGGCGAGCGCGAAATTGGCGCGTGTATGCGCTTTGTTGGTGAGATTGTCGACGCTTGGTGGTGCATTTTGTATACAACTTGGATGATTCGCCCGATGGGCACAGGGGCCTCGGCAGCCCCGCCCACCCTGCGTGAAACACTGGCACGCAACTTGCACGGCAAACAACGAAGCAAGCTTGTCCACGCAACCGTTGATGGAGCCGATCTTGATTACAGAACCCCAGGACCCGCAAGCGCCGCTGCAACCGCCGCCGGTCCGCGAACGCGTCGAGCCGCGCCTGCAGCTGCTCGGCATTTCGAAGATCTATCCGTCGGTGGTGGCCAACGCCGACGTCGACCTCACCGTCATGCCGGGCGAGATCCACGCCGTGCTGGGCGAGAACGGCGCCGGCAAGAGCACGCTGATGAAGATGATCTACGGCGTCACCCGGCCCGACGCCGGCGAGATCATGTGGGAAGGCCGCCAGGTCCACATCGGCTCGCCTTCCGCCGCGCGCCGGCTCGGCATCGGCATGGTGTTCCAGCACTTCGCGCTGTTCGAGACGCTGACCGTGGCCGAGAACATCGCGCTGGCGCTGGACGAGAAGACCACCCCGGCCGCGCTGGCGCCGCGCATCCGCGCCGTCTCCGAGCAATACGGCCTGCCGCTCGATCCGGAGCGGCGCGTGCACAGCATGTCGGTGGGCGAGCGCCAGCGCGTCGAGATCGTGCGCTGCCTGCTGCAGTCGCCGCGCCTCTTGATCATGGACGAGCCGACCTCGGTCCTGACCCCGGACGCGGTGCAGAAGCTGTTCGTCTCGCTGCGCAAGCTGGCCGCGGAAGGCGTCAGCATCCTGTACATCAGCCATAAGCTTGACGAGATCCAGGCGCTGTGCGACAAGGCCACCGTGCTGCGCGCCGGGCGTGTGTCGGGCACCGCCGTGCCGCGCGAGGAAACCGCGCATTCGCTGGCCGAACTGATGATCGGCGGCGATTTGCCGACCTGTAGCCTGGTGCCGCGCGTACCCGGCGCGGCCTGCCTGAGCATCGCCGGCCTGGACCTGAAGAGCGGCGACCCGTTCGGCACCCATCTGCAGGACATCCGGCTGGAACTGCGCGCCGGCGAAATCACCGGCCTGGCCGGCATTTCCGGCAGCGGCCAGCAGGAGCTGTTGAAAGCCCTGTCGGGCGAGCTGCCGGCGCCCAGGGCGGACAGCATCCGCATCCTCGGCCGCGACGCCGGCCGGCTGGATGCCGCCGCCCGGCGCCGCCTGGGCCTGGGCTTCGTGCCGGAAGAGCGGCTGGGGCGCGGCGCGGTGCCGGCGCTGTCGCTGGCGGACAATGCGCTGCTGACCGGCTACCTGTCCGGCGAAACCGGCATGCTCAGGAACGGCCTGGTGCGGCGCGGCGCCGTGCGCGCCTTTGCCGACGCCGTCATCGAGCGCTTCAAGGTCAAGTGCGGCGGCGCGGCGTCCGCGGCCACCAGCCTGTCCGGCGGCAACCTGCAGAAATTCATCGTCGGGCGCGAGATCCGGCTGGCGCCGAAGGTGATGGTGCTGGCCCAGCCCACCTGGGGCGTCGACATCGGCGCCGCCATGCTGATCCGCCAGGCCATCATCGATTTGCGCGACCAGGGCGTGGCGGTGCTGGTGGTGTCCGAGGAATTGGATGAACTGTTCATGATGTGCGACCGGATCGCGGTGCTGGCCAAGGGCCGCCTGTCGCGCGCGGTGCCGGTGGCCGAGACCAGCATCAACCAGATCGGCGTGTGGATGAGCGGCGATTTCGATGCAACCCATGGCGCCGACATCAAAGGAGATATGCATGTCCAGGCTTGAAGCCCGTCCCGAACCTTCGCGCGCCATGATGCTGGCCTCGCCGCTGATCGCGGCGGCCGCCATGCTGGTGTCCGGCTCGCTGCTGTTCCTGTTCCTCGGGCAGGAACCGCTGCATGCCTTCTACGTCTATTTCATCGCGCCGCTCGGCAGCGCCTACGGCATCGGCGAACTGCTGCTCAAGGCCACGCCGCTGATCCTGTGCGGCGTCGGCCTGGCGATCGGCTTTCGCGCCAACGTCCACAACATCGGCGCCGACGGCCAGCTGACCATGGGTGCGGTGGCGGCGGGCGCGGTGGCGCTGTACTTCGACGGCGTCGAAGCACCCTGGGTTCTTCCATTGATGATCGTTGCCGGCGCGCTCGGCGGCCTGGCCTGGGCCGCGCTGCCGGCGCTGCTGCGCACCCGCTTCAACACCAGCGAGATCCTGGTCAGCCTGATGCTGGTGTACGTGGCCTATCTTTTCCTGGGTTACCTGGTGCACGGTCCGCTGCGCGACCCGGCCGGCTTCAACTTCCCGCAATCGAAGATGTTCGGCGAGGCCGCCACGCTGCCGCTTTTGATGGAAGGCCTGCGCGTGAACGCGGCCTTCATCCTGTCGCTGGTGGCGGTGGCCGGCGCCTGGTTCTTCTGCCGCCATACCTTTGCCGGCTACCGCATGCAGGTCAGCGGGATGGCGCCGGCGGCGGCGCTGTACGCCGGCTTCTCGGAGCCGAAGAACGTCTGGCTCGCCTTCATGGCCAGCGGCGCGCTGGCCGGGGTGGCCGGTGTGGGGGAGGTGGCCGGCCCGCTCGGCCAGCTGCAGCCATCGGTGTCGCCGGGCTACGGCTTCGCCGCCATCATCGTCGCCTACGTCGGCCGCCTGCATCCGCTCGGCGTGCTGCTGGCGTCGCTGCTGATGTCGCTGCTGTACATCGGCGGCGAGTCGGCCCAGATCGAGCTGCAGCTGCCCTCGGCCATCACCGGCCTGTTCCAGGGCCTGCTGCTGTTCTACCTGCTGGCCGCCGACCTGTTCATCCATTACCGCTTCAAGCCGCGTACACGGGTCGCGCCCGCGGCGTCGGCGACCCCCGCCGCATCCACGCAGCAATCCGCACCCGCATCCGCCCCAACCGCCACGGAGACCATCCAGCATGAATCCTGAATACGTGATCGCCTTCCTCGCCAGCACCGCCGGCGCCGCCACGCCGCTGGTGCTGGCTTCCAGCGGCGAACTGGTGGCCGAACGCTCGGGCGTGATGAACCTCGGCCTCGAGGGCGTGATGCTGGTGGGGGCGGTGGCCGGCTTCTCGGCCACGCTGCACAGCGGCTCGATCGGCCTGGGCCTGCTGGCGGCGCTGGCGGCCGGCATGGCGATGGCGCTGGTGTTCGCGGTACTGGTGCTGACCCTGCAGACCAACCAGGTCGCCACCGGGCTGGCGCTGACGCTGTTCGGCCTGGGCCTGTCGGCCTTCCTCGGGCGCGACCTGGTCGGCCAGACCGTGGCGCCGATGCCGAAGCTGTCGATTCCGCTGCTGTCCGATCTGCCGTTCGTCGGACCGCTGCTGTTCCAGTTCGACGCGATGGTGTACGTCTCGCTGGTCGTGGTGGCGCTCATCGCCTGGGTGCTGGCGCGTACCCGCGTGGGCCTGCTGATCCGCGCGGTGGGCGAGGCGCCCCACAGCGCCCATGCGATCGGCATGCCGGTGGTCAAATTGCGCTACGCGACGGTGCTGTTCGGCGGTGCGCTGGCGGGCATCGGCGGCGCCTACATGTCGCTGGCGCTGACGCCGATGTGGGTGGAAGGGATGACGGCGGGACGCGGCTGGATCGCGCTGGCGCAAGTCGTGTTCGCGACCTGGAAGCCGCGGGGCCTGCTGCTGGGCGCCTACCTGTTCGGCGGCGTGACCGTGCTGCAGTTCCACGGCCAGGGCCTGGGCGTGGCGATTCCGTCGGAATTCCTGTCGATGTTGCCTTACCTGGCCACCATCGTGGTGCTGGTGATTATCTGCCGCAATCCGCAGACGATCCTGCTGAACAAGCCGATGTCCCTGGGGCAGAGTTTCAAGGCGGATTGAAGGGGGGATGCATACGGCCGGCAATGATGCGGCCGACGATGCACGGGCTTTTCGCGTAGAGTACCGGTGTCGTCTTGACAAGCGGAGGCCGGCATCGACAAGCAAACCCGGGCAACACATTTCGTGGTGGTGACCGTCGGCTCCGCCGGCGACCTCTACCCCTTCATGGCGATGGCGCTGGCCCTGCGCAATGCCGGCCATCGGGTCAGTTTCCTCGGCCTGGAGCAGCACGAACCCTTCGTGCGCGACAGCGGCCTGGATTTCACCGGCCTGCCCGCCGACGCCACCGTGCTGCACGACCCCGACCTGTGGCACCCGACGCGCGGCTTCGGCGTGGTGTGGCGCGTGACCCGGCCCGGCATGGCGCGCCTGCTGCCCTTCGTCGAAGCCCTGCCGGCGCACGAGCGGATCGTCATGCTGGTGCATCCGCTGGCGCTGCCCGAGGCCGACCTGTGCCGCGCCGCCCGGCCCGGCCTGAAGATCGCCGCCGCCTACCTGGCGCCGCAGAACCTGCCGACCATCCACGATCCGCTGATGGCCGGCCCCTGGCGCGTGCCATCCTGGGTGCCGCTGGGCGCGCGGCGCCAGTTGTGGCGCTGGGCCGGCCGCACCTTCGTCGACCCGGTCGCGCTGCCCGAAGTGAACGCGGCGCGCGCAGGCAAGGGCCTGGCGCCGTTCCCGAGCCTGCTCGGCCACATGCTGGAACTGGCCGACTTGTCCGTGACCCTGTTCCCGGAATGGTACGCGCCGACCCAGCCCGACTGGCCCCGGCCCCTGTACCGGGCCGGTTTCCCGCTGTTCGATCCGAACCCGGACGCGGCGTTGTCGCCCGAACTGGAGGCGTTCCTGCGCCAGCCGGGCGGGGCGCCGATCGCCTTCACCCATGGCACTGGCAATACCCAGGCCGCCGCCTATTTCCGCCATGCGCAGGCGGCGGTCGAGCGGCTCGGACGGCGCGCGATCTTCCTCTCCGCGCAACCCGACCAGGTGCCGGCCGGGCTGCCGCCGTCGATCCTGTGGCAGGACTACGTGCCGCTGCGGCGCCTGCTGCCGCACGTGGCGCTGCTGGCGCACCACGGCGGCATCGGCACCACCGCCGAAGCGCTGCGCGCGGCCACGCCGCAGCTGGTGGCGCCGCTGGCGCACGACCAGTTCGACAACGCGGCGCGGGTGACGGCGCTGGGCGTGGGCGCCGGTCTGCACGCGGCGCGCCTGAACGGGGAGCGGCTGGCGCGCGTGCTGGCGCGGCTGCTCGGCGATCCGCAGGTGGCGCAGCGCTGCCGCGAGGTCAGCGGGCGTTTCGAGGCGGATGGCGGCGCCGATGCGCCGATGCGCGCGCTGTGCGCCCGGCTGGAAGCGCTGGCGGCCGCGCCATAATCGAGCCGTAAGTGCGCCGTCATCGTGCACTGACCGCGTCGCAGTCGCGCCGCCGGACGCAGCGCCGCGCCCGCGTCGCGCAGGCTGGACCGCCACGCAGCCGGCGCCGCCGCACACGCTGGCGACGCAGTGCACGAATTCGCGCCACAATACGGATTGCCATTTATATTAGTCAAAGGAACAATCATGCAACGAAGCGCACTGGTGGTCGGCGCCAGCGGCATCGGCGGCCGTTACACCGCACGCGAACTGCTGGCCCACGGCTGGACCGTCTATGGCCTCGCGCGCACGCCGCCGCGCGACCTGCCGGGCCTGATCCCGGTGGCGGCCGACCTGCTCGACACCGCCGGCCTGGCCGACGCGCTGGCCGCGAGTTTTGGTGATCATGGCCCGACTCACGTCTTCATCACCACCTGGATGCGCCAGGCCAGCGAAGCCGAGAACATCCGCGTGAATGCCGCCATGGTGCGCAACCTGCTGGATGCGCTGGCGCCCAGGAAGTCGCTGCGCCACGTGGCGCTGGTGACCGGCCTGAAGCACTACCTGGGACCGTTCGAAGCCTACGCCAGCTCGGGTACGCTGCCGGATACGCCGCTGCGCGAATCGCAGCCGCGCCTGCCGCTCGAGAATTTCTATTACGCCCAGGAAGACGAGGTCTACGCCGCCGCCGCGCGCGACCGCTTCACCTGGACCATCCACCGTCCGCACACCATCATCGGGCTGGCGGTCGGCAACGCCATGAACCTGGGCACCACGCTGGCCGTGTACGCCTCGATCTGCAAGGAAACCGGGCGCCCGTTCCAGTTCCCGGGCTCGGAGGCGCAGTGGAACGGCCTGTCCGACGTGACCGATGCGCGCATGCTGGCGAAACAGCTGCGCTGGGCCGCCGACACCGATGCCGCGCGCGACGAAGCCTTCAACATCACCAACGGCGACTATTTCCGCTGGAGCTGGCTGTGGCGCCGGCTGGCGGCCTGGTTCGGCGTGCAGGCGGCCGGCTTCAGCGGCGAGACGCAGCCGCTGGAGCAGATCATGGCGAACGACCAGGAGGTCTGGCGCCAGATCGCGCAAAAGAACGGCCTGCGCGAAGCGGACCTCGGACGGCTGGTGTCGCCGTGGCACACCGACCTCGACCTGGGGCGGCCGCTGGAAGTGATGACCGACATGGCCAACAGCCGCCGGCTGGGCTTTGCGGCGTGGCAGGCGACCGAGGATTCGTTCTTCGACCTGTTCACGGCGTTGAGGGCGGAGCGCCTGATTCCGTAATGAAGGGAAGAGTGCGGCAGCGCACCGCGCGCAGGGGGCCGGGTAGGCTGTAATAGGGCCATCCCGTTTCTACCCGGACCCCCGATGCGCCGCAAGCCCGACCCCACCCAGGAATCCACACTGACCCCATCCGCCGCGGACACCGCCGGCTACGTCCGCGTGCGCGGCGCCCGCGAACACAACCTGAAAAACGTCAGCCTCGACATCCCGCGCGATGCCCTGGTCGTGTTCACCGGCGTCTCCGGCTCGGGCAAGTCGTCGCTGGCCTTCGGCACGCTGTACGCGGAAGCGCAGCGGCGCTACCTGGAATCGGTGTCGCCGTACGCGCGCCGGCTGTTCCACCAGATGCCGGTGCCGGAAGTCGACGACATCGACGGCCTGCCGCCGGCGGTGGCGCTGCAGCAGCAGCGCGGCACGCCCACCACCCGCTCCTCGGTCGGCAGCGTCAGCACGCTGTCGAATTCCCTGCGCATGCTGTATTCGCGCGCCGGCGACTATCCGCCCGGCCAGGGCATCCTGTACGCCGAATCGTTCTCGCCCAACACCGCCGAAGGCGCCTGCCCGCAATGCTCGGGCCTGGGCCGCGTGTACGAGGTGACCGAGCAATCGCTGGTGCCGGACGACAGCCTGACCATCCGCGAGCGCGCGGTGGCGGCGTGGCCGCCGGCCTGGCATGGCCAGAATCTGCGCGACATCCTGGTGACGATGGGCTACGATGTCGACACGCCCTGGCGCGACCTGCCGAAGAAGGACCGCGACTGGATCCTGTTCACCGACGAGACCCCGACCGTCCCGGTGTACGCCGGCCTCACGCCCGAGGAAACGAAACAGGCCCTGAAGCGCGAGGACACGCCCAGCTACCAGGGCACCTTCACCGGCGCGCGCCGCTACGTGCTGCAGACCTTCGCCAACACCGAAAGCGCGTCGATGAAGAAGCGGGTGGCGCGCTACATGGTCAGCAACGAATGCCCGCTGTGCCGTGGCAAGCGCTTGCGCCAGGAAGCCCTGTCCATCACCTTTGCCGGCATGGACATCACCGAGCTGTCGCGCATGCCGCTCGAACGCCTGGCGCAACTGCTGCAGCCCTACGCCCAGGGCAAGGCGAAATTCGGGAAGACGCAAGCCACCGAACACCCCGAGCAGCTGATCGTCACCCAACGCATCGCCGCGGATTTGTGCGCGCGGCTGGAGGTGCTGCTGGCGCTCGGCCTGGGCTACCTGGCGCTGGAGCGCAGCACGCCGACGCTGTCGCCCGGCGAATTGCAGCGCCTGCGGCTGGCGACCCAGGTGCGTTCCAGCCTGTTCGGCGTGGTGTACGTGCTGGACGAACCCTCGGCCGGCCTGCATCCGGCCGACACCGAGGCGCTGCTGGACGCGCTGGCGCGCCTGAAGGCGGCCGGCAATTCATTGTTCGTGGTCGAGCATGCGCTGGACGTGATCCGCCATGCCGACTGGATCGTCGACGTCGGCCCGCAGGCGGGCGAGGGCGGCGGCCAGGTGCTGTACAGCGGTGCGCCGGATGGGCTGCGCAAGGTCGAGGCCTCGCACACGCGGCGCTACCTGTTCAGCGACGTGCCGGATGCGATCACGGCGCCGGCGCGCGCACCGCGCGAGCCCGCCGGCTGGCTGCGCCTGGAGGGCGTCAGCCGCAACAACCTGGACGACCTGGCGGTGGCCTTCCCGCTGGGCGTGATGAGCGCGGTGACCGGGGTGTCCGGCTCCGGCAAGTCGACCCTGGTCAGCCAGGTGCTGGTCGACCTGGTGACGCAGGCGCTGGGGCAGGCGCCGCTTGAAGACGAGCCGGAAGAGGAACCGGGCCTGGAGCGCGAGGCCGAGATGCCGACCGAGGGCCGTATCGCGGGGCCGCTGGACGGGGTGCGGCGCCTGGTGCGGGTCGACCAGAAGCCGATCGGGCGCACGCCGCGCTCGAACCTGGCCACCTACACCGGCCTGTTCGACCAGGTGCGCAAGCTGTTCGCGGCCACGCCGCAGGCGAAGAAGCGGCGCTACGACGCCGGGCGCTTTTCGTTCAACGTGGCCAAGGGCCGCTGCGAGCATTGCGCCGGCGAGGGTTTCGTGATGGTCGAACTGCTGTTCCTGCCAAGCGTGTACGCGCCATGCCCGACCTGCGAGGGCGCGCGCTACAACGCCGACACCCTGGCGGTGCGCTACAAGGAGCGCAACATCGCCGAGGTGCTGGGCATGACGGTGGATGAGGCCCACGCCTTTTTCGAGGACGAGGAGGCGGTGGCGCGCCCGCTGCAGGTGCTGCGCGAGGTCGGGCTGGGCTACCTGCGCCTGGGGCAGAGCGCGACCGAGCTGTCGGGCGGCGAGGCGCAGCGCATCAAGCTGGCCACCGAGCTGCAGCGCGCCACCCGCGGCGGCACCTTGTACGTACTGGACGAACCGACCACTGGCCTGCACCCGCTGGACGCCGACCGCCTGATGGCCCAACTGAACCGCCTGGTCGATGCCGGCAACACCGTCATCATGGTCGAGCACACGATGCGGGTGGTGGCCGGCTGCGACTGGGTGATCGACATCGGTCCCGGCGCCGGCGAACAGGGCGGGACGGTGGTGGCGGAAGGGCCGCCGCACAAGGTGGCCGCCAGCCGCGCCAGCCGCACCGCGCCTTACCTGAAAGCCGTGTTTCGATGATGTAAAGAAACTTTCAGTAAATACAACATAGTTGCTGTATAAATATCTGCAAACGGGCGCAGGATGATTTGCAATTGCGTTACACTTAGGATATTTTTTTCCTAATAAGTAGCGTACAAGCATGACTGGCACGAGTATCGACAGCAACCAGTTCCGCCGCATCCTGGCGCGCAATGTCGCCATGCCCCTGGGCATGGGCGTCCTCAGCGCGCTGGTGTTCGTCGGCATCATCGCCTACCTGATCAATGTCCTGAGCTGGGTCGAGCACTCGGAGCACGTGATCGGCCGCGCCAATGAAATCAGCCGCATGTCGTCCGACATGGAGGCCGGCATGCGCGGCTACCTGTTGTCCGGCGACGAGGATTTCCTGGCGCCCTACCGGACGGCCAAGCCCAAGATCGACGGCGAGCTGATTGGATTGCAGGGGCTGGTGGAAGACAACGCCATCCAGCGCGACCGCGTCAACCGTATCCGCGCCGCCCAGAAGGAATGGCAGTTGTACGCCGAGGAAGTGATCGCCAAGCGCAGCAGGAATGGCGATTTCATCGAAGTGGTCAAGAGCGGCCGCGGCAACATGCTGACCGACGAGGTGCGGCGCCAGTTCGCCGACTTCATCGTCTCCGAACAGCGCCTGCTGCAGGAGCGCAACGCATCCTCGCGCTCGGTGATCGCCTGGTCGGTGGCCGCCTTCCTCGCCTTCAGCCTGATCGTCGCCGGCCTGCTGGCGCTGTTCGGACGGCGCGAGTTGCTGAAGCTGTCGGCTTCCTACAGCGAAGCGCTGGAACACGAGGCCGAGCACAACGCCCAGCTGCGCCACCAGGACTGGCTGCGTACCGGCCAGGCTGAACTGGCCGGCAAGAGCACCAACATCCACGAACTCGAACCGCTGGCCAATGCCGTGCTGGGCCAGATGGTGCCTTACCTGGGCGGCGTGGTCGCCGCCATGTACGTGCGCAGCGACGACGGCGTGCTGCGCCGGATCGGCGCCTACGGCTTCGCGCACCAGGATGCCGGCCATGCGCAGGTGATCCAGCCCAAGGAATCGCTGGCCGCGCAGGCCGCCAACGAAAACCGCATCCTGACCCTGCGCGACCTGCCGCCGGGCTACATCAAGGTCGGCTCGGCGCTGGGCGAGACCGCGCCGCGCGAACTCCTGATCGCGCCGATCTCGAACCACGGCAAGATCAAGGGCGTGATCGAGATCGGTTTCCTGCACGGCGTGCGCGAGCGCGACCTCGAATTCATGGCGCTGATCGGCCCGGCCGTGGGCGCCTCGGTGGCGTCGGTGGTCTACCGCCAGCGCCTGCAGGAAGCGCTGGAAGAACAGCAGGCCATGAACGAGGAACTGCAGGTGCAGCAGGAAGAGCTGCGCACCGCCAACGAGGAACTCGAGGAACAGTCGCGCGCGCTGGAGGAATCGCAGTCGGCGCTGGAAAACCAGCAGGCCGAACTGGAACAGACCAACGACCAGCTCGCCGAGCAGGCGCTCAGCCTGGACATGAAGAACTCGGCCCTGCTGCAGGCCCAGGACCAGCTGCGCGACCGCGCGCTGGAGCTGGAACGCGCCAGCCGCTACAAGTCTGAATTCCTGGCCAACATGTCGCACGAACTGCGCACGCCGCTGAACAGCTCGCTGATCCTGGCCAAGTTGCTGTCCGATAACACCTCCGGCAATTTGAACGAAGAGCAGGTGCGCTTCGCCCAGACCATTTATTCGGCCGGCAACGACCTGCTGAACCTGATCAACGACATCCTCGACATCTCGAAGGTGGAAGCCGGCAAGCTGGAACTGGTGCCGGAAGATTTGCCGCTGCGCCGCGTGGTCGAGGGCCTGGCTCGCACCTTCGAGCCGCTGGCGCGCCAGAAGACGCTGGACTTTGCGCTCGACGTGGCGCCGAGCGTGCCGGTCAGCATCCACACCGACCGCCAGCGCCTCGAGCAGATCCTGAAGAACCTGCTGTCGAACGCGGTGAAGTTCACCGAGAGCGGCAGCGTCAGCATGGTGGTCAGCGCCACCGCCGACGGCTGGATCCAGTTCGCGGTGCAGGACTCGGGCATCGGCATCACGCCGGACCAGCAGGAAAAGATCTTCGACGCCTTCCACCAGGCCGACGGCACCACCAGCCGCCGCTTCGGCGGCACCGGCCTGGGCCTGTCGATCTCGCGCGACCTGACCTCGCTGCTGGGCGGCACCCTGACCGTGGCCAGCCGGCCGGGCGAAGGCTCCACCTTCACCCTCAGCCTGCCGCGCAACGGCAACGTGGCGGCCACGCCGCCGGCGCCGCAGCTGGTGCATGCGGCCCCGCCGGTGCGCACGCCGGCGCCCGCGCCCGCATCGGCGGCCCCGGCCGCCGAGGACGCGCAGCCGGCCGCGCCGCGCTTCGCCGACGATCGCGCCCAGCCCGCGGGCGGCGTGCGCACCGTGCTGGTGATCGAGGACGAGCCGGAATTCGCGCGCATCCTGTACAACCTGGCGCACGACATGGAATTCCGCTGCCTGGTCGGCCTGACCGCCGAGGAAGGCCTGGAACTGGCGGCGGCCGAGAGCCCGGACGCGATCCTGCTCGACATGCGCCTGCCGGACCGCTCCGGCCTGTCGGTGCTGCAGCAGCTGAAGGACAACCCGGGCACGCGCCACATCCCGGTGCACGTGGTCTCGAGCATGGAGAACGGCGGCGAGGCGCTGCACCTGGGCGCGATCGGCTACGCCCTGAAGCCGACCTCGCGCGAGCAGCTGGAAGAGGTGTTCCACAAGCTGAAGGACAAGTCGACCCAGAAGCTGAAACGCGTGCTGCTGGTCGAGGACGACGCGCGCCAGCGCGACAGCGTGGTCCAGCTGATCTCGGACAACGACGTCGAGATCGCGGCGGTCGGTTCCGGGGAAGAAGCCTTGAACCTGTTGCGCTCGCAGATTTTCGACTGCATGATCATCGACTTGAAGCTGCCCGACATGCAGGGCAATGAGTTGCTTCAGAGAATGTCACTGGAGGAACTGTGCTCGTTCCCGCCGGTGATCGTGTACACCGGCCGCAACCTGACCCGCGACGAGGAAGCCGAGTTGTCGAAGTATTCGCGCTCGATCATCATCAAGGGTGCGCGTTCGCCGGAGCGCCTGCTGGACGAAGTGACGCTGTTCCTGCACAAGGTGGAGTCGCAGCTGTCGTCGGAGCGCCAGACCATGCTCAAGAGCGTGCGCGGGCGCGACCGCGTGTTCGAAGGCAGGACCATCCTGCTGGTGGACGACGACGTGCGCAACGTGTTCGCGCTGACCAGTGCGCTGGAACAGCGTGGCGCCATCGTCGAGGTGGGCCGCAATGGCTTCGAGGCCATTGCCAAGCTCGATGAAGTGGATTCGGTCGACCTGGTGCTGATGGACGTGATGATGCCCGGCATGGATGGACTGGAAGCGACGCGCAGGATCCGCCAGGACCCGCGCTTCACGCGCCTGCCGATCATCGCCATCACGGCCAAGGCGATGAAGGATGACCAGGAGCAATGCCTGGCCGCCGGCGCCAACGATTACCTGGCCAAGCCGATCGATTTGACCCGGCTGTACTCGCTGCTGCGGGTATGGATGCCGACGCTGGAGCGCATGTGAGTCATCGCACCACGAACCACGCCGACAAGCCGCCGAGCGACGTCGACATCGAGCTGCGCATGCTGGTGGAAGCCGTGTACCTCAAGTACAACTACGACTTCCGCGACTACACCGGCGCCTCCCAGAAGCGCCGGGTGCTGGCCGCCATGCGCGTGATGGAATGCGAGACCGTGTCGAGCCTGCAGGCGCGCGTGATGCACGATGCGGCCGCGTTCGCCCAGCTGCTGCAATACCTGACGATTCCGGTGACGGAAATGTTCCGCGACCCGGACTACTACCAGGCGATCCGCCGCCACGTGGTGCCTTTCCTGGAAACCTACCCGTCGTTGAAGCTGTGGGTGGCCGGCTGCAGCACCGGCGAGGAAGTCTACTCGCTGGCGATCCTGCTCAAGGAAGAAGGGCTGCTCGAGCGCACCCTGATCTACGCCACCGACATCAACCCGGAATCCCTGGAGGCGGCGCGCCGCGGCGTGATGCCGCTCGAACGCATGCGCCACTACACCGAGAACTACCAGAAGGCCGGCGGCCGGCATGCCTTTTCCGATTACTACACGGCGGCCTACGGCGGCGCGCTGTTCGACCGCTCGCTGGTCGAACACGTCACCTTCGCCGACCACAGCCTGGCCACCGACAGCGTGTTCGCCGAAACCCATTTCATCAGCTGCCGCAACGTGATGATCTACTTTAACCGGCGCCTGCAGAACCGGGTGCTGGGCCTGTTCCACGAATCGCTGGTGCACCGCGGCTTCCTCGGCCTGGGCAGCAAGGAAAGCATCGACTTTTCCAGCTATGCCCAGCGCTTCGAGCCGCTGGCCCGGCGCGAGCGGGTGTTCCGCAAGGTGGGCGCGTGAACGCCATGGCGGCCAGGGACGACGACGCGCTGCGCAGGGCGCTGCATGAGGCGCTGCGCGGGCGCCGCATCGGGGCCGTCGTGATCGGCGGCTCGGCCGGCAGCGTCGACGCGCTGATCCAGCTGCTCCCGGCGCTGCCCGCGGGTTTCGGATTGCCGGTATTCTGCATCCTGCACCTGCCGCCCGACCGCGACAGCCGCCTGGCCGAACTGTTCGACGAGCGCCTGCCGGTGCCGGTGCGCGAAGCCGCCGACAAGGAAGCCATCGTGCCCGGCACCGTGTACTTCGCCGGTCCCGGCTACCACCTGTCGGTGGAACGGGACTTCACGTTCTCGCTGAGCTGCGAGCCGCCGGTGCATTTCGCCCGGCCCGCGATCGACGTGCTGATGGAATCGAGCGCCGATGCCTATGGCGCCGGCCTGGCCGGCATCCTGCTGACCGGCGCCAACCACGACGGCGCCGAAGGCATGGCCCACATCCGGGCCACCGGCGGTTTCACCGTCGTGCAAGACCCGCGTGACGCCCAGGTGGCCGTCATGCCACAGGAAGCGATCCGCCGCTGCAACCCGCACCTAGTCCTGCCGCTGGCGCGGATCGGCATGCTGTTGCCCATGCTGGAGACTGAAAAATCATGAGCGCACAAGACCCAAGCAAACTGCTGATCGTCGACGACCTGCCGGAAAACCTGCGCGCGCTCGATGCCCTGATCCGCGACGAGCAGCGCCTGGTGTTCCAGGCCGGTTCCGGCGAGGAAGCGCTGTCCCTGATGCTCGAGCACGAATTCGCGCTGGCGATCCTGGACGTGCAGATGCCGGGCATGGACGGCTTCGAGCTGGCCGAGCTGATGCGGGCGACCTCGCGCACCCGCAACATCCCGATCGTGTTCGTGTCCGCCGCCGGGCGCGAACTGAACTACGCCTTCAAGGGCTACGAGACCGGCGCCGTCGACTTCCTGTACAAGCCGCTCGACCCGGACGCGGTGCGCAGCAAGGTCAACGTGTTCGTCACCCTCGACCAGCAGCGGCGCGAGATGCGGCGCCAGATGGAAGCGCTCGAGCGCAGCCGGCGCGAGCAGGAAGTGCTGCTGCGCGAACTGAACGCCACCCAGGCCGAGCTGCAGCGCTCATTGCGCATGCGCGACGAATTCATGTCGCTGGTGGCGCACGAATTGCGTACGCCCTTGAACACACTGTTCCTGGAAGTGCAGATGCGCAGCCTGCAGCTCAAGCGCGGCAATCTGCCTGCCTTCAATGCCGAGCAGACCGGCAACATGATCAAGCGCGACGAGCGCCAGATCAAGTCGATGATCCGCCTGATCGACGACATGCTGGACGTCTCGCGCATGAAGAGCGGCACGCTGTCGATCCGGCCCGGCCGGGTCGAGCTGACGGCGCTGCTCGAGCGCGTGGTGAACGATTTGTCGCTGGCGGCGGCGGCGGCCGGCTGCAGCGTGACGCTGGCGCCGCACGCGCCGGTGGAAGGCTGGTGGGACGAATTCCGCATCGAACAGGTGGTGGTCAACCTGCTCACCAACGCGCTGCGCTACGGTGGCGGCGGGGAAATCGAGGTCAGCGTGCACGAGGAAGGCTGCCATGCGCGCATCGACGTCACCGACCATGGCAAGGGCATCTCCCCGGATTTCATCGAGCGCATCTTCGAACCCTACGAGCGCGGCGCCAGGAGCGGCGAGCCAAAGGGGCTGGGGCTGGGCCTGTACATCTCGCGCCAGCTGGCGGTGTCGCACGGCGGCCAGCTGACGGTGCGCAGCACGCCGGGGCAGGGGGCTACCTTCAGCCTGCTGCTGCCGTGCACCGAGCCGGCGCTGCAGGCAGTTGCCCCGGCCTGAGGTGCGCTTGGGGCGGCGCACGGCTGGCGCCGCCGGTGGCCCGGCCCTACGGCTTTGCCCGATCTTCTTTGCAGGCAAATGACCACGATAGGGCAGGACTATCCTGCTGCGATAGCTAAAATCAATTGGCGGAATCCGTTCAATTAATTTCACATTCAATGGTGCTCAGGTTATAGTGTGCACCTAACGTTTTTTAACCCCTGAAGAGGAATTACATGTCCATCATCAACAGCACGATCAAGCCGTTCAAGGCAACCGCTTTCCACGCCGGCAAGTTTGTCGACCTGACCGAAGCCGACTTCAAGGGCACCTGGTCGGTCCTGATGTTCTACCCGGCCGACTTTACCTTCGTCTGCCCGACCGAACTGGAAGACCTGGCTGCTTTCCAGCCTGAATTCGAAAAGATGGGCGTGAAAGTCTACGGCGTGTCGACCGACAGCCACTTCGCACACAAGGCATGGCACGACACCTCGGAAGCCATCAAGAAAGTGAACTACCCGCTGATCGGCGACCCGACCGGCACCCTGTCGCGTAACTTCGAAGTCATGATCGAAGAAGAAGGCATGGCGCTGCGCGGTACCTTCGTGATCAATCCGGAAGGCGAAATCAAGGTCATGGAAGTGCACGACAACGGCATCGGCCGCGACGCATCGGAACTGATGCGCAAGGTCAAGGCTGCCCAGTACGTCGCGGCACACCCGGGCGAAGTCTGCCCGGCCAAGTGGAGCGAAGGCGCCGAAACCCTGAAGCCGTCGCTGGACCTGGTCGGCAAGATCTAAGTAACTGGCTGCGACAAGCAGCTGTTACCGGCATCGCCCCGCGGGCCATTGCGGCCCGCAGCAGCAGTAACCGTAGTACCCGCAATACCGTAATGCCCGGGCTTCGGCCCGCCTCTTGCGAGGCAAGCCGAAGCCCCCATCTCTTGTTCGCGCCGCATGATCCCGCCATAGGCTGGCGATCAAACTAGTCGATTTTGCCGCGCCAGATTTACTAATTTGATTGACGCATTTTTTGAAAATGGATGCGCCGGGGCCCCGCTTTGCCCGCAGTTTCAGACTTTTGAATTTTCGAATAACGAACGATACGACCGAGGAGTTACCATGAGCGTGCTTGACAATGACCTGAAGACCCAACTGGGCGCCTACCTGCAACGTGTGCAGCAACCGTTCGAACTGGTTGCGTCGCTGGACGACAGCGAGACTTCCAAGCAGACGCTCGACCTGCTGCAGACCATCCAGGGCCTGCGCGCCGACAAGATCACCGTGCGCACCGACGGCAACGACGCCCGCAAGCCGTCGTTCAGCGTCCAGCGCGCCGGCTCGGACACGTCGCTGCGCTTCGCCGGCCTGCCGCTGGGTCACGAATTCACGTCGCTGGTGCTGGCGCTGCTGTGGACCGGCGGCCACCCGCCGAAGGTCGAGCAGGACGTCATCGACGCCATCAAGGCGCTGGACGGCGAGTACAACTTCGAGATGTACATGTCGCTGACCTGCCATAACTGCCCGGACGTGGTGCAGGCGCTGAGCTTGATGGCTATCCTGAACCCGCGCATCAAGACCACGGTGATCGAAGGCGGCGCCTTCCAGAAGGAAGTCGAGTCGCGCCAGGTGATGGCGGTGCCGATGGTGTTCCTGAACGGCGAACTGTTCGGCTCGGGCCGCATGATGATCGAAGAGATCGTCGCCAAGCTCGACACCGGCGCCGGCGCCCGCGACGCGGCCAAGCTCGATGCCAAGGATCCGTACGACGTGCTGATCGTCGGCGGCGGCCCCGCCGGTTCGGCAGCCGCCGTGTATGCGGCGCGCAAGGGCATCCGCACCGGCATCGCCACCGAGCGCATGGGCGGCCAGGTGAACGACACCATGTCGATCGAGAACTACATCTCGGTGCTGGAAACCGACGGCCCGAAATTCTCCGCCGCCCTGGAAGCCCAGGTGCGCCACTACGGCGTGGACATCATGACCCAGCAGACCGCGGCCAAGATCATCCCGCCGGCGGCGCCGGGCGAACTGGTGGAAGTGCAGTTCACCAACGGCGGTTCGCTGAAGTCGAGCACGGTGATCCTGTCGACCGGCGCGCGCTGGAGGAACGTCAACGTGCCGGGTGAGCAGGAATACAAGAACGCCGGCGTGAACTACTGCCCGCACTGCGACGGCCCGCTGTACAAGGGCAAGCGCGTGGCGGTCATCGGCGGCGGCAATTCGGGCGTCGAAGCGGCGATCGACCTGGCCGGCATCGTGGAACACGTGACCCTGCTGGAGTTCGCGAGCCAGCTGAAGGCCGACGCGGTGCTGGTGGCCAAGGCCGAAAGCCTGCCGAACGTGACCATCCACACCAACGCCCAGACCACGGAAATCACCGGCGACGGCAACAAGGTCAACGGCATCGCCTTCAAGGACCGCCTGACCGGCGAAGAGCACCACGTGGCGCTGGCCGGCGTGTTCGTCCAGATCGGCCTGGTGCCGAACACCGAATGGCTGAAGGGCACGCTGGAACTGTCGCGCTTCGGCGAGATCGTGGTCGATGCGCACGGCCGCACCAACATTCCGGGCGTGTTCGCCGGCGGCGATGCGACCACCACGCCGTTCAAGCAGATCGTGATCGCGGCGGGCGAGGGCGCCAAGGCGGCACTGTCGGCCTTCGATTACCTGATCCGCATGCCGGTGGTAGTCGAATCGGCATAAAGACCGCATCGGTTTCCAGTTGATGCGCCAGAAGCAGCGTACCCCGCGAGGGGACGCTGCTTTTTTTATTGGGCCCGCGATTCTCCTTGCTTGCCGGTGCGGCGCCGGCGCCACAATCTGCGTCCAGCCCAGATCGCGAGCGCGAGCACGAACAGCCATGGCAGCAGGTAGGCCAGGCCCGAGATCGCAATCGATATGCCCTGCGCCAGGTTGCTGCCGAAATCCGCCAGCGCGCGGTTGATCGGCGCCCGGAACGCCTGGCGCCGGTCGGAGCGGATCGAGACGTTGAGGATTTCGGTCTCGACGCGCCGGGCCAGCAGGGCGCGCTTGCCATCGGCGGCTTCGTATTTGGCCTGCACGTCGGCAAGCTCGTGATTGACCTTGATCAGGGCATCGATGTCGTTGCCGGCGCGGCTGCGCAAGGCTTCGAGACGGCTGCGGTAGTCGTCCAGCATGGCCAGCTGGCGCGCCGTATCCGCGATCGGCCCGGACAAGTCTTCGACCCGCGTGGACTGGCGGGTCACCTCGGCCTGTTGTCCCAGCGCCGCCACCAGTTTCGGGATCACATCCGGCCTGGCGCGGAATTTCAGAAATGCCCCTGTCCTGGGCTCGCTGTCGATGCGCGACTCGAGCAGGGTGCACCCCGCGGCGGTGGCCTCGCGGCAGGCGGCCTGGCCGGCGGCATGGATGGATGCCAGCCGGTCCGGCGCGGTATCGATGTCGACCGTGTGTTCGTAGGCGAGTTGGCGTGCCGCGTTCGCACCGGGTTGTTGCGCAAGCGGCGCTTGTGCGCGTTCAACGGATCCGGTCGGCGCGCAGCCGGCGAGAGCCAACAGCAGGATGGCGACGACGAGGATTGGCAGTCCTGAAAAAAAGACCCGGGGCGCTGGGAGGAGAAAGGGGTTCATATCGACGATTCGAGTATGACCCAGTGTAGGCGAGCTATTGAACTAATTGCAATATAAAAATTCTGGCGCTAAAGGAGCGTGAGTCAGGCGCTTTGAAAAGCGGGATGCGAAAAAGCGCGCCGACCCGCGAAGGTAGCGTCGCCATGGCATGCCTGTCGCATGCGGGACTGAAATGGATGCGGCAGCTCTTGCAAAACCGGCACGTGCATCAATATCAGTGGAAGAACAGCGGGGCCGCTGCGGTCAAGGCGTCGGTGGCGCACACGAGCCAGGTGGCCAGGCCGGTCAGGCCAACGTGGAAAGCGGTCCAGGCGGTCGGGAAGATGCGGGTCATGATGAATCTCCGGGGCAGGTAGGTTTGTCTTGATCGACGGTGTCCATCTTAATTAGTGTGATGCCGGGAAACTATCGGCCAGCAATCCGCCGCACTGTAGGATTAGGCCTTGTCGACCTGTCTGATCGCTGGAGAGGCGATCTCGTCGCGGTCCTACGCGGCCTGTGCGTGGCGTCCTATACCGTGCTTTTGGGGCCGGGCTTACAGTTGGGCTCATCATGACCACACACGATCCCAAACTCCTGCACAAGGGGCTGCTTGCGGTGCGCCGCAACACCATCCGTCGCCTGCTCAATACCGTCTTCGGTATCGCCCAGCTGCGCGACGCCCAGCAACGCGTGATCGACAGCGTCCTCGACGGCAAGGACACGCTGGCGATCATGCCGACCGGCAGCGGAAAATCGCTGTGCTACCAGATCCCCGCCCGCATCCTCGACGGCATGACGGTCGTCGTGTCCCCGCTCATCTCGCTGATGAAGGACCAGCTGGAAAAGCTGGAGGAACTGGGCATCCACGCGGTGCAGGTCAACAGCAGCCTGAATGCGGAGGAAGAGCGCAGCGCGCTGGCCGACATCGAGCAGGCGCGCTGCACGATCGTGTTCTGCACGCCCGAGCGCCTGGTCTCGCCCGATTTCGTCGACCTGCTCAAGGGCGTCAAGGTGGCGCTGGCGGTGGTCGACGAAGCCCACTGCATCTCGCAATGGGGCCACGATTTCCGTCCTGCCTTCCTCGAAATGGCCGGTGCGCTGGAAGCACTGGGCCGTCCGCCGGTACTGGCGCTGACCGCCACCGCCACCGAGGACGTGGTCGAGGACATCGGGCGCCAGCTCAATCGCCCGCGCATGCACGTCATCAATACCGGCGTCTACCGGCCCAACCTGAAGTACGGCGTGGTGCAGGTCACGAATGCCGAGGAAAAGCTGGAGCAGGCGCTGCGCCTGGTGCGCGAGACCGAAGGCAAGGGCATCGTCTACGCCGCCACCGTCAAGGCGGCCGAGGAAATGTATCACCTGCTGCAGGGAGCGGGCGAGTCGGTCACGATCTACCATGGCAAGCTGGCGGCAAGCGAACGCAAGGCCAACCAGGACCTGTTCATGGACGACCAGCGGCGCGTGATGGTCGCGACCAATGCCTTCGGCATGGGCATCGACAAGCCGGACACGCGCTTCGTGGTCCACCTGCAGATTCCCGCCAACCTGGAAGCCTATTACCAGGAATCCGGACGCGCCGGCCGCGACGGCAAGGATGCCGACTGCACGCTGCTGTTCCTGCAGGACGACAAGCGCGTGCAGCAGTTCTTCCTGGTCAAGCACTACCCGAGCGCCGACGAGATCCGCGCCGTGTACGACGCCGTGCGCACGCTGGCGGAACACGCTACCGCGACCCCGGACCGTGTCGAAGACGCCGCCGGCGACCTGGCCGGCCCGCACCTGAAGGTGTGCCTGAAGCTGCTGAAGGACGCCAGGCTGCTGCGCCAGAACCGCAAGCTGGCCTGGCTGGTGACGGCCAACGAACCGAAGGCGAATCTGTTCGAAGCAATGGCCGAAATCTACCGCCAGAAGCAGGAGCGCGACAAGGAAGCGCTGGAGCAGATGGTGTCGTACGCGGTGAGCGGTTTCTGCCGCTGGAAGCTGCTGCTCGATTACTTCGGCGACGCGGTCGACGGCTTCGAGAAGTGCTGCCGCTGCGACAACTGCCGGAACCCGCCGGCCGCCGTGCTGCTTGACGCCATCGAGATCCGCGACGACGAATTCGACCGCGCGCCGGAACCGGAACCCGATCCGGCAACCGTGTTCGAGGCCGGCAGCAGGGTCAAGGTGGCGAAATACGGCGAAGGCGTGGTGCTGGCGGTGGCCGGCGAGCAGGTGACGATCGAGTTCCCGGATGGGGAGCACCGGTCGTTCCTGAAGGAGTATGTGGAGCATGCAGGCTGAACCGGAAGGATCTTATGGCAGATATGGTAGTCGTGCGCAAGGAAGGCCTGTACTGCGTCCCCGGCGACTTTTACATCGACCCCTGGCGCCCGGTGGAGCGCGCCGTCATCACCCATGCCCACGGCGACCACGCGCGCTGGGGCCATGCGCACTACCTGGCGGCCGATAAAAGCGTCAACATCCTGAAGTCGCGCCTCGGCGCCGACATCAACATCGACGGCCTGGAATACGGCGAGCGCATCGTGCACAACGGCGTGGCGATCTCGCTGCACCCGGCCGGCCACGTACTCGGTTCGGCCCAGATCCGCATGGAGCACCAGGGCGAGATCTGGGTCGCCTCGGGCGACTACAAGGTCGAGCCCGACCGCACCTGTGCGCCCTTCGAGCCGGTGCGCTGCCATACCTTCATCACCGAATCCACCTTCGGCCTGCCGATCTACCGCTGGGACCCGCAGCAGGACGTGTTCGACGAACTCAACGCCTGGTGGCGCGCCAATGCGGAAGAGGGCCGCACCAGCGTGCTGTACGCCTACGCCTTCGGCAAGGCCCAGCGCCTGCTGTGCGGCCTGGATCCGTCCATCGGCCCGATCGTCTGCCACGGCGCGGTCGAGCCGCTGAACCGCGTGTACCGCCAGGGCGGCGTCGAACTGCCGCCCACCCGGCTGGTCAGCGAGACCGACAAGGCCGACCTGAAACGCGCGCTGGTGCTGGCGCCGCCCTCGGCCGCCGGCTCGACCTGGACGCGCCGCTTCGGCGACTACAGCGACGCCTTCGCCAGCGGCTGGATGCTGCTGCGCGGCGCACGGCGGCGGCGCGGCGTCGACCGCGGCTTCGTGCTGTCCGACCACGCCGACTGGCCCGGCCTGATGACCGCCATCCGCGCCACCGAGGCGCAGCAGGTGATCGTCACCCACGGCTCGATTCCGGTCATGGTGCGCTGGCTGTGCCAGGTCGGGCTGGACGCGAAAGCCTTCGATACCGAGTACGGCGAAGAGGATGACGAATCGGTCGGCGCCGCCACGCCGGAAACCGGGTCCGCGCCGGAGCCGGAGCCGGCGGCGCCAGAAAAGGAGGCCAGCGATGCGTGAATTCGCGCGCCTCTACACGGAACTCGACGAGACCACCGCCACCAACCGCAAGCTCGACGCGCTGCGCAATTATTTCGCGCACGCCGCCCCCGAGAACGCCGCCTGGGCCGTGTACTTCCTGGCCGGCGGCAAGCCCCGCCAGGCCGTGCCCAGCAAACTGATGCGCCAGTACGCGATCGAATACGCCGGCCTGGACGACTGGCTGTTCGACGAGTGCTACGCGGCGGTGGGCGACATGGCCGAGACCATCGCCCACATCCTGCCGCCTCCGACCAGGCACAGCGACGTTGGCCTGGCCGTGTGGATGGAAGAGCGCATCGGTCCGCTGCGTGGCGCCGATCCGGGCACCATCCGCGATGCCCTGTTCGCCTACTGGGACGAGCTGACCTGGCGCGAGCGCTTCCTGTTCGTGAAACTGATCGGTGGCGGCTTCCGGGTGGGCGTCTCGAAACTGCTGGTGACGCGCGCGCTGGCTGGAATCGCTGCGGTTGATTCGAAGCTGGTCGCCCAGCGCCTGATGGGCTGGACCGACGGCCGGGTGCGCCCGACCGGCGCCGGCTTCCTGCAACTGATCGCGGCCCAGTCTGACGACGAACACAAGCTGCGCGGCGGCCAGCCGTATCCCTTCTTCCTGGCGCACCAGTTGCAGGGCGAACCATCCGCGCTGGGCGACATGGCCGACTGGCAGGTGGAATGGAAGTACGACGGCATCCGCGCCCAATTGGTGCGGCGCGGCGGCCAGAATTACCTGTGGTCGCGCGGCGAAGACTTGATCACCGAGCGTTTTCCGGAACTGGCCAGCCTGCCGCTGCCGGAAGGGACCGTGATCGACGGCGAGGTGCTGGTCTGGAGCGGCGGTGCGAATGGAGTCGATGCGCCGGCGCCGTTTGCCGATTTGCAGAAGCGCATCGGCAGGAAAACCCTGTCCGCCAAGCTGCTGGCCGAGCTGCCGGCGGTGCTGCTGTCCTATGATTTGCTGGAACTCGACGGCGTCGACACCCGCGGCCTGCCCCAGCACGAGCGGCGCGCGCTGCTCGAAACCCTGGTCACCGGGGTGGCCAAGCCGCAGCTGCGGATTTCTCCGCTGGTCACGGCCGACAGCTGGGACGACCTGGCGAACCTGCGCGCCGAATCGCGCGCGCGCGGCGTGGAAGGCATGATGCTCAAGGCCCGCAATGCCCAGTACGGCGTGGGCCGCACCAAGGATGTCGGCACCTGGTGGAAGTGGAAGATCGATCCCTATGCGGTGGACGCGGTGCTGATCTATGCCCAGGCCGGCAGCGGCCGTCGCGCTTCGCTGTACACCGACTACACCTTCGCCGTGTGGGACGGCGCGGGCGAGGAACGCAAGCTGGTGCCCTTCGCCAAGGCCTATTCCGGCCTGACCGACGCCGAAATCACGAAGGTCGACAACACGATCCGCAAGACCACCATCGAGAAATTCGGCCCGGTGCGTTCGGTGAAGCCGACCATGGTGTTCGAGATCGGCTTCGAGGGCATCGCGCTGTCCACGCGCCACAAGGCCGGCATCGCGGTGCGCTTCCCGCGCATCCTGCGCCGGCGCGACGACAAGACCGTCGAGCAGGCCGACACCCTCGATACCCTCAAGGGCTTGCTGGAAGCGGGGGCGCCGCTAGCGGAAACGGTCGAATGAGGCGCTGTGATACGATGCATTCAAGACAAGTTTCTTCGATTGCATCCATCTTTGCGAGGACATGTGAACAGCCGTGTTGCCGGTACCGTCAATGGATTCCTGATTGCCCTGATGTTCGCGCTGGCGCTGTGGGCGATCGACGCATTGCCGGCCGGCGCCCGCGTCGCCATCCACTGGGGACTGGACGGCCAGCCGAACCGCTGGATGGGCAAGTGGCCGGGCCTGCTGTTCATTCCGGTCCTGGCGGTGTTCCTGGCGTGGCTGGCCTCCGCTTTCCCGCAAGGCCTGGCGTCGCCGGGCAAACGGGCCCTGGCCGCCGACGGACGGCGTGCGCTGTTCTGCTGCGTCATCGTCACCCAGGCCGTGGCCCAGGCAGTCATCGCGCTGGTCGCGCTGGGCCGCTGGTGAGGCCGGCCCCATGACGCGTTCCCAGGCCGAGCAAGCCGTCGACGACTGGTTTTCAGGACGCGGCTGGAGGGTGTTTCCGTTCCAGCGCGCGGTCTGGAAGGCGGCGCTGGCCGGGCAGTCCGGCCTGCTGCACGCGAACACGGGCGCCGGTAAGACGTATGCGGTGTGGTTCGCGGCGCTGCTGCGCGGCGCCAACCGCTCGCGCCGCAGCCGCAGCGGTTTGCGCGTGCTGTGGATCACGCCGATGCGCGCGCTGGCGGCCGATACCCAGCGCTCCCTCGAAACCTCCGCGGCCGAACTGGGCAAGGCCAGCCCGGACGTGATCGGCGCCTGGACCATCGGCGCGCGCACCGGCGACACCGGCTCGGCCGAGCGCGCGCGCCAGTCGAAAAGCCTGCCCGGCGCCCTGATCACGACGCCGGAAAGTTTGTCGCTGCTGCTGTCGCATGCGGGCGCGCGCGACCAGTTCAAGCACCTGGACATGATCATCATCGACGAGTGGCACGAACTGATGGGCAGCAAGCGCGGCGTGCAGGTGCAACTGGCGCTGGCGCGGCTGCGGCTCTGGAATCCGGAACTGGTGGTATGGGGGCTGTCGGCGACGATGGGCAATTTGCAGGATGCGCGCAACGTGCTGCTCGGGACCGACGCCGACGCGTCGAGGGGCGTGCTGGTCGAGGGCGACCTGAAGAAGCAGATCGTGGTCGACTGCCTGATCCCAAAGAGCGTGTCGCGCTTTCCCTGGGGTGGCCACCTGGGCCTGCAGATGCTGGAACCGGTCATCGACGAGATCGAGAGCAGCGCGGCGACGCTGGTGTTTACCAACACGCGCGCCCAGTCCGAGATCTGGTACCAGAACTTGATCGAGGCGCGCCCCGACTGGGCCGGCGTGGTGGCGCTGCACCATGGCTCGCTCGACCGCGAAGTGCGCGAGTGGGTCGAGAAGGGCTTGAAGAACGGCGAACTGAAGGCCGTGGTCTGCACCGCCAGCCTGGACCTGGGCGTGGATTTCCTGCCGGTCGAGCGCGTGCTGCAGGTCGGCAGCGCCAAGAACATCGCGCGCCTGCTGCAGCGGGCCGGACGCAGCGGCCACGCGCCCGGGCGCATCTCGCGCGTGACCCTGGTGCCGACCAACAGCCTGGAACTGCTGGAAGCGGCCGGCGCCAAGCGCGCCGTCGCCACCCGCCGCATCGAGGCGCGGCAAGTGCCGAACAAACCATTCGACGTATTGGTGCAGCACCTGGTGACGGTGGCGCTGGGCGGCGGTTTCCGCGGCGAAGACCTGTACCGGGAAGTGAAGACCGCCTGGTCCTACCGCAACCTGACCGAAGAGGAATGGCAGTGGGCGCTGGACTTCGTCGCGCGCGGCGGCCAGAGCCTGACCATCTATCCGGAATACCGGCGCGTGCTGCCGGACGAGGAGGGCGTCTATCGCGTGCCCGACGCGACCATCGGCCGCCGCCACCGGATGAGCATCGGCACCATCGTCTCGGATGCGCAGATGCAGGTGCAGTACATGAGCGGCGGACGGATCGGCAGCGTCGAGGAATCCTTCGTCGGCCGCCTCAAGCCGGGCGACCACTTCCTGTTCAGTGGCCGGATCCTGGAACTGGTGCGCGTCCACGAGATGACGGCCTACGTCAAGCGCAGCACGAGTACCCGCGGCGCGATCAGCCGCTGGGGCGGGACCAAGGTGCCGCTCAGCGCCGAGATGGCGCACGCCGGGCTGGAAGAGCTGGGGCGGGCCGCGCGCGGCATCTTCGAGGGGCCGGAAATGCAGGCGGTGCGCCCGCTGCTGGACGTGCAGGCCAGCTGGTCCTCGCTGCCCACCGCCGAGGTGCTGGTGGTCGAGAGCATGAAGAGCCGCGAAGGCTGGCACCTGTTCGTGTATCCCTTCGCCGGGCGCTCGGTGCACACGGGCCTGGCGTCGCTGCTGGCCTATCGCGTCGGCAGCGTGACGCCGTCGACCTTTTCGGTGGCGGTGAACGACTACGGTTTCGAGCTGCTGTCGCCGGAACCGGTCGACTGGGCGCGCATGTTCGATGCCCGCACCGGCGCCGACGTCGGCCTGCTGGACACAGGTCGCCTGCTCGAGGACGTGCTCGACAGCCTGAACGCGACCCAGCTGGCGCAGCGCCGCTTCCGCGAGGTGGCGCGCATCGCCGGGCTGGTGAACCAGGGTTTTCCGGGACAGCGCAAGTCGATGCGCCAGGTGCAGGCGTCATCGGCGCTGTTCTATGAAGTGTTCCGCAAGCACGACAGCGGCAACCTGCTGCTGACCCAGGCCGAGCGCGAGGTGCTGGAGCAGGAGCTGGAATTGACGCGCCTGCGCGACACCCTGGGCGAGCTGCGTGGGCGGCGCATCGCCTACCACGAGGTCAAGCGCGCCACGCCCTTCGGCTTTCCGCTGATGGTGGAGCGCTTCCGCGAGAAGGTGTCGACCGAGAAGCTGTCGGACCGGGTGGCCAGGATGGTGCGGGAACTGGAAAAGGCGGCTGCGGCGTGAACAGGATGATACGCACTGAAGCCAGGGCGGAAAGCGTGCCGAAACCGGCGGATGCGCTGGCGCTCGAACTGGCCGGCGAGCAATTGTGGCTGCTGCCGCAGAAGGCCGTGTACTGGCCGCGCGAAGCCATGCTGGTCATCGCCGACATTCACTTCGGCAAGGCTGCGGCCTTCCGCTCGTTCGGCATTCCGGTGCCGCGCGGCACCACCAGCGAAAACCTGGATGCGCTGGATGCGCTCATCGACGCGACCGGTGCCCGCCACGTGCTGTTCCTCGGCGACTTCCTGCATGCGCGCGCTTCGCACGCGGCCGGCACCCAGGCCGCCATGCTGGCCTGGCGCCAGCGCCGCCGCGGCCTGGCGCTGACGCTGGTGCGCGGCAACCACGACAAGCATGCCGGCGATCCGGCCGGGGCGCTGGCCATCGACCTGGTCGACGAACCGTACACGATCGGACCGTTCTCGTTCTGCCATCATCCGAACCTCGACCTTGGGGCCGGCAAGGCAGGCTACGTGCTGGCCGGCCACGTGCATCCGGCCTACGTGCTGGCGACCCGCTTCGACACGCTGCGCCTGCCCTGTTTCGTGGTGGGCCCAAGACGCATGATCCTGCCATCCTTCGGCGCCTTTACCGGCGGCCATACCGTGCGGCCCGAGCCGGGCGAGCGCATCTTCGTCACTTCCGGGGAAGCAGTACACAGCGTACGTTAGCGCACCGAGCCATGCGGGTGGGCGGCGTACGATGATCATATTGACAAGAATGTCGCTCGGAGGGAATCATGGCCAAAACCCGACAGAAACTGGCTGCAGCCGTCGTCGCAGCGCTGCCCCTGCTGGCGGCCGGCGTCGCGGCGCCGGCGCAAGCCCAAAACCATCCGCGCGCCGCCGCCCTGGCGCCGCGCATCGAAGGGTTCAATGTCGACGAAGTGCGCCGCCTCGATCCCGGCACCGAGCTGAATTTCGATTTGCACGGCTCGCCCGGCGGCAATGCCACGCTGCGCATCGACGGCGCCACCCGCAACCTGCACATGACCGAAACCCGTCCCGGCACCTACCAGGGCACTTACACGATCGGCGTGCACGACCGCATCCGGCCCGAGGCCAGGGTGACCGCCAACCTGCGCGCGGGCGGCCAGGTCGTGACCCGGACGCTGGGCGAGTCGCTGGTGCGCGGCCCGGGCGGCGACCGCGGCGGCCAGTTGGCGGCCATCCCCCAGGTCGAGCGCTTCGACGTGCGCGGCAGCGACGACCTCGGTCCCGGCAACGAGCTGAAATTCGCCGTGTACGGCACCCCGGGCGCCAAGGTCGACGTGCAGATCGCCGGCACGCGCGGCATCATCACCCTGCCGGAAGTGCGGCCCGGCGAATACATTGGCCTGTACACGATCCGCCGCGACGACCGCATCGCCCCGGACGCCGGCGTGACGGCCACGATCCGCGCCAACGGCCGTTACACGACCGCGGCGCTGGGCCATCCGCTGCTGGCCGGCGCGCCGATGCGCGATGGTTCGCGAGACGGTATGCGCGATGCACGGCCTGATCCGGCGCGTCAGGCGCCGCGCGACGAACGCGTAGTGCGCTACTGCACCAATTGCGGCACCGTGGAAGCGGTGAACGTGATCCAGGGCGAAGCGTCGGCGCTCGGTACGCTGGGCGGCGCGGCGGTGGGTGGTTTGCTGGGCAACCAGGTTGGCAGCGGCAGCGGCCGTACGGCGGCAACCGTCGCAGGCGCCGCGGCGGGCGTGGTGGCGGGACGCGCCGTCGAGCGCAATGCGCGCCAGCCGCGCTACGAGGTCGTGGTGCGCTATGAAAACGGCGCGACCCAGGCCATTCCCTTCGATAACGATCCCGGCTTTCGTGCCGGCGAGCGCGTCAAGGTCAACGACGGGGTCTTGATCCGCGATTGAGGCCAGCGATTGCTGCTAGCGACTGAGGTCGACGGCTGCGGCCGAATCCGGCCCGGCCGCCGAGGCCGGGCCAGGCGCGATCCCTCAGGCCGTTGCCAGCACCTGGCCGTCGCCGGAATCGGCGTCCGCCTTGTGCTTGGCGTTCTGCTTGGCGCGCGAACGCGACGGCGGCAGGCGGCGCAGCGTCTTGAGCGCTTCCGGATCCTTGATCCCGATGGTGCGCTGGTCAACCGTGATGAGGCCGATTTCATTGAAGGCGGACAGCGTGCGGCTGACGGTTTCCAGCGTCAGGCCAAGGTAGCTGCCGATTTCATGGCGCGTCATGCGCAGGTTGAACAGCTTGCTCGAGTAGCCCATGGCGGCGAAGCGCTCGGCCAGCGAAATCAGGAAGCGGGCCACACGCGCCTCGGCCGACAGGGCGCCGAGCATGCCGATCATGGCCTGTTCGCGCACCAGCTCGCGGCTCATGACCCCGTACATCAGGTTCTCGAGCTCGGCGTGCACTCGGCCCAGCGCGGTGAGCTTCTTGAACGGGACCAGGATCAGGTCGCAGTCGGACAGGGCGACGGCTTCGGACGCGTAGTGGCGCGTGTGGATGCCGTCCACGCCGAGCATGTCGCCCTTCATCGGGAAGCTGAGCACCTGTTCGTTGCCGAATTCGTCGATGAGGACGGTCTTCAGGAAGCCCGAGTTCACGATGTACAGCGTGTCGAACGCTTGCCCGATCGTGTGCACGCGCTGGCCCGTCTTGAACTGCACGTGCTGGAACAGGAGTTCCTCGGTATTCATGGAAACGGCGGCCGGGATGTGGAGCAGGTCGCACACTTCCTTGAGGTTGGACCAGAGGCGGCCCTGGCGCTGGCGACCGGCTTCCATCTGGGACGAATGCAGGGTCGACTGGGAGGCGTTGCGTTGTTCTGGCGTTGGCTGGGACTGCATACTGATCTCCAGTGGAAGGAAAGGTTTCAGGCGGCCTGTTTGATGCCGGCCAGCGCGGCCGGTGCGAAGTGCACCAGGCGGACTGGCTCAAATCAGATATAGACCGCGAGCAAGTCGAAACGCTGAAACCAGTATGCCAACACGAGTCCGTCATTCATATCAGCAACGGCTGAATGTGTAGGTAGGACGGAGCGTCAGTTTGTAGGATTTTTCTTACCGCGCAGCGCCGCTCCAGAGGGGAGAGCGGGTCCGGCAGGGCAGGAGGAGGGCGGCGCCGGCGGGCGCCTCGGGGCAGGGAGTCAAGCCAGCACGAGGGCACCAATGTGGCGTGAAATGGTCAAAAGATGTTTCGGCTTCGATGGCAGCTCGGCATTTTCCGACGTTTTCCGGAGATATCCGGCGGATTCAGGCTTTCATCGGCGCCAGCAGCCGGTGCGCCACCGCGTACTGGACCATTTCCGACAGCGAGGTCATGCCCATCTTCTGCATGATGCGGGTCTTGTGGGTGCTGACCGTCTTGACGGACAGATGCAGGTTGTTGGCGATCTCGGTGATCGATTTGCCGCCCACCAGCAGGGAAAACACTTCGAATTCGCGGTCCGACAACTGCTTGTGCAGCAACTGCTCGTTGGGCGCCATGATGTTCAGCGCCAGTTGCTCGGCCACTTCGGTGCTGATGTAGGGGCGGCCGGAAGCGACCTTGCGGATGGCGCCCACGAGCTGGGTGCCGGCGCTTTCCTTGGTCAGGTAGCCCTGGGCGCCGGCGCGGATGGCGCGCACCGCGTACTGCTCTTCCTCGTGCATCGTCAGGATCAGGATGGCCAGCTTGGGCGCTTCGCTGCGCACCTGGCGGATCAAATCGACGCCGCTGCGTCCGGGCATCGACAAATCCAGCAGCAGCAGGTCGAAGCCGCCCTGGCGCACCAGCGCCAGCACTTCGAAGCCATTGATGGCCTCGCCGACGATTTCGATATCCAGCGCCCCATCGAGGATGCGCTTGAGCCCTTCGCGCATGATCGTGTGGTCGTCGGCGATGACAATGCGAATCATAGGAATCCCTGGGTGCGTTGAAGGGAAGGCCGGGCCGTCCGGGCGCCTGGACCGATCCGATCCGGAGTTTAAATGCTAACACTTCCGCCGATGGCGAAGCGGCCTTTTTTAACAAAAAGTTACCATGGCGGACCGGAGTCCGCCGCTGTGGTGCAATACGATGCTGGCTCAGGTGCCGGGTTCGCGGATCAGCCGGTGCACCAGCACCGGCTTGGTGGTCTGCGACAGCACCTTGTTGGTGACGCTGCCCAGCAACAACTGGCCCCAGCCGCTGCGGCCATGCGAACCCATGAAGATCAGGTCGCACTGTTGCTGCTCAGCCACATCTACGATCTTGAGCGCGGCGGCATCGGAAAACGCCGTCATGCACGTGTGTTTCAAGCCGCACTGTTCCGCCGAGTGCATGATCGAGCCCATGTATTCCTGGCCCATGCGCTTCATCTGCTCGATGTATTCTTCTTCGCTGGGGTAGGAAGGCGGCACGATTTCGACGTACACCGGATACTGGTAGTCGGGCGCGACGAACAGCGCCAGCACCTCGGCGCCCATCTGTTGCGCGAATTTGACGCCGGCGCAGGCAGTGTGCTGGGACACCGCGGAGCCGTCGGTGGTGATCAGAATTTTCTGGTACATGGTGAGTCCTCCCTCACGTTGCACTACGTGCCCATTGTAATTCGCCTTTTCCCGGATGGCGGAATGTAAATGCTTGATCTTGCTCAGAGATGTGTTCGCTCGCCTGAGTGAAAACAAGCTCATGCGCAACAATGCTTGCGATAAGAAAATACAACACTTGCCTTGTGAAAATGTTCATAAATCAGGGTAAATGTTTAGCGCACTGCCAAGTTTCCTGACGTAATCGACAATGCCGCCGATTAGGAAGATTTACCTACGGCAACGACACTGCTACACTCGTGTAAAACTTCCGTCGTCATTTTCTTGACGACAGCACTCACCGCACAGCACAGATCATCGCGACATTTACATTATGGAGAAGCAGGGACTATGACCGACGCCGCTGACGATTTCGACGCACTATTCGAGGAAGTGGCAGCGCAGCGAGCCAGCGCGCAGGCCCCTTCGCCGACCCCGGCGGCGGCGCCCGCCGCCGCCGCTGCACCTGCCGCACCCGCCGCTGCAACGCCCGACCTCGAGGACATCGACGACCTCGAAGCCCTGTTCGACCAGGTCGCGGCCAGCTCGGCCGTCGCAGCCGCACCGGCTGCCGCCGTGGCAGCACCGGCCGCCGCCGCAGCGGCAACTCCGGTGGCGGCCGTACCGGCGCCGGCGCCCGCAGCGAGCGCAGCCTTCGCCGCCGGCGCCGAGGCCGGCGAAGAAAAGAACATGTACGAGCGCCTCGGCGGCATCGTGCGCCTGCTGCACGACTCGCTGCGCGAACTGGGCTACGACAAGGCGCTGACCGAAGCCTCGTCCCAGATCGTGGACGCCCAGGACCGCCTGGAATACGTCGCCACCCTGACCGAGCAGGCGGCCAACAAGGTGCTGAACACGCTGGACGACGGCATGCCGGCCCAGGACCAGCTGTCCAAGCAGGCCAAGGACATGGAAAACCGCTGGGGCGACCTGTTCTCGGGCAAGCTCTCGATCGAGCAGTTCAAGGCGCTGGCCGGCGATTCTCAGCAGTTCGCCCAGCGCGTGTCGGCGGCGACCGAAGCCGAAAAGGCGCGCCTGCTCGAGATCATGATGGCGCAGGACTTCCAGGATATCACTGGCCAGCTGATCAAGAAGGTCGTGAACATCACCAAGACCGTCGAGAACGAGCTGGCCCAGCTGCTGCGCGACAGCGCGCCGCCGGCCGTGAAGGAAAAGCTGGCGCAGAAGCAGCATGCACAGGAACAGGCGCAGGAGCAGCCGCCCGCGCTGATGCAGGGTCCGTCGGTGCCGTCCGCGGCGCTCGACCAGGACAGTGTCGATGACCTTCTTGCCGATCTGGGATTCTAATGGATGAAATGCTCAAGGATTTCGTTGTCGAAGCCTTGGATCTTTCCACCAATGTGGAAGAACACCTGCTGCGGCTCGAACGCGATCCCGATAACAAGGAAACGCTGAACGCGGTGTTCCGCTCGTTCCACACCATCAAGGGTGGCGCGGGCTTCATGGGACTGCCGGCGCTGGTCGCGGCCTGCCACCTGACCGAGAACCTGTTCGATGCCCTGCGCACCGGCGCGGCCCCGGTCACGCCGGCGGCGATCGAAGCCTCGCTGCAGGCCTCGGGCTTCGTGGCCGACCAGCTCAACGACCTGAACAACGGCGCGACGCCCGAGCAGCTGGCCTCGATGCCGGCCGACCTCGAACGCATGCTGAAGGATGCGATCGCCGGCCTGGACGCGCCGCAGGCGGCGCCGGCCGCACTGGCCGCGCCTGTCGCTGTCCCGGCTGCCGCCGCGCCGGCTGCGCCTGCCGTTGCCGCCGTTCAGGCCGTGGCGGCCGCACCGGCGCAGGCCGCAGGCGGCCCAGCGTCAAGCGGCGGCCTGGACTGGGAGGCGATGTATATGGCCGTGGTCCCGCCCGGCACCTATACGCCCGCGTCCGTGCCCGCCGCGCCGCAGCCGGCCACCGCGCCGGCCGCCATGCCCGCCGTCGCTGCCGTTTCCGCAGCGTCCGCCGACGTCGGCGCGCCGGCAGCGGCGCCTGCACCGGCGCCCGCACCGGCCGCCGACCATGCCCCCGCAAAACCGGGCTGGGACGGCAGCGAGCGCCGTGCGGAAGCCAAGCCGGCGCAGAACGCGCCGGCCAAGGACGAGAGCATCCGCATCGACGCGGTCAAGCTCGACGCGCTGCTGGAAGTGGCCGGCGAATCGGTGCAGGCCGCCAACCAGGCCGCCGTGCTGCTCGAGCGCCTGTCGCAGTTCAAGTTCGAAGGCCAGGCCGCGACCCTGATGGCGACGCTGACCGAGACCCTGGAGCGCGCCTCGCGCTACTCGGCCGAGCTGCAGCGCGCCACGCTGGCGACCCGCATGCAGCCGGTGGGCCGCCTGTTCCAGAAGTTCCCGCGCCTGGTGCGCGAGCTGGCCAAGGACCTGGGCAAGGACGTCGAGCTGACCATCGAAGGCGCCGAGACCGAAGTCGACCGCGTGGTGGTGGACAGCCTGTACGATCCGCTGGTGCACATGCTGCGCAATGCGCTCGACCACGGCGTCGAGGGACCGCAGGACCGCGTCGCCGGCGGCAAGCCGGCCAAGGCATTCATCCTGCTCAAGGCATGGCAGGAAGCCAACAGCGTGATGATCGTGCTGCAGGACGACGGCCGCGGCATGGACCCGGCCAGGCTGCGCAAGAAGGCGATGGAAAAGGGTCTCATTTCCGAGCACCAGGCCACCAGCGACGACGAAGCCTACCAGCTGGTGTTCCTGCCGGGCTTCTCGACCAAGGAAGTGGCGTCGTCGGTGTCGGGCCGCGGCGTCGGCATGGACGTGGTCAAGACCGCGGTCGAGAAGAACCGCGGCGCGATCCGCATCGACTCGAACCTGGGCAAGGGCACGCGCTTCTCGATCCGCCTGCCGATCGAGCTGTCGATCGTGCCGACCATGCTGGTGTCGACCTCGGGCGCCCAGCTGGCGCTGCCGATGGCGGTGGTCGAGCGCGTGGTCGAGCTGCCGGAGAACTTCATGCAGGTCGGCGGCGCGCCGGTGCTGAAGGACCAGGGCCGGCCGCTGCCGGTGCGCTCGCTGGCGGCCTCGCTCGGCTACGAGCCGTGCACCGAGCGCGTCGGCATCGTCATCAACGCCCCCCAGCCCTATATCCTGGCGATGGAAGCGGTGGACGGCACGGCCGACCTGGTGATCAAGCCGATGACGGCGCTGACCGTCGAAGGCATCACCGGCACCGCGCGTTCGGCGGAAGGCTCGCTGGTGCTGGTGGTCGGACTGTCGTTCCTGATGGACGGTTGCCGATCCACGGTGCGCCTCGCCGCCTGATGCACTGAAAAGGGGCGAAAGCCGCTGCAACTTTTTTGCAACAAAGCTACAAAAGGCCTGCGCAGGAAATGCGCAGGCCTTTTTTATTTGCAATTCTTTCTTTCGATGCAAATATTATTCAATTGTAGATCGATTCATTGGAATAATCGTGCCGCCAAGGCCTTGCTTGCGCACTGCACAAATATGGCATAATCAAAGACCATGCCCGTATCAAGGGATCGTTTCAACGGACGTCAGTACAGATACCATGTTAAAAACGCTCTACGACAAACTCTGGGATTCGCATGTCGTGCGTGCCGATGCAGATGGCACCACCGTGCTGTATATCGACCGTCACCTGGTCCATGAAGTCACCAGCCCGCAGGCATTCGAAGGCCTGCGCGTGGCCCAGCGGCCGCTATGGCGCACTTCGGCCAACCTTGCCGTAGCCGACCACAACGTCCCGACCACCGACCGCAGCCATGGCATCGCCGACCCGACCTCGCGCCTGCAGGTCGAGACCCTGGACGACAACACCAAGGCATTCGGCGTCACCTACTTCAACATGAACGACAAGCGCCAGGGCATCGTCCACGTGATCGGACCGGAGCAGGGCGCGACCCTGCCGGGCATGACCGTGGTCTGCGGCGACTCGCACACCTCGACCCACGGCGCCTTCGGCTGCCTGGCGCACGGCATCGGCACGTCGGAGGTCGAGCACGTGATGGCCACCCAGACGCTGCTGGCGAAAAAATCGAAGGCGATGCTGGTGCAGGTCGACGGCGAACTGCCGGCCGGCGTTACCGCCAAGGACATCGTGCTGGCCGTGATCGGCAGGATCGGCACCGCCGGCGGCACCGGCTATGCGATCGAATTCGCCGGCTCGACCATCCGCGCGCTGTCGATGGAAGGCCGCATGACGGTCTGTAACATGGCGATCGAGGCGGGCGCGCGCGCCGGCATGGTGGCCGTGGACGACACCACGATCGACTACGTCAAGGGCCGCCCGTTCGCGCCCGCCGGCCCGCAGTGGGAGCAGGCGGTCGGCTACTGGCGCACCCTGCACACGGACCCGGGCGCGAAGTTCGACATGGTCGTGACGCTGGATGCGGCCGAGATCCGCCCGCAGGTCACCTGGGGCACCTCGCCCGAGATGGTCACCACGATCGACGGCCGCGTGCCCGATCCGGACCAGGAACGCGATCCGGTCAAGCGCGACGCGATGGAAAAGGCGCTGGTCTACATGGACCTGAAGCCGAACACCGCGATCTCGGACATCCGCATCGACAAGGTGTTCATCGGCTCCTGCACCAACTCGCGCATCGAGGACCTGCGCGCCGCCGCCGCCGTCGTGCGCGGCCGCCAGCGCGCCTCGAACGTGAAGCTGGCGATGGTGGTGCCGGGCTCGGGCCTGGTCAAGGAACAGGCGGAACGCGAAGGCCTGGACCGGATATTCAAGGCCGCCGGCTTCGAATGGCGCGAACCGGGCTGCTCGATGTGCCTGGCGATGAACGCCGACCGCCTGGAGCCGGGCGAGCGCTGCGCCTCGACCTCGAACCGCAACTTCGAAGGACGCCAGGGGCAGGGCGGACGCACCCACCTGGTGTCGCCGGCGATGGCGGCGGCGGCGGGGATTGCCGGCCACTTCGTCGACGTGCGCTAGGGGTCAGAGCCCGGTTTTGATTTTAAAAGGGCTCTGGCCCCGAAGTTGTTGGCCGCGGCTCAGCCGGGGTTGGAATCAAGAGTATCAGGAAACACCATGAAAAAAGTCATCACCCTCGCCCTCATCGCCTTCGTCGTCACCGGCTGCAACACCATCTCCGGCATGGGCCGCGATGTGCAGAAGGTTGGCCAGGTCATCACCGGCGCTGGCGGAAAATAATCAGTTTGATCGGCACAGGCCGCGAACTCCGGGGTCGGAGCCCAACCGGGTAAACCGGGCTCCGACCCCTGCGGCGGACTCTGGCCTCTGCGGAAGAAAGAACGGACATGGAAAAATTCATCGTACAAGAAGGACTGGTGGCGCCGCTGGATCGCGCCAACGTCGACACCGACGCCATCATTCCGAAGCAGTTCCTCAAGTCGATCCGCCGCACCGGCTTCGGTCCCAACCTGTTCGACGAGTGGCGCTACCTCGACCACGGCGAACCGGGCATGGACAACAGCGTGCGCCCGCCGAACCCGGACTTCGTGCTGAACCAGCCGCGCTACCAGGGTGCCTCGGTCCTGCTGGCGCGCAAGAACTTCGGCTGCGGCTCCTCGCGCGAGCACGCGCCGTGGGCGCTGCAGCAGTACGGTTTCCGCGCCATCATCGCGCCGAGCTTCGCCGACATCTTCTTCAACAACTGCTACAAGAGCGGGTTGCTGCCGATCGTGCTGAGCGAGCAGCAGGTCGACCAGCTGTTTAATGAGGTAAAAGCATTTGGCGGCTTCAAGCTGGTGGTGGACCTCGAGCAGCAGGTCGTCAGGACCCCGGACGGCCGCCTGGCCTTCGAGTTCGCGATCGACGACTTCCGCAAGTACTGCCTGATGAACGGCCTGGACGACATCGGCCTGACCCTGCGCCACGCCGACGAGATCCGCGCCTTCGAAGAGCGCCACCTGCGCCAGCAGCCCTGGCTGGCCAACACTATCTAAAAGAGCAAGAACATGAAGATTGCAATCCTGCCCGGCGACGGCATCGGTCCCGAAATCACGGCCCAGGCGGTCAAGGTCCTGAACGCGCTGGACGAGAAGTTCGAGCTGGAGAGCGCGGAGGTCGGCGGCGCCGGCTACGCGGCCCACGGCCATCCGCTGCCGTCCGCCACGCTGGCGCTGGCCAAGGCCGCCGATGCGGTGCTGTTCGGCGCCGTCGGCGACTACCAGTATGACAACCTGGAGCGCGCGCTGCGCCCGGAACAGGCTATCCTCGGCCTGCGCAAGGAGCTTGGCCTGTTCGCCAACCTGCGTCCGGCGATCCTGTATCCGGAACTGGCCGGCGCCTCGACCCTGAAGCCGGAAGTGGTGTCGGGCCTGGACATCCTGATCATCCGCGAACTGACCGGCGACATCTATTTCGGCAAGCCGCGCGGCGTGCGCGAGTGCCCGGACGGCCCGTTCGCCGGCCAGCGCGAAGGCTTCGACACCATGCGCTATGCCGAAGGCGAGATCCGCCGCATCGCCCACGTCGCCTTCCAGGCGGCCAGGAAGCGCGGCAACCGCGTGACCAGCGTCGACAAGGCCAACGTGCTGGAAACCTTCCAGTTCTGGCGCGATGTGGTCACCGACGTGCACAAGGAATACCAGGACGTCGAGCTCGAGCACATGTACGTCGACAACGCCGCGATGCAGCTGGTGCGCGCGCCGAAGAAATTCGACGTCATCGTGACCGGCAACATGTTTGGCGATATCCTGTCGGACGCGGCGGCGATGCTGACCGGTTCGATCGGCATGCTGCCGTCGGCGTCGCTGGACGCCAACAACAAGGGCCTGTACGAACCGTCGCACGGTTCGGCGCCGGACATCGCGGGCAAGGGCGTGGCGAATCCATTGGCCACCATTTTGTCGGCCGCGATGATGCTGCGCTTCTCGCTGGGCAAGCTCGAACAGGCCGACCGCATCGAGAACGCGGTCAAGGCCGTGCTGGCCCAGGGCCTGCGCACGCCGGACATTTTCGAAGAAGGCACGACCCGCGTCGGCACCGAACAGATGGGCGACGCCGTCGTCAACGCGCTGGCCTGATCCGGCGTTATGCACGGCAATGGTGGGCACGGGGCGCCCACCCTGCGGCAAGGCAAATATGTAGGGTGGGCACCCCATGCCCACCGACACAAGATAACAGAGGGATGATATGAAATTAGTTGGTCTGGTTGGTTGGCGCGGCATGGTCGGCTCGGTCCTCATGCAACGCATGCAGGACGAGGGCGATTTCGACCACATCGAGCCGGTGTTCTTCACGACGTCGAACCCGGGCGGCGCCGCACCGAAGATGGCGAAGAACGAAACCACGCTGAAAAGCGCGACCGATATCTCCGAACTGTCCAAGTGCGAGATCATCATCTCGTGCCAGGGCGGCGACTACACGACCGAGGTGTTCCCGAAACTGCGCGCCAGCGGCTGGAACGGCTACTGGATCGACGCCGCGTCGACCCTGCGCATGAACGACGACGCCGTCATCGTGCTCGATCCGGTCAACAAGGACGTGATCAAGAACGCGATGAGCCGCGGCGTCAAGAACTTCATCGGCGGTAACTGCACGGTGTCGTGCATGCTGATCGGCCTGGGCGGCCTGTTCCAGCACGACCTGGTCGAGTGGATGACGTCCATGACCTACCAGGCGGCATCGGGCGGCGGCGCCCAGCACATGCGCGAACTGCTGACCCAGTTCGGCACCGTCAACGCCTCGGTCAAGCACCTGCTCGACGACCCGGCATCGGCGATCCTGGAAATCGACCGCACCGTGCTGGCCACCCAGCACGGCCTGTCCGCCGATGAAACCAAACAGTTCGGCGTGCCGCTGGCCGGCAACCTGATCCCCTGGATCGACAAGGACCTGGGCAACGGCCAGTCGAAGGAAGAGTGGAAGGCCGGCGCCGAGACCAACAAGATCCTGGGCCGCGGCGAAGCCTTCGGCTCGGCTGCCATCCCGGTCGATGGCCTGTGCGTGCGCATCGGCGCCATGCGCTGCCACTCGCAGGCGCTGACCATCAAGCTCAGGAAGGACGTGCCGCTGGACGAGATCAACGACATCATCGCCTCGCACAACCAGTGGGTGAAGGTGGTGCCGAACACGCGCGAAGCCTCGATGCGCGACCTGTCGCCGGCAGCCGTCACCGGCGGCCTGGGCATCCCGGTCGGCCGCCTGCGCAAGATGTCGATGGGCCAGGACTACCTGTCCGCCTTCACCGTCGGCGACCAATTGCTGTGGGGCGCGGCCGAACCGCTGCGCCGCATGCTGCGCATCGTGCTGGACAAGTAATCGATCGTACCGCCCGCGGGCGGAACGAGGAGGCGGCCGCTGGCCGCCTTTTTTATTTGGTATTGCAATGGCAAGGCGATGGCGGCTTGCCTAAAATCGTCGTTCCTGCGCAGGCGGGAATCTATACTGGACAACCGAAGCCCTTGCACCCGAGTTCGCGCGACAGGCGAACGACGGCCGCACGCAACGCGCGCTATGATTCAGTCAACCGCATGAAAACAATTGCGCAGCCATGAGGAAGACGCGATACGCTTTAAAAACATCATTTCCATGAATATACTTTCAACCTAACTCATGATGGCTGAATGTTTCTCCCCGTAGAACTTGCATGCCACAGTGCATGATGATATGTTGCTGTGACCTACGGGCAACGTCTTTCTTCCGCTCAACTCACTCGGTTCCGAATATGCATCCCACCCACCGCCTCCCGTTGAAGTCGTCCGCGCTGAAAAAACTCACCGCGGCGGTCGCCAGTGCGATGGTCTTGACCACGGCGGCCCACGCGGCCGGCCTGGGCAAGCTGACCGTGCTGTCCGCGCTCGGCCAGCCGCTGCGCGCCGAGATCGAGTTGACGTCGGTCTCGCCCGACGAGGCGGCCGGCCTGGTGGCGAAGCTGGCCTCGCCCGAAGCCTTCCGGACCGCGAACATCGAATTCAACCCGGCCCTGCTGTCGCTGCGCTTCAACGTCGAACAGCGCGGTGGGCGCCAGTTCATCCGCGTGAGCTCGACGCAGCCGCTGAACGAGCCTTTCGTCGACCTGCTGCTGGAACTGTCGTGGAACAACGGCCGCCTGGTGCGCGAATACACCTTCCTGCTCGACCCGGCCGAGCTGCACGCGACCCAGTCGGCCCAGGTCGCGGCCAGCCAGCGCGCCCGCGCCGATGCCGCGGCGGCAGCAGCAGCAGCGCCGGCGGCATCGGGCGCACCCTTTGATACGGCCGGCCCGCGCCGCGCCGCCCGTCCGCCGGTCGAGAGCGCCGCGCCGCGCGCGCAGGGCGAGCAGCCGGAACGCCAGCGCCGCGCCGCCGCTTCCAGCTACCGCGTGCGTCCGGGCGACAGCCTGGGCAGGATCGCCGCCCAGGTCAAGCCGGCCGATGTCTCGCTCGACATGATGCTGGTCGCGCTGTACCGCGCAAATCCGGATGCCTTCATGGGCAACAACATGAACCGCCTGAAGTCGGGCCGCATCCTGGCGGTGCCGGACGCCGACATCATCCGCGCCACCGGCGACGGCGAGGCGCACGGCGTGGTGGTCGCCCATGCGGCCGACTTCAATGCCTACCGCAACAAGCTGGCGGGCCAGGTCAGCGCATCGGAAGCGGCGCGCACCCCGCAGGCGGGCCAGAGCGCCGCCGGCCGCATCACCGCCAAGGTCGAGGAACGCCCGACCGCGGCCAACGAATCGCAGGACCAGCTGCGCCTGTCCAAGGCGGCCCCGGACACGCCGGCAGGCAAGGGCACGACCGTCAGCACCGAAGACACCATCGCCAAGCAAAAGGCGCTGGAAGACGCGCAGGCGCGCGTGAAGGAACTCGAGCGCAACGTCAGCGATCTCGAGAAGCTGGCCGAAGTCAAGAGCAAGGCCGGCGCCGAAGCCCAGAACAATGCGGCGGCCCCGGCTGCGCCGCCGGCGCCGCCGCCCGCAGTGCTGGAAGAGACCGCGCCGAAGAAGCTGCCGACGATCAAGCCGGTCGCCAAGCCGCCTGCGCCCGCCCCGGAACCGGGGCTGTTCGACTTCATCATGGACAACCTGACCTATGTCGGCGCCGGCGCCGCCGTGCTGCTGCTGGCGGCGCTCGGCATCGCGCAGCGGCGCAGGAAGAAACCGGTCAAGGCCGTGCCCGAGCCGTCGATCCTGGGCGTGCCGACCGAGCCGTCGCATTCGCTGTTCGCCGAAACCGGCGGCCAGAGCGTGGACACCAACAACAGCGTGTTCAATTCCAGCTTCGCGCCATCGGCCAGCCAGCTCGACACCAATGAGGTGGATCCGGTGGCCGAAGCCGACGTCTACATCGCCTATGGCCGCGACGCCCAGGCCGAGGAGATCCTGAAGGAAGCCCTGCGCACCCATCCGGAACGCCTGCCGGTGCGCCTGAAACTGCTCGAGATCTACGCCTCGCGCAAGGACCTGCGCGCCTTCGAAGCCCAGGCCGGCGAGCTGCACGGCATCACCCGCGGCCAGGGCGATGAATGGGCGCAGGCCGCTGCACTGGGCAGGTCGATCGATCCGCACAACCCGCTGTATGCGAGCGGCGGCGCCCCGGCCGGCGCCGGCGTTGGCGCTGGTGCGAGCGCAGGCATGGGCGCAGGCGCGGGCCTGGCCGGCGGGCTGGCTGCCGGTGCGGGCCTCGCCGCCGGCGCCGGCATGGCCGCCGCCGCCGCGCCGAGCGAGCACGATTTGCTGTCCAAGGAACTGGACGATGCCTTCGGCGCGGCCGACGCGCAGGACCGCGCCGCGCGCGAGCCGATGAGCTTCGACCAGCACTTCGCCGACGCCATGGCGACCGCCCAGCCGGTGACCGCACCCGCCGCCGACGCTAGCGCCGCATCTGCCCCTTCCTCGGCGGGCACGGCGGCCGACGACGACAATGCGCTCGACTTCGACCTGGGCGACCTGTCCTTCGAGCCGGTGAGCGCGCTCGAGCCGACCGCGACCCCGGCCATGGAAAGCCGCGATTACGGCGTGACCGGCGACGTGCCCGACCTGGAATTCGACATGGGGGCCTTCGAGCCGGCGCCGGTCGCGGCCGCACCAGTCGCCGCCGCCACGCCGGCCGCGGCCGCGGAAGAGCCGCTCGACTTCTCGTTCGACATGGATTTCGGCACCCCGGCGCCGAACCCGGTGCCGCAGCTCGACCCGCACCCGAGCGAGGATGACCTGCTCGCACATGGCATCGACGATGAACTGCGCTTCGAGCCGGTGCAGGAGCCGGCACCGCAGGCCGCCGCGCCCGACACCGACATCGACATGGCCCACCTGGCGCGCGAATTCGACTTGCCCGACCTGCCGACCGAACTCTCGACCGGCGTGCCGGCCGATTCGTACGCGGCGCCCGCAGCGGCACCCGAGCGCGCGCACCCGGCGCCAGCCAACCAACTCGACGACGACCCGCTGTTCGGCCTCGACCTCGATACCACCGCGTTCGACCTCGACGACAAACAGCCGGCCGCGCAGGCCGATCCCGCACGCGTCCCGGCGGCGAACCCGGATGCCGGCCTGGACCTGGACTTCCCGTTCGAGATGGAGCCGGCTCCGGCTCCAACCGCGGCCGCGGCCCCGGCAGCCCTGTCGCCAGCCCCGCTGGCGCTGGAAGACGACCCGTTCGCGCTGCCGCCGCTGGACGTGCCGGACAACTTCCCGGCCGCGACGCCGGCCCCGGCCGCGACCGCCGCCTACGCGCCGCACGACATGCTCGAGCCGCATCTCGACATCCCGACCTTTGATCTCGACCTGCCGGCCGATGGTCCGTTGCCGCTGCCGGAGGTCGAGACGCTCGACGCCGGCGCGCACGGCGCCACCGGCGGCGTCGACCTGTCCCCCGCACACATGGAAATGGAAACGAAACTCGACCTGGCCATCGCCTACCAGGAAATCGGCGACAAGGAGGGCGCGCGCGAGCTGCTCGACGAAGTCATCAAGGGCGGCAACAGCGAACAGGCCAGCCGCGCCAACGCCATGCGCGCAGGACTGGCATGACGGTTGCAGCAAGACGCATCGCACTCGGTGTCCAGTACGTCGGCACCGCATGGAACGGGTACCAGAAACAGCCTTCGCGCGACACGGTCCAGGACAAGCTGGAAATCGCGCTTGAAAAGTTTGCATGCACGCCGCTGCACACGGCCTGCGCCGGCCGCACCGACGCCGGCGTGCACGCGATCGAGCAGGTCGTCCACTTCGATACGGAACTCGACCGTCCGGCGCAATCCTGGGTGCGCGGCACCAACGCGTTTTTGCCGGACTCGATCGTGGTGCGCTGGGCGCACGAGGTGAAACCGGACGCCGAAGGCCAGGATTTCCACGCGCGCTTCTCGGCGCGCTCGCGCACCTACCACTACGTACTGTACAACCACCCGAACCCGTCGGCGCTGCTGGCCGACCGCGCCGGCTGGGTGTTCCGTCCGCTCGACGTGGAACGCATGCGCGAAGCCGCCGCCCACCTGATCGGCACCCACGACTTCACCAGCTTCCGCGCGTCCGGCTGCCAGGCGAACTCGCCGGTCAAGCAGATGCACGAGGTCGGCATCAACCGTTACGGCGACGTCATCGTGTTCACGGTGCGCGCCTCGGCCTTCCTGCACCACATGGTGCGCAACATCGTCGGGTCGCTGATCTATGTCGGGACCGGCCGCAACGAACCCGGCTGGATGGCCGAGGTGCTGGCGGCCCGCTCGCGCGACGCCGCCGCACCGACATTCATGCCCGACGGTTTATACCTTGCTACAATCGACTACGATCCGAAGTGGGGATTGCCGCAGGAGCCGGCATCGCCGCTGCCCTGGTTGTAACCCCCTGAGCGTCGTTCCCGCGCAGGCGGGAACCCAAGTTCTGCCTGCACTGTCGAGACGCGAACAAACTTGGGTCCCCGCCTGCGCGGGGGCGACGGTAATGAGTATGTCGCCCATGTAGGTTTCCCCATGCAACGCACCCGAATCAAAATCTGCGGCATCACCCGCGAGCAGGACCTGCGCGCGGCCGTCGACGCCGGCGCCGACGCCCTCGGCTTCGTCTTCTACGCCAACAGCCCGCGCTGCGTCACGCCTGACCAGTTCGCGGCGCTGGCGCGCGCGCTGCCGCCGTTTGTCAGCGGCGTGGCGCTGTTCGTCAACCCGACGGTCGGGCAGGTGCACCAGGCGGTCGATGCCGGCCCGGTCGCGCTGCTGCAGTTCCACGGCGACGAGACCGTGGACGAGTGTGCGGCGATCGCGGCGGCGGTGAAGCGGCCTTTCGTGCGGGCCTACCGCGTCAAACCCGACACAAGCGCGCTTGAACTGTTAGAATCGGAAGCTCAATACCGCGCCGCCAGCCCCTGGTTCACGGGCCTCCTGCTCGACACCTGGGTCGATGCCTACGGCGGCGCAGGAAAGGTCTTCGATTGGTCTCTTATCCCAAAAGAGCTCGCGCCTCGGGTCGTTTTGAGTGGTGGCTTGAGCGTGCAAAACGTGACTGGCGCGGTGGCGCAGATACGCCCCTTTGCGGTCGACATCAGTAGCGGTGTCGAGGAAAGCAAGGGGATCAAGGATGCCCGCAAGATCGCCGCGTTCATCGATGCGGTGCGGGCTGCCGATGCCATCACCTGAATAGCCGAGCAGACCATGAAAGATATCCCAGACAGCGGCACGAAAGTGCTGTTCAAGACCCCCGATTACCAATTACCGGACGCGTCCGGCCACTTCGGCCCCTACGGTGGCTCCTTCGTCGCCGAAACCCTGAGCCACGCGCTGGCCGAACTGAACGAAGCCTACGCGCGCTACAGCCAGGATCCCGAGTTCCTCGAAGAGTTCCGCTACGAGCTGGCGCACTTCGTCGGCCGTCCGTCGCCGGTGTACCATGCCAAGCGCTGGTCGCAGCAGGGCGCAAGCGGCAACCTCGGCGCGCAGATCTATTTCAAGCGCGAAGACCTGAACCACACCGGCGCGCACAAGATCAACAACGTGATCGGCCAGGCCCTGCTGGCCCGCCGCATGGGCAAGCCGCGCATCATCGCCGAGACCGGCGCCGGCCAGCACGGCGTCGCCACCGCCACCATCTGCGCGCGCTTCGGCCTCGAATGCGTGATCTACATGGGCGCCGAGGACGTCAAGCGCCAGGCCCAGAACGTGTACCGCATGAAGCTGCTGGGCGCGACCGTGGTCCCGGTCGAATCCGGCTCCAAGACCCTGAAGGACGCGCTCAACGAAGCGATGCGCGACTGGGTCACCAACATCGAAAACACCTTCTACATCATCGGCACCGTGGCCGGCCCGCACCCGTATCCGATGATGGTGCGCGACTTCCAGTCCGTGATCGGCGAGGAATGCCGCGTGCAGATGCCGCAGATGACCGGCCGCCAGCCGGACTACGTGGTCGCCTGCATCGGCGGCGGTTCGAACGCGATGGGCATCTTCTATCCGTACATCGACGAGCCGGGCGTGAAGCTGGTCGGCGTCGAGGCGGCGGGCGAGGGCATCGACAGCGGAAAGCACGCGGCCTCGCTCTCCGCCGGCTTCCCGGGCGTTTTGCACGGCAACCGTACCTACCTGCTGCAGGACCAGCACGGCCAGATCATCGAGACCCACTCGGTGTCGGCCGGCCTGGACTACCCGGGCGTCGGCCCCGAGCACGCCTGGCTGAAGGACATCGAGCGCGCCCAGTACGTGTCGATCACCGACGACGAGGCGCTGCAGGCCTTCCACGACTGCTGCCGCATCGAGGGCATCATCCCGGCGCTGGAATCCTCGCACGCGATCGCCTACGCGGCCAAGCTGGCGCCCACGCTGCCGGCCGACCAGATCATCCTGGTGAACCTGTCGGGCCGCGGCGACAAGGACATGCACACGGTTGCGCAACGCGCCGGCCTGAACTTCGGTTAATTTGCGTACAAGAACAGAAAGAACAGCATGTCCAGAATCGAACAGACTTTCACCGCCCTCAAAGAGCAGGGCAAGACCGGCCTCGTCACCTTCATCACCGCCGGCGACCCCGGTCCGGAACTGACCGTCCCGCTGCTGCACGCGCTGGTGGCGGGCGGCGCCGACGTCCTCGAACTCGGCGTCCCGTTCTCGGACCCGATGGCCGAAGGCCCGGTGATCCAGCGCGCCTGCGAACGCGCGCTGGCCTTCGGCGTCAGCATGACCGACGTGCTGAACTATGTGCGCGAATTCCGCCGGACCAACCAGCACACCCCAATCGTCCTGATGGGCTACGCCAATCCGATCGAGCGCATGGGCCAGAAGGAATTCGTGCGCCAGGCAAAAGCGGCCGGCGCGGACGGCGCCATCGTGGTCGACTATCCGCCCGAAGAATGCGCGGACTTCGCGGCCGAGATGAAGGCCAACGGCCTCGACCTGATCTTCCTGCTGGCCCCGACCTCGACCGTGGAACGCATCCGGCAGGTGGCGCGCCATGGCGGCGGCTTCAGCTACTACGTCTCGCTGAAGGGCGTGACCGGCGCCGGCAGCATCGATACCGCCGACGTGGCGCGGCGCGTGGCCGCGATCCGCGAGCACGTCGATTTGCCGATCGGCGTCGGCTTCGGCATCCGCGACGCCGAACCCGCGAAGTCCGTGGCCGCGGTGGCCGACGCGGTGGTGATCGGCAGCCGCATCATCCAGGAACTGGAAAACACGCCGAAAGAGCAGGGGCCGCAGGCGGTGCAGGCTTTCGTGGCGGGCATCCGCACGGCGCTGGATGCGCGCTGATGGCACGTTGATGGCGCACTGGAGCGGCGCCGCAGCCGCATCATGAAACCGGGACCGCGTGTCCCGGTTTTTTTTCACAAGTGATGCGAAAAAATCACGGTCATGATTTCATCGCTCGTCAATATCGGCTACATTGTCAGCAGTTCAATTGTGATTGCTTTAACGTGAAAACCCAGCTCGTCAGCATTTCGAAACTGCAGACCTCCAAGGTGATGGCCGCCCTGTACCTGGTCATGTCGATCCCGCTCGTGCTCATCATGGCGGTGTCGACGGCGTTCTCGCCGGAACCGATGCCGGGATGGCTGCTCATCCTGTTGCCGCTGGTCTATGCCGTGACCGGGTTCGTCTTCACGTTCTTCGGCGCCTGGATCTACAACGGCATCGCCGGCGCCATCGGCGGCGTCGAATTCACCGCCGCCCCGGCCGCCGAACGCGACTGACGCGCAGTTGACGACGATGCAGCGCAAGCGCCTGACCTTCTGGGGCGCGAACGAGGACGACGACAGCCTGCCGCGCGCCGTCATCGCGGGGCGCAAGACGGCGACTTCCGACCTGGCCGGCAGCTACTACGCCGGGTACGGCGACCTGGGCGAGGGCGGCTACGCCGAAGGCGACCTGATCGAGGTGTACGATTTGCGGCGGCAACTGCGCTGCCTGATCCGCGCCACCGGGGTCGAGCGCTTCCGTTTCGGCGCCGTGCCCGAAGCCGTCTGGCGCGGCGAAACCTTTTCCGGCGCGGATGAGTTCAGGCAGGTCCACATCGACTGCATGCCGGAACATGCGCTGCACGACGATACCGAATTCGTGGCCCTGCATTTCGAACTGGTCGAGATCGTCGCGGCCGAGCCGTCTTCCGGACCCGCCTCCGGGGCTGCCTCGTCCAACCCGCACCCGGCCTGCATTCCAGGCTTGTCGAACATTTAATAGCTTACTACCAAGCATTCGACAAGCCGGAATTGAACGGCTACACTACGCCCAATTCAGAATTGCCGCAAAGGAGAACACATGAGTTGGCTAGAAAAACTGCTGCCCCCCCGGATCCAGCGCTCCGATGCCGCCAAGAAGCAAACCATGCCCGAGGGCCTGTGGGTCAAGTGCCCCTCGTGCGAAGCGGTGCTGTATCGCGCCGACCTGGAGTCGAACCAGCATGTCTGCCCGAAGTGCAGCCACCACATGCGCATCCGCGCCCGCGAGCGCCTGGACGCCCTGCTCGACGAAGGCGGCCGCTATGAAATCGGCCAGGACGCGCTGCCGGTCGATACCCTGAAGTTCAAGGATTCCAAGAAGTACCCGGACCGCCTGAAAGCCGCGATGGACGCCACCGGCGAGACCGATGCGCTGATCGTGCAGGGCGGTTCGATCATGAGCCTGCCGGTGGTCGTGGCCTGCTTCGAGTTCGAATTCATGGGCGGTTCCATGGGGTCGGTGGTGGGCGAGCGCTTCGCCCGCGGCGCCCAGGTCGCGCTGGAGCAGAAGGTGCCCTTCATCTGCATCACCGCCACCGGCGGCGCGCGCATGCAGGAAGGCTTGCTGTCGCTGATGCAGATGGCCAAGACCACCGCCATGCTGACCAAGCTGGCCGAGAAGAAGCTGCCGTTCATCAGCGTGCTGACCGACCCGACCATGGGCGGCGTGTCCGCCTCGTTCGCCTTCATGGGCGACGTCGTGATGGCCGAGCCGAAGGCGCTGATCGGCTTCGCCGGCCCGCGCGTGATCGAGAACACCGTGCGCGAAAAGCTGCCGGAAGGCTTCCAGCGCGCCGAGTTCCTGGTGACCAAGGGCGCGATCGACATGATCGTCGACCGCCGCAAGATGCGCGAGGAAATCGCCCGCCTGCTGGCCCTGCTGCAAAGCCAGCCGGCCGACGTCATCGCCTGACGTCGTTCCCGCGAAAGCGGGAACCCATACCGAGGTTCCGAAGCCCGTATTCCTGAAATAGTCGGTTGATTTCAGGCATACCGAATCTTGTTACCTCAGCATGGGTTCCCGCCTGCGCGGGAACGACGTTTTCAAGCTGCTTCACGCATCAACATCATGCAAAACATCCCCACCACCTTGCCCGACTGGCTGGCCCTGCTCGAGTCGCGCCATGCCGAAACCCACATCGACATGGGCCTGGACCGCGTACGCGCCGTCAAGGAGCGCATGGCGCTCGCCTTCGACTGCCCGGTGATCATGGTCGCCGGCACCAACGGCAAGGGTTCGACCTGCGCCATGCTCGAGTCGATCCTGCTGCGCGCCGGCTACCGCGTCGGCCTGTACATCAAGCCGCACTTCCTCGACTTCAACGAGCGCGCCCGCATCAACGGCGACATGGCCACCGATGACGCGCTGGTCGCCAGCTTCAAGGTCGTGGAAGCCGCGCGCGGCGACACCGACCTGACCTATTTCGAGTTCACCACGCTGGCGATCATGCACCTGATCTCGAAGGCCGGCGTGGACGTGGCGATCCTGGAAGTCGGCCTGGGCGGACGCCTGGATGCGGTCAACGTGATCGATGCCGACGTGGCCATCGTCACCAGCATCGACATCGACCACAAGGACTACCTGGGCGACACGCGCGAAGAGATCGGCTTCGAGAAGGCCGGCATCTTCAGGCCGGGCAAGCCGGCGATCTGCAGCGATCCGCTGCCGCCGCCGACCCTGGTCGACCATGCGGAAAGCATCGGCGCCGACCTGTGGCTGCTGGGGCGCGATTTCAATTATTCCGGCGACCAGCAGCAGTGGGCCTACGGCGGGCGCGGCATGCGCCGCAACTCGCTGGCCTATCCGGCCCTGCGCGGCGCGAACCAGCTGCTGAACGCCTCGGCCGCGCTGGCCGCGCTGGAAACGCTGCGCCTGCAACTGCCGGTCGGCGCCCAGGAAGTGCGCACCGGCCTGGCGCTGGTGGAGCTGCCGGGCCGTTTCCAGGTGCTGGCGGGCCGTCCGACCACGGTGCTGGACGTCGCCCACAACCCGCACGCGGCGGCGACCCTGGCCCAGAACCTGGGCAACATGGGCTACCACCGCTTCACCTACGCGGTGTTCGGCATCATGCAGGACAAGGACATCGAGTCCGTCGTCGCCCACATGGCGCCGCACATCGACCACTGGTGCGTGGCGGCGCTGCCGTCGCCACGCTCGGCCGACGTGGCGGAACTGGCGGCAATGCTCGAGGCGAAGAGGCCGGCGGGAGTGAAATCCGACGAATTTTCGGTGCAAACATTTGCCGATCCGGCAACGGCTTTTGCGGATGCGACAAGCCGGGCCGGGCAGGATGATAGAATAGTCGTCTTTGGCTCCTTCTACACCGTCGCCGGTGTGATGGCGGCCCGTAAATCATCCCTTCATTAAGCGTAAAAAAGCAGAGACCGCATGGGCTTGTTCTCGTTCTTCAATAAAAACAAGCAAGACCGCGCCGCCGACGACAGCGGCCGGTTCTACAGCAAGGACGACGATGCCGCGCTCGGCGAGCGTGCCCGCGCCAAGCGTCCCAGCAATGCCGGCGGCGCCACCGCCCGCCGCGCCGGCAACGATCCGCTGCTGCCGGAAAAGAAGCGCGCCCGCCGCCGCCTGGTAGGCGCGATCGCACTGGCGCTGGCCGCCGCGGTCGGCCTGCCGATGCTGCTCGATTCCGGTCCCAAGCCGCTGGCCGGCGACATCGCGATCCAGATCCCGTCCAAGGACAAGGCGGCGCCGCTGCCGGCGCCGGGCGAACCGGAGGCGCAGGCCGCCGGCGACAAGGCCGTGGCGGCCCGCGACAGCGTCGACCAGGACGAGGAAATCATCGAAGCGCCGGGTGCGGCTCCCGCGCCGGGCCCTGCCGCGTCGGGCGCCGCTGCCCCCGTCGCGCCGAAGGCTCCGGCCGTGGCCGCCACGGCGCCCAAGCTGGCGCCACCGCCGGCCGCGCCGGCCACATCCGTGCAACAGGACACGAGGGCCGCGGGGCTTGACGCCAGGCTGGCCGAACAACGCGCCGAACGCGCAGAGCGCGCCGACCGCGAGCGTGCCGAAAAGGCCGAGCGCGAGCATGCCTACCGTCTCGAGCGCGAACGCGCCGAGCGGGCCGAGCGCGAGCGCATCGCCAAGGCCGAGCGCGCCGAAAAGCTGCGCGCCGAAGAAAAGGCGCGCGCCAGGGCCGAAGAGAAAGCGGTCAAGCCGGCGGCGCCGCACGATTCGGCGCGCGCGATCGCGATCCTGGAAGGCAAGCCGGCCGAGAAGGCCAAGCCGCTTGATGCCGCGGGACAGAAGTTCGTGCTGCAGGTGGCGGCGATGTCGAGCCAGGAAAAGGCCGCCGAAGTGCAGGCGCGCCTGCGCGACGCCGGCATCAGCTCGTACACGCTGAAGTCCGGCGAACTGATCAAGGTGCGCGTCGGCCCGCTGAACAAGGAAGACGCCGAGCGCATGCGCGCCCGCCTGGGCAAGCTGGGCCTGCCCGGCTTCATGACCCCGTCCTGACCCTTTTTTTGAGACAGCATCATTGCATGATCGCGCCGTGACGGTCTTCGATTACCTCGTCCTGTTCATCCTGATTTCATCCGTCGTCATCAGCACCATGCGCGGCCTGGTCAAGGAAATCCTGTCGCTGGCCGGCTGGGTTGCCGCCTTTGTCGTGGCCAACGCCTTCGGCGCGAAACTGGCGCCCATGCTACCATCCGTGATTCCGGGCGAGACGGTCAAGCTGATCGTGGCCTTCATCGCATTGTTCCTCGGCGTGCGAATACTGATGGGCCTGCTTTCGCTGGCCATCGGCGCCGTCATCGAGGCATCCGGCTTGTCGCTGGCCGACCGCGGCCTCGGCGGCCTGTTCGGCCTGGGCCGGGGGATTGTGATCGTGCTGGCCGGCGTCATATTGTGTGGGATGACATCCATTCCCCAACAGGCTTTCTGGAAAGACGCGCTGCTCGCCCCGCTGGCGGAGAGCGGAGCGCGCACGGTCAAGCCTTTCTTGCCCGCTGCCCTGGCGCAGCACGTGCAGTTTTGATTTCGATTTTTTTTCACCATCCAGCTGTCCCGTTTTAGGATTAGGAGCGCACCATGTGTGGCATCGTCGGCGTCGTCTCGCAAGCCCCCGTCAACCAGTTGCTGTATGACGCATTGCTGCTGCTGCAGCACCGCGGCCAGGATGCGGCGGGCATTGCAACCAATCACAGCAGCATGTTCTCGATGTACAAGGCCAACGGCCTGGTGCGCGACGTGTTCCGCACACGTAACATGCGTTCGCTCCAGGGCAATTCCGGCATCGGTCACTGCCGCTACCCGACCGCCGGCTCGTCCAGCGAAGAGGAAGCGCAGCCGTTCTACGTCAACGCGCCGTTCGGCATCACGCTGGCGCACAACGGCAACCTGACCAACCAGGCCCAGCTCAAGGACGAGCTGTTCCGCATCGACCGCCGCCACGTCAACACCGGCTCCGACTCCGAGGTGCTGCTGAACGTGCTGGCGCACGAGATCCAGCATGCGGCCAACGGCTATTCGCTTGACCAGGAATCCGTGTTCAAGGCGGTCGCCATGGTGCACAAGCGCGTGCGCGGCGCCTATGCCGTGATCGCCCAGATCGCCGGCCACGGCCTGCTGGCCTTCCGCGACCCGTTCGGTATCCGTCCGCTGTGCATCGGCGTGAACGAAACCGTGAACGGCCCGGAATACCTGGTGGCCAGCGAATCCGTCGCCCTGGAAGGCCTGGGCTTCCGCTTCATGCGCGACATCGCGCCGGGCGAGGCGGTCTTCATCGACAACGACGGCACCATGCATTCGCGCCAGTGCGCCGAGAATCCGTCGCTGAATCCGTGCGCCTTCGAATACGTGTACCTGGCGCGTCCGGACTCGGTGATCGACGGCGCCTCGGTGTATGCGACCCGCCTCAAGATGGGCGAATACCTGGCCGACAAGATCCGCAAGGAAATCCCGGTCGACGAGATCGACGTGGTCATGCCGATCCCGGATTCGTCGCGCCCGGCCGCGATCCAGCTGGCGATGAAACTCGGCGTCGAGTACCGCGAAGGCTTCATCAAGAACCGCTACATCGGCCGCACCTTCATCATGCCGGGCCAGGGCATGCGCAAGAAATCGGTGCGCCAGAAACTGAATGCGATCCCGTCCGAGTTCAAGGACAAGAACGTGCTGCTGGTCGACGATTCCATCGTGCGCGGCACCACCAGCCGCGAGATCGTGCAGATGGCGCGCGAATCCGGCGCGCGCAAGGTGTTCTTCGCCTCGGCCGCGCCGCCGGTGTTGTATCCGAACGTGTACGGCATCGACATGCCGACCCGCGACGAACTGATCGCCCACGGCCGCACGGTGGAAGAAGTGTGCCGCGAGATCACTGCCGACCGCCTGGTGTACCAGGACCTGGACGCCCTGCGCAAGTCGATCATGGACGTCAATCCGGCGCTGACCAGCGTGGAAGCCTCGTGCTTCGACGGCGTCTACATCACCGGCGACGTCACCCCGGAGTACCTGGACCGGCTGGAGGATCATCGCCACCAGAGCGACGGCAAGTCGTCCGAGGACCTGGTGCGCACCCAGCTGAACCTGAATCCGCCGGTCGCCGCCGAGTAAGCTGGATCACGCCCGAACCCGGCCGGCGCCGTTGCCGGCCCTTTCACTCCAACCGGGCGCAGCATGCGCCCGTTTTCATTGCCGCCGCCCGCGGCCCACACGACCATGACCGACAAAGCCTACGGTTTCACCACCACCATCCTGCACAACGACCGCCGCAAGCCGATCGAACAGAACTCGCTGCACAAGCCCATCCACACCTCGGTCGCCTTCGGCTACACCGATGCGCGCCAGCTGGCCTCGGTATTCCAGGGCAGGGAACCGGGCTTCCGCTACGGCCGCCAGGGCAACCCGACCGTGTCGGCGCTGGAAGACAAGATCACCAAGATGGAAGACGGCGTGGCCACGCTGTGCTTCGGCACCGGCATGGCGGCCATCGGCGCGCTGGCGCAGGCGCTGCTGAAGGATGGCGACCACGTGGTGTCCTCGTCCTTCCTGTTCGGGAACACCAACAGTTTGTGGAACACGGTGGCGGGGCAGGGCACGGACGTGTCCTTCGTCGATGCCACCGACGTCGCCAACGTCGAAGCCGCGCTGCAGGACAACACGCGCCTGGTGTTCGTCGAGACCATCGCCAATCCGCGCACCCAGGTGGCGGACCTGGCGCGCATCGGCGAGCTGTGCCGCCAGCGCGGCATCCTGTACGTGGTCGACAACACCATGACCACGCCTTACCTGTTCCGCCCGAAGGCGGTGGGCGCGGGGCTGGTGGTCAATTCGCTGACCAAGTCGATCGGCGGCCACGGCATGGCGCTGGGCGGCGCCCTGACCGACACCGGCGTGTACGACTGGAGCGCGTTCCCGAACATCGCCCCGAACTTCCGCAAGCTGGCGCCGGCCGCGCAGGGCATGGCCCAGCTGCGTGCCAAATCGCTGCGCGACTTCGGCGCCTCGCTGGCGCCGGAAGCGGCGCATCATATCGCGGTAGGCGCCGAGACTTTGGCATTGCGCATGGAGCGCACTTGCGCCAATGCGCTGGCGCTGGCCCGGATGCTGGAAGCCGATGAGCGTGTCGCCGCCGTGTACTATCCGGGCCTAGCGTCGCACCCGCAGCACGCGCTAGCGGGCGAGCAGTTCCGCGCCTTCGGCTCGCTGTTTTCCTTCGAGCTGAAGGAGGGCATCGACTGCTTCGACTACCTGAACCGCCTGAAGGTCGCGATCCCGGCCAGCAACCTGGGCGATACGCGCACGCTGGTGATCCCGGTCGCGCACACCATCTTCTTCGAGATGGGACCGGAGCGCCGCGCCAGCATGGGCATTGCCGAATCCCTGATCCGGGTGTCGGTGGGCATCGAGGATACGGGAGATCTGCTGGCCGATTTCGGGGATGCGCTGGCAGCATAAACCTGAAGCGCAATGAGCCCGCCCGGCAGCCTTCCGCTGGCTGCCGAAAACTGCGTGTAAATATTGCTTACGTTTTATTACAAAGATACTATTGCTCTCACGACAATCGATGTCTGGGAGTGACTATGAAGCGTCTGCTGTGTGTTGCATTGTTGCTGATAGCCGGTGGCGTCGCCGCCGATGAACTTGACGATGCCAACCGCTTGTATGCGGCGCAGGCATATGACAAGGCTTTGCCGATCTACCAGAAGCTGGCAGCCGCCGGCAACGCCGAGGCGCAGTTGCACCTTGGCGAAATGGCCTGGTTCGGTGACGGCGTCCCTGCCAACCTGGACGAGGCGAAGGCCTGGTTCCAGAAAGCGGCCACTGCCGGCAATGCCGACGCCGCAGCCAGCCTGGCCAGCCTGGCGCGCCGGGAAACCCACGGTGACGAGATCGTGTACTGGACCCGGACCTATGACGGCGCCGACATGGTGAGCGGGCAGTTCGCCTGCAAACCGCCCGATCTGCCATTCGTATCCGAAACCAAGCACCAGATCAAGGTGGTCAATGATTCGATGGAGGCCTACAGCAAATGCTATAACGGCTTCGTCGACAATCTGAAGGCGGCGCTGCCGTCACTCAGGCGCATTCCCCCCGAAACCCTCGACATGATGACCCCGGCGGAAGTCGCACAAGCCCGGGTGCATCTCGACAAGGTCTATGCGTGCATCGCGGCTGACGCAAGAAATGAAGCCATGGCCTTTACGGTGAAAGAAGCAGTATGGTGGCAGAAAACCGGGCAGTTTGTGAATTCATACAGCGTGCGCAAGGAAACCAACAGCGCCATGTTCCGGCATTTTGGAAGCGTGGAAGAGATGGTGAACAAGATGCTGCACTAGCTCTTCCAATTTAATATATGAAAATAGTGTTTTCATACGAAATTAGCGTCAGGGTAGTAAATAAGCCGCTGTCAGCTCGGATACATCGGATCGGAATCCTTCGTGTCCGATAACTAGCATAGGAGGGCAAAATGAAACGTTTGCTGTGTGTCGCACTGGTGACCGTGAGCAGCTTCGCGAATGCCGATGATGTCGGCGATGCCGACCGCTTGCTGGCGGCCAGGGATTACGGCAAAGCCCTGCCGATCTATCAGCGCCTGGCTGAAGCCGGTAATGCGCAAGCCCAATTGCGGCTGGGCGAGATGTACTGGTTCGGCGATGGCACGCCATCCGACCTGAACAAGGCTGCGCAATGGTTCCAGAAATCGGCGGCGGCCGGCAATGCCGATGCGGCGGCCAGCCTGGCGAGCCTCAAGCGGCGCGAAACCCACGGCAGCGACATCACCTACTGGACCACGGCCTATCAGGGTGAAGACTTGGTCAGCGGCAAGTTTGCCTGCAAAGCGCCGGCAGTGCCCGCCGTGTCCAGGACGACTGCCGACATCAAGGCCGTCAACACGTCGATCAAGGACTGGCGCGACTGCTACAACGGCTTCGTCGAGAACGTGAATGCGGCACTGCCGCCGGGTAAGATGATTCCCGCCGAGGTACTTGACATGATGACCCCGGCGGAGGCGCAGCAGGCACAGCGTCACCTGGACCAGGTCTACAACAAGGTGATCGCCGATGCCCGTCGCGATGCACAGGCATTGACGGCTCGCGAAGAGGCGTGGCTCAAGGAAACCGAGCGTTATGTCAGTGCCGAAAACCAGCGCAATGCGGTAGCGAAGGACGACGCCATGCGCCTGCAGCGGCGCATGGCAGACGAACGGCGCGAGACCTATCGCGATCCCTACGGCAGGTGAGATCCCGCGACGGCGCAACCGGGCAGCCGGCGAGTGCCTCGACGGTTGAGCAGGGCGCCCGCTCCGGTTATGATCGTACGGTTGATTATCATTATCACTGTCGATGAAAAAAATCCTGATCTGCCTTCTCGGCCTGGCCGCCACGCATGCCGTGCAGTTTGCACATGCGTCCAGCGCCGACCAGCCCGGCACAGCCGCCGCCCGAAAAACGCCCGCAAGCGCACCCGTAACGGCGGCGCCGGCCACGCCTACCACCACGGCCGAGCGCGACAAGCGCCGTGCCGACATCGACTACTGGCTCAAGACCTACGACGGTTCCGAATTCACGTCGGGCGAATACCGCTGCCCGTCGCCGCGCTTCCCCAGCGTGTCCAAGCAAAACGAAGACATCGACCGGGTGTCCGCCAACATGGAGGCCTGGCAGGATTGCCACAACCGCGCGGTCGTGAATTTCAATGCGAAATCACCGCTCAGCAAGCAGATGCCGGCCGACGTCGCGCGCCTGCTGACCCCCGAAGAAATGGAGAGCGCTACGGCACGGCTGAAACAGGTGCAGGAAAACGTGGCGGAAATGCTGAAGATAAACGGCAAGCTGGTGGTGGCCGACTTTACGGCATGGCGCAGCGCCACCAACGCATGGGTCAAGGAACACAACGATATCGTCAACAGCGGGCCGTCGGAAGAGCGCCAGCAAGACATCAATGCACGCCGTAACAATTACGCCAGCCCGGATGCGAAGCGCTAATACAACAGTCACGACAAGTAAAAGCACGTAAAAAATGGGCGGGGCGCCTTGGCGGCCCCGCCCATTTCATAGGATGCGCAGTGTCCGGATCCGATCAGTGCCAGGAACGCAGCAGGCCGACCGCCAGGCCTTCCAGCGCGAACTCGTCGGTGCGTGGATCGACCGTGATGATCGAGAAATCCGGGTTTTCCGGCAGCAGTTCGATGGTGGCGCCGGTCTTGCGGTAGCGCTTGACGGTGACTTCCTCGCCGATGCGGGCGACCACGATCTGGCCATTCTTGGCGCTGTCGACTTTCTTGACCGCGAGGAAATCGCCGTCGCAGATGCCGGCGTCGCGCATCGACCAGCCCTTGACCTTCAGCAGGAAGTCCGGCTTTGCCGAGAACATGGCCGGGTCCACCGAGTAGGTGGCTTCCACGTGTTCCTGGGCCAGGATCGGCGAGCCGGCGGCGACGCGGCCGACCAGCGGCAGCGACATCAGGAGGGCGGCCGGTACCGGCGGCACCGAGGCCGGCACGGCCGGCGCCTTGGCGCTGTCGGCGGCGGCGCCGATCAGGCGGATGCCGCGCGAGGTGCCAGGAGAAATTTCGATCGCGCCTTTGCGCGCCAGGGCTTGCAGGTGTTCCTCGGCGGCGTTCGCCGAGCGGAAGCCAAGCTCTTGCGCGATTTCGGCGCGGGTCGGCGGGAAGCCGGTGTTGCCGATGGCTTCCTTGATCAGGTTAAGGATCTGTTCTTGCCGTGCGGTGAGCTTAAGCATGGGGTAGCGGAATATGAGGTGCTTGGACAGACTGTATTTTTGTACAGTATGCCGCCGTATGCAAGGGGATTCGCGTATTTTGACGATTTTTTTGTCAAGTGGTCCCTGGGGCCGCCGCCGCGGCCGTTGCGGCCGCGTGAACGGCCGAGAAAGCGATTGAAGCCTTGACCTTTTTCCGGTTATAATATTTGGCTTTCCCTTCCCACACTCGTCTTGACGCCGAGGTGGGCATTTGTTTAACGTCCTCAAGGAGTAATGCATGCGTCATTATGAAATCGTGTTTATCGTCCACCCGGACCAGAGCGAGCAGGTCCCGGCGATGATCGAACGCTACAAGACCACGGTCACCACCCGCGGCGGCAACATCCACCGCGTCGAAGATTGGGGCCGCCGTCAAATGGCTTACCAGATCCAGAAGCTGCCGAAAGCACACTACATCTGCATGAACATCGAGTGCGACAACGAGACCCTGGTCGAGCTGGAAACCGCATTCAAATTCAATGATGCCGTGCTGCGTCACCTGACCGTGAAGATGAAGAAGGCCGAAACCGCACCGTCGCCGATGATGAAGTCGGTCCAGCGCGAAGACGCAGCCAAGAGCCACCGCGCCGAGCAGGCAGCCGCTCCGGCCGCCGCCGCAGCCTAAGCCACGGGCTCAAGCGAACGGGTAGTGAACGAGCTGTCGCTGGTTGCCAGCATCACGGAACGCGACACCCTGCGCTATACCCCGGCCGGCATCCCGATCGTGAGCGCGACCCTGCAACACGGATCGCAGCAGCATGAAGCGGGCATCCCCAGGCAGGTCGAGTTCGAAATCGCCGCGGTTGCCGCGGGAGAGATCTCAGGCCGATTTGCCCATGCCGAACTCGGCGCGGTGCATCGCTTTACGGGATTCCTGGCCAGGAAAAGCCGTCACAGTAAAGCCCTGGTGTTTCACATCATTGATTTCAGTGCCGCCGCTTAAATGAAAGCGCGCACGTTTTAAATACAGGAGCCTCAAATGGCATTCGGTAAAAAGTTCGACAAAAACAAAGCCAAAGAAAAACTGAAGCGCAAGCAGCAGAACCCGCTGTTCAAGCGCAAGAAGTTCTGCCGCTTCACCGCTGCAGGCGTGGAACAGGTTGACTACAAAGACGTCGACACCCTGAAGGATTTCGTCCAGGAAAACGGCAAGATCATGCCGGCTCGCCTGACCGGTACCAAGGCGCACTACCAGCGTCAAGTTGACACCGCGATCAAGCGCGCACGTTACCTGGCCCTGCTGCCGTACACCGACCTGCACAACGCTTAAGTCGCTACGGCAACGAGCACAAGTAAATACTGGAGAATAATATGCAAGTTATCCTGCTGGAAAAAGTCGTCAACGTCGGCAATCTGGGCGACGTCGTCAAGGTCAAGGACGGTTACGCACGTAACTTCCTGATCCCGCAAAAAATGGCCCGTCGTGCCACCTCGTCGGCTGTCGCCGAGTTCGAAGTCAAGCGCGCCGAGCTGGAAAAAGCAGCTGCTGAAAAGCTGGCTGCTTCGCAAGCCCAGGGCGAAAAGCTGAACGGTATGACCGTCACCATCGCCCAGAAAGCCGGCGTCGATGGCCGTCTGTTCGGTTCCGTGACCAACTTCGACATCGCTGAAGCCCTGTCGAAGCAAGGTTTCGCCGTCGAAAAGGCACAGGTCCGCATGCCGACCGGCCCGCTGAAGACCACCGGCGAGCACCCGGTTGCCGTCGCACTGCACACTGACGTCGTCGTTGACGTCACCATCGCCGTCGTCGGCGAAGCTGCTTAAGCAACATTCTGTTGTTTATAGGAAAAAAGCCGGGCTTGCCCGGCTTTTTTTTCGTTCCTTTTACTGATGGAAACTCACCAATCATTTCAGCGGCTGATGGCAAACGGGTATAATGCCGCCCATGAACACCCCAGCAGACCCGCAGATCGAGTCGCTCCGCATTCCCCCGCATTCCATCGAAGCAGAACAGTCCGTCATCGGCGGCCTGCTGCGCGATAATGCGGCGTGGGACCGCATTGCCGATTTCATGCATGCGGAGGATTTCTACCGCTACGACCACCGGATCATCTTCGAACAGATGGTCCGCCTGATCAACGCCGGCAAGCCCGCCGACGTGATCACCGTGTACGAGGCGCTCGTCCAGCTCGGCAAGGCCGACGACGTGGGCGGTCTCCAGTACCTCAATGCGATGGCGCAAAATACGCCATCCGCCGCCAACATCCGCCGTTACGCCGAGATCGTGCGCGACCGCGGCGTGCTGCGCCAGCTCATCACCGTGGCCGACGAAGTCTCGGGCAAGGCCTTCAACCCGCAGGGCGCCGAGGTCAAGCAGATCCTGGACGAGGCCGAATCGCGCATCTTCGCGATCGCCGAGCAGGGCGCGCGCGGCGCCCAGGGCTGGCTGCCGGTGCAGCCGCTGCTGACCCAGGTGGTCGAGCGCATCGACGAACTCTACAGCCGCGAAAACCAGGGCGAGATCACCGGCGTGCCGACCGGCTTCATCGACCTCGACAAGATGACCTCCGGCCTGCAGCCGGGCGACCTGGTGATCGTGGCCGGCCGTCCGTCGATGGGCAAGACCGCGTTCTCTGTCAACATCGGCGAGAACGTCGCGGTCGAAGCCGGCCTGCCGGTGGCGATCTTCTCGATGGAGATGGGCGGCGTGCAGCTGGCCATGCGTATGCTCGGCTCGATCGGCCAGCTCGACCAGCACCGCCTGCGTACCGGCAAGCTGACCGACGAGGACTGGCCGCGCCTGACGCACGCGATCCAGAAGATGAACGATGCCCAGATCTTCATCGACGAGACCCCGGCGCTGAACCCGATCGAGATGCGTGCCAGAGCCCGCCGCCTGGCGCGCCAGTGCGGCAAGCTCGGCCTGATCATCGTCGACTACCTGCAGCTGATGCAGGGTTCCAAGCCGGGTGACAACCGCGCTTCCGAGATTTCCGAGATTTCCCGCAGCCTGAAAGGCCTGGCCAAGGAACTCGGTTGCCCGGTGATCGCGCTGTCGCAGTTGAACCGCTCGCTGGAACAGCGGCCGAACAAGCGCCCGGTGATGTCCGACCTGCGCGAATCGGGCGCTATCGAACAGGATGCCGACGTTATCATCTTCCTGTACCGTGACGAAGTCTACAACCCGGATTCGCCCGACAAGGGGACTGCCGAGATCATCATCGGCAAGCAGCGTAATGGCCCGATCGGAGCGATACGACTGACCTGGATGGGGATGTATACCCGCTTCGGTAACTACAGCGGTAGTCTCGGCATCTACCAGGGCGATTAGTGGGAGCCTCGTAAGCCTACTGCGCGTCGCATTGGCGGCCTGCGATGCTCCGCTACGGCGGACGGCCGTGCCGCAAGTACGGCTGCGCGTCTCGGCCACCACTGCTTCCGCTCGCTACGGTTTTCGAGGCTCCTGTGACGCCGGAGTAAAAAACAAGCCATAAAGCCCTTTGTAACTAGTAGTAAAAACAAGTCAATAACAAGCTGTCGTTGTGGCGCGGTGCCGCAACTTTTAAGAAGTCCCAAGAGATCTACAACGGAGAACTACAATGTTTGGACGCCTGATGCCCACGGAGGGCAAATTTTTTGACCTGTTCAACCAGCACGCTGCGCTGTGCGTGAAGGGTGCACAAGAGATGGTTGGTTTGATGACCAACTTCGACGACCTCGAGAATCGCACCCATGCCGTGGAGAGCATCGAAAAACAGGCGGACAAGATCACCTATGCCACCGTCGACCTGCTGCACAAGACCTTCATCACGCCGCTGGACCGCGACGACATCCACAAGCTGATCACCCGCATGGACGATATCCTCGACATGATGGAGGATGCCGCCCAGACCATCTCGCTGTATGACCTGCAGGCCGTGACGCCGGAAGCCAAGCGCCTGGCCGAGCTGTGCCTGGCGTGCTGCGAAAAGGTCCAGCAGGCCGTCGGCATGCTGCACAACATGGACAACGCCCAGAAGATGGTCGCGATCTGCGAAGAGATCGACCGCCTGGAGTCGGATGCCGACCACGTGATGCGCGCCGCCATGTCCAAGCTGTTCCGCGACGAGCCGGACGTGCGCAACCTGATCAAGATGAAGGCGATCTACGAGATCCTGGAAACCGTCACCGACCGCTGCGAGGACGTCGCCAACATCATCGAAGGCATCATCGTCGAAAACGCGTAATGCGTAAGATAATAACAACGTATAAACAACGATGAACACTCTTCATATCAGCATCTACGTGCTGGGCCTGCTCGTCTTTTTAGCGCTGGTCTTCGACTTCATGAACGGCTTCCACGATTCGGCGAACGCGATCGCGACCGTCGTCTCGACCGGCGTGCTGAAACCGCAGACCGCGGTCGCCATGGCCGCGTTCTTCAACTTCACGGCGATCTTCGTGGTCAGCATGAAGGTGGCGGCCACCATCGGCAAGGACACCATCCACCCCGACGTGGTCGACCACTACGTGATATTCGGGGCCCTGGTCGGGGCCATCGTCTGGAACGTCATCACCTGGTACTACGGCATCCCGTCCTCGTCCTCGCACGCCCTGGTGGGCGGCCTGGTGGGCGCTGCCGTGGCCAAGGCCGGCACCGGTTCGCTGGTGGCGGCCGGGCTGTGGAAGATCGTCGCCTTCATCGTGCTGGCGCCGATGCTCGGCTTCGTGCTCGGGTCCATCATCATGCTGATCGTGTCCTGGATCTTCGTGCGCTCCACGCCGCGCAAGGTCGATACCTGGTTCCGCCGCCTGCAGCTGGTCTCGGCGGCCGGCTACTCGCTCGGCCACGGCGGCAACGACGCCCAGAAAACCATGGGCATCATCTGGATGCTGCTGATCGCGGCCGGCTACACCAGCCCGGAAGATGCCTATCCGCCGCTGTGGGTGATCATCTCGTGCTACGCGGCGATCAGCTTCGGCACCCTGTTCGGCGGCTGGCGCATCGTCAAGACCATGGGCCAGAAGATCACCAAGCTGAAACCGGTGGGCGGCTTCTGCGCCGAAACCGGCGGCGCGATCACGCTGCTGATGGCCAGCTTCTGGGGCGTCCCGGTCTCGACCACCCACACCATCACCGGCGCCATCGTCGGCGTGGGCGCCTCGCAGAAGGCCTCGGCCGTGCGCTGGGGCGTGGCCGGCAACATCGTCTGGGCCTGGATCTTCACCATCCCGGCGGCCGCCTTCATGTCCGCGATCGCTTGGTGGATCGGTACCAAGATCCTGTAACGCTACCTCAGCCTCATCGTCGTCCCCGCTCAGGCGGGGACCCAAGTTTGCCAGCGTTATCGAAACGCACGCAGAACTTGGGTCCCGCCTGCGCGGGGACGACGTTTTTGTGCGCGGCGTTTTACACAAACCTATCCATACCGATTATTTGTGCAGTGTTGATACAACATTAACCGAACACGACTATATCTTTTTACATTTTTGTAAGCCATAGTAGTAATATTACACGCGACCGTCGGCCAGCGTTGCCGTCCGGGCATCGCCTGCCGGTCAAAACAAGAATGAAGAGGGGACATTAATGTTCATCAGACGTAGTTTGACTCCACGGCTGCGCCTCGTTGCGGCCGCTTGCGCCAGCACGGTCGTGGCAGCGCTGTTCGCCAACGGCGCCATCGCCGCCACCAGCCTGCAGGGCAGCCAGGCCGCCAACGCCGCCGTGCCGGCCGCCGATGCGGCGGTTGCCGCCGGCACCATCCGCATGCACTTCCACCGGGTCCAGAACGACACCGCGCAATGGGGCGTGTACTCCTGGGACGGTCCGAGCAACCCGAGCTCGGCCTGGATCACCGACCGCTTCATGTTCGCCAGCACCGACAGCTTCGGCGGCTACGTCGACATCCCGCTGGCCGCCGGCAAGACCGCGATCGCCTTCCTGGTGACCGACGGCGACGGCACCAAGAACTGCGCCGCCGACCAGAGCGTCAACTTGCGCAGCGACATCGCCACCCGCGGCCAGGAAATCTGGATGCTGGAAGGCGACTGCAACATCTACTCGGCGCCGCCCGCGCTCACCTACGGCAACCTGGTCAACGCCAGCGCGCACTGGCTGTCGGCCACCACGCTGGCCTGGCCGCTCGCGTCACAGACCGGTAGCTACAAGCTGTACTACGCCGCCAACGGCGGCCTCGGCTCCAACTCGGCCGGCGTGACCGGCGCCGACGGCAGCTTCAACCTGACCCTGGCCGCGCTGCCGGATGCGATCCGCCAGAAATTCCCGCACCTGGCCGGCGCCACCGGCCTGCAGCTCGGCGCGGCCGATGCCGCCCGGGTCGCGCATCTGGCCACCGGCCAGTTCGCCATCGCCCAGTTCGACAGCGCCGGCAACCTGACCCAGGTGACTTCGCTGCAGAACGCCGGCATGCTGGACGATCTGTTCGGCGCCAGGGCGGCCCAGGCCCAGCTCGGCCTGAGCTTCAACACCATGGGCAACCCGACCTTCCGCGTGTGGGCGCCGACCGCCAAGTCGGTGTCGCTGAACGTGTATGCCAGCGCCGATGCCACCGCCGCCACCACGGTCGCGATGACGCGCGACGCGCAAAGCGGCGTGTGGAGCTACACCGCGCCGCACGCGCAGTGGACCAACCGCGCCTACTACACCTATACCGTGAAGGTGCTGTCACGCTGGGCCGACAATGCGGTGGTGACCAACAACGTGACCGACCCGTATTCGGTCAGCGTCAGCGCCAACAGCGCGCGCAGCTTCGTCGCCAACCTCGACAGCCCGGCGCTGAAACCGGCCGGCTGGGATACCCACGCCATCCCGCGCCTGGACGCGCCGACCGACATCGCGCTGTACGAACTGCACATCCGCGATTTCTCGATCATGGACAACACCGTGCCGGCCGCCCACCGCGGCAAGTACCTGGCCTTCGCCGACGGCGAATCGAACGGCATGCGCCATTTGAAGTCGCTGGCCCGCTCCGGCATGAGCCACGTGCACCTGCTGCCGAGCTTCGACTTCGCCAGCGTCAGCGAAACCGGCTGCAGCGCGTCGCCGACCGTGCCGGACGCGGCGCCGGATTCGACCGCCCAGCAGGCGGCCGTCGCCCCGACCGTGGGCACCGACTGCTTCAACTGGGGCTACGACCCGGTGCACTACAACGCGCCGGAAGGCACGTACGCCACCAATGCCAACGACGGCGTCGCACGCGTGCGCGAATACCGCCAGATGGTGCAGGCGCTGCACGGGGCCGGCCTGCGCGTGACGCAGGACGTGGTGTACAACCACACCAGCCAGTCGAAGCAGGGCACGCTGTCGGTGCTGGACCGCATCGTGCCGACCTATTACTACCGCCTGAACCAGAACGGCGGCATCCTGGCCGACAGCTGCTGCGCCGACACCGCCCAGGAAAACGTCATGATGGGCAAGCTGGTCGTCGATTCGCTGTCGCTGTGGGCCAAGCAGTACAAGATCGACAGCTTCCGCTTCGACATCATGGGCTTCACGCCGCTGGACCTGATGAAGCGCGCCCAGACTGAAGTCAACAAGGTGGCCGGCCGCGACATCTACATGTACGGCGAAGCCTGGAACTTCGGCAGCGTCATCAACGACAGCCGCTTCGTGCAGGCGCGCCAGGCCAACATGTACGGCAGCGGCATCGGCTCGTTCAACGACCGCATGCGCGATTCGATGCGCGGCGGCGGCTGCTGCGACACCGGCGCCGGCCTGCTGACCCAGCAGGGCTTCATCAGCGGCGTCTGGTACGACCCGAACGGCCAGTCGAACCACAGCCGCGACGATGCGCTGCGCCTGGCGGACATGGTGCGCGTGGCGCTGTCGGGCACCCTGCGCGACTACCGCTTCATCGACCGCTTCGGCTCGACCCGCAGCAATGCCGAGATCGATTACTTCGGCCAGCAGGCCGGCTTCGCAGCCAACCCGTCCGAAGTGATCAACTACATCGAGGCGCACGACAACCAGACCCTGTTCGACATCAACGCCCTGCGCCTGCCGCAATCGACCACGCTGTCGGACCGGGTGCGCGTGCAGAACCTGGGCGCGGCGATCAATTTGCTGGCCCAGGGTGTGCCCTTCATCCACGCCGGCCAGGAAATCCTGCGTTCGAAGTCGCTCGACCGCGACAGCTACAACGCCGGCGACTGGTTCAACCGCCTCGACTACAGCTACCAGACCAACAACTTCGGCGTCGGTCTGCCGCTGGCGGCCAACAACCAGGACAACTGGCAGTACATGGCGCCGGTGCTGGCCAACCCGTTGATCAAGCCGGACACGCAAGCCATCCTGAAGGCGCGCGACGTGTTCCAGGACTTCCTGGCGATCCGCAAGGACAGCGCCCTGTTCCGCATGCGCACCGCGCAGGACGTGATCGACCGCCTGAAGTTCTACAATGTCGGTCCGGACCAGCAGCCCGGCCTGATCGCGATGAGCCTCGACGGCGCCTCGCCGCGTCCGTATGCCGGCGCCAACTACGCCCGCGTGGTGGTGCTGTTCAACGTCGACAAGGTCGCCAAGACCATTGCCATCCCCGAGCTGGCGGGCAAGGCGCTGAGTCTGCACGGCATCCAGCGGGGCGGCGCCGACGAGGTGGTCAAGGGCGCGCGCTACGATGCCGCCAGCGGCAGCTTCATCGTGCCGCCGCGTACCACGGCTGTGTTCGTGCAAAGCAACTGACGCGCACCTGAAACGGTAGGAAGAAGGGCCGGCAACGCGGGTTGCCGGCCCTTTGTCATGGCGAGGCCCTGGATTCCCGCCTGCGCGGGAATGACGGCTGATTGCAGGACGGGTCGGTTGAATAAAAAAAAGCCTGCGCACCTTTTGGTGTACAGGCTTTTTTGCCGACTACGGCTCGAGCCGCGGTAGAGCAAGTAGGGTGGGCACCCCGTGCCCACCAAACCAGAACAGTTCTTACAGCACGTCGCTGGCGTGATCCGCCAGGCGCGAACGCTCGCCGCGCGCCAGGGTCACGTGGCCGCCATGGCTCCAGCCCTTGAAGCGGTCGACCACGTAGGTCAGGCCGCTCGAGCCTTCGGTCAGGTACGGCGTGTCGATCTGCGCGATGTTGCCCAGGCACAGGATCTTGGTGCCCGGACCGGCGCGCGTGACCAGTGTCTTCATCTGCTTCGGCGTCAGGTTCTGCGCCTCGTCGATGATCAGGAACTTGTTGACGAAGGTGCGGCCGCGCATGAAGTTCAGCGACTTGATCTTGATGCGCGAGCGGATCAGGTCCTGGGTCGCGGCGCGGCCCCAGTCGCCGGCGTCGCCGTCCGATTTCATCAGCACTTCGAGGTTGTCGTCGAAGGCGCCCATCCACGGCGACATCTTCTCTTCCTCGGTGCCCGGCAGGAATCCGATGTCCTCGCCCACCGGCACCGTGACGCGGGTCACGATGATCTCGTTGTAGACCTTGGTCTCGAGCACCTGCGCCAGGCCGGCCGCCAGCGCCAGCAGGGTCTTGCCGGTGCCGGCCTGGCCGAGCAGGGTGATGAAGTCGACTTCCGGATTCATCAGGAGGTTCAGCGCGAAGTTCTGTTCGCGGTTGCGCGCCGTGATGCCCCACACGTTGTTCTTGTTGTGGCTGTAGTCGCGCAGGGTCTGGATCACCGCGGTCTTGCCGGTGATTTCCTTGACCTGTCCGCTGAACGGCGCCTCGCCGTTCTTCGGTTCGAAGTACACGAACTGGTTCACCAGCAGGGTTGGGACCAGCGGCCCGGTCACGCGGTAGTAGGTGGCCGAATTGCCGCCCTTGATCTCCTGCCACGACTCCATGTTCTTGCCGTGCCTGGTCCAGAAGTCGTCCGGCAGCTGCACGATGCCCGAGTACAGCAGGTCGGTGTCCTCAAGCACGTGGTCGTTGAAGTAATCCTCGGCGGCCAGGCCCAGCGCACGCGCCTTGATGCGCATGTTGATGTCCTTCGACACCAGCACAATGGCGCGGCCCGACTTGTCGGCCTCGAGTGCGCGCACCACGCCCAGGATCTGGTTGTCGGCCTTGCCTGAGGGCAGGCCTTCCGGCAGCGCGGCGGCGTTCAGGCGGGTCTGGAAGAACAGGCGGCCCTTGGCATCGCGGTTGCCCAGCTTGGCCAGCGGGATGCCGACCTCGATCGCGTCGTCGTCGGTGTTGGCGATCAGGGCGTCCAGCGTGCGCGACACCTGGCGCGCATTGCGCGCGACTTCCGACATGCCCTTCTTGTGGTTGTCGAGTTCTTCCAGCGTCATCATCGGCAGGTAGACGTCGTGTTCCTCGAAGCGGAACAGCGAGGTCGGGTCATGCATCAGCACGTTGGTGTCGAGCACGAACATCTTGGTCGCGCCGGTGGTGTCGGCCTTGCGGCTGGCCGGCGACTTGACGTTGACTTCCACCGGCTTGTGCTTGGCCGGATGCGGTTCGTTCATGTCGGTTTCGCGCAGCTTGGCGCCGATGCCCTCGTCGCCTTCCTTGCCGGCCTTGACGCCATTGGCGGCGGGGCGTGGTGGAGCAGGGAGTGTAGCGGGGGCTGCCGGCGGCGTGGCCTCGCGCGCTGGCGCCTCGGCCAGCAGCGCGGCTTTCGACTTGCGTGCACGGGGCTTTGCGCTTGGCACGGCCTGGCCGCTGATCAGGTCTTCGACCGGGTCGTTCTCCGCCTTCGCGGCTGCGCGGACAGGCGTTTTGCCGGGTTCGGCTTTGGGGTAATCTTTTGCCAACAGGATTGTCGCTGGCTTGCTAGGAATTTTGGGCAGTGGCATCAGGTTCTCAATCTATAAAAAAGTCAGAAGGACCCGTGCGGGGCTTGCGCGCGCCGCCGGGCTGGACAGATGCAACTTGGAGACTTGCAAGGAAGCCGGCCGGCGCCCAGGGATGGGGAAAGCCGGCGGGCAGATTGGAGTGGTGCTGTAAGGTGAAACTATGACTCAAAATAGGCGAACCTATGGGGCAGCGGGTTAAGTAACCGGGCCATCCATTCTCCAGGCATCCGACGTCGTTTATTCAGATGCCGAAGGTTGGCTCTTTAAAAATTCCAGTATTTCGGTGACGTGATCGTTGACTTTCACGCCACGCCATTCTTTCACCACTTTGCCGTGAGCGTCAATGACAAACGTACTGCGCTCGACCCCGCGGACTTTCTTGCCGTACATGTTCTTCATCTTCATGACGTTGAACTGGTTGCACACCAGTTCTTCCGGGTCGGAAATCAGTTCGAACGGCAGGCCGAGCTTGGACTTGAAGCTTTCGTGCGAACGCAGCGAATCGCGGCTGATGCCGAAAATGGCCACGCCGAGCGCGGTGAACTCATCATGGTGGTCGCGGAAGGCCATGGCTTCGGTGGTGCAGCCCGGGGTATTGTCCTTCGGGTAGAAATACAGCACCGTGTATCTGGCCGGACGCCCGGCCAGCTCGAAGGTCTGGTCGCCGGTCATGGCGGCGCTGAAGTTGGTGAGTTGCGTGTCGACGGTTGCTGCGGATGGGCTTTCAGCCACGAGTTTCTCCTGTCCGGATCCCGGGAAGCGGCGGCGCATGGCGCCCGCGGCGCGCTCCGGGGTCCTGTTATCGGGTGTTGGTAGCGGGCACGATCGGTTCGCCCGACCAGCCCGGTACGCGGCCCCGCCGCAGCGGATGGATGCCGGCAGCGGACCTGTTTTATCTTCTCATACTACGTCGCCATTGCGGCAGGCCGGCAGCCCTGGGCTTTCCAAGCTGATCTTTCTAACCTGACAACGGCCGCTCGAATATGGGGGCGAGTTTCCGTCCTTCAAGCAGGCGCCCTGGCGCCCTCGATGATCAGGGCCAGCACCACCTTGCGGCCCTCGCCCATCAGGATGTTGTAGGTGCGGCAGGCGGCGTGGCTGTCCATGCTTTCGACCCCGACGCGCGTGCCGGCCAGGCTGCCCACCAGGCGCGGGTGCACGAAACGCTGGCGCTCGCCGGTACCGAGGATCACCACGTCCGGTTTGTCGGCGGCGATTTGCTCGAAGTGGGCGGGCGTCAGGTCTTCGAAACGCGTCACGTTCCAGGGCCGCGGCGGGATCTCGGGCATCACCAGCACGCTGTAGTCGAAGCGCTGGGCATTGATTTCGACGCCGTCCTGGTCGTAGCCGGTCACGGTCTGGTATTTTTCTGTGCTGTCGGAATGGAGCTTCATGGGCAAGCCGTTTGATATTGATTGGGTATGGAATCGACCGCTTATTGTAGCCGCCCGCCGGACCGGCACGGTACGTATCGGCAGTGCAAGGTTGCTTAATCCGACCGCTTTGGGCAGAATGGAATTTTTCGCATTGCAACAATGCGAGTGTGCGCAGGCTAGTCTGCGGTCAAATACCAAGGTGATATTTTGCGACCGATCCTGAAATCCAACAAGCTGGATGACGTGTGCTACGAGATCCGCGGCCCGGCACTCGAAAAGGCCCGCCAGATGGAAGACGACGGGCAGAAGATCATTAAACTGAACATCGGCAACTTGGCCGTGTTCGGTTTCGACCCGCCTGATGAAATCGTGCAGGACATGATCCGCAACATGCACGGCGCCGCCGGCTATACGGATTCGAAGGGCATGTTCGCGCCGCGTAAAGCGGTGATGCACTATACCCAGGGCAAAAAAATCGAAGGCGTGTCGATCGACGATATTTACTTGGGAAATGGTGCTTCGGAACTGATCGTGATGGCGATGCAGGGCTTGCTCAACAGCGGCGACGAAGTGCTGGTGCCGGCCCCCGACTATCCGCTGTGGACCGCCGCGGTCAGCCTGGCCGGCGGCAATCCGGTGCACTACATCTGCGACGAGCAGGCCGGCTGGATGCCGGACATCGACGACATGCGCAAGAAGATCACGCCGAACACGCGCGCGATCGTCGTCATCAACCCGAACAACCCGACCGGCGCGCTGTATTCGCGCGACGTGCTGCTGGAGATCATCGAGCTGGCACGCCAGCACGGCCTGATCATCTACGCCGACGAGATCTACGACAAGACCCTGTACGACGGCAACGAGCACATCTCGCTCGCCTCGCTGGCCGACGACGTGCTGTTCGTGACCCTGAACGGCCTGTCCAAGAACTACCGTTCCTGCGGCTACCGCGCCGGCTGGATGGTGGTGTCGGGCGAGAAGCGCCATGCCAAGGGCTACATCGAAGGTCTGAACATGCTGGCCTCGATGCGCCTGTGCGCCAACGCGCCGGGGCAGTTCGCGATCCAGACCGCGCTCGGCGGCTACCAGAGCATCGCCGACCTGGTCGCGCCCGGCGGCCGCCTGGCGCGCCAGCGCGACCTGGCCCACCAATTACTGACCGGCATTCCGGGTGTGACCTGCGTGAAGCCAAAAGCCGCGCTGTACATGTTCCCGCGCCTCGACCCGAAGATCTATCCGATCGCGGACGACCAGCAATTTATCTGTGAGCTGCTGTCCGAGGAAAAAGTCCTGCTGGTGCAAGGCACCGGCTTCAACTGGCATTCGCCGGACCATTTCCGGCTCGTGTTCCTTCCCAATTCCGACGACCTGACCGACGCGTGCGGACGCATTGCGCGCTTCCTCGACGGCTACCGGCGCCGCCACGCGCGCTGAAACGACAGACAAGACATTATGAAACCCATCAAAGCAGGCCTGTTAGGCATCGGCACCGTCGGCGCCGGTACTTTCCAGGTACTCCGACGCAACCAGGAAGAAATCCGCCGCCGCGCCGGCCGCGGCATCGAAGTAACCATGGTCGCCGCCCGCAACGTCGAGCGCGCCCGCAGCATTGTCGGCCCCGATGCCGGCTGCGAAGTCGTCGGCGACCCGTTTGCCGTCGTGAACAATCCGGACATCGACATCGTGGTCGAACTGATCGGCGGCTACGATCTGGCGCGCGAACTGGTGTTGACGGCGATCGCCAATGGCAAGCACGTGGTCACCGCCAACAAGGCGCTGCTGGCCCAGCACGGCAACGAAATCTTTGCAGCCGCCCACGCCAAGGGCGTGATGGTGGCGTTCGAGGCGGCGGTGGCCGGCGGCATCCCGATCATCAAGGCGCTGCGCGAAGGCCTCTCCGCCAACCGCATCGAGTCGGTGGCCGGCATCATCAACGGCACGACCAACTTCATCCTGTCCGAAATGCGCGACAAGGGCCTGGATTTCGCTACCGTACTGAAGCAGGCGCAGGAACTGGGCTATGCCGAAGCCGATCCGACCTTCGACATCGAAGGCGTGGACGCGGCGCACAAGCTGACCATCATGGCCGCGATCGCGTTCGGCATCCCGATGCAGTTCGGCGGCGCCCACGTGGAAGGCATCAGCCAGCTGGAAGCGGTCGACATCCGCTACGCCGAGGAACTCGGCTACCGCATCAAGCTGCTGGGCATCACGCGCCGCAGCAGCGTCGACGGCGCCGAAGGCATCGAACTGCGCGTGCACCCGACCCTGATCCCGAGCGCGCGCCTGATCGCCAACGTGGAGGGTGCGATGAACGCGGTGCTGGTGCAGGCCGACGCCGTCGGTACCACGCTCTACTACGGCAAGGGCGCCGGCGCCGAGCCGACCGCATCGAGCGTGATTGCCGACATGGTCGACGTGACCCGCTCGGCCACGGTCGATCCGTATTCGCGCGTGCCGCACCTGGCCTTCCACCCGGGCGAACTGGCCGACGTGCCGATCCTGCCGATGGAAGAGATCAGCACCAGCTATTACCTGCGCGTGAACGTGCAGGACCAGTTGGGCGTGATGGCCGACCTGACCCGCATCCTGGCCGACGCCGGCATATCGATCGACGCCGTGCTGCAGAAGGAGCCGGGCGAAAAGGCGCGTACCGACATCGTCATCATTACCCACCTGACCCGCGAGAAATTCGTGAATGCGGCGATCGAGCGGATCGAGGGCTTGCCGACGACGGTGGGTAAAGTCGTACGCATCCGCCTCGAAAGTTTAGGCTAACTACCATCCGCCGCGCGTTCGGCGCCGCGGCGGCATGCTCCAGTGGCCGAGGAATTCGTTGGAAAACTCATCCACGCATTCGCGCGGCGCCGTACTGGGGGCGGCGAGCGGTGCGGTGAGGAGGGCCAGCAGGTCGCGCTCGACTTGCTCGAACAGCGCATCGTGCGCGCCGTACTGGTTCAGGGGACGGTTGGTAGAATTCATCCACGAATTTTACCTGCGCTGCACTGCACAAGAAGCGTGTCCAACATCGTGCTTGTGATGAGTCAAACCAGCCGGATTTTGCTGTCTCGCATGCTTGTTTAGGCGCAATATACGTTTCCATGCAGTTCGTGTCTGGTGGCACTAGCTGGTACTACGTGGACTGCGCAACGGTCCCTGCGACCTTCGGTATCGCGATCCGCAACCACGATTGATGAAGGGCAAGCCCAACTATTCACGCCCGTTGTTGTGCTGTAGATTACGCATTTCACCACATTTCACGCCGCCGCGCGCGACAACGCATGAGCCACCCGAGCCATTCCAGCCAATTCGCCCTGCTGACGCAGCGCCGCTTCGGTCCCTTCTTCTGGACCCAGTTCCTGGGCGCCTTCAACGACAACCTGTTCAAGACCGCCCTGATGGTGGTGCTGACCTACGACGCGCTGTCGTGGACCACGCTGCCGCCGGCGCTGCTGAACAACCTGATCCCCGGCCTGTTCATCCTGCCCTACGTGGTGCTGTCCGCCACCGCCGGCCAGGTCGCCGACAAGGTCGAGAAGGGCCGGCTGGCGCGCTGGGTCAAGCTTGCCGAGATCGTCATCATGGCGATCGCCGCCGCCGGCTGGCTGACGCACACGCTGTGGCTGCTGGTCGCGGCGGTGGCCGGCATGGGCATCCACTCGACCGTGTTCGGTCCCGTGAAATACGCCTACCTGCCGCAGCACCTGAAATCCGATGAACTGGTCGGCGGCAACGGCGTGATCGAGATGGGCACTTTCGTCGGCATCCTGCTGGGCGAGGTGATGGGCGCGGTGCTGGCCGGGCATGGCGCCTGGGGCGTGCAGCTGGTGGCCGGCGGCACGCTGCTGGTGGCCGTGCTGGGGCTGGCCACCAGCTGGCGCATCCCGCACTCGCCGGCGCCGGAACCGGGCCTGAAGATCAGCGCCAACATCATCAAGGAATCGGTGCGCAACCTGGCGTTCTCGAAGAAGAACCGCACCGTGTTCCTGTCGATGCTGGGCAATTCCTGGTTCTGGTTCTATGGCGCGCTGGTACTCTCGCAATTCCCGCTGTACGCCAAGGATTACCTGCACGGCGACCACAGCGTATTCGTGCTGCTGCTGGCCATCTTCTCGCTCGGCATCGGCACCGGCTCGCTGCTGTGCGAGAAGCTGTCCGGCCGCAAGGTCGAGATCGGGCTGGTGCCGTTCGGCGCCATCGGCCTGTCGGTGTTCGGCATCGATTTGTATTTCGCCAGCCTGGCCTTTACCACCGCCACGACCAGCACCGCAACCGTGGGTGCGCTCGGTTTGCTGGCCCAGGCCGGCACGCTGCGCATCCTGCTTGACCTGCTGCTGCTGGGCGTGTTCGGCGGCCTGTTCATCGTGCCGCTGTTCGCGCTGATCCAGACCCGCTGCGACCCCAAGCACGTCTCGCGCACCATCGCCGGCATGAACATCCTGAATGCGCTGTTCATGGTGGCCGCCGCCGGCGCCGCGATCCTGATGATCGGGCAGGGCTTCAGCATCCCCGAGATGTTCCTGGCCACCGCGCTGCTCAATGCGCTGGTCGCCATCTACATCTTCTCATTGGTGCCGGAATTCCTGATGCGCTTCCTGGCCTGGCTGCTGATCCACACGATCCACCGCGTGTCCACGGTGGACGTGGAGCGCATCCCGCAGGAAGGCGCGGCGGTCCTGGTGTGCAACCACGTGAGCTATGTCGACGCCATCGTGATCATGGCCGCCAGCCCGCGCCCGATCCGCTTCGTGATGGATCACCGCATCTTCAGGACGCCGCTGCTGGGCTTCATCTTCCGCACCGCCAAGGCGATCCCGATCGCCCCGGCCAAGGAAGACCCGTGGCTGATGGAAAAGGCCTTCGTCGACATCGCCCATGCGCTGCACGACGGCGAACTGGTATGCATCTTCCCGGAAGGAAAGCTGACGCGCACCGGCGAGATGAACGAATTCCGCGGCGGGATCGCCCGGATCGTCGAGCGCAGCAAGGTGCCGGTGATTCCGATGGCGCTGCGCGGTCTGTGGGGCAGCGTCTTCTCGCGCGATCCGTCGAACGTGTTCGAGCGCTCGTTTGCGCGCGGCTGGCGTTCCAGGCTGGCGCTGGCGGTGGGGCGGCCGGTGCCACCGCAGGAGGTGACGCCGGAGGCCTTGCACGAGCAGGTGCTGGCGCTGCGGGGGGAGTGGAAGTGAAATTTCCATGCACGGCTGGAAGATTTTCGTGTGACAAAATCTTAACCTTCTCGCCACGCTCTGATATAATTGCAAGCTGGATCGGGGCGTAGCGCAGCCTGGTAGCGTACGTGCATGGGGTGCACGGGGTCGGAGGTTCGAATCCTCTCGCCCCGACCAACTAAATTGATGAATGAAGCCAGCTTTTTGAGCTGGCTTTTTTCATTGCCGGCCCCGTTATCATCATCACCGCTTTCGATCGATACGCCGATGGCCACTCGCCCAGACACCAAACTCGCCGCCGCCGTCCAGGAAACCGCCGCCCAGCCCCTCGACCAGACCCTGCTGCTCAGCCTGGTCGGCTACAACTGCCGCCGCGCCTACCTGGCGATCACGCGCGACTTCGACGAGCGCATGGCCACATTCGACCTGCGCAAGGTCGACTTTTCCGTGCTCAGCATCCTCGGCGCCAATCCCAACATCACCCAGAAGCGCCTGTCGAAGGCGGTCAACGTCTCGCCGCCCAACCTGGCGATCCTGCTCGACCGCCTGGAGCAGCGCGGCCTGGTGCTGCGCCAGCGTAATCCGCTCGACAAGCGTTCGCAGACCCTGGTCCTGACCGCCTCCGGCGCCAAGCTGCTCAAGGAGGCCGAAGCGGAAGTAAGCGCCCTGGAAGGGGACGCCACCGCGATGCTCGCCGATGCCGAGCGCGCCGAACTCCTGCGCCTGCTGCAAAAGATCTTCGTGCAGGACACGCCGCCGCCGTCCGACTGAAACGCCGTCAACGAGCGAACGCCATTCAGCGCTTGCGCGATCCACCCTGGCCAGCCTTGGCCTCCGCCGCGGCCGCCTGCCTGAAACACTCGATCAAATGCTCGACCGGCCCCGGCAGCGCCCGGTCCGCCCGCCGCACGATCACCAGTTCGCGCTGCAGCGCCATGCGCGCCGGCACCACCACCAGCCCGGCCTGGCGCGCCTCCTGCTGGTGCAGCCGCGGAATCAAGGTCACGCCCAGCCCCGCGTCCACCAGCATCAGCGCGGTCCGGATCTGCTCCACCACGAAGCGCGGCCGTAGCGACAGGCCGGCCTGCAGCCATGAATTCTCCACGTCGCGCCGCAGCTTGCCGATGCCGCCCACGATCAGCGGCAGTTCCGCGATGTCGCCCCAGCCCGCCGATTTTCTTGACGCCAGCGGGCTGTCGGGGCGGCACACCACCACGAACGGGTCGTGCAGCAGGGTGTCCGCCAGCAGTTCGCTCGGTTCGGGCGAACGCGCCGCGATGCCGAAGTCGACCACCCGGTCGTTGACCCAGGCCGCCACCTGCGCGCCGGGGATGTCGTGCAGCGTCACCTGGAAGTCGGGGTGGTCGCGGTAGAACAGCGTCAGCGCCTGTGCCGCCAGGCCGGCCGCCACCGACGGCACCAGCGCCAGCGAGGTGCTGCCGCGCCGCGTGCTGGCGACGTCGCCGATGCTGCGCATCGCTTCCTCGAAATTGCGTACCAGGTCGTCCGCCACCACCGCCATGCGCTCGCCGTGCGCGCTCAAGCGCAGTGAGCGGCTGCTGCGGTCGAACAGCGACAGGCCCAGTTGCTGCTCGACCTTCGCGATCGTCGCCGACAGCGAGGGCTGCGAGATGCCCAGGCGCTTGGCCGCCTCCGAAAAGCTGGCGCTGCGGCTGGCCGTCGCGAACACCTTCAGCTGGCGGATGGTCAGGTTGGTGATCACACTGTCGGACTCGTTCAGGTTATCGTTCATGTCTATAGATAGATTGGATGTATAGATGATGTATTAGACAAGATGCGTTGTCGATTCATGCTCCCGTTTTCCCGAAGTTTACCTGTAGCGGCAAGGATTCGTAAGGAAAGTGATTTGTTTCTCCGCTTGCTTTTCCAAAAAACTACTTATAAAGTATAAGCATTAAATAAGAGAAGCAACGTGGCCGTGAGGCTTGCGGCGACTTTCGACAACAGGCACGCCAAGGCGTGGAGGAGACAAGCATGGCAGCAGCAAGGATTGCGGCGCGCGCCGCATCTCGCAATTTCCGGAACCTGACGCAGATCGCCGCCGCGGTCGGCATCTTGTGCGCAGTGTCGGCCCAGGTTCAAGCCCAGACTCAGGCGCAGGGACAGCCGGGGACGGCGCCAGCGGCGGACGCCAGGGCGCCGGCCGAGAACGTGGCCGAAGTCGTGGTCACCGGCAGCCGCATCCGCGGCGTGGCGCCGGTCGGCTCCTCGGTCGTGACGGTCGGTCCCACCGACATCATGGCGTCCGGCGCCGTCTCCACCGCCAAGATCCTGCAGGAGGTGCCGCAGGTGTTCAACCTGGGCGTGTCCGAGAGTTCGCGCGGCCAGGCCGGCGGCTCGGGCAACATCTCCTACGGTTCGTCGATCAATCTGCGCGGCATCGGCCCCTACGCCACGCTGACCCTGGTCGACGGCCACCGGGTGGTCGGGCAGGGCACCACCGGCGCCACCGTCGACCCGTCGATCATCCCGGCGCTGGCCCTGCAGCGCGTCGAGATCGTGGCCGACGGCGCCTCCGCCATCTACGGTTCGGATGCCGTCGCCGGCGTGGCCAACCTGGTCCTGCGCCGCAACCGCGAAGACCTGCAGGCGATGGCGCGCTTCGGCTTCGCCGACGGCTACCGCGAACGCCAGGCCGGCGCCCTGTGGGGCCACAAGTGGAAGGGCGGCCAGGTTACGCTGTCGTTCGAGAACACCTACCATACCGCGCTCAGCGGCCAGGCGCGCGCCTTCTACACCGGCAACCTCACCGGCCAGGGCGGCGGCGATTTCCGTTCGACCCAGTGCGCGCCGGGCAACATCATTATCGGCGGCGCGACCTATCCGATCCCGGCCGGCGGCGTCACCCGCGCCAATGCCGGCGCGCTGGTGGCCGGCGCCGCCAACAGGTGCGACAACCTGAAGTACGCGGACCTGATCCCGCGCCAGGAACGCAACAGCGGCGTCATGACCTTCAACCAGCAGCTGACCCCGGAGATCGGCCTGATCCTGGACGGCTTCGCGACCCGCCGCAATTACCGCCTGAGCCCGAGCGTCACGGCGTCCAACGTGACCGTGCCGCAAGCGAACCCGTTCTACGTGCGCCCGGCCGGCGCGCCGGCCGGCACCGGCGAGACCGTCGCCTATTCCTTCATCAACGACCTGGCGCCGAACGTGGCGACCGGCTGGTCCAAGAGCCGCGAGCTGACCGCGGGCCTGGACATCAAGCTGGGCAAGGACTGGAAGGCGACCCTGCTGCAGACCTTCGGCCACAACGAAGACCTGGCCCAGACCCTGCACGGCCTGAACTCGGCCGCCATCACCGCGGCGCTGGCCGACACCAACCCGGCCACCGCCCTGAACGTGTTCGGCGGCGCCAACAACCCGGCCACGCTGGCCGCGATTTCGAATAACCTGACGATCTCGCCGGGCGAGACCGATTTCAAGAACTTCTCGGCCAAGGCCGACGGTCCGCTGTTCGCGGTGCCGGCCGGCCTGGTGCGCGCGGCGGTCGGCTTCGAGTACCAGGACGTCAAGACCCAGGGCGGCCAGACCACAGGGCCCGCCACCAACCCGACCTCGGGCTGGGTGGTGCTGGACCGCACCGTCAAGTCCGGCTTCCTGGAATTGTCGGTGCCGCTGGTGGGGGCGGCCAACGCGCTGCCGGGCATCCGCAAGCTCGATTTGAACCTGGCCGGCCGCTACGACAAGTACAGCGACGTCGGCAGCACCAACAACCCGAAGGCGGGCCTGAACTGGTCGCCCGTCGACGACGTGATGGTGCACGCCAGCTACGGCACCTCGTTCCGCGCGCCGGGCCTGACCCAGCTGCGCGGCTTTTCCAACGGCGGCCGCGGCGGCCTGTACGTGCAGAACTACTCGGACCCGACCCTCGGCGGCGCGCTGCGCGTCGGCGTCACGCTGTCGGCGCCGAGCCCGGATTTGAAGCCGGAAACTGCGCGCACCCGTTCGCTGGGCGTGGACTGGTCGCCGGCGATCGGCACCCAGACCAAGCTGGGCCTGAATGTCTTCGACGTCGAATACGACAACCAGATCACTGGCGTGCTGTCCGACCTGACCATCCTGAACCGCGAAGCGCAGTTCGCCGGCACCGGCATCATCACGCGCAACCCGTCGCCGGAGCTGGTGGCGCAGTTGCTCGCGCAATACCCGCAGGTGTCCGGCGTGCTGCCCTCCACCTGGACCCTGTTCGTCGACGGCAGCGGCAAGAACCTGGGCAAGTCGGTCACGCGCGGCTTCGATTTCACGGCCAGCACCCGCATCCCGGCCGGCGACATCGGCGACTTCTTCCTCGGCCTGAACGGCACCCGCTTCACCAGATATGCCTACGCCATCACCGCATCGGCGCCGATGGTCGACCAGCTGAACACGATCTTCAATCCGCTCAAGCTGAAGGCGCGGGCCAGCCTGCGCTGGAACCTGGGACCCTACATGGCCAACGTGTTCGTCAACTACGTGAACGGCTACACCAACAACCTGGCCACCCCGGTGCAGGAAGTGTCGTCGAACACCACGGTCGACCTGCGCTTCAACTACGACTTGTCGGGCGGCTTCAACGGCGACTGGGCGAAGGATACCTCGGTGGCGCTGGGCGTGACCAACGCGTTCGACCGCCGTCCGCCGTTCGTCAACATCGCGCAGAGCACCAACGGCGGCGGCGGCTTCGACCCGACCACCACCAACCCGGTCGGCCGCACGATCTCGATCACCTTCGACAAGCATTTCTGACGCCGCCACGACAACAGGAGACAACATGGAACGCTCGCGTATTTTTTCCCATACTCTCAAGGGCGCCTTGCTGCTCGGCGCGCTGTCGGGCAGCCTGGTACAGGCCGACGCGCCCTACGTCGCCCCTGCCACGCCGCAAGGCACCGGCCCGTATCCCGCCATCATGGTGCAGGAGCCGAACCTGCCGACCCACACCGTCTACCGCCCGGCCAGGCTGGATGCCGCCGGCATGAAGAAGCTGCCGATCATCGCATGGGGCAACGGCGCCTGCGTCAACCAGGGCAACCGCTTCCGCTACTTCCTGACCGAGATCGCCTCCAACGGCTTTATGGCCATCGCCATCGGCCCGCTCGGCCCGCCGGACGTGGAAACCTCGCTGTCGAGCGGCGACGTGCGCGGCAAGCCGTCCGCGGTGTCGCCGGCTGCCAAGCGCACCGCCGATTCGCCCAAGATCGACTACATCCCGGCCGACACCACCGCCGGCCAATTGACGGACGCGATCGACTGGGCCATCGCCGAAAACAGCCGTCCGGGCAGCCCGTATTACGGCAAGCTCGATACGAGCAGGATCGCGGTGATGGGCCAGTCCTGCGGCGGCCTCCAGGCGTCGGCCGCGGCGCGCGATCCGCGCGTGACGGCGCTGGGCGTATGGAACAGCGGCCTGTTCACCGACGCCCGGCGCGTGATGGACATCGCCGCCGCCGACGCGCCCAAGACCATGCTGCCTGGCCTGCGCATCCCCTCGATCTACGTTACCGGCGACCAGACCGACCAGGCCTTCAAGAACGCCGAGGACGATTTCGCGCACGTGGGCGGGCCGTCGATCCGGCTGTGGCGCGAGCAGACCGGCCACAAGGGCACCTACCGCGAGCCGAACGGCGGCGCCTTTGCGCCGGTGGCGGTGGCCTTCCTCAAGTGGCGCCTGCAGGACGACCAGCAGGCCGCGCGCATGTTCATCGGCCCGGACTGCACGCTGTGCAAGCAGCCGGAATGGCACCTGCGCATAAAGAATATCAACTGAGTCGGCTGGACATGATGAAACGACCCATACTGAACATGCTCTTCTGCGCGCTGGCTGCGTCGAGCGGCGCCGGCCACGCCGCCGCCGAAGCCGGCGCCAATCGCGCCGCCGGCTTCGGCGCGCCGCTGCCGACGGCCGTCAACGAGGTCGAGCGCACCTCCTTCTATATCCCGATGTCGGACGGCACCCGCCTGGCCGCCGACGTCTACCGGCCGAAAGCGCCGGGCCGCTATCCCGTCATTTTGCACGCCAGCGCCGCGCGTACCCGCCTGGCGGACAGCGACAACCGCTCCGGCGCCGGCAAGTTCTCGGTCCAGATGACCAACCTGGCGCGCTACGGCTATGTATTCGTGGTGGTCGAGCGGCGCGGCCTGAGCGCCTCCTTCGGCGTGCGGCGCGGCTACCACGACCGCACCGAGGCGCGCGACTCGTTCGATCTCACTGCCTGGGCGGCGGCGCAGCCGTGGTCGAACGGGAAGGTCGGCGTGTACGGCTGCTCGAACACCGGCGACGCCGCCATGCACTTCCTGACGACGCAAACCCATCCCGCCTTGAAGGCGGTATTCGCCGGCTGCTTCAACTGGGACAAGTACAGCGGCGGCCGGCGCGGCGCCGTGCTGGCCAACTGGGGCACCGGGCCGCAGTCGAGCGTCGAGGCGGATTTGCAGAAGGCCACGCCGGTGGACGGCGACGAGTCGCGCGCCATCCTGCGCCAGGCGGTGCAGGACCATGCGCAAAACACGCCGATGCTGGATTTGTGGGCCGGCATGCCAAACCGCGACGACGTCTCGCCGCTGACCGGCACGGCGTTCTGGGAAGAGGGCAGCATCTCGACCTACCAGGACGCGGTGCGCGCCTCGAAGGTGCCGGTGTACATCCAGGGCGGCTGGCGCGACGACTTCAACGTCCAGGGCTTCATCACCCTGGCCAACCTGAGCCAGCCTTCGAAACTCGTGATCGGCAACTGGGGCCACTGCATCAGCGACGATTTCCCGATGGCGGCCGAGGCCAAGCGCTGGTTCGACCACTGGCTCAAGGACGTCGACAACGGCATCATGCAGGAACCGCGCATCCATTACGAGACGGTGAATGCCGGCTGGCGCGGCACGGACAAGTGGCCGCTGCCGACCAGCCACGGTGTCGATGCCTTCCTCGGCGCCGGCAAGCTGGGCAAGACGATGCCCAAGGCAGGCACAGCCGCGTTCAAGGTGGATTACGCACCGGTGTGCGCGGCCGGCACCGGCCTCGGTCCCACCTGTCCGCAGGACGACAAGGGCCTGACCTTTACCAGCACGCCGCTGGCCACAGACATGGAACTGACCGGCCATCCGGTGGCCGATCTGTGGCTGTCGTCCAGCGTCGAGGATGGCCCGGTCTTCGCCTACCTGGAAGACATCGCGCCCGACGGCGCCATTACCATGGTCAGCGAAGGCCGCCTGCAGGCGCGCCACCGCAAGCTGTCCACGCCCAAGTTTGCCGTGCCCGGCATTCCCTGGCACAGCTTCGAAAAGGCGGACGTGGCCATGTTCACGCCGGGCAGGGCCGAGCGCTTCCAGTTCGATCTGTTGCCGGTGTCCTACGTGTTCCGCAGCGGCCATCGCTACCGCATCACCATCACCGGTGCCGACCCGCGCGAAAAGCTGCGCAAGACCTATGCGCCGGCGCCGACCTGGACCGTGTGGTTCGACCGCTCCCATCCGTCGAAGGTGGTGTTGCCGCTGAACGGAGGCAGCTTATGAACGACCTGACGAATGAGCTGACCCTCTTGATGGTCGGCGACCTGGTACTGGACGAGCCGGACCCGGACCGCTTCTTCGATGCCACGCGTGACGTGCTGCGCGCCGCCGACCTGGTGGTCGGCCACGTCGAGACCCCGTACACGCTGCGCGGCAGCGAGCAGTCCGGCGACGTGCCGGCGGAAGCGGCCGATCCGGCCAAGCTGGCCAGCCTGGCGCGCGCGGGCTTGCACGCCGCCAGCCTGGCAGGCAACCACGTCTACGACCAGGGCGACGCCGGCGTGGCGGACACCATCGCCGGCTTGCGCGAGCACGGCATCGCCGCCTTTGGCGCGGGACCGGACCTGGACGCCGCACGCGCACCTGCAATCCTGGAACGCGGCGGCCTGCGCATCGGCTTCCTGAGCTACAACTGCGTCGGCCCGCGCCTGTCCTGGGCCGGCAAGGACAAGGGCGGCTGCGCCTGGGTGCAGGTGATCTCGCACTACGAGCCGGAAGGCGCCAACCCGGGCGGACCGCCGCAAGCCTTCACCTTCCCGGTGCCGGCCACGCTGGACGCCATGCAGGCCGACATCGTGGCCCTGCGCGCGCGCGTGGATGTGCTGGTGGTGGCCCTGCACAAGGGCCTGGTGCACACGCCGGCCGCGCTGGCGATGTACGAGCGCCCGGTGGCGCGCGCCGCCATCGAGGCCGGCGCCGACATCGTGGTGGGACACCATCCGCACATCGCGCGCGGCATCGAGTTCTACAAGGGCAAGCCGATCTTCCACGGCCTGGGCAACTTCGTCACCGTCACCCGGGCGCTGAACGTGGAAGGCAACGACCATCCGGCGCGCCTGGCCTGGGCCGAACGGCGGCGCAAGCTGTTCGGCTTCACGCCGGACCCGTCGATGCCGTGCTATCCCTTCCATCCGGAGTCGCGCAACACCATGATCGCCGACTGCCGCATCGAGCCGGACGGCAGCGTCAGCGCCGGTTTCCGTCCGTGCTGGATCGGCCAGGACGGCGCGCCGCGGGTGCTGGGGCAGGGCGAGCAGGGGCAGGCGGTGGTCGACTATTTCACGAATATCTGCCGCAGCGCCGGCATGGACACCGTGCTGCGCTGGGATGGCGAGCGCGTGGTGGCGGCGCCGGGCGGCAGGGACCCGATGGCGGGCGAGCCGAAGCGCGCGCCAGCCGGCGTGACCGGTGGCGCCGCAGGGGGCGTGCGATGAGCGCCCTCGACATCCTGCATGCCGCCTGCGACGATCCTTTCGCCGCGGCGCGCGCCGCAAGAGAGCGGGGCCAGCGCGTGGTCGCCTATCTTGGCACGTCGGTGCCGGTGGAACTGATCCGCGCCGGCGGCGCCTTCGCACTGCAGCTGGCAGGCGATCCGGCGGTCGCTGCGCCGGCATCCAGGGTTGCCGCGTCCAGTGCGCTGGCGGCGGACGCCTCCACGCAGCCGCCGCTGTCGGCCACCTACCTGGACGACGAATTCGACGGCGAAATCCGCTCGCTGTTCGACCAGATCGGCGGCGGCGCCTGCAACGTGGCCGACCTGATCGTCATCCCGCGCGCCTCGAACGGCCTGCTCTATCTGTATTACAGCCTGCTCGAACTGCGCCGCCTGGAACCGCAGCGGCGCTTCCCGGACCTGCTGCTGTACGACGTGCTGAACACGCCCGACTGGACCACCGGCCAGTACGTGCTGGACCGCACCCGCGCGCTGCACGCGGCCTTGAAAGGTTCACTGGACAGCGTGCAGGCGGCCATCACCGAAGCGAACGCGGTGCGCCGCGAGCTGCATGCCCTGAACGCGCGCCGCCGCGCCGGCCGGCTGCTCGGCAGCACTTGGTGGAACGCGCTGCGCGCCTCGCGCACCCTGGCGCCGCGCGACTGGCTGGAAGCCGTGCGGGCGCTGCCGGATGAAGACGCTCCGGCAAAACGCCTGCTGCTCAAGGGCTACGGCCAGGATACGCCGGTCCTGTACCTGCAGGCCGAATCGCTCGGCGCCAACGTCGTCGCCGACGACCACATCGGCGGTGAGCGCACGGCCCAGGCCCTGGTGGATGAAGACGCGGAACCGTTGACGGCGCTGGCCGGACACTACCAGCGCCGCGTGCCGACCATCCGCTCCTGGCCGCAGGCGAGCGAGGATGCGGCCTGGCTCGCGCTGCTGGAAGGGAGCGGGGCGCAGGGCGTGCTGTTCTACCACGAGGAGTTCGACGACACCTTCGGCTGGGACCATCCGCAGCAGACCGCGCTGCTGGAAGCACGGGCAGTGCCCCATGCGCTGCTGGCGCGCCAGTCCTACCATGCGCCGGACCGCGGGCAGCAGCGCGCCGTCCTGGCCGACTTGATCGAGAGGATCGCCCCATGAACCGTCCTGTTCAAGCCCGCCTGGCTTCCACCCTGGCGGCCAACGCCCACCAGAAGGAAGCATTCCAGGCCTTCCGCCGCCGCGTGCTCGAGGACGGCGAACCCTATGTCATCGCGGATGCGGTGGCGCCGGCCGAGATCCTGCACGCGATGGACATCCACGTCACGCCGGTGGTCTGGTACTCGGCCATCATCGCGGCGAAGCAGTTATCTCCTTATTACTTCGAGCAGATGGATGCGCGCGGCTTCCACGAGCGCCTGCCGCGCTACACCAGCCTGCCCCTGATGAGCACCCTGGACAACGACCCGGAACGGGCGCCCTACGGCGGCCTGCCGAAGCCGATGATGATCCTGTCGCGCTTCCGCGACGACTACAGCCAGCGCATCAGCGAACTGTGGGCCCGGGCCTATGGCGGCGTGCCGGTGTTCGGGCTGGACGCCAGTTCCAGCACCACGCTGGGCGAGCGCTGGTGGGACCGTGGTCTCACCGACTGGGAAGCCATGTACGAAAGCCACCGCCTGGATTTCCAGGTGGCGCAGCTGGAAGGCCTGATCCGCACCGCGGAAACGCTGAGCGGGCGCAGCTTCGACCAGGTCGAGTTCATGCGCCAGATGGGCCGCATCAACGAGGCCGGTGAACTGGTGGCCGAGATCCGCGACATGCTGGCTGCGGCGCGTCCCCTGCCGGTGCCGCTCACCGAGCAGCTGGCCAACGTGATGGCGCCGACCTGGGACCGCGGCAGCGCATGGTCGGTGGCCCACCTGAAGGCCTTCCGCGACGAGCTGAAGGGCCTGGTCGCCGCTGGCGCCGCGGCCTGTCCGGACGAGCGCCTGCGCCTGCTCTGGATCGGCAACGGCCTGTGGTTCAACACCGGCTTCTACCGCGCCTTTGAAGAGAAGTACGGCGCCGTGTTCGTCTGGTCGATGTACTCGAACTTCCTGTCCGACGGCTACCGCCGCTACTTCCGCGACGAGCCGGAACACGCGCTGCGCGCGCTGGCCTCGCGCCACATCAGCATGAACGAGCAATTGCACGTGCCGCCCTGGATGGCCGACTGGATCGTCGAGCAGGCGCGCGCCTATGGCGCCGATGGCGCCGTGATGCTGGTGCCGACCCACGACCGCATGGCCTCGATGGGGTCGCGCCTGACCAGGGTGGCGCTGGAGCGCGCCGGCATTCCGGTGGTGGAGCTGCACGCCAACATGGTCGACGCCCGCCTGTGGGACGACGCGGCCATGATCCGCACGGTCGAACGATTCATCGAGCAGCGCCTGGCGCGCTGAGCGCAACGATACGAAAAGACAGAGAGAGAAGGAGACACCATGACCCACGACACCAACGACAGCGCCGCCTTGCCCCGTCCTTTGGAAGGCATCACCATCCTCGACCTGACCACCGCGCTGGCCGGGCCGTACGCGACCCTGATCCTGGCCGGCCTGGGCGCGCGCGTGATCAAGGTCGAGAACCCGCGCAACCCGGATTCTGCGCGCACCAATTCACCCTACCTGGGCCGCGACGGCCTGACCGTCACGCGCCAGCACGACGACGACTATTCGCTGGCGATGCTGGAGCGAGGCCGCAACAAGGAAGCCGTGACCCTCAACATGAAGAGCGCCGAGGGCCGCGCCCTGTTCTTCGACCTGGTCAAGCAGGCCGACGCCGTGGTCGAGAACTTCAGCGCCGGCGTGGCCGACCGCCTGGGTATCGGCTACGCCGCCTGCGCCGAGGTCAATCCGCGCATCGTGTACACCGCCATCAGCGGCTTCGGCGCCAACGTCCAGCCGCGCCAGAACAAGGCGATGGACAACATCGTGCAGGCGATGAGCGGCATGATGCTGGCCTCGGGCAGCCCGGGCGAGGCGCCGGTGCGGGTCGGCATCCCGTTCGGCGATCTGACCGCGCCGCTGTTCGCCGCCATCGGCACCTTGGCCGCGCTGATGCAGGCGCGCCAGACCGGGCAGGGCCAGCACGTCGACGTCTCGCTGCTGGGCGCCCTGAGCGCGCTGGTGGCGGCCGAGCCGTTCGAGATCATGGCCAAGCTCGGCCACCAGACCCGCTCCGGCAACTTCATGGCGCGCCTGGCGCCGTTCGGCGTGTTCCCGACCAGCGACGGCTACATCTCGATCTGCGCGCCCAAGGACGATTTCGTCAGTGGCCTGTTCCGCGCCATGGAGCGCGAAGACCTGCTGCAGGATCCGCGCTTCAATACCCGCGACGCGCGCGTGCGCAACCACCTCGAACTGCACGACATGGTCAGCGCCTTCACGCGCACCTTGACGACGCACGATGCGTGCGAGCGCCTGACCGACTTCGACGTCCCCAACGGCCCGGTGCGTGAACCGGCCGAGGCCCTGCGCGACCCCAACCTGCTGGCGCGCGGCGAGACCACGCAGTTGATGCACCCGGCCTACGGCGCCGTCGAGGACATCGTGGTGGGCGGCCTGCCGATCCGCATGTCGGGCGCCTTTACCGGCTTCGACAAGCCGGCCGTGACGCTCGGCGCCAGCAACGCCGACGTGTACGGCGGCATGCTCGGCCTGGACGCGGCGCGCATCGCGGCGCTGGCGCGCGAGGGGGTCATATGAGCGTGACCTGAATGCGATGAGCACGTGATGAGAACGTGACCCCGACGATCCGAGCCTGACCCTGACGATTCAAAAAAGAACGAGGAGACAACCACCATGATGGCCGACGATACCACCCCCAAACTCGCCACCCAGGAACGCTGGGTGGTCTTCTACCTTGCCGTCGTCGTCGCGATGATGACGATGCAGATGTCCAGCCTCGGCTTTTCGCCGCTGCTGCCGGCGATCCAGAGCGAATTCGCGATGAGCTTCAGCCAGGTCGGCACCTTTACCGGCGTCTACGGCCTGGTCGCGCTGGTGGTCAGCGTGCCGGCCGGCGTGCTGGCCAAGCAGTACGGCGAAAAGCGCGTGCTGTGCATCGGCCTGGCGATCCTGGCCCTCGGCCTGCTCGGGCTGTCGCTGGCCGAGAACTACGGCCAGGCGATCACCGCGCGCGTGGTCTGGATCTTCGGCTACCGCCTGGCCTTCGTGTGCGTGATGACCGCCATCGCACTCACCGCGCCGCCGCACCTGAAGGGCAGGGCGATGGGCGTGCTGGGTGCGATGTCGTCGCTGGCCACCGTGCTGGGCGCGCCGTTCTGCGCCGGCATCGCACTGTCGCTCGGCTGGCGCCACGCCATCATGGCTTTTGGGGGCATGGCGCTGCTCGGCCTGTTCGTGTTCTTCAGCTTCTACCGCCAGCGCCCGGAAGTGATGCTGGCGGCGCGCGCCGGCGGCGACAAGCGCGGCGCCTTCTCCGCCTTCCGGGTCCCGATCGTCTGGACCATCCCGCTGCTGGGCCTGACCAATGCCGGCGGCTTTGCCGCCACCTTCTTCCTGCCGGCGGCGCTGAAGATGGACTTCGGCTTGGACGAAGCCGCGTCGGCCGGCGTGATCAGCGTGGCCTACATCTGCGCCATCGTGGTCAACCCGCTGTGCGGCTACCTGGCCGACCGCTACAACCGCTGGCTGGTCCTGGCCGGCATGATGGCGCTGATGATCCCGGCCTCGCTGGCGATGACCTCGTCCAACCTGGTGGTGTTCCAGATCGCGGCGGCGGCCCTGATCTCGCTCGGCCTGGCCTCGACCAACCAGCTGTATCCGACGGTGTCGGAACTGATGCGCGGCCGCGACGTCGGTCCGCTGATGGGCATCACGGCGCTGGGCGGCGGCATCTTCGGCTACCTCGGCCCGCAGGCGCTGGGCTGGCTGCGCGACTGGTCGAACGGCTTCGTGGCCGGCTGGTGGGTGCTGAGCGGCGTCGCCGCCTTTGCGATGTGCCTGCTGCTGTTCCTGAAGAGCTATGCGGACCGCAACAATGCCCGCCTGGCGGCGCGTGGCGCGGTGGGAGCTGCGACGTGAGGTGCGCCATCGCTCGTATCATGCTGGTGCCGAGCCTGGTGGCCTGCGCCGCGCTGGCCTGCGTTGCGCAGGCGGCGGCGCCGGTGTCCACCACCGAGGGCAAGCTGAAGGACGGCACGCCGTACCGGATCGACATGCCGGCCAACTGGAACGGCGCGGTGCTGATCGGCCTCGATTACGCCGGCAAGCCGCGCGGCGAGGATGCGCAGGCGCTGCTGGCCGAAGGCTATGCCATGGCCGGCACCACGCGCGAGATCAGCGGCTGGGCCATCCACCGCGCCGCCGCCAACGCCGTCGAGACGCTCGATTTGTTCGAAGCGAAGTACGGCAAGGCGCCGCTGCCGATCCAGCTCGGGCAGTCGCAGGGCGGGCACACCGCGGCGGTGTCGGTGCAGGCGTACCCCGAACGCTGGCGTGGCGCGGTGGTCAAGTGCGGCGGCCTGTCCGGCACGGTCGCGCAGTGGCAGGCCAAGCTCGACGGCCTGTTCGTGGCCAAGATGTTGCTGGCGCCGCAGTCCGACCTGCCCGTCACCGGCATCGGGCCCGACTGGCAGACGCGCGCCCTGCCGGCATGGACGGCGCTGTTCGAGGCCGCTGGGAAGACGGCGGCGGGCCGGGCGCGTATCGCCTTGGCGGCGCGCGTGGCCCAACTGCCGGAATGGTCGGACCCGAGCCAGCCGGAACCGGCGGCGGGCGACGCGCATGCCCGCGCCCGCGGCCTGGCCGACAGCCTGGTGCGCAGCCTGCTGCGCCAGGCGATGAGCAGCCGCAGCCAGCTCGAAGGCCTGAGCGGCGGCAATGTCAGCGCCAACGTCGGCGTGGATTACGGGGCGCTGCTGGCGGCCGTCGACCAGGATGGCCTGGTGCGCAATTTGTACCGCGAGGCCGGCATCGCGCTTGACGCCGACCTGGCGGCACTGGCGCGGGCGCCGCGCCTGGCGGCCGATCCGCAGGCGCTGGCCTATGTCGCGACCGGCGTGTTCGATGGCGATTTGAAGGTGCCGGTGCTGACCCTGAATGCGCTGGGCGATGCGATTTCGCCGCCGGCTTCGCAATACGCCTTCCAGCAGGCGGTCGACGCGGCGGGGAAGGGCGCGATGCTGCGCCAGGCCTACACGCACAGCGCCGGCCATTGCGGCTTCACGCCGGCCGAGACGGTCGCCAGCGTGCATGCGCTGGTGACGCGGGTGCGCAGCGGGCAGTGGCCGGACACGTCGTTTGAAGGCATGTCGGCTCTGGCCAACGCCACCGGACTGGGCGCTTCGCGCTTCGTCGCGTATGCGCCGCCGCCGTTCCTGCGGCCGTATGGGGCCTGCACCCTGCTGGGCAGCCTGAAGACGGCCGGGGTGGCGCCGTTTGCAGCGGCCGGGCAGCGCCTGCCGCGTTGCGTGGCGCGCTGAGCGCAGTGGCGCCGTCTCAGAACGGCGGCGCCTCGTCCGGCAACATCGGTGGCACATCCAGGTCGATCTCGCGCCGCGCCAGCGTGCCGAGGTCGGCGCCCTCGACCAGCGCCTGCGCCTGGAACGCCGCATGGGTGCGCACGCCATGCTTCTGCATCGACGCCAGCATCAGCGGCAGCGTCGGGAAATAGGGCTGCAGGCGCACCAGCAGCGAATCGCCGACGCCGGGCGTGACGTAGGCTGGCGGCGCAAAGGCGATCGCCACGCGCACGCCGCGCAGCTCGGTGACCGCGACGTCAATCTTCATGATTCGAGTTCATGACAGGTTTTCATTGAATTGCATCATTGGGTGAGGCGCTTTCATATCCTGTCGCTCTCCTTGCGTACCACGCGCCCGATCACGAGACAGGCATTCCCCTGGCACAGCTTGCGATGATATTTGCGCTGGTCCGGATTGTCCGAGGTCAGCCACCATTTCCCGGCGTCGTGCGTCAATCGCTTCACCACCGCCTCGCCCTCGTAGTTGAACGCATACACGGCGCCGTCGACCGGTTTCTTGTCGAGGGTATTGATGATGACGATGTCATCCTCGTACAGCGACGGTTCCATGCTTTCCCCCTTGACCAGGATCGCGATCAGGTGCGGGGCGCTCAGGTTGTTGCGCTCGATCCAGTTGCGGCGCATGCCGAGCGTGCCGCCGTCGCGCCGTTCGGGTTCGGTCTGGAAACCAGTGATGCCGGCCGACAGCCGCAGCTTGACCATCTGGATCTGCACGAACTCGCTGTCGTCGTTGTCCGCGCTGCGCACCGGCATCGCATTCTTCAAATGGTGAAACGGCGCCTGGCGCGGGTCGCCGTCGCCGGTCATCAGCCAGATGTGCGAAAAGCCGAGCTCGCGTTCGATGTTCAGCGCATAGCGGATGTCCATCGATTTGATCTTCCCGGTGAGCCATTGATTCACCACGCTCTTGGAGGCGCCCGAGGCTTTCACCAGGCCGGTCTGGCCGCGCTCGCCCTCGAGTTGCGGGGTGCTGCGGTAGATATGGTCGAGGCGTTCCGATAGTAGATTCATGTTTAGTTCCCTAAACTCGATTGGGTTTAGTGTTCTTGACTCTGCTCAGTTTAGAGTTCTATACTCTACGCGAAACACAGCAGCTTTTGAAGGGGTTTTTCGCGCAACTCAGCAATGACCTGGCCACGTGCCGGCGCGGCGTTGGCATGGACGGGGTACCGAGGAGAGGGAGTCAAACATGAACAAGCCGAGCATTCCGGAAGTGGCCAGCTATGTCGCCGGCATGGCGTCGATCGGACTATCGATGTCCCTGACCGATGTCGGCGCCGCGGTCGGTATCGTCATCGCGATATTGAGCTTTTTCGCCAACACGATCTTTACCTATCGCCGCGACCGCCGCGAGCAGCGCGAAAGCGACGAAAAGCTGGCGCGCATGAAAATGCAGCAACCCGAGCGGCTGCAACCCGCGCAGCTGCAATCCAGTTTGTCACGATCCGGGCAGCCGAAATCCGTGCAAAATATCAATAAAAATTCCGCGAAGCCACAAGTTCCGGCAGACTCTTCAACCAAACGCAAACGTCGTCATCGTCCCCGGCTTGTTGAGCCGGGCGCCGATGGCTAGAGTTCGACGTGCTGTCGAGGCCGTCTTGAAGGCGGCGCTGACCATCACGAATCATCGAGGAGCAGGTATGAAACATGTTTTCGCATCACTGTCCGCATCGGTACATGCCCTGTTGCCGCAAACTGTCCGAACTGCCCAGGCTGGCGCACAGCGCAAGCGGCGTGGTTTCATCGCCGCCGCCGCACTGGCGCTGGCCAGCATGGCCTTGCCGCCGTTGCCGGCGATTGCGCAGGCGCGCGACTGGAGCACCGAGCAATGGGTCGGCACCTGGGGCACGGCGCCGGCCGGTCCGCCGCTCGCGGCCCAGCTACAGACCTTCAACAACCAGACGCTGCGCCTGATCGTGCATACCAGCATCGGCGGTTCGCAGGTGCGCATCCGCCTCTCGAACACGTTCGGTGCTATGCCGCTGCGCATCGGTGAAGCCCACATCGCCCTGCGCCAGGGCGGCGCCGGCATCATGGCGGGCTCCGACCGCACGCTGACCTTCAGCGGCGCGCGCTCGGTCGTGATTGCGCCCGGCGCGCCAGTGCTGTCCGATCCGGTCGCCCTGGACGTGCCCGCACTGTCCGACCTGGCAGTCAGTCTGCACCTGCCGGACACGGTACAGGCCAACACGATCCACGGCTCGGCCTTCCAGACCAATTACGTGTCCTTGCCCGGCAATTTCACCGGCGCCGACACGCTGCCGACCGAGCGCACGATCACGTCCTGGCCTTTCCTGACGGAAGTCGACGTCAATGCGCCGGGCAGCGTTGCCATCGTGGCGCTGGGCGATTCGATCACCGATGGCGCCGTGACCACGCTCGACGCCAACCGCCGCTGGCCCGACCTGCTGGCGCTGCGTCTGCAGACCACGCGCGACCTGGCCGATGCCGCCAGCGGCAATGGCAGGCAGGCCGCAGCAAAGGAGATGGCAAAGGGTGCGGCACAGAGTACGGCAAGCGGCGCCGCGAACAAGGCCGGCGCCAGCCTGGCGCCGCTGAATGCCCGGCTCGGCGTGGTCAACCGCGGCATCGGCGGCGACCGCCTGCTGCGCGACCCGGGCGAGCAGCCGCTGTTCGGCCGCGCGGCGCTGGAACGCTTCGACCGCGACGTGCTGGCGACGGCCGGCGTGCGCCACATGGTGGTCCTGATCGGTATCAACGACATCGGCCATCCGGGCACCGGCACCATCCCGGCGTCCGAGGCGCCGACGGCCCAGGATCTGATTGCCGGCTACCGCCAATTGATCGAACGCGCCCACGCCAAGGGCATCGCGGTCTATGGCGCCACACTGACGCCGTTCGAAGGCACCGTGTTCCCCGGCTACTACACGCCGGAAAAGGAGCAGGTGCGCCAGGCCGTCAACAACTGGATCCGCAGCGGCGACGCATTCGACGGCGTGATCGATTTCGAACGCGCGGTGCGCGACCCGGCCCATCCGACCCGCATGCTGCCGGCCTACGACAGCGGCGACCACCTGCATCCGAACGACCTCGGCATGCAGGCAATGGCAAATGCGATTCCGCTGGAACTGTTCCGCGGCCCGACGCTCAGTGCCAGCAATAGCGCCAATGACGGCGCCAGCGCCAACCCGCGTCCGGCGCAGATCAACCGGCGCTGACATCGGCCTGTTCGGGTAACGCGCACGGCGGTGCCGCCGCCCCGGTATGCCGCGGCTGCAGCAGTTCCCGCACCGCAGCCGCCACCCGTTCCGGCTCGACCCCGGCCAGGCAGTCATGATGTCCGGCCGGGCAACTGCTCTTGAAGCAGAAGCGGCACGGCACGTCCTGGAACAGCACGCGGCTGCGCACGTTCCAGGGCGTATGCTGCGGATTGGTCAGCGCATACAGGTCGACCACCGGCGTGCCGAGCGCGGCCGCCATGTGCGCCGGTCCGGTGTTGTTGGTGACCGCCACCGCGGCCAGCCCCAGCGCCGCGCCCAGTTCACCCAGCGCCAACCTTCCCGCCAGCGAATGGGTAATTACGCCGCTCTCGTGGCGGATGGCATCGACCAGCGGCGCCTCCGCCGCGCTGCCGGTCAAGACCAGCGGCAGGCCCGGGTCCTGCGCCAGCAGGCGCAGCGTGCGCGCCCAGTGGCCGGGCGGATAGCGGCGCGAGGCGGCGCTGGCGCCGGGGTGCAGCAGCAGCCAGCGTCCATCCGCATCGACGCCGACCTCCTCCAGGCGTGCGCGCGCCACCGCGATATCCATCTGGCGCGGTACAAACGACAGGGCGAGGTTGGCGGTGCGGCATCCGATGTGCCCGACCAGCTGCAATTGGCGCATCACTTCATGCCGCACCACGGTGGCCGGTTCGGGATCGGGAACCCAGTCGCTCAGCAGGCGGTAGGGATTCTCGCGGCAATGCGCCAGCCGCAAGGGGATGCCGGCCAGGTGGCACAGCAGCGCCGCCGGCAGCGCGCTTTGCGTATAGGTCGTGAAAATGACGGCGGCGTCGAAGGCGCGCGCCGCCAGCGTCTCGACCAGCGCCAGGTCGGCCTGGCGCGGTTGACCGGGACCGTCCTTCATCCAGGGCGCGTGATGGACGATGACGTCGTCGATCTCCGGAATGAACGGGACCGCCGCCGCGCCGGCCGCGGAACCGAGCAGGGTCAGGCTGCGGTCCGAGGACGAGGACGAGGCGGACGTGGACGCGGAACCGGATTCGGTGCCGGCATCGCATCCGGATTCGCGCAGCGCGCGCATGGCCGGCGTGCACATCAGCACATCGCCGAGCGAATCGAGGCGCACGCACAGGATGCGGCGCGCCGCCTGCCATGCCTCGCGTGACGCCGGGGGCGGGCTCATGCCGGATCCCCATGGCTGGCGATCAGCACCGCCGCCGAGTACAGATCGGGCGCCATGCGGGTCGGGAGGCGGCGCGGGCCGAGGCGCCATTCGGTTTCGTTGCCGTTGTCGAGCAGCACGGTGCGGCAGCCGGCGCGGTTGCCGGCTTCCACGTCGTGCAGGATGTCGCCGATCATCCAGGACGCGCGCAAATCGATGCCGTGTTCGTGCGCGGCCCGCAGGAGCAGGCCCGGCATCGGCTTGCGGCAGTGGCAGTCGTGGGCGTAGGCGGCCACGCGCCCCTCGGGATGGTGCGGGCAGTAATAAAAGCCGTCGAGCGCCAGCCGTTCGCGGAACAGCAGGTCGCCCAGGCGGTCATTGACGGCGTCCAGCGCGGCTTCTTCGAAATGGCCGAAGGCGACGCCGGACTGGTTGCTGACGACGAACAGGCGGTAGTCGAGCCGGGACAGCAGGCGCAGCGCCGGGCCGGCGCCGCTGCACAGGTGGATGCGGCGCGGTTCGACGTTGAACGGCAGGTTGTCCACCAGCGTCCCGTCCTTGTCGAGAAAGATGGCTTTCATGCATGCCCTCGCATCAGGGCCACGAGGTTTCGTGCATCGGCAGCACGGTCAGTTCCGGGATCACGCTTTCGCGCGGCAGCAGCAGCACCTGCCGGATCGCCTGCGCCACGTTGGCCGGATCCTGCAACTTGGCGGCGTCGAGGTCGGGGAAGCGGTCGAGCAGGAAAGGCGTGCGCATGCCGCCGGCCACCACCGCCGTCACGCGGATGCCGTAGGGCCGCAGTTCCGCATGCAGCGCGTGCGACAGGCCGAGCAGGCCCCATTTGCTGGCGTGGTAGGCGCTGGCGTTGGGCCATGCGCGCTTGGCGGCGGTGGACACGATGTTGACGATGTCGCCTTCGACATCGCCTCTGCGCATGTGCTCGGCCGCATACTTGGCCAGCAGGAACGGCCCGTTCAGGTTGGTGCCGATCACGCGCAGCCAGTCCTGCTCGGACAGGGCGTCGATCGGCAGGGTGACGTCGGTGCCGGCATTGTTGACCAGGATGTCGAGCCGGCCCATCGTTTCCAGCGTGCGTTCGAGCGCCGCGCGCGCGGCCGGCGGATCGCCGACGTCGAGCGTGAGCGCCTGCGCGCGCACGCCGTAGCGCCCCAGCCCCGTGGCGAGCGCACGCAGCGGTTCCGGCCGGATGTCGGCGGCGACGATGTCGGCGCCGGCCTGCGCCAGCACGGCGGCAATGGCGGCGCCCAGGCCGCTGGCGGCCCCGGTCACGAACGCGACCTTGCCGCGCAGGGACGCGGATTCCGCGGCCACTGCGGATGTGTCCATGGATGCCGCTGCGGACACGGCGGTGGAAGGAATCGGGAACGATGGATCGGTGGCGGGCAGTTCGGCCATGCGGGCTCCTAGGGTTGGGTCATGTCGATCGGGGCGGGCGTGTGCGCCTCGGCCAGGACCGCGGCGTACACGGCCGCGACCTGGCGGGCGACGATGCGCCAGGTGTAGTGCAGGCCGGCGCGGCGCAGGCCGGCTTCGCCCATGCTGCGCGCCAGCGCCGGGTTGCGCTGCAGCGTGGCGAGGCGCTCGGCCACCGCCTGCGGGTCGCGCGAGGGCACCAGGAAGCCGGTGCTGCCGTCGACCACGGTGCTCTTGATGCCGCCGACCTCGGAGCCGATCACCGGCCGTGCGCAGGCCATGGCTTCCACCGGGGTGATGCCGAAGGGCTCGTACCAGGGCGTGGTCACGAACACGTCGGCGGCGCCGTAGTAGTGGCGCAGTTCGGCGCGTGGCTTCTGGCCGAGGAAGTGCACGTGGCGTTCGATGCCGAGCTGGTGGGCGAGCGCGCGCAGGCGCGCCAGTTCCGGGCCGTCGCGCCCGGCGCCGTGGATGTCGCCGCCCACTACCAGCAGCTGGGCGTCGACGCCGTGGCGCGTGCGCAGCAGGGCGGTGGCTTCGATCACGGTGTCCACGCCCTTGCGCGGCACGATGCGCCCGAGCTGCAGCACGGTGAAGCGGCCGGGCGCCAGGCCCAGCTGGCTGCGCGCGGCGTCGTGCGCCATCGGCCACAGCTCGTCCGGGTCGAAGCCGCAGGGCGCCACCGCGATGCGCGCCGGACTGGCGCCGTACAGGCGCTCCATGTCCTGGCGGTCCTGGCTGCATTCGGCGATGATGCGGTCGGCCTGCTGCATCAGGGCGGTCTCGATGCGCACCCGCGCCGGCGGAAAGGCGTCGGCCGCGCCCTGGGCAAGGCGCCGTACCTGGCCCAGGGCATGGAAGGTGATCACGAAGGGAATGCCGAGCGCCTGCTTGAGGTGCTGGGCGATCATGCCGGACATGAAGAAATTCGCGTGCACGATGTCGTAGGGCGCGCTCTGGTGGCGCGCGAAGCGGGTGGCGAAGCGCGCGAACGCCTCGACGTAGGGCAGCAGCTGTTCCTTCGGCACGTGGTGGGCGGGGCCGGCCGGGACGTTCACCACGCGCACCCCGTCGTGCCAGCGCACCAGCTGTTTCTGTCCGATCGCGTCGCGCCGCGTGAACACGTCGACCGCGCAGCCGGACAGCGCGAGTTCGCGCGCCAGGTGGGCGACATACACGTTCTGGCCGCCGCAGTCGATGCTGCCCGGCGCCGCCAGCGGCGAGGCGTGGTCGCTGATCAGGGCGATGCGCCGGCGCGGCAGGGCGGGCGCGGGAGGGGCGAGTTTCATGGCGTTCCTAGCTGGTGACCTGGCGCAGCGCGGCGTCCCAGTCGGCGCTGAAGCGTTCGATGGAGAAGCGCTCGAGCGCGGTGCGGCGCGCGGCCTCGCCCAGGCGGCGCGCCAGGGCGGGATCGCGAAGCAGGTCGCGCATCAGGGGCGCCAGGCGCCGGGTGTCGGTGACGGCGTAGCCCGATACGCCATGCGCGATGACGCTGGCCATCTCGGCGGTGGCCAGCGCCACCACCGGCATTCCGGCCATCATGGCTTCGATCACGGACAGGCTGAGGCTGGAATAGCGCACCGGACTGAACAGGAAGCGGTAGCGCGCCGCGAAGGCAGGCAATTGCGGATGCTCGACCTCGCCGACGCCGCCGGCTTCCAGGTAGCCCATGCCGACCAGGTCGAGCGGCAGCTCGCCGCGCAGCGCCGCGAACAGATCGGCACCCATGCGCCGCCCGCGCCGCGCCAGGTGGTTGGTGATGATGAGTCCGCGTTCGATGTCGCCCCGGTAGCGCGCCGCGGGCGGGATGACGACGCCGTGCTCGATCACGCGCGTGGGGCTGCGGCCGCTGTCCCACATCAATTCGTTGAACGGGGTGACGTGCACCAGCAGCACCTTCGGGTCGTCCACCGGATGGCGCAGGTCGGTCGGCCACAGCGTGGATGCGCGGCCGGCGCCGTTGCCGTTGCCGTTGCCGGCGCTGGCACCGTTGCCGACGCCATGGCTGAAGACTGCGCCGGAAGACCAGCCCGGCGGATCGTGCTCCAGGTAGATGCGCGGCAGGGCGCGCTGGGCCGGCGTCAGCAGTTCGTACTGGTCCTTGTGCCAGTGATGGTCTTCCTGGAACAGGATGCAGTCGAAGCGGCGTTCGCGCGCCTGTTCCGCTGGCAAATCGTGCACGTTGGCGCCGAAGGGAAAGGGGCCGCAGCGGCCGCCGTAGCCGGGCGGACGGCCGGGCTTGGCCAGCACGTGGAATTCATGCGGCGCATGCGACAGGTAATACAGGTAGCTGCCGTGCGTATGCCAGGTGAGCACGTTCAGCCGGCGCATGGCGCCTCCATGCCGGCGGGGGCGGCAGAGGTCCGGGCAAAGGACGGACCGAATGGTGGCGCCATGGCGGGGAGGGCGCTGGCGGGCGCGGGGAATCCTCGTACGACGTCGATCTGATCGGGCATGGTTCGCTCGCTGGCGATGATGTGATCGGTTCGACTGCGCGGGAAATGGGCGGGTTCCCGCGCCCGGCCGGGGTTTGAATCTGCGTCAACAAAACGAAACCCCGGCGCGGGGCCGGGGCAGATGGTTTACATCAGAAGGCTTACACCAACGCGGTGCGGCGCTCAGGGCTTGCGCTTGAAGCCGGTGTCGTCATCCATGTTGCTGTCGCCGGCCAGCTTGTTGGCGTAGCCCGGGCTGCGCGGGTAGCCGCCGGCGGCGTCGTTCGAGCTGTGCACGTCCGGGCCGCCGTCGGCGCCGCCGGTGCCGGTCTGCGAGCCGGCGCGGTCGGTGCTGACGCGGGCATTGGCGCCGGCATTGCCCGGCGAGCGCGGCAGGCCGCCGGCGACGTCGTTCGATTCGTGCACGCCGCCAAAGTCGGATTGCTGGTTGGCGCCCGATTGCGAGCCGGCCACGCCTTGCTGGGTGTTGCCGCGCTGCGCTTCCTGGCCGCCGACGTTGGCCGATTGCGGTCCGGCCATGCCGCCGCCCTGGGTCGACGCGTCGTTGCCGGACTGGCGGTTGCCCATCGAGCCGCCCGGCGGCTGGGCCGCCATCTGGCTGAGCGGACCGGGCATGCCGCCGCCCTGGGTATTGCCCTGCATGTTCAGGTTGCCGCCGTGTGGTCCGAGCGAACCGCCCTGCAGGTCCGGCTGTGCAACGCTCTGCGACGGCAATCGGCCGCGCACCTCGTCACGGTGCGTGTCGCGCTGTTCGCTCAGGTTCACACCGCTGTCCCTCGGACGATGTCCGACAGGCTGTTCCAGCAAGCCGTAGGCGCTCGACTTCTGTTCCATCTGGCGCTGGTGGCTGTCGGTGATGCCCTGCACGGTGCCGGAGCCGCCGTTGATCTGGCCTTCCATCGAACCGCCCGGGATGCCGCTGTCGTCGCCGCTGCGGCCGCCCATGCCCCCCGGGGCGGCGCCGGGGCCGGCGCCGCTCTGCTGGGTGCCCATGATGTCGCGCTGCTGGTTGCCCTGCTGCTGGACGCCCAGGCCCTGCGGGTAGGTGTGGTCGAGCGGCGCGCCGTTCTCGGCGCTCTTGCCGGTTGCGCCCTCGGTCCACTTCTCGTTGGCGCCGTTGTTCGTCTGGTTGTTGAATTCGCTACGTTGATTCGCGTCCATGGTCGTCTCCTTTCGATCTGGAACGTGCTTGACACCGCCATGATGCGCGCCGCCACGCAAGTCCAGTATAGGAAGAGACAGCGGTTATATGTAGGACGAATACTGACGAGTTATTTACTACTGGAAGTACTATTTCAGGAGTGCATTTTCTGTCTCACATTGTCCTACAAAGTCATCTGAAAACGTCCTATAGTCTCATCCATCGTGCATGCCTAAGATGATTCCGACCGATCGCTCAACGGGTTACCCGGCGACGACGGCCCAGCCTGCCGCAGGACGCGGCGGTTCATGCGTAGCGATGAGGAGAGAAAACACCATGGCATCAAACAATCAGGGCAACAAGCAGAGCGGCGGCGGCACCAAGAATCGCGGTTTCGCATCGATGGATCCGGAACGTCAGCGCCAGATCGCCAGCGAAGGCGGCAAGGCCGCTCACCAGAAAGGCACGGCACATGAATTCACCTCGGAAGAGGCTCGCCGTGCAGGCAGCATGAGCCATGGCAACCGCCAGTCGGCCTCGGGCTCCTCGTCGCGCAGCTCGTCGAAGGGCAACAAGCAGTAAAGGATTCCACGCGCGGGGCGGAAGGTGGCGGCGCCATCCGCCGCGCCGGCAGGACCAGATCGGGGGAGCAGGCTTGCTCCCCCTTTTGCATTTCTTTCACACAATTCAAGGGTGGGATGCGGTAGAATCGCTGCGCGTTTTTTCAGGTTTCCCTCAACTTCACCCCATAGGAATTCGTCGTGAAATCAGCGGTCATCCGTCAAGTCAAGAGCATGTCCATGTCCTGCGACCGGGTCGGCAATTTGTTGCTGACCAAATTCTCCGCGCATGGCGCCAGCGATGTCTGCGTGTTCGTCCCCGCATCGATCGTGTTCTGGCTGCTGAAGCACTTGCCGGTCAACCAGGACCCGGCGCTGCAGCCGCCGCCTTCGCCGCCGCAGATCACGCAGATGGATTGGGACAGCCCGAATACGCCGCATGCGGCGACGGTCAACTGCAAGGTACTGCCGGGCCGCATCAGCATGACCTTCGCCCTCGACCGCAAGCCGGACCTGACCGTGGTCCTGGACCGCAACAACGTCGAGCTGATGCGCCAGATCATGCTGGCCTACAGCAAGGACCTGATCGACCTCGACGCGCAGTAAGCGCCGCAAGTTTAACGGAGAACAATTATGCCCATCAAGATCAGCCAGCATTTCGACTCCGGCGCGATCGACGTCGTCCAGGCCGATGACGCCAGCCGGATCGACCTGAACCTGCGCAGCGATTCGCACGCCGACATCCACCAGTGGTTCCATTTCCGCCTGCAGGGCGCGCGCGGCCAGGCTTGCACGATGCGCTTCCTGAACGCCGGCCAAGCGACCTATCCGAAGGGCTTCGAGGGCTACCAGGTGGTGGCAAGCTACGATACCGAGAACTGGTTCCGCGTGCCGACCACCTTCGATGGCCAGGTCATGACCGTCAACCACACGCCGGAACTGGATAGCGTCTACTACGCCTATTTCGAGCCCTACAGCTGGGAGCGTCACCTGCGCTTGCTCGGTGAAGTGGCCGAGAACCCGGTCGCGCGCGTGCTCGACATCGGCTCCACGGTCGATGGCCGCGACATGAACATGGTCGTGGTCGGCGACCCGCAGGCGGAAAAGAAGATCTGGGTGATCGCCCGCCAGCACCCGGGCGAGACGATGGCCGAATGGTTCGTCGAAGGCATGATGGACGCGCTGCTGGACAATGCCAACCCGATATCGAGGAAGCTGCTGCAGCGCGCCGTGTTCTACATCGTGCCGAACATGAACCCGGACGGCTCGGTGCGCGGCAACCTGCGCACCAACGCCGCCGGCGCCAACCTGAACCGCGAGTGGATGGAGCCGTCGCTGGAGCGCAGCCCGGAAGTGCTGTGCGTCAAGAACAAGATCCACGAGACCGGTGTCGACATGTTCTTCGACATCCACGGCGACGAAGCGTTGCCGTACAACTTCGTGGCCGGCTGCGAGATGCTGGCCGACTTCACGCCCGAGCGCGCTAGCGCCCAGACCGCCTTCGTGGAACGCTACATGGCGTCCAGCCCGGACTTCCAGAACGTGTATGGCTATGCCGCGAGTAAGTACAACGAGGAACTGCTGACGCTGGCCTCGAAGTACATCGGCCACACCTTCAAGTGCCTGTCGCTGACGCTGGAACTGCCGTTCAAGGACAACGCCGACTTGCCCGACCCCTATGTCGGCTGGAACGGCGCCCGCAGCGCGGCATTGGGCGCGGCGATGCTGCAGCCGATCCTGCAATCGCTGGACGACTGACAAGGGGCTGGCCATGGGTATCGAGATCGAACGCAAGTTCCTGCTGGCCAGCGATGCCTGGCGCGGCCAGGGCCAGCCGACACTGATGCGCCAGGGCTACCTGTGCGCCGACCCGGTGCGTACCGTACGCGTGCGCATCGAGGGCGAGCGCGCCGCGGTCACGATCAAGAGCAAGAGCGAGGGCGCGTCGCGCGGCGAGTGGGAATACGAGATTCCCGTGGCGGACGCGGCCGAACTGCTGGACCGCCTGTGCGAACAGCCGCTGGTGGAAAAGGTGCGCCACCGCATTCCCCATGGCGACCACGTCTGGGAAGTCGATGAATTCCAGGGCGAGAATGCCGGGCTGGTGGTGGCCGAGATCGAACTCGGGGCCGAGGACGAGGCGTTCGCGACACCCGAGTGGATCGGCAAGGAAGTGACTGGCGACAAGCGCTACTACAATTCGAACCTGATCCGCCAGCCTTACTCCAAGTGGAAGGACGCGGCATAACTGGTTAAGTTAGCTCGTCGTTCCCGGCATCGCCGGAAACGACTCTCCGCGGAGGCGGGGATCCATACCGAGCTTCTTGAATTGGTAATCTTAAAGTGCTCGTGTTACTTTACATATCAAGAATTCTGTTGCTCAGCATGGGTCCCCACCTGCGTGGGGACGACGTTTGAATTTCGATGTGCAATACGAACACGAAGGCGGCTCCATCATGTCCCTCCACGATTGCATTCCCGACTTTACCCCGGACCCGCCGCTCACCGGCACCGGATCCCGTCCGACGGCCGACCTGGCCACGCGCGGCCACCAGATCTTTCCCATACTCGGCCTCGAGGACATCCGCCGGCTGCGCCGCTTTGCCGTGGCGCGCCGCTGGCAGGATGGCGAGACCGTGTTCCGCGCCTGCGTCGATTCGCCCGGCATGGTGGTCGTGCTGCACGGCCACCTGTCCTGCAGCCGCACCGACGCGCTCGGCAAGCGCGTGGAAGTGGTCGAGTACGGGCCCGGCCAGTTCAGTGGCGAGGTCGCGCAATTGTCCGGCCGCCCGCCGCTGGCCGATGGCACCGCGGTGGGCGAACTCGATGCGCTGGTGGTCGCGCCCGAGGCCCTGCGCGCGCTGCTGGTGGCCGAGGCCGACCTGGGCGAGCGCCTGATGCGCGCCTTCATCCTGCGCCGCGTGCGCCTGATCGAGGAAGATCCCGGCGGTCCGGTGCTGGTCGGACCGGCCGCGCATGCCGGCCTGTTCGAACTCGAAAACTTCCTGTCGCGTAATGCCTACCCGTACACGCGGCGCGACCCGGCCCTTGATCCGGAAGCGGCGCAATTGGTGCGTGCGCACTGGCATGCCGAGTCGGACTGGCCGCTGGTGGCGCTGCCCGACGGCTTCGTGCTGCGCAATCCCAGCCTGGCCGAGCTTGGGCGCTGCCTGGGCACCCTGCCGCGCATCGACCCCGATGCCGTCTACGACGTGCTGGTGGTGGGCGCCGGTCCTGCCGGACTGGCCACCGCCGTGTACGCCGCTTCGGAGGGGCTGTCGGTGATGGTGCTGGACCAGCGCGCCTACGGCGGCCAGGCCGGCGCCAGCGCGCGCATCGAGAATTTCCTCGGCTTCCCGACCGGCATCTCGGGCCGCGCGCTGGCCGGGCGTTCCTACGTCCAGGCGATCAAGTTCGGGGCCGAGGTCGCCATTCCGGCCCAGGCCGCGCGCCTGCTGTGCGAACGTCGTCCGCTTGCGGTGGAGCTGGAGGACGGCACCTGCCTGCGCGGGCGCAGCGTGGTGCTGGCTTGCGGCGCGCGCTACCGCAAGCCATGCCTGCCCGACCTCGATCGCTACGAGGGGCGTGGCGTGTACTACTGGGCCTCGCCGGTGGAAGCCCGGCTGTGCCGCGGCCAGAGCGTAGTGCTGGTGGGCGGCGGTAATTCGGCCGGGCAGGCCGCCGTGTTCCTGGCGGCGCACGCGGCCACCGTGCACATCATGGTGCGCGGCCCCGGGCTGGCCGAGACGATGTCGAGCTACCTGGTCGAGCGCATCGGCGCCGCCGCCAACATCGTGTTGCACACCCGGCTCGAGGTGGCGGCGCTGGAAGGCGACGAGAGCGGCCTGAACCGGGTGCACTGCCGCCGCCGCGGCGACGACAGCACGGTCGTGTTCGACACCCACCGCCTGTTCCTGTTCATCGGGGCCGATCCCAACAGCGGCTGGCTGCGCGAATGCGGGGTGCTGCTGGATGACCGCGAATTCGTGCTGAGCGGTATTGACGCCGGACGCGCGCATGGCGGACGCGAGCTGGAGGCCAGCGTGGATGGGGTGTTCGCGGTGGGGGACGTGCGGGCCGGGTCGACCAAGCGGGTGGCGGCCGCGGCGGGGGAGGGGGCGGCGGTGGTGGCGCAGATACATGGGTATCTGGCGGAGCGGGAACAGCGGGAAGAGCAGGAACGTGTGAGGTGATGGCGCCTGCACGTCGTCCCCGCGGAGGCGGTAATTGTGCCACTGGCACTATTACCGCCAAGCTGAGCTTCCGAAGCCGATAAGCCGGTTTCAAAGCACAGCCATTAACTCGGGTGCTTCAGCATGGGCCCCCGCCTTGGCGGGGGCGACGGCTGTCAGTGGAAATGCTCACTCCCCACCGGCGCATCCTCCGGCATTTCCGCATGCACCAGTTCCCCGCCCGGGTCGGCAAACAGCGGCGCGCCGCAGTCGTCGCAGTATTCCGCAACGTAGCGTTCGCCGATGCGCTTGACGTGGGCGATGCCGACTTCGTTCAGGTGCTTGACGATCTCGTCCAGCGGCGCCAGCGGACGGCCGCCAGGTGCCGGGCCTTCCATCGGCGTGCCTTCCTCGTCTTCCTGGCCGTACAGCGGCCAGACGATGCCGTACACCACGTCCGGCGACTGGCGCAGCGTGAAGCCGACGCGGTATTCGTCGACCTGGCTGTCGTTGACTTCGTCGCCGAAGCCGGCCACCACCGCGCGCAGGTCGGACGGTTCGACGTTCAGCGTGTGGGTCAGGTAGTGCACGGCGGCGCGGATCGAGACCGGGCGGATCAGCTTGTCGGCTTCGCGGCAAGCCACGTAATAGGCTTCCGGCAGCAGCAGCTCGACGCCGCAGCCCGGCAGCAGGCGCGCGACGTTCGGGCCGGCCTGGGTGCGCCATTGGTCGAGCGCGGATTCGCGTTCGGCTTCAAAGTTCAGGTGGTGTTGCGGCTCCTGCCAGCGGAACAGCGGCGCACCCTGGCGCGCGACCACGGCCACCAGCAGGTAGCGGGTGTCGGCCAGGAACTGCGAGGTGTCCGGGCCGGGCGCGGCCGGCTTGACGTTGCCGCTGCCCTTGTGCGCGGCCTGGGCCAGTTTATGTGTCAGCGCATAGGTTTCGGCATGGGTGCGCGGCAATTGATCAATCGAATACAGCGTCGGGGCGACGGCCGCCTTCACGCCCTCGGCCAGCAGGTGGGCCGAGAAGTGGGCGTTCAGGGTGCTCAATATGTCATTAGGAATGGTGCCCGAGGCAATGGAGAAGCGCGTCCAGGCCAGCACCGGCGCCGCCACCAGCAGCGTCTGCCAGCAGACTTCGGCACCATCGACCTGCTCGGTCATGGTGGAGGATTCGCTGACCGCTTCGACGCCGTCCATCAGCACGTCATAGACCGCCAGGTCGCCCTTGAACAGGACGTTGAGGGCGGCGTCGATGCTGTCCTGGTGGCTGGTCTTGAGCAGCTTCTGCAGCTGCAGGTCGAGATTGCGTTCCCAGGTCCGCTCTTCAACGCGGCTGGCGGCCTGCACGATGGCCTGGCTGATACTGACGAGACGCTGGCTGTCTGCCGAGAGTTTGGGTGAATCTTTGGAGGAACGACGCATAGCGCTTTGGATGTCTCTTCAGTAAGTAAATGAGTGTCGGACGACTGTCCAGGGGATCATGATAAACCCTTATCCCCGTTATTGTAGTTGATTCGGCCACATGCCTGTAACAGTCAGGCAATAGGCAAAGCAAGGGGTGGACGCTGCGCCAGCGGCGCATGCAGGGCAAATGTAGTGCGAATCCAGTGCGGTGGACGCGACAAATTTGTGTAAAACGCCACATTTACGCATCGCAACGGTGCGGTGTTCTTGTCATGGCATGCAGGAGGAATCATAATGCGAATCGTTATCATTCTTCTTGCGATTCATTGTCGCACCGCTTCCTGGACACCATGACAATTACAACAACGACTTCGGCAGGACAGACCCCCTTCATCAAGAGCCGCAAGCACGCCCGCCCGGCATTGGCCGCGCTGGCCCTGACGCTGCCGCTGGCGGCGCACGCCGGCCCGGCGGCAAGCGCCGCGCCCGTCGTCGATCCGCAAATCCCGGTGGTGCAGGTCAGCGGCACCAGCACCCAGTCGCCGGTCTCGGCCAGCGAAAAATTCACCGCGCCGCTGCTGGACACGCCGAAATCGGTGACCGTGGTGCCGGCCGAAGTCATGGCCCAGACCGGCGCCGTGTCGCTGATGGATGCGCTGCGCACCGTGCCCGGCATCACCATTGGCGCCGGCGAGGGCGGCAACCCGGTCGGCGACAACCTGTTCATCCGCGGCTACAGCGCCCAGACCGACACCTATGTCGACGGCATCCGCGACGCCGGTTCGCAGTCGCGCGAGATCTTCAACCTCGAGCAGGTGGAAGTGGTCAAGGGCCCGAACTCGGCCTACGGCGGCCGTTCCTCGGCCGGCGGCGGCGTCAACCTGGTCAGCAAGACCGCCCAGGCCTACGACATCAACAACGCCACGATCGGCATTGGCACCGACAAGTACAAGCGCGTCACCGGCGACCTCAACCGCAACATCGGCAGCAACAGCGCCTTCCGCCTGAACGTGATGGCGCACGAGGCCGATACGCCGGGCCGCGACGTCGTCGGCGGCAGCCGCTGGGGCGTGGCGCCGACCGTCACCTTCGGCCTGAACGGCCCGACGCGCGCCATCGTCAGCGTCTACCACCTGACCACGCACGAGATCCCGGACACCGGCATCCCGTTCAACAACCCGTTCAGCAGCGGCGCCAACGTCGCCCGCAACGGCAACGGCACCCCGTTCGCGGTCGACCGCGAGACCTTCTACGGCCTGGCCAACCGCGACTTCCGCGACACCAAGAGCGACGTCGGCACCATCGACCTGCGCCACGAATTCTCGCCGGCCGCCATCCTGCGCAACGTGACCCGCTACGGCCGTTCCCGGAACGACTACGTCTGGACCCAGCCGGATGACTCGAAGGGCAACACGGTCCTGTACGACACCGTCTGGCGCCGCACCAACTCGCGCGCCACCGAGACCGCCACCGCCGCCAACGTCACCAGCCTGAGCGGCGAACTGGCCACCGCCGGCATCAAGCACAGCTACAATGCCGGCATCGAGTTCTCGCGCGAGCGCACCGCGCGCGCCGCCTATGTGTTCACGCCGGGCACCAACAACCCGCTGCGCACGGTCGGCACCGAATGCCCGACCTCGGGCGCCCCGACGCTGTACAACTGCACCACGCTGAACGATCCGAATCCCTACGATCCATGGGTCTACACCCGCACCCTGTCGCCGGCCGCGACCGACGTCGAGACCCGCACCCGCTCGGCCTACGCCTTCGACACCGTCGAGTTCAGCCCGCAGTGGCTGCTGAACCTGGGGGCGCGCTTCGACGACTTCCAGAGCAAGCTGTACACCGCGCCGGCCACCGCCGCCGCGCAGCCCACCCGTGCCGAAGTCAACAGCACCTTCTGGAGCTACCAGGCCGGCGTGGTGTTCAAGCCCGCCACCAACGGCAGCATCTACCTGTCCTACGCCACCTCGGCCACGCCGCCGGGCAATGACGGCGGCGACGGCACCGACGGCCTGACCGCGCAGATCCAGAACCTGCAGCCGCAGCGCAGCAAGAACTGGGAACTGGGCACCAAGTGGGACGTGATGCCGGGCGGGCGCCTGTCGCTGACCGGTGCGCTGTTCAAGAGCGCGCTGAACAATGCCCGCGTGACGGCGCCGGACGGCACCACCCAGAACGTCGGCCGCCGCGAAATCAAGGGCGTCGAACTGGGCTTCTCGGGCAAGATCATCCCGGCCTGGACCGTGTTCGGCGGCGTGACCTACCTGGATCCGGTGGTGTCCGACAACGGTTACGTGGTGTCGGGCGGCACGTCGACGCCGTCGCCGTACAACGGCAACCAGTTCCCGACCACGCCGAAGAAGAGCGCGACGCTGTGGACCAGCTACGCGATCAACGGCGACTTCACGGTCGGCGCCGGCCTGTCGGCGATGGACCGCGTGTACGCGAACGTCAACAACACCAAGTACGCGCCGGGCTACACCCGCTTCGACGCCATGGCCAGCTACAACCTGAACAAGAACGTCTCGTTCCAGCTGAACCTGCAGAACCTGGGCGACAAGCTGTACTTCGACAAGGTATCGTCGCCGCACTACGCCGGCGTGGGCGCGGGACGTTCGGCCAGCCTCACCGCCAGCCTGAAGTTCTGAGCGGACCCTCTGCCTGAGGAGCCCTCCCCCGCAGTCCTTCCCCGGACTGCGGGGGAGGGCGTTTTTTATTAAGGAGCGAATGTCATGATGCTGCATATCCCCGGCGTGCTGACGCCGGAACAGGTCGGGCAACTGCGCACCCGCCTGCGCCAGATCGACTGGATCGATGGCCGCGCCAGCGTCGGCAGCCAGGGCGCCCAGGTCAAGCGCAACCGCCAATTGGCCGAAGGCTCGCCGCTGGCCGTGGAACTGGGGCAGGTGGTCAGCGCGGCGCTGATGGCCAACCCGCTGTTCTTCTCATCGGTGCTGCCACTGCGCATCCTGCCGCCCTTCTTCAACAACTACGCCGGCGGCGAGCACTACGGCCCGCACGTGGACGGCGCCATCCGCGCCCAGCGCCAGGGACCCGCCGTGCGTTCGGACGTGTCCTGCACCGTTTTCCTGAGCGAGCCCGACGAGTACGAGGGCGGGGAGCTGTCGGTGGTGGATGCCTACGGCAGCCATGACGTCAAGCTGCCGGCAGGGGATGCGATCGTGTATCCGTCGACCAGCGTGCACCAGGTGCTGCCGGTGACCGAGGGCGAGCGCGTGGCGTCCTTCCTGTGGGTGCAGAGCATGGTGCGGGACGACTGGAAGCGGGCGATGCTGTTCGAGCTCGATACCAATATCCAGGCCCTGCGCGCGCGGCACGGGGACGAGCCGGAGCTGGTGGGGTTGACGGGGCATTATCACAATTTGCTGCGGATGTGGGCGGAGACGTAAGTCGCTACACGCGACCGCCGTCGTCCCTGCGAAGGCGGGGATCCAAGTTTGCCGGCATTTCGGTAACGCATACGGAACTTGGGTTCCCGCCTGCGCGGAACGACGTTCAGGGATAACAATGTAAAAAGGCCGGAACCTTTGCGGGTTCCGGCCTTTTTGCGCTTGCCACTGAAAACCGGGGTCAGAGCCCTAACGGAAGAACCGGGCTCTGACCCCTGGGGCTAACAGTCAATCAGGCAGCCAGCAGCTGGCGCAGCACGAACGGCAGGATGCCGCCATGCTTGTAGTAGTCGACTTCGATCGGGGTGTCGATACGCAGCAGCACACGGGTTTCCTTGCTGGTGCCGTCGGCGCGGTGGATCACCAGGGTGGCCTGCATCTGTGGGCGGATCTCGCCTTCCAGGCCCTTCAGGTCATAGGTTTCCTGGCCGGTGATGCCCAGCGACTCGACGCTGTCGTCGCCCAGGAACTGCAGTGGCAGCACGCCCATGCCGACCAGGTTCGAACGGTGGATGCGCTCGAACGAACGGGCGATCACGGCCTTCACGCCCAGCAGCTGGGTGCCCTTGGCGGCCCAGTCGCGCGAGGAGCCGGTGCCGTATTCTTCGCCGGCGAAGATCATGGTCGGGGTGCCTTCCGCCACGTACTTCATTGCCGCGTCGTAGATCGACAGCTGTTCGCCGCTCGGCTGGTGGATGGTGATGCCGCCTTCGACCGCGGAACCGTCGGCCTTCGGCGGGATCATCTTGTTCTTGATGCGCACGTTGGCGAAGGTGCCGCGCATCATGATCTCGTGGTTGCCGCGGCGCGAGCCGTAGGAGTTGAAGTCGGCCTTGATGACGCCGTGCTCCTTCAGCCACTTGCCTGCCGGGCCATCTTCCTTGATCGAACCGGCCGGGGAGATGTGGTCGGTGGTGATCGAGTCGCCGAACACGCCCAGGGCGCGCGCGCTGCTGATGTTGGCGGCGCTCTCGGTCGGGGTCATCTGGAAATCGGCGAAGAACGGCGGCTCGGCGATGTAGGTCGACTCCGGCCAGTCATAGGCCTGGCCCGACACCGACGACACGGCTTCCCACAGCGCGCCCGGGTTGCCCTTGACGTCGGCGTAGTTGGCCTTGAACACGTCCGAGTTCATCGCGAACTTCATCAGTTCCTGGACTTCCTGCGAGGTCGGCCAGATGTCGCCCAGGTAGACGTCGACGCCGTCGGCGCCCTTGCCGACCGGCTCGCTCATCAGGTCGCGCGTCATGTTGCCGGCGATCGCGTAGGCGACGACCAGCGGCGGCGAGGCCAGGAAGTTCGAACGGATGTTCGGGTGGATACGGGCTTCGAAGTTGCGGTTACCCGACAGCACCGCGGCGGCGATGATGTCGTTCGAGGTGATCGCGGCGTTCAGTTCCGGGGTCAGGTCGCCGGCATTGCCGATGCAGGTGGTGCAGCCGTAGGCGGTGACGCCGAAGCCCAGCTTTTCCAGGTAGGGCAGCAGGCCGGCGGCTTGCAGGTACTCGGTGACGACGCGCGAGCCGGGGGCCAGCGAGGACTTGATGTGCGGTGCGACGGTCAGGCCCTTCTCGACGGCCTTCTTGGCCAGCAGGCCGGCGGCCAGCAGCACGCTCGGGTTCGAGGTGTTGGTGCACGAGGTGATGGCGGCGATCAGGATGTCGCCGTTCTTCACGCGCACGCCGTTGGTGGTTTCATAGACCTTGGCCAGGTCGTCGGCGCTCTTGTTGAAGCCGTTTTCCGAGGTCGGTTTCGAGAACAGGTCGGTGAAGGTGCTCTTCACGTGGCCCAGTTCGATACGGTCCTGCGGGCGCTTCGGGCCGGCCAGCGACGGGGTGACGGTCGACAGGTCCAGGTGCACGACGCGGGTGTAGTCGATTTCGCCTTCCTTCGCCACGCCGAACAGGTTCTGCGCCTTGAAGTAGTTCTCGAAGGCGACCAGTTCGTCTTCGGTGCGGCCGGTGCCGCGGAAGTAGTCGACGGTCTTTTCGTCGACCGGGAAGAAGCCCATGGTCGCGCCGTATTCCGGGGCCATGTTGCCGATGGTGGCGCGGTCGGTGGTCGACAGCGAGGCGGTGCCTTCGCCGAAGAACTCGACGAACTTGCCGACGACTTTTTCCTTACGCAGCAGTTCGGTGATGGTCAGCACCAGGTCGGTCGCGGTGCAGCCTTCGCGCAGCGCGCCGGTCAGGTTCACGCCGATCACGTCCGGGGTCAGGAAGTAGACCGGCTGGCCCAGCATGCCGGCTTCCGCTTCGATGCCGCCCACGCCCCAGCCGACGACGCCGACGCCGTTGATCATGGTGGTGTGCGAGTCGGTGCCAACCAGGGTGTCCGGGTAGTACATGCCGCCGTTCTTCATGACGCCGCGCGCCAGGTATTCCAGGTTGACCTGGTGGACGATGCCGAAGCCCGGGGGCACGACGCCGAAGGTGTCGAATGCCTGCATGCCCCACTTCATGAACTGGTAGCGCTCGTTATTGCGCTGGAACTCGATCTTCATGTTCAGGTCGAGCGAGTCCGGGGTGCGGAAGTGGTCGATGGTGACCGAGTGGTCGACCACCAGGTCGACCGGTACCAGCGGCTCGATCTTCTTCGGATCGGCGCCGGTCTTGGCGGCGACGCTGCGCATTGCGGCCAGGTCGGCCAGCAGCGGCACGCCGGTGAAGTCCTGCAGCACGACGCGGGCGACGACGAACGGGATCTCGTCGGTGCGCTGGGCGGTCGGGCCCCAGTTCGCCAGCTGGCGGATGTGTTCTTCGGTGACCTTCTTGCCGTCGCAGTTGCGCAGCACGGATTCGAGGACGATACGGATCGACACCGGCAGGCGCGACAGGTTCACGCCCAGGGCTTCGCCCAGCGCCGGCAGCGAGTAGAACTGGCCGGTCTGGCCCGCGTTCAGCGGGAAATCCTTCAGCGTGTTAAGCGTGTTGTGAGACATGAACTCTCCTTGAGTTATGGTGGGGCGTCGATAAACCTGCTGCACATTGCACTGCGCTACGGTTTCTCGACCACCCTTTACTAAAACGATGTGCGACAAAAACCGGTATTCACATCAGCTTTTCTTTTCCGGCGGCGACGCTTCGGGCGCGGTCGCGACCATCGGTTTGGCCTGTTCGGCGTTCTTGCATTCGTTGGCCAGCTGGCGGTTCTGCTTCGAGTCGAGCAGGATGCCCTTCGACGGGATGCCGATCCAGATCAGGCCGAACTTCGGATTCTCGAAACGCATCGCACCGGTGGTGGTGCCGACGCGGTCCAGGCGGTGCAGCCGGTTCTTCCAGCGCAGCGCGATGTGGCCGGCATCCTGTTCGTTGGTGTAGATGGTGATCTTGTTGTTCAGTTCGCACGCGTATTCGGCGACGACGGTGTCGGTGATGTCCGGTTCCGGTTCGTCGGCGAGGACCGGCTGCGGTTCTTCCTTCCTGGTCTTTTTCGCGGTCTTGTGCTTGTCGGCTTGCTTTTGCGCCTTGGCTTTTTCCTTGGCCTGTTCCTTCAGGACCTTGGTCGCTTTCGGGTGCTTTTCATGGTCGTCGGCAGAGGAAGCGAAGGCGGGCGCGCACAGGGAGGCGCCCGCGAGCGCAAGGGCGCAGGCGGCGGCAATGTGTTTCAGAGTGATGGCCATCAGATGGGTTCCGGTTGATTGACGATTGCCGCCGCGGCATCGGGCAGCGCCAGGCCGGCCAGTTTCGCGCGCTGCAATACCGTCCAATAATATCGGTAGCTGGCGCGGTCGTGCAAGCGGCCATGCTGGGCAATCGGACCCCAATTCGCTGCCATCGCCTCGAGCAGGATGTTGGTTGCTTCGTTCACCTCCGACATGCGCGGCGTGAAGGCCTTGACGATCGGCTTGATCTGGTCAGGGTGGATGCTCCACATGCGCGTGAAGCCGAATTCGCCGGCGGCGCGGGTGGCGTCGTTGGCGACCACCGCGCTGTCCTTGATATCGGTCGTCACATTATGCGAGGCGACTTTGTCATGCGCATGACATGCCGCAACCATCTCCAGCTTTGCCCGCACCACCAGGGGATGGGTAAATTGACCCGGCGTACGCATCGCGCTGGCCGGCACCGCGCCGTAGTGCGCCGACACGAAATCCATGATGCCGAAGGACAGGCATTCGACCTGGGGCAGGGCGGCGATCTCGAAGGCTTGGTGCAGGGCGCCGTGGGTTTCGATCAATACGTGCAGGGGCAGGGACGGACGGCCGGTTTTTTCCGCGGCGCGGTTGATGATCTCCTGCGCGCGCAGCACGTCCTGCACGCCGTTCGGCTTGGGCAGCACCGCATAGGCCAGCTGCTTTGCCGCGCCGCCGACGATGATCTCGACGTCCTGCTCGAAGTGCGGGCTGCCGACGTCGTGCAGGCGCGCGCCGATGCGCCCGAAGCGGTTGCCTTCGCCGGCCAGCAGCGTGGCCACCAGTTCGGCGTGCTCGCGCTCGCGGCCGGCGGCGGCGCCGTCCTCGCAGTCGAAGGTGATGTCGAAAACGGCCCCAAGCTCTTGTTGCAGGGCCATCGACTTGCGCATCAGCTTCTCGCTGCCGGCGTAGTGGTCGCAGGCGGGGAGCAGCAGCGGCTGGCGTTTACCCTGGAATAAAACCTCGGAAGGATGCATGTTTACTCGGATTAGCTATGAATTAGTCGTCGTTCCCGCGAAGGCGGGAACCCATGCTGAGCCGGCTTCGGATACTGAGTATGGGTCCCCGCCTGCGCGGGGACGACGTTGTGACCGGTCCCCGCCTGCGCGGGGAATACATCGAAATTACTGGCCCAGCAGGTGCGCGACGCCGGCGCGCTCTTCGTTCAGCTCGTCCAGGGTCTTGTTGATGCGCTCTTGCGAGAACTGGTCGATCTCCAGGCCCTGGATGATGGTGTACTCGCCGTTCTCGGTGGTCACCGGGAAACCGAACACGACGCCTTCCGGAATGCCGTACGAACCGTCCGACGGCACGCCCATGGTGGTCCACTTGCCGTTGGTGCCCAGCACCCAGTCACGCACGTGGTCGATCGCGGCGTTGGCGGCCGAGGCGGCCGACGAGGCGCCGCGCGCTTCGATGATGGCGGCGCCGCGCTTGCCGACGGTCGGCAGGAAGGTGTTGGCGTTCCAGTCCTGGTCGTTGATCAGGTCCTTCAGCGACTCGCCGCCGGCGGTGGCGAAGCGGTAGTCGGCGTACATGGTCGGCGAGTGGTTGCCCCAGACGACCATCTTCTCGATGTCGCCGACGGCCTTGCCGGCCTTGGCGGCAACCTGCGACAGGGCGCGGTTGTGGTCCAGGCGCAGCATGGCGGTGAAGTTCTTGCTTGGCAGGCTAGGGGCCGACTTCATGGCGATGTAGGCGTTGGTGTTGGCCGGGTTGCCGACCACCAGCACCTTGACGTCACGCGAGGCGACGGCGTCCAGCGCCTTGCCCTGCACGGTGAAGATCTGGGCGTTGGCTTCCAGCAGGTCCTTGCGCTCCATGCCCGG